>Ga0208457_1000009_pt1 | contig 456833 bp, 411 predicted proteins | sample June2015DPH_10_1_FD_185513 | JGI IMG/M metagenome (GOLD analysis project Ga0208457, IMG submission 185513) | Peatland microbial communities from SPRUCE experiment site at the Marcell Experimental Forest, Minnesota, USA - June2015DPH_10_150... | ecosystem: Environmental > Terrestrial > Soil >... | reverse complement strand
CCCGGAACAGGGCCAGCTCGCGTTCGTGTGACAGTCGGCCCAACTCGTCGGAGATTTCGAGATCCACCCGGATCCCGCTGCGCCGCGCAAAGCCATCCGCGTAGTCGCGCACCGTGCCGGCCAGGCCCAGCGCTTCGAGCACCGGCGGATGCAGCAGGTAGGTCATGGTGCGGATTTCGCTGGCGCACCGTTCGGTCAACATTGCCGTGTCCGCCAGGATCGTCCGCACATCGGCGCTCAGTTCCGAGGTCCGTGCCCGCACCACCGCGAGGTTCATGCTGATCGCCGCCAGTTCCTGCGCCGTGGTGTCGTGCAGCTCCCGGGCCAGGTGCCGGCGCTCTTTATCCTGCAGGCGCATGAGCCGGCCGGACAGCTCCCGAACGGCCGCCTCGTGCTGCTGTTGTCGCGAGATGTCGCGAATCGCGGCCACGTGGACCCGGCGTCCCTCGTGCTCGAAGAAGCTGACGGTGATTTCAACGGGGAAAGCCGTCCCGTCCTTCCGGCGATGCCACTGGAGCGGGATGTGCGTGTTGCCAGCCTCGATCGTCCTGCGCATTCTGTCGGGTTTCGTGGAGACATCCGCGGCCGTCATCCGGAGGAACTCTTCACGGCTGTAACCGTAGAGTTTCATCGCGGTCGCGTTGGCGTCGAGCAGCCGCTGGGTTCCGCACTCGACGAGGAAGATGGCGTTGTACTCGGCATCGAACAGTTCGCGATACCATATCTCGCTCTCGCGCAGCGCCTCCTCCGCCCGCTTGCGCGCGGTGATGTCGCGAAAGAAGGCCGACAAGTAGTATCTCCCATCAAGCATTATGAGGCTCGAACTGATGTCCGCATAGAAGACGGAGCCGTCATTGCGGAGGACGGGAATCCCAGTAGAAAATGAAAGCTCACCACTCACATGTTTCTGGAATTCCTGTTCAACGCTTTCCCACTTTCCTGAGGGGTGTAGGGATGGAATGGAGCGGCCAACCAGGTCCTCCTTGGAGCATCCCAGCAACTCAGCCATGGCGCCGTTTCCGAAGAGGATCTTTTGGTTTCTTCCGTCGAAAAAGATGATGCCATCTTTGCTGCTCTCAATGATACTTCGGAGCCTGCTCTCCGATTCCTTCAAAGCCTGCTCCGCGCGCTTGCGTCCGGTGATGTCGCGGGCGATGCCCAACTCGCCGACGATCCGGCCTTGCTCGATATACGGCGTACTGGTGAACTCGCCGATCAGATAGTCCCCCGTTTTGGACAGAATCCGCAACTGGTAGACGGGCGGCGTCTCGCCCCTCAGCACTTGCTGAAACGTTTCCATGGCCAGCGCCTGGTCGCCGGGATGGACCAGCGGTAAGAACGGTTTGCCGATCCAGTCGGCCCGCGGCCAGCCGCTGATTTTTTCAAAGGCAGGACTTAGTGAGGTCAGCGTGCCATCGGCGGCAATCACATAGATCACGTCAGGCGCAGCCTCCACTAGCGTGCGATAGTGTTGTTCGCTCTCGCGCAGCGCCGCCTCGGCCTGCTTGCGCGCGGTGAGGTCGCGCTCCAGTTCACGGCGGGCCTGCTCCAACTGCTCCATCTTGTCTTCCAGTTTGCGGATGAGCGCTTCGCTGTGCTCCTTCAGGAAAACCGCCTCGTCTTGAATGGGTTTCCGCGGGGCCGCCGGGGTGCCGTGCTTCTGGTCGGCAATGGCGGCCTTGATCGTCCGAAGGATGGTCTCCGGGCCCTCCGGTTTGACGATGAACCGCGCGGCGCCGAGATTGAGTGCCAATTCCCGGTCCTTCTCATCGGTGTAGGTGGCGGTGTAGAAAACCAGCGGGATGTCTCTGAGCCGCTCATCCCGCTTCCATTCGCGGCACAACGAAAACCCGTCCATCACCGGCATCAGGATGTCGGTAATGATCAGGTCGGGCGGACTTTGCCGCGCCTTCTCCAACGCCTCGGCCCCGTTGGCGGCGGTAACGACCGTGTAGCCGTTGAACTCTAGCAGCACCTGCAACGGGTAACGATTCAGCTCATTATCGTCCACGATGAGAATGTTCATGGCTTGACCCCTCCGCCCGGTGGCCGGGTTTTCAGGTATTTGATCGGACTCACCTTTTGGGGCCAGGGTCAGAGATGACATGAGCCGACAGGCGGCGAAAAAATTGCCAACCTGTCGGCCTTATGAATGCAACTAACGTAAAGAACCATACCGAGGCTGCTACGGTAGCCAAGGTCGAAGTGATCAAACTCGGGCTGGACGTGCATGCTGCGAAGATCGCGGTATGCGTGCAACTGGATGGTGCGACCGCACAGCCGGCGATACCGCTCTTCCGATTCCCGCAATGCCTCTTCCGCCCGCTTGCTCGCGGTGAGGTCGCGAGCCACAATGGCAATCTTGGTGACATTCCCTTTCGAACCAAAGATTGGAAAGGCAGATTGGTCGAGGTGCATTCCCGCGCGCTCATCCTCAAAGCGGATAGGGGCGCCCTGTTGAACAACCTCGTCAACACGCGCTCGTCTGCTTTCCACCAATTCAGGCGACAAGATATCGTAGACGCGCTTCCCGATCAATTCGTCAACACATCGTCCCATGCGTTGCGCAAATATTCGATTCGCGTCCAGGATGATGCCATCGGGATCTACCAGCAGAACGGAATCCACCGGAGATTCCATGAGTGCCCTCGCCCTCGCCTCGCTCTCCCGCAACGCCTCCTCCGCCCGTTTGCGGTCGGTGATGTCGCGGTACGTCACGACGACGGCATGAATCACCGGTTCCTCCCGCTGGTTTGAAGCCGTCGCGTCAATCCACCGCCAGGAGCCGTTCTGATGTTGCATCCGGACCTGCAAGGAACGGGTCGCGCCTGGCTGCTGCAGGAGTTGCGTGAATTCCTGTCTTAGGTGGGGCTGGTCATCGGGATGCCAATCTGAAACGCATCGGCGCTCTTGTAGGCCTCCGGTGGGTAACCGTTGATGCGCGATACCGCTGGGCTGGCGTAAAGGAATCGACCGTCCGGACCCAGCAAGGCGATGGCGTCCGCGAGGTTTTCCACCAGCAGCTGGAATCGTTTCTCGCTGCCGCCGAGCACTCCCGCGGCACGCTGGCGGCGGCGAGCCGATTTGATGTGCCGGTTGAAAGGTTCGTCCTTCATGACTTCTTCCTCGTCGTTCGCCGCATAGCCGTTCGTCAACCTGACGTGATACAAGACGCCCCAAACGCTGCCCACGGTCACTAATGCGGGAATCTGGTCCGCGCCGAACGAAACCGCCAACAAAAAACCCAGACGGGCGTATGATGGCAGGCCCGCGGCCGGCGCAAAGCCGGAATGTGCGCCTCCTGCCGCGCCTGGGTGGGAGAACGGAGGCGGAAACGCGCTGCGAGTCGGGACGTCAGGCTCCTGCTTGGACGGACAGATCCATTCCCTCATCTATCAAGCTTGAGCTTCGCGGCGCCCGGCGCAAACTGACGATCGCTTCGCGATCCTGCGCGGTCTCCGCGCAAACCGACCGGCCATCAACGGCTTTTCCAGCGCCATCCCCGCCATGAAGAAGATCCTTAAAGCGCCGCCCGCACCTGCTCCCCACGGCCCCGAAGACATTCGCACGGGTTTGAGTCCCCACGCCATCGCGCAGGCGTTTTGTGACAATCTGTTTTATGTGCAGGGGCGGTTTCCGAAAGTGGCGACGCCCCACGACCGGTTCATGGCCCTGGCCTATACGATCCGGGACCGCCTGCTGCAGCGCTGGATCCGCACTGCGGAGACCTATTTCGAGCGCCGGAGCCGTACCGTCTGCTTTCTCTCTGCGGAATTCCTCCTGGGCCCCCAGCTGGGCAAGAACCTGCTCAACCTCGGCATTTACGAGGCCGCCGATCAAGCCATGAAGGAGCTGGGGCTCGATTTGAGGGAAATCATGGAGCAGGAGGAGGAGCCCGGTCTGGGCAATGGCGGCCTCGGGCGCCTGGCCGCCTGCTTCCTCGACAGCATGGCCACCTTGGAGATTCCTTCGATCGCCTACGGGATCCGTTACGAGTTCGGCATCTTTGACCAGATGATCCGCGATGGCTGGCAGGTGGAATTGACGGACAAATGGCTGCGCCTGGGCAATCCATGGGAGCTCCCGCGCCCGCAGCTGACCTTCGATGTGAAATTCGGCGGGCATACCGAGGCCTATGAGGACAACGGCGAGTACCGGGTGCGATGGGTGCCCCACCATGTGGTGCGCGGCATGGCCTACGACACGCCGGTGCTGGGCTACCACGTCAACACGGCCAACTTTCTCCGCCTGTGGTGCGCCACGGCGGCTGAGTCGTTCGACTTCCGCGCCTACAACACGGGCGATTACTACGGCGCGGTGATGGAGAAGATGGTGTCGGAAAACATCACCAAGGTCCTTTATCCCAACGATGACCTGCCCCAGGGCAAGCAGTTGCGCCTGCAGCAGCAGTATTTTTTCGCATCCTGCGCGCTCCAGGACATGATCCGGCTGCATCTCCAGACGGCCCGCAGCCTGGAGGATTTCCACCGGAAGTTCGCCGTCCAGCTCAACGATACGCATCCGGCCATCGCCATCACCGAGTTGATGCGTCTGCTGGTCGATGAGCATCACGTGACATGGGAGAAAGCCTGGGAAGTCACGCAAAACACCTTCGGCTATACCAACCACACGCTGCTGCCCGAGGCGCTGGAACGCTGGCCGGTACCCCTGCTTGGCAGTCTCCTGCCCCGGCACCTCGAGATCATCTACGAGATCAACCGGCGCTTCCTCGACGAGGTTCGGGTTCGTTTTCCCGGCGACGACGACCGGGTCAGCCGGATCTCGTTGATCGACGAAACCGGGGTGCGTTATGTCCGCATGGCGCACCTGGCCACGGTGGGCAGCCGGACGGTCAATGGCGTGGCCGGGCTCCACAGCGAGCTGCTCCGCCAGGGAGGATTCCGCGACTTCTACGAGCTCACGCCGGAAAAATTCACCAACGTCACCAATGGCATCTCGCCGCGCCGCTTTCTCCTGCTGAGCAACCCACGGTTGTCCGGGCTGATCACCGGGCGCATCGGCGACGGTTGGATCCGGGATCTCGACGAATTGCATCGCCTGGAGCCGCTGGCCGCGGAGACGGAGTTCCGCCAGGCATGGCGCGAGGCCAAGCGCCACAACAAGGCCATGCTGGCGAATTTCATCCGTGAACGCATCGAAGTGGAGGTCGATCCCGACACCCTCTTCGACCTCCAAGTCAAGCGCCTGCACGAGTACAAGCGCCAGCATCTGAACGTCCTGCACGTCATCACGCTCTATAATCGGTTGCTCCGTGAACCGGAAGCCGACGTCCCAGCGCGCACGGTCATTTTCGGCGGCAAGGCGGCGCCGGGCTACTACCTGGCCAAGCTGATCATCAAACTCATCCATGCCGTGGCCGGGCGGGTGAACGCCGATCCCGTGGTCAACCGCCGCCTGCGCGTGGCGTTCGTACCGGACTTCAATGTCAAGAACGCCCAGCGCATTTATCCGGCGGCGGACCTGTCGGAGCAGATCTCGACCGCCGGCATGGAAGCCTCCGGCACCGGCAACATGAAGTTCGCGCTCAACGGCGCGGTGACCATCGGGACGCTGGACGGTGCCAACATCGAGATTCGCGACGAGGTTGGCCCCGAGAACTTTTTCCTCTTCGGCCTGACTGCGGCGGAGGTGCCGAAGCTCAAGGCGGGCGGCTACCAGCCGCGCGATTACTACGAGGCCGACCCGCACCTCAAGGAGGCCATCGACCAGATCGCCACCGGATTCTTTTCGCCCGATCAGCCCGATCTCTTCCAGCCGTTGGTGAACACCCTGCTCGGGTGCGATCCCTACATGGTCCTGGCGGATTACGCCTCCTACGTGGAATCCCAAGAGCGCGTCAACCGCGCCTACCTCGACCGGGAGGGATGGACGCGCATGTCCATCCTGAACACCGCACGGATGGGCTACTTCTCGTCGGATCGCTCGATCCGCGATTACTGCGAGCGGATTTGGAAGGCGAAGGCCGAGCCCATCAGCCTCGAGTCGCCGCCGGGTTGACCGGTACCCCCCCCGTCCACCCGCCACCGGATTTTCATGCCCGGGGATGGGCCTGCTCGTAGATTTTCTTCAGGTGCGCGACACTGACATGGGTGTAGATCTGCGTCGTCGCCAGGTTCACGTGACCGAGCAGTTCCTGGACGAGGCGCAGGTCGGCGCCCGCGTTGAGCAGGTGCGTGGCGTAACTGTGCCTCAATTTGTGGGGCGTGATGTCCATCGGCAGGTCGGCAAGCGCCAGGTAGCGCTTGAGCCGTAGCTGCACCTGCCGCACCGGCAGGCGCTCGTGGCGGGCGTTGACGATCACCGGCGCCTCCGGCGACCGGTCGCGCGCGAACTCTCCGCGCCATTTCGTCAGAACCGCCATGGCCACCCGGCCGAGCGGACACAGCCGCTCCTTGCGCCCCTTGCCCAGCACGCGCGCCACTCCGCGTTCGAAGTCAATTTGTCCGTAGTTCAGCCCCACCAGCTCGCTCACCCGCAGGCCGCCGCCATAGAGCAATTCCATGACCAACCGGTCGCGCCAGGCCGTAAAGGCGTCCAGCCGCTGGTCTTCCAGCAGGCGCAGCGGTCCCGTCAGCAGATCCGTCATCTGTTTTTCGGTGAGAAACTTCGGCAGCGGGCGGTCGAGCTTGGGCAGTGGCACGCCGGTGAGTGGATTGCGTTTGAGGCGGCCGCGCCGAAGCCAGAACCGGCAAAGCGCGCGCAGCCCCGAGACGTGGTTGTGGAGCGTCCGCCGGCTGAACCGCTGCTGCCCCTCGATGATGAAGTCGCGCATCTCGCGCACACCGAGCCGATCGAGGCCGCGGTCCGCCAGACCGTTGCGCACGAGCCAGCGCCAGAAATCCTCGAACGCCTGCCGGTAGTTGCGCACCGTGTAGCGCGAGTAACGGCGCTCCTTCTCGAGATAATCAAGAAACGGTGCGAGCCATTCCTCGACGATTTTCGTCGGCAGCGGCTCCAACGGCTTCGGCAACGTTTCCATGGACGGCTGGCAGCCTAAACTCCGAAGCCAGGAAGCCAAGAATACTGTGTTACGGTAGTGGGTCAGTTTATGTAGGTCGGGCTTCATGCCCGACGCCAATGCGCATCGACATCCCTCTTGGACCTCACGCAACGGACGCAAAGCCCGCAAAGGTCTGGAGGGGTCGATTTCCCTGAGATTCTCCGTGGCGCCTGCCGGCCGTAGCTCCGCACCAGGCGGAGTGATGGCTGGTCCATGGCGGACTTTGCGTGAGGAAATTCAACTCAGGATTCGGCTACGGCTTCAACTTGCCGCTCAGCCCTTAGCCCTTACCCCTTCCCGCTTAGCCCTTACCTCCACCGCTGCCATCAAGCGGGCCGTTTCGCGGCGCAAGGCCCCCTCGGGATCGAGGTTTCCCGGGCCGCAGGCGGCGGCGAGCTCAAAAAGCATGCGGCCGAGTGATGCTTCGGTCAGCTTCCCGCCAAGCCGGCCGATCTCCGCCGTGTCAACCAGACCGCCAACCGGAAGCTTTTTCTTTTCCATCTGCTTCCACACGGCCTCGGCAAACATGAGCGCCGGCAGTTGCGGCGGCAGGTGCTTGAAAACCGGCGGCTCGGTCCGGCGGCCGGCCTGCTTTTCGACCCTTTTGATGGCGTCCCACTGCACCAGCACTTCCTCGGAGGTGTTCAGGTGACCGGTGCCGAAGACATGCGGATGCCGGCGTACCAGCTTCTCGTTGATTTCGCGGGCCACGTCATCGAAGTTGAAATCGCCTCGTTCCGCGGCGAGCTGCGCGTGGAAGACCACCTGCGCGAGCACGTCGCCGAGTTCCTCGCGCATGTGCGGCAGGTCCCGGCGGTCAATGGTGTCGAGCAGCTCGCTGCATTCGTCAATCAGGCAGCGTGCGAGCGTCTGGTGCGTCTGTTCGCGGTCCCACGGGCAGCCGTCGGGCGCGCGCAGCCGGGCTACGGTTTGGCGCAGATCGTCAATGGCACTCATTCTGCTGCCCACGGAACACACGGCGGACCCGGAAGCAAAGCTGAATTTGGCCTGCTTTTCCGTCCGATCTGTGTATTGCGTGGGCCGTTCATGGATAAGCTCGCCGAAATCATGGCGCACAAGCGCCGAGAGATCGCCCCGCTGATGCGGTCGGTGACCGAAGCCGAGCTGGTCCGGGCCGGGACCGCCCGGCCGAAGCCGCCGTCGTTCGCGGGCGCGCTGCGTCGCGCCGACGGCCAGCTCGCCGTGATCGCCGAGATCAAGCGCCGTTCGCCTTCAGCCGGCGAGATCAAAACCGGCGCCTCGTCGGTCGGGCAGGCCCGCCGTTATCAAGCGGCCGGAGCCGAGGCGCTCTCCGTTCTGACCGATCTCCAATATTTCGGCGGAATGCTGGATGATTTGCGCGCCGTGATCGCCGGCTTTCGCACGGCGTCTCCTTTCCCGGACGTGGGCGGAACGCATCCCCTGCCCTGCTTGCGCAAGGATTTCATGGTTCATCCCATCCAGGTGCTGCAGGCGCGCGAGGCGGGAGCCAGCGCCATCCTTCTCATTGTCCGCGCCCTGGCCGACGAGGACCTCAAGGTGCTGCACACCGCCGCCGCCGCTGCCGGACTGGACGCAATGTTCGAAATCCACGACGAGTCCGAACTGGAGCGAGCCCTCCGGCACGATGCCCAGCTCATTGGCGTGAACAATCGCGACCTCACCGTCTTCAAGACCGACCTGGCCATCAGCGAGCGGCTCATTCCGCTCCTGCCGCGCGAGGTCGTCGCGGTCAGCGAAAGCGGCATTTTCAATGGGGCCGACGCCGCCCGGGCCCGGTCCGCCGGCGCCCACGCTATCCTCGTGGGCGAAGCCCTGATGAAGGCGCCTGACCCGGCGAAGCTCATCGCGGAATTTCGCGCCGCCCGTTGACGTCGATTGAAGGTTTCCCATGCCCCTCACGCCCACCGAAACCCGCGACCTGCTGGCCCGCCTTGGACACCAGCCGAAGCGCTTTCTCGGGCAGAATTTCCTCGTCGACGGCAACATCGTCCGCAAATCGCTCGAACTCGGCGAAGTCCGGGCGGGCGACATCATCGTGGAGATCGGTCCCGGCTTGGGCACGCTCACCTCAGCCCTGCTGGCCGCCGGCGCCGAAGTCTGGGCGGTGGAGAAAGACCGTACGCTGCATGCGCACCTCGCGGCGACCCTCGTGCCGGAATTTCCGGGACGGCTGCATCTGTGCGAAGGCGATGCCGTTCTGCAACCCCTGGCGGGGCTGCCCGCCGGGCGCGCCGCCGCGGATTTTAAGATCATTGCCAATCTGCCCTACGCCATCTCCACTCCCTGGATGGACGCCGTGCTTTCCGGACCGTTGCCTGCCCGCATGGTCCTGATGATTCAGCGCGAGGCGGCCGACCGCTACACCGCGCGACCCGGGACGAAAAATTTCAGCGCGATCTCCATCTTTCTACAGGCCGCCTGCGACGTCGCGCCGGGACACCGGGTGGCGGCGGCCTGCTTTCATCCGCAACCCGACGTCGATTCCTGCCTGCTGCATCTCGCGCGCAAACCCGCCCCTTTTCTGTTCGCAGCACCTGCCAAGGTCCTGATCCGAACCTGCTTCCAGCAACGCCGGAAGCAGATCGCCGCCCTGCTGCGCGGACGTCTTGCCGGTGCTGCCGCCGCGGAGTGGCTCGCCGAACTCACCGCCACTGGTCTCGGTCCGCGAGCCCGCCCGGAACAGATTCCGGTGGCACTTTGGCAGAAATTACGAGTCGTATGAGTACGCATATCCTCTGTGCATAGGGACTTGAAATGAACCGTTACTGTCATTCAATCGAGCCTGGCCCATGAAAATCCGCGCTTCCTTCGTCTTTCTGGCTGTGAGTCTGTGCCTGTTGCCCCGCCTGACGGCGCAAACAGCACCGCAACCGGGAAGCGGCCTGGGAACACCGCCGGCTCCCCCACCGCAGGTTTACGGCAAGATCGAAGGCGACTACTACACTTCACCCACCGGCATCTATAAGATTAGTATCCCCATACTGCCCCAGCTGGGCGGCAGCATCTCGGATACGCCCAACGTCGCCACCTTCGAAGACGACTTCAGCACGCATATCAGCATCGGGGCATTTCCGCTCTCGCGGGAGCTCAAGTGGGAATATGACACGCGCGGCGCCAAGGATTTCCTCGTCTACTTCTTCACCACGCTCGTGATGCCCGATTTTGTGGCGCGCTTCCCCGGCGCCACCATGGAAGACAACGCCGCTTTTCTGCCCAAGTACCAAGACGGCTCGCTGCTGATTTTCACGCTTCTGCCGGGTGGCTCGTTCTTCGCGCAGCGGGTCACCTTGGGGATGGCGCGTGAGCCGCTGGTCGCCAAGCGCGGCAACCTTTGCTTTGTCAAATACAATTGCGTTTTCGTCATCAGCACCGAGCTGTCCGAGCGCGTGCTGGAGCGTTCGACCTTCCACAAGACGATCGAGGAGGAGAACACCATCCTGCGCCAGCGGCTGCTGGATATCGTGGGGAAAATGCAGTTCACCCAGCCTCCGCCGGAAGCCAAGAATTGAGCCACTTGGAAGCGGCGAACATTAAACCTGCTGTCAATGCCGCCACTCCATGACCCACTCCCGCTCGTGCGCGATGCCGTCGAGGCCGATCTGTCCGCCATCGTGGCGATCTACAATTCTGTCATCCCGGGAGGGATGGTGACCGCCGACACCACCCCGGTGACCATCGAGAGCCGCGTGCCATGGTTTCGAGCGCATGCACCGGACCGGCGGCCGATCTGGGTGGTGGACGATGCGGGCGGCGCGGTCTGCGCCTGGTTCAGCTTCAGCGATTTTCATCCCCGGCCCGCCTACCAGCCCACCGCGGAGTTCAGCGTTTACGTGGCGGAGACGCATCGCCGCCGAGGGCTTGGTGATCTCCTGATGCGGCGGGCCATCGAGCGCGCCCCCGCGCTCGGGCTCAAGGCCCTGGTGGGCCTTATCTGGGCGCATAACGAACCCAGCCTGCGCTTGTGTGCCAAGCACGGATTCGAGACGTGGGGCCACCTGCCGCGCGTCGCGCTGCTCTATGGAGTCGAGCGCGACTTGATCATTGTGGGCCGCCGCGTCGCGCCGTAAGCGCGAGCGGAGCGATAGCGGCGGACCGGGAGGGGCCGCTCTCCACGCTGGCGCGTTAACTGCAAACTGGAGGGCGAGGCTCCCGCCGAGCCGGTTGTCGGCAATCTCCGTTGCCAATTACCAGGGATGCGCCCTGACTCGCCATCAGGTAGATTCCTGGTCTTGAATATTTCCACGGCCGGCGCTAAGGACGGTGGCCATGCAACCCCGTGCGGCAGTCCGCTTGCCGTTGGCCTCTTCAGCAGCGGCGAGATTCTGGACCTAAAACGTCCACTTTCTTGTACCTATCCCGACGAGCCCACACTTTTTTGTCCCTAACAACGTTAGACCTCAAGGACAAGTATGGCTGCTGACGACCTAGTTACGGTAGAACAGCTCTTTTATCATGCTGAGGCGGAACTCAAGAAAAGAAGGGCCTAACCAATCGCCTCGTCTTTGACGTTCGGCAAAGAAAGATCATGAACGTTCGAATCACGAAGATGAGGTCATTGTCGGCCCTAAAGATGGTAGCAGGCAGCCTGACCTGCTTCTACTTTGCCCTCAGTCTGTTCTTCGGCGTGCTCGCTATCGCCGGATGCCACACCGTTCGTTGGAATGGCGAAGTGATAACCGGTATTTGGGCGCTGCCGTATGCAGTGCTTATCGCTTTAATGATGTCGATTGGGAGCACTATCTTCGGCTGGCTCGCTTTTACCGTCGGTCTTCCGATCTTCCGTTGGATTTATCCGACAAACTTCGAATGCGAGCTCAGTGAGGACCGGCCGAACCAGGCGGCGCAGTCGACGACCCCGGCCGTCACGCCCCCTGCGGGGCAGGAGGCGCGCCAGCCATAGGTCGCGACTGGCCTTACAACGTTGGCCGCCTGCAAATCCCGTCATGCGCTCTCCCAATCGCACCCATGACCGTCAGAGCTTTTTCAAGTACATGTCGGCGGCCACCGCTAACATCGTTCTGACTAGCCACACGCTCAGGTGGAGTTCACCTATTCTCTTCAACGATCCGTTCGACGTACCTAGGGAGATGTCGTTCGGCCTGACCTCAGTAGACATAGGTCAAGCGCTTGCGCGCCGAATGGCAGGTCTCATTGAGCATCCACCTGAAAATACAGCGGATCTGGAACCAAGACTGCGCCTCATCATTGATACGGTGCGGAAGGGGATTCCGCCCGAACTGAAGGTCGAACTATTTGATGGGCTCAAGGCGACAGCCACTTCACATCGTCCTACCGGCGGGAGTATGGACGCGTTGCGTGCCATGTGGAGAACCTTGCTTCCCGACTTTCGAATCCTTTGCCTAACCGAGAGTCCCGCCCACTTGGCAATGTGGTGCCACTACGCCGATCGGTACCGAGGCGTTGTCCTAGAGCTCAGGTGCGATGATGAACTTGATAGTGCTTGGCTCGCCGCCAAACCGGTAACGTATCCACTCGCGAAACCTGCTGTATACACCGCCGACGGCTGGGCCGAGCTATTGACGCTGCGGAGCGAGCTTGCGATCCGAACGATGTTTGATGTCGCCGCATTCACAAAGGCGCCGGACTGGAGCTACGAGAACGAATGGAGAATTACATCTTTCAAGCGTCCAACTGACACTGGCCCGTTCACTGACTACAAGCTCCACCCGAAAGAGTTGTTGGCTGTCTACCTAGGTCCGATGATCGCTGCAACTGACCGGGACGCAATAGTTGCTCTAACGGCAAACTACCCCGATGCCCGTGTATGGAATGTCTCGATAGGGATGAGCCGTGAGCTTCAGTTCGACACAGTAGGCGGCTAATCCGGCAGTGAACCAGACCTGCCCGGAAGGCCGCGGAGGCCGGTTACTTTGAACGTTGGTCGAGGCCGATAGGGTCATGTGTGAACTTTCGACAGGCTCAGGGCAAGGCTGGTAGAGGAACGGGTTGCGGTCCTTGAAAGGCGCGCTCGCCTTTGCTCTGTTGAAGTTGGAGCGAGGCAGGCAATCCGGGCGGCCCGTCCCTGGCGTGCTTGCGCACCGGGCGGTTTCCGCTGAACCTGTCGCCATGCCAAATCCCCCCTTCGGTCTCGTCATCCACGGAGGGGCCGGCGTCATCCTCCGGCAGGAGTTGACGCCCGCCCTCGAGGCCCAATATCGCGAGAAACTCGTCGAAACACTGGCCGTCGGCTACGGCGTCCTCGAGCGCGGCGGCTCCAGCCTCGACGCCGTCGTCGCCGCGATCAAGGTGATGGAGGATTCACCCCTCTTCAACGCGGGTCACGGCGCGGTCATGAACGCCGAGGGCGTCTGCGAGCTCGACGCTTCGATCATGGATGGGCGCACGCTCGACGCGGGCGCGGTCGCCGGACTCCAGCACATCCGCAATCCCATCGCCCTGGCGCGGGACGTGCTCGAACGCACCCCGCACGTCATGCTGATCGGCGACGGCGCCGAGGTGTTCGCCCGGAAGCTCGGCTACGAGTTTGTGCCCAACGAGTACTTCCAGACCGAACCGCGACGGCGGCAGCTCGCGCGCGCCCGCGAACTCGACCAACGGCTGGCGGGCAAACCCAAGGCGCGTCAGGAACGGGTCACCTTTGCCACCGTCGACGACAATAAATTCGGCACGGTAGGCTGCGCGGCGCTCGACCGTCACGGCAATCTCGCGGCCGGCACCTCGACCGGCGGCATGACCAACAAGCAGTACGGCCGCGTGGGCGACTCGCCCATCATCGGCGCCGGCACCTACGCCAAGAACGCGACCTGCGCGCTCTCGGCGACCGGCCACGGCGAATTTTTCATCCGTTCGGTTTTCGGCCACAACGTCTCCGCGCTCATGGAATACAAGGGCCTCTCCCTCGCGGACGCCGCCGCCGAGGCGATCCGCCAGATGGAGAAACTCGGCGGCACCGGCGGCCTTGCGGCCATCGACCGCCACGCCAATGTGGCGATGCCCTTCAACACTCCCGGCATGTATCGGGGTTGCCGCGTTTCCGGACGCGCGCCATTCGTCGCCATCTTGGACGCCCCCTCCTGACTGCAGGACGGAGGATCCGCCGTGGGACGGTTAACGAATGCGTTCGTTGGCGCCGGCCCGCCGGGCAGACATTATCGGTTGAAGTCCGCGGGGCAGAAAGGAAGCCGCCAATTCCAGCGCTAGGCTGAATTTGGCGGGCGCTCGGCCAGCATACGCTCGAAGAAACGGTTTTTCGCCCGCCAGTAGTTCTCCGGTTTGCCTCCGCCATGCCGGGTCTTGAGCTGGTTGTACTCCGCCAGCAGCCGGGCATCGGCCCGCAACCGGTCGCGCAAATACAGGAAGAAGTCCGAATCCGCGCCTTTCACCACCAACTGGATGCCGAGCGGCAGCGAAAAGGTGATCTCGTCCCTGAAGCTGGCAAAGTCAGCGTTCCAGTTCTCCGGCTGGTGAATGGCGAAGCGACGTTTCAGAGCGTCGACCGCGGCTGGAAAGTCATCGCGCGCCACGCGCACCAGGACATCCACGTCGCCCTTGGTCAGCGCGCCCGGGATCGCGGTCGCTCCGATGTGTTCAATCTCCCCCCTTCCCACGAGTTGCGCAATGCTCTCCGCCACCGTGGCCACGATGCTTTCCGCCTGACGGCGGAATTCCTCGGCCGGATAAAACGTAAGGCCTGCCATGGGACTCCGGGGTTTCAGCGAAATGTTTTGAGTGCCTCGGCGACGATATGGCCAGGGGGGAGATGCAACCCGCCGTAACCATCGTGAAACGTGGCGATGAAGCCGGCCGCACGCAGCGCCCTACCGACCTGCCGGCGCGGCAGCCGGCATTGCCGGTGGGTTTCCTTCGAGCAGCGACAACAGCCGGCCACGAAACGAATCGACGTAATCTGACGGATGATCAGCTGCCGCTTTTCGCTGACTTCCGCCAGCATCGCCCAGTTGGAGCCGCAGGTTTGATGGGTGCGCTGTCGCGGACGACCCGGACAGGGTTCCAGAAAATCGAACAGGAGGATGCCGCCCGGCCGGAGCGCCGCGCCCGCGCGACGGATGAAAGCCGCCAGTACCCGACCATGCTGCATCGGGCCCGCCGACATGTAGTTGAGGCATTCGCCCACCGCCACGATGGCGTCACACCGCGGCGGCGCAAAATCGTACCAGGATGCCACGCGAAATTTTGCCGTCGGCGCCTTCCGCCGGGCCAGGCGGATCATGGCGGGCGAGATGTCGACTCCGAGCACGCGGTAACCAGCCTTGACCAGAGCCCTTGTCAGGCCACCGCTGCCGCACCCGATCTCGATGATGCGCGCCCCGGGCTCGCACCGTCGGTGGAGACGCCGCAGCACATGCGGTGCAGCCCGCCGGACGAAATCGAGGAACCCCGCCTCATGAATGTACGCCAGGTCCTCCGCGTAGAACATCCGCTTCATGACTTGTTTTACCGCAGTCGTAAAATCTCCGCAACCTTTGGTTCAGCATGCGTACGCAACCAACAATCTTACTTTAATTCCACCGACTGCATCTCGAGCACATCGATCCCGGAGAGCACACCCACGCATTTGTCGCCGACGAAGTCCGGCCAGGCGCCCGTAGCGAGGTAGATCGGTGCGTCCTGTTGCAGCGGCAGGATCTTCACCAGTAATTCCTGGTGATAAATGTCGGGTGCATACCGTTTCAGGCCGATATCGAAGGAATTGCCATTGTAGAAGTCGTCGGTCAGCAGCCTGCCGCCGAGATACACCCGGGCCGCGTCGCCGATGTAATGCACTCGCAGCAGGAGCTCGCGGTTCGGGTCCAGGTTCTCGGGCAGCTTCACCCGCCAGACCGCGGCTTGGGCGAAGTCGGCGTCACCGGGCGCCTCTGCAACCTTGGCACGGCCAATGGGAATGGTTCGGGCGGGACCGGCGGGTTGCACCGACTCCAGTTTTATGTGGACCTGTCCCACGGGATCGGGTGACACATTGAAACGTCGAAAGACTCCATCGGCCTTGCTCACGGCCTCCATTCCGGCGATTTTCACCGAATCCGGCGCGGGCAGCATTGCCACCGACACCTCGGCGGGAGCGACAGACTTTAGGCGCAACGTGCCGTTGTCGATGATCAGTTCAGCCGCGGTCAGGAAGAGGTGCTCATGGCCGTGCCAGATGCCCTTCCAGCATGCCAGGGAGTCCTCCTCGCCCAGCAGGACGATGCTGACCTGCCTGCCACCGGCGTCCCGCAAGCGGATGGCGGTGCCCGTGCCGGCCTCGACCCTTTGCACGTGAATGTGGCCATTGGCAATGGTCAGGCGGCCATTCGCGGATTCCACCATCAATCCTGCCGCATCGAAGACGAACTCGGCGGAAACACCGGCGGTCTTCGCAAACACGGCGTAGCTCGTGCCTTGGGCCTCGAGGCGGCAGATGGGCTGGGCCGTTGCGTAGACCAGCTTGACGCCGCTCAGATCGAGATTGAATGGCCAGAAAAAGCTGCTGTCCGCCGGCACGGTGCAGGGTTGCTCCGGCAGACGCAGAATGCCACCGTTCAGCTGCAGTTCGAACTGCACGCCCTCTTTCGCAGGCATCGGTTGAAGCCGCTGGTAGTTGTTGACAAACAGAAAGCCGGCATGGCCGTCACTGCGGACGGACCAACGCAGCGTACTGGTGTCGCTCTTGCCCTCCGGCCGGGCGGACGGCAACCGGGCCGGCATGGTGGCAAGCAGGGGGCCATAATCATGCAGAAAAAGGTGCAGGCGCCGCAGCAGATGGTAATGCTCGCGCATCTGGCCGAATTCGCCCAGCGGAGCCTGGAAGTCATACGATTTCACCGGCAGATCGTTCCAGTTGGTCAGTGGGGTGGCTTGCTGTTCCTGCAGCGTCGACAACCTGCCCTCGGGATTCTCCCCTCCGTGGTACATGTAATAACCCGGGAGGTTGCTGCCGGAACCCACCTTGGTGATCGCCACGGATGCGATGTCCTCCGGTTTGAGGCGGATGCGACGATGGTAGCTGTTCATCATCCCGCCGCCGAGCTCGCAGGTAAGATAGGGATAGCGGCCCGCATCGCTGTCGTCCTCGGTCTTGCGCATGTCGAGCTGGTCCGTGGCAATGGCGGTGTCCGTCCGCCCCGGTTCGAAGCAAAAAGCCTGCCAGTAGGTGCCCGGCATCGGCGTGAGCTCGCGGTCCCAAAATCCCTCCGCATAGGCGCCGAACAATGGCAGGATTTCGCCAAAGGGCATCGGCGTGCTTAATTCCGGCCAGCCGGTCCGGGTGTACAGCGGCACGTCCAGGCCGGCTTCGCGGGCGATGCGTTTGAGCGTAAGCAGATGTTCCGCCGGCCCGCGGTATTCGTTCTCAAGCTGGACGCCGATCACCGGCCCCCCGTCCTTCCACAACCGTCCCTTCAACTGGCCGGCGATCTCGCCGTAGAGGATGCGAACTTTTTCCAGGTAGGCGGGATCATCGCTTCGCAGCTTGCATCCCTTCTGCAGCAGCCAGTCGGGCAGCCCGCCGTTGCGGACCTCGCCGTGGCACCATGGTCCCAAGCGCACCACCACCGGCAGGCCGACCTCGCCACACGTTTGCACAAACTTGCGCAGGTCGCGCGGTCCCGACCAGTCGAACCTGCCCTCGATCTCCTCGTGGAAGATCCAGAAGACATACGTCGCCACAAGGTCGATGCCGCCCGCCTTCATCTTGAGCAGCTCATCGCGCCATTCCTGCTCGGGATAGCGGGCATAGTGAAACTCGCCCATGACGGGCAGCCAACGCCGGCCGTCGCGCAACAGGCTGCAGCCGTCGACCGTCAGCTCATGTCCGTCCGGACTTCGCGTCGTCCCCATCTTGAAGTCACCCGTCCGCCCGGGCGCTTCCCGGACCGTCAGGTCGAGTCGAAGCGGCTCAGCGGCATGGAGGCGCCCGGTTGCCGTCGCCGCCAAGGCAACCCAGGCCAGCAGGCCGGTCAGGAGGTGGCGGAAAAATTGCACGGCGCGGGCCTTACGCTGGTGGAGGCTGCCAGCCACGGTGCTCACGAACCGGCCAGTTTGCGCTGCGCCGCGAAGACAGGACGCAGGGCCAGACTGAGTTTGTCCTGCAGCGCCTGTAGATCGCGGTATCGGGTGACGTTGCCCTTGTTGGGCGGGCAACGGGTGGATTCGTCCAGAGCGACGACGCCATCGGTGAAGTCGGTTAGTTTTACCTTTTCTCCGTCGAGGAGCGCCGTGCACCATGCCGCCTGAAGCGCGCCGCCGAGCGCCGCGCCTTCGTCCTCGACCATGGCCACCACGGGCACGCCGAAAATGTCCGCCATAAGCTGGCGCCACACGGGAGATTTGGCGCCGCCACCGGTCAGGCGGATTTCCCTTGCCCTTACCCCGAGATCGGCGAGCCGGCGAAGTCCGTAGTTCATACCCATGGTCGCTCCCTCCATCGCGGCCCGGGCGAGGTGGCCGGCCTTGAAGGTTTTGTTGTTCAGGCCCAGCAACACGCCGGAGCCTTCCGGCACGTTCGGCGTTCGTTCGCCTTCAAGGTACGGCAGCAGGACCAGGCCGCCCGCACCCGCCGGCGCGGACGCCACCGAGGCGTCGAGCGCGGCGTGATCATAGCCGAAAAGCGTCCGCATCTGTTCGGTGACGGTCGTCACGTTCATCGTGCACAGCAGCGGCAACCAGCCGCCGGTTGACGAACAGAACGCCGCGATCTCGCCCTGCGGATCGACGATGGGTTTTTGGGCGAACGCGTAGATCGTGCCGCTGGTGCCGAAGCTGGCGGTGACAACGCCCGGGGTGACATTGCCCGTGCCGATGGCGCCCATCATGTTGTCGCCCCCACCAGCGCTGACCACCACGTCGGTCGAGAGTCCATACTTCTGCGCGATGTCAGGCCGCAACATGCCGGCCGCCTGGTGCGAGCCGGAGAGTGGCGGCAGCCAATCGACGAGGTTTTTATCGATGGCATCGATGGCATCCTGCGACCAGGTGCGTCGGCGCACGTCCATGAGGGCCGTGCCGGACGCGTCGCCGTATTCCATGAAAAAGTTCCCGGTGAGGTGGAAGTTGAGGTAATCGTGCGGCAGCAGAACGTGACGCAGGCGTCGGTAGTTCTGCGGCTCGCGGCGCTTGAGCCAGAGGATCTTCGGCGCCGTGAAGCCGGGCAGGAAGAGCAGCCCGGCCTTGCGGATGACAGTCTTGGCGCCTCCGAGTCTTTTCGTGAGCAGCGTGCACTCGGCCACCGTGCTGGTGTCGCACCAGAGCTTGGCCGGGCGGATGACCTCCCCTTTTTCATCGAGCGGCACAAAGCCATGCTGCTGGCCCGAGACGCCGATGCCGCGGATGCGGCTGCGGTCGACCTTGGCGGCGACCTCAAGGATCACCGCGTCGAGCGCCGCAGTCCAGTCCTGGGGGTGTTGCTCCATGTGGCCGACCGGCAGGCCGTCGATGAGCCGGTGCGGCGCGCGGGCTTCCGCGATCACCTTTTTCAGTGCGAGGTCCAGCACGATCGCTTTGGTGCTCTGCGTGCCGGAATCAATGCCAATATAGAGGGACATGGGGTGTGGGGTTCGGGGGGAGCGATGAACAAACCTGCGCGGGCACCCATCCTGCGTTCCTGAGTTCCAGATTCAAAACCAAAAACGGGTGGTTTCTGCCATGGCCTGGAGTGATGCGATGCATCAAATTTTTCAATTAGCAACCGGCCCGGCCTCCAGGGTATACTGCGCAGGTCACCAACGACCGGTGACCATTACGCTCATCGGCAATTCAGGATTTTCCATGCGAGATACGTCCGCCTCCGGCTCTCACTGGCTTGATCGGTTCAGTGGGAAAATCATGCGAGTCGAAAAATGGTATCTCGACTGTGTGACGGCCGACGGCGCGGGCATGATCGGTTATGCCGTCCGCATGCGCGTGGGCCCTCTGGCGCTGCGGTGCTCGGAGGCACTGCTATGGCGCGCGGGTAATCCGGCAGATATGAATCGGGTCATGCCAGGGGGCAGGCTGCCGACCGAAATGCCGGATGGGATCGTCTGGCGCAGCCGGGCTATCGACGCCAAGGGCCGGTGGTGTCCGTGCGGCCTCGGAATACCGACCGTAATCCTCTATGAGGAAGCGGCTGGGCGGATTGAGTGGAAGTGCTTCTGTCCTGCAGCACAGACCATGGTAAGTGTCGGCAGCAATCATCTTGAGGGGCTGGGCTATGTCGAGCGGCTCGTCATTACGCTGCCGCTGGCGAAGCTGCCCATCCGCGAGTTGCGCTGGGGCCGATTCATTGCCGGCGAACAGAATTGCGTTTGGATTCAATGGCGCGGTCCGATTGAGCGCGGCTGGTGCTACCACAACGGTCGCGCGGTGGACGCGGTCATGCCGGATCCGCATGAGCTCGTATGGAACGGGCACCGGCTGAGACTGGACCAAGGAACCACCCTCCGGACTGGGTGCGTGCTTGAGACGGCCTTCAAGGATGCCGGTTGGTTGCGTTGGCTGCTGCCCCGGGCGGTTCGCGGCATCGAGGAAACCAAATGGTGCAGTGCAGGCGTGTTGACTGATGAGCATGGTCACGAACACGCCGGCTGGGCCATTCATGAGGTGGCAATCATCCCATGAAAACGATGCTGGGCAAATTGCTCTACGGATTCGTGTTCTGTATCGCCCTGCCGGCGCTTCTGCTCGCCTGGGCGGAGGCGCTCGCGGTGAAATATCCAGCGCTTCCGTCGGTCGGCGGATGGCCGCTGGGGCTGTCGCTGGCCGCGGTGGGCGGAGGCCTTATGCTACGCGCAATATGGGAGCTTTGGCATCTTGGCGGCGGCCTGCCGATGAACGCATTTCCACCGCCGCGGTTTGTCGCGCGTGGGCTTTATGGCTGGTTCGCCCATCCGATTTACCTCGGCTTTGCACTGCTCATGCTCGGAGTCTTCATCGCCGCCAGCATGCCGGCCGGCGGGTGGATCGTTTCCCCGGCACTCTGGCTCGGCATGACCGCACTGGTAGTCGGCTATGAGCGGTTGGACCTGCAGCGGCGGTTCGGAGTTGGTCTCGCGCATCCTCGACTGGGTTTGCCGCCGGACGCGGCCGTACCGCCCCGGTGGGGGCACCGCGCCGCGGTGTATCTGCTCGTCCTCGGACCGTGGCTGGTGGCCTATGAGTGCATCGCACGGCTGCTTCACGGCTGGACAGGCTTTGAAACCTATCTGCCATTCGAGCATGCGTGGCCGCCGCTCCAATGGAGCATCGTGTTCTACACCGGCGCCTATGCGTGGGTGGCGCTTGCGCCGCTCGCGGCGACGTCGCAAACGGCACTGCGGCGCTTCATGCGTGACGGTTGGGTGGGCTCGGCCTTCATCTTCTGGTGCTTTCTTGTGTTGCCGCTAACGGCCACCCCGCGGCCCTTTGGCGCAACCATGTGGCTCGGCCGTTTGCTGGAGTTCGATCGCGCCCACGACACGGTATTCTGCGCCTTTCCGGCCTTCCATGTTTTTTGGCCGTTACTCGCGGCGCGGCTGTGGGCGGAACGGTTGCCGGCCTCGGTCTCCTACGGTCTCGCCGCGGCGATGGCGGCGAGCTGCGTAACCACCGGCATGCATTCGCTGGCGGACGCGGTGTCGGGGCTCGCCGTATTCGTCGCCGTCAACCAGCTCGACAGCTTGTGGCGCTGGCTCCTGCGTCTGACGGAAACGATTGCGAACTCCTGGCGCGACTGGCGCATCCGCGGTATTCGAATCATCAATCATGGCGGCTACGTCGGCGCGGCAGCGGGCGCTGGGTTGTGGCTCGTCGGCATTTTGCTGGGGGATAAGCACGCTGGTTCCATCCTCATCGTAGCCGGCTGCAGCCTGCTCGGCGCGGGCATCTGGGCTCAACTCTTGGAGTCGTCGTCCGGCCTTTCGCGTCCGTTTGGATACTACGGCGGCATCTTTGGCGGTTGTCTCGGCGTACTCGCGGTTCAACTCTGGCGGAACGAAGGCTGGCTGTTATTCGGGGCGTATGCGGTGGCGGCGCCCTTGATTCAAGGCGTCGGGCGCCTGCGCTGCCTCGTGCAAGGCTGCTGCCATGGCCGTCCCTGCCCAGACCACGTCGGTATCAGGTACCGCCAGCCGCTTTCGCGAGTATGCAAGATGGCGCACTGGGTGGATACGCCCGTCTATCCGACGCCGCTGTATTCGATCATCGGCAACGCGGTGATCTTTGGATTGCTGCTCCGGCTGTGGCTCTCGGAGGCCGACCTTGGCTTCGTCGCCGGCACCTATTTCATTTTGAGCGCCTGTGCTCGTTTCATGGAGGAGGGATACCGCGGCGAGCCGCAGACGGCTCACTTCGGTGGCCTGGCGATTTACCAATGGCTCGCTCTGCTATTCGTAATCGCCGGGGCGGTCTTCATGGCACTGCCGAGTCCGTCCGCGCCGCCGGTCGATAGCATCAGTGCACAGCCGCTGCTTATTGCCGCGCCGTTCGGATTGCTGGTATGGTTCGCGATGGGCGTCGACTTCCCGGAGTCCAAGCGACGGTTCTCCCGGCTGGCGTGAGCCGGGCTTTCTATTTCGGGAACACGCCATCGTGCGGGCATGCTCCCACCTTCGCGCGTTTCGGCGGGGCGAACCCCCACCGCCGTGACGGCGTGAATGACGGTACCGTTGCGCGGGTGAAATCCTCACCTTGGGTTGCGGTGGAAGCCGCACTCTGTAAGCTGCGATCCCAAGATGAATCTCCGACACCTGAATTTCCTGGTGGCCATGTTCGCGGCTGGCAGCAGTCTTGCGCCTATGGCCCTGGCGCAGACCCCCACTCCGCCGAAACCCACCCTGGGCTCCGGCGTGTTCGACTGGAACCAACTCGCGGCCCAGCCGACCAAGGTCGGTGCGCGGCGTGAAGTCTTCGACGCTCCCACGGCGACCCTCGGCAATCTCGAATGTCACGTCACCACCGTAAACCCTGGCGAGTCACCACACGCGCCGCACCGGCATCCCGACGAGGAGTTGATTATCGTCAAGGACGGCACGCTGGAGGTGACGATCAACGGCGTCACCCGGCAGGCCGGTCCCGGCTCAGTGGTGTTCCTCGCCTCGAACGATTTTCACGGCCTGCGCAACAGCGGCGCCACGCCCGCCACGTACTACGTTTTGCGCTTCGTCCCCCGCGATCTTCCGAGCCCGACCGCAAAATGAGCCGTACGGTTTGCCGAGGCAAGCGGCCGGCCTCGACCGGGCGGTTTTCTCACATGTTCTTGATCAGCTCGGAGGCGAACTCGCTGCATCCGCCTTCGCACGAGGCTTCGGCGCGATTCCGCTCCGATCACATGTTCTTGATCAGCTCGGAGGCGAACTCGCTGCACTTGAGCTCCGTCGAGCCGGGGATGAGGCGAGCGAGATCGTAGGTAACCCTTTTCGCGTCGATGGTCGTCTCGAGGCTTTTGATGATGAGATCCGCCGCCTCGGTCCAGCCCAGGTAGCGCAGCATCATCTCGCCCGAGAGGATGAGCGACCCCGGGTTCACCTTGTCCTGGCCGGCGTATTTCGGCGCCGTGCCGTGCGTGGCCTCGAAGACGGAATGACCGGTCACGTAGTTGATATTGCCGCCGGGAGCGATCCCGATGCCGCCAACCTGCGCGGCGAGCGCGTCGGAGATGTAGTCGCCGTTGAGGTTCAGGGTGGCGATGACGTCGTACTCCGCCGGCCGGGTGAGAATTTGCTGCAGGAACGCATCGGCGATGACGTCCTTGATGACCAGGCCCGCGCCGGGCCGTCCCTCCGGGATCCGGCACCAGGGTCCGCCATCGATTTCCACGGCACCAAAGAATTGCTGCGCCACCCGGTAGCCCCAGTCACGGAAGCTGCCCTCGGTGAACTTCATGATGTTGCCCTTGTGCACGAGCGTCACACTCTTGCGCTTCTGCCGGATGGCGTAACCGATCGCACTGTGCACGAGGCGCTCGGTGCCGAGATAACTCACCGGCTTGAGGCCGATGCCGACCTCGACCCCCGCGTCGCGATGCGGGGCGCCGATGCCTTCCAGTTGCTTCTGCCACGCCTGGGTCTTTTCGACGGAGCCGAAGCGGATCTTGGCGAATCCCTTGGGAAATTCCCGGGCAAGAAGGTCGAGCAGCTTGGCCGCGTCAGGCGTGCCCGCGGCGTATTCGATGCCAGCGTAGATGTCCTCGGTGTTTTCGCGGAAGATCACCATGTCGATGAGATCGGGGCGCTTCACCGGCGTCTCCATGCCCCGGAAATAGCGCACCGGGCGCAGGCAGACGAAGAGGTCGAGTTCCTGGCGCAGGGCGACGTTGAGTGAGCGGATGCCGCCGCCGACCGGCGTGGTGAGCGGACCCTTGATGCCGACAAGATACTCGCGGAAGGCCGTGAGCGTGTCGTCGGGCAGCCAGGTCTGGAATTTGTTGAACGCCTTTTCGCCGGCGTAGACCTCGAACCACGAAATCCGGCGACGCCCCGGGTAGGCTTTTCCCACGGCGGCGTCGAAGACGCGCACGGCCGCACGCCAGATGTCGGGCCCGATGCCGTCGCCCTCGATGAAGGGCAGGACGGGATGGTCGGGCACTTGCAGTCGCCCGCCGGCAGCCGTGATTCTGTCGCCGGCCGGAGGAGTCACATTCGTGTAGGGCATGATTGAGGAGGTTTAGGCATACGCGGTCAGGGCCGAATGTACGGCGCCGGTGCACCAGTGCAAACCAACGAAATGGCGGATGCCGGTCGGCCGGGCGGGCGATTCTTCCCCAGTGAAGCGAGGCAGGCGACGGCCATTCGGCTCAAAGGGTTCCGCAGAACCGGGCGAGGCGGGCCACGCCTTTGGCGATGATTTCGTCGCTGGTGGCGTAGCTGAGGCGCAGGAACCCTTCCGCGCCAAACGCGCTGCCTGGCACGGCGGCGACTTTCTCCTGCTCCAGCAGTCGCGCGCAGAATGCCTCCGAACTGACACCGAACCTGGAAACATTGGGGAAGAGGTAGAACGCGCCCTGGGCCAGCAGACAGGAGACGCCGGGAATCCGGTTCAGCTCGGCGTGCAGGAACCGGCGGCGCCGGTCGAAAGCCTCCAGCATTTTCGCCAGCGCGGCCCGTGCCTTGGCCTTCTCGCGCAGGGCGGCGAGCGCGCCGTACTGGGCGAAGGTGGTCGCATTGGAGGTCGTCTGGCTTTGCAGCTCGATACACGCCTTGGCGATGGGCGCTGGCGCGACGAGCGTGCCAAGGCGCCAGCCGGTCATCGAGTACGGCTTGCTGAAGCCGGAGACCACGATCGTTCGCGCTTCGGCCTCCCTGCTGAAAGTCGCCGGGCTGTGGTGTTTCAGGCCGTCGTAGAGCAGATACTCGTAGATCTCGTCGGACAGCAGGTAGAGGTTGTGCCGGAGCACGACGTCAACGATGGCCTCAAGTTCCGGCCGGGAATACACCGCCCCCGTCGGATTCGAAGGCGAATTAAGGATGAGCAGCCGGGTCTTCGGCGTGATGGCCGCCTCGAGCTGGGAGGGCGCGAGCTTGAAGCCGGTCGAATCGTCGGCCGGCACGATGCGCGGCACGGCCCCGGCGAGCTTCACCATCTCGGGATAACTCACCCAGAACGGCGCCGGGACGATGGCCTCGTCCCCCGGGCTGCACGTCGCGAGCACGGCGAGATAGCACGAAAATTTACCACCCGGGCTCACCACCACTTGGGACGGCGCGACCTTGAGACCATAGTCAGAGCCGTAACGCTTCGCGATGGCCGCCCGCAGTTCGTCGATGCCGGGCGTCGGGGCGTATTTCGTCTTTCCGGCCTGGAGTGCGGCCATGCACGCCTCCTTGATAAAGTCCGGCGTATCGAAATCCGGCTCACCGGCGCCGAAGCCGCAGACGTCCTCGCCGGCGGCCTTTAGCGCCTTGGCCTTCGCATCGACGGCGAGCGTGGGCGACGGCGCGATGTTGCGCGCCCACGTGGAGAGAGGCGGCGGGGTTTGATTCATGGCAGGACGAGATCGGCGTTCACTAAAGGACCGGTCTTCGCAAAAGCAAGCCGCGGCATGCGATCCCGCCCGGCCATGCCACACGCGTCATGGCGCAGCCGCCTTCTGCGCGACGTGCGGGAGTCGAGCGCAGCAGCTACCTTTTCTTCTTGGGGGCCGGCTTTCTCCCGGCCGCCTGGCGCGGCGGTTTTTTCGCAATCTTCAGCAGCGGGGTATTTCTATCGCTCCGTCCCCGGCGGCCCTGTCCGCCGCCGGCGGTGCGCGGGGCGAGCGACTCGAGCGCGGATCGGAGCAGGACGCCGGAGCTGACATTTTTCCGGCGGGCGTAGTGTGAAAGCATCTGCTTCTGGGTGGATGAGAGCCGCACGGAAATCTGGCATTGCTCGCGGCGCGGCGCCTTGAACGCGGCAAAATTGAAGCCCTCCAGCGCGCAGCGCACGACGTCGCTGACCGACTTCAGTCCGAGGCGTCCGCGGCAGGAATGGATCCGGTCAACCAGGGAACGCGGGAGTTCGAACGTCAGTGGTGTCGGCGCGAGGGTGTGGGTGTTGGCCATGCGATGAAGGGGTGAATTCCGCGAGGGCGCGCTGACGATTTAAAAAGCCGCGCCTCAACATGGAGAGCAATGAAAATCTTCAGAGTGTTATGGGATTGACGCCGGGGCGAACTCCTTCATCGCCCGCGTGCGTGCCAGCGATCGCTTTGATGTGAACCACCAGCACAAGGTCCCGTTGACGTCGAGCCGGCCCATCTTTTCGATCCGGCCACCGACGGGTGTTGAAGTAGTCCGCGCCCACCCGTTCCCCGCGCCGTCCGCGCCGGGGTTACTGCTGGTCCAATACTGCCGCCCGGATCCAGGTAAAAGCTTCCGTCGGCGTGGCCACGACGGCGACGGGATGCTGCAGAAGCTCCGGGGCGATCGCGCGATCATGACGGATCGCCACGAGCGGCACGCCGGCGGCGCAAGCGCCGGCGAAATCCTGGTCGGAGTCGCCTGCGAACAGTACGTCGACCGGCGTCAGGCCCCAGCGCCGCACAATCTGGAGAAGCCCTGCGGGTTGGGGTTTGTGAGAAGCCAGGTCGTCCCCGCAGACCAGCGCATCGAAGCAATCCTGCAGCGCCAGGGCGCGGAGCCGGGCCTCGGTCATGCTCCGCTCGCGGCCGGTCCAGATGCCCAGCGGAATCCCCGCCGTGTGCAATTCCCGCACCAGTTTCCTGGCGCCGCGGAATAGCCGGGCCGAGTCCTCGTGTTCCGCCAGAAACCGGGTGTACGTCGCCAACGCGGTGGTCAGGTGCCCCGGTCTTCCCAGCAGGCGCCGCAGGCAGGTTTCCGACGGCCCGCCGAGACTGCTCATGACCTCGGTGCGATTTGGCCGCGGTCGGAACGGCGCCACCGCCATGGCCAGTCCCTCCAGCACGAGCGGCATGCTGTCGAGCAGGGTACCGTCAAGGTCGAAGACGACGCCGCGATACTGATGCGACCGGCGGCTCATGGTGCCGTCACGGCCACCATTTGCGTGCCGGCCGGCACGGCGGCGGGCTCGGCCAGGCGCGCGGGATCAAAAACTTCCGAGGCAAACTGCTGTTTGAGCGCGGCGGCCGTGACGATAAACCGGGTCTTGTTGCGGGTGATCTCGTCGCGCAGGTCGATCGATTTCACAATCCACTGGTCGCCGATTTTTTTGAGATCGAGGACGCTGAGGACCTTCAAGGCACGGCCGCCCTCGCCGATGAACTCCGCCTGCACGAGCGCGGTGTATTGCGTGTCGAGATAAACGCGGATCCCTCGGAGCGCCGGATGCCGTTCCGCGACCTCGGCGGGCGGATAAAGCAGAAACTGGTGGGCCGGCCGGCCGCGCATGCGGGTGAGTCCCTCGTAGACGAATTCCGGCCAGAAAAGAAACGGCATCTGCAAATCGAATGGCGTCAAATCGGTGCCGGCCACCGGCTCGAACAGCGCCACGACACCGAGTTGCTCGCCCGCCCCGCCGGCGCCTTCGTTCCACCGCCACAGCGCCGGACTAGAGCCGCTTTGCACGAGCAAACGGGTTTCCGTGACGACCCCCGCATCCGGCGGCCGCACGCTGACCCGGGAGACGGGACCGGCGGCATTCCGGGAACCCCATAGGCGGCCGTGCAGGACGTGCTCGGCGCCGTGCCGGGGGATCACGCGAAGCTCAAATTCGAGATAATAATCCCCCGCGATCCCCTGGCGGCGGAATTGCTCCAGAATCTCCCGGCCCTGCTCCTGGTCGGGTTTGCCATACTGCGCGTAATTGGGCGGTGGCTGATAACCCTTTTGCGCACGGGCTAGAGGCGTCAGAGTGCCGATGGCCGCCAATGCCAGCCACCATGCCGCGCTGCCGGACAAAACCAGCGGTCCGCGCCTCATCCGAATCCGGTCAGGGCGACTTGGTGGCCGTGCCGCTCTGCGTGGTGGTCTTGGCAGCATCGGGGGCGGCGGTAATCGGGACGGAGACCGCGGGCGCGGCCGGCGGTGCCGCCGCGGGGGCGGCGGCCGGAGCAGAGGCCGAAGCGGCGGGCGCCGGGATGTTGGGAAGTGCCTCGCGAGATCCCGACGGATGGCTCCGCAGGTGGATGTAGCCGAGGAAAAGAAGAAAACTCACAACAAAAAACGCGATGGTCGCCCTGATCGTCATGCGGCTCAGGACATTGCTCGTGTCGGGACCAAAGGCCGACTCCATCATGCCGCCGCCCATCGCCGCCATGCCACTGTCGGATTTGGCGCGCTGGGCCAGCACCACCAGGATGAGGAACAGCGCCACGATGATGAGCACGAAGGTGCCAATGCCGATGAAAACCGAGATCATAAAGGGCGCATGACAACAGGCTCAGGTGCCGGATGTCAACCATGGGTCACCGCGGACCTATATTTCATAATCCTTCGCACGTGGCGGGGCGACGGCTGGTGTCCCGGGATCGGTCGCTTTTTCCTGTTGGCGGCCGTAAAAGAGCCGCACGTCGGCCTTGCGGGTCTGGAGCAACTGGGTGGCCCGGACGAGGGCCCGTTTGGTGCTGATGGTCGGGTTCGCTTCGGCGGGGAAAACATTCCCGGCGCCGATCTGGTCGAGGAGTCCGCTGTTGCGCAACACCCTCTCCACCTCCTCGTTGGCTCCGCTGATCAGCAGATGGCGGCCGGTTTTCTTCAGATAGTCGTACAGATTTTCGAGCGCCATCACCGTCGAAGCGTCGAGATGACGCGCATTCTTCATGCGCAGGATGAAAACCCGGATGTTTTCGTCCTCGGCGATATAGCGCACTTGCTCCTGGAACAGGTCCGCCGCCCCGAAAAACAGCTCCCCTTCGACGTGGATGATGGAAATGGAGGGATGGGACCGTTTCGCCGGATCCATGAGTTCAGCCAGATTCCCGCTTTCGTTGAAGGTGTATTCGACCAACAGCGGCGTGCTGGTCTTCTGCAAAAAGAGGGCCAGGGCCGCGCCGATGCCCACATAGATCGCCGTGTCGAGCCGGAGCAACAGGCAGGCGCCCAGCGTGATCACGAACACTGCGGCGTCCGAACGGGTGGACCGGCACGACACGCGGATATGATGCCGGTTGATCATCCGCACGCCCACCCGGATGAGGTGGGCGGCCAGCGCCGCCACCGGGATGTAATCGAACACCGGCGTGACAAACAGCAGCACGCCGAGCACCACCACGCTGCTTATCATCGAGGACAGCTGCGTTGCCGCGCCACTCTGGAAATTCACCGCCGACCGCGCAAACGATGACGAGCCGGGCACGGCGCCAAACAGGGAGCAGGCGATGTTGGCCACCCCCATGCCCGCGAGCTCCTGATTCGGCTCGATCTTTTGTCCGCTCCGGGCCGCCAGTGATTTCGTGATCGAGGCGGCCTCGAGCATACCGAGGATGGCGATTGCCACCGCCGTGCTGGCGAGCGCCGGCAGCGCCAGAACCTCGGTCCTTCCCAAATGCAGTCCCGCAAAGGAAGGCAGTATGGCGGTGAGGGCGCCTTCGTCGCGCACCAGGCTGAACGGCAGCTTCGGGTAAAACAGAGTGGCCAGCCTCGCGGCGATTCCCATGGCCGACAGCCCGATCAACGCTTCGGGCCAGCGCGGGCGTACGCGCCGCACCCCCTCGAAAATCACCAGGGTGGCCAGACCGATGCCGAGCGCCCAGAGGGAAATCCTTTGCTCCGCCAGGAACGAGGCCGCCTGCCAGAGATTGCGCAGGAAGGACTGCCCCTGGCTGACACTGAAGCCCAGCAGATTGTGCAGCTGGCTCGCGATCAGCAGCACTCCGATGCCGGTGCTGTACCCCACCACCACCGAGTGCGAAATGAACTTCGTGATCTCGCCAAAGTTAAGCAGGCCGGCCACGAGCTGGATCGTGCCGATCATCAGCGCCAGAAGCACGGCCAGCTGTAAAGGCGGCAGACTCGGCCCGGTGTACGCCGCGATGGTCGCGGCGGTGATGAGACTGATGGAGCTGGTCGGGCCGAAAACGTGATGATGCGAGGAGAAAAACAGCGCCCCGAAAAATCCGCCGATGATGACCGACACGATCACCGGCACCGGCGGCAGGTTGAGGATCAGCGAAAACCCGATCGCCTGCGGAATGGAGACGAGCGTGAGGGTGGCTCCGGCGATAAGATCGGCGCGGAGCTTCGCCAAGGAATAATGCCTCAGCTCCGTGATGAACGGAAAGCGCAGCCGGAACATCTTGGTCCGCAACGCCTGGGCATCGGATAGCGTATCTCTGACAGTTTCCGCGACACTCATGCAGGCAATCGCCGAACCTTACGCTTTTAGGCCGATCTTTTCCAGTATTCGCTGCAGATCCTCGTTGCCCGCATACTCGATGATGATGCGTCCCCGCTTCTTCGAGTGATGGAGCAACACGCGCGCCCCGAGGTGGGTGGTAAGCCGGTTTTCGATGTCGGCCACCGTGGCGGCTTCGGCTGGCGGCAAGACCCTGCCTGAAATTCGGCCGGAGCGGGTGGTCTTGTGTCCTTGCACGAGCTTTTCCAGCACCCGCACACTCAATCCTTCCTCGATCACGCGGCGCGCCAGGATCGCGCGTCTGGCCGTGTCCTCCACGCCCAGCAGCACCTTCGCATGGCCGACGCTCAGGAGCCCCTTGGCAATGTAGCCCTGAATCTCGGCTTCCAGTAGAAGGAGCCGGAGCGAGTTGGTCACCGTGGCCCGGCCTTTGCCCACGCGCTCGGCCACCAGTTCCTGGGTAAGATCGAAATCCCGGATAAGGCTGGCGTAACCGTAGGCTTCCTCAATCGGGTTCAGTCCTTCGCGCTGCAAATTTTCAATCAGGGTCAGCGTGGCGGAGGAGGCGTCGCTGGCGTCGAGGACACGCGCCGGGATGGACTTGATCTTGAGTTGCTGAAAGGCGCGCCAGCGGCGTTCGCCGGCGATCAACTGGAACCTCTCGCCCACCCTGCGGACGACAATCGGCTGGAGCAATCCCTCGGCACGGATGCTTTCGACGAGTTCGTTGAGCTGTTCGGCATTGATGTCCTTGCGGGGCTGGTAGGGACTGGGCTCCACGAGCTGGACGGCAATCTCCTGGAAACCGGGCGCAGCCGGTGCTCCGCCGGCCGGATGTCCGGTGGCGGCTTTGGATTCAATTTTAGGCGCGGCGGAAGCTCCGCTGGCGATCAGCGCTCCCAGCCCCCTGCCCAGCCTGGATTTTGGTGCGGCCATGGTGATTGATTATTTTCCCTGCGGGATGAACAGGGTCCGCCCCACCTGCAGCATTGTGGGGTCGGCAATCTTGTTCGCGTTGATGATGTCCTGCATCTTGGCGCCGTATTTATGCGCGATGCCCGAAAGCGTGTCGTTCTTCTGGACCGTGTAACTGACGCCCTCCTTGGGGTAGTCCTCCGTGAAGGTCGGTGTGGTCACCGCCGGTCGCGCAGCCGCGCTTTTGGCGAGGGCGTTGATCGCTGCCTGGGTCTCGTTGGCCAGCTTTTCCAGTTGGACGCTGACCTGTTGAAGCGTCTCGTGCTTCTGGTCGTGCAGGGCGGCCTGCATGGTCTTCTGAACATCAGCGATGGCCTCGTTCAGCTGGGCCAATGTCACGTAGGTCTGGCTGGACTTCGTTCGCAGATCATTGTTTTCCCGCTCGAGCTGCTCGACGCGAAGCGTGAGGTCGCCCAGCCGCTGGCTCAGGAGGCGGACATCTTCGCGGAGGCTGGCCAGTTCAAAGCCCGGAGAACCGACAGGGTTGGCCCCCTGCGCGGATAGTTGATTTGAGGCGAAAAGCAGCGCGGCGATCAATCCGGCAACCCGGCAAAAACAGGTGGGACGCGGCATATGCGCGGCAGCATTGGGAAAAACCCCGGTAAAAACAAGCGAAGACTCCCCCCAGATCGGCGCGACCGGATACCGGCTCTATCGGTTGCAGCGGAACGGCTGCGTGCTGGTGAGCGAGCTCATGGTCTGCGATGGCAGACGCGCACCTTTGGCGATCGGGAATCCACGGAGAAACTCCGGCGCCGGCAGCAGGCGGCCGCCGGGGCGCTGAAGCTTGCGCAGGCGCAGAATCCCCTCCCCGGCCCTTACCAGCAGACCTTCGGCATCGGTGCCAATGATGGTGCCCGGTGTCGCTATGCTGTAGCCGAGGTCGCCGACCTCGGCCACGGCGTCCGCCAGTCCAAGTTTCACCGGCACACCGTTGATCTCCACAGCGCAGCCGGGCCAGGGGAAAAGACCGTTGATGCGCGCTGCCAGGGCGGCCGCGGGTGCGGTGAAATCCAGCGCGCCGTCTGCCTTGATCAGCCGCCGGCAGTAGGTCGCCGTCCCGTGATCCTGCTCACGGAAGGCCAGCTCGCCTCGTGCCAGGCGCGGGAGCGTGCGCGCCAGCAACGGCACCGCGGCAGCGGCCAGTCGGGATTCCACCTCGCCGGCGGTGTCGAGCTGACCGATGGGCACCCGTTCGACATCGGCCACCGGGCCGGCGTCGAGTTGCCGCACCACGCGCATGAATTTCACGCCCGTCTCGCGCTCGCCGCACGCAACCGCGGTCTGGATCGGCGAAGCGCCGCGGTACTTTGGCAGAATCGAGGCGTGCAGATTGAGCGTGCCGAGCCGCGGCGTGGCGAGGAAGGCCTCGCGCAAGATATGTCCGTACGCCATGAGCAAACCCACATCGGCCTGCTGGGCCGCGAGCCAGGTGCCCTCCTCGTCCGAAAGTTTTTCCGGCTGGCGAACGGGCACGCCGTGGGCCAGCGCCCACTGCTTGATCGGGCCCGGTTCGACTTTTTGCCCGCGGCCCGTTGGCCGGTCGGGCTGGGTGTAGATCGCGAGCAGACGCGCCGTCGCGCTCCCCTCACCCGCAAGCCAGTCCAGCAGCGGCAGGGCGATGGGATCGGAACCCATGAAGACGAGTTTGAGCGGCACCGGCATGCACCAACCATGTGACTCTCACGCCAATCCGCCAAGGCGCAAAAAGGAGATCATTTCCGCCCGGTCTCTTCAATGGCCTCCAGCCAAGTCTCCCGCGCCCGCCATCCGTCAATTCCGAGCAACCTCAACCTGACCCTGCTGCCCCCTTCGGTCGGGCGCGCGCCGCTACTGGTTGCCGCGATCATTGCTGGCCGCTAGTTTTTTCTGCCGCACAAGTTTCTCTATGTACGCTTTGATGATCAAGATCGTCCCCAGGATCCCAAGAACAAGTCCCGCCCCACAACCAAAGCTGATTAATCCTATCATCATCCAATATCCTGTGGGCGAATCGCTTCTATAGATCATTCTGTTGTCATTAAAAATTATGCCCACGGAATATATCCGTCCGGTTGCCAGTCCCTCGCGCACGGTAGCGATATTGCTCAAACCAACAGCCAATGCGATCAAACCCGAACATATCACAAAGATCAGGATAGGCGTTGAGGGAAAAGACGGATTGAACTTTGGCTTCTTCATCTGAAAACGGGAAAGCCTAGGGGGCAGGTTTTAAGTTTCTCAGTAAGGGTCTTATGCAGCGGTTGCGTCGCGTCGCGCGAGTCGATCGAGGGGGTAAGCAAGGAGGCATACGTCTTCAGCTCGTCGCATACATTACAGCGGGCGCAGATCCTCTGGCCGGCCGCAGTCCCGCCATTTCGCTCCATCCACGCGGTGGGCCAAGATCGCTTCTCCTGCGCCGGCCAGACGCAGATAAGCTTCGGCGAGAGGAAAGGCCCCGGTTTCGGACATCTTGCCGAAGATGGCCGGCGACACGGCCTGAATGCCACAAAATCCGAGCGTCACGGTCTTGCCGTGCGGCGTCTGCACGAAGTCGTTGCCCTTGCCGGGCGAGCAGCGGCCGACGAGCCGTCCATTGGCGTCAAAATAGAGCGGGCGCGCCGTCGGGCGGGCCATGACCGCGAGCGTGGCCAGCGCCTGGGATCGCCCGTGGGCCAGCAGGAGGCCGCCGAGATCGATGTCGCTGAGCACATCGACATTGTAGACGAGGAAGGGATTGCCGTCGTCGAAAAACCAGGCGGCTTGCTTCAGTCCGCCGCCTGTATCGAGCAAGACGGGTTCCTGCGAATAGGCGACGCGCCGCAGACCGAAGCGGTGGTGTTTTTCCAGAAACGGCGGGATTTGCCCGCCGAGGTGGTGGAGGTTGACGATGGCCTCCGTCACGCCGGCTTCGACGAGGCGGCGCAGCACATGCTCGAGCAAGGTCCGGCCGGCCACTTCCACGAGGGCCTTGGGCCGCGTGTCGGTGAGGGGTTGGAGGCGGATGCCGCGGCCGGCGGCGAAGACCATGGCTTTCATGAGCCTTGCGTGGGAGAACCCGCGTGCGCCGGCCAGCGATCGGCCTCGCGATGATGGACCTCCACCGTGATTCCCGGGCGGCCGCGCAGCGACTGGGCGAGCGCCTCGGCACAATAAACGCTCCGGTGCTGGCCCGCAGTGCAGCCGAAAGCCACGGAGAGATGGGTGAAATGGCGTTTCTGGTAGGTTTCCAGGGTCGGCTCCAGCAGCACGCGAATCCGGGCGAGAAATTGGCCGACCTCATCGTACTGTTGGAGCCAGGTAACGACTTCGGGATCGCGCCCCGTGAGGCCGGCAAAGCGCGCCTCGCGGCCCGGGTTGGGCAGCGCCCTGCAATCGAAGACGAAACCGCCGCCGTGCCCGGAGGCATCGACCGGGTAACCCTGCTGGTAGGAAAAACTCTCGATGCGGACACCCAGCCCCAGTCCCGCCGAAACCGGCACGATTTCGCGCAGGCGGGTGGACGCCACGATTCGCTGCAACGCTTCCGTGAGCGCGGGCAGGTCCACCGGCAGTCCGCCGTCCTGCAGCAGCCGCTCCAGGTTGCGGATGGCGTAGGGCACACTCTGGAGAAAATGGGTCTTGCGCTCGTAGAAGCCGCGATAGCCGTAGGCGCCCATGGCCTGCAGGATGCGGATGAGGGAGAACCCGCGATAAAACTCCTCAAAGCGGGCCCGGTCGAGCCGGGTCAGTACGGACGCGGCCTCAAGGTACTGCGCCTTGAGCTGATCGCGGAAATCGAAGGGCAGGTTTGCCTTGGCATCGAGCAGCAGCGAGGCGAGGTCGTAGGGCAGCGCGCCGCGCCGTCCCCCCTGGTAATCGATGAACCACGGCTGTCCGTCGCGCACCATGATGTTGCGCGACTGGAAATCCCGGTAGAGAAAAAAATCCGCTGGCGCCTGCAGCAGGAAACCGCACAGCGCGTCGAAATCGTTTTCGAGCTTCTGCTCGTGGAAGGGAACGTGCGCGAGCTTGAGAAAGTAGTACTTGAAGTAGTTCAGGTCCCAGCTCATGGAGCGCCGGTCGAAGGCGCTGTGCGGATAGCAGAGGCGGTAGTCCAGCCCCGCCCCCGCCTGGATCTGCATCCGCGCCAGCTGGCGCACGGACTGCAGGTAGATGGCGGCAATGGAGGCGGGGACTTCCAGCGCGGCGCCCCGTTCCTCCTGCAGCAAATCGAACAAGGTGGTATCGCCGAGATCCTCCTCCAGGTAGACGCCGGCGTCGCGATCGTCGGCATAGATCTCCGGCACGGGCAGGCCCGCCGCCCGGAAGTGGCGGGAAAAGCCGATGAACGCGGCATTCTCGTCCTGGTCGCGGTGTTCGACCCCGATGGCGGTACGGCCGTCACCCGCGGTCAGCCGGAAGAGCTTGCGATCCGACCCATGCGCCCGCAGTTCGCCGATCTCGACAGGCGAAGCGCCAAAGTGACGGGCGAAGAGTTCTACGAGACGGGCGTGCATGAATCGGTGGGCCGGGCAGGCTTTCGGATTGATACCACTTACGATTCGCTTGGCGACTGTCATTGCGAAGAGTTCGATCGGGCGACGAAGCAGTCCAAACACCCAATCCTTTTTACAGAAGGTAACGAAGAGAACGGAGATAAGAACCAAGCTCCTTTACTCTCTGTCTTCGTTTCCTTTGTTATCTTCTGTTCAAACAAACTGGGGCTACGAGAGACATCCGACTCGCTCCCTGCAAGCCTTCAGAGACGCCACTCCTCCATCGAAAGCGTCCGTCGGGCGGCTGCGCGGCAAGCTACCTCTCCTGGCCTCTGGCCTCTTGCTCCTCTCAGACCAACGGATGCCGGCCGGGTCAATCGAGGCCTGAGAAGGCAAATGGGCCATTGCCTGCCGGAGAGTTCGTCGTACGGTAGAAGCCCATGAAAGTCCTTTTCATCGGCGGCACCGGCGTCATCAGCTCGGCGTGTTCGAGATTGGCACTCGAGCGGGGCATCGAACTGTACTTGTTGAATCGTGGCCAGTCGGTCCGACCCACGCCCGCCGCGGCCAAGGTCCTCCGCGGTGACATCCGCGATCCCGCTTCGGCCCGGAAGGCGCTCGGCAACCTTACCTTTGATGCCGTGGTCGACTGGATCGTCTTCACGCCCGACCAGATCGAGACTGATCTCGACCTCTTCCGGGGGCGAACCGGCCAATACGTCTTCATCAGCTCGGCGTCCGCCTACCAGACGCCGCCCGCCGCGCTGCCGGTGACCGAATCGACCATTCTCGACAACCCGTTCTGGCAGTATTCGCGCAACAAGATCGCCTGCGAGGAGCGGCTGGTGCGCGCCTATCGCGAGGAGAAATACCCGATCACGATCGTGCGGCCGTCGCACACCTACGACTGCACGCTGGTCCCGATGGACGGTGGCTGGACGGTGGTGGATCGCATGCGGCGCGGTCAGCCGGTGATCGTGCATGGCGACGGAACGTCGCTGTGGACCCTCACCCATCACAGCGATTTTGCGCGCGGCCTGGTGGGATTGCTGGGGCACGCCCGCGCCATCGGCGAAGCCGTGCACATCACCTCCGACGAATGGCTGAGCTGGAACCAGATCTTCACGATCGTCGCCCGCGCCGCCGGCGCCGAAGCCCGCCTCGTCCATGTCCCATCCGACGTGATCGCGGCCTATGACTCGAACTGGGGCGCGGGTCTGCGGGGCGACAAGTCGCACAGCATGATTTTTGACAACACCAAGATCAAACGCCTCGTGACCGATTTCGTGTGCCGCATCCCCTTCAGTCGTGGCGCCGAGGAAATTATGGCCTGGTACGACGCCGATCCCGTCCGGCGCAAGATAAACGAGGATTTCAACCGCCTGTGCGACCGCATTCTCGCCGCCTGCGAATCCTGCCGGCCGAAGTGACCTCAAAGGCGCAGTTGGGTGTCACTAAGCCGGACCAAAGCAGTCGAACCTGAATCTTGCTCGCAAGCATCCAAACCGTTCGGTGAATGATGTAGGAGCCTGCTTGCAGGCGATTTTCCTTCGCCGTCGCGAGCAAGCTCGCTCCTACAACTGCGTGAGGCCAGCTGAAAACAAAGAGCGCTGACACAGAGTCCACAGAGTGTGAATGGATCTGAAAAGCGGTCGGCATCGCGCGCACCTGCCGGCCGAAGCTTCATGCGAAGGCCGAAGCGCGCTTCCTACGTGCGAGTCGCCGCCCTCGCCGCCCCGCGTCGTCAATCGTCGTCCGCTGCATGGGCCGATGAGGGCGCGTTCCGAGGCGGCTTGCCGACCAGATCAAACAGCATCGGGCAGCCGGCGAGGCCGAACTCCGCGATGATCCCGGCCTCGAGGTAGCGGCGGTAGGATTCCCGCAGGTGGCGCTCCTGATTGCAGAACAACCGGATGCGGAACGGACGGTTGCCGGTCTGCACGGCATAATACATGCGGAACCGCTTGCCCCCCGCCGCCGGCGGCGGCGTGCGCTCGGCCAGGCGGATCAGCGTCTGGTTGAGTTTGGCCGTCGGCAGTTTCGCATCGAGCTGGCGATGGAGCTTCACGGCGGCGTTGAGCATGCGGTCGATCTCGTAGCCCGACATCGCGGAGACAAACACGACCGGCGCGCCCGGCGTGAAAAACAGGCGCTCAAAAAGCGCGTGCTCGAACTTTTCGCGGAATTCGCGCTCGCTTTCGTATCCGGGCACCCCCTCCGGCCGTTGGAATGAATCATGCACGAGGTCCCATTTGTTGACGACGATCACCACCGGCTTGGCTTCCTTGACGACCTCGCCGGCGATGGCCTTGTCCTGCTGCGTCACGCCCTCCAACGCGTCGAGCACAAGGAAGACAACGTCGGTCCGTTTGATGGCGTCGAGCGCACGCAGGCGCGAAAAATACTCCACGGACGAGGCGAGCTTCGTCGCGGCCTTGACGCCGGCAGTATCGATGAGCCGGAACGGATAGAATTTGCCATCGCGGCCCTTAAACTCAAAGGGCACCTCAATGGCATCGCGCGTGGTGCCGGGCTCCTCGTCGACGATGAGACGGTCGCTCCGGATCAGACGGTTACTCAGCGAAGACTTGCCGACGTTGGGGCGGCCGAGAAAACAGACGCAGAGCGCCTCGTGGGCCGCCTTCGCCTCGGGCGTCTCCAACGGCTCGGGACCCAGCTTCGCCAGAATCGCGTCACGCAGGACAACCTCGCCCACGCCGTGCTCGGCGGACACAAAAAACGGTTCGCCCAGGCCGAGCTTGTAGAAATCGGGATCGTCACGGCGGGCGTCATGGAAATCGATCTTGTTCACCACAAGCATCACCGCCTTGTCCTTGCGACGCAGGCGATTCGCGATGCGCTCGTCGAGCGCAGTCACGCCGTCCTTCGCGTCAACCATGAACAGGATGACCTGGGAGGTGTCGATGGCGAACTGCACCTGCACCTCGGTCGCCGCCACGATCTGCGCCGAGCTTTCCCCGCCCTTGAGGCCGATCCCACCGGTGTCGAGCAGCGTGTAAGCGCCGTCTTGCACTTCGGCGGCGATCACGTCGCGGGTGACACCGGGCTGGTCATGCACGATGGAAATGCGCTTCCGCGCCAGCCGGTTGAAGAGGCGGCTCTTGCCGACATTAGGTCGGCCGACGATGGCGACGGTGCGGGACATGGTTTTAATCTGTAGGAAGGTCGCTTGCGACCGATGGACTATCGCCTGCAAGCGGGCTTCCTACAAGGCTCCGGTTCAGCGTTTCAACGACTGCACAAAGCGGGCGATCCGCGAGCAGGCCTCGATCAGTTGCTCATAGCTGGCGGCAAAACAGGCGCGCACGAAGCCGGCACCGTTCGCCCCAAAGGCCGTGCCCGGCACCACCGCGACCTTCTCCGCCTGCAGCAACCCCAGCGCGAAATCCCTGTCGTTGAGTCCGGTCACCGCGACCGAAGGAAACGCGTAGAACGATCCGCGCGGGAGGTGGCAGGCGAGACCGATCTCGTTGAAACGGCGCACCACGAAGTCGCGCCGGCGGTGGTACTGCTCGCGCATGAGCTTCACGCCATCCTCGCCGCGCAGCAGCGCCTCAATGGCCGCCTCCTGGCTCAGGATCGACGCGCACATCATTGAATATTGATGTACTTTCATCATGGCCTCGATGAGCGGCGACGGGCCGCAGGCGTAGCCGATGCGCCAGCCGGTCATCGCGAAAGCCTTCGAGAATCCGTGCAGGAAAATCGTCCGCTCCAGCATGCCGGGAAGGCTGGCGATGCTGACGTGCGCGCCCTCGAAGGTAAGCTCCGAATAGATCTCGTCGCTGATGACAAGCAGATCCTTCTCGATGCAAAATCTGGCGATCTGTCCGAGCTGCTCACGGCTGCACGTGCCTCCCGTGGGATTGCACGGCAGATTCAACATGAGCAGCTTGCAGCCCGGCTGCCAGGCAGCGGCGAGCGCCGCGGCCGTGAGGGCAAAATCATCCTCCGCCTGCGTCGGCACGGGTATGCCAATGCCATGCGTCAGTGTGACCGAGGGGTGGTAGGACACGTAGCACGGCTGGTGGAACATCACCTTGTCGCCCGGGTTGACCAGGGCGCGCAGCGCGATGTCGATGGCTTCCGAGACGCCGACCGTGACGAGCACCTCGCTCTCCGGCTGATACTCCATTCCGTAGTGCTGCCCGACGTAGTTGCAGATGGCGCGGCGCAATTCGATGAGCCCCAGGTTTGAGGTGTAATGCGTCTTGCCTTTTTCGAGGGCGTAGATCGCCGCCTCGCGGATATGCCAAGGAGTGATGAAGTCCGGCTCGCCGATGCCCAGTGAAATCACGTCCTTCATCTTCGCCACGATCTCGAAAAAGTCGCGGATGCCCGACGTGGGCAGGGTAGCGACGTGGCGCGCGATAAAGCGGTTGGTGTCCATGGTTGCGTGGTGGTGGGATCCGCCATCCCGGCGGGCTTCGGAAAGCTTTCGGGCTTCCGCACGCCGTGGCGCGCGTTCCCCCGCAGTTGAGTTATGGCGTCACCGTCAGGCGGCCGTTCTCTTCCGCCGGCACGTCCATGAGATAACCCTGTTCCTTGTACGAGCGGAGCAGGAAATGGGTCGAGGTGGAGAGCACGCCCTCGATCGTCGAGAGCTTCTCCGATACGAACGCCGCCACTTTCTGCAGGCTCGAACCGGTCACAAACACCAGGAGGTCGTACCCACCCGACATGAGATAGCAGGAATCCACCTCGTCGAAGCGGCTGATGCGCTCCGCAAACCGGTTGAATCCGCCGCCCCGCTCCGGCGTGATGCGCACCTCGATCACGGCTCGCACGGCACCGGCGGCTTCCTTGGAAAGATTAAGCACCGGGCGCCAGCCAAGAAGAATGCGCTCCTTCTTGAGCTGCTCCAGGTGGCGGTTGACCTCAGTTTCGGTCAGGTTCAGCACCTGCGCCATCTGCGCGGTGCTGAGACTGCCGCCTTCAAGCAGGAGTTTGAGTACCGGATTCATAAGGAACGGCGATGTTCGCAAAAACCTCAGGCAAATCCACATTAATCTTCAGGCCGGGCCTTCTCGGGCACGCCGTGCTGCGGGTGGACTGGTGATCACAGGGAGTCCCCGTGAGGCCGCGAAACTGCATCCGCTGGCAGCTGAGCGCCTAAACCGAGGCCGCCAACGGAGCAGCCGTCGAATCCATCAGGACGAGCCGGATGCAAAAGTCACCAAGCTGTTCACCGGGAGTGCGCTCGAGGGCGTAGCGGCGGAGAAGCGGTCCAACCAGGTTGATGATTTGCCCGGGTGTGACCGAATCGGCAAAAAGCCGGTTGAGGCGCGTGCCGTTGTACTTGGCTCCGAGATAGAGGTTATATTTTCCCGGAGCCGTGCCAACAATGCCGATCTCGGCCAGGTAGGTTTTGCAGGGATTTCCTCGATCGCCGGCTTGCTGGCGTCGGTGACGCCGGAAATAGTCTCTAATCAATACCGGTAATGCTCCGGCTTGTAGGGACCCTCGATCTTTACTCCAAGATAGTCGGCCTGCTTCTGGTTTAGCTTGGTGAGCCGTACACCAATCTTTTCAAGGTGTAGCCGGGCCACTTCCTCATCGAGGTGCTTCGGCAGGCGGTAGACACCTACCTGGTAGGCGTTCCTGTTTTTCCAGAGGTCCAACTGGGCGAGCACCTGGTTGGTGAAGCTGTTGGACATCACGAAAGAGGGATGGCCGTGCGCGCAGCCAAGATTGACCAGGCGTCCCTCCGCAAGGACATAGATGGCATTCCCATTGGGGAAGACGTATTTGTCGACCTGCGGTTTGATGCTGATCTTTTTCACACCGGACGCCGCGTTGAGGCGGGCCATCTGGATCTCATTGTCGAAATGCCCGATGTTGCAGACAATGGCCTGGTCTTTCATCCGCTGCATGTGCTCGAGAGTGATGACGTCGCAATTGCCCGTGCAGGTGACATAGATATCGCCCTGACCGAGGGTGTTCTCGAGCGGGGTCACTTCAAAGCCCTCCATCGCAGCTTGCAGGGCGTTGATGGGGTCGATCTCGGTGACAATCACGCGGGCGCCAAAACCCCGGAGTGAATGCGCGGAGCCCTTGCCCACATCACCATAGCCGCAGACGACCGCAACCTTGCCAGCGATCATGACATCGGTGGCACGCTTGATGCCATCGGCCAGCGACTCGCGGCAGCCGTAGAGGTTGTCGAACTTCGACTTGGTGACGGAGTCGTTCACATTAACGGCGGGAACAAGAAGTTTGCCGGCCTCGTGCAGTTGGTAAAGACGGTGTACACCGGTGGTCGTCTCCTCGGAGACGCCGCGCCACTCCTTGACGATGGCATGCCAGCGCAACGGGTTCTCGGCGTGGATGCGCTTGAGGAGATCCTTGATGACCTGTTCCTCATGCGCGGCGGAAGGCGTGTTCACCCAGTCACTCCCCTCCTCCAATTCATAGCCCTTGTGAATGAGAAGGGTGGCGTCACCGCCGTCATCAACGACGAGCTGCGGGCCTTTGCCGCCGGCATATGAAAGCGCCTCGTAGGTACATTCCCAATATTCCTCGAGGGTCTCCCCCTTCCAGGCAAAAACGGGGATTCCTGCCCGGGCGATGGCGGCTGCCGCGTGATCTTGGGTGGAAAAAATGTTGCAGGAGGCCCACCGGACGGAGGCACCCAGCTCAACGAGTGTCTCGATGAGCACCGCCGTTTGGACGGTCATGTGCAATGAGCCGGTGACGCGTGCACCCTTGAGTGGCTTCTGCCGGGCGTATTTCGCACGCACCGCCATGAGTCCGGGCATTTCCTTTTCAGCGACTTCAATGGCGCGGCGGCCCGAGTCGGCGAGCGTGAGGTCGCGGACTTTGTAATCCTGCTTTCTGACAATGGAAGTGGCGGTAGGCATTTTTGCGGTGATTCAAGAGTGAGGTTTGGCGGTCGGACAGGCCGAAGCAGTTACCGGGCGGCGGAGAGGAGTTCCCCGATCTTGTTGATCTGCTCCCACGTCATGTCGGCCTTACCGAAGTGCCCGTAGTTGGTCGTCTGACGGTAGATCGGGCGCAACAGATCGAGTTGTTTGATGATGTTGGCGGGCTTGAAGCTGAAAACTTTCGACACCGCTCGGGCAATCACGTCGTCCGACACCTTGCCCGTGCCCATCGTATCGACCCAGATGCTTACGGGCTCGGGAAAGCCGATGGCGTAAGCGACCTGGAGTTCGCAGATCTCGGCCAGCCCGGAGGCGACGATGTTCTTCGCCACCCAGCGACACATGTAAGCGGCCGAACGGTCGACCTTCGATGGATCTTTGCCGGAAAAGGAGCCGCCGCCGTGGCGTCCCCAGCCGCCATAGGTGTCAACGATGATCTTGCGGCCAGTCAATCCAGAGTCGCCCTCGGGACCGCCGACGACAAAGCGCCCGGTCGGATTGATGAGATACTTGGTGTTCATGTCGAGCATATGGCCCGGGATGACCTTCTTGATCACGTGCTCGATGAGAAAATCACAGATGGCGGCGTGTTTGACGTCCTTGGTGTGCTGGGTGGAGATGACGACATTCTCCACCTTCACCGGCTTGTCGTTCTCATAGCGGATGGAGACCTGAGACTTCGCATCAGGGCGCAGCCAGCCGACGACGCCAGCCTTGCGGAGCTTGGTGAGTTCACGGCCGAGGCGGTGGGCAAACATGATCGCCGTCGGCATCATCTCGGGCGTCTCATTGCAGGCGTAGCCAAACATCAATCCCTGGTCGCCGGCGCCCTGCTCGGCGGTCTCCTTACCCTCGGCGGCGCGCGCATCCACACCCTGCGCGATGTCGGGCGACTGCCGGGTGAGATAATTATTGATGAAAACCTTGTCGGCGTGAAACACGTCGTCGTCGTGGACATAGCCGACGTCGCGGATGGCGGTGCGCACCACCTGCTCGTAGTTGAGTTTCGCCTTGGTGGTGATTTCGCCGGCAATGATCACCATGTTGGACTTCACCATCGTCTCGCAGGCGACCCGGCTTTGCGGATCCTGCTCCAGGCATGCGTCCAGCACACTGTCGGAGATAAGATCGGCGACTTTGTCGGGGTGACCCTCGCCCACGGACTCGGAAGAGAAAACGAATGAATTGGCCATGGTTTCGGCAGGAAAAAGCGCCCGGCCCCGCAGCGCAAGGAAAATATCATCGTATCTGGATTCAATGATATGTTTGCACGTGAAGCTACCCAAGTTTTGGCGTGTCAATTGCGCAATGCCACCTAGGATTGCACGCGTTGGGGTCGTTCGTGTCTTACGGACTATTGCATTTCGCCACCTTATTGAGAACCATGCAGAACGCTGCGGAAAACATCCAGCCAGCAAACGGAGCGGGAAGGAAAATACTGATCGTCGATGACGATCGTCTCAACCTCCGGATCCTGGCCGGCATCCTCCGACCCGCAGGCTACGAGGTGATCGAGGCGGACACCGGCGAAAAGGCATTGGAGCTATACCCGCTGGTTTCCCCCGACCTGGTGCTGCTTGATGTCTTGCTGCCGGGGATCAACGGCTTTGATGCCTGCCGCCAGCTGCACCTGCGCTATGGCACCGCAGCGGCGCCGGTCATTTTTATCACGGCGAAGAGCAAATCTGACGATGTGGTTACCGGATTGGCGGCGGGTGGCGTTGATTACCTTCCCAAGCCCATCCGGGCCAAGGAGGCTTTGGCGCGCATTCACACCCATCTGCAGATTCGCCGCCTCATGGCGGAGCAACGCCTGCTGGTGGATCAACTCAGCAAAGCCAACGCCGCGAAAAACAAGTTCCTGGGCATGGCGGCCCACGACCTGCGCAATCCCCTCGCCTCCATCCGTGGACTCGCCGAATTTCTGCGCGATGGCGTCGTCGGACCGCTCACCGCCGATCAGCTTGATCTCGTAAAAACCATCCATACCGCAAGCCAGGAAATGCTCCTGCTTGTCAATGAGTTGCTTGATGTCGCCACGATTGAGGCTGGCGAGCTCAAGATCACGCCGGAGCCGTCTGACGTGGCGGAGATCGTCGCGAAGGCCGTTTATCTCTCCAATATTGAAGCCACGAAAAAGCAGACCGAGATCGTTTTCACCGCGCAGGTGCGACCCGTGCCTCGCAACTTGGATCCGAATAAAATCCGGCAGGTCGTCGATAATCTTCTCAGCAATGCCGTGAAATATTCACCGCCCGGTTCCATCATTGGCGTGGAACTCAGCACAACTGACGGCTCGGTCACCATCGCGGTCCGGGACCAGGGTCCCGGAATTCCCGAGAGCGAGCGCGACAAACTCTTCAAGGATTTTGGCCGCACGTCGGTCATGCCCACTGGCGGAGAGAAGAGCACGGGATTGGGTCTCGCCATATGCCGGAAAATTATCGACGCTCACCATGGCACCATTACGGCGGAGAATCTGCCCGAACGGGGCTGCGTCTTTCGGGTGACCTTGCCTTCCTGACCATGACCTTCACCGGCAAAATCCTGCTTGTCGACGACGAGCCGCACGTGCGGAAATTCCTCGGTCTGATTGTTCGCGGCCTCGGCACGCCCACCACCATCGAGGCCACCACCGGCGAGGAGGCGCTGAGCAAGTACGCCGCGGAGTCGCCCGACCTCGTGTTGCTTGATGTGAACATGCCCATGATGAACGGGCTGCAGATCCTTGCCGCCATCCTCCAGCAGGATCCGAAGGCCCAGGTCGTCATGCTCACCTCGCTCGCGAACCGCCAGACGATCGAAGAATGCCTTAAAACCGGCGCGGTCGGCTATATTCGCAAGGACACTCCCAAGGAGGCGATTCTGGCTGAATTGGCGGCGCTCGTTTGCGACCGTCCGAAGCCAGCTGATCCCCCCACCCCATGCCCGAACGAGACCCAGTAAGAACCAGCTCCTCGCCTTTCTCGATCATCTCCGAAGTCCGCTACGCCTTGCCGGAGATGCTGCGCGAGATTGAACAGGAGCGCCGCGACTCCTCCTTTGCGATGGAGACGCTCGAACAGGTGGAAATACGAAAAATGTTCGCGAGCCGCCAGCGGCGCCATGCCCGAGATAAGAAATAAGCGATTCCTCGAGTTCATCCGCAAAACGCCCAATTTCGGCTTCGCGGATGAATTGAAGGAGCTGGCGGAGCGCCACGGTCCCGACACCCCGGCACTCTTGCAGGCCATCATCGACAGCAAACTGGTGGGCAAGGATGAGGCGTGCCGGCAATGGGGCAACGCCCTGGGCTATGCCTACGTCGATCCCTTTGCCTCGATTGTCACCGAGGAGGCGGTGGAACGCCTGCCCCAGGAAGTCGCCCAGAAAACGAGCTCCATCGGACTTTACATCATCGAGGGCGTTCTGACCGTGGCCTTGGCGACCCCCGAGGACGAAACCCTGATCAAACGCCTCAGCCAGATTGCCAAGATGCCGATCAGTCCGGTTTTTGCCTCGGAGCGAGAGATTCAGGACGCGATCTCGATCCATTATTCGAGCGACAAGGACATCGAGCATAGCCTCAGCTTACTGGAACGCACCGATCTCTTCGACCGTCCGGACTTCACCCGCGATCAGCTCGCCGCCCTCGCGGAGAGCGAGTCGCTCATCCAGGTGCTCGATGCCATCATCTACTACGCCATGCGCGAGCGGGCGACCGACATTCACATCGAGCCGCACGAACTTCAGTCGCGCATCCGCTATCGGGTCGACGGCATGCTGCGCGAAACGCTTTCGTTTTCGCGCAAGCTGCATCGCGCGCTGATTTGCCGACTCAAGGTCCTCTGCAATATCAACATCACGGAGTCGCGCTTCCCGCAGGACGGCCGCTTTACGATGCCCGTTGGCGCCAGCACCACCTATTTCCGTGTTTCGATCATCCCCACGCTTTTCGGCGAAAAAGCGGTGGTGCGCATCCTCGCGACGTCCGGTCGCAAGACGATGCTCACCCTGGACAAGATGATGATGTCGCAGGTCATCCTGCAGCCCTTCCGCCGCCTCATTCAGAATCCGAATGGCATTATTTTTGTGACGGGTCCGACCGGCGTGGGCAAAACCACCACCCTTTACGCCGCGCTCCAAGAGATCAACAAACCCGACATCAATATCTCCACCATCGAAGACCCGGTCGAGATCCAGCTGGCGGGCGTTACCCAGAGCCAGGTCAACGCGCACATCGATCTCAAATTTTCGACGATCCTGCGCGCCTTGTTGCGCCAGGATCCGGATATCATTCTCATTGGTGAAATCCGCGACCTGGAAACCGCCAAGATTGCCACGGAGGCGGCGCTTACCGGCCACTTGGTCTTCGCCACGCTTCACACCAACACGGCGGCGCAGGCCATCGTACGACTCATGGAAATCGGGGTGGAACCTTACATGGTGGCGCCTTCCATCATCGGGGTACTGGCCCAACGCCTCGCGGCGCGCATCTGCGAACATTGCAAGGAAGCCTACACTCCGTCGCCCGAAACGCTCCGGCGCTACTTCGTCGACGAAGGATTGAGCGAGGTGCAGTTTTACCGCGGACGCGGCTGCCCCAAGTGCCGGGGAACCGGCTACAAGGGGCGCATCGCCTTCCATGAACTTGTGCTCATCACCGAGGAGATCCGCACGCTGATTTCCGAGCACCGCAGCGCGCAAGAGATCACCCGGGCGGCCGCGAAGGTCGGCTATCGGCCGTTGCGCTACGATGGACTCAAAAAGGTGCTGCTCGGCCTGACCACCATCGAAGAGATCGAACAAAACACTAACTTCGAATGGGCCACCTGATTTAAGACTCTCGCATCTTCGAACCTCTGCCCGCGCCAAAACCGGGGAGAAAAATTCCGTTCGCCCGGCGTTTGGTCTTCCACTCTCACGCCCACCCCGTCCCCGTTCCCTGCGTGGAAATCCCCCCCCAGCCGAAGCCTGTTCTCGATCCCGCCGCCATCGAGGCGCTGCGCGCCTTGAATCCCGGCGACGACTCCTTTTTTCGCGACCTCGTCCAGATCTTCCTGGACGACTCTCCCCAGCGCATTGCCGAGATTGAGCAGGCGCTGGCGCGAGGCGACACCCGGCAGCTGACACTCGCGGCTCACAGCCTCAAGGGCAGTTCCTCCAATTTCGGCGCCGACCGGTTGCGCTCATTGAGTGAACAGCTGGAACAGCTCGGCCGACAGGGTTCGCTGGGGGGCGTTCCAGCTCACTTGCTCGCCCTTAAGGATGAATTTGCCCGGGTGCGAGCGGCGCTGGATGCGCTGCTCCCGGGAAAATGATGGTCCGGAGGACTCGTGCCAAAGAAAAGGCGCCCGGATTTGCCGGGCGCCTTGAAGAGCAGGCCTGCCGCTGCGTGTCGGGCTGACGCGGTTAAGTCGCGCGCCGCGGCTAAGGTGGAGTATCCTTGCTGGCGGCTTCGTCCAAGATATCGCCCAGGTTCATCATGTCGCTGCCGCTGCTCTGGCGATTAAGCATCTCGTAGGTTGCCGTCTCGGCGGCGAGTTGTTCCTCCGAATAGTTCGCAGCCTTGATGGACAGGCCGAGGCGGCGCTCGTCGCGATCGATCTTGATTACGCGGGCCGTGACCTGCTGGCCGGGTTTCAACACGTCCTTCACCTTGTCGACGCGATCCTCGCTGATCTGCGAGATATGGACGAGGCCGTCGATGCCGTTGGCCAGTTCGATAAAGGCCCCGAAGGAGGTGATTTTTGTAACGGTGCCCTGCACCACATCGCCAATCCGGAAGAAGCTGTCGATATCCGACCACGGGTCGGGCGTGAGCTGCTTCATGCCGAGCGAAATGCGCTGCTGCTGGGGATCGACATCGAGCACGATGGCGTCGACTTCGTCGCCCTTCTTCAGGAGTTCGCTCGGATGGTTGACCTTGCGGGTCCACGACATGTCGGAGACATGCACCATGCCGTCGATGCCTTCCTCGAGCTCGATGAAAGCGCCGTAGGTGGTCATGTTTCGCACCTTCCCGCGGACGCGGGCGCCGATGGGATAATTATGGCGGACCATGTCCCATGGGTTGGGCTCAAGCTGGCGGATGCCCAGGGAAATCTTCTGCTCCTCCTTCTGGATGCCAAGCACGACCGCATCAAGTTCTTGGCCGACTTTGAGAATCTCGGAGGGCTTGGTGATGCGTTTCGTCCAGGACATCTCGGTGATATGCACGAGTCCCTCGACGCCGGGCTCAATTTCGACAAAGGCACCATAGGGCACCAGATTGACCACCTTGCCGCGGACCTTGGCGCCGACCGGGAACTTGCTCTCGATGTCGTCCCACGGATTCTTGGTAGTCTGCTTGAGGCCGAGCGAGACACGCTCTTTCTCCCGGTTGACCTCGATGATCATGACCTGCACCTCCTCGCCCTGCTTGAGCATTTCGCTCGGGTGCGAAATACGGCCCCAACTCATGTCGGTGATGTGGAGCAGGCCGTCCATGCCGTCGAGGTCAATGAACGCACCGAAATCGGTGATGTTCTTGACGACGCCCTTACGGATCTGGCCGGGCTGGATGTTATCCAGCAGATCGCGGCGCTTCTGGTGACGCTGCTCCTCGATGAGCTCGCGGCGGGAAAGGACGATATTTTTGCGGTCCTGATTGATCTTGAGAACCTTGAAGTCGTAGGTCTGGCCGATGTATTGATCGAGGTTCTTGGGCGGTTGGATGTCGATATGGGAAGCCGGAAGAAAGGAGTCGACGCCGATGCTGACAATGAGGCCCCCCTTGACCTTGGCCTTCACGCGCCCGGAGACGACCGACCCTTCGGAGCATTTCTGGAGGATGTTCTCCCAGTTCTTCTTCTGCTGTGCCAGGTCGTACGAGATGATGGGGTTGCCGTCTTTATCCTCCAGCTTCTCAAGGATCACCTCGATCTGCGACCCGATCTGCAGTTCGCCCAGATCGCCGAATTCCGCCGCCGGGATAATGCCCTCGGCTTTGCCGCCAATATCGACGACGACCTCGTTCTGACGGATTTCGGTGACGATGCCCGGGACAATCGCGCCTTCCTTCAGGGTATCGAAGGAGCTCTGCGCGAGCAATTCTTGCATGACTGAACTCATTGAATGAAGCGAAGTGCGCCCACCTGTTCCGGGGTGGTCACCCTCCGCGCCGGCCCTGCGGCCGTTGGTTGGATGTTAAACTGACGAAAGCCACCCGCGGGAGCATTGCGGCGGTGCGCGGGCGGTGCCTGTAAATGCCGCAAACCGGCAAATTCCCAGCCAGTTGTGCGGGTCGCAAGCCCAAAATCCGTGTTCTCCGCGAGCCGGCCGGCCTCCCCTGACGGGCGAAGCAGACGCTCGCGCGATAAGTTATTTGCCCTGCATGCCTTGCAACTGCCGCGCCAATTCCTCGAAGAAGGCATCGTAACCGGCCGAATCCCGCAGCGGAGTCTCGGTCGCGGGGTTGGACAGCTTGTTGTAGCTGTCCTCTACGATCTCCTCCAACTGCACCTGCACCTCGACGTTTCCGCCCTCCCGCGGGAGCAGATGGATCGAAATGGAACGCTGCCGGGAGGATCGGAAATCATCGCCCCCGCCAATGCGCGAGAGACCTTCCAGCCTGCCTTGGGCGGGACCCCCGCTCACCTGCTGGTAACCGAGTTTCTCCAAGGCCAGCCGTGCTGCCTCGTAAACCTTGTATGGATCTCCCGCGACGCTGCGGATCTTTGGCGGCTCGCCGGCAATGCGATCCTTCACCGCGCTGCGCATGGATTCGATGGAAGCACAGCCGCCCCCCAGACTCCACGCCACTACCAGCAGACATAAGGGGAAAATGATCTTTTTCATCATAGGACGACCGCCAATCCTACAGCGGAATTATGGGCGCGCGTCAAAGTGGATTAATATCTGGCTGCATGGAATGACAGGCAAACCTCACGCTGGTTCTTTTGCCACTACCTTAAAAGAGGCGGGTTGCTGCTGGGAGATGCAGTGCAGGGTGCCGAGCCCCCACACCAAATCAAGGCAGTCGACCGGAATGATCTTCCTGCCCGGGAAGCAGCCGGCCAGCACTTCCGCGGCTTCCGCGTCTTGGTCCGGCTGCCGAAACGCCGGCGTCAACACCGCCCCATTGATGATCAGAAAGTTCGCATAGCTCGCCGGCAGCCGCTGTCCGTCGCGGGAACAGCGCCGGGGCATGGGCAGTTCGACGATGGCAAATTTGCGGCCGGGCGCGGTACGCAGGCGGTGCAGACGCTCGAGATTCTCCTGCAACGGCCGATGGTTCGGATCGTGCTGGTCGTGCTCCACGGCCGTCACTATTCCGCCGGGTCGGAAAAAGCGGCTCAAGTCGTCAACGTGCCCATCCGTGTCGTCCCCCTCAATGCCTTGACCCAACCAGAGCACCTCCGTTACGCCGAGATGGTCCTTCAGCGCCTGCTCGATCTCGCCGCGACCAAAGTGCGGATTCCGATTCCGGTTGAGCAGGCATGATTCGGTCGTGAGCAGCAACCCCTGCCCGTTCACGTCGATGGAGCCGCCTTCGAGGATCATCTCGACGGAAAAACGCCTCAGCCGCAGTGCCCGGGCAATCCTTGCTGGAATCCGGTTGTCGAGATCGAAGGGCGGATACTTGCCGCCCCAGGCGTTGTAACGCCAGTCGGTCAACGCCACTTCTCCGGTGCGATCGTTCCTGACGAAGAGCGGTCCATGATCGCGACACCAGCAGTCGTTGGTGGCGTGGTTGAAGAACGTGACATTGGCGAGGTCGGCCTTCGCCTGATTGATCAGCCACCAAGCCCGTCGTTGCAGCGGTCGGGCGATATTGATGCGAACCTTTTCGAACCGGCTGATGTGCGCAACGACCTCGGCGAACTTTCCCGGCATCGGGCGGAAATGGCCGGGCCAGGTCAGACGGCGATGGGGCCACGACAGCCAGATGGCCTCCTGCGGCTCCCATTCCGCCGGCATGCGAAAGCCGAGTGCTGCCGGCGGCCGGGTTGAATGGTTCCTGAGCTTTCGTTCTCCCATCACCGTTGTCTGGCGCGCGACCGCGCATGAGGGTTGCCATCAACATACCGCTTGCTCAAATCGCCATAGGCGTCGATGCGACGGTCACGCAGGAACGGCCAGTGCGTGCGGGTGGCATCGACCTCGGTGAGCTCGACCGTCACCAGCAAAGCCGCCTCGAGGTCGGCGCCAGCCCGGGCCAAAATCTGTCCGCCGGTGCCCGCGACGAAGCTCTGCCCCCAGAACTCGATGCCATCGCCACCGACCGGCCGCTCATGACCGATGCGATTCGCCACCGCCACAAAGCAGCCATTGGCCACGGCATGAGCCCGCTGGATGATCTCCCAGGCGTCATGCTGGTCGGCGCCGTGCCGCGCTTTTTCCTTGGGATGCCAGCCAATGGCCGTCGGATAGAAAAGTATCTCCGCTCCTTGCAGCGCCGTCAGTCGCGCGGCCTCGGGATACCATTGATCCCAGCAGATCAACACGCCGATTTTCGCGTGGCGCGTCTTCCAAGCCCGGAAGCCCGTGTCACCCGGCGTGAAATAGAACTTCTCATAGTAGAGCGGATCATCCGGAATGTGCATCTTCCGGTAGATGCCGCGCAATGAACCGTCGGCATCGATCACTGCCGCGGTGTTGTGATAAAGCCCCGCGGCCCGTTGCTCGAACAACGAAGCGATGACCACGATCTGGTGCTTTTTTGCCAGTTGCTGGAAGGCGGCCGTGCTCGGACCGGGGATCGGCTCGGCGAGCTGAAAATTCGCATGGTCCTCGCTCTGGCAAAAGTACTGCGAGCGGAACAGTTCTTGGGTGCAGATGATCTGCGCGCCCTGCTGCGCCGCGCGCTCGGCGAGCGCGAGCGTTTTCGCTAGATTCGCCGCCGGATCGGCGGCGCAGGCGTGCTGAAGAAGGCCGAGCGTGACTTTCATGACGGACCGTGGCCGGACCTCAAATGTCCGCGAAGCGGCCGGGCGGCGCAAGCACGCACCGGGCGGCCATCAATAGACCACCTTGTTTAACGGATATTCGATGATGCCCTCCGCGCCCAGCGACTTGAGCTGGGGAATGATCTCACGGACGACGTTTTCATCGATGATGGTCTCGAGCGCCACCCAGTCGGGCGAGGCCAGCGGCGAGACCGTGGGATTGCGGAGGGCTGGCAGCGCTTTCAGGAGTTGGTTCAGGCTGGCCTTCGGCGCGTTGAGCTTGAGGCCGACCTTGCTTTCCGCCTCGAGCGCGCCGGTGAGCAGCATGGCGATGATCTCGATCTTGCGGCGTTTGTCCGGATTTTCCCAGCTGGCCTTGTTGGCGATGAACTTGGTGTTCGTGTACATCAGGGTGTCCACGATGCGCAGCTTGTTCGCCCGGAGGGATCCGCCGGTCTCGGTGATGTCCACGATGGCGTCCACGAGATCGGGCACCTTCACCTCGGTGGCACCCCAGGAAAACTCCACCTCCACCTTCACTTTCTTGGCGGCGAAGTAGCGGCGCACGGTGTTGACCAGCTCGGTCGCGACCCGCTTGCCGGCCAGATCCTCGGCTTTCTGGACGGGCGAGTCTTCCGGCACCGCCAGCACCCAGCGCGCTTTCTGTGCCGAGGCCTTGCTGTAAACGAGGTCGCACACCTCCACCACTTTCGATCCATTCTCCTGAATCCAGTCGTGGCCGGTGAGGCCGCAGTCGAAAAACCCATGCTCGACGTAGCGGCTCATTTCCTGCGCCCGGACCATGCGGCAATCCAGCTCGGGATCGTCGATCACCGGACGATAGGAACGCGCGCTGACGGTGATTTTGAACCCCGCCTTGGCGAAAAGGTTCTTGGTGGATTCCTCAAGGCTGCCTTTCGGCAGGCCTATCATCAGCAGGGGAGTTTTCGCAGACATGCGGCCAAAGGACACGCAGCGTCAAGGACACTCAAGCACAAACTGGGCATGGTGGCGCGCCGGGGCACTGCGCGGTGGGCTGGCCGGCATTCCCGCAACCTTCATCGCAGGTTTGAGATTCTTTTGACAAACCGGCCGCGATTTGTAAAAAGACAGGCCGATGCAAGGTGACCCGGCAGCCGCCTTTGCATCCGAATCCCATGACGGAGCGACCCTTAAATCCCCCCCCGCCCCCCCGCCCTGCGCGATCGGAGCCGAAGCCGCTAATCCTGGTGGTCGAAGATGACGAGGAACTCGCCAAACTCATCGCCCAGACCTTGGAGGATGCCGGAATGCAGACCCAGGTCTATTACCTTGGCGCGCATGCCTTCCGCTTCTTGAAGCGCAATTTTGCCAACCTCATGCTCCTCGACGTCACCCTGCCCGACCAGTCGGGCTTTGCGCTCATGGAGGAGCTCAAGAAAAATGACATCGCGGTTCCGACCATCTTCCTGACCGGCAACACGCTCGAAGTGAACAAGGTCAAGGCGCTGGAAATGGGCGGTGATGATTACATCACCAAGCCCTTCAGCCATTCGGAACTCATCGCGCGCATTCACGCCGTGCTGCGCCGCGCCGAGTCCCGCACCGATTTCAACATCACCAAGAACGTCCGGATCCTCGATGAGCCTTTCACGTTTCTCGGCGTCAAGATCACCCCGGTGCGGCTCGAGGCGGAGTTTCCCGACGGTGCCATTGAACCCGTCGGCCGCAAGGAACTCGGGATCCTCACCTACCTGCAAAACAACCAGGGAGTCGTCATCACCCGCAAGGCGCTGATCCATGCCGTGTGGGGACTGCACGCCGATGTCCGCAGCCGCTCGCTCGACCAATACGTCGTCAAGGTCCGCGACCTTTTCAAGAAGCACAGTCTCGACCTCGCCGCCTTCCGCACGGTGCACGGGGTCGGCTACATCTTCGACCCGCAGGGAACCTCGCCGGATGGCCGGTAGACCGGCGATCTCTGCAGTCCGATTTTAGAGGAACACCGCCTGCGAGTAGCGCTGGCGTGCCTCCGCCAGACTGGTCTTCATCTCCAGTTCCTCGAGCAGCCGGAACAATGTTTCCGGATCGGCCGCCGGCTTTTGCGCCGCGATCGTCGGCAGCGCGAGGTTGAGCGTGGTGAGCTTCAGGTTGCGCCTGACCAGATCGGACAGCGCGCGGACCGACTCTTGAAAGCGTTCGGGTTGCAGCTCCCGGGCGTGCGCGATGACGCCCTCGAGGCTGCCGAATTTCTGCAGCCATTTTGCCGCGGTTTTCGGCCCGACCCCCTCGATGCCGGGAATGTTGTCCGAGGAATCGCCCACCAGCGCGAGGAAGTCGGGGATCTGCGCGGGCGGCACGCCGAATTTCTCCACCACCCCGGCGGCGTCGAGCCTGCGCCAGCCCAGCTTCGGGTTGGCCGAGGGCGGCGGCAGCATGATCTTGATGCGCTCCCCGACGATCTGGGCGAAATCCTTGTCGGAACTCACGATCAGCACGTCATGGCCCAGCGCGGCCAGTTGCACTGCCTGCGAAGCCAGCAGGTCGTCCGACTCCACTCCCGCCTTCTCCACGCCGACCAGTCCCATGGCGCGCGTCACCGCCTTGATGCAGGGCACTTGTTTCACCAGCGCCGCGGGCATTTCCTCGCGCTGGGCCTTGTACTCGGGCAGCAGGGCCAGCCGGTCCTGGGCGCCGCCCAGATCGAAGAACACGAGGGTCGCGGCGGGTTTCTCCTGGTCGGCCAGTTTCCAGAGGGATTTGACCCAGCCGTGCACGGCGTTGGTCGGGAAGCCGTCGGCGCGGTTCAGCTCCGGCATCGCGAAGAAGCAGCGGTAGGCGAGATTGAATCCGTCAACAAGCAGCCATTTGGCCATGCGCGCAGCCAAGACAGAACTTTCGCCCGCGTAAACTGCAATTCTTTGTAAATCTTATTTCGTGCCGCGCCCGGTTTGCTCGGCCGCGGCCGGACGCCGGTCGTGGACTTGCAAAATCGTTGCCGCCTCGCTGCGTAGCTTCCGTGGGGCGCCACCGGGATTGACGAGATTGGCCGTCACGAAGATCAGCAGATTGCGCTTTTGTGTACTCTCGCCCTTTGATCTGAAGGCACGGCCCAGCAGCGGAATGTCGCCGAGAATGGGCACCTTGTCTTCCACCTTTTTCACCTCCTCGCGCGTCAGTCCCCCCATGATGATCGTGGCGCCATCCCAGATCGTCACGCGGGTGCTCACCTCGCGCACCGAAAAGATCGGCTGGTAAAATCCCGGCGGCACGGTGACGGTTCGGCCGCCCGAGATGGCGATGCTCGGTCCGCCGTATTCGATGAAGCCCTCAAATTCGGTGACCTTCGGGTTGAGTTCAAGGCTGATGCTAAAGTCGTCCTCCTCCACGGTGGGGACCACGCGCAGTTCCACTCCCACGTTGCGCGTGGTGAATTCCTTCGGGGTGCCGGCGGTGATGGCCACGCCTGCCGAGCCGCTGCTGCCGTCTCCCGTCGTCCGTCCACTGCCTACCTGGCTCTGAATCTCCCCGAAGGACTGCGGATAGCGCATCTCCTGGGCGACCGTGATGAGCGCCTCGCTACCCGAAAGCACGGTGACGCGCGGCGCACTGAGCAGATCCGAGCCGTTCTTCTGCGCCAGCGCCCTCACGACGGCGTTCACGTCGAATTCGCCAATGGTGCCGGTGATGGTGGCGAAATTTCCGGCGGCCTGACCGAGGTTGTTCGCCCCAGGCAGCGTGGGCGGCGTCAGCGAGCCTACCACCTTGTCATCGACGATGATGTCGCTCGAGCGTTGCGTGTTGCGGAAGGCGTCGGCCAGGGAGCGGTTGACGGCGGTGCCGCTGGCGGGGTCCGCGGTGCGATACTGCTCCCGATACTCCACGCGCGGTGAGCCGTCGGAATTAAGCAGCGGCGCGCCGGTCTGTGGATCAGTCAGCACAACCGCCCTGCGTCCGATGTTCCATTGAATGCCCAGTTCATCGAGCGCACCTTCCTGCACGTCCATGAATTTCGCCTCGATTTCGACCTGCCTCACTTCCCGGTAACGGCGCAGGATCGTGCGGATGCGCTCAAGGTTTCGCGCGGTCTGGGTGACGATGATCGCCGAGCCGTCGTAGGCAAGGCTGCTTCCCGCAACGCTCTCAAAGCTCACTCCCGCCTGTTGAAAGAAATGGCGGAGGGCCGGCGCCTCGTCGGTGGCCGGCCCGTTGTCCTTTCCGCCGGCAGTAGTTTCAGCAGGCCGAGGGTTGCGGGCGGTCGCGCCGCTTCCCTGCCCCGTCATGCGAATCACGGTGGACCGCGTGACCGGAAACACCTCCGTGGCGAGCACGGTGCGCTCACCGCCGGGTCGCACCACGACTGCATCGGCCTGAATTTCATATTGGTAGCCGGCCGTGTCCGTCACGAAATCGAGGATTCGCTTCAGCGTCAGATTCCGGAGGGTAATGGTGACCGTCGGGTTGGCATTGGCCGGATCAATGAGGACGATGTTTACGCCCTTCGGTTCCTCGCCCGTCAGGTCGAATTCTTCAGCCAGCGCGCTCAATGCGCTGACAACCCGGTTCAATTCGACGTTGGTAAAGTTCACCACGGGAATGGAAATGGTCTCCAACTTCTTCCGCAGCGCCAGCCCGCCTGTGTCGGCGGTCGCATCAGACGCGCGCTCCTCAATGCCGCTGGGCCGCTGCCACGACTGCAGGACCCTATCAAGCAGCTCCGCCCGGGTCTTTTCGTGATCCGAACCGGCCGGGTTGGCATCCACCGACGTCGGTTCGCCAACCGTGACAATGGATGGAAACTGGATGGCCGCCGCTAGCGCAACCAGGCGAATGCGCAGGGACATTTTCATGGGGTTCCTTGGAAGCTCTTGGCATTTTTATCCGAGGCGGCGGGAAGCGCGGAAACTACCGCCGATGCCATGGGGGTGGTTGGCGGAGTGAACGTCCGAAGGCGCGGCTCGCTCTCCCCTCGGGCCGCATACGCGACCACCACCTGGGTGGGCTGCAGGTCGATGCGCTCGATGCAATAATTGACTCCGTTGAGCGCAATCGACTCCCCCTCCCTCAATTCACGGCGGAAACCGGGGGTTTTGCGGCTGGTAAACACTCCGATGGGAACGCCCGCCAGGCACTGCTCGCGATTGGTAAGCACGACCTCCTCGTCTGTGGATTCATCCGCCACAATAGCTGTGGCCACCAGGTCGCCGGTGGCCGCACTCCTGTCGGTACGGGCACCCGGACAATCCAAGCCAAGGCTCTTCACCGTCAGCGCCTGGCCGGCGAGATGCTCCCCACCACGGGCGATCAAAGTCTCGCCTGTATTGGAATTCGCAAAAATGCCACGCAGATCGTCGGCCCTGCCGGCATAGCCCACCAGTTGCAGCCGAAAAGGTCCGCGCCGCACTTCCAGTAGTTCAAGATCGAGCGGCGTATCCACCGGGTCCATCCGTGCGGCATCCGTGGCTGGGATGGCGCTTAGCATTCGGGCTCGAGGCTCGTAACAAAGGGAAGGCGGCGTGAAGACGTCGTAGATCCATCCGCGACCGCGCTTTTGCGCGGGCGGTTCGGTCCAGCGGCAGGACGCGGTCGTCAAGCTGGTCTTCCCGGTCTCCGCCAAAGGGCTCCCCTCTGCCGGAACGGAGGGCGGTATGATCTCACAGCATTCCATGGTGACGTTAATGCGCGACCGCGCCGGTTTGATAATCATCATGAGTGAATCCACGCCGACGGGTGTGCTGTGATGGGAGGGCGCGGTCTCCTTGACTGGCTCCACCTCGACGCTGCGGACCACGACGGGTAGTTCGCCAGCGGCCAGCCGATTGAGGAAGCTGCGCAATGCCGCGGTATAACCGATAAACGTCACGCGGAAGGCCGTGGTTTCGGCCACGTCCGGCTCCCAGATCGAGAGACGTGGATCGAGCTCGAAGACATCGGCTTCGGCGGGAGCATCCGGCTCTCCGGTCTGGATGGCCGGAAGTGTGCCCTTGGTGACCTTCGGCAGACGCGTGCGCTGGAGTGCCACAAGCTGACAGGGTCGGGACGCAAACAGGTTTTCCAGAACATAGCCGGCGAACTGGCGTTGGCGGAGGAGCGGCGCGATGAGTCCTGGGGCGGGGCCTTCATGGGCATAGGCCGAAAAGCCGAAATATTCCTCGGCTCGCACACTCACCCCGGCACGCCCCGCCAAGTCACGCATGTTTCTGACGAAACCAGTGAGCTCAATGAACGCATCGGTGCGCGAAACTGGTGTTTTGCCGGCGGGCGCGCGCAATCCGGCGATCGTGTCCCGGTTCCATAATCCTTTCTGAAGCGCCGCCAGTGTGGCGTCGGCGCGCGCCAGGTCCGCCTCGATGATGACGGCCTGCTCCGCGGTTGGCGCTGGTTTCAGGGCAGCGAGTCTCCGCCACTCGCGCTGTTTTCGCGCGAGGTCAAGCACGGCGATTTTTGCCGTCCGTCTGCCATCAACCAGCAGCCAGCCTTCCGCGATCACCAGCGTCGCCACCAGAACTGCGATTGCCGGAAAGAGCGGGCTTAGCTTCAGGTGACTCATGAGAACGGAGGTCAGAACAGTTTCCTTGAAGCGACCACGAGCGTGATCTGGAACCGCAGTGTTCCCGGTTGGCTGCTGTCGAAGCGTTCGTTTTCGACCGCCTCGACAAAGGGTGATGCGCGCAGCCCCTCCAGCAGCGACTTCGCACGCTGATAGGCTCCCGGGCCGGCCTTGGTCACCGGGTTGTCCGAATCGAACAGGCAACCCGTGAGGCTGATCCGGACAAGGGAATCTGGTTCAGGTCGTCCGGTGTTTTCACTCTCGGCGATGCTACCCAGTCCCGTCTCCCCCGTTTTTGACCCCTGCGCCGCGGACTTCACGGGCGGCGGGAGCTGCAAACTTTCCAGCCATACATCCTCGGTTTTTACCAAGCGCTCCTGCAGGTCGGCGAGAAAAGCAACCCAGCTCGATCGGGCTTCGGCGAGTCGCTGCAATGCGGCGATTCCCCTGTTTGTTTCCGCCAGATGCGCGAGGTTGCCACGGTTGCGGCCATCAAGGCGGTGGAGGGCGTCAATTTTCACTTCCATCGCTGATGTTCTTCGTTGGGTCTCACTCGCTTTCGCCCGATAGCGCAAAACGGGGACAAGTAATCCGACCACGACGAGCAGCGCTGCCGCGGTCATCCATGGCCACCAGCGAAGGAAACGCAGTTCCCAGCGCCAGGCGCGCGGCAGCAGGCTGACGCCGGCCTGTTCACGGCTGGCGGCGCCTTCGGCCAGACCGATGAGATCGGCGAGAGCATTGGGATCGGTCCTATTCGACCAATTCGTCCCATCCGGATCAGGTTTGAGATGCTGCCAGGGCTCCCAGCACTCGATGCGCATTTGCAGCTTTTCTGCCAGCGCCGCCGGCAGGTTCCGGATCAGAGAACCGCCTCCGGTAAGATAAAGAAAAGCCGGACGGCTGGCACCGCCCTCAGGATAAAATCCGGCCAGTGAACGGGAAATCTCACCGCACGCCTGCCGGACGAATTGATCCGCGGCGATCTGCACGGCCATGCTTTCCGGCGCATCGGCCGGGAATTCAGCTCTTCCGTCGAGCACCTGCCGCTTAAGTGATTCGGCGCGGGCAAACTCCATTCCCAATTCGTCGGCGACCCGCTGAGTGACGGCATTCCCACCCCAGGCGAAGGTGCGCATGAAAAAACGGAAAGTCTCGCCGCAGACGAGGTGGGTGGAACGCGCACCGATGCTGAGGAGATGCGTGGCACCCGATTCAGGATGGTGGTGGCAGGCCCCGTGCTGGAGTACAAACCAGGGAGGCACAATGGCGACGGGGTAAAAACCCGCCTCGCGAATCTTCGCGCAAAGTGTCTCCATCAGGGAACGCCTTGCGGCGGTGAGCGCCACCTCCCAACCGATTTCACTTTCCGCCACCGGCGCATGACACCAGACGACCTCCTCCAGCGTGTACGGGACACCTTGCTGTGCCTCGAACCGGATGATCTTCCTGCGCTGTCGGGCCGGTAGGCGCGGGACCTTGATGAGTTTGGTGAACGTGAGATGTCCCGGCACCCCAAGAATGCAGGCGCCGTGCAATCGCTCCCGACGGCCGAGCGCCGCGAGCAATGCTCCGACTCCGGCCGCCCATTCCTCGTCGCCAGACTCACTCGGCGGCAGAAACTCCGTGGAGAACCGCGCGAGTCTGAGCGGGCCGTCGCTTTCGCGGGCGAACAGACCGATGGCAACATGACTGGCGCCGCAATCCACGGCCAGGATACGGGAGGAACGCATAGGGGATAATTCTGCTATCTGGAATTTCGCCGCCAACTCAAGCTCAATCCATCCACCGCCGGAAAAACATTGCCCGGGCGGGTGGGCGCGCCACCCTGCCGCCAACGGCATGACCCCGGTCCTCCCCTACAAGATCAGCGTCCTCGTCTTCCTCGAAAACCAGGCGGGCGAGCAGCTCCTCATCCTCCGCCGGCAGGCACCCAATTTCGGCAACTGGAGCCCCATCGGCGGCAAGCTGGAGATGGCCACGGGGGAGTCGCCCTTCGAATGCGCCGCGCGCGAAACCTTCGAGGAGACCGGCCTGCGCGTCGGCCTCGAGGACCTGCACCTCTTCGCCATCATCGCGGAAAAAGCCTACGAGGGCCAGTCGCACTGGCTCATGTTTCTCTTCCGCTGCCGGCGCCGGCTCGACGCGCTGCCGCCGGACATCCCCGAGGGCCGCTTCGCGTTCTACAGTCGCACCGCCATCGACGAACTGCCGATCCCGGAGACCGACCGGGCCGCGCTCTGGCCCATCTACGACCGCTACCGCGACCGCTTCGTGGCCCTGCGCGCCGACTGCCTGCCCGGCCGGCCGGTGCAGGTCACCGTCGAGGAAGTCACCGGCGCGTGAGGCCTATTCATTCGCCGAGCCACGCGCACAGCCAGAGTGACTCTAGCGGCCTATAGGGGCGGTTTTCTTGTCGGATACGCCAATCAACTGACTGCACCTTCTCTCGAAGATCCGCCAGCGGAACAAACCATCGACTAAGCCAAGCAGTGATGACACTCCCAGCAACGCCACGAGTTGAAGAGGGGAAAGCCAATCCCGCTCTTCAATACTCAAGAGGAATGTCCCAACCAAAAACACCGAGCCGCCGTAAAGCAATACGCCGTAACGAAGCACGTACCGTCTCTTTCCAATCTTCCGCATCGCGTGGCAGGTCCGGACCATATTCGCCTGCCGCCATTCGCGCCAACCCCGGGCCGTTTTAGGCATATGCGTTTCCGTCATCGAGGTGCTTGGTTTCTGCCCAACGCTTGACCTGAGCGGCAGACACCGGCTTGCCGGTGGGTTCCGCGAGGTGTGAGTTCGACGATCACTTCGATTCCCGCAGCTCCATGAGCTTGGGCACTGCGAGAGACTGCTCAACCGGCATGAGCGAGAATGCGCCACCGCGTTGTCTGACCGCCGATTCTGCCGCCATGCCACCGAGCATTGCGGCGCCGCCCAGCAGCGTGCCCGCCGGTGTGTTGTTCATAAGGGCTACACCTGGCATCGCGGCCACGGCGCTGGCTGCTCTCGGCGCCACCTCGTAGAAGTAGGCGAGGCCGGCCTGGACTTCTATCGTGAGTTCCCAGCGACCGGGGGCGTCCCACATGTCGACCCTGAAGGTGTGGGTTCCCGGCGGAACTTCGAATGTCTTGAACCCACCGGGCGCAAGCGCGCCAACATTACGGCCGTCGAGCTTCAGGCGCGCCGAGCGGGCCGAGTACAGCAAGCTGTCGTTGACGCGATAGACCGTCAATCTGGCTGCGTGTGCAGGGACGGGCGTCGAACTGACGGGGTGTTCCGAGTAGCGCAAGCCGGTGGCTGCACAGGCGCTAAGGATGACAGCGATGCCAAGAAGCAGCAGACTCTGGCGGCGGTTGGGCCGGTTCATCCTTACACGCCGAAGCGGATCGGAACTTGGAGGCGAATTCGAACGGGCTGACCATGATAAAGTGGAGGCGCAAACCGCCACTGTCTGACCGCTTGCAGTGCTGCTTCGCCGAGACCCGGATGGGATGCTTGAATCACATACGCCTCGCCAACCTTTCCATCCCTTTCAACAATGAATGCAACCAGCACCTCCCCCCTTATCTGCTTAGACTTAAGTTCTTCCGGATAGGTCGGCACAACCTGATAAACAACTTCGGGTGGCACATCCAGGTCTTTCAAATCCACGACCTGCGACTCGGGCTGCGCTTCCTGCTTCGCAGCCGGTTGGTTTTTCTGTGCATCCCCCGTGGGTGCAGTCGTGCAACCGCCCAGCACAACGATCAGCACTAAAAAAACTATTCTATGCATTCCTGATAGTCCTTTGAACGACAGCGGCGTGTCCCCGAGGTCGGTCGACAAATAGACATCCGGATTCCCGTCAGCAAGAATTTTGCAGGGCGGCACGAAAAAATCGCGTTCAGCAGGACGAGGTCGCGGAAAGCCCGGCGGAAACCGCGCGCGTGCCGGCTCAGATCATAGGTCCTATAGGACGTATTCGTCCTGCATCCCGCGAAAAGGCATCTCGCGCTTGATTAATCCCCGCTTATATCGACCATTATCTTCCTTCCACCGCCCGCCTGCCGCCTGTGAGCAAAAAGCCTTCGAGTCTCATTGAGAAAACCGAGCCGCCGCCCGCCGCGCACACCTCGCTGGCCAGTCACGCGCCAATCAACGCCCGGCTGACCAAGGCGGAGCGCATCGAGCTTTACCGCACGATGGTGCGCATCCGGCGCTTCGAGGAGCGCTGCCTGCGCGCCTATCAGCAGGGCCGCATCGGCGGATTCCTCCATTTGTACATCGGCCAGGAGGCGGTGGCCGTCGGCTGCTGCTCGGTGATGCAGAAGGAGGATCATATCATCACGGCCTACCGCGATCATGGCCATGCCATCGCGGTCGGCATGAGCCTGAACGAGCTCATGGCCGAGCTTTACGGCAAGGCCACCGGCTGCTCCAAGGGCAAAGGCGGCTCGATGCACTTCTTCGATCCGTCGCGGAATTACTGGGGCGGGCACGGCATTGTCGGCGGCCAGGTGCCGCTCGGCACCGGGATCGCGTTCGCCCTGAAATACCGGGGCGTCAAGGGCGCCTGCCTGACGATTCTCGGCGACGGGGCCGTCAACCAGGGCGCGGTGCACGAGGCCTACAACCTCGCGGCGCTGTGGAGCCTGCCCGTGGTGTTTATCATCGAAAACAACGGCTACTCCATGGGCACGAGCCAGCGGCGCTCCTCCGCGGGACCGGGCCTCGCCAAGCGCGCCGAGGGCTATGGCATGGCGTGGGACGTGTGCAACGGCCACGACTGCTACGAAGTCCGGGAAAAGACCGCCAAGATGCTTCATTTGGCGCGCGATGAAAGCCAGCCGGGCATTCTCGAGATCACGACCTACCGGTATCGCGGGCATTCCGTCGCCGATCCCGACTCCACCTACCGCACCAAGGAGGAGATCGAAAACTACCGCCACACCAAGGATCCCCTCACGCTCTTCCACGACACCCTGGCCGCCGAGGGCGTGCTCACCGGGGAGCTCGTGAAGGAGATCGACACAGCGGCCCGCGCCGAAGCCGACCGCGCGGCCCTGTTTGCCGAGGAGAGCCCCTTCCCCGCCCCCGAGGACATCCTCAAGGACGTCTACTGGGAGGAGGACAACCCCGAGCACAAGCAGTCGCAAGGCCGCATTTTCTTCGACTGAGTTCCGCCTTCACTTTCCCACTTTCGCACTTTCCCACTTTTCTGATGCCTCTCATCACCTGCCGCGAAGCACTCAACCAGGCGCTGGCCGAGGAGCTGGAGCGCGATCCCAACGTCGTCCTCATGGGCGAGGAGATCGGCCAGTTTCACGGCGCCTACAAGGTGACCGAGGGTCTGCTCGCCCGCTTCGGTCCGAAGCGCGTTGTCGACACGCCCATCAGCGAGGCCGGCTTCATCGGCCTCGGCGTCGGCGCTGCCATGCTCGGCCTCCGCCCGGTGATCGAGCTCATGTTCTGGAGCTTCTACTCCGTCTCGTTCGACCAGATTCTCAACAATGCCGCCAACATCCGCTACATGTCGGGCGGCCTCATCAACATCCCGATCGTCATCCGCGGCCCGGCCAATGGCGGCACCAACGTCGGTGCCACGCACAGTCTCACGCCCGAGAACGTCTGCGCCAACCATCCCGGCGTCAAGGTCGTCTGCCCGGCCACGGCGTATGACGCGAAAGGCCTCCTCAAATCCGCCATCCGCGACAACGACCCGGTGATGTTTCTGGAGAACACCATCCTTTATAATGACAAGAGCGAGGTACCCGCGGAGGAATACCTGATCCCGCTCGGCCAAGCCGACGTGAAACGCCCGGGCACCGACCTCACCATCGTCGCGCACGGCCGGGCCGTCATCAATTCGCTCAAGGCAGCCCAGCTCCTTGAGGCCGAGCACGACGTCAGCGTGGAGGTTGTCGACCTCCGCTCCATCCGCCCGCTCGACGAGGAGACCATCCTTGCCTCCGTGCGGAAGACCAACCGCGTGTTGCTGGTCGAGGAAAACAAGCCCTTCTGCGGAGTCGGCGCGCAGCTCGCTTACCTGATTCAGGAAAAGGCCTTCGACGAACTCGACGCCCCGATCAAGCGCGTGTCGGCGATCGACGCCCCCGCCATCTATTCACCGCCACTGGAAAAAGAACAGCTCCCCCACCCCCAGCGCATCATGAAAGCCGTGCTGGACATGCTGTGATGCGGCTTTGACTTACGTCCCTAACCTCTGACATCTGTCCTCTGTCCTCTGACCTCTGTTTTCTGACTCCCTGATCACATGGCGCAGATTATCGATATGCCGAAACTCAGCGACACCATGACGGTGGGCACGCTGGTCAAATGGCTGAAACAGGAAGACGACGCCGTGAAATCCGGCGACATGCTGGCTGAGGTCGAGACCGACAAGGCGACCATGGAGCTCGAGTCGTTTTTTGACGGCATCCTTCTCCGGCAATTCGTCAAGGTGGGCGCGCAGGTGCCCATCGGCGCACCGCTCTGCGCGGTCGGCGAAAAAGGCGAAAAGGTCGAGACCCCGGTCGCTCCGCCACCGCCGCGAAAACCGGAGAACGGAAACCGGATACCGGATACTCAAAGTAAAAAACCTGAGGCCGGAGGAAAGCCGCCGGAAGCCAGGAGCCAAGTGGCCTCTGCCTTGCCGCCCGCACAGGCGGCGAAGTCTGCTCCTTTCTCTCCGGTTTCCGGTATCCGCTCTCCGGTATCCGGTATCGCCACTCCGGTATCCGATGCGGGCGGGCGCGTCAGGATTTCCCCGCTGGCGCGGAAGCTCGCCGCCGAGAAGGGCCTCGATTACTCGCGCCTGCAGGGATCCGGACCTGGTGGACGTATTGTCCAGGCCGACATTCTCGCCGCTGAGAAGGCAGGGCGCGTTATCCCTGACGCGCCGTCCTCCCTCGCCGGCGGACCATCGCTGCTCGCCAAGGGGCCGATCCAGAATGACGAGGTCGTCCCGCTGTCCAACATGCGCGCCACAATCGCGCGCCGCCTCGTCGAGTCAAAGACGCAGATCCCGCACTTCTACGCCGAGGTCGAGATCGATGTCGAGCCGCTCCTAGCCGTACGCGCCCAGCTCAACAGCGGACTCGAAAAGGACGGCGTCAAACTCTCGGTCAATGACTTCATCCTCAAGGCCAGCGCCGAAGCGTTGCGCGTCGTGCCCGCCGTCAACTGCTCCTGGGAAACCGACCCTTCGACGGATTCGGCCGGCTCAGGGCAGCCGGCCATCCGCCATCACGCCGCGGCGCACGTGGCGTTCGCCGTGGCGATCGACGACGGTCTCATCACGCCCGTCATCCGGGACACGCATCTCAAGACGATTTTCCAGATCAGTACCGAGGCCCGCGAACTCGCCGGGCTCGCCAAGGCGAAAAAGCTCAAGCCCGAGCAGTTCACCGGCGGGACGTTCTGCATCTCCAACCTCGGCATGATGGGCATCGAGCGGTTCACCGCCATCATCAACCCGCCCAACGCCGCCATCCTCGCCATTGGCACGATCGTAACGAAGCCGGTCGTGAAGCATGATCAGATCGTCGTCGGACAGCGGATGTCGCTCTTCCTCTCCTGCGACCACCGCGTGGTGGACGGCGCCACCGGGGCGCGCTACCTCGCTGCGCTCAAGGAGCTGCTCGAGAAACCCGCGCTGCTGCTGGTATGAGCCCCGGCACACCGGAACAGGATCATTCATGAAAAGGCCCGGTCGTCACCGGGCCTTTTTGCTGCGAATCCGGTGTGCGTCCCGGCGCGCTTCAGACCTTGCCGCGGCGGGCCTCGAGTTTGGCCCGGATCTCCGTCATCGACGCCTGCGTGAGCGGGAACCGGGCGAGCGCGAACATGCCGACGATCAATCCAATGATCGGGATGCCGGCGAGCAGGAACCGGATCATGAAGATGGTATGCGGGGTCTGAATCGCTACGTTCTGATCGAGCCCGACCCAGCCGAGGATGAGGAACGATATGCCGGCGCCCAGCGCCATGCCGACCTTCATGATCCACGAGTTGCAGGCCGCGAACGACCCCTCGCGCCGCCGTCCGCCCTCGAGCTCGTCGTAGTCCATCACGTCGGCTCCGATCGAGCCCATCACTGTCCAGAATCCGGCGCCGGTGAAGGCGATCATGCCGGAGGCGAAAATCTGGAGCCAGACGATTTTCGGCGTGTACAGCCACCAGGTAGCGACGAACACAGCGGTCGCTGTGATCAACACGCCCCACATGGCATGACGCTTGCCCAGGTGGCGCGCGATCGCCGCAAACACCGGGATCCCCAGGAACCCGAGCACCATGCCGCTCATGCCCATCCAGAAGTTCCAGGAATTGCCTTCCGCCTTGTTGCCGAGGCAGACGTAATAGATCGTCGCCGCAAGGCCCAGCGTGCTCACCATGCTCAGACCCATCTGGTAGGCCAGCGTGATGCCCAGCTGGATGCGGAACGGCCGGCAACGCAGCGTCTGCCAGAGCGTCTCCTTGATCGAGATCCTCGTCTGCTTGTTCGCGACGAGCTTGCCGTAATAGCGCTCCCGGACCAGGGCGACCGTGGTCAGTCCGACGACCAGCAGAATGAAAGCCGCCAGGATCAGGAAAGCCTGCGCGCCCACCAGGGTGTTTGGCTCGGTGCCCGCGGGCGCCTCGCGCCAGGCGCCGGAGGACGTGAGCAGGCGCTTGAAGCAGCGGACCATGTCGCCTCGATCCGCCTCGACCCACACCGCCATCGAGAAGAACCGGCCGAAGTAGAATAGGCCGACCTCGGGGATCTTCTGGATGGCATTCTTGAACGAGAACAGCATCGTGCGCTCGTGGTAGTCCGGGGTCATCTCGTTCCCCAAGCTCTGGTACGGCATGTTGAAGCAACTGACCATCGGCAGGTAGATCGCCGACGACGCGAGCATGAACCAGAAGTAACGGGAGATCTCGACCCCGAAGATGTGCGTGTTCCCCCACCCCGGGTTGACGGCGAGCAGGAACGGGAGACCCGTCGCCGCGAGGAAGCAGCCCACGAGCATGAACGGCCGGCGGCGGCCCCAGCGGGTCCGCGCATTGTCCGACAGCCAGCCGAACAGCGGATCGGAGAGCGCATCAAAGAAGCGGTTCAGAATCACCGCCACGGCGATCTGCCAAAACGGGACCTTCAGGTAGAGCCCGAAGATCTGGAACGCGATCGTCGGGTAAAGCCAGTGGCCCCACATGTCCATGAAAGTGCCCAGGCCGTAGCCGAGCTTTTGGACGATCGGCACCTTGTCTTCCGGGGCGATCTGGTGCGATTGCGCAGTGGCTTGAGGTGAACTCGCTTTTTCGTCTGGGAGGGGCATGGGGATAAAAGCCAACGCGCGGCCTATCCGCGCGGCCCAAAGCCATGGAGAACCACCGCGGGCACTACAAATCAAAATTCAGTTCTCCGAATGGCCGGAGGCCCCGCGTTCGCACCCTTCACGCCTTGATAGTGCATGCTGATCACCGTCGCTGCAGTTTTCACTGGTTTTTCCCGGCATTTAAAGCACTTTGAGTGCGCCACTTACGTCTATAAGAGGCGGTGTGACAGTCGGATGTGATGAGGCTATTTCCCTTCATACAGTCCTCATACACCAAATGCCTCAGGTTCAAAATGGACGTATTCCCCATGCCACCGGGTGCCCTTCGCCCCGCCTGGGCGTCAGGCGCAGGCACGGCGGGCCTGCTACGCGTCACGTCGCGGAGAGGCGGGCCATTCCTGGGATCGGTTCAACGGTCGGGATCGGCGCCGTCGGGATGTTGGTCCCCGCGTCCGGCGAAACGTAATGATCGCGCGGGGGCAGCTTGATGTGAGCTAATCCCGGAGAATTTCCACGCGCCGGCGGTGGCAGCGGGCACAAACGAACACGCGGTAAAGCGGTTCATCCGGGAACAGAAAGGCGCGGGTGTGCACGTCGCGGTGCCCCAGTAGCACGCAGAGAAGCCGGCGCCAGGGCAAAACGGCTGCGCAGTCGTGGGCCGGGGAAGGGTTCAAACAGAGATCGGTTGCGGGCGGATTCATGGTCTCGGACTACCGGGCAGAGCGGTGCTTAATGAGCTTATCGACTCGTCTGATAAGGCAAGCTTTTCATGGCAACGGGACTGTTTATCTGTTGTGAAAACCTGCGTGGGCAAAATCGCAGAATCTAACGCGGTGATCTCTTCAACCGTCCCCAAGAAAATCGTCGAAGAGATCGATCATCGCCGAAAACCGTTGAATCTGACGCGCAGCAAATATGCCGCGCTGATGTTCGCCCGTTGGGAAGCCCAAGGGTTTCCCGCTGTCAGCGAACCCGACCGGCTGATGCAGATTGCCGCGAAAGCTGAGGGCACTCCCAAAACCGGAAAGAGGGCGGGCTAGATCGCCCTGCGCGAATTCGCCAACCTCAGCGACCGCCAGATCGCGGAACTCTGCGGGGTCCAGCATCAGCTTGTAGGGAGGCTTCGGCCGCAACTGGGTGATTCATCCAGTTCGCCCGAGACCCGCCTGGGCGCCGACGGGAAGGTCCGTCGGTTGCCGCATCACCTGGGTCTTGAACCGCGGGCGAATCCGCCCAGGGGTGCGCAGCTACCCTTTGACCCGCGATCGGGCCGGGGGCCTCGGGGCCTGTCCCCTCTCGTAGCCGTGGGAACGTTTATATCGTAGCCGCGCCAGTTCCGATTTATCCAGGCGCCCGCGGATCGGGAACGTCTTTTCGAAATCGTCGCTGAGGTTGTGCGCCGCCGACCGGCCGAATCCCGCCATCGCGGAAATCTCCGCGAAACTCATTCCCCCAATCAGGTCCGGCCGCAGCTTATGGATTGCGACCAAGACCCGGAGCCCGATTTGCCCCAAGGTCATTCCCTCAAGGAGCCACGCCAGCAACCGCCCGGTCGCGGCCGAGTATTCCTCGGGCGTTTTGTCGACCGCGGCTTCTTTCGCTTCCCGTTCCTCCATCGCTTCGATTTCGGAAACCGGGTCGTGATCGTCGAGGATCTCTTCGGGGTCGATCATTGCGAGGGACCGAAAGCGCGGGCGTCGACCTGGGCAAACAAATTCACTGGCCGGTGAAAGAAAACCCGCCCCCGGTTGTGAGCCGGAGGCGGGCACCTCCCCAGGCCGTGTGATGAACCTCTCCAATAAAAACGGCCCGGGAAATTCGTTCACAACATCAGACCGTGCGCACCCCCGCCGGCAGCGCGCGGGGATCCGTGGAGGTCTGCAGAAGGCTCGGGGCGGTGCCGGGTATGCCTTCGACTCCGATCGGGCCTGCCAGCTCGACCGTGGCCACAACGGCGGGGCATTCCTGCAGCACGTTGGATCGGGAGTGCATGACGTCAGTGGTGCTGCCGGTCCTGGTAGAAGGCAGCGAGGTCTTGCTGGCGCCAGGCAGCGAGCAAGGGAGCCTCGTGTTGCGCGATGACGTGCTCGACATGGCCAGCGGCAGTCAGGTCCTCCGCGGAAGGGCCGATGATGACCGCATTGATGGACGGATCGCAGGATTCCCCAGGGCGCAGGATGACGAGGCGCCGGCCTTCCCGGGCCAGGGCAGCCCCGAAGGAAACGAAGTCAGTCATCGAAGGTGCGCCGGTTTCACCTGGGGAACAGGTCCACGGCGCCGGCTCGTGGATTCAACGGCGCCCGAGTCCCCGCCAGGGGAGAAGCGCCGCCAAAAGCGGATTCGAAATCGCCCTCGAGCTGCAGCAGCCCTTCCGGCGTCATCGATGAATGAAGTGTCCCATCATGGAAGAGGTCCGGCCGGATGCGGCTCGCGGCGAGAAGGGCTCGCCGGCCGATGACGCGAAGATCATCCGTGTCGTGAATCAGGAAACGTAATAGCTCGGTGAGCGCACCTGAATGATCCGCCCGGATCGCGGCGGCTTCCTCCTGGGCGTGGCTGAGGATCGAATACGGATCGGCGACGGGCTCGCGGGGACCGCTGGCAGGGTCGATCGCTTCGTGTTCCGGGAAGATCATCCGATGACCCCCGACAGAATGGCGCCGGCTGCCACCGAATCCCGGGCGAATAATGAGACCGCCGAGTCAAGTTGCGCAAGCCTCCGCGCGATGGCAGCAAGGGGCGCCGTGGACTCGATAATTTCGCCCATCAGTTCAGTCTGCTCGCGATCATGGGCGCGGATTTCCGCTGCGCTCTTTTCCAGGCCGGCCCGCAGTTCCTCCACGGCCGCAAGGAATTTCGGCTTCGTAGCGGCGAGCAGCTCCTGACGTTGGCTGATGATCGCATCGCGAACGTGCTGTTCGACGAAGAAGGCGCCGTCCTCCTGGATTTTCAGGTCGATCACGGTTTGGCATCGCTCGGGCGATGGGGCCGCATCAAAAGCGGCGACGGCCTCTGCCAATCGCACGGCGTGGGTGGTTGCTGGTACCGCTGCCGATCGTATCCGGCCGAGTTTCTTTTCGATGTCGGCCACTTCGGCGCGCCAGGCTTTTACGGAAACGCCGAGAATTCGGGAAATAATTGGGTGCATGGTTTGGTCTTTGGTTCAGGGTTCAGGATTCAGTCAGTCAGGAAAAAGGCCGGAAGGATTCGCTGCCGGTTCGTCCACCAGGTCGACGGCTTCGATCGTCGCGATCCGCATCAGCGCCCGGTCTGCCTTGATTTCGAAAACCGGCGTGAAGCTGATTGAGCAGCCGAGCAAGTCGGGCGTCTTCGTGGCGACTTCCAAAACGATGTCCCGATCGCGGTAGCTGTCATTCAATTCGATGTCGCAGGTCACCTTGTCGCCCTCGCGCTGGAAATTCTCGGCGGTGCCCGCCCTGGCCGCAATGGTGTCATCGTGATCGCTTCGGACTCGCAATTTCCCACCGGCCTCCCTGACGGCAGCGAGTAAAGAGGTCAGACTTTCCGCATCCGTCCAAACGGGCAGCTTCTTTCGAGCCGCGGTTGGATCTTTCGTAATCTGCCCATTCGCGTCGACGAAAACGAATTTGCCGATGGTTTGCACGCCCGCGGTCAAGACGCAGACACCTTGAAGCAGACCCGCGTCCGAGCGCACCGCGCGAAGCCGAAGCCTTCCACCCGCTGGCCGTCTGTCGAGTGCTTCGATCGCGGCAAGCATTTGGTCGATTCGCAGGGCCGCGCGGTCGAGCTGGCCGTCGAGCTTCGCCTTCAGGGCCGCCCGGCGTGTGCCCTCTACGCGGTCACCTTCGTTTGGTCTCTCGCGACCGTTCTCACGGGCGCTGAGGTGCGCGAAGAACATTCGCTCGCGTTCCGAGCCGCTGAGATGCTTCACCGCCTGATGAACGCCCTGGATGTCGATCAATCTTTGGGCGAGCTGCGCCGCGGAGTTGAGGTCAGCCGTTCGGAAAAACCGTTGGTTAGCAGTGGCGCCCGCCTGGCGCAGATGTCCCAGGCGAATCAGTTTTCGCACCTGAAAAACGGTGCAGTTGGTCCGCTGCGCGAGCTGTTCGTCGTTGTCAAAAGCTTCGACCTCGCCGGATTGGGGCGGGGCGTTTTGTGGGGCGCCCAGGGAGCCCTTTGGAGTTGGTAGTGTGTCCATACCAGTACGGCCTTTGTCACCAACGCTCACCGCCTGGGGGCGCGTTTCTTCCCCCTGGCGGTCGCTTCCGTTCGCTGTTTTTGACGCCGTTCGCGACGCCTGGCCCGCTGATGGGCGCGGTAAAGCATCTCGGTGAACATGCGGAAGAGCCAAACCTGGTCTGCATTCCATCCGTGGGGGTTCATCCGTAGCCTTTCCCGCTGGCCGCCGGCCCACCGACTTCGGCGATAAACTTTTTTCCGCCCGTCTTCCACTGATGTATGAGCTGGTCGCAATGGTCCTGAAGGAGTAATGTAACCTCAGTGACGCCTTTCCCCACACAGCGGGCGGGCGCCTGGCGGGTGAACCGCTCGTAAAGCCCTTCTTGGAATTCGGCGACCAGGGCCGCCATGACCGGGCGGATATTGGCGAGAACGACGACTTCACCGCGACTCTTCGCCAGTTCGAGTTCGACCTTCTCAATTTCGAGTTCGAGCCGGCGGGTCCGAAGCTTCTCAAGTTCCGATGAGGCGCCGCCCTTGGTGATGTGCGTTCTGAGGTAGCGCACGGCTTCGCCCCGGTCGAAAAGCCCTTTCCGGGCCCGGGGGGCATCGCTGCGCGCCAAATGCCGGGTGATGGTGGTTCGACAGCAGGCTAGGAGCCGGCTCAATTCGCTTTTGGTTACTCTGTTGATGTCGGTGTTTTTCATTTTTGAAAAGATGGATGGTGACCACATCGGTCAGGGGCCGCTCATAAGAAAGCAACGGGGCTTCGCGTTACCTCTGTTTTCTGCCTGTCCGAATAGATTCCCTTGGCGGGTACTCCCCCCCCAACGACTTGCGCCTGTTTGGCTGGTGGAACGACGGCGGACGGACGGCGACGGGACGGCGTCGGCTTCGCGGTGTCGGTCATGGCTGGCGGTCCCCCTGGTTGGCCGGGTCCGGTGCGGGAAGGCTGCCGTCACGGCTCGCCTCCTTGGACGGCCGCGGCGCCAGCGTGCGCTGGTATTCCTCGTCGATCAATCGGGCGACGTGTTCGCGGGTCAAGGCCGGTACCGTCGCCCTGGCTTCCCAAAGGCGATCGGCGCACCGCTGGCCGATGGTTGGAACGGACTTTCGTTTCGTTTTCATAGGGAAAGGTTCCGGTTGGACGTGCTAGAATTTCGTGTAGTCTGATTCCGGGATTCGCGGCCGCGCCGGCTGTCCGCATTCGCCCCAATGGGCGCAGAGCGCGGACGCCGTCAAAGCCCAGGTCTTGTGTGCCTCGCGGTATATCTTCGCTCGGCGTTGAATCTCTGCGACCGTGAGACCGGGACAGGCTTTCTTGATCTCGGCGAGCGCGACGGCGCAGGCGCGAGCTTCCCGGCTGGTCATCTGCCGTGGATCCGATCCGCAGGCCGACGCCAGGGCATCGAAGAGCGGATCGCGCGGACGTTCCTTTGGCTGTTTGGCTGGTTCGGCTGTCCTTGGGATGAGTTCAGCCTGACTTCCCACCTGCGCCGACTCGTTCGGCGCTCTGGGATTGTTTCTGATTTCTGACTTCTGACTTCTGACTTCTGCTTCTGCTTGCGTGATATCACGGCGTGGCGTCACGGTGTCACGGCGTGACGACCGTTCTTCGAGCTGTTGCTTCCTGGTGCGATAGCGGGCTGATCGTTCGGCGGTCGTGTAGTCCCGGTCACGGTATTTCTGGAAGTTCAGGATCAAGAAGCCGCCGTCTATTCGGATCATGCGTCGGCCTTCAAAATCCGCTGATCGGGAAACCGCTTCCGGCGAAGCGAGCCTTTCGAGGGCATTAAGACCTTTCGCAAACTCGATCTTGGCGCAGTCGCAAATGCCGACGGATGCCGCCGGGACGAAACCATACCAACCCGGCGGTGCGGCCCAGCCTGTCAGCTCGAGTGAACGTATTTTGATCTCAGGAACCGGCTCGGTGAATTCCCGAGGCTCGGCCAAAAGCAGCGAAGCCAAGAACACGTCCCGCTGATCCTTTTCGAACCACAGGGTAGAGCGAAGGATTCCGCAATCAAGTTTCACGAATGGCATGATAAATCCCCCCTTCGCGGTGTGTTGGCTCTGCCCAGGCCCGACTCGACCTGACCGTAAAAACGGCTCAGTCGCATCGCCCGATCGCGCCGATCGAGACGGGCATCAAACTTGCGGTCGAGGTCGACGCCGAGAGATGTGCGGACCTGGAGATAATCGCTGCCGGTCGATTCCGATTCTGTATTGCGTTTCCCGTTACAGGTGTCCAGCGTGCGCATCGTCAGTTTTTGGGTCTAAGAGTTGATGATCTTTAAGGGCCGGTCGGGGTGGTTCCTGATCGGCCCGTTTCTTTTTCGCAGCCCACCTGGCGGACGTGGCCGCGCTGATCTTCGCCCGGTGCACGGGGGACTTTTTCAGGTAGCGTTCCATCCCGCAGGCTTTCGCCAGGCGGCACACCGCGCGCGAGACGGCAGTGGCCGACAGCCCAAGCTCCGTCGCCGCCTTCACCGTCGATCGCTTCTCGTGGCCGTCGAGGATCGCCAGGGCGAGCCTTTTCGTGTCGACGGCACGCGCGACGTTCGCCGAAAGCGTTTCCCTTTCGACGAATTCCGCCGGCCATGAAATCGGCACGACGCGGCCGTTTTCAAACCCAGTCTGTGGATGCCGCCCGTTCACGAGGCCGGCGTGTTGCTGCTTCTTTTGGCTAGCCAGTCGGCGAGCTGGTTTTCGTCGAACATGATCCGGCGGGCGTTCAATCGGATGTGCGGGACGCCAGCGGAACGGACGAAGCTCCAAAAGCTGGCCCGATCCTTGTATCCCCAGCGCGCCCGGACGACGGCTGACGTGAGAAGCTGGCCTGGCAACCGCGTTGCTTCAATCGAGGGTTCTGTTTTCACAGAACCAGTCCACCTAACCTCAAATCCCGCCTTGTCTAAACATCATATCTCACGGCTTTCCCCACTTCTGTAATAATTCGGCCTTGAGGGCGGCGTCGACAACAGTTCGGTGCGGCTTCCCCTGAACGAGTTTCACCGAACCTTTCACCGGCCGTTTGCCTGGGCGTTTGATATAGACCGGGATCAACGGTGGCTCCGAGTAATCATTCTTCGGCGGGCCGAATCGGGACGCTGCCTTTCGCACGTCATAGGCACCATGACTTGCCGCGGCTGACATCTTGACCGGATCTTCGCCGGGAGGGTGGCCAAGAGTGCCAGGCAGGTAGCCGAGTGCAGCCAACCAATAGTCGGGGCCGCGGGTTTTACCCTTCGTGTCCTTCGTGATCTTTTTGACGTGCTCCCACAGTTCCATCAGGGCGAAGAAGGTCACGTTCGGGAATCTGGCGAAGCACTCGTCCATCCACCGCTGCGCGTCCTTGTGGTTGGCCGGAAGCGAGACGATTCGCGCCAGGGGTTTGAAGAATTCACGCTGTTCTTCCGCTGAAAGCTGGAGGAATTCAGGTCCGCCCGGGAGCTTCGGCAGGCGCCGGCAGATTCGTTCCCAGGTCGGCCAAAGTAGGAGATAAGCGCCTGCAGGTCCCGCCTTCGACCGCGGCCGTCCTTGCTTCGGTTGCGGCTCGGGCTCCGGCTGGATGGATTCCGTTTCGGGGTAAAGAGCCGCGTAGAGACGTTCGAAATGCTGCCTCGTCTCTTCTGCCGCCTTCGCGTTGGGATCGCGGCTTTCGTGCGGCCGATGACGTTTCATGACGCCGCCCCCGCCTTGATGCTGATGATCTCTGCCGGTCCGGCCGGTCTGACGGCAAACCACTTTTCGCCCTCTGCTTTCGTCACCAACTCCCGGTAGTGCCTGAAAACGATCGAAGGGGAGTTGCCGCTTTCCAAGGCCGTCGCGCCAACGTCGCCGGTCTCTGCCACGCGATGAGAGACGAACGAATGTCTGAAGCAGTTTTCCGGCAGCGTAAATTTGGCGGCGTGGGCGATGAAGCGGATTCGGTCGACCGCGAGATTTTTGCAGAGCCGGCCTTGTCGGTTCGGGCACAAGAGCAGCCATTCGACCGCAGCGGGTGAGAGTGGCACCAGGCGTCGCGCCGGCGTACCCCGTTTCCCCTTGGTGACGCGAACGTGGCCGCGCTCGAGAGCGATGTCGCTCCAGACTTCATTATGAATCTCGTCACGGCGCAGGCCACAGAAGCCCGCCAGAACAAGCGGCGCGAGGTATTCGGGATGTTTGGCGCGGAAATGCTCCAGCAACTTGCCGTAGGTCTCGCTGCTGATGATGCCGACTTCCGGTGCGGGCACGTGCGGCGACTCCGTTTGTTCGGCTTCGGTTTGCAGGCCGCGGGGCAGATAATTCTGCCGCTGTGACCACCTCCACAATCCGACGATGCCCTTCCGGTGCGTGTTGCGCGTGCTGGGGTTCTCGATCTTTTCGAGGTAGAGGCCCATTTGCACCGTGGAAACCGTGTCCAGGAACAGTTCTCCAAACGCCGTGCGCAGGGAATCGAAGACGCTGCTATGATCCCGACGAACGAATTTTCCGGCTGCGTCCTTGGCCGCAAGGTAGCGGTCGATCGCTTCGGCGACCTTGACGCGCTGGTGGCGGGACGTGCTATTGCGTGCCGCCCACTGCTCCGCGGCGGTGATGATGTTTCCCTGCGCGATCTCCGAGGCCTTCGCCCATTCCTGAAGGGCCGCGATCACAGGCACCTTGCCGGCGATCTCCCGGGCGTGGAGCAGTTCGTCCCGATCTTCGCGTGAGAGTCCCGCGGCCTCAATCTTGCCGGCGGCGAGTTGGTCAGCCTTCAGGCGTGCCTCTTCCATTGCGGCACGCTCGTCTGTGAATTGCCGCATGCGCCGGGTGCCCCCGACATTCCAGGCGACGGCGTAAACGTGCCCCTGGGCCGCGCGGCAGTGATGCAGGCGATAGACTTTGACCGTCACGGATCCGGCCTTAACCTTCCTGGGCCATTTGTCCGGGGTCGTTCTCTTCATACACTTTCATACATACAACCCCGTATTTATGCGTACAAGACAAAACTATGCGTTTGCGCAACTACCTGCAACCAACGGGTATTACAGCGACTTGCGAAGCTGCTATAAAGCCCTTTGAGTGCTTCCAATCATGCACCCTTATCGATTCCCTGCCCTCCTCATGACCTTCGGGACACTTCTCTCCGCCGCGCTGCCGGCCGCCGAGCCGGCGCGCCCTGCCGACCCCGCCAACGTGTGGGACCTCACCCTGCTCTACAAAGACGAAGCCGCCTGGCGCGCGGCCAAGGACCGTATTGCGGCGGAAATCCCCAAGATCAAGGCCTACCAGGGGCGGCTCGGCGAAAGCGCGGCGACCCTGCGCGAGGCGATGGATTTCCTCTACGGCCTGCGCAAGGAGTTCGTCCGTCTCGGGGTCTACGCCTCGCTTAATCGCGACGAAAACACCCGGAACGCCGCCGCGCTCGAGCGCACCCAGGAACTGGGCCTGCTCGGCACCGAATTTTCCCGCGCGACGAGCTTCTTCAATCCCGAGTTGCTCGCCGTCGGCGAGACCAAGGTCCGCGGCTTCCTCGACACCGAGCCCGGGCTCGCTCCCTACCGGTTCCCCATTCTTGAAATCCTGCGCGCCGCCCCGCACACGCTCGGCACCGAGGCCGAGGGCGTGCTTTCCGCCGCCAGCCTCATCACCGGTTCGCCCACCTCCTTCTACGGCATCCTCGCCGATGCCGACATGCCTTGGCCCACCATCAAGCTCTCCGACGGCACGGAGGCCCGCCTCGACCAGTCCGGCTACACCAAGTGGCGCGCCGTGCCCAACCGGGCCGACCGGCAGGCTGTGTTCGAGGTGTTCTGGGCGAAATTCCACGAGTACGAGCGCACCTTCGGCGTCGCCCTGTTCGCCCAAGTGAAGACCGACTGGTTCCGTGCCACGGCCCGCAAATACCCCAGCTCGCTCGCCGCCGCCCTCGACGGTGACAACGTGCCCGAGGCGGTCTATCGAACGCTCCTGGCCGAGACCAACGCCAACCTGCCGACGCTGCACCGCTACTTCAAACTGCGCGGCCGCATGCTCGGCATCTCCGACCTGCGGTACTGGGACATCTACCCGCCCATCGTCAAACTCGACAAGACGTTCCCGCTTGAGATCGGCAAGAGCCTCGTCATCGCCGCCGAACAGCCGCTGGGCCCCGACTACGTGGCGCAATTCACCGCCAGCCTGAACGGCCGTTACACCCATGTGTATCCCCAGCCCGGCAAGGCCGCCGGCGCCTACATGAACGGCAGCGCCTACGATGTCCACCCGTACGTGTTGATGAATTATAACGACGATTACGAATCGGTCTCCACGGTCGCGCATGAGTGGGGGCACGGCATGCATTCGCTGCTCGCCAGCCATGCCCAACCTTTTCCCACCGCACGCTACAGCACCTTCATCGCCGAGATCGCCTCCACCCTCAACGAGACCCTGCTGCTCGAGCACATGCTCAAGGTGGCGCCGAACGATGAGGAGAAGCTCTATTATCTCGGATCGGCGCTCGAGAATCTGCGCGCCACCTTCTTCCGGCAGGCGATGTTCGCCGAATTCGAACTGGCGATCCATGAGCAGGTGGAAAAGGGCGGCTCCCTCTCCGGCCAGCAATTGACCAAAATTTACGGCGACCTGCTCCGCCGCTATCACGGCGACGCCCAAGGAGTGCTGAAGATCGACGACCTCGTTTCTGTCGAATGGGCCTACATCCCCCATTTCTATCGCGACTTCTACGTCTACCAGTACGCGACCTCCATCGCCGCGTCATCGGCCTTCGCCGACCGCATCCTCAAGGGCGAGCCCGGGGCGGTCGACACCTACCTCGGCATGCTCAAAGCCGGCGGGTCCGACCATCCGTATGACCTCGTGAAACGCGCCGGCGTGGATCTCGCCACCCCCGTGCCGTACCGTGCGCTCGCCGCCCGGATGAACGCGATCATGGACCAGATCGAAGCGATCCTAGCGACGCAGAAGAAGTAAGGCAGCGGACAGAAGACAGAGGACAGAAGACAGAGGTCAGGCAACAGAACGCAAAGATACTCCGCCTTCCCGCTATTTCAGCAGGAAGGGGCGAGGATTCTGCATCATGCTTCCGAGCATGCGGCCCACTTCGCGCTTCTGTTCCAAAAGCTGGTCAAATTCCGTCCCAGAGAGGTAGCCATCACGTTGAGCTGTAATCAACCAGTGTTCGACTTCATGATTCTCAGCATCCGCGTCGGATAGCTTGCTGACGAAGTGCGCTTCGTAGCGTCGCTTGCCCCACGCCTCTACGATATTTGCTCCCACCGAACGTGCAGCTCTCCGAGCCTGATCGGTCAGCGAATACTTTTCTTCTGCAGGCCAGCGCTTCGAAAGAATGAAGATTCGTCCGGCTGACTCTACCGATTTCTGGTAAACTCGCAAATCTGTAAAGTGACTGATCTGCATTCCCGTTTCTTCCGTTTTCTGTCCTCTGCTCTCCGTCCTCTGTTCTCTGATCTCTGTCCTCCGCCGCTTTAGCTCTCCGCGCGTGACTTTGCGTCGGTCTCGATGAGCGCCTTCAGGCGCGCGAGCTCGGCCTTCACCTGCGTCTTCACGGCGGGCAGCTCCGCGGGGCCGGCGACTTTCGCCTGCGCAAAAATGTAGAACTTCATCTTCGGCTCCGTGCCGCTACCGCGCCCGGCATAGGTGTAGCCGTTTGCCAGCGTCACAAAATACAGGTCCTGCTTCGGAATCACCTCCCCGTCGGCGTCCTTGATGACCTGCCGGCCGAAGTCCTCGAACTTCACCACGCGGACATTGCCGAAGGCCGTGGGCGGGTTGGTCCGATAGCTGTCGAGAATGCGCCGGATCTTCGCCGCCCCGGTCGCGCCCTCGTAGTAGATGTTGATCATGCCTTCGAGGAAATAGCCGTGCTTGACGTAAAGCTCGTCGAGATACTCCGGCACGGTCAGGCCGCGGCTCTTCACCCAGGCGCACAGCTCGGCGCACATGAGACAGGCGGCATTGGCGTCCTTGTCGCGCACGTAGTCGTTGGGCAGGTAGCCGTAGCTCTCCTCGGTGCCGAACACGTAAAAGGTGCCGAGCCGGCCGTGCAGCCGGGCGCGCGCCGCCAGCGGCAGCGCATCGTAGTCGAGCGCCAGGCCCTCCTGCGTCAGCAGCGCGCCCTTCAGCCGCTCCTCGTAGCCGCGCATTTTCGCGGCGATCCATTTGAATCCGGTCAGCGTGTTGATGACTTTGACCCCATGCCCATGACCGATGGCATCCTGCAGCGGCGTGGTGACGAAGGTCTTGATGATGGCCGCGTGCGGCGAACCGTCCCGGGGAATCCAGCCGCGCTCCTTGCTTTTGGCGAGCCGGTAGTCGGCCAGCAGCGCGCCGGTCTGGTTGCCCGTGAGCAGCACCATCCGGCCGTCGCGATTGCGCACGGCGCAACCCATGCGGTCGCCGTCGGGATCGGTCGCCAGCACCAGCTCGGCGCCGTTCCTTTCCGCGAGGGCGACCGCCAGGGCCAGGGCCTCGGCGTTCTCGGGATTGGGCGACTTCACCGTCGGGAAGCGCGGATCGAAGGCGACCTGCTCGATCACCTCGGTCACCGACACCCCGGCATGCGCCAGCAACGGCACGCTGGCGATCCCTCCCGTGCCGTGGATGTTGGTGAAAACGACTTTGAATTTGGCTTGCTTGAAGATCGCCGGATCGAGCGCCGCCTGGGCGGCCACCGCGAGGTAGGCATCGTCCGCCGGACGCCCGAGCGTGATGACGCGCGCGAGGTCCACCGCGAGAAAGGCGCCCAGTTCTGTCAGCGGCACGGCGTTGACCTCGTCGATGATGCCTTGGTCGTGCGGCGCCACCACTTGGGCGCCGTCCTCGAAATAGGCTTTGAATCCGTTGTCGTGCGGCGGATTGTGGCTGGCGGTGATGACGACCCCGCAGTGGGCCTTCAACCAGCGCACGGAGAAACTGAGCTGCGGCGTCGAGCGCGGCGCGTCGAAGATGAAGGCCACGCCGCCGAGGCGCGACCACGTCGAGGCCGCCAGTTCGCAAAAGTGGCGCGAGAAATGCCGCACATCGTGGGCGATGACGAGTTTCGGCGCATCGTAGCGCCCGGTTTTCGCCAGGTAGCCGTGGACGTAGCGGTAGAGGCCGATCGTCGCACGCACCACGGTGAAGTCGTTCATCATGTTGCTGCCGACCGCCGCATGCTCCGGCGTGCCCTGCAGCTCCAGCTGGCCCATCTCGGCGCGGGCGGCCACCACGCCGATGGTGCGGCCGCGCATGCCGCCGGTGCCAAATTCGAGGTAGCGGTAGAAGCGGTCGTTCAGTTCGCTCCAAGCGCCTTGGGCGACCAGTTCGTCAATGCTCTCCGACGCCCATGACGGCAGATCGGCATCGAACCAGGCCGTGAGATTATCAACGGCATCGGGGAGCAACTGCCCGGCTTCGCCGGCGGTGCGAATTGTTTCCAAAGTGGTCATGGCGTCAGATTCGGATGAGTGAACATCATTTGCCTGGAATGGCCAAGTCGCATTACTCCAGATAAAGCCCGTCCGCTACCTCCGGCGGGGGCGAGCGCCGGGCCCAGCTCTCCGCAAAGGATTCCTCATCATAGCCGAAGAGCGGGGAAACCTCGATGGTGGCCGCGGGGAGCCCGCTGGCATCAGTGACAACCGGCGCGCCCACCCCCCGCAGCCAGCGGACATATTGCCGGAGCAGGTCCTCGCGCGCGGTCTGGGGCGAGTCCACGCCCTCGGCATTCTTCACGGGGGAAAAATCGTCCTCGCGGCGCGTCTCGACAACGAGCGCGTTCTTCGCGAACGGCAGCGCGTCGAAGACAAACATCTCGAATTTCGCGCCGTTGGGCCCGGCGGGCCTCACCGGATTGCCGGCGGCGTCGATCGTGGCGATCCTTTTGTCGGCGCGATGGAACGGCAGCGCCGGTCCCTCCCCGGCCGGAGCGCCTTCCGTCGCACCCGCCATGCGGCGCACGAACTCCCGGTCCAGAATGTGAATGGCAATGCTGCCGGCGAGATAGCGCAGCCGGCCCGTCCGGGGATCCACCGCGCGCTGCGTCGCCAGCGGCAGATCGCTGTATTCAATGACGACCAGCCGGCCGCGCTGCAGGCAGAAGTGGCCGAGCTTCTCCTCGGGATACGCCTTCGGCACCATCTTGGCGGACATTTCGGAGCCGCGCACCAGATGCCAGCCGATGAATGCCGGGTCGACACAGCGCACCAGCGGATTGTCGACCTGGAAATAGCTGAGGGTGTCGATGCCCTCGCTCTGCATGAGGTCGAGGGCGCCGCTGCGGTGCAGTGCGCGCAGCGAGCCGCCGTGCCCGTCGGGGCTCATGGCGATGCTGCCTTTTGACTCGAGCAGGATCCGGCCGGCAAAATCCACCGCCGGCATGCGGCCCTGCCGGAAGCAATGCACCCGCGCGCGGTCGAGTCCAAAAAACCGGTGTTCGGCAAAGAACGCCTCCGTCCGCGCATGGTTGGCATGACTGGTCATGATGAACCAATGCAGCGCCCGGCCGTGGCGCCGCCCGACGGCGGAAATTTTCTCGGCAAAGACCTGGAAGAGCGGTTTCCGCTTCAGGGGCGTGACGGGAAAGGTTCCCTTCGGCCCGTCATAGCCGAGGCGCGTCCCCTGCCCCCCCGCCACGGTGAATGCCGCCACGCGGCCGGCGCGCAGCGCCTCCTCGCCGGCGGCCTTCGCCCGCGCCCATGCCGCTGCATCGCCACCGTTCTCCGGGCGCGCAACATACGGCGCCGGGTGCAGGCCTGTGAGGTCGACGCCGGGGGCGGCGTCCTTTCCCAGTAGCAGGCGCGCGAGCCGCGCCACCTCGGCGAGGTTGATCTCCCCGGCCTGTTCCAGCAGCGCGCGGCGCCCGCCCTCGTCCAGCCGCCTCCAAAACGCGAAAACTTGACCCTGTCCGGCCTGGACAAACTTCTCCAGCAGCGGCGGCGTGGCGGTTGCACTCATGCGGGCGAACAGAAAACGTGCCGCCTCCGGATGGGGCAATGTTTTTTCCTGACTTGGAAGCTATCCGACAACCCGGGATAGGATCGTAGGGACGCCCGCTTGCCTGCAGTGAGCCTGTCGAACCGCCGCGCCCGGTTCCGAGGACGCGATTCTCCCTGCCAGCAGAGCGCCCCGGCCAGGAATCGAGTGTGTCGTCTCACCTCGAGGTTTCCGGATAGCTTCTACGGCGCGTCTTCAAACCTGGATTGTCATTCTGAACGAAGTGAAGAATCCAGCTGGACCTCGCCGGAGCCCGCTGCGGCAGCTTGCTGGATGCTTCGCTGCGCTCAGCATGACAAATTCCGGAATTATGGGGTTTGAAGACACGGACTAGTCTTCGAAGCGGAAGATGAACTCCGACGGCTTGGCGTAGCGGAGCTGCAGGCGGATGACCTTCTCGACATAGTAGGGATCGGTGCGGAGCCGGTCGAGCACCCGCTTCTGATCCTCCAGTCGCTGGCGGGCCTGGGCCACCCGCTGGCGGCTCTCCGCCTCGAGCCGCTGCAGCTGGGCGTATTCCTGGTAGGTGCGGAAGAAAAACACCCCCGAAAGCATCCCCACGCCGATGAACAGCACGGCGTAAATCCAGACGATGAGGCGGCGCGCGGTCACGATGGTATGGATTTCGATAAGGACTTACCCGCCCTGCCGGCAACCATTTTCCGGCGGTCAGGCCATTTTGGAAGCTACGGTAAATCTTGCCGCTGCCGGGGTTGTCCGCTTGCCTCACCCGGCCAAGTCACCGCATAGTCTCCCCCGTCCTCACTCCCGCCACCCTTACCCAATCATGTATCAGAGTTTCTACGGCCTCACGGAGCTGCCTTTCAACATCACTCCGGACCCGAAGTTTCTCTATCTGAGCCCCACGCATCAGGAGGCCTTGCAGCACTTGAGGTACGGCGTGAAGGAGAAAAAAGGGTTCATCCTGCTGATTGGTGAAGTCGGCTCCGGTAAAACGACGCTATGCCGGCGTTTGCTCAACGAACTCGACCCGGCGCGTTATGACACCGCCCTCATCCTCAACACGCGCATCACCGAGATCGAAATTCTCCGGGCCATTCTCACCGAGCTGGGCGAAACCCACCTGGCCCAGGGTCATCACGACCTGGTGGCCCAGATCAATCGCGTGCTGCTGCACCGCATCGAACAGGGGCGGGACATCGTTCTGATCATTGACGAGGCGCAGAACCTTTCCGTCAAGGTGCTCGAGCAAATCCGCCTGCTTTCCAACCTCGAAACCGACAAGCAGAAACTCCTGCAGATCGTGCTGATCGGGCAGCCGGAATTGAAGAACATGCTCGCCCAAGACCGCCTGCGGCAGCTCCGGCAGCGCATCCTCGTGCACTCCGAGCTGCGTCCGCTCACCCTCCACGACACCGCCCACTACGTCCAGCACCGGCTCACGCTCGCCGGCGCCAGCGGCCGGCCGTACTTCACCACGGCGGCCATGCGGTCCATCCACCGCGTCAGCAAGGGAATTCCCCGCGTGATCAACAACCTCTGCGACAAGGCGCTGCTCTCGGCCTTTGTTCGCGACTCCGACGAGGTCAACTACTGGGATGTGCGCCGCGCCATCAAGGAGGTGTCGGGCCTGACCTGATTGCGGGATTGCAGATCCCGCGACGCATCTTCAAGAAACTCTCGACCGCCGGAAACGCCCCATCGCATGAGCATCATCAACGACGCCCTGAAAAAGGCCCAGAAGCTGCAAACCCAGCAGGCAACGGCCCCGGCGACGCCACCCAGCCCGCCGGTCGCGCCCGCCGCCGCGCCCGTGGTTGCCCGGCGCGGCAAGCCGATCGGATTCGAAGGCATGCTGCTCGGAGTGGTGACGCTGGTGGTGGTACTCGTCGGCGTTACGGTCATCGCCGTGCTCTTGTTCAGAAAAGAAGAGAAGCCGGTGATCGCGGCCGCGCCCCACCACGCTGCTCCTGCCCCAGCTGCTCCGTCCACCCCGGCGCCGGCTGCTCAGCCCACTCCTCCCGCGACCGTGCCCGCCGCTGCCAGCGTACCTGCAACGGAACCGGCCGCAAAACCGGCCGCTGCCGCCCCGGCGCCGGCTGCTCAACCCACTCCCCCCGCGGCCGCGCCCGCCGCCGCCACCGCGCCTGCAACAGAACCAGCCGCAACGCCCACCACCGCTGTCCCAGCGCCGGCCGCTCCACCTGCAACCGCGACCGTTGCCCCCCCTGCCGCGACCGCGGCGGTGCCTTCGCCCCAGCCGCCGCCTCCGTCCGAGGCCAGCCCGCCACCCGCCAGCCCGACACCGGCGGCCGCGGCCACCGCTCCCGTCACGACGCCGACGAGTGAATCCGCTGCGCCATCTGTTTCCGTGAGGCTCAATCCATCGACGCCAACACCCGCGCCCGCCGCCGCGGAATCTCCGCCGGCAACCGTGGCCAAGACTGCGCCGCCCGCCATCAGCCCTGTGGTCAACTCGACACCGCCGCCGGGCCCGCGGCAAAACCGTCAGATTGTCGTCTTGATCAATTCGCTTCATGTCACCGGTGTCCGCGTCGCCGGCGACGACAGCAAGGTGCTGATGAATAACCGGGTTTACCGGCTGAACGATACGATCGACTACGATCTCGGCCTGAAGCTGACCGGCGTCAGCACGACCGCCTTGACCTTCGTGGACGACAGCGGCGTGGTCTACACGAAATCGCTGTGAGTTGAGCCGGGAAAAGCCGGCCGGCGGTGAACCGGTCGAACTGCTGCACCCGCAGGACGTCACCGTTTTAATTCCAAAGCCGTGAAGCCGGGAATGGATCCGACCGGAAGCACGCGTCACCCCAACGGGCAAAAATCTTGCCCCACGCCTTCGGCAAGCTAGGTATTCTCCACCCATCCCAAAACCGATGCGCAAAACTGAGTTCCGGCTAATACCACTGTTCAGCGGAAGCGAAGTGTAACCTGAGGCATCCATGAAGAAGCTCAATATTCGCGATATTCCGGAGGAGACGTGGACGTCCCCCAAGGGGAACTTCGGCGGCGCCGGGAAAGAGATTTCCCTGGCGCTCGGACGCGACCCGCATTCGGCCGATCCCAAGAATCGCCATCCGTTCGACGTAGAGCTTTGCCGGATTCCGGCGGGAAAGAAACCGTGTCCCTTTCACTCCCACAGCGCGCAATGGGAATTCTATCACGTGCTGTCCGGCCGCGGGGTATTGCGGCACGCCGAGGGCACGACCCGAATTGAGCCCGGCGATGTGTTCATTTTCCCGCCGGATGAGCCGCACCAGTTGATCAACAACGGAGAGGAAGATCTGGTGGTGTACATCGTCGCCGACAATCCGCTCGGAGAGTCCTGCCACTACCCGGACAGCCAGAAGTGGATGGTGCGGTCTCCTTCGCGGCAGCTGATCCGCTCCGGGAATCTCGATTACTATGACGGCGAGGAGTAATCCGCCGGACCGGATATCTGAGGTGAACGGGCAGGGAGAAATGAACTAAGGCGTGTCTTCAAACCGTCATTGCGAGGAATCCCGCCCTGCGGGATGACGAAGCAAGCCAGCCCTTCGACAAGCTCAGGGCCCCGAGCCCTGTCGAGGGGCTGGATCGCCACGGCATGCTAGGCATGCCTCGCGATGACAGGCGGTTTGACGACACTCTCATAAGGGCGCAGCAGCTCGACCGGCTCACTGCAGGCAAGCCTGCGCCTCAGCGCTTCACAGCCTTAGCGCGTTCGTGGCGTGGACGGCCGCGAAACGGCGCGCCGACCTACTCCAGGCCCAGCACCTTGCGGCCGTCGTCGGAGATCATCTGCGGCGTCCATGCCGGATCCCAGACGATGTGCACCTTGGCGGACTCGACGCCCGGCAGCGCGGCGATCCTCGTCCGCGCATCCTCGGCGATCACCGGGCCCATGCCGCAGCCGGGCGCGGTCAGCGTCATCTTCACCTCGACCTGCCGGCCGCCGGCGGGAGTCGGCTCGATGGACAGATCGTAGACGAGGCCGAGGTCGACGATATTCAACGGGATCTCCGGATCGTAGCAGGTCTTCAACGCGTCCCAAACGGCATTTTCAGAAAATGCCGTTTGCCCTGAGCCGGTCGAAGCCGCCGAAGGGCCCGCGTCCTCGTGCATCGGCACATACCCATCGATGTTGCCCACGTGTTCGCGGGCGATGCGGCAAAGACCGGCACCGGCGCGCACGGTGACGCTGCCGCCGAGCGTCTGCGTGACGATGACCGCGGTGCCGGCGGGCAGGGTCGCCGGCTTCCCGTCCGGGATCAGCGTGGCCGGGGTGGCTTTGGAGAGGGTGAAAGTTTTGGACATTTTCCGGCGCCTATTGAATGACAATGTTCACCGGCAGGCGAGCATAGATGCCGCGCGGATCGTTGCATCGCAGGAGCTCGCGGGCCTGCTCCTTGAACTCGCCGAGCATTTTGGCGAGCGCGGCGTCGTCTCCGGCCTGCTCGGGCGCCATGCCCTTCAGCACTTCGTTGATGATCTCGGCCAGTTGACGTTTGCGGGGAAACTCTGTCAGCCGGTAGTTGGTGCCGAGGCCGGCTTTCTTCGCGGCATACGTGATGGCATTGTTCAGTCCGCCCACCTCGTCGACCAGGCCCAGCTTCTGCGCCTCCGCGCCCGACCAGACGCGTCCCTGGGCGATTTCGAGCACCTTCGCCTTGTCCAGCTTGCGCGCCTCGGCGACCTTGGCGGTGAATTCCTCATAGACCCAGTCGACCAGCTTCTGGAAGACGGCCAGTTCCTCCTCCGTCTTCGGCCGGCTGATGGTGAGCATGCCGGCGAGCTGGCCGGTTTTCACCGTGTCCCACGTGAAGCCGAGATTATTGGCGAGTTGCTGCACGTTGATGAACAGCCCGTACACGCCGATCGAGCCCGTGATGGTGGCCGGCTCGGCGAAGATGCGGTGCGCATAGGTCGAAATCCAGTAGCCGCCCGAGGCCGCGACCGAGCCCATCGACACGACGACCGGCTTCGTCTGCATCGTCAGACGCAGCTCGCGCTGGATCTCCTCCGAGGCCGACGCGCTGCCGCCCGGGCTGTTCACGCGCAGCACGACGGCCTTGACGTTCTCGTCCTGCCGGAGCTGGCGCAGTTCCCGCGCGAACTTCTGGCCGCCGACCTCGCCGACCTGGCCTTCGCCGTCGACGATGTCGCCTTCCGCGTAGACCACCGCAATCTGGTTTCTCCCGCCGATCGGATTGCCGGACTCCCTTGGGGCCACGCCGGCGTAGGCGGCGAGGCTGATTTGCTTGAACGACTCCTTGGTGCCCTTTTTGCGCCCGGTCTTCACCTTTAGCTCGTCGATGATCTGGTCGCGATAGGCGGTGCGGTCGACCAACTTGTACTCGACCGCCCGGGAGGCGTTGAACAGGCCCTCGGCATCTGCGGCGTATTGTACGTCCTTCGCGTGGAGCTTGCGGCTGATGGCGATGTCGTCCAGCAGATCTCCCCAGATATCATTGAGCAATTTTTGCAGGTCCTCGCGGGCCTCCGGGCTGAAGTCCTTGCGGGTGTAGGGTTCGACGGCGGACTTGTATTTGCCCACCCGGGTCACCTGCACCCCCACGCCGAATTTTTCGAACGCGCCCGCCATGAAGAGCGGCTGGCTCGCCAGGCCCGGCAGCAGGATCAATCCATAAGGATCGAGCACGACGTCACCGGCCGTCGACGCCAGGTAGTAGTCGCGGGTGGTGGCGAAGTTGAGGTAGGCCAACATCGGTTTGCCGGAAGCCTTGAACGCCTTCAGGGCCGCGCGCACCTCCTTGAGCGTACCGAAGCCGGAACCGTAGCCGATGGGGCGTACGTTGCCGGTGATCAGCAGGCCGGCAATGCGGTTATCCCTCGCGGCGGCCCGGAGCGCGCGGGTGACGGTGCGAAGCTGGAGCGTCTGGATGCGCTCGCCGCCCAGGAGCGGGCCGAACAGCGCGGCGCCGTCGAACTCCTGCGGCGCATCCTGGATGTTGGCGGAGAGGTCGAAGACCAGATAGGAGCCCGTCTGCACGGCCACCGGCTGCTTCTGGCCGAGGGCGGCCAGTGCCAGCAGGAACACGAAGCACAGGAACGCACACCCGCCAAAGAAAATGACCAGCGCCACCAGGGAACCCAGCAGTGAAGTGAAGAAATTCTTCATGAACACCGAAGGTAACGGCTCTGGCCGCGCCAGCCAGAGAAAAGATGACCAGCGGCGCGCCGGCCTTGCAGACGGTGGTTTGCCTGCCATAGTGCTCGCCGCACTTTCCTTTCGCGTGTTTTGATGTTGGTTATGGGGAACACGCCGTCCGCCGAACCCGCCGCCATGAGCGAGCAAAAAAAAGAGCTTCTCACCACCAGCCGCAAGGCCCTGGCCATCAACCTTGAAGAGGCGCGCTACGGCACGTTTGCCGAAATCGGCGCCGGCCAGGAGGTGGCCCGCCATTTCTTCCAGGCCGGCGGCGCCTCGGGCACGATCGCAAAAACCATCTCGGCCTACGACATGGTGTTCAGCGACGCCATCTACGGGAAGGCGCCCCGCTACGTCTCACGTGAGCGGCTCCTCACCATGCTCGACCACGAGTACCGGCTCCTTGAGGAGCGCCTGGCCGGGACGCGCGGCAGCCGCACGTCGTTCTTTGTGTTCGCCGACACGGTGGCGACCTTGGGCTTCAAGGGCGACAACGACGCCCACGGCTGGCTGGGCATCCGCTTCCAGATCCATCCGCAGGAGCCGCCCAACGACATTATCCTGCACGTCCGGATGTGGGACAAGGAGACGGTGCTCCAGCAGGAGGCACTCGGCATCATCGGGGTGAACTTCATCTACGGGGCGTTCTACTACCGCACTTCGCCGGAGAAGTTCATCCGCTCGCTGGCCGACAATCTCGGCATCGACCGCATCGAGGTCGACATGCTCAAGTTCACCGGGCCGGCCTTTGCGCAGGTCGACAACCGGCTGCTCTCCCTCGTGCTCGTGCAGACCGGTCTGACCAACGCCGTCATGTTCGGACCCGACGGTGACGTGCTCCAGCCCTCCGAGGTGCTGCACAGGAAGGCGATCCTCGTCGAGCGCGGCAGCTTCCGGCCGGTCACGCGCGTCAATGTCGACATGCTCAGCTGCGCCACCGCGCATTTCCTGCAGGAACCGGCGGTCAAGGGAAAGCCGGTCATGGTGCTGATGGAAATCACCATGAACAACCTGCTCGCCGCCGGCCGCCTCGACGCGGAGGACTTTCTCGCCCGCGTGGACCTGCTGGGCGCCATCGGCTACACCGTGCTGATCTCCAACTACCCCGAGTTCTACCGCCTGACCTCCTATTTCCGCCGCTACACGAAGGAGATGATCGGCGTGGCGCTGGGCATCAACAACCTGGTCGAGATTTTCAAGGAGAAATACTACGACAATCTCGAGGGCGGCATCCTCGAGTCGTTCGGCCGGCTCTTCCGCAATTCGGTCAAGCTTTACGTCTACCCGATGCGCAAGGAGGCCTATGAAAGCTACGTCGGCCGCGGCGACAGCGCAGTCACCGCTCCCGCGCTCGCGGCCAACGCGCTCATCTCGGCCGACAACATGCGGGTCGTGCCGCACCTGCAGCATCTCTACGCCCACCTGCTGGAAAATCGTTACATTGAGAGCCTCACCGGCTACAATCCGTCCAGTTTGAACATCATTTCCCGCGACGTGCTCGGAAAAATCAAAACCGGCGATCCGGCGTGGGAGAAAATGGTGCCGCCGTCCGTGGCCGCGAAGATCAAGCAACTTTCCCTTTTCGGTTGCGGCCAAAGCGGGCCGGCCTCCGGCCCGTAACACGGTCGATCATCGGTTTCCTTTCCGACGGTTCCTGTCCGTTTGGCCTGCGACTGATCTTTTTCCGTGCGTTCCGTGTGTTCCGTGGACAATGCTTGGACCTCGCCATGCGCTTCTACAAGTACCACGCCCTCGGCAACGACTACCTCATCCTCAATCCCCGCGATTATCCCCGGGGAACTCCGCCGGAGCCCAAGCATATCCGCGTGATCTGCCACCGCAACTTCGGCATCGGCGCCGACGGCATTCTGTGGGGGCCGATGGCCACGACTAAGGCCGACTTTGGCCTGCGCATTTTTAATCCCGACGGCTCGGAAGCCGAGAAAAGCGGCAACGGCCTGCGCATCTTCTCCCGCTTCGTCTGGGACCAGGGTCTCGTGAAAACCCCGCAATTCACGATTGAAACGCCCGGCGGCGTGGTCGAGGCGGAGGTCAAAAACGGACACCGCATCACGGTGGCGATGGGCGCCGTGAGCTTTGACAGCACCAAAATCCCCGTGGCCGGGCCGCCGCGCGAGGTGCTCAACGAGCCGCTCGCGATCCAGGATCGCACCTTCACCTTTTGCGCCGCCACCATCGGCAATCCGCACTGCGTCATCCCTCTGGCCGAAATCTCGCCGGAACTGGCGAAGAAATACGGCCCCGATATCGAGGTGCATCCGAACTTCCCCAACCGCACCAACGTGCAGTTCATGCAGGTGCTCGACCGCAGCAACCTTCGCCTCGAGATTTGGGAGCGCGGCGCCGGCAACACGCTCGCCTCGGGCAGCAGTGCGAGCGCGGCGGCGGCCGTGGCGCACAAGCTGGGGCTCGTCGACCGGCAGGTCACCGTGCACATGCCCGGCGGGCAGCTCAGCATCGAAATCGGCCCGGATTATTCGATTCGGTTGACCGGGCCCGTCATCAAGGTCGCCGAGGGGATGATGCACCCCGAGCTGTTTGCCGTGAAGGTGTGAACGCACCTCGCGGCAGCGGGGTTGGCGCAAAAAAGTCGCGCACCGTGTGGCGCAGTGCTTTAGCCTGCGCCGTCGGATGTGAACAGCGCGGTCTAAAGAACCGCGCCACGGTGGAGCTCGCCGGGACGGCGGGCTCCACCTCCGGGCAAAGCATGTCGCAGAGCGGCCTTATGCCGGCTTCGAACTTTCCTTGGCCGGTTCCGCCTTCCCCGGCTCGCCCGCCGGCGTGCCGGGAATCGGCCGCGAGAGGTAGGCGCCGTAATCAGGCACCAGCCGCTCGTAGTCGCTGCTCATGAGCGGGGATGAAATCATGTAGTCCGCCGTGGCGCGGTTGCAGGCGGCGGGAATGTTCCAGACGACGGCGAGGCGCAACAGCGCCTTGACATCCGGATCATGCGGCTGCGGCTCCAAGGGGTCCCAGAAGAAGATGAGAAAATCGATCTGCCCGTCGACGATCATGGCCCCGATCTGCTGATCGCCGCCAATCGGACCGCTTTGCAGCTGCCGCACCGGCACGCCCAGCACCTCTTCAACGATGCGCCCCGTCGTGCCCGTGGCGAAAAGCTCATGCTTGGCAAGCGTGCCCCGGTTGAAGCGCGCCCATTCGACGAGGTCGCCTTTCTTGTGGTCGTGCGCGATCAAGGCGATCTTCCTGACGCGGGGCGGAGTGGTTTTCTTGGATGGCATGGGAAGTCTTTCGTTGGAATGAAAAGTCCGGCCAGACCTGCACGCTGGCGGTCACTTCACGTAATGGCCATCCCGGCCGGGCAATCGACCAAAATCCACACGGTGCATCTCGCCGCATTTGTCATTCCAATCATCGTTGGGTGCAGTCCGTGAGGGCGAGGCCAGCCTTCATTTCTGTAGGAAGCCCGCTCACGGGCGATAATCGGTTGCCAGCGACCTTCCTACACGGGATTCTTCGCTTCGCTCAGAATGACAGGAACCTTGTCAGAGACCCGCCGTTGCGGCTCATTTCGTCGGTGGATCGGAAAAACTTTCTTGGACTGCATCAACTAAGGTGTGCGGGATGGCGCCGCGCTCTGGTGCAGGCCCTCGACATTGCTCTCCAGGAGCAGCGGTTCGCCGGTCGCCGGGATGATGCGAACGTTCACCAGGGTCACATTGCGGACGTTGCGCAGGCGCAGACCGGTTGGCGCGGCAATACGCACGTTTTCCAAGGTGATGTTCTGGGCGGGCATCTCCGGCAGGCCGATGATCAGGCCGGCGTCCCTGGTGCCGTCCACGGCGGTGACATTGCGGATGCGGATGTTGCGCCAGAACGGCGTGGTGCCGTTGACCGGGGCCCGGGCATCGGCCTGCATCGGCTTCGGCAGATCGCGGTAGTAGCTGGTGATGACGATGGCCTGGCCGACATGCTTCATGGTGATGTCGCTGTACGAGAGATCCTCCACCATGCCGCCGCGCCCGCGCTCGGATTTCAACCGGATGCCTATGTCGGTGCCGTCGAACGTGCAATGGCTCACGGTGAGATTGCGCACCCCCTCGGTGGTCTCGCTGCCGATCGAAAGCCCGTGACCGTGCAGGAACGTGCAGTCGGTCACCGTCACGTCCGTGCACGGGCCGGCGTTGAGGTGGCCCGCTTTGAGCGCGATGCAATCGTCGCCCACGTCGATGCGGCAGCGGGTGATCAGCACGCGGCTCGACACGGAGGGATCGATGCCGTCGGTGTTTGGCGAGTCCGCCGGCGCGAGGATCGTCACGCCGTCAATCGTCACGTCCTTGCACTGCTCCGGCATGAGGTGGAAGCTGGGGGAATTGGTGAGGGTGACGCCTTCCAGCCGGACCCGCTCGCACCGGTCGAACACCACCAGGCGCGGCCGGGGAATCTCGGCGTCGCTTTGGTCGCCGCGCGCCCGCGCCTCGGCCGTGAACTTGCGTTGTTTCTCCCACCACGGCTGCCCTTGGCCATCAATCGTGCCGGAACCGGAAATCATCACATCGCGGCAGTTCGCGGCCTGCAGCAACGGCCGGGGCTTCTGATCTTCCACCGCGTACGCCGTGAAATCCTGGACGAAGAGAATCACGGCGCCTGCCTCGAGGCGCAGGTTGAGATTGCTGCACAAATCCAGCGGCCCGATGAGGTAGCGGCCGGCCGGGACAACAAGGGTGCCCCCCCCCGCGCGGGCACAGGCGTTTATCGCGCGGTGAAATGTTTCGGTGACGGGCGTGATGCCGCCTCCCGTGGGACCATAGTCCTTCAGCGAAAACATCCGTGCCGGTATGACCGGGTGCGCGGGCTCGGCGGCAAAAGCCGCGCTGACGAGGGCCAGCAGCAGTAACAACGCTTTCATGGGAATAAGCTGGAGAAAGTTTGCCCAAAAGACGCGCTATTTCGCGCGGCAGTTTCAGCAGGCAGGCGGTAATGCGCAGAGGCTATCCGAAAACCTTCGAAAGAAACGTAGGGGCGCAGGCTTGCCCGTTCGACCGGCTCATCCATCGACAAGCTCAGGATGACCCTGAGCAAGGTCGAAGGGTCAGGGCCCCGAGCCCGTCGAGGGGCTGCGCCCATTTTGGAGGGCGCGACAAGATCGCGCCCCTACCTATGCCAAGGGAATTACTCTTTAATCGGGTTCACGGATCGCTTCTGCATAAACCGACTCACTGCCTTCTGACAAAGCTTGTCGCCAACGGCGGCCCGGTTTCCCATCGTCCCGTCGACTCTCCATGACACGCCGCCCTCTTTTGCTTGGTGCGATGCTGGCCACCCTGCTGCCGGCGTTGGCGGATTCCCCGACGCCCATCGACCGGCACGCTCTGGTCTTCCGTCACAACCCGGTCATTCGAAAAGTCGACGCGGATGCGCCGCTCTCGATCGGCAACGGCGGTTTCGCCTTCACTGCCGACATCACCGGCCTGCAATCCTTCGCCGATCTGTATCACCGTTCGGGCATCCCCACGGAGACGCTCGCCCGCTGGGCCTGGCACACTGAAGCCAATCCCAACCACTATTCGTTGCAGGAGGCCATGCAGCCTTACACCGCGTTCGGCCGGACGGTGGACTACCCCACCGATGCATTTGGTCCGGCCGGTGAATGGCTGCGGCGCAACCCGCATGATTTCCCGCTGGCGCAGATCGGCTTGGAACTCGTCAAGGACGACGGCACGCCGCTCGCCCCCGGCGACGTGCACGCCCCGCTGCAAACCCTCGACTTGTGGAGCGGCGTGATCCAGAGCAGCTACCGGCTGGCCGGCGTGCCCGTGCACGTCGTCACGGTCTGCCACCCCGACCTCGATTTGATCGCCGTCCGGATCGAATCCGATCTCGTCGCTTCTGGCCGGCTGCGGGTGCGCCTCGCTTTCCCCCACGGCTACGACCACTCCATCAAGAACACCCCGCCGCTGGACTGGAGCAAACCAGAGTTACATCAGACGACCATTGCCCACCAAGGCGCCCATCGCGTCGATCTCACACGGACGATTGACGACACTCACTACCGCGCCGCCATCGTCTGGGCCGGCGAGGCGCGTCTCAGCGGACCGGAGCCGCATCATTTTCTGCTCACCGCCGGCCAAGGACAGCGCACCCTCGCCTTTTCCGTGGCGTTTGCCCCGGAGACGCTGCCGGCGGCACTTCCGGGCGTCGACGAGACCCTCGCGGCGAGTGCCCGGCTCTGGGAAAAGTTTTGGCGCAGCGGCGCCGCCGTGGATTTCTCCGGCAGCCGCGACCCGCGCGCCGGCCAGCTGGAGGAGCGCATCATTCTCTCGCAGTACCTCACGGCCATCCAGCTCGGGGGCGACGTACCGCCGCAGGAGTCGGGCCTCACCTGCAGTACGTGGTACGGCAAATTCCACACCGAGATGATCTGGTGGCACCTGGCGCACTTTGCGCTCTGGGGGCACGACGATTACGTCGCCCGCGCCCTCGGCTGGTTTCAAGCGCATCTGCCGGAGGCGCGGGAAATCGCCCGCCAGCGGGGCCTGCGCGGCGCGCGCTGGCCCAAAATGGTCGGACCAGAGGGCCGCGAGAGTCCCGGCGGCAATCCGCTCATCGTCTGGAACCAGCCCCACCCGGTGTACCTGTGCGAACTGCTCTACCGAAATTCGCCGACACCGGAAACGCTCGCGCGCTATCGCGACCTCGTTTTGGAAACCACCGACTGTCTAGCCTCGATGCTGCACTTCGATGAAAAACGCAGCGCTTATGTCCTCGGACCGCCACTCTGGATTTCCCAGGAGATCTACGATCCCGCCACCAGCCAGAATCCGTCGTTTGAGCTGGCGTACTGGCGGTTTGCGCTGGAGATCGCTCAAAAGTGGCATGAACGCCTCGGCCTGGGGCGCTCCGCAGAATGGGACCACATTCTTGGCCACCTCGCGCCGCTGCCGGTGAAGGACGGCCGGTACGTCGCGCTGGAATCGCACCCCGACACCTTCGACAATGTGGACAGCCGGCATGATCATCCGACTATGCTGGCTCCGCTGGGTCTGCTGCCGGGCGACGGCGTGGATCGCGCGACCATGGAGCGCACGCTCGCCGCCGTCCTCCAGAGCTGGGATTGGGAGACGAAAATCTGGGGCTGGGATTATCCCCTGATCGCCATGACCGCGACCCGCCTCGGCCATCCCGACATGGCGCTCGAGATCCTGCTGCGCGACGGCCCGAACAACCGGTACCTGCCCAACGGGCATTGTCCGCAGCGGAGCGACGAGTCAGCGCCGCGCGCCCCGGCGCCGGACGCCCGCAAACGGGAGATCGCCGTCTACCTGCCGGCCAACGGCGCGTTTCTTTCCGCGGTGGCGCTGATGGTCGTCGGCTGGGATGGCTGCCCCGAGCCTCATCCGGGTTTCCCCAATGACGGCAGCTGGACGATCCGCTCCGAAGGCCTGCATCCCCTGCCCTGACCGTACGTCCGCGTCGCGGCTACCCGAAACGGCCTAATGAATCACTATTATTTAAACCTGATCCGTTTTGCAGTGCATCTCAAAGGGTCAGTACCCTCGTGCTTCAAGCATTGAGCTGATCAACCCAACAATCCGCCCACGAAGGTAGCGACATTGATCAGGTGTTGCTGAGTTCCCCAATCGATGAGTACCGTCATTCAGAAGCTCGAAGAGACTGATGGCAGCTTTCATGTCCGCCTCGTAGAAGCTGGCGAACGCGGATCCCGACATCCCAGCGAAGATGTGATTGAGGCGAGCACGCCGCGTGGGTTGGCCATCATGCAGGTCTTCCGGCTTGGCCGCGGGGAGAATCTCGGCGTCAGGTGCGAGCAGATGAAGGACATGAGTGTTCAACTCTCGGAAGGAGACCATCGCGTGACGGTACCAGTCAGGCCCTCCTCGTTCGATAGCTGCTATCCCGCCTCGATAGGTCTCGACGAGGTCCTGGTTTATCGCGGCGAGTCTGCTTTCGATAACATCGACCTCCTCCTTAAGTATACCTTCAACTTCTGAGTCAATTTTGGGTCGTTTATCGCGCTGTAATGACACCGCCGCTGCCGTTTGTGTGGCCGTGTAGAGTTCCACTGCTGGCGAACGAAGAATACTGACCGGAGCATTTGCCAGAAATGAAGGAGAAGCGCCGATTGTGTCCCATGTCGCTTTCAACGCTCCAGAGAGTGACACGACACTCGACTGCAAGGTAGTCACGTAAGAGGGCGTCACCGTGGAGAGGTACTGATTGATCGAGACGATGCCATTGACTGAACTGCCAACGACTCGGCCGTACGTTTTTTCGAGTGAATGGACGGCTGAGGCGCAGGCGAGATATGGCGACGCAATGTTTCTCGCTCTGATTACGCTGTCAGCGATGCCAATCTGATATGCCGCGCCAGCCAACGAACCCGCCGCAATTTGAGTCCCTAGACTCGCGATGGTCCCGCTCGTGTACAAATCACGAATCCCGGCTCCAATTGTACCGGCAATGCGGAGGCTGTTGAGCGTCCCGGCGTACGGACTGACGGCTGAAACGCCTGCCAAGATGTCGTAAGGGGCTCTTAGCGTCGCAAGGGACGAATATGCGGTGGTGAGATAATTGTTCGCGAGCGCCGTTATTCCAAGGTGCGTTGGCGTGGGGGGAAGCAGGCTTCGAACCGCAATACCCGCATCCACCGCTAGATTGATTCCGCCAGCCAGATTGATGCGCGCGTAGTCGACAGCTGAGGATACCCTGGATTGGAACAGGTCGGTGTCGACCAGACCTGTCGTGCCGGTAATAAACTCGTTCGGGTTGATCGCCATAATGAAGTAAAGACCCTCGTGGAGTGTTTAGACCCTATAGCCGCTTGGAACCGCTGGAAAAAGGCGCGCTTGTCTCTCATGACGCAGGTTGCTCCCACAGAAGAGGCCAATCCGCATGAGTGTGGCGGTAAATCCTACAGCCCAAGACGAGGATAAGCACATGAATAAGATTCAACGATATGTCGGACCGGATGTCTACAAGGATACAATTATTCTCGCTGCAGCCGAAGCTGGCTGCGGCGGCCGGAGATGGCCGCGCCAAGGGTGCCAACCCTGAGCGAAAATTAAGGACGAGGCGAGCAGACAGGCCATCTTGACGAAAAAGGCACATCTTTATTCCTCGATAACCGCGGTCGAGTTGCATCCGGCTTATTCTCCATCCAGATTCCCCGTCATGCTTTCGCCGCAATTGAAGGGCCGCCCGGAAGTGCGCTGGGGGATCATCGGCTGCGGCGATGTGACCGAGGTGAAAAGCGGCCCGGGTTTCCAAAAGGCGGCCGGCTCCCGGCTCACGGCCGTGATGCGCCGCCAGCCGGCGCTGGCCGCCGACTACGCGCGACGCCACGGCGTGCCGCGCTGGTATGACAACGCCGACGCGCTTATCGGGGATCCGGAGGTCGACGCGGTCTACATCGCGACGCCGCCCGAGACCCACGCGCACTACGCCCTGCTGGTGACGGCTGCCGGCAAGCCGGCCTATGTCGAAAAGCCCATGGCCCGCCACACGCCCGAATGCGACCGGATGATCGAAGCCTTCGCCCGGGCCGGCCAAAAACTGTTCGTGGCCTACTACCGGCGCTGCCTGCCGCGGTTTGTGCTGGTTAGGCAGTTGCTCGCCGACGGCGCGCTCGGCCGGCCGACTGGTGTGCACCACCATTGGACCGAGCCACGCCATCGCGAAACGGGTGAAGCCTGGCGGTTGGATGCGGCCAAGTCCGGCGGCGGGCTGTTTCTCGACCTCGGCTCCCACGCCCTCGATCTGCTCGACCATCTTTTCGGTCCGCTGACCAATGTCTCCGGAGTGGCGGCCAATCTCGCTTCCACTTATGCCGTGGAGGACACCGTGGGGATGAGCTTCCAGACCGAAACCGGAGTGCCCGGCACCGCGGCGTGGAATTTCGCGAGCGCCTTTCGCGAGGATACGCTCGAAATCATCGGCACGGAAGGACGGCTCACCTGCAGCGTTTTTGGCAACGAACCGCTTCGGTTAGAGTCGGCGGCAGGCGTGCAGACGATCGACCGGCCCAATCCGCCGCACGTGCAGCAGCCGCTCATCCAGACGGTCGTCGACGATTTGCTGGGGCGCGGGGTCTGTCCCAGCACAGGCGAGTCCGCGCGGCGCACCTCGCAGGTGATGGACCAGGTGCTCGTCGCGTATTACGGCGGGCGCGACGACGAATTCTGGCGGCGGTCCGACACCTGGCCAGGCCGGCGGAGGCTGAGCGCAGGCTGAAGCCCTGCGCTACGTGGCGCGGCGTTTCAACCCGCGCTCTTGATTCCAGCAGCATTGCCTATCGGTGGAGCCCGCACGGAGTGCGGGCTCCACCTCGAGTTCCTTGCGGATCGATTCAGTACTTCACCGAGCAGCCGTAGGGCTTGGTGTTGCTCAGGGCCACCGGTCGTCCGGCCGCGAGATCGGCCATCGCCGCGTTCACATAATTCGTGGCCCGGGTGATGTCCGCCGGATCGGCGGAAGCGATGCTATCGATGCCGCCCGCATAAACGAGCGTGCCCTCCGGGTTGATGATGAAGATGTGCGGCGTGGTTTTGGCGCCGTACCGGTGGCCGACCGCGCCGGTCTGATCGCGGAAATACGCGGTGGGCGCGGCGCTGACCTTCTGCATCCAAGCCTTCACGCGGGCGGGATCGAAATCGCCCTGCTTGCCGGGCGCCGCTGAGTTGATGGAAAGCCAGACGACGCCTTGAGCCGTGTAGGTCTTCTGCAGCCCGGGAATGTTGCCGCTCTTGTTGTAGTGCTTCTGGACGATCGGACATTCCGGATTCACCCACTCCAGCACGACCAGCTTTCCCTTGTAGCTGGAGAGCGTGTGGGTGTGGCCGTCGATGTCCGTAAGGGTGAAATCAGGCGCGGGCTGGCCGACTTCAGCGGCCGTGGCCTGCACACCGAGGCTCAGCGCGGCGCCGAGCGCCGGGATCAGGAGAAGATTTTTGACGGATGTATTCATGGGCGAGGCTTGGAAATAAGAGACCTATCATGTCCAAAAAGTCCCGCAACACCAGCCCGCCGCGCCGATTTTGAGCCCGCGGTAGTGGTACAGTTTGTCATTGCGACTCTGCTGGCCAGCAGAGTGCTGGCCAGCAGAGCGACGAAGCTACCGAGGCCGAAGGCCGACAGCTTGACATCCAGCTGGATCGCCACGCCCCGCCGCCGCGGCGGGGCTCGCGATGACAGGCGAACTGTACCAGTCCCTTGCCGGCCCCGGCGCCGAAGGGCCGTCATTACTTAAGCTTGGCGTGGAGGGTGCCGTCGGGCTACTCTGCCGGGGTGATTGGATGGCTCGGCGATTTTTTCCGGTTCTGGTGGGGGTTGCTCTACTGGAACTTGCGCAAAAGCTACTTCCACCGGCGCCGCGACCGGGCGCGTTGCCCGTGCCAGAATCCCAGCGATTCCGGGCGCGCCCGCGAGACCGGTTGCGATGCCGCGCAGTACTGGCAGCAGCCCGCGCGTTTCCACCGCGTCTGTCCCTTGCTGATCGAGACGCCCGATGGTCTGCGCTGCTCGGCGGACACCAAAGACGTGCGTCCCTTCTGGCGGCGCGCCGCCGCCTATTACCTCGGGGTCGCGGCCGGCATCTATCTGGCCGGCGCACTCGGCGCCTTTGTCTTGCTGCGCATCATCGGCTACCCGCTCTCGCCGCTCACGCTGGCGTGGCCGCCCCGCTGGCACGAGCTGCGCCTGGCGCGCAGCGAATATTTCGTGGCCAAGGCGCAGCGCGCCCTCGATGCCAATCACGTCAACGAAGCCATCCTCTCCCTCGACATCGCCTTCCGCAGCAATCCCCGTAATTACGACGTCGGCCTCCAGCTCGCCCAGCTCATGTCGCTCGGCCAGCCCGAACTCGCCGACCAGATCTTCACCATCCTCATGCGCGATCATCCGGCGCGGCGCGCGGCCACGGCCGAGGCCTGGCTCCGGTTTCTGCTCGTGCACGGCCGCTTCACCCGCATCTCTGAGCTGGCGGAGGCGCGCCTGGTGGAGGATCCCGCGCAGCGACCCGCCTGGCTGCACGCCCTGTTTTTCGCCACGCGCCAGACCGGCAGCGACCAGCCCCTGCGCGATCTCATTGCCAAACAAGCCTCCCGGCTCGAACCCATCTATGTCGCGCTCATCAACTCGGAACTCCTCATCCGCCAGGGGCGCGGCCTCCAGTTGCTTTCAGGGCTGATGACCGAGCTGCCGGAGAGTGCCGGCTCCTACGCTCCCTATTTCCAGGTCACCCGCCTCAGCACCCTCGGACACCAAGCCGAGGCGCTGGCCTTGCTGGACCGCTATGCGGCGGCCCGGCATATCTCGGAGGTCGATACGCTGCGACTTCGCCTCGATCTGTTTGCCACGCTCGGCCGCCAGGACCTGCTGCGCACGCGCCTCGAGCGGGGCGAAATCAACGCCCGGGAACTTGAACTCTTCAGCATTCACCTGGTGCGCCACCCGGACACCGGAGTCCTGACGGCCCTCAGCCGGTGTATGGAGCGTTCCAACCTGCCCCACGATGCCCAGACCTACACCGCCTGCACGGCTTTCTTTGTGGCCTGCGGCGTCGCGGGCGACTGGGACAAGCTGCACGCCGTCACCGCCAGGCTCAAGGAGATCTCCGGCTCACGCCAGATCCAGCTTGGTTTGGTCGAGGCCTTCTTCAAGCACGAGGCCGGCGCTGCGCGCCTCGAGAGTGTTCTGCCCACCCTGCCGGCGCTACCGCTCGAAATGATCTACGCCCTCTATGACCGCTACGGCAGTCCTTCTCCCGCTGTTTCGATCAAGATCTCGCCTTCGCCATGAGTGAACCAGGCACGCCGCTCCACCCGCCCGATGCCGACCGTCGCTTCTCCGTGCTGCGGGCGCTGGCGGGGATCAACGTTGCTCTGCTTGGCGCGCTGACGCTCGTACTGAGCGTGTATCTCTGGCCGCAATGGCGGCATAACCCGGATCTGTCGCACGGCCTTTTCATGCCGTTGATCTTCCTGTTGCTGGTCTGGGAGAGCCGGCGGATCGGTCCACTCCGCCATCCGCCGGCGGGAGCATTGTTTTTGGCCGCCGTAGTCCTGCTGGCGGCCGTCGCCCTCGCCAGTCTCGCCGCCGCGGGGCTCTTTGCCGTTTCGCTCGGCTGGTCACACAGCCTCGTCATGTTCACCCTGGCTGCGGCCTTCACTGCCGCGCTCCTGGCCGGTTTCGTGGCGCTTTCAGTGGAACCGCTGCGCCTGATTCCTCTCAACTGGATCGCCTTTGCCGCGGCGGCCTTGTGGTTGCTCACCGCGCCGATACCGCCAGGCACCTACACGACGCTTACGCTCAGGCTCCAGACTTGGGTCACCGGGCACGTGCTCACCGCCTTGCAGGCGCTGGGGGTGGCGGCGCGCCAGCAGGGCAACCTGATTGAGCTCGCCAATACCACCGTGGGGGTCGAGGAGGCGTGCAGCGGCATCCGCAGCCTTGTCTCATGCGTCTATGCCGGCCTGTTTTTCTCCGCCCTGCTCGTGCGACGCCCGTGGGCCCGCGCGATCCTGCTGGTCCTCGCGGCACCGCTCGCCATTGCCATGAATTTCGCGCGTTCGCTCACCCTGACCCTGCTGGCCAATGCCGGAGTTGACATCAACGGCATCTGGCATGACGCGACCGGTTTTGCCATTCTGGGCATCACGGTCGTCGTCCTCATCGGCCTGGCGTTTCTGCTGGAGCCGGGCCGCGGCAGGCCGGCGCCAGCGCCAGCGGGACGGACGGCGGGCCGGGTTTCTGTGCCGGCCGCTTTTGCCAGCCAGGCAATCCTGGGCGTGTTTTTGGTGCTGGCGGTCGTCCTTGCGGGATTTTTCGTGCTGCACACCCGCCCGGCCGGCCACGACGGCCGTCCGCCCCCGGATCTCGCCGCCGTGCTGCCGGCCGCACCGGCCGGCTGGGCGGTCGTCACCAGCACCGACCTGTACCGATTTGCCGACACCCTCGAGACCCATCATCTCTTCCAACGCAGTTATTTCAAAGGCACGACCGACAACTTCACGCAGATCACGTTTTATCTGGCCTACTGGCCGCCGGGTCAGACTTCGGTCAGCAACGTCGCCCTGCATACGCCCGATGCCTGCTGGCCCGGTGTGGGCTGGCGGCCCGTGCCCTCCACCCCCGCGCGTTTCACGCCCGTTGTCGCCGGGCACCTGCTCCCGGCGGCGGAATACCGGCGCTTCACCCGGGAAGAAATTCTGCAGCACGTCTGGTTCTGGCACCTCTATGACGGCGCGGCCATCACCCAGCGCGACCCGCGATCACCGCGCGAGCTGCTGGCCATCGCTTGGCGCTATGGTTTCCGCAAAAACGGCGAACAGCTCTTTGTGCGGGTGTCGAGCAACCGTCCTTGGAATGCCATTGCCGGCGAATCCCTGATGGCCGAGGTGTTTGCCAACCTGCACCCCTTCGGGTTTTGAATGACGTCATGCCGCTGCGACTGACCACTCAGGAGAAAAGAGTACTGACTGTGCTGGCCGCCCTGCTGGTGCTGGGCCTGCTGGGAATGGTGCTATTGTGAGGGCGGCGCTTCCTCCCGAAGCCATGAAGCGGCCCGAGTTTAAGTTTGCCCGCCGGGACAGATTCGCTGGCATGGCACCACCACCGGCTTCCAGCTCCATGACCGCCCGAAGGTCAATTTTTCTCCACTGCCATGAGTGACGACGACCGCATCCCTGGACCGGCCGCAGACGGATCAGCGGAGACCGGCGGCAGGGTTGTCCCTTCCCGCCTGCTGGCATGGCTGCCTTGGGTCGCCGCAGGAGGGTTCGCCCTGCTGGCCGGTTTTCTCGGTCAAACTTACTTTGCCGCCCGATCGGAAATTATCGCGCTGCGCGAGCAGGGCGCACTGGCCGCCATTGCCAGCCTGGGGCTGCAGCAGCGAATTGAAGCCGAGCGTATTTTATCCGCCCGGCGCATTTCCGATCTGCTCGCCGAGCGGCATGAACCGGGCAGCCTCGCCCGGCTCAAGGTCGTCCCCCTGGTTTTACCGTCTGGTTCAGCCCCGCCAGACCTGGCCATTGTGGTGTGGGATCCCGCCCTACAGGAGGGCGAGCTCGCCGTCGCCAAGTTGCCGCCGCTGGCATCGGACAAAGATTATCAGCTCTGGATTATTGATCCCCAGTATCCCTGTCCCGTCAGCGCGGGGGTTTTTGCGGTCGGCGCGGCCGCCAGTGAAACCCGCATCCGGTTCAAACCTGACCAACCGGTCGCGACGGCCGTCAAGTTCGCCATCAGCGTCGAGCGCAAGGGAGGAGTATCGCGCGCGGAAGGTCCGATAGTCCTCTCCAGCCAGTGACTCGCAGGACCGGCGCGAGCGCATCCGCTTCCCGATTTCAAGCATTAAAGCATCAGCGGCAGTTGCTTCTTACTTGATACTTGTCACCTGTAACTTGGTCGAGTAACTCGACCCGTCATGATTCTAAGACCCAAGGTTCGCGGATTTGTCTGCGTGACCGCTCACCCGGCCGGCTGCGCCGCCTATGTGCAGGAGCAGATCGACTACGTGAAGAGCAAGGGCCTCCTTGGAAACGGTCCGAAACGGGTGCTCGTGATCGGCGCCTCCACGGGTTACGGACTCGCCTCCCGCATCACCGCGGCGTTCGGTTCCGGCGCCGCCACCCTCGGCGTGTTCTACGACCGTCCCTCCGAGGACGGCCGTCCGGCCACGCCGGGCTGGTATAACTCCATCGCCTTCGATCGGGCCGCCCGGGCCGCCGGCCTTTACGCCCAAAGCCTCAATGGCGACGCGTTCTCTGAAAGCATCAAGCAGCAGGCCCTCGAGTTCATAAAAAACGATCTCCAAAAGATCGATCTCGTGGTCTACAGCGTCGCCTCGCCGCGTCGCGTCCACCCGAAGACCGGTGCGCTGCACAAGTCGGTGCTCAAACCCATCGGCCAGTCCTATACCAACAAGACCATCGATACCGACCTCGGCATCATCAGCGAAATCACCATCCCGCCGGCCTCCGACGAGGAAATCACCGACACCGTGGCGGTCATGGGGGGCGAGGATTGGGAGATGTGGATGCAGACGCTCGACGAGGCGGGGCTGCTCGCGCCCGGCGCCACCGCCATCTCTTACTCCTACCTCGGACCCGAGGTCACCTGGCCCATTTATCGCAACGGCACCATCGGCTTGGCCAAGAACGACCTGGAACGCGCCGCCCGGCGCATCGACACCATGCTCAAGGCCAACGGCCATGGCCGCGCCTTCATTTCGATCAACAAGGCCCTCGTCACCCAGGCCAGCTCCGCCATCCCGGTGGTCCCCCTCTATATCTCGATCCTCTACAAGATCATGAAGGCGAAAGGCACGCACGAGGGCTGCATTGAGCAGATCCAGCGGCTCTTCTCCACCCAGATGTACAACGGCTCCGCCCCCACCTTCGACGAGGCCGGTCGCGTGCGCCTCGACGACCGCGAAATGCAGCCCGACGTCCAGCGCCAGGTCGCGGAAATCTGGCCGTGGATCAGCACCGAGAATCTACAAAAGCTCACCGACATCGACGGCTATCGCGTCGAGTTTCTGAAACTCTTCGGTTTCGGCCTGCCCGGGGTCGACTATGAGGCCGACGTGGAACCGCATGTAACGATGTTGTAGGAGCCTGCTTGCCCGTTCGACAGGCTCAGGGCCCCGAGCTTGTCGAGGGGCAGGCGATTCCACAAACCATCGCGCGTAAGCGCGCTCCTATAGAAAAAAATGCGCGCTGTCATCCAGCGGGTTGCTTGCGCGAGTGTGAAGACCGACGACGGGCTTTCCGGCGAGATCGGTCCCGGCCTGCTCGTGCTGCTGGGTATCGCCAAGGATGATACTCCCGCCGATTGCACCTGGCTCGCCCAGAAGATCGTCAAGCTCCGCATCTTTTCCGACGCGGATGGTCAGATGAACCGTGACGTGACCGACCGGGGCGGCGAAATCCTGGTGGTGAGCCAGTTCACGTTGCACGCCAGCGTCCGCAAAGGCACCCGGCCCTCGTACAATGACGCCGCGAGGCCGGAACTGGCCCTGCCGCTCTACGAAGAGTTCGTCCTACAGTTGCAGACGGCGCTTGGGCGGCGCGTGCAGACCGGCCGGTTTGGCGCGTTGATGAAGGTCTCCCTCGTGAATGACGGCCCGGTGACTCTCCTCATCGATACCAAGACCCGGGAGTAACCTTTTTTCCGGCGAGGCGCCGGTTTTTTTCACGCAGCTCTCTGCCCAAGGCGGGGGAGCCGGCTTAGATCGCGTGGATCCGCCGGCGTTCCGGCACGATTAAGATTGCCCGGACCTGGCCGGTGGGATGCCCCAAATCACCCACTTTGCTGGTTTGCCTTCCCCTCCCGGCCCCCGTTTTCTCAACTCCCTCCGGAATAGTTTTCCCTCCAGTCAGGCGCAGAAAGGACTTCCCATGGAAAAGACCGCCGCAACCCAACCGTATGAAACCCTGAAGACGCTGCCCGGCGACGACGTGCGCCAGATCATGTGGCGCTTTCAGGATCGGTATGACCTCCAGATGCTCATCCAGTCGTCCCGCTCCGTGGCCCGCGGCGTCGTGGCCCGCCTGGTGGCCGCGGGCGCCCGCAACAGTCATGATTGGACGCCGGAGAAGGCCGGCTTGCTGCAGGCGTTCGACGCCGCCGGCATCACGACCTGTTTCATGGACCCCCAGCAAGGCGGCTTCATCGAGGGACCGAAGAACCTCACGCTGGCGCTGGTCGCGTTGGAATTGGCCTGGGTCGATGCCGGTGCCGCCACCGGCAGTCTCGCCGGCAACCTCGCGCTGGCGCCCATCCATGAGCGCGGCACGCCCGAGCAGCGCGACTATTACATGAGCCGCTGCGTCCCGCCGCCGCCGGGCGTAAAGAAGGCGGTTTGGCGCGGCGCCTTCAGCCTTACCGAGCCGCTGCCGTACGTCGGCGTCGAGACCGGCCTGCTCGGCGGCAAGGTCAGCGTGGCCGAGTGGACGGAGGGCAAGGAGCCGGTGCTGCAGGTCGACAAACGCGCCCGGTTCATCACCAACATGGGCTTTGCCAACTTCACGACCGCCGCCGTCGACAGCGCCGACCCGCGCATCAAGGGCAGCTGCATCGTGATCCTCGAGGAGACCGACCCCGGCGTCTACGACCGCGGTGTGCCGGCGCGCAAGATGGTCCACCAGCTTTCCTCGACCAACGACCCGGTCTTCAGCCTCCAGGTGCCGGCCAGCCGCATCGTCGGCGGCTACACGGTGAAGGACGGAGTGATCATCCCCAACTACAGCCACGGCGAAATCATCGAGGCGGTCTTCCGCCGCACCCGCGTGACCGTCGGCATCATGACCGCGGCCAAGCTCCTTTCGGCCGTCGAGCCCATCATTCGCTACCACCGCAGCCGCTTCCGCGGCGCGGCGAGCGTCAACCCCGGCACGCCGCGCTATGATCAGGGTCTGCAGCAGAAGGAGGACTGCCTGCAGCGCCTGGTCGACATCTGGGCCACCGGCGAGGCGGCCGCGTCGCTCGGTTTCGCCGCCGCGCGCCTCTTCGACGAGCTCGATCCGCTGGAGAAGAGCAAGGACCGCAAGTTCGCCGAGCAGGGCATCGCCAGCGGCATGGCGCAGATGAAGGCCTTCCGCGCGCTCACCAAACAGGCGCTGGAATTCATCGACCTCGCCGCCCAGCCCGAAACGCAGCGCGATCCGGCGCGTTACGAGGCGCTGAAGGGCGATCCGCTCGTCCAGTATCTCATCCTCGACTCGCAAGCCAACGTCCTCTGCCCCGCCACCAAGCTCTGGAACACCGGCCACGGCGCCAACGTCATGCGCGACGCGGTGAGCCTGGTCGGCGGCTACGGCATCACTGAGGACTGCCCCGGCTTCCTCGGCCACAAGTGGATGGACGCCCAGCTCGAGGCAACCTACGAGGGCCCGGAGGCGGTCCAGCGCCGCCAGCTTTCGGTGACGATGACCAGCGAGGTTTTCCTCGCGGTCTTCCGCAGTTGGATCAGCGAGCTGCGCCGCATCGGCGCCGAGAGACCCGGCACCGGCGCCTGCACGGTCGCGACCGCGATGGAACTCTGGATCTGGACCCTCGAGTACCTGCAAAAGAATACCGACGCGCTCGGCGCAAAGCTCTACCACAGCAACCGCCAGGGCGTGACCTTCCCGCTGGCAGATGCGCTGTGCTGGCTGCTCGCGTCACGGCTGCAAATTATGGATGTAATCGAGCTGGCGGCGAAAGGCCCGGCCAACCCCGTCGTGGCCGAAGGGCTCGAAGGTCTGGTCAACTTCTTCACCGACCTGTGCGCCGTGCAGGCGGCCAGCGCGGCCGGCGAGTCCGCCCGCCTCTGCGCCGAACTGGTTTACGGCTACAACGCGCTGCCGGCCTGCACCGACGAAAATTGCACGTGCGGCCAGGCCGACGAAACCGGCGTCGTGGCCGCGGCGCTGGAGCCGTTTGTCCGCCTCCGCGCCAAGCTTGACGCGAGTCTGTCCGGTTCGCGCCTCGCGAAGGACCGCGCCGCCGAGGCGCTGACCAAGGTGATGATCCCCGAGGCGCTCGACTATCCGGCGTGATTTTTCTCACGCCAAGACGCAAAGCCGCCAAGCTCAACAAAAACACTTTTCCCTCCTCTTTGCGCCTTGGCGGCTTTGCGTGAGACAAAACTGAACGAGCCCGCCTCTTTGCGTGAGCACACCGCCTGAACACCAGCCTCCTCTCGTCGTCCGCCAATCGATGTCGGTCGATATCGTCTGTGTCGGTTTTGGGCCGGCCATGGGCGGCTTTCTCACGACGTTGTCGCGCCGGCTGGTCAAAGAAGACGGCACCCCGGCCGTGGAAAGCGCCGCCGCGCCCGGTATGCCGCCCCAGGTTGCCTGCTACGAGCGCGCGGACGACATCGGCTTCGGCGTTTCGGGAGTGGTGACGCCCGCGCGCAGCATCCAGGCGAGTTTCCCACAGCTCGAGCCGGCGCAGATTCCGATGGCCGCTCCGGTGAAGCACGAAAAGGTCGCGTACCTGCTCGATCCGATCGGCACCAGCCGGCGTTCTGCCGCGCTGCGTGCGGCCGACGGTTTGATCCGCGCGGGCCGATGGACGCTGCCGTTCGAGCACCAGGCGTTGAATCTGCCATGGCTGCCGCCGTTTTTGCGCAAGCACGATGGCTTGGTGCTTTCCATGGGCCAGTTCATGCAATGGGTCGGTGCGCAGGTCATGGGCTCCGGCGCTGTGCAGCTCTGGCCGTCGACACCCGTCGCGAGGCCGCTTTTCGAAGGCGACAAGGTGGTCGGCGTACGCTTGATCGACCAGGGCACCGACAAGCAGGGCAAGCCCACTGAGGGTTTCCTGCCGGGCATGGACATCCGCGCCGCGCTGACCGTGGTGGGCGACGGCCCGGTGGGCGCGATCGGACGCCAACTGGACGAACACTTCGGCCTGCCCGAAGGGCACCAGCAGTACGATTGGGCCATCGGCATGAAAATGGTCGTCGACCTGCCGCCGCAGGCCGATCTGGAGCCCGGGACCGTCATCCACACCTTCGGCTATCCCGAACCGGAGATCTTTGGCTTTCTGTACGTGCACCCCGGCCGCATCGCCTCGCTGGGAATATTCGTGCCGTCGTGGTTCGACAGCCCGGTGCGCACCGCGTACCGCTACCTGCAACATTGGATGTTGCACCCGTATCTGTGGCGTTACTTGGAGGGCGGCACGCTGCGCTCGTGGGGTGCGAAGAGCCTGCAGGAGTCGGGGCGGCGCGGCGAACCGCACCTCACGGGCGACGGCTACGCGCGCATCGGCGAGGGTTCCGGCAGCACCAACGTCCTCACCGGCTCGGGCGTCGATGAGGCGTGGGCGACGGGCGCGCAGCTCGCCGAGGGCGTGCTCGAATTGCTGAAGGCGGGCCAGCCCTTCACCCGGGAAAACCTCGAGCAAGCCTACGTCCGCCGTCGCCGCGAGAGCTGGGTGGACCGGGAGGGCCGCGTGGCGGAGCGGGCCCGCGATGGTTTCCAACGCGGCGTCGTGACCGGGCTGATCGGCATGGGCCTCACCGGGTTGAGCGGTGGCAGGCTCTCCATGCCAGGCAAGCCGATGCCGCCGCACCAGCGGCTGCCGAGTATTGAGGAGTACTACCGGGGGAAAATCTCCGCCGACGAGATCGCCCGGCTGCGCGTGGAGTGCCAGACCAAGGGGTTGCCGCTGCATGGTGCGTTGATGGACCGGGTCGGCTGGCCGGCGATACCTTACGACGGCAAGCTGCTCGTATCGCACCAAGACGCGCTCCTCATAGGCGGCAAGGTCCAGGCACCCGCCGGCTACGCCGACCACGTGGTTTTTGTCGATGAAGGAACCTGCGCTCGGTGCGGCACGAAGATCTGCATCGACGCCTGTTCCGGCCAGGCGCTGCTGCCGAGCCGGGCGCCCGGTTCCAACGGTGTCCCGGTTTTCGACCGCGAGAAATGCATTCACTGCGGCGCCTGCCTCTGGAACTGTTCGCAGCCTCGTCCAGGCGATCCGGAAAAATCCAACGTCGAGTTTCTCGCCGGCGCCGGCGGGCTGCACTCGGCGGAGAATTGAAAACTGTTTTTTGAAACCACCAATTCACACTAATACCCACTAATTCCGACCGAACCTTCGTCTTAGTCCCCATTAGTGTGCATTAGTGGTGAAACAAACTCTTCCTTCATGAGCATCGTCTACCAAATCGTCGTCTGCGGCAGCCTGGTGCCCGACCCGTTGCAGACACTGGAGCCGGTGACCAGCCCGACGGGACCGGCGCTGAAGAACGAGCTGATGCTGCCCGCCGTGCTCGACCCGTGGGCCGGCCACGCGCTCTTTGAAGCAGCCAACCTCGCGAAGCAGCGCGCCGGCAGCAAGGTGTGGCTCGTGAGCATCGGTCCCAAAGCAAAACTTCAACAGGTCATGATGACCGTTGCGCAGAAAGTGCCTTTCGAACTCGTGGCTCTCGACGGCCCGGCCAGCGGATTCGTCGAGTCGGCTGAGATCGCCGCTGCCCTGGCCGACGCCATCCAAGCCATTCCCGGTCTGGACAAGTCGCGCCTGCTCGTTTTCGGCGGCTGGGAGTCCGCCTCGCGTGGCGCCGGTACCACGATGCAGATGGTCGGCGAGCGCCTCGGCATCATCGATCAGTTCCAAGGTGTCGACCAGTTGACCGCCAGAGCCGACGGCTCCTTCGAGATTCTCGAGCGCATCGAGGGCGGCCAGCACCAGGTTTCCACCTGTGCCGGCGCGCCGGCACTGTTCGGCTGGGCCACCGGCAACCTCCCCGAGCCGCCCAACAATCCGCAGATCGGCATGCTCAACATGCGCACGGTGATGCCGGCCCTGCAACGCGCCAAACCCGTCAAGGTGACCAACGAAGGCCTCACCTTTGCCGGCGTCACGCTGCCGAAGCAGCGCCGCGAGACGAAGATCGTGAAGGATATGTCCGTCGACGACATCGCCCGCGAAATCGTCGAGTGGATTGCGAAGGACTGAACAATGCATCCTCACGCAAAGACGCCAAGGACGCCAAGGTAGAATGCCCTCTTAGCGGCTTTGCGGCTTTGCGTGAACCAAGACTTCCATGGAAACCATCCTTTTCCTCGCCCACACGGAAATCGACGGCTCGCTCGGCAAGGCCGCGCTGGAGTCGCTCGCCTCGGCGAAGGCTCTCGCCGCCGGGCTGGCCGGTTCAAAGCTGATCGCCGGTCTGGTCGGCGGCGACGTGCAACCGGCCGCCAACCACATCGCCGGTTGCGGCGCCAGCCGCTTTCTCGGCGTATCCGGAGCCGATTTCGCGCAGTCGCGCTACTCGACCGACGCCGTGGCCACGGAAGCGCTCTGCAAGGCTGCCGCCGCCACCATGGTCGTGGCGCCGGCCACCTCGCGCTGGAACCGCGTGCTCGCCGGCGTGACGCAGCGCCTCAGTGGCCGGATCGACGCGCACGTCACCGGTTTGTCCGCAGCCAACGGCCAGCCGACCGTGAATCGCTGGTATTATCGCCAGCGCATGGAGGCGGCGGTGCAGCGTTCAAAACGGCCCTGGTTCATGCTCCTTGAGTCGGACTGCGCCGAGCCTTACGCCGGCGCCGCCGGGTCGGCCACAGTCGAAACCATCCCGGTCGCGCTGCCGGCCTTGCGCACACGGGTCACCGGTGTGCGGGCTCCGGTCGCCGATGCGCAGACAATCCGGCCCGATGCCAGACTGCTTTTCGTGGCTGGCGCGGGTTGGACCAAAACCCAGCCCGACGGCAGGACTCACACGGACGAAGCCGAGAAGCTCATCCTCGATTTCCTTGCCAGGACGAAGGCGTCGCTCGGCGGCACCAAGTCGCTGGTGGATCTCAGCGGGGAAGGCCACGCCGTGCTAAAGTTCATGACCCATCTCAACCAGGTCGGCCAGACCGGCTCCACCCCGCGTCATCCGAAGGGGCTTTCGACCTGCTGCCACGGCGAAGAGCCGCACACCGTGGGCTGGCGTTTCATCAATGAGCGCCGCGCCATCAACCTGAACCCCAACTGCAGCTGGGCGCAGGGCAAGGCCGACGTGCTCTACGTCGCGGACGCCTTCGCAGTGATGCGCAAGGTCAACGAACTGCTGGCGGCGAAGCCGGGTTGATCCTCTCCACACGCCGGGCCGGGCGCCGGCTCAATCGTGCGGCACGCCCGGCACGCTCAAGGACTGGCCGTTGTCCTTGGGGCCGAGCTTCAGGATGAAGGGCGCGGCGCACTGGGCCCACTCCGCCGCCTTCGGATAACCGGTGGCACTCTCACCGAAGCAGATCTGCAGCATGCCGGTGTTGATGACGCCCGGGTTGAGCGGCACCGCCGCCATGCCGTCGGGCAGCTCCTGCGCCAGCGCCTTGGTGAGTCCTTCGATGGCCCATTTCGACGCACAGTACGGCGCCATCTCCGGCGAAGTGGAACGACCCCAGCCGGAGCTGAGGTTGACGATTACACCCCGTTTCGCCTCGACCATGGCGGGAACAAAGGCGCGGATCACGTTGGCCACGCCCTTGATGTTCACGTCGATCAACTTGGAAAACTCCTTAGCCGGCACTTTCCAGAGCGGAGCGGGACGGTTCACCAGCCCGGCGTTGTTGATCAGGAAATCCGGCGCGCCGTGCACCCCGAGGATGCGTTCGGCCCACATCTCGACCTTGATCGTTTCGGTGACATCGACGGCATCGAAATTGTGCCGTTCGGAGTGGGTGGCGCGCAGTTCAAAGATCTCCATGCCGCTGCGGCCGCAACCGCTGACTGTATGGCCCTGTGCAATGTACCATTCGGCGAGCGCGCGCCCCAGTCCGCGGGTGACTCCGGTGATGACGATGTTCATGGCGAGCTAGTAGCGAGTAGCGAACATTGGGTAGCGAGCATAAAACCAATGCATGCCAAGTTTCCAGTCGTCCTGCGATGCGAGCTTGGATGACGCCCGCTACCGGCTACTCGCTATTTCACCTCACCGGCTCTGCAGGCTGAACTTGTTCATTCCCGACTTGCGGCAGGCATCCATCACAAACGCCAGTCGCTTGAGCGGCGTGGTCTCATCCGCCTGGATGAGGACCGGGATGTTGCGGTCGATCTCGCGCACGGCGCGCAGCAGGCCTTCCAGCTGCTCCTCACTGGCCGGCTTGCCGTTGAAGGCCATCTGGCCCTCCTTGTCGAGGGCGATGGTGACCGAGCCCTTGTACTCATTCTTGCCGGCGGTCTCCACTTTGGGGAGCGTGATGTTGAGCGTCATCCCCGATTTGAACTGCATGGTCACGAAGGCGAAGAAGATGAGCATGGTGAGCACGTCGATGAGTGGCACCAGCATCAATTCCTGCTTTTTGCGGCGTTTTTCGTAGAGGGCCATCGTCGGAGAGGCAAAATTACCCGCCGGGGCGGAGGTTACCGGGAGGCCGCCGCCGCAGGTTCCGCGGGCACACGGCCGTTGGCGCGGCGGCTGTTGATGCGTTCCAGCAGCGAGTCCATCTGCACCGCGTAATTCTCCACCTTGCGCTGCAGATAGCCGCTGCCCACGAGTGCCGGGATGGCAATGGAAAGTCCGATGACGGTCGCTGATAGCGCCAGGGCCACTCCGGTGGTGAACGCGACCGGGTCGGGCAGGCCAGTATCAGGGGAAATCTGGGAGAACACCTGCAGCAGTCCGGTCACCGTGCCGCTCAGTCCGATCAGCGGGGCGGCGGCGTAGATGACGTCGAGATAGGAAATGCCGCGCTCCATACGGTTGAGTTCCAGCCGCGCAAAGGCCTTCACGGCATCCTCGTCCTGTTGATGCTCCTCGGCAAACTCGAGGATGCGGGCGAGGGCCGAATGCCGGCCGCCGGAATAGGGCTTGTTTTGGATGATCGCGTCGACCAGGTCCTGCGGCAGGATGACGTTTTTCCGCAGGGCGTACGTCCGCTCGCAAATGATGTAGACCATGGCGACGGAGCAGATTCCAAGCGGGTAGATGAGCAGGCCGGCCCCCTTGACGATTTGGATCATGGCAAAGGCTGGAAGGATGATCATGGGAGGAGATTCCTCGGATAGACGCCTGGCGCGGCAAAAGGATTCATTTTTTTATCGGATTCGCGCCCGGCGCACAGGTCAAACTGCCAGATAGGGCAACCGGCGGCGACATTTTTGACGCCCTCCACCCCTTCTAGCAAGTCCCCAATCGCATCCCAGCGTCCCTTGATCAGCGCTTCCCGGGCGCTTTCGCGCAGGGCGCCCTTGACCGTCTGGCCGGCAAAACGGACCTTGCCCCGGTCGACATCGATGGTGATTTCCAGGGAGGGCCGGCCTTCGATGGCGGCCGCCAGGTTCCGGATCTCGGCGCGGCTGGCACCGAGACAGGGAATTCCCAGCGCGATGCAGTTGCCGAAAAAAATCTCGGCGAAGCTCTCGGCGATGATCGCCCGAAAGCCGTGTTTTTGAATGGCCTGCGGGGCGTGCTCGCGCGAACTGCCGCAGCCGAAATTGGCGCCGGAAAGCAGGATGGTGGCGCCCTTGAAACGCGGGTCGTTGAGCGGATGCGGCTGGTCGGAGCCGTCGGGGTTCTTCCGGACGTCGTGAAAAAGAAATTCGCCGAGGCCGTCGAAGGTGACGCACTTCATGAAGCGCGCCGGGATGATGCGGTCGGTGTCGATGTCGTTGCCGGGCACGTAAACGCCGCGGCCGGCGACGGTGGTGATTTTTTCGAGGGACATATGGGAGGAGAATTTTAACGCAAGGACGCAGAGACGCGGAGCGTTCGTAATGCAACCGGCGCGCCTGGCACCTTGGCGGCTTTGCGTTAGGTGGAAGCGTTGCTCATGCCGAAGACTTCGCGGGCATCCGTGACCTGCCCGGTCACCGCCGCGGCGGCCACCATGAGCGGACTCATGAGAATGGTCCGGCCGGTGGGGCTGCCCTGGCGGCCCTTGAAGTTGCGGTTGGACGAACTGGCGCAGAGCTGGTCGCCGATGAGTTTGTCGGGGTTCATCGCGAGGCACATCGAGCAGCCCGCGTCGCGCCATTCGAAACCGGCGTCGCGAAAAACCCGGTCAATGCCGAGGGAGGCGCAGAGCAGGCCGACGCCCTGTGAGCCGGGCACAGCGATGGCCTTCACCCCGGGGGCGACGCGCCGGCCCGGGAGGTATTTCGCGACCTCCTGGAAATCGGAGAGACGCCCGTTGGTGCACGAGCCGAGGAAAGCGACATCGATCCTGGTGCCCTTGATCGGTGCGCCGGGGGTCAGCTTCATGTAGGCCAGTGCCTCCTCGATGGAGGCTTTTTCGTCGGCGGCCGTGACCTTCGCAGGATCGGGAATGGTTTCATTGATGGCGATTCCCTGTCCCGGATTGATGCCCCACGTGACCGTCGGCGGGATGTCCTCGCCGCGAAAATCGACCGCATCGTCGTAGGCGCAGCCCGGATCGCTGGCCATGGCCCGCCAGCGCGCCACGGCAGCCTCCCACTCCGCCCCCGCCGGGGTGTAGGGCCGGCCCTTGAGGTAGGCGAAGGTCGTTGCGTCGGGATTCACATAACCCACGCGCGCGCCGCCTTCGATGGACATGTTGCAGACGGTCATGCGCTCCTCCATGGAGAAGCGGTCGAACACCTCGCCGCCGTATTCGTAGGCGTAGCCGGTCCCGCCGTTGACCCCGAGCCTGCGGATGAGGTGGAGGATGACGTCCTTCGCGTAGACGCCGGGCTGCAGGCGACCGGTGACGTTGATGCGGCGCACCTTCAGCCTCCCGATCGCCATGGACTGGGTGGCCAGCACGTCGCGGATCTGGGTTGTGCCGATGCCGAAGGCGATGGCGCCGAACGCGCCGTGGGTGCTCGTGTGCGAATCGCCGCAGGCGATGGTGGTGCCCGGCTGGGTGATGCCTTGCTCGGGGCCGACAAGGTGCACGATGCCCTGCCGGCCGGTCGCGCGGTCGAAAAAGGTGATGCCGAACTCGCGGCAGTTCCGGCGCAGCTCCTTGATCATCGCGTCGGCAAGCGGATCGGCATAGGGCTCGTTGAACTGGTCGGTCGGTACGATGTGATCGACCGTCGCGAAGGTGCGGTGCGGCATGAGCACCTTGAGCCCGAGGTCGCGCAGCATGCCAAAGGCCTGCGGACTGGTCACCTCGTGGATGAGATGCGTGCCGATGATCAGCTGGGTCTGGCCGCCGGCCAGCGTGCGCACCGTGTGCGCCTCCCAGACTTTTTGGAAGAGAGACTTGGACATGAGGCAGAGGTGAGGGTGAAAGGGAGAGTGAAAGTGGGGCAAAAAGCGGCGTTCGACCACCACTTTCACCTTCACTTTCACTTATATCAAACTCTTGCCATGCCGGGAAATACTTGTTTGGTCGTCGGTGATGCCCAGGGAGTATCAGTACAACTTTGAACTGCGGCACCTCGTCTATTTCCGCGAGGTGGCGCGGCAGCTGCATTTTCGCAAGGCGGCCGAGGTGCTGGCCATTGCCCAGCCCGCGCTGAGCCGGCAGATCGTCCAGCTGGAGGCGGCGCTCGGCGCGCCTCTTTTCCTGCGCTCCCGCCGGCGCGTGGAGTTGACCGCCGCCGGGCGTGCCCTGGTCGAACGGGTGGAGCCGCTGCTGCGCACGCTGGCCGGCGTGCCGGCGGAGTTGCGGGCACTGATCCAGGGGCAGGTCGGCCAGGTGCGCGTGGGCTTCACGGGACTGGCGATGGCCACCGTGCTTCCGGGCATCCTGCGGGAATTTCACCGGCGCTTCCCGGGCATCCGGCTGGAACTCAACGAATCGCCCACCTCGGCCCAATTGACAGCCCTGCAAACGGGCGAGCTGGCCTGTGGCTTCTTTCATCCTGATGCGCCCACCCCGGGTCTGCGTACGCGATTGCTGCTGCGCGAGAAAAACGGCGTGCTGCTGCCTGCCGACCATCCGCGCGCCGCGCGCCCCACCCTGCGCCTGCGCGATCTCGCCACCACCCCGTTCGTGCTTTTCCCGCGCGCCCACAATCCGGGCTTCTACGATCGCGTGCTCGCCGCTTTCGCGCGCGCCGGGATCACGCCGCGCATCGCTGAGGAGGTGTGGCCGCGCGCCAACGGCATCGGCCTCGTGCGCTCCGGGCTGGGCGCAACCTTCATGTGCCCGTCGGAGGCGCGACCGCTTCCGCCCGAGGTGGTGTTCCGCCCGCTGGAGGGCCCGGCGCCCGAGAGCCGGCTGGTCGTCGGCTGGAAGCAGCCCCCGGCCCCGCCGCCGGCGCTGGCCGCCTTCCTCACCCTGGCGGCGTCACATGGCAAAAGCCGTCCGGCTTCCTAGGGCCGGCTCGGGGCGCGGCACTGGGGGTCAGAGGGCTGACGCCGGCACGCGCCGCATTACTTCGAGGCAAGCGCGGGCGTTGTGGTAGGGGCATTTCCACGGGCCGATCTTGCAGCTGCCGGCGCGTTCCGGATAGTCCGGCACCGGGTGTCCCGATCGGTCGAGTTCCGCGAACCATTCGCCATGTTTCCGGTCGATGACGCGATCCTCGATGAACTGCCAGACGCGTCCCGCTGCCTCCAGCCAAGCCTCGCCGCCATCGAGGGCATGTGCGTTCAGAAAACCGACCACCGCCTCCGCCTGCGGCCACCAGTGCTTCTCGGCGTTCACCACGCCGTCCGCCCTGCCTTCGTAGAAGATCGATCCGTCGGTATCGCATCCGTGGGCCAGCACGCCCGCGGCCATGTCGAGTGCCACGCGCCGCGTGCGAGCGCGCAACGCCGGATCGCCGAGTGCCTCCGCGGCCTCCCACAACAGCCAGCTGGCCTCGATGTCGTGCCCGTAGGAGATCGTCGGGGACAATGGCCGCCACTCCAAGTCGAAGAAGAGTTCGCAGCGGGTATACGGCGTGGTGGTGACGATATGGTCGAGCATGACCTCGAGCAGTGCCTGCAACCGGCCGCACAGTCCGGGGTCGGGCCATACGCGAAAAAGCGTCGTATAAGCCTCGAGCAGGTGCAGGAGCGTGTTCATCGACTTGGGCGCGTTGAGGTCCCGCTCGCTGAGCCGCAGGTCGGCGAGTTCGCTCCACGAGGCGCTGCGCGCCTCGAGATAGCCGCCGTGCTTCGGTTCCGCCGCGTGCTGCTCGACGAGTTCAAACAGAGCCCGGGCTCGCGCGAGCGCGCTCGCGTCGCCCGTGGCGGCATGCCACTCGGCCAGTCCGTAAATGGCAAAAGCCTGGGCGTAGATCTGCTTGCGGTCTGAAAGCACCCGTGCGTCGCGATCGAGACTCCAGAACACACCGCCATGCCGGGCGTCCCAAAACGGCCCGGTGAGCAACGCGAGCGCCCGGCGTCCCGTTTCCAGCCATTCCGGGCGTGGATCGAGCCGTGTGGCCGCCGCATAGGTCCAGAGGAGCCGGGCGCAGATGACGACGTGCCGCGGCACGTCGTCAAACCGGCGGAGATCATTCGTCACGATGCCAGCCAGACGGCCCGTAGCCGGATCGAACGCATGCCGGACCCAGAAAGGAAGTATGTCCTGAGTGAGCTCCGCTTCCGCACGACGTCGCAGTTCGGATAAAGCAAGGGAAGTCCGCCCCATATTCGCAAGCGTAGGACTCGTGGCAGCGTTGGCGAGCCTCGTCAGGCGGTATCATGACACCCCGCTGGCAAAAAAAACTGACCTCGTCCACCCGCGCGCTTGATTCCACTTCCCCACCCGTTATCTCTCTTCGACCATGATTTCCCCTCCCATCCGCCGCCGGTGCAAATCCGGTTTCGTCCCACCGATCCGTTTCCGGCAACTTCTCTCTGCCGCTGCGGGCGCGGTGCTCTGCTGGACGTCCGCCGCCCAGGAGCAAAGCCCGTCGAATCCCGCCACCACCGGCTTGGAGCCGGCCGGGATGCAGGAGGCCACTCCCGGACTCGAGCGCGAGCTGGTCGCCCGCTATGGCGAGTCACAACAAACCCGTCTCGCGCGCGGCCTGCGCCAGGTCGCCCAGCTCTGGCGGGCGGAGGATGGAGACCGGCCGGCGTTCGAGGAATTTGTCCGCGCCAACTTCGCCGGCGACCAGGCCACTCTCGATACCCTGTTCAACCGTTTCGAGCGGCTGCTGGAGCAACTCGACGGACACATGCACGAGATCAATCGCGAGTTCAGCCAGCAGCTGGACCTGGATGCCGGGCCGGTCCTGCCCTTCGACGAGATGTTCGGCGGCTACGATCCCGCGGCGCACGTGCTCGACGACTTTTTTCAAAACAAGCTCGCCTTTGTCGTCCTACTCAACTTTCCGCTCACGACGCTCAATGAGCGTCTGAAGGACGGCGCCACCTGGAGCCGCCGGCAGTGGGCCGAGGTCCGGCTCGCCCAGCGGTTTTCCAAGTGGATTCCGGCAAAGGTGAACCTGGCTTACGCCCAGGCTTCTGCGCAGGCGGGGCAATACGTTGCGAATTATAACATCTGGACGCATCACCTGCTCGACGCCCAAGGCCGGCGTCTTTTCCCGGCCGGACAGCGGCTGCTCAGCCACTGGAATCTGCGCGACGAAATCAAGGCCGACTACGCCGACGCACAGACCGGCTTGGCCAAACAACGGATGCTCCAGCAGGTGATGGAACGGATTGTCACGCAGACCATCCCCGCCGCGGTGGTCGACAATCCCGGAGTGGACTGGAATCCCGTGACGAATGTGGTGACCCCGGCCGCCGTCCAGGACGCCGACCCCGGAGCGGTAAAACCGGCCAGGACCGGCAACGCCCCCGAGCCGGAGACGCGCTACGCCACGCTTGCCCTGTTGTTTGCCGCCGCCCGGGAGATCGATCCTTACTCACCCACCGCGCGCACGCAGCTCGACCGGCAGTTTGACGAGGAGTTGGAAATTCCGGAAGCCCGGGTGCAGACGATGCTGCAGCAGGTCCTGACTTCGCCCCTGGTGGAGCAGACCGCCCGGTTGATCGGAACCCGCCTCGGCCGGCCGCTTGAGCCGTTCGACCTCTGGTACAATGGCTTCCGGCCCGGCAGCCAGTTCCCCGAGGCGCAGCTCGACGCCCTCGTTGCCGGCAAATATCCCACCGCCGCCGCCTACCAGCAGGACATTCCCAATCTGCTGCGGAAGCTCGGCTTCCCGGCCGAGCGGGCGGCGTCCGTCGCGGCCAACATCGTGGTGGATCCGGCGCGCGGCTCGGGCCATGCCATGGGCGCCGAGATGCGCGCGGCGCAGGCCCACCTCCGCACGCGGGTCGAGAGGACCGGCATGAACTACAAAGGCTTCAACATCGCGGTCCACGAGATGGGCCATAACGTGGAGCAGACGTTCTCGCTCAACCTCGTCGACCACACGCTGCTGCACGGCGTGCCGAACAACGCCTGCACTGAGGCGCTGGCTTTTGTGTTTCAAGGCCACGACCTCGAGCTGCTCGGCCTGCCGGCGCCCGATGCAAAAAGCACCGCCGAAAAAACCTTGAACGATTTCTGGAGCGCCTACGAGATCGCCGGCGTCGCGCTCGTCGAAATCGGCGTCTGGCACTGGACGTACGACCATCCGGCGGCGACACCCGCGGAACTCGATGCCGCCACCGTGCGGATCGCGAAGGAGACCTGGAACCGTTATTACGCCCCGGTCTTCCACCAAAAGGACGTCCTGCTGCTCGGCATCTACTCCCACATGATCGAGATTCCGCTCTACCTGCCCAACTATTTCGTCGCCTCGCTGATCGCGGTGCAGGTCGAGGCGCAGATGCAGCGGACCGGCGCCATCGGCCCGGAATTCGAGCGCATCGCGAAGATGGGACGCGTCTCGCCCGACCTCTGGATGATCCACGCCACGGGCAAACCCGTCGGTCCGGAAGCGTTGCTGACTGCCGCACAAAAGGCGCTGGCCACGGTCAGTGCCGGCAACTGACGGATCCGGACTTTTCTCCTGGCACGGACGGCGTGCATTCCGTTATCCCGTCCAGCCCGGCGTCACTTCAACGCCTGATGCGCCCGCTCGGCCAGAGCGTTGATTTCCCGCTCCAGCTGGCTGTGCGGATCCACTCGCAGGGTATGACGGGCCTGTTCCACCGCATGGGCCGCCTCCCTAGGCTGATCGCTTTTCAGCATGTCCTCGACGAACGGCTTCACAATGTTGGCGAAAAAATCCATGCCCTGTCCATTTCCGAAGGACTGGAGCACGCCGTAAAAGGTGCGGATGTGGTTGCCCGTGTCGCCAGCCGCCCGGCTGCGCCGCAGGATCTCCTGCGCCTGCTTGACACTGAGGTCTTCCCGGCTCGCCTCGTATTTTTGCGCGGTGCTTCGATCGACGAAATCAGCGGCACTCGTTTCACCGCGATCCCGCAGGCTCCGGCTGAGGAGGGCCTTGTAGACGATCTCGACATCGGGATAGCGCTGAAACGCGCGGGCGGCCTCCCGCAGCAAGGCTTCGTACTGGAGCGGGGCGGTGCCGAGGCGCGCCTGCGCGCCAATCAGGAGGTTCCATGCATCCAGGTTGCGGCTCTCGATGTTGACCGCGGTGCGGGCGGCTTTGGCGGCGGCGGGAAAGTCGCCGGCGGCAAAGTACAGCTCGGCGAACTGGGCGTGCATGCGCGAGGTTCGGAAAAGCGGCAGCCGGCGGAATCCCTCGGTGAGAAACATGAGCTCGTGGTCGGAGATGTTCGTCCACGTCTGCGGATCGAACGCAAATCCGGCCACGAACTTCTGGTCGGCGTAGCGGCCGCAATCGAGCTGCCAGCGCCCGTTGCCGTCGAGAAAACCAAACCAGGCGTGCCAGCCTTCGAGCCCGGCGCCGCGAAAAAGCAGCGTGGGCACGCCTTTGGCCTTGCCGACCATCGCCGCGAAGTAGGCCTGATCCACACAGATGCCACCCTCCTGCAGGATGTCGGGCAGCCGGTAGGTGGGTTGCGGCCACATGAACGCGCCGCCCTCGACCCGGTCTTTCCGGTAGTGGATGGCGTCGTATACCTTGGCCAGCAGGGCCAGTGGAGCCTCGACGTTTTTCTGCGCCCAGACCATTTCGCCAAAAGCGGCGCTGGTATCGACGACAAATTTCAGTTCAGACGCCGGTAGTTGCCGCAGATGCTGAAGCGTGGCTCCAAGCTGGTCGGACCTGACAAAGAAGGCAAAAACGTCAGCCGGGGGCGGGAGCCGGCGCGGCAGCGCGTTGGGGCTCACCTGGGCATGCGGCCAGTCAGGCGGCGGTGGTGCGTCGTAGACCACGGCAATGGCGAGCGCGAGGTTCGCATAATCCTTGAATTCCGCGGGGAAGCGCGACCAGAGCCCCGCCAGAATCGACATTGCCGCCGACGGTTGATCGAGCGGCGACAACAGCGTGAAAAATTGATCGGAGAAATCCTGCGACGCCATCGCGTAGGACCGCAGCTCACGCGGCCAGAAGTCGGCCAGCTGATGCTGGTTCGTCCGGATTTCCTTGGGCAGGCTGGCAGTGCCTGCCTTCGCTTGCATGACCGCGCTGGACCAGTTGGTGCCCGCTTGCGTTTCCGTCAGGCTGAAGAAGTCCGCCCAGCGGTAGAGGTAGTACCAAGCCTGGGCCTGCGGCCTTTGTTTCTCGTAAAGCCCGACGGCCACCCCACGCAGTTGTCGCGCCACCGCCCCCCATCCCGTGTACGCCGCCTCGGCCTGAAGTCCGGCGATGCGCCTCGCCGACGGCGCCTGCGCCAGTTCGCTTTCAGTTATTTTCGCCGCCCGAACGCCATTTCCCGCCACCAACAGGAAGGCGAGTGCCAGGGCCGATCCACGCATCATGACATCAAGAAAACGAGAAGCCGGCGGCTGGCAATGCCGCCGGCTGCAAATTAAAGGTTAACCTCGTCTCATGACGAGACGCCGGTGGTGCCGGCCGCCGGTTCCTTCTGTTTGAATTCGAGCTTTTCGCCCGCGCGCACGACCAGGATCGGTTCGCCCTCCTTGACCGTGCCACGCAGGACGGCCTCGGCGAGAGGATCCTCAAGATATTGTTCGACCGCGCGACGCAACGGGCGGGCGCCGTACTTTTCGTCATAGCCTTTCTCAATGAGCAGCACCCGTGCCTCCGGCGTGAGCTCAAGCTGGATCTTCTTTTCGACCAGCCGTTTCGCCACCTTCGCGACCTCGAGGTCGACGATCTTGAGGAGGTTGTCCTTGCTCAACGGCCGGAAGAACACGATGTCCGAGATGCGGTTGAGGAACTCGGGCTTGAAGATCTTCTTGGCTTCTTCGAGCACCTTTTCGCGCATCTTCTCATGATCGCCGAATTCGCTCTTGCCGCCGGCGGCGAACCCCATCGTGGTCTGATGCTGGAGCTGCTGCGCGCCGACATTGGAGGTCATGATGATGATCGTATTGCGGAAATCGACGGTGCGCCCGAGCGAATCGGTCAGCCGGCCGTCCTCGAGAATTTGCAGCAGCAGCTGGACAACGTCCGGGTGCGCCTTCTCGACCTCGTCGAACAGGATGACGGCATAGGGCCGGCGGCGCACCTGTTCGGTGAGCTGCCCGCCCTCCTCGTAACCCACGTAGCCCGGCGGCGAGCCGATGAGCCGGGACACGGAGAATTTCTCCATGTACTCGGACATGTCGAACTGGATGATCGCGTCCTGGCTGGCGAACATCTGCGCCGCCAGCTGCTTGCCGAGCTCGGTCTTGCCCACGCCGGTCGGCCCGACAAACAGAAACGAACCGATGGGCCGGCGCGGATCCTTCAGGTCGGCCCGCGAGCGCCGCAGCGCGCGGGCGATCACGACGGTGGCGGCGTCCTGGCCGATGATGACCTTCTGAAGCTCGCCCTCGAGCAGGAGCAGCTTTTCGCTCTCCTTTTTCTCCATGCGGCTGAGGGGAATGCCCGTCCAGTCGGCGACGACCTGCATCATGAGTTCCTCGTCGATCGTGACGCGCTTCTCCTCCCGCTGCTTTTTCCAGTCCTCGGTGATCTGCTCGAGCCGGGTGCGGAGCTGCTTCTCCCGGTCGCGAAACTTGGCGGCCTCCTCGAAATGCTGCTGGGAGATCGCCTCCTCCTTCTGCGCGCAGACGGACTCGATTTCCTTGTTCAGGGCCTCGACGTCCGGCGGGCGGCTGAGCGCGGAAATGCGGGCGCGTGAGCCGGCCTCATCCATCACGTCGATGGCCTTGTCGGGCAGAAAGCGGCCCGTGATGTAACGATCGGCCAGCTTGGCGGCGGCCTCGAGGGCCTTGTCGGTGAAAACCGCCTTGTGGTGGTCCTCATACTTTGTCCGGAGGCCCTTGAGGATCAGAATGGTGTCGTCCACGGAGGGGGCTTCGACCTTGATCGCCTGGAAGCGGCGGTCGAGCGCGCTGTCCTTCTCGATGTACTTGCGGTATTCGTTGAGCGTGGTGGCGCCGATGCACTGCAGTTCGCCCCGGGAAAGCGCGGGTTTGAAAATATTGGAGGCGTCCATCGCGCCCTCGGCCGCGCCGGCGCCGACAATGGTGTGAAGCTCGTCGATGAACAGGATGAAGGCCTTGGAGCGCTTGATTTCGTCCATCACCGCCTTGATGCGCTCCTCAAACTGGCCGCGATACTTCGTGCCGGCGACCATGAGCGCGAGGTCGAGCGTGACGACCTTTTTGTCCATGAGGAGCTCCGGCACGACGCCGTTGGCGATCTCCTGCGCCAGGCCCTCGACGATGGCGGTCTTGCCCACCCCGGCCTCGCCGATGAGGACCGGATTGTTCTTGGTGCGGCGGCAGAGGATCTGGATGACACGACGGATCTCGGTCTTGCGGCCCACGACGGGATCGAGTTCGCCCTTGCGCGCCAGCTCGGTGAGATCGCGGCCGAAGGCTTTGAGCGCCGGCGTCTTGACTTCCTTCTTTTCCTCGGGCCCCCCGCCGCGCGGGGAAGGCGCCGCGGCCTCCTCGCCGCCTTCGCCGGAGAACTGCGGATCGAGTTCGCGGAGGATTTCCTGCCGGGTGCGCTCGATGTCGACATCGAGCGTCTTGAGCACGCGCGCGGCCACGCCCTCGCCTTCGCGCAGCAGGCCGAGGAGAATATGCTCGGTGCCGACGTAGCTGTGATTGAGCGTCTTCGCCTCCTTGCCGGCGAGCGCCAGCACCTTCTTCACGCGCGGCGTGTAGGGAATGCTGCCGACGGTCTTGATCTCCGTGCCGGTGCCGACCTGCTTTTCGACGGCGGCGCGCACGGTCTCCAGGTCGAGTCCCATCTTCTGGAGCACGCTGACCGCCACCCCCTGCCCAAGCTTGATGAGGCCGAGCAGAATGTGCTCCGTGCCGACGTAGTTGTGGTGGAAGCGATCGGCTTCCTTGCGGGCCAGGGCGAGCACCTGTTGTGCGCGCGGCGTGAAATTGTTCATTGGTTCCATGAGAGGAGGGGCCAGCCGGTCAGTTTTTGCCCGTCAGGTTGAAATCCGGCTGGCCAAAGTTGGCAAACTCGCTGCGCAGGAACTGGGCCCGGAGCAGGTCGCGCTGGGTGGATTCGATGGCGCCCCGGCCGGCATATTGGATGTGGCCGGGCTGCGCCTCAATGAAGAGGCGGTCGATCACCGGGCGCCGGGCCTCGGGGAATACGCCGAGGTCAATACCGAGCCGGATGAGCGAGAGCAGGTTCATCACCTCGGCCGAAGTCAGCAGCCGGCCGTTCTGCAGGATGCCAAAGGCGCGGCCGATCTTGTCGAAGAGCTTGTTGGCGTCGGTCTCGAGCAGCTTGGCGCGCGCGTTGAGCTCATGCTCGATGATCGTGTTGAGCACGCTGGAGAGACGCTTGATGATCTCTTCCTCGGATTCGCCCAGGGTGGTTTGATTGGAGATCTGGAAAATGCTGCCGCTGGCATCGGAGCCTTCGCCGAAGAGTCCGCGCACGGCCATGCCCAGCTGGTGCACGGCGCGCACCACCTTCTCCATCTGGCTGGAGATGACCAGGGCGGGCAGGTGCATCATGGCCGAGCCGCGCATGCCGGTGCCGAGGTTGGTCGGGCAGGCGGTAAGATAGCCGAGCGTGGGGGAAAAGGCGTAGTTCAGCTTCTCCTCGATGTCGCTGTCGAGGGTGTTGATGGCGTTCCAGACTTTCTTGAGCTGAAATCCGCCGCGGAGGACCTGGATGCGAAGGTGGTCCTCCTCGTTGATCATCACGGCGGTGGACTGGTCGCGGCTGATGATCACGCCCGCGCCGTGTTTCGCGGTGCTCAGCTCGCGGCTGATGAGGTGCCGCTCGACCAGGATTTGCTTTTCGAGGTCGGAGAGTTCCTCGATGATGAGGCTCAACCCCTTCTTCATCTGCGGCAGACCGGCCACGATCTCCATGCTTCCGGCCAACATGGCGCTCCGCTGCGCCTCTTTGGCCCAGCCCGGGAAAGGCTGGTTGGCCAGGTTGCGGGCGAGCCGCACCCGCGTCGTGAGCACGATGGCGCATTTGCCGGTCGCGGCATCGGTCAGCTCTGACTGCGTTTCAAATAGTGGCGCAATCTTCATGTCAGTCTGGTGCCTTTCCATCGAAGGCCTGCTTGACCTGGTGGATTTCATCGCGGTAACGGGCGGCATCCTCGTAGCGCTCGGCCTTGATCGCCTGGTCGAGTTCAACCTGGAGCTGGGTGAGCCGGTCGTAGAGGGACTTCCGCTCCAAGGCGCGCTGCGGCACCTTGCCGATGTGGACGGTGCCTTTGTGCATGTTGCCCAGCATCGGCACGAGCACCTCCTTGAACGCCTCGTAGCAGGCCGGGCAGCCGAAGCGACCGTGCTTTTTGAAATCCGTCTGGGTGAAACCGCACTGTTCGCAACGCACGACGTCGGCCGGCGGCTCCGGGTTGAGCGAGGACTTCAGCAGCAAGTCCGCGAGGGAGAAGCCGCTCGGATCGGTGACCCCCTTGGCCTGCGCGCACTCCTCGCAGAGGTCAACCTTGTGGATCTTGTTGTTGACAATCTGCGTGAGATGGACGGTCGCGGGCTTCCCGCAGAAGTCGCATTTCAGGGGAGTGGTCATGGCGTTAATATAACACGTGGCAGGTAAACGGCGATGTGCGTCTCACAAAAGTGGGACACACAGACGCCTTTCCCTTTTCACCTGCACCTATCATGCCAGCGGTTCGCCCCCGTGGCAAGGATGAGCGCAAGGGGGTTGGGAATCAGTTTGTCATTGCGAGGAGCGGAGGCGACGAAGCAATCCAGCCTTCCGACAAGCTCAGGGCCCCGAGCCCTGTCGAGGGGCTGGATCGCCACGGCCTGTTCTGCTGGCCGGCAGAACGGGCCTCGCGATGACAGGCAAACTGACCCACTACCCGCAAGGGAGGAAAACCCTGTCCTGAAGGCTGCCCTCGAACGAAGCCCGGAGACGGCGGATCCCGGCAGCCGGTGCCGTCAGATTCGCGTGCCCTCGGTGAGCACCCGCCGGCGAAATTCGGCCAGCACCCGGCCGGTAATCGGACCGGGCTTGCCGGTGCCGATCTCCCGGCCGTCCAGCTTCACCACGGGAATGACTTCGGCGCCGGTGCCGGTGAGGAAGCACTCGTCGGCATTCCAGATGTCGTAACGGATCAGGTCGTGTTCCTCCAAAAGCAGACCGAGGCTCCCGGCGATCGCAAAGATGGTTTCGCGGGTGATGCCTTTCAGCGCGCCCTGCTGCGCGGCGGGGGTGAACAGGCGCCCTTTGTGGACGATGAAGATGTTGTCGCCCGTGCACTCGGCCACGAAGCCCTCCTCGTTGAGCATGACGGCCTCGAGTGCGCCGGACTGTCGGGCATCAAGCTTGGCCAGGACGTTGTTGAGATAGTTGAGCGATTTGATCGAGGGCGGCACTGCCGCCGGGCTCACCCGGCGGGTCGGCACCGTCACGATGCTCAGCCCGGTTGTGTAATACTCGGGCGGATAAAGCGCGATCTTGTCGGCGATGATGATGACGGACGGCTTGGGGCACAGCCACGGCGAGAGGCCGAGGTCGCCCACGCCGCGCGTGATGACGAGACGGATGTAGCCGTCGCGCAGGCCGTTCTGGCGGCAGGCTTCGCACACGGCCTCCGCCATTTCCTGCCGCGAAATCGGGATGGTCAGGAGGATCGCCTTGGCCGAATACCACAAACGCTCCAGATGGGCCTCCAGACGGAAGACGTTGCCCTGATACAGGCGAATCCCCTCGAAGATCCCGTCGCCATAAAGCAAGCCGTGATCGAACACGGAGATTTTCGCGTCGGCTTCATCCACAAATTTTCCGTCCAGGTAGATCTTCATGGGAGGATCGCACTCTAAAAACGGTGCGGCGGCTTTGTCGAGCTTGGTGGAGAATTTCCCCTTGTGTTCGTACAAATACGGCGGCATCTGTGCCGCCATCCCCCTCCCCCTATGCATGCGCATGTCCGCCGCGGCATCCGCGGCTTCACGCTTATCGAATTGCTGACCGTCATCGCCATCATCGGCATTCTGGCGGCCATTATCATTCCCACCGTGGGCAAGGTCCGCGAGACCGCCCAGCGCACCGTCGACGCCAGCAACCTCCGTGAGATCGGCAAGGCGGCGATGATCTATGCCGCCGACAACGAGGACCGCCTGCCCGATCCGCTGGCGGCGGCCGCGCAGCAGAACGTGCAGGCGTCGAGCAATTACTTCCGCTGGATCGGACTGCTCGGCCGCGCCGGTTCGCTCAACGACGCCGGCTTCTATTTTTCCAGGAACGATCCGTTGTATGACGGCACTTCACCCGCCACCGTCATGGATCCCGACGATGCCAGCCGCCGGCAGGTCACCGCGGCGCTGCAGCAGAAAACGCCGAGCTTCGAATTCGTCGGCGGGCTGAAGATGAGCGATCCGGCGACCACCCCCATCGCCTTCACGCGGGGGCTCAACGCGCAGGGCGTCTGGGACCGCGACCGTGGTGTCTACCGCCAGGAGGGCGGGCATATCGTCTTTCTCGGCGGCAACGTCCAGTTCTATCAGTCCATCGACGGCCGACTGGTGAACACTCAGGGCAAGCCCACCAATGACATCCGGGAAACCATTCCCGCCCCCACCGGCGGCAGCCAGCGCATCTATGGAAAGAATTCCGCCATCGCCAGCGAGGACGGCGTTCCTGCCGTCGCGCCGTAATAAACCTCCTCACGCAAAGTCCGCCAAGGGCGCTGAGTAAGGGTATGGATCAAATCCATTCCAAGCCTTTGCGCACGTAGCGTCCTTTGCGTGAGGCATAAAAAGAAAACTTTGCGTCACCCGGTGGGCTGAACATCGTAACCGGTTCAGTCATGACCGTTGCACCTTTCATTCCCGCCGACGGCGTCACCTACGTCATCGGCCATAAAAACCCTGACGCCGACGCCATTTGCTCCGCCCTCGCCTATGCAGCCTTCAAGGAAGCACGCGGCGAGCCGGGCTACGTGGCCGCCCGCTGCGGCAATTCCAACACCCGCATCGACGCCATCCTCGCTCGTTTTCACCAGCCGCTGCCGCTCTACCTGAGCGACGTCACCCCCCGGGTGCGCGACCTCATGGTCACCGAAGTAATTTCCATTCCGCAGCACGCCACGTGCGCGGAGGCGCTTGAACTGATCGAAGGGCATGACATCCGCATTCTGCCGGTTCTCGATCCGACCCGGCGCGTCATTGGCACGGTGTCCATCTTTCAGCTCGGCAGCTTCTTCACCCCCAAGGTGCGCGAGCCCAAACTCATGCGCCAGGTGCACACGCGTCTGGCCGACATCGCCCGCGCCCTCAAGGCAAAGGTGCTTCACCTCACCGGGGAAAGCGCGCTCGAAGAGCTATATGTCCGCATCGGGGCGATGGACATCCGCTCGTTCGGCAAGTTCTCCGATCAGGAGGATATTCCGGCCCGGCAGTCCATCATCATCGTGGGCGACCGCTGGGACATCCAGCAGCGCTCGATCCAGGTCGGCGTACGGCTGCTGGTCGTCACCGGCAACCTCCCCGTGGACGAGGAAGTCGTCGAACTCGCCCGGTCGCGCGGCGTGAGCCTCATCGTCAGTCCCTACGATTCCGCCACCACCGCGTGGGTCATCCGCACCGCCACCACCATCGAGCGCCTCATCGACCGCAAGGTTTTCTCCCTCGACGCCGACACCCGCCTCTCCGAGGTGCGCCGAAGGGTCGCCACCTCCCCCGCCGCCGCCTTCATGGTCGTCGACGACGACGGCCGGCTGCAGGGCATCCTGACCAAGACCGACATCCTCAAGCCCGTCAAAACCCGCCTGGTGCTCATCGACCACAACGAAATCGCGCAGGCCGTCACCGGCGCGGGCGAGGTCACCATCACCGAGGTCATCGACCACCATCGCCTCGGCGTCCTCAACACCGCCCAGCCCATCCTGTTCATCAACGAACCCGTCGGCTCCACCTGCACCATTGTCGCCGATCTCTTCCGGCGCGAAAACCTCTCGCCGGCGCCCGACCTCGCCGGCGTCATGATGGCGGGCATCATTTCGGACACGCTCAACCTGAACAGCCCCACCTCCACGGAGAAGGACGGCGTGATGCTGCGCTGGCTGGCGACGATCGCGGGCGTCAATGCCCGCGATCTGGCCGACACCATTTTCAACTCCGGCTCGGTCATCCTCGCCAGTCCGCCCGACAAGGTGGTGCGCTCGGACTACAAGATTTATAACGAGGACGGCGTGCGCTTCGCCGTGGCCCAAGTCGAGGAGCTCGGCTTCGGCAATTTCTGGGCCCATGCGAAGCCGCTGTCGGCGGCGCTCGAGGGGCTCTGCGCCGCGGAGCATCTCGTGTTTGCCGGCCTGCTCGTCACGGACATCAACACGCAGAACTCGCTGCTCCTGGTCAAGGGCGACCCGGAAATCATCGCCCGCATCTCCTATCCGCACGTCGAGCAGGACGAGATCTTCGATCTGCCCGGCATCGTCAGCCGCAAGAAGCAGCTCATCCCCTACCTGACCGGTCTGCTGAAGGAGATGCAGGCGGAGGGCGCGACGCCCACCACCAAAGGCGGCGCCTGACGCTGAGTTCAGCGTTCAGGGTTCAGCGTTCAGGATCTCGGCTCCTGGCCTCTGTCTTCTGACCTCTGGCTCCCGGCCTCTGGCTCCCGGCTCCAGCCGTTCTGCTGTACTGCAGAATGCGGCCACTCGCTACTGACACGAGGAAGGCACGTTACCAAATCACCTGTGAATTCAGGGGCTTCAGGAATGCACTTGTATCCCGCGACGCCTGTGTGTCGTCATATGCCGTAAGTAAGAACAAACGGGAAACAAGATTTCGCACTTATGGTCCAAGGAACTTCGACATGAACACAAAGCTCACCGCCATCGCCCTTATCCTTTGCAGCGTCCAGATCGGCTGCGTCGGCACCGGTCCCAACACCCAGCGGGGTGCCGTCGCCGGCGGCGCTGCCGGCGCCCTGGCGGGTGCCATCATCGGCAACAACAGCGGCAACCGAAACGGACCCGCTGGCGCCCTCATCGGCGCCCTGGCCGGGGCCATCGCCGGTGGAACCCTCGGCAACGCAGTCGACAACGAAAACGGCACCTTGTACGGGCGTCCCATCGCGGCCGTCCCTCAGTACCCGGCCACCGCCCCGGCACCGGATGTCGTCCCCCCTCAGCCCTCCCCTTACGCCGTATGGGTCCCCGGATACTGGGACTGGAACGGTTACCAGTACAACTGGATGGCCGGATGCTGGGCCGTCCCGCCGCCCGGATTCCATGTCTTCGTCCGGGGCGAATGGATCGTCCACCGCGGGGGCTACTTCTACCGCCGCCCGTACTGGCGGTAAGAACCACCACTCAGCCCAAAGGGGGTCAGCACGACCCCGGCTATCGGGGCTGCTTCCTCTCTCTCAAGGGACAAATGCGCTGCCTGATCCCATTTGCGTCCGCTGCTGCAACGAGGGATCAGGTGGCGTTTGTGCCACTGAGGGGAAAACCGTAGAGTTCCTTGACGGGCGAAAACTCAATGACGCCCATGGCCCGAACCTGGCCCGAGAGCGGCCGAAGGTTGGCCAGCCCAACCTGAAACGCCCGATGGACCTCGTGGGTCGAGAGATCGAGACCGATGGTGCAATGAGGCACCCACTCGTCCGGCACGTAGTACGGCGAGGGAGACGCGCCCAACCCAAGGAGCTCCTCATGAACGAGCCGCTGGGCCCATAACAGCGATGCCGACGGAGCCGGTGCGAGGAACAGAACGCCCTCAGCCGAGGGGAACGCGCCGAGGGCGGACAAGGCGATTGAAAATGGCGCCATGCCACGGGCGAGGTGCTCCAAACGACCACGAAAGGCTGCTTCATCGAGATGCGGAAGCACCGAGGCGCTGACATGGGGCCGGTCGCCGAGTTGATCGAGGGTGGGCGTGACACCTGCAGCGGTGAGGGCGCGCCGGAGCTCCAAGACGGCATCTTCAAGAGCCCGATCGAAGTAGAATTGGACCGCGAAGTTCATATAGGAGCTGCCTTTCGCCACCTGACGTTTGCACTCATCGCAGGTCTCCTATTGCCGAGCGGTTGAGTGCAGCGGCCACTGAAGGCGGTCCGCTGCAACGAAGGGCCCGGCATGGCCCGCTACGCCGCAACCTCTGCCGAGCACAAGAAAAAAGAGTATCGTGACCAGCGCTGAGAAGAGCAGCCAGCCGTTGCTGTGGGCAACCGGGTTTGGCGGGGGCGAAATGTACGCCTGCTTTGAGCTGCGATACGCAAGGAACAGCAAACCAACGGCCGCGCCAAAACTCTCTTGCGCCGCCTCTCGTACCGCCGGCAGCGCGGGGCCGGCATAACATAGCGCCGACACGCAGGACACCATTCCTGCAACCAGATAGGGCCAGACCAGAGGCGTACCGGGTGGCAGATGGGTGGCAACGGCTCGGACGGAACGGACGTAGATGACAACACCAAGCGCACCCATCAGGAGGCGCCACAACCAACGGGGTTCGAGTGAGAGGTCACGCAGCACGAACGCCCAGTCTCCCGTGTTGGTAACCGCAGAGAAGATGAAGTAGCCAGCACCCCAGAAGAGGTTGAACGCCATGGCTAGAACGAAAAACAGCCGTGACAGGGATGCCGGCGGCCGCTGGCGCGCGAGTAACCAGCAAGCCGTACCGACGATGAGGTTCATGAGCGGACCCGCCGCGTCCGTGATCGGCCCTCCGTTCGTGCATTGGAAGTAGACGGAAGTCAGCAGGGTGACCCGGCCTCCGACGGCGAGACACATTCCACCGTGCCCGATGACTTCATGCGCCACACAGGCCGCGATGAACGCCACGGCGGCGATGGCACCAAGCGTGCTGTAGCTGCGGGTGCGCGATGGAAGTTTCATGCAATGCCGACGTCTGAGGTGAGCCACGAGCGCCCGGGCGGGGGCTCGTTGGCTCGACCGAATGGTCAGACTCCTTGCTGCTTGGTCATTGAACGTGTCAACAGCCAGCACAGAAGAAACAGAAAACCCGGTGCCGCCAGCGCGACAAAAGCGAAGCCCCTCGGGAAACCGGGCGACGACAGGCGATGCACCAGATAAAAGGCGGCGAGACTGGCAACCGTAATGCCTCCGCCCAAACCTTCCCACCGCCAAGCCACAATCATCCCCAGGCAAACTCCGAGAGGAAAGAACCCAAACAACGCCAGCTCGAGCGGGGTGAAATGCGACAGGTTCATTCCTTCTCCGAAGGCAAACAAGAGCATGATGCCGACGGATAGGACGCTCAGGATCCTGGCCGACCAGCGCAGCGCGCCGGGTGAAGCTGCTACCTTCGTCATCGAGGCATTCATAAAAACCTTTCTTCCGTGCCGAATGGAGTGGTTATCCCCATTCCAACCCGTGCAGGCACCAGCCGCAATTCGTTAGAAGGGCCGAAAAAAGAAGGCATGCCGTGCCTTGTACCTCAAGGATCCCGCCCACTGCATCAAGCCCTCCCAGTGCTCCGAAAGGTGAATGGTACCGCATGGCTCTTGCCGGAGGGTTGTGAAGAATTGAGGGGCAGCGTTCAGCGGCGGTCGGTCCCCCGGAGGATTCTGGCCATGATCCAGTCCGTCAAACCCGCGCTCATGCGCGAATGCTCCTGGACAAGGCAGGTCCAGGAGCCGTCGGCCTCCGGGACCATTTCGTCGCCTCCCGTCTTCTTGCCCGAAAACTTGAGGGTTACTTTGACGGTCCGGGACGGATGGATTCCGAGGGCCGCGAAAGTCCTGGCGGGACGCGTCAGGAAGGCTTCGGTGTTGGGATTGGAATAGCCGCCATCCTTGGTTTTAAGGGAATCGTCGACGGTGAAGTCAAAGGCCAGCAGTGCCTTCTCCCACACGTCCTTGGGAACGGATTTGAGAGTCTCGGCATAGAACGCGCGCAGCCCGGGGTGGCCCGTGACGGGGTACTTGTCCAGCGGACCCTTGTAGCCGATCCAGAACCGGCCCGCCGGGCTCTCGTAGAGCGCGGAGGCGGGATCCCAGTCGCCGGACACGATTTTATCGTAGGTCGGGTCCACCAGGATCCAATTCCCTGAATCCGGGTCCTTCACCGCGACGCCGGTATGCCCGCTGTCGCCGTTCTCGACGGCGCTGTAGTTCAGGGCCACGGCGTCAATGTAGATCGCCTCGAATCCCTTGGATTCGACCAAGGAATAGAAGGCGAAAGCGTAGTCCCCGCACCCGCAACTCAGGCCGCTCTTCAGGATCTCGGCCGGCGTGCGGCGGCGAAGGAAGTCGTCGGGGAAAGCCGTGACCCTGGAGCCGCTTACCTCAAGTTCGTATTGCTTCCGGTTGTCCATCGGCTGGAGCTTCCGGACCTGCTCCAGGCCGGAGAGGATCGCGGTGAGTGCTGTCTCCCTGGCCCGTGCCGTGGTGGACAGGAAGGCCAGGGCGATCCCCAAGGACACGGCGAGGAACCGGGCGGGATTTCGGCGGGTGAGCAACATGGCGTTTCTCATGGGAACGGGAAAGGATGGCCGACGGTTAACGATGAGTCATGTCGGCTGGCGGCGCGCATCCTGCGTCACGAGGATGCATGACAGCTTGGGGCGTTGGCTCTGGCGACTGTTGCTTCGGCGCTTTCTTCCGAAGCTGTAGTTTCACGGCCAGGCAGGGCATGCCGCCGTTCTGCGTCTCCCGCTCCTCCACGATTTCAAAGCCTTCGCTGCGATATAACGAGATGGCCGCCCGGTTATTCTTCATCGCCCACAGCCACGGCTCTCCATTTAGGCGCGGCAGGATGTGGCGCAACAAGGCGCGCGCGATGCCGCTTCGAAAGGCGGCCGGATCGACGAAAAGCCAACCGATGTAACTCCCCTCGTGTCCGACGAAACCTCTCAGCTTCCCCTTTTCTTCCCAGACAAAAACGGTGCTCCTGGCAAAGTCGGCGATCCTCTTTTCATCGTCGGCCAGCGGCACAAATGATTCGCCTATTCCGCCGGCCGCCAGCTCGTGTGGCTTGGATCGGTCGAAGACCCGGCAGACCTCGCTCCAGTCACGTTGGTGGTATTCGCGGATCATGTCTTTTGCCGAACGCTAAAGCCGGGGCGCGCCGGCAGAAGGTCTCGGCGGCAACGGTGGACGCCGGCCCGGCGTTCGCCCTGGCGCCTGGTCCGGCTCTTTTTTCCAGCCCGCCAAAACGGCGATCAAGGCCGCCAGATTTGCACCGACGCCGAGCCAGAGCGATGTTCGCCCAAGCCCACGAGTGGTCTCGGCATCGCTCATGTAGATTCTTTCTTCCAAGACAGCGCCCCGAAATTCTTCACTGCCCTCTTTTCGGTCGACCATGCGTTCAAGCCGATTGTGCGCCCGATAAAGCCCCTCATTGGTCTTTTTCGGATTTTGCATGCTGATGCCGATGAGGCAGAGCACGAGCGAGGCCAAGAGGAGGAGGACGACGAGTTTCTTCATTATTGCCCAACCGAGCGGTTATCCCAATTCCAACCCGTGCCGGCACAGGCGGAAGTTCGTTGGAAATTTTATTTATCGCGAGCATCGGCACCCGTCAATCTCCGCCCCAAGGGCCTGCCGGCCAGGGTTTAGGGTTCAGCGTTCAGGGTCTCCGCTTCTAGACTCTTCCTCCCGTCCTCTGTCCCCTGTCCTCTGTGCTCTGACCTCTGGCCTCTGGCCTCTGGCCTCTGGCCTGCCCCCCGGCTGCTCTTCAACGGCGGGTTTGGGTTTGAACGCAGCCACGCGTAACGTTTAATAATGCCGCGCGGACTGACGGCGGTGCCAGCCCGCCGAAATCATGAAGTCCACGGTTTGCCTGATTCTCGCAGCGGCGGGATTGGTCGCGTTTTCGCGGCCCCTGCTCGCGGAGCAGGCGGTCGGCCCAAAGGTCATCGAACCCGAGTCCCCTCTGGCGCACGCCGAACTGGCGCCCGGGCTCAAAGCCGCGGCGGATCACGAGGGCATCAGGCTTTTTCATCTCGACGAATTGGACGACCGTCGCCCGCCGTCCGTCGATGATGCGGTCGTTGCGTGGATCGGGTCAACCGAGGGGGGCGTCACCCACCAGTGGCTGATGCAATTGCGGCGGAGCGCGCCGACGGCCGCCGAAGAGAGGTCGACCCAAAGCCCGGACGTGACGAAATATCTCTCGTGGGGCCCGATCATCACGTTCAAGTCCAGGATCGAAGCGCTGGAGATCTGGCTTGCGGGTCCCGTCGATTCACCGCCGTCAACGACGGGACCGGTGCCGTCTGCGAAAATCCACCGGGTGCGGGTGTGCGTGCCCGGCGACTACCTCCGGCTGGGTCTCGACGACACGGCCCGCATCATCATGCATATCGAGCAACGGGCGCGCGAGACCCAACGGCAGCATCTGGCGCTGAATTTCGGGCAGATTTACGCGATGGATTCCCCGATCAGGGCCAGGAACATCGGCTACGCCAAGCCCGTGGCCGATCAGATCGGGTTTTCGCCGGAGATGGATCGCGCGTGGATCGGCGGTACCGTGGCCCTGGAGACCTTCTACGACACAATCGAGCATGTTCGCCTGCTGCGCAGGATCGCGTCGGTCGCTATCGAGAGACCTCCGCTTTGGAAGCTGGTATTGCTGGCGGTGGGAACCCAATTCAAAACCATGCTGGGAAACGGGCAGACCCATCCGATCGATCCCGGGGCCTTGGGATTGATGCCCGTCAAGCTGGAGTGCTTCACCATCCCGTTTGAAATACGTTTTGGGAATGATCCGATGGTCTTGGGAGAGTTGGCGGTGACCGCACCGGTTTCACCACTCGACGTAAGCGCGGGCATCCTCGGCCTGCTCGCTGTGAATCCGAAGGATCACCGGCGGATGGTTCAGGTGGTGCTCATCTCGGCGCAGCGGAGCCCCGCCCAGAATCCGGCGCCCGAAGGTTCCGCGCCGCCGCGCTGACCGGCCACCCACCGCTGGTTCCACCATTTTGAAAACGTGCCCCGGCAAGAACATCGTGAGACCTGCAAAGAGCGGGACACCTCTGAGCTGGATCTATGCAGTTGTAGGAGCGAGCTTGCTCGCGATTGCAGAGGAGAAATCGCCTGCAAGCAGGCTCCTACATTGTTCACCTAATGGTTTCAGGAATGCCGAGGGAAATCAGGGTTCAATTGCATGGCTCCGGCTGAGGAGATGTTCCACCCCACCCAGCGGAAGTTCGACATGATGGACATCAATGAAAGGCGCCGGGCCATGACGTTTCTATTCCACAAGTTTGCGCCTGTTCTTATCCTTCTGGGAGGCCTGCTGCTGGCTACCGCCCACCCTCTTGCGGCGCAGACTCCACTGAGTTTCGAGTACGCCCCAAACGTTCCGTTGGAAATCCAGGTGGCGAGCCGAACCGTCCGCGACGGCATGGCAGTGGAGGACTTCAGCTTCCTCGCGCCGACCGGCAGGCGCGTGAACGCCTACCTGGTGGCGCCGCCAGGCAAGGGCCCCTATGCCGGCGTGCTCTACCTCCACTGGCTGGGGGATCCCGCCACTTCGAACCGGACTGAGTTCTTATCCGAGGCCCTCGCCTTCGCCAAAGAAGGTGTCGTCTGCCTGTTGATCGACGGCCTCTGGTTCGATGAGAAGGCCTTCCCCTGGACGGGGCGCGACGGGATCCATGACCGCCAGCAGTGCGTGCGGGCCATCCTCGAGTGCCGGCGGGCCCTGGACGTGCTGCTGAACCGCCCGGAAGTGGACCCCCGGCGCGTGGGCCTGGTGGCCCACGACTTCGGCGCCATGGCCGGCGCCCAACTGGCGGGCATCGATTCCCGGGTCCGCTGCTTCGTGTTGATGGCCGGCACGCCTCACTACCACACCTGGTTCTTCCGCTGGTCCGGCCTGAGTGAAGCGGCGCGCCCCGGTTACGTCGCCGAGATGTCGCCGGTGGATCCCGCCACGCTCGTCGCCAAGGCCGACGGGGCCCGTTTCCTCTTCCAGTTCAGCCGCGACCGCGACGAGTGGGTTTCCCGCAAGGATGCCCGGGAGTTCTACGATGCGGCCAAGGGCGCCAAGCAAATCCGCTGGTACGACACGGATCACAGCATGCGGAGCGCCGCGGCGCGCGACGATCGCCTGGCCTGGCTGCGGGAACAACTGCTCCTGCCGCAGTCCTCCGGCGTGTCTTCCAACCGCCCGTAACTGGCCCCATTTGTCTCCCGCACGTCGAGGAGGACGAGATCTTCGACTTGCCCGGCATAGTCAGCCCCGCCGCATCGGCGTTCTGCTGACCAGCATTCTGCCGTACAGCAGAATGCTGAAGGAAATGTCGGCGGAGGGCCCGACGCCCACGCACAAAGCCGGCGCTTAGCTGGAACGATTCAGACGGCCGTGGTGGAACCCGCACTCCGTGCGGGTTTTCTTTCACCTCAGCCTGTCCTGTTTGATCTTAAAGCCGCGATGGGCCGGCTCCGCTAAGGCGTGTCTTCAAAATGTCCTGTATTGCAGAGTTGGGAGGCCGGCAGGCGTAGCGCAGTGCTTCCCTGTCCACCGTAGCTTGGAAGGCGAAGGCGGAAGCCTGCGCTGGGTGGATGAGCGCGGGTTAAAACACCGCGCTACGTGCCGCTGCAGTCAGAGGTTCATTTAGTAGGCTGTTTGCGGTTTGAAGACACGCCCCGGCACCCGGGCCTCTCACGCCCACTGCTTGCCCAGCGCGTCGAGCCCGCCCTTCGCCAGATCGGCCGCGGTCATCACCGGATGAAATTCAACGTCGCCACTGAAGGTGAGGAACCAAGGTTCGGCCAGGGCAGGCATTTTCGAGGCGTCGGGCATGTCGACAATGAGGACCGCCGTGCGGAATCCGTTAAGCGCGGTGAAATACACGGCCTCCGGTTTGAGGGCGTCCAGGATCTTCTTCAGCTTGGCGCCGGCGGTGCCGTCTTTGACCGCGGCGTTGAATTCCTTGTGCGGGGCTTTCGCGATCATCATGAAGCGCATGACGGAATCCTTTCTGATGGATGGTTGAGGGACTGTGAGGCCCGGCGGATTGCCGGGAGTTCGTGCGTGGAGCGGAGGATACTGCAATGTGATGATATTTCAAACGACTGTGGCGGATCCCGCCGGGCGCTCGGAAGCTGATGATCTCGGATCGCGATCAGGCGGGAGACGAAGGGTTGAGGCTATCCTCCGGCCTTTTACCGCCGCGGGATAGACGCGAAGAACCATTCCATGCCTTCCCGCACGCCCACGCACAAAGGCGGCTTTTAGCGGGTAGTGTCCTTTAAGGAACAAATGTGCGGCCTGAAGCCATTTCGGGGCATCCCAATCCTGCTCCAGCTGCTCGGATAACCGAAATCGGACCTAACGAATTAAAACGTGACCCCATCTGGCATTCCCTCGCTGCCTCTCCTTCCCAGCATGAACTCGTACCGCTTCGCTCCCTGTACTAATCTCGAACGATCTCGCCCTTTGTTTTTGAATTCAAGTAGTACTTAAAAGCTTTCTCAATAAAATCGTGTCTTCGCTTGATTGCGTACGGTTCTACTGAGGCTTGAGAAATGTGCTTTTGAAATTCTTCGAGTACATAACGATTCGTCGGACCTTCGTACTTTCTGAGAAGCATGAGGTTCTCATTAATTACTACGAGTAGTTTCACAAAGAACTTTGCGAACCGCGGTATCAGTAACGACTTCTTCCGCAGATACAATTCCTCAACGAATAGGTAGGCCGACACTGCGACGGCCCTGCTTGAAATCACCTGAGCATCCTTTCCGAAGCCACGGTTCATCAACGCAAGTACCTTCCTTATCCGCACAAGGTTTTCGTCGTGTTTATTCAGCTTCTCTTGTTCTTTAAAGAAGTCCTCGAGGTCATCGTATCGCGCTCGTATGAACTCACTGGTTTTAGCCCGACTAAAGGAGTTGATGCAAATTTGGGCCAAGGTGAACTGCCTGGAATAGCGCTTTTCTGACAGTCTCGTATGTTTAAGAAATGGCGCGTCACTTCCCATTTCCTTAAACACAAAATCGTGAAGGTCACCTACGTGGGCATTCAGCATCTCTCCAGAGTTTAGCCTGATTCCCAATTGAAGCCGTATAAATATTTTCCGAAGAAACTCGTCGTCATCAATTTTTGTGTAGATGACGAATGTTAGTTCGTAATCCTCAATTTTCTTGGCGAGTTTAGGAAGCTCCCTTCTCAGCTTTTTGTAGGTATATTTTTCGCCTGCTATCCGAACGGTGAGCGGACTTTCCTCTGTGGGGTCAGGCTTCAAAAATTCCTGCAGCGTTATCATTCTCTGTTTACCATCGATACACTCGTAGTCGAAACTCTCATTATCCTTAGTTTTAGCGAGGTACAGTTTCGGAATATCAATGTTCTCTACGATTGAATCTAAGAGCAGTTCCTGGTTCTCTCTCGTCCAGATCTTCTCTCGTTGGTAATCGGCATCGAGGTCAATGCGATAGATATAGTCATCGATAAACTGCTTTACAGTAACGGTCTTCAGCTGGCGCTTTGTATCAGCTTTCATATTCGTGTGTACAGTTTAATTGCCTAGCTCATGACACTTTTTAGGTATGGCATTGCCTTGAGGTCGGGTTCACCAATAATTTTGTCAGCAGTGTATTGCAGCCAGGTCTTGAAGGGATTACTAGGACCGACCACCGGCTTCCAAGGCACGCCGAGGCCTGACAATAGTTTAATACCGGGGAGGAATCCATAGTTCTTCTTGATGCTGTCGCCGACCTCGTCGCTGTCGATAATCTGGATATCAAACGACTCATTCCTTTCTAGGTGCGCTTTGAACAGCAGGTCGATCAGGTGCGCGTCATTTGGACTAAGAGAACAGCCTATGACCCGTAAAATGTCGCAACGAGTTAATATATCCAATGCACGGTTCCAAATAAAGCTATAAGGAGCATGCAGGTAGCTCTTACTGGAACCTAAGGGAATGATCTCGATGGTTCGTTTCTTACGAAGAACGTATTGGTCCTTCCAGTTGAATGAGCCATGCAATTTCAAAAGTGGAATATTTATGGTGGAATGCGGATCCGCATCGAGAGAGAAACAATAATTAATCTTTCCAGGATGTACTTTCTCATACGCTAGATCTAGCACATCGTCGTAGTTTAGTGATATGAGACCTATAAGGTCCTCCATGGCCTTTGTTTTGGGGTGATCGTGAAGTTCGAGTAGCGCTTTATGTAAAAAGAAGCGCTCGCTTCCGAATGTTTTAAGTACAGATGTTATATCGGCTTCCACCAGTTGCTTGAGGAGAGAAGTCTTGTCTGCCCAGTTATGGATCTTACTATTTTCTATCAAGCTCATGTAGAGCTCAATGTTCAGTGATCCACTGGTTCCGGTAACCAATTCTACGTCCTTGATATAGGCTAGATTTTTTTTGGCTCTCGAGATGACCCTCTTAGAAACATTTGAGATAAGAAGCCCGTTTTCATCGGGCTCCAAGTCAGGGTCGAGAGCCATAAGCTCAGCGTGTGTCGCCCCCGCTCCAAATAAGTAAACGATTTTTTTGGTCACTTCTGACGCCTTATTGCATCGTATCACTAGTTAAATCAGCGCAGGCGATGGACGGTGCTGTTGGTTGGTCAGCTGCGCGAAAAGCAGAGCACCGACTCGACGGCATCCACTTTAACGCGATACTTGTGCACATCGGGATTCACCCCCGCCATCGTTCGGTGATGGCGGAATAAATCTTGTCGGCGCAATGTCATATTATGATTGGCGGACATCTCGACGATCATTCGAGGAAGGTCGTTGTGCACATCCTTGTAATAGGAGTCCTGCACCACGAGCACGCAGGTGCCGTCCTTCTTGAGCGTGCGGGCGATTTCGCCGAGCGATTGGTAGATTGAATCGAAATACTGGAGGTGGTTCTTGAGGTAGTAGCTCGCCGAGGCCTTAGATTTGTGCGCTTCAAGTCTTTCGAGGAAGGCGTTGCACGATTTACCCCAATTCTTACTGGCAGTCGGCGCCACCTGTGGAACGGTCGAAGTGCCGATCAGTTTGCGGCGCAAATCAGCAAATTCGCTTTCAAGACGGAAACCGAGCACCGCGAGCTCCGCGCGCGTGGAGACAGCATAGTCAATGCGCGTACAATAAGGCGGTGAGGACAGCACGAAATCCACCGATTCTTCTGGCAGGGGGATTTTGTCCGATGAGCCAATCGAAATCTTCACTTTGCTGTCCTTCGTCAGGGGGTCGCATTCAATGGCGTCCGCCATTATTTTAACGTGCTCTTGGAACGCCGTCCGTACGTCAGCTGGGTTCGGCCGCAACCGCGCTCGCAGCGACATCGGCTTCTTAATCCACGTGGGATTGCTCGTCTCAAAGCGCCGTAGCAATCGACGGGTGGTCCGAAACAGCGCGACGTAGAAAAAAGCCGCCAAGTCGGAGATCTGCTGTATGCGTTCGTCGTTTAAGAGACTGAAGGAACTGTCGGCGGAAACGAGAACGCGTTGAATGGCGCGTTCCAACGCGCGAAGACTGCCGGCCGACTGCGGCACAAACCACGTCGTCAATGGCTCGCTTTCATCAACGAGGATATCAACCGTACCCTTGACGATCGTTGCGCCGATTGGAACAAGGCTGTTTTTCTCGCGCTTGCTCAACATGCGCGCGCGAGCCGCGAGCACCATTACGGGGTTGAGGTCAAATCCGTAGGCATCATGGCCAAGGCCCGCCGCCGCTGCGGTTGTAGTGCCGCTGCCGTTCCACGGGTCGCTCACCGCCGAGGCCAGCTCCATCTTGGCTGAGGCAATGAGCCGCTCAGCAAACCTTACAGAAAACCCCGCGTAGTAGGGATACCAACTCGCCCGGCCCGTCTGGATTTCTGATTCTCGCTTAGGGTTGAGAATATCGAGCTTGGAGAAGGGCGTCACGGCATTGCGAGGTTATGGTTGGCGGCTCTTTTGTCGAGGCCACGTTCGACCTAGACAAGCCGCACTGAAAACATGGGTGAAGCAAATGGGGTCGGTTGGGCTTACCCCGGTTTCTCGGGGGGGCCGCGAAGGGGCCACGTCTTAACCCCTGACAGGCCTGGTTCCGCGGACGCTGGCGATCGCTTCTTGGGGAAGCCCAGATGGGGTCGGGTCCAAACAATTGCGCCGGACGGGCGGATGGCGTCACGGCTTGATTCCTGGCAGCCTTTCTTGAGCGGTCATTCTCTCTCCAGCATGGGAAAAAAGGCGCCGCCGGGCTTTCTGCTGTCCAGCAGCAGGGCACGGCCCGGCGGCGCCCGATCAGCCTATACAACCAGCAAAAATCTTCAGGCCTGACCGCGGCCGCGGCGTTGTTGGGATCGTGGTCACGGCAGGCCTGAATGAGAAGACGCTACCGGCAGGCCGGCCGGATTCGAACCTTTTAAACACTCTAATTTTGGTAGGGTGGCTCGGAGTTTTTGGATGGGTCATCCGCGGACGCTCAATAATACCTCACGCCAAGTACGCGAAGTAAGCAAAGGGTGAAATGCGTTGTTATGCCTCACGGAACGTCCGCAAAGGACGCAACGTAAGGGCATGTATCAAACCCATTCAAACCTTAGCGTACCTGGCGTCCTTGGCGGCTCTGCTGGCCAGCAGAGCGCCTTGGCGTGAGAATGGCCCCCGGGGACCCATCCTTCGGTTGCATCGGGCCCAAAAAAACTCTAACACCTCGGCAACATGCCCCACCGGCCCTTTTCGGCCCCCGCCGAGCCGCCGGCCCCGCCAGGTCCAGGCCGCGCCGGCTGGCGCGCTGCGCTGGCCGCCGGACTGTTTCTTATCACGGCGGCGCCGGCCTTCCCGCAAGGATTGCTTCAATGGCTGTATCACCACGAGGTGCAGGTGATCACCTCGACCGACATCATGCCGGCGGGCTTGCTGCTGCGGCCACCTTCGCCCACTGATCCGGTTTACTACGTGGCGAAGAACTTCGGCTATCGCGACTTTGGCGCGGTGATGACGGGAGATAAACTGCCCGTGCCGCAGGATATGATGCGGACGATCGTCCGCGTCCTCGCCAAGGCAGGCTATCTGCCGGCGGATGCCCGGCACCCCCCCACCCAGCTCATCATCTTCGCCTGGGGCACGCTGTATCGCGACGACATGCCCAACCCGGTGAGCCACATGACGCCCTATCCGAGTAACCACTTGGCCATGGTGCCCAACCCGCAGAACTTCAACCTGCCGGACACCCAGCTCAACTACGGGCGGGAGCTGCGGTTTCTCGGCGGTGACAAGCTCGGCTTGGTCTCGGAATACCTCGACGATTCGATGGTGCCGCCGATACCCGGCCTGACCCGCATCGATTCCGACGCGGAAGCGATCCGAAGGGTGGCGGCGGAGAACCTCTACGTGGCGGCGCTGGCCGGCTACGAGTTTCCCGTGCAGCAGCCCAGGCATCCAAAGATGCTCTGGCGGACCAAGATCAGCTGCCCGGCCGCCGGGCTGGTGCTCGCAGACACGCTGCCGCCGATGCTTGTCATTGCGGCGCCGTACATCGGCCGCGAGACCAGCGGGCCGGTGTGGGTGAACGCCTCCGATAAGTTCAAGCCCGATATCCGGATCGGCATTCCCAAGGTCGAAGAGTACCTCGATTCGACCCAGGTGCCCGTGATCGAAAAACAGGCCGCTCCACCCAAAGGCGGACGATCCGGTAAGTAGCTGCGCCTCGCTGCGTGTCCCGGTCTCATGCCGCAGGGCATTCTGCCGGTCATTCTACCGGCCAGTAGAACGGATGAGTTCCCGTCACTCCGTGCCGATCACGGCATGAACGTCTGGAATTGCGTCACGCCATTCACGAACACCGGCTGGTAATAGATGCCGTTGAATTGATAGGCAACGGCGCCACGGACCGACACCTGCACCGCCCCCGGCGGCAATTCCGGCACCGTCACGCCGATGGGCGGCGGGGCAATGACGAATCCGCTGTCTTGCTGCACGTAAAACGCGCCGCCCGCGTAATAGTACACCAGGTTCCCCGCCTCGATGGCGATCGCCCCGTCCGGCAGGTCCGTCACATCCGCCCCGACGGGCGGGTACACTTCCGCATACCCACCGTCCTCGGGTTGGTAATAGATGCCGTCGTCGTAGTAGTAGGGCGCCCCGTTCACGACCAGGGAGATGCATCCCAGTGGCAGCGCCGCCCACCGCCGGCCCTGGGCAAAGCCGTTCCAGAACCGCGCGCGGTGGACGTCCACGTCCACGTCATGGTGCACGACGACATCGCGGCGGACCTCAAACGCCGGACGCTCCGCCACCGGCCGCTGCACGACGTGCGTGTCCGCGTGGCGGATGCTGCCATGACTGGCGCGGTCCACCACGACAGGCCGCTGCGGCACGGCTGCGCGCGGGGGCGCGGCTGGGTGCGCCGGTGCGGCGGTGCGCGCCGGTTCGCGGCTCGGTTGGCCGCCGCCGCCCCCTCGCGCCGGCTCCTGCCGTTGCGCGTGAACCGCCAGCAAGGCCACCAGCAGCCCCGCCAGACCGACCCCCATCCTTTTCAGAAAAGTGGCATTGGCAAAGTTCATGATTACTTGCCCTCCTTGGTATGCGCTTCGCTCTGGGCTTTGATTTCTTCCACCTTGATCTCGGACGCCCCCGCGGGTGGTTCGAAGTTGAACAGGAAGTCGGGCAATTTGGTCTCAAAGTCCCAGTGGGACAAAATCGCCGTATATTGCGGCGAACCCTCCTCGTCCCGGTAGGTGATCACGATCTTTCGCGGCACCGGTTTGGCGCCAGTCTCGATCCAGATCTGCCAGTCGACCGCGCCCTCCGAAAAAGCCAGGTGCTCGCAGGGCACCCCGAGCACCGTCACCGGACCGAGATCGGACCCGGAAACCGCCTTCTGCATCGCGCTCCGATAGGGGTCGCTGACGATCAGGTCCTCCAGCGGCAGGGTGATGCCAAACCGCTCGCAGGCCACATCCAGCGCTTCGTCCAGCGTGCCCGGCGCCGGAATGCTGCCGTAGAAATTCTTCACGCGATTGAGCAGCGTGATCGATTTGCCATCGTAAAACAGCCCGCGACTGTGGCGGGTGGAACGCACCTCCGCGTGGAAACGATCGGGCCGCCGCACCTGCAACTCAATGGTTCTGCTCGCCTGGATCCTTTGTCCCGAGGCCAGCTGGATATCCTGCCACACCTCCGCCGTGACCGAATACGACTGCGCCTGCGCCAGATAATCGCCCATCCGCTTCAGGAACTCATCGGCCTGCGGATCCATCGCCGGCTTCGCATCCGCGGCGATTGCGGGTTTTGCACAAAGGCCGGCCAGGACGCCGGCGGCCACGACCAGGCGCAGCCCCTGCCCCGTGCGGTTGATGATTCGGTTGATTCCATTCATAAAAGCCTCCGTTCCCTGAGGTGTGTGGGCCAGCGATGCACGATAACTGAAATTACCCATATGATTTGCGCCCCGCCGCCATCGCGAACCATTCAGTCGGAAGAGCACCGGCAAGGTAGCACCTTTGACAATGCTGACAACCCGATTCCGAGCTTGGTAGTGGGTCAGTTTCACATGTCATCGCGCCTGCCCATCGTGGCTCGCAGAGCGAAGTTGAGAGGCCCGTTCGGCTGGCCAGCAGAAAGGGCTGGCCTGTCCTCCGTAGCCTTGGCGAAGGAGGATGGCGATCCAGCTAAATAATGCCTCACGCAACGTCCGCAAAGGACGCAACGTAAGGGCATGTATCAAACCCATTCAAACCTTTGCGTACTTGGCGTCCTTGGCGTGAGGGTAGCCGGCGTCCCTCGCGGACCTTACGTGAGGGATGGCCGGTGACGGCGTGTCTTCAAACCGTCTGTAACTGGGTTTGGGGAGGATTCCGCCCACAGGGAATCTCAGGGACGAGGAGAAGTCGCCGCTGGAGCCGGCGCTTGGACGTGGAGTCCGTGCACGGATTCAAGCGGGAGCGTGAGATCACCAGTAGAGGGACCGGTCGACCAGTGCAGGCTGAGCGCGCGGGGATTGGGCACCATCGGGAAGAAGAAGCTGCCGACGCGCGCCTCACCGGGTGCGAGGGTCAGCGGCAGGGCGAGGCGACGCTGCTTGAACTCGGCCACGGTGTCGTCCTTGTTGAGGCCGACGATCCTCCTGACGTAATAAGCCGGTACCGGGACTACGGCCGCTACGGCCGCCAATCCGGCGCCTGCACCCGTAACGCCGCCAGCAGGGGCAACGAGGCGGACCCCGCCGCCCACAGTGACCGCGGCCGGTGCAGCATCGCGCGCGAAGGCCATGCCGGCGCCGAGATATTTCTGCTCAAGGAGCGTGCTTTGCTTTTCCAAGGCTTGCATGCCGGCGCCGGGGGCGTGGTTGGTGCCGGCAAAATCGGTCAGCGCCGCGGAGGCGATGGTCAGAGGCTGGGTGCCCTGATTGGAGATGGTGACGACATACTCATCCCAATACGCTTCCCGCTTCCACGAGCCCGGACCGTCGTAGATGATGATCGTGTCCAACACCATTGCCACGGGAGGTTGGACGGTGGCCAGATTGATTGGCACGAGTGGAGACGCGCCTCCTTGCGCCGTCTGGTCATTGCTGGAAGCGTAGCCAGATAACGGCGCGCCGGCGCTGAGCAGCACGGCGACGAGGGTTATTGTTTTCATGTGCATTCGTTGGGTCAAAGGGTGAGAGCAAGGCGTCTTACTTGCCGGCCGAAGCCGGGGTTGGTGCCTTGACGTGGAGTCCGTGCACGGATTCTAGCGGGAGCGTGAGATCACCGGCAGAGGTGCCGCTCGACCACTGCAAGCTGAGCGTGCGGGGGCTCGGGACCATCGGGAAGAAGAGGCTGCCGATGCGCGTTTCACCGGGGGCGAGGGTCAGCGGCAGGGCCAGGCGCCGGCGGCTGAACTCGGCCACAATGCCGGCCTTGTTGTCACTGTTGGTGGCCCACACCGTGAGGTAATACATCGGTAGCGCGATCACGGTCGCTCCGGCCACCACGCCGGCGCTGGCGGAAAATATGCCGGCAGCGGCCACACCGCCGGCACCGGCACCGACGATGACCACTCCCCCTCCGGCGTAGCGTACAAAGCCGACGCCAGCGTCGAGGAATTTTCGCTCGAGGGTCTTGCTTTCCTTTTCCAAGGCCCAGGGGTCGACACCGGGGGCGTGGGTGACGCCGAGGGGATCCGCCAGCGCCGCCGAGGCGATGGTCAGCGGCTGGTCGCCCTGGTTGTGGAGGGTGACGACATATTCGTCCCAAAACGCCGCGCGCTTCCACGATCCCGGGCCTTGGTAGATGATGACCATGTTCAACGCCACCTCGAGCGGCGGTTGCGTGGCAGCAAGATTGAGCAGCATGGGCGGAGGCGTATTCTCCCGCGCCATCTTGTACTTGGTGGAAACGCAGCCGGACAGCAGCACGCTCAAGGCCGCCAACGTCGCGACAATCGACCGGAGGCCGGATAAGGGGGAAAAGTCGGTGAAGAGATTGCGAGGGTTCATATCAATTCTCCGTTTGGTCTGCGGTTGATTTGTCAGTGAAAGACAATCGCGGGGGGCAGTGTAGAGAGACGGATTCGCCCGGCTCGGGGTCGGTGGCGATGAACAGGGAGAGCAGCGCGAGGCGTATGACGTCGCTTACGCGCCGTTGAATATCAAATAGAGCAGAATAAATGAAGCCTGAATTTACCGCGAGGCGGTGCCGCTGACGTGATTACGGCGTGTCTTCAAACCTTCCGTAACTGGCGTTTGCGGCAAAGCGTCGTCGAAGGTGCCATGATGACAACCGAACGCTGGGAACTGCCGGAGCGATTCGGCCCCACCGGCATCAATCCTCCGGTTGCATCGGGCCCGGAAAAATTCTAACACCTCGGCCACATGCCCCACCGGCCCTTTTCGACCTTTGCCGAACCACCGGCCCACGTCGGGCCGGGCCGGGCCGGCTGGCGCGCCGCACTGGCCGCCGGCGTGTTCCTCTTCACGGCGGCGCCGGCCTTCCCGGCAGGATTTCTTCAATGGCTGTTTCACCACGAGGTGCAGGTGATCACCACGACCGAGGTCACACCAACGGGGGCGCTGCGGCGTGCCCCGTCGCCGTCCGATCCCGTCTATTACACGGCGCTGAGCGCCGGCTACCACGATTTCGGCCCCACGATGGGCGGCGACAAGCTGCCCGTGCCGCAGCAGATAGTCCGGATCATCGTGAAGGTTCTGGCCAAGGACGGCTATCTGCCGGCGGATGCGAACCACCCACCGACCCAGATGCTCATTTTCACCTGGGGGACGCTGAACCCCGATGTGATGCCCAACCCGGATGATCCCAACCTGCCCGACATCCAACTCAACCGCACGCAGATGATACGGTTTCTCGGGGGCGACAAGCTCGGCTTGGTTTCCGAATACCCCCCCGAATTTGGGGATACGTTGTATCCCGGCCTGACCCTCTTCGATGCCGACGCCCGGGCGATCGCGGAGGTGGCGCGGGAAGAACTCTACGTGATTGCGCTGGCCGGCTACGAGTTTCCCGTGAAGGAACCCAAGCATCCGAAGCAGCTCTGGCAGACCCGGATTTGCTGCCCGTCGCCCGGGCTGGTGATGGTGGACACACTGCCGACGATGCTCGCCATTGCGGCGCCGTATATCGGAAACGTGACGAGCCGTCCGGTCTGGGTGAACGCATCCGACAAGTTCAAGCCCGTAGTCCACGTCGGCAATCCCAAGTTTGAGGAGTACCTCGACTCGGGCCCGCTGCCGGTTTACGACAAGAAAGACGCGTCGGCCACGACCGGGCGCGACGGCAAGTAACGACGGACGCTTTGTCCCCCAACCCCGTTGCAGACGGCGTGAAGACACGCCGTCACCGGCCAGCCCTCACGCCAAGGACTCCAGGTACGCAAGGGGTTGAATGGTTTTGATACATGCCCTTACGTTGCGTCCTTTGCGGACATTGCGTGAGGCATAACAACGCATTTCACCCTTTGCCTACTTCGCGTCCTTGGCGTGAGGGAGATCGCCGCGGCCGGCTGGCGCCGCTTACGTGCCGCTCGGCTGTTCGTGCGGGCGCAGATAACCTTGCAGCCGTTTCAGCAGGAGCTCCTCACAGCGTTCCGTCGAGGTCGGCTTGATGCTCTGGTAATCGGGATGATGGGAGTTCTGTAGGTCGACGATCACCCAGTCGCCCTGGCGGTCACAGACGACGAAATGCACGTAGCCCCGCTCCCAGTTTTGGGCATTGAAACGATAGTCGGCGCAAAGGACGTAGTCGGCCGGGGGCGGATTCTTTTGCACGTACTCCCTGAGCTCTCTCGCCAGATCCCATACCATTTTCATCTCGTTGGGATCGGATCGCGGGTGTGGGAGGGTGACGGGATCGGTGGGGGTCGATGCCGACTTGAAGAGCCGGGCGTCGCCGATCGATTTCGCGATCCGGGCGGCCACTTCGTTTTCGCCGTGATCCAAAGCAACGACGGGAATCACGACCACCGTCGCATTCTGACTGGCGGCAATCATGGCTTGCAGCCGCGCGGGAAGCGCGTCGCGCTCCGCTTGCGGCGGCAATCCGCTGCGCTCATCCATCAAGCGCGCAAATTTTCCGGGCTTCGCGGCCTTGGCGGTGTCGGCGTTCAGGCCGAGCTGCGGACTGAGCCGCGCGACCAGGAGCATCGCCATCGTCATCGGTTCGCGCGCCTCCGCTTTGCGGAAGGCTTCGTCCGAGGCGGTCAGATGATCCGTCCACAGAATTGCGCCGGTTTGGTCCGCGACGATCGCCCTCAGTTCGTTCAGGCCGGACTGGCGGTTGCCGTTGAAGTCAGCATACAACACGTATTCGGTCGCCGGTGGATTTTGGCGGACGAAATTGGCGAAAGCTTCCGGCAATTGGTCCATCGAGATTCCTTCGCCGGGAACGAAGGCCGTCGCCCCGAGCTCGATGGTTTTCAGTCCTTGCTGTTCGAGTCTGAGCGCGACGAACTCCGTCACGCGATCAAACGGCTGGCCCCCGAGTACCACGGGCAGGACGGTGAGCGAGGCATCCGGACCTCGGGCTGTCATCTGCTCGATCTTTTTCGCCGGGTCGGTTGCGGGCGAGGATGGGCCCGGCGCATCGGCGGCCTGAGCCGCGGTCGAAACGACGACGGCAAAACTCAAGACGAGCCCGGTCCATGTATTTTTCACGAGTGTTTTCATTACAGTTATCGGGTTTGAGGCCGGCGTTCACCGAGCCGGTCATGTTGGCGAGTTGAGACGGTGGTGAACGTCTCGATGGTAGCGCCGCACACGCAGCCGCGTGAGTTGATAAATTCAATGTCGCGCATTGCGCGAACCGATGGAGCGGTCTCGGCGCGCCCAGCTCTGCTGGCCAGCCCTTCGACTTGGCTCAGAGCAGGCAGCGCGCCCCACCCGCTCCCCTCCCGAGATGGTTTGTAACGTAATACGTTACAAACACCCCTCAACCGCTCGCCCGGCGTGGTGAGGTCAAGCTGCTCGACCGGCCAAGTGCCCGCCGCCGGTCGAGCGACTGATCTCCTTGGCGGCTTTGCGCCTTGGCGTTAGATCCAGGCGCAAAAAATCCCGTCCTCGATTAATCGAAGACGGGATTCGCTTCTAAAGTATTGGCGCCAAGTTCAGGTCTTCTTGGGCTCGTCCTGCTTCGGCTGGTCCGGCTTGGGCTGGTCCTGCTTGGTGTCGGCCTTGGTGTCAGTCTTGGTGGCTTTCGCGCCGGTGCAGCAGCAGTCCTTGTCGACGCCGCAGACTTTGCCGTCCTTGTCTTTGCCGCAATCGCAGGCGGCCTTGGGTTTGTCCTGGTCTTTCGGCTGATCCTTGTCGGCCGCAAAGGCGTAGCCGGACAGCAGGAGGGAGGCGCCCGTGAGCGCGAGGAGGAAACGGAGGGTCTTCATGGAATTCTTTGGATTGAGGGTTAATGTGCGCAGAAAACCATCCATCGCAAGTGCTTTGGATGGCTTTCCCGTCATCGGCGAAAACTGGCGAGAAATCGGCAGGAGAGGCGCCTTATGCCGGTCTCGCCAAAATCGCCGCCTCGGCCTCCACGATCTCCTCGATGGTTTCTCCCGCGGCGGTGAAAGGGGACAGCACAGCGCGCAACTCGGCACCAACCTGGTCCGTCCGGGGGCCCAGCATTTCCGGGGACGTGTTGGACATTGAAAACAGCCGGCCGATCAGCGTGTCCACGGAGATGGTCTGCCGGAACTGGACGGATATGGTCTCCCGGAGGGAAAACGCGCTTCCGGCAAAGAACGCCGCCGCCTCCACCCAGTATCTGCGACGGTCCTTCTCGGGGGTCACACGGAACCTGAACTCCTCATAGCTGGCCAGCCACGGATTGGCCGGCCCCTCGGCCGAAGAAGCCCCGCAGACGACGATGAAGCCTTGCGGGCGGACGAATCGGTCGAGCAAAGCGAGGGTTGGCGCCGGAGTCATCCAGTGAAGCGCGCGGCCGATCGTCACCACATCGAAGGGGCCGAGACCGGCGGGCAGATCCTCCGCCCGGCCTTCGATCAGGTCGAGCGCCACGCCTTCGGCCGCCGCCGCTTCCTTGGCCGCGGCGATCATGGCCGGCTCTGAATCCACCCCGGCCACGCTCCGGACGAACGGCGCAAAGCCGAGGGCGAGCTGGCCCGGACCGCAGCCGAGGTCGAGCAGCGCCTGCGAACCGTCGAGACGCAGCGCCCCGGCGACGCGACGAAACAACTCCGGCGGATACGGCGCGCGGCAGCGTCGATAGTAGGGCACGGTGGAAGCAAAGCGTCCCATGAGTTTACTTTAATCAATCAATTGACGGACTGCCTTGAGCATCAATCCGATTCCCGGACATGGAAAAACAAAACAGCCAAGAGCCGCGTCAGGCCGTCGCTCCCTCAAACATTGTTGCCGTCAGTCCGGTTGTCCAGCGGAGGTGGATAGGTCAGAAGATGGGCCAACAGGAAACACGCAAGGGAGCCTCCGACGGAAAGAACGACCAGCGTACGTGCCAGCCTCCTTCCGTGCCACAGGCTGCCGAACCAGTCCCTAAACTCGGCAGCCACCACGTTGGATTTCCCTCCAATGCGTTCCATTTCGTATTCGTAACGCTTGGTTGCGCCAGACAGGATCGCATCCGGGCTTCCGCCATCGGGCGCCGCCCGCTGGTTGATCACGGCGGCGGCAATCAAGCCTGCGACCAGGAGGCAGATTCCAACCAGACGAAAACGCTTCTGGAGGGTCTTGTCTTTGCCGGACACATCCTGTTTTTCCTCAGCGCTCATCGCTTCCTCCTGTTCGCGGCCAAAATCCGTCACCATCACTGCCTCCCAAAGCAAGACCAAACGGAAAGGCCGATTTCGCAGCCGTATCGCGCCGCACGCCGACCGAGGCAGCGGAGTTACAGCAGGAAATACAGCTCCGGCGGTGGAACTCTCTGTCCTCTGTATTCTGTCCTCTGTATTCTGTCCTCTGATAGCACGGCGAAGCCATTGAATTCATGCCCGCGACATCATCGGCCTCCCACCCCACTGGTTCCGCGCGAGATCAGCATTGAAAAAATGGGCGGCCCGCTCCCTTGTTTCCACATTCCCATATGAAACATTCCACATTCCTCGGTCGGGTAGTCGGCGCTCTGGTGCTCGCCACGACCTCCCTGGCCCTCCGCGCGGCGGACAACCCGCCCGTGCAAGACATCCGCATCATCCTCCACACCAGCAAAGGCGATATCGAAGCCACGCTCTTCGCGAGCAAAGTTCCGATGACCGTTGCCAATTATCTCAACCTCGCCCGGCAGGGCTTCTACGATGGCCTCACCTTCCATCGCGTCATTCCGAATTTCATGATCCAGGGCGGCGACCCGACCGGCACCGGGCGGGGCGGGCCCGGCTACAAATTCGCCGACGAATTCGACGACTCGCTCCGGCACTCCAAGCCTGGCATCTTCTCCATGGCCAACGCCGGTCCCAACACCAACGGCAGCCAGTTCTTCATCACCCACGTTCCCACGCCGTATCTCGACGGCAAGCACAGCGTCTTCGGCGAAGTGACCATGGGCCAGGACGTGGTCAACCAGATCGCCAAAGGCGATACGATCATCCGGATCGAAATCCTCGACCCCACCGACGCCCTCTTCCAGGCACAGGCCGCCAATATCGAGCGGTGGAACGCGGCGCTGAAGAACCGGCGCCCGCCGGCTCCCGTCGCTCAACCCAAATAGGGTACAAAATCAAGTGGAAGCCGACGCGCGATCTTTCGCTTCGTCGGCGGCACCCGCCGGCCCTCGGCCCGGCGCAGTCGCTGCACTTGGCGCTTGCCTCCCGCTCCAACGCCTTCAGCCGCTTGGCCTCGCTGAGGTCCATCTGGCCGAATTTTTTCTTCCCACGGTGGATCGTCACCGCCGAGATGTTTTGCTCTCGGCAGATCTCCACGATGTACCGGCCGCCATCGGCTCGCGCTGCAAACTGGATGAGTCCGGTGGAGGGGAAGCTCGCTCCTTTCTGAAGTCAGGTTACTGCATCAGCGTGTAGTTGAATGTCGTGCTGCTCTTGAGCGCCTGGAACTGGGCGGCGTTAAGGCGCTGATAGTTGATTCGGCGATAGGTGCGCAAGATCGGAGTGCCAGGGGGGAAACGGCGTTGCGTGCCGTACAGGCTGTTGAAACCCCAGGTGCGGTTCGGCGGGTTGTAGCGCGCATGGATCCATTGCCCGGTTGCCACCCGGCTATCGAACAGGGCGACGATCGACCCGCGATAAAGCAGGGTCTTGCTGCTCCAATTCTCATGGAAGCGGGGATAATTCTCGACGCCGCCCGAATAGGTGCTGTTCGCGCCGCTCGTGCCGGCGCCATCGCCGGAGGTCTCCACGATGCCAGTCAGAAACGCCGCGGAAACCTCGGTGTTGGTGGCCGTGGGCGCGCTGCTGCTGGGCAGGTTGTTGCCGTCGCCTACCGGCAGCTTGGAGGAGGATTTCCACCACGCATTGGAAAGAATATTGACGGAATCCGCGGCGATCGAGGCCGGCGACTCGTTGGTGCGAGGGGTGGTCGGGCTGTCCGAACTGGAATAGGTGGCGTTGTAGTCGCCGACCACATAGGCCGGGGCGTTGGTCGCCACCGTGAAACCGTCCGCCGTGCCCGAACTGGTTTGGGCCCGGTTGGGCAGCTGCGAGCCATCAACCAGGCGGACGGCGGTTTCGCTGCCGGTCTGGGTGCCGACGCCAGAAACATCGCTTGTCGTACTCCGGCCACTGGCGGGATTCATCACGTCTACGTAGACGACGCCGTTCCAGCCCTGGTCGTTGGGGTCAACATTGGCGGAACTGCTGGCGCCGTTGTGATCCAGGCTCCACGGCACGGTGGTCGTGTGGCTGCCGGTGCCGGTGGTCACCGTGATCAGGGAGGCGATCGGCATGGATGAGGTCGAATTGACCGCCGTCCGCAAAGTCCCGGCGTCGATGTCCACCGTGTTGACCCATTTGTTCTCGCGGTTGTCCCACATAACGCGGTTCGATTTGACGGCGCCGGTGGGCAGCGCGAGGATCCGGTGGCTGTTCGGCTCGGTCGCTCCATTCTGGACGGTGGTGAGCCAGCTGCCGACCGTGCCGGCAGTGACGGCGGCCTTGTAGGAGCTGGCATCCTGGGCGTTGCTGAACGCGGTCACCGTGCCGTTATTCTGTTGTACGACAAGGTAGAGTCCCGCTTTGTTGGCGAATTTCTGCTCCTCGATGTTGGGATCAGCGCTCGACGAGGTGTCGGGAGGTTCGATCAACTTGTGGGCTGTCGTCGGATCGGTGACGCCGGGCGGATTCGCCGGCTGGATCCCCATGCTCGCGTCCGCCACGTAAGCTTTCCAGAGTTGCTCCGCCACGTCGTTGAATTGGTAGCGGCTGTCTCGGGAATTGAGGCTGGAGTCGACGCAGGTGTTCAAGTGGGTGCCATCAGGCAGGAGGGGGCTGTCGATGCCGACCGTGAGCAGATTACCGCTGCTGTCTGTCAGGCCGTTGGTGAAATAGATGTTCTGCCCGGTCGGCCGGCCCTGGGTCGATTGCACGGAGTAAAACTTGCCGGCCGTGGCGAACGTGCTGAGGAACGTGAGCGAGGTGTCGGTGGTGAGATAGACATCCCCATTGCTCCGGACCGGGCCGCTGACGGTCATGGGCGGGGACGGCTGGAACTCGAGAGTCATGTTGTAAAAGATCGCATAATTGAACAGGGAGGCATCACGAACCTCGAATTCGGCGCCGCCGTAGGACGTCAGCGAATTGCCGGCGGCGTCCTGGGCGTTGCCCTGCCCGAGCAACCGCACGGCCTGGACACTCACCTGTTGCCCGCGCAGGGGATCGAAGGCATTGCTGAGGTCGCTGGGATCAATATATTGCTGGGTACCCTGGCTGACCTGGCTGGCCCACAATTGCACGGTGCTGGCCACCACATCGTCGTAATCGGTGATGGCCGTGGAATACAGGGCGGCCCGGCGGTTCACGAGGGCCTTGATCGGAGCACTGGTCAGGTCCGAGGTGCCGAAGCTGCGGTTGTTGTCAAAACGTTGGATAAGTTCCGCGCCGGCGTATTCCAGGGCGGCATCGGCCGAGTTCTGGGCCTCGAGATTGAGCTTGAACCGCTTGGTGATCCGCCGTTCGGAGAGCGTATAGTTTAGCAGCCCGGCCGCGATGAGTGCCAGCACGGCGGTGAATACCACGACCAGGGCGATGACCGAGCCGTGCTCGCAGCGCCGCGGATCAACCCCGCGGAGAGACGGTGAAATTGTAAATGTTGGTGACACGTTTGGCTTGGTTTCCATGGAGAATCCGGGAGCGCACGAAGACGCTCCGTCCTTGATAGTTGACAAAGTTGAGGTTGCTCGAAAGTCCCTGCAGATTGTTAAGAGCGACCGCCGCGTAGTGCGCATCGGTGGCGGCAGACTCGACGGCCGGGGGCAGGAGCGACTCCACGGTGACGCCGCTGCCCAAGGTGGCGGGAAAGGTGGCGCCCCACGGCGTCATCCAAGTGGAGGCGATTCCCTTGAACTGATCCGTATCGAAGCGATACAGCGCGGTCTCCCCTAGATAGTTCCGGTTTGGCGCGAGCCAGTAGGCCACGATGCGGCTGACCGTTGTGCTGCTGCCCAGCGTCGGCTGATTATCGGGGTCGTCGTCGTAAAACCGCGAGTCGTAGAATGGATCCTGATAGTACACGAGGACGAGAAAGTCGCCGGACTGGCCAGATTGCATGCGGTCGGCGACGTCGATCACGCCATCGCCGTTGATGTCCCGGTTGACCGCCGTCCCGTCGCTGAGTGTGCGGCTGTAGAAGCTTTGATAGAGCATGAAGCCGCTCGCGCTTTCCACGTCCTGGATCAACCCGTTGGTGAAGGCGCGCAAGTCCCCGTTCACGAGCAGCTTCTGCTCGCTGACAAAAAGGCTCTTGGAGTTGGCGAGAAAGAACGGGAGCACCCCGATCAGGATGAGACCGATGATGGCCGAGGTGACCATGATCTCGGTCAGGGTGAAGGCGGCGGACGGGCGGGCGCGGGGCGTCATGGTGATGCTAATAGGTGGGCACGGCGGAGATCACCGAGCGGAGGCTGCCACGATAGGTGCGAAAGATGCCGAAGTTGTAGCTGCACTGAAAGGTGACCACGGCTTCAATGCCGCTGACTGGCTTGCTGCCGTTCCCGGGGCCCGGCGAGACCGTCGCCAAGTCGGTCAGTGCCACCTTGAAGCTGAAGTTCATGGGTTGGATCGGATTGCCGGTCGCACTTTGATCCAGATAGACCGTCTCCTGCGCCCAGTTCGCATCACCGTTCGTAATGCGGTTGCCGGCGGTGTCGGTCACGGGGGTGCCGCTCGAATTCACGAGGGGAATGGCCACGGTCGTGCTGTTGGCCGCCTGCTGCAACGTGGGGTAGGCGACACCGCGCAGTTGCTCCATGTAGGATTGGGCCATGACCTGGGCTATGGTGTTGTAGACATTTTCCTCGGAGGCCGAGCGCACCATCCACGTCAACGAGAAAAGGCTGCCGGCCAGGATCGCAAAGAGTCCCATGCCGATCATGACCTCGACCAGCGTGTAGGCAGAGCGCCGTGTCTGGCGGGCCGGCGCGGACGTCTGGCTCTGGTTGCGTCCGCGGCACGTGGCCTTGTGGCCCAGGGCCGCGGCGGAACGTGAAAAGGTAAAAAAGACGGTTGACATGGACGCAATGGTCGACGGCGCCCAGAGTATTAACCGTTGCCCAAGTGACCGGACTCACTTTTTCGAGCCACTCGGAGTGTTAGTCTGGGCGGTTATCTGCGGTCGATGTAGTGGATGGGGGTTGTCCATCTCCGGCGGAGGGAAGCCGTAGGCCGACCGGAGCCGGGGTTGGGAGTAATTGCGCCGCGAAGCGGGCCGGGCTGACGCAGCCAAGTTTGCTGTGCAGCCGCTGGGTGTGGTAGGTGCATCGGAGGTCTTCGATAACCACCCGAGCCTAGGTGAGGACCCAGAGTTGCTCTCCTTCTCCAGCTCGTGGAGCCGGTGGGCCTCGTTAAGGCCCATTCTGGCCGAACTGACGCTTCCAGCGAGGGAAGGCCGCGTTCGAGATGTTGAATTCCTTTCAGCTCACTACGCCGACGCGGCGGTGTCCGACGCGTCGTGGGTCATGTTCCCCGTCTGCACGTTCGACGCCACCGCCCGCGCGAGCAATGCTGTGCTCACGAGGAGGCTTCGGCACACTGGCCGGTGAACCAACATGCCCCCAGCGTAACCGCCACGGCGTTTTCCGGTATCCGGCCCTCCCCTCAAATCCTTGGCTGAAATCCCCCAGACCATGTTGGGTGGATTCCCTCAGTGTCTCTCCAAGGCAGCCGAAGGTGTGGTCACGGATTCCGCCCCACCCTGGGAAAAATCCCCGGCCGGCCATCTCCTCCTGCGAGTGAAAAATCCATCTGGCAGGAGCTTTGGTTATTCGACCGCAATGGCGGGTGGAAGCCGAACTCGAAACCATCATCGAGGCATATAAGAAACTGCACAACGAACGAGGCTGGGATGTTCCCTCAATCGAGTATATCGCTGCGTCGTGCGGGCCGTTCGTTGTCCTTAATGATTTTCTGGAAAGACATGCCCGGCCCACGCTGGCCCGATTCGAGGCAGTTTGCACCGCCGCCTCCCAAGGCGCGCCCCTCCCTCAGCCGTTCCGACCCGAAGAAGTCACTTGGGTTCTCGCGGGCTGCAATTGGCAGAACTTGAAAGCCCGGCCGGCATGACAATTTCCCTCCCCTTGCCGTCCCGCTTGCCAAACGGCGGGTCGTTTTGCCATCGAACTGGCATGGTTATCGCGATGGTATTTTCGACCGATCGCCTCGAATTGCGTCAGAGGGAGTGGGACGGCATTTCTTCTCCCACCAGCGCAGCGCACTCGACCCGTTTTCACACGACGGGCGTCCAAGTTCTTTCGGCGTGCACCAGTCCTTGTTTTCCGATACTGGAAAACTATGAAGGTGTTCATTAGTTGGTCTGGAGAACCGAGCAGAAAGGTGGCAGTCGCGCTACGCGATTGGATTCCGTACCTGATCCAAGCAGCTAAACCGTTTGTGTCATCGGAGGACGTTGGCAAGGGTAGGCGTTGGCCACTGGGCCTAGCACAGGCACTCGAAAGCTCCGATGTGGGGATCATCTGTCTGACGCGCGACAACCGTGCTGCGGAATGGCTTTTGTTCGAAGCGGGAGCGATTTCGAAGTCGGTCAAAGACGGTCATGCGTGTACGCTTCTTCTCGGAGGGTTGAAGCCCTCTGACGTCACGGGACCACTTTCGCTTTTCCAGCACACGGTGTTCGAGAAGGTTGATTTCAAGAAACTCATGTTGGCGATCAATGAGGCGCTCGGAAAAGAGCAGATTCAAGAGACTGTGCTAAACACGCTGTTTGAAAAGCTTTGGCCTGACATTGAAGAGAAAGTCCAAAAAGCCTTGAAGGACGTGCCCGAGACCGGCACGGCCCCCGTTAGAACTGACCGAGAAATGATCGAGGAAACCTTGGAGCTATGCCGTGCCATTGCCCGAAGAGGCGCAGAGCCAGACGCCGCCCTGAGCGCGAGGGCGGAGGAGGAAAAACTCAGGCACATTCTCTCCATGGACATTGGCGAACTTCCATTTCTTCCGTCGTTTCTTAAACGGCGCCTCTATAAGCTTGGGATACGGACTGTTGGTGCGCTCGCAACTTGCACGAAGAGGGATTTTGAGCAATGGGGAGGCATCACGAAGGAGCACGTTGAAATCATATCGCATATGTTGGAGGAACTCGGACTTTCTTTGGGGATGCTATTCGATAAACGACTATTAAGGTTGGAGGATCAGATACATGTTCTTCGATGACTGATCCTCAGCTCTTTGCCTCCCGCATGAGCGCGAGAAGGCTTTGATCGGGCGGGCTATTAGGTTAGGCTTTATTACGCTGTGAATGCTGTGACGTGATCTCGCTTTTTCGAGCCACCTGAGATGTTAGTCTGGGCCACCCGAAAGGACCCAGACCATGAAAGGCAAACGGTATTCGACGGAGGACAAGATCCGCCTGTTGCGGGAGGCCGATGGCGGCCGGAGCATCGTGGAACTGTGCCGGGAGAAGAACATCTCCGAGGTCACGTTCCATCGTTGGAAGAAGCAATTCGGGCAGATGGACCTCAACGAGGCGAAGCGCCTGAAGGAACTCGAGCGGGAGAACACCGAGCTGAAGAAGATGCTGGCGGAGGCCCTGCTGGCCAAGCGGGTGCTGGAGTACGTGGTCGAAAAAAAATTATGAGCCCGGGGCATAAGAAACAGATGATGACAGCCGTCGTGAAGGACGGGTTGTGCTCCGGGCGGGCGGGATGCCGCATCCTGCGGCTGGCGCGGGCGAGCTTGTGGTATCGGGCCGGGCAGCGCAGCGACCGCCAGCAGCAGATGGTCACGAGATTGCATGCCTTGTCCGACGCGCACCCGCGGTATGGCTACCGCCGGATCGCCGCCCTGTTGCGGCAGGAAGGCTGGCAGGTAGGCAAGCGCCAGGTGCGGCGGCTGCGCCGGCTGGAGGGCCTGCGGGTACCGCCGACCAAGCGCAAAATCGTGCGCCGGGGCCACTCGACGGGCCTGCCGACAAAGGCCACGCATCGCGGCCATGTGTGGACGTGGGACTTCATCGCCGACGCGACAGTGCGTGGTGGGGCCCTGCGCATGCTCACGGTGCTCGATGAGCACACTCGGGAGTGCCATGTACTGCGTGCGGACCGGGCGCTGAAGTCGGCCGATGTGATCGCGCTGGTGAAGGCAGCGATTGCCCAGCACGGGGCCCCGGAGTTCATCCGCTCGGACAACGGCTCGGAGTTCATCGCCAAGGAACTCCAGCAATGGCTGGTAGAAGAGAAGATCAAGACCATCTACATCGAGCCGGCCAGTCCCTGGCAAAACGGCTTCGTGGAATCGTTCCACGGGCGCTTCCGCGACGAGTGCCTCAATCGCGAACAACTGTGGACGCTGACCGAGGCTCGAGTCGTGATCGAAGATTACCGCATCGAATACAATACCCGCCGGCCGCACAGCCGCCTGGGCTACCGCAGTCCGGTGACCTACGCCGCCACCTTCCTTCCATCCCCGGCTCCGGTCGGCCTACGGCCTCCCTCCGCCGGGGATGGACAAAACCAACCAAATACATCAACCTCAGATAACCGCTCAGACTAACACTCCGAGTGGCTCGAAAAAGTGAGTCCGGTCACATGCCGGGCCATGCTGGCGGGCCTGCCCCGCCCCGGCAACCCCTAATTTCCTGTGCCGCCCTTGTGCCATCCCCGGTTTTCGCTCTGGTGCGGGCAGAGGGAATCGAACCCTCCTCTCAAGCTTGGGAAGCTCGCATATTACCGATATACGATGCCCGCAAGGAACCGTCGTCGGATAAAAGTCATTCCGGGCGGGCCGGCAACTACGAATAATCCCGCCGGCCCTCCAGCGCGCTCTTGAGCGTGACCGAGTCCGCATAGAGCACGCCGCCGCCGCTCGGCAGGCCGAAGCCGATGCGCGTGATCTTCACCTTGCCCGCCGGCACGCGGCTCACCAGATAGTGGCAGGTGGCCTCGCCCTCCACGTCGTTGGAAAGCGCGAGGATGAGCTCGCGGATTTCCCCGGCCTCGATGCGCGCCAGCAGCCGCGCCACGTTGAGGTGCTCGGGGTTGACGCCCTGCATGGGCGACAGCTTGCCGTGCAGCACATGATAGGTGCCGCGAAAGGCGCCCGAACGCTCAATCGCCACCACGTCGGGCACCTGCTCGACGACGCACACCACGCCGGCCGGCCTTTTTTTGTCGGCACAAATCTCGCAGAGCTCGCCTTCCGCGAGGTTGCCGCAGCGCGCGCAGCGCCGCACGGCCGCAGCCGCCTCCTGCAACGCCGTGACGAGCGCCGGCAGCCGCTCCGGACGCTCGACGAGCAGATGGAGGGCAATGCGTTCCGAGGACCGATAGCCCAGCCCGGGAAGTTGTTTGAGGTGCTTCTGGAGTTTTTCGAAGGCGGGAGTCATGGCGTGTCAGTTTTGAGTTTTGGGTTTTGGGTCTTGGGTTGGAGACTCAACTCAAAACGCAAAACCCAGAACCCAAAACCAATTGAGGGCCTCGCCCTCAAAACCCCGGCACCTTAAAGGCGGAGGTGATCTTCTGCATTTCGGCGTCGTACTGTCCCTTGGCCTGCTTCGCGGCGTCCTGCATTGCGAGCAGCAAGGTTTCCTCGACCAGTTTGGCATCCTCCTTGAGAAACTCGGGATCAAGCTTCAGCGAAAGGAACTTGCCGGAAACACTGATCTTGATGGAAACGGCGCCGCCGCCAGCCGTGACGTCGATTTCCTTCGTTTCGAGCTGCGCTTGGATCGCCTCCATCTGGCGCTGCATCTTCTGGGCTTGTTTGAGGAGCGTGCCGACACCGGGCATGGGGAAAATGGGTTTTGAGTTTTGGGTTTTGGGTTCTGGGTTCAGCGCGAAATGATGCGAGTGCATGTCTTCAAACCGTCATTGCGAGGAGTTCCGTCATGCGGGACAACGAAGCAATCCAGTTGGATCGCCACGGCACGCTAGTCGTGCCTCGCGATGACAGGCGGTTTGCAGACACGCCTTAGTGGTTCCCAAGCGCGGGCGTTCTTCAAGCACTTAATAGCGCCGCATGACCCTCGCGAAACGAGGGATACCGCGGCTGCCAGCCAAGCTGCGCCTTGAATTTGGCGTTGCTGATGAGCCGATCCGGAGGCGACGCGAATCCGCGGCGCGCGCTGCCCGTCCCGCCGGTGAAACGCGGCACTGGCCGGCCGAGCTGCTCCGCCAGCCATCGCACCACCTCGGCTTTCGGTGCGGGTGCGTCATCGGCCACGTTGAAGATGCCGCCGGGCAGCGACGCAGGCGTGGTGAACGCCGCAAAGACCGCCGCGCAGATATCGTCACGATGCGCGAGATTAAGATGCTGGGCGCCACTTCCGGCGATCTCGGCGGCTCCCGTACGCACCAGATCAAGCAGGTGATGGCGTCCCGGCCCGTAAATGCCGGCCAGCCGCAGGATGAGCCAGCGGCCGCACGCGCCACTCCCCCTGCGCAACAATTCCTCTGCCTCGAGCAGAATCCGCCCGGTCTCGCCTGCGCCCTCCGTCGGCGCATCTTCGTCGACCATCACGCCTCCGTCCTGTGGATAAACCGATGTGCTGCTCGTATAGACGATCGTGCCGACCGGATCGCGGTGCGCCCACGTGAGGATGGAGCGCATGCCCTCGACATACGACCGGCGATAACCGTCTGGTCCCCCGTCTCCTGAACTCACGCAGTTCAACACCAGATCCGCGCCCGGCGCGAGGCGTCCATGCCAGGTGTCCGCCGCAAGATCGTCCACCACGGTCGGCACTCCTAGGGCCGCCAGCTCCTGCGCCCGTCCGGGATTGCGCGTGAGCGCTTCCACCTTCAGGCCCGCCCCAAGCGCCTCGCGGGCCACCGCTGTGCCGACATAGCCGCAGCCTAAGATCACCAGACGTTTGCCGTGGAGGGATTCCATGTTTTTGTGGGAACCACTAATGTACACTAATCGCCGCCAATGGATTCAAAAAAATCAGTGTTCATTGGTGTGAATTAGTGGTTTCTGTTCTCCATGCCCACCGTTCTCACCCTGCTGGCCGAGGGATTTGAGGAGATCGAGGCCTTCACCCCCGTCGACCTCCTGCGCCGTGCCGGCGTCGAAGTGACTGTCGCCTCGCTCGCGGATCATCGTCATGTCACCGGCCGCAGCGGCATTACGACGCACGCCGACGCCGCCCTCTCCGAGGTCGGCGACCACCTTTTCGACCTGTTGTTCATCCCCGGCGGTCCGGGGGTGAAAAACCTGCGCGCCGACCCGCGGGTGCGCGCCGTGGTCGAGCGGCATGCCGCCGCGGGCAAGTGGCTCGCGGCGATTTGCGCGGCCCCCACCGTGCTCAACGCCTCCGGCCTGCTGGACGGCCGTCGCTACACCGCCCACTTTTCCGTGGCGGGCGAGCTGCCCCACCTCCTCGCCGACCAGCGCGTGGTCGCCGACGGCAAGATCCTCACTTCACGCGGCGCCGGCACGGCGCTGGATTTCGGACTGCTGCTGGTGGAAAAGCTCGTCTCGGCAGACAAAGCCCGCGAAGTCGCCCGTTCAATCTGTGCCTGAGCTGGATCAAAACCGGTGGTGGGTCAGTTTGCTTGAATTGTGCGGTAACTGTAGGTCGGGGTTTATCCCTGATAGAGGGACCTCGATGGTTTCGGTGTCGGGCCTAAAGCCCAACCTACCTAAACTGACCCACTACCTCAAAACCGGCTCGTAACGTGCGAAAGTTGCGTCCAGCCTAGGGCTTGGAAAAGGCCGGGGCTGACGCCCCAGCCATGTTTTGCCCGTTCGCAACGCCATAAAGTTGCACCCCTGCCGGTTGCTTCCACCGGAAGTGATCCGGCGAAGCTTTCATTAATTTCCGCATGTGTGGCATCGCGGGTTTGGTCAGTCTGAACGACTCTGACGAACAGCGGCGTGGCGCCGTGGCGCGCATGTGCGCCGCCATGCAGCACCGCGGCCCCGACGATCACGGCGACATCAGCCGTGGGCCGGCGACGCTTGGCATGCGCCGCCTCGCGATCATCGACCCGGCGGGCGGACATCAGCCGATGACCAGCGCCTGCGGTCGCTATCACCTCATCTTTAACGGCTGCATCTACAATCACCGGGAATTGCGCGCCGAACTCGCCGCCGGCGGCTATCCCTTCCGGTCGCAGTGCGATACCGAGGTGCTGCTCGCCGCGTTCGTGCGCTGGGGCGAGGATTGTCTGCGACGGCTGCGCGGCATGTTTGCGTTTGCCGTGTGGGACGAGCCGGCCCGAGGCCTTTTCCTCGCCCGTGACGCGTTCGGCATCAAACCCCTTTATTATCATCACGACAGCGCGCAGGGGCGCTTCGCCTTCGCCTCGGAACTCAACGCCCTGCTCGCCTCCGGTGTGGTGGCGCGGCGCATCGACGTGCGCGCCGTGGCGGAATATCTGGCGTACCTGGCGGTGCCGGCTCCGCGCACCATCTACGAGGGCGTGGCCAGCCTGCGGCCGGGCGAATGCGCCCGCCTGGCTGGCGGCCGGTTTGAAGTCAAACAGTGGTGGCGGTTTCCGGCGGCCGGCGCGGCTGTCATCGTCTGCCGCACGGCGGAGGAGTTCCATCGCGAGCTGGGCGCGCGACTCGATGACACCGTCCAGGCACATCGCATCGCCGACGTGCCGGTGGGCGCCTTTCTCTCGGGCGGACTCGATTCCTCGGGCATCGTCGCCTTGATGGCGCGCGCGGGCGCGGCGCGGCTGAAGACGTTCTCCATTGTCTTCGAGGAGACCGCCTTCTCGGAGGCCGACCATGCCCGCCGCGCCGCGGACGCGCTCGGCACCGAACATCACGAAACCGTTCTCACCGGCCGGCAGGTGGCCGCGGACCTCGACCGCCTTCTGCACGCCTTCGATCAACCCACCGGCGATGGCATCAACACCTACTACGTGAGCCAGGCGGCGCACGCCGGCGGCGTGAAGGTGGCGCTCTCCGGCCTGGGCGGCGACGAGCTGTTTGGAGGTTATCCATCGTTCCGCGATCTGCCGCGTATCGCGCGCGGGCTGCCGGTCTGGCGGATGCTGCCGGCGGCAGCGCGTGAGGCCGTCACGCGCCGGCTCGCCCGCGGCGGCGTCCGCCGGCGCAAGGTGGCCGATTTCCTCGCGCAGGCGCACGATTTGCACGCCCTGTGCTCCCTGCAGCGACGGGTGTTTTCGTCCGTTCTCGGTCAATCGCTGCTGCATCCCGACGCGCGCGCCATGATCGGAGGCGCGTTTCGCCACCATCCGCGCCTCGACGGGCTGCGCGGCGAGCTGGCTGGCGCCGACTCCTTCCAGACCATCAGCGCGTGGGAATTGCGCACCTACATGGCCGACGTTCTCCTGCGCGACAGCGATGTCATGAGCATGGCGCACTCGCTCGAGCTGCGCGTGCCGTTCATCGACGGTCCTTTCATTGAGTGGCTGTGGGCGCAACCCGCCCGCTTCAAGGCCGGCGGCGGTCAGGCGAAATCCGCCCTTGCCGGCGCGTTGCGCGGCGTCCTGCCGGAGGAAATCCGCCGGCGGGAAAAACACGGCTTCACCCTGCCCTTCTCTGTCTGGATGCGTCGCGAGTTGCAGCCCTTCTTGGACGACACCTTTGCGGCGACCTCCGTTGCGCGCACCGGCCTGCTCGACGCCGCGCCCGTGCAAGCGTTCTGGCGGAGTTTCCTCGCCGGCAGGGATGACCGCGAGTGGTCGCGCGTCTGGAGCCTGGCCGTGCTGATTGCCTTTATTAATCGTGCCCAATTTGCGTCCAAGGTGACCGTATGAAATCAAGCTACGATCTTACCGGCATGCTTTACGGAGAAACCTCCGCGTCACGCGTATGGCTCATGAGCCACGCTGAGCGGAGTGCTCTCCTGCAGGTACTCCGCCAAGCGCAGCCCGCCGGTGCCATTGAGGTGGGCACGGCGGGCGGCGGGAGCCTGGAGCAGATACGCCAGCACGCCCGGCTGACTGTTTCAATCGACATCCTTCCGGAGGTGAAGACCCAACTCGCACCAGTGATGCCCAACGTGGAATTTCTGACTGGAGATTCCAAAATGTTGATTCCCCAAGCGCTTCAGCTCTGTGCCGAGCGGCAGCAGCCCCCCGGTTTTGCGCTCATCGACGGCGACCACACCTATCGGGGAGTGCAAGGAGACCTCCATGCGCTGCTCCATCATCACCCCACGCGTCCCGTCTGGATCCTGATACACGACAGTGCCAACCCCGAGTGTCGTGCCGGCATTACGGAGGCCCGCTGGGCCGATAATCCTCACGTGCACTTGGTGGACCTTGATTTTGTCACTGGCACGCTAAGCCAGGACCCCGCCTTCGAGGGCATGCTTTGGGGTGGCTTAGCCCTCGCCCTCATGCTGCCCGAGGTGCGCACGGACCGTCTGGAAATCGTTGCCTCTGCGTCCTTGAATCAGGCTGCACTATACCGGGTTTCCGAACACTATCCCAGCCTCGTCAATCGCCTGCGCCGCTGGGTACGGACAAAACGCAAAGGATTTGAGCGTCGTCTGTATCGAAAAGCATAAGCCGGCGTCGAAAAACCACTGGATGAAAACCCTGCTGCTGTGCCCCGAGCTGTTTGCCCGCGAGAGCGGCATTCAGCGCATCATGCGACTCTACCTTAAGGCGCTGTGCGAAACGGCCGGGACCGGCGATGAAGTGCGCCTCGTCGTGCTGAACGACCGGGATTTTCCGGCGACGCTGCTGCAACGCTACGCCAACGACCAGCTGGTTCTCCGGCAGGCCTGCAACCGCAGCAAGCCGGCCTTCGTCTGGCACGCGGTGCGGGGAGCGTCCGGGGCCGACCGCCTGATTTGCGGACATTTGGGCCAATTGATCGTGGCGTGGCTCGCGCGCTGTTTCCATCCCCGGCTGCGGTATTATCTGGTGGCGCACGGCATCGAGGTGTGGCGGCCGTACACGCTGATGGAGAAACGCGCCCTGCGTGGCGCGCGGCGCATCCTGTGCGTCAGTGACTATACTCGACGCGAAGTGCAGCGGAGGATCGCGCTGTCCGGGTCGCGGTTTGCCGTGGTACCCAACGCCCTGGATCCCCTGTTTGACCACGCGCTGGCTGACAACACGCCGGGCGGCGGGGAATCCGTCATCCTCACGGTTGCCCGGCTGGACGCCTGGGAACGCTACAAGGGCGTGGATCATCTGATTGGGGCGATGCCGGCGGTGCGCCAAGCCGTGCCGGCAGCCCGCCTGCGCATCGTCGGCACCGGCAGCGACCTGCCGCGCCTTAAGGAGTTGACCGCCCGGCTGGGAGTGACCGGCACGGTGGAATTTACCGGGGCCGTCGACGATGAACACCTGCGAAAGGCCTATCGCGACTGTGCCTTGTTCGCGCTGCCGAGTAGTGGCGAGGGTTTCGGGATCGTGTTTCTGGAAGCCATGGCCCACGGCAAACCCTGCCTCGGCGCACGCGCCGGAGCCGTTCCGGAGATTATCGATGGCACGTCGGGTATGCTGGTCGATCCCGGCGACATCCGGCAGATCGCGATGCAGCTCGTTTGGGCGTTGCAACATCAATGGAATCCGAAGCAAATCAGAGAGCGCGCCGCTCAGTTTAGTTATCCGGTTTTCCGGGAACGGCTGCAACGCGCGCTCGCCGCCTAGCCCATGAATTCATCTTCGCCCGAGACCCTTGTCATCCAAGCCGGCCAGGCCGAACAGCATTATTGGCGCGATTTGTGGCGGTATCGGGAGCTGCTGGGGTTTCTGGCATGGCGCGACATCAAGGTGCGTTACAAGCAGGCGGCGCTGGGCATCACTTGGTCGGTGATCCAGCCCGCCGTGCAGACCGTGCTGCTGACTTTTGTCTTTGGCAAACTCGCCAAAATGCCAGACGGAGGCGTGCCCTATCCACTGCTGGTGCTCGCCGGCCTGCTGCCCTGGCAGTTGTTTTCGTCCGCCTTTGGCGGAGCGAGCAACAGCCTGATCGGCAATGCTCACCTTATTTCCAAGATCTATTTCCCGCGGCTGATTGTCCCGCTGTCGGCTCTCGCGGTCGCGTTGGTCGACCTGGCTGTTCTGCTGGTCATCGCCGTACCGGTCACCCTGGCCTATGGGGTGACGCCGACCTGGCGGCTGTCACTGCTGCCCTTTTTCATCCTGGCGGCGCTGCTGATCGCGCTGGGGGCCGGCCTTTGGATCACGGCTCTCACCGTGAAATACCGCGACTTCCGTTTCATCACATCGTTTCTCCTCCAAATCGGACTCTTTGTGACCCCGGTGGGCTTCCGCACCGATTTCCTTCCCAACTGGCGCGACTTGCTGTCACTCAACCCGCTGACCGGGGTGGTGAACGGCTTTCGCTGGTGCCTGCTCGGCGGGGGCATGGATTTCTATGCCCCCGGCCTCGTCGTATCGCTGTTGGTTGCCGCCGTGCTGCTCGGCACCGGCCTCTGGTACTTTCGCGCCACTGAGCGCCAGTTTGCCGATGTAATCTGAGCCATGCCCGGCGATACCGTCATCTCCGTCGAAGGTCTCTCCAAGCGCTACCGGCTCGGTTACGTTGCGCGGCACGACACCTTGCGGGACGCACTCAGTCATGGTCTCAAGAACCTTTCCCGTCTCCTGCGGGGTTCCGGAAGGGCCGCCAGCGCCGGCAACAGCGAATTCTGGGCGTTGCGTGACGTGACGTTTGAGGTGAAACGCGGCGAAGCCGTCGGCATCATCGGCCGCAACGGCGCCGGCAAGTCGACCCTGCTCAAGATACTTTCGCGCATCACCGAGCCGACGACCGGCCGGGTAACCCTGCAAGGCCGGGTCGCCTCGCTGCTCGAAGTCGGCACCGGATTCCATCCTGAACTCAGCGGCCGCGAGAACATCCTCCTCAACGGCGCGATCCTCGGCATGTCGCGGACCGAGATCCGCCGGAAGTTCGATGAAATCGTGGCGTTCGCCGAGGTGGAGAAATTCCTGGACACGCCGGTGAAGCACTATTCCAGCGGCATGTATGTGCGCCTCGCCTTCGCTGTGGCCGCCCAGCTCGAGCCGGAAATTCTAATTGTCGACGAAGTGCTCGCCGTGGGCGACGCCCAGTTCCAAAAAAAGTGCCTCGGCAAGATGGAGTCGGTTGCCCAGACGGAAGGAAGAACCGTTCTGTTTGTCAGCCACAACATGGCCGCAGTCCGTTCCCTATGTAGCCGTACCGTTTATCTCGATAGGGGAAGAATTGTAGCGATCGGATCCACCGCCGACGTGCTCACCCGTTATATCGCGCAATCTGCCGAAATCAACCGATCCGGAGCACTAACCCCGGATATGCACGCCGGGAAGCCAACCACATTGTGGTTCGATCGGGTAACCCTGCAAAACCGATCGGGGCAGCGGATTTCCCAGCTGCAATTGCGCGAACCCGCCGTTCTGATCCTATCGTTCCGCGCGCTAAAACCCGTCCGTCAAGTCCGCGTTGGTCTCGGCTTCGCCACCCTCGAGGGCACAAGGATAGCCACGCTGCACCACACGGACAATGGGGCAGAAGCGATCGATTTGGCCCCCGGCACATATGAGATGACCATCCAGTTGGAAAACCCACTTCTTCCCGGTTCCTACATGCTGACGGTGGGAGCCCATCAATCCTTGGCCGGTACGACACTGGATTATGTGCCGGAGGCTCTGCGCTTCGATGTGGCTGCCATCGGCTATGGCGATGTAAAATATAACGATATCAATCCCGGACTGGTCCACGTTAACGCGGTTTGGCAACTGCCCAAAACCCTGAATGACACTCATGCCTGAATTTAAATTCAGCATCGTACTAACTACCATCAACGGCGGCGATGTTCTCGACGGATATTGCCTCCAAGCCGAAAAAGAGGGACTGCGTGAGCAATTGCACACTATAGTGATACCCGACCGCAAAAGCCCGCCAACCCTGTTTGACACATGCCGGGCGCTAGCCAGGCGCGGTTTTGACATTGTCTGTCCGACTCTGCCCGAACAAGAAACCTTCCTCTCGAAAGTAGGCGCGATCGGTCGCTTGATTCCATACAATTCCGACAATCGGCGCAATGTCGGCTTCCTGATGGCGCTGGAAAAAGGCTGCGACCTGCTTATCTCCATCGACGACGATAACTATTGCATGGGGGGAAAAGATGTTTTTTCCACCTATGCAGTCGTGTGCGGCGAGCCCGTGACCATGCCCGCGGTCCATAGCGTCAGCGGCTGGTTTAATCTTTGCGATTTTTTGCAGGTCGAGCCCGCCTATACCGTCTATCCGCGTGGTTTTCCATATCACAAACGCCACCAGCCTTCGCCGCTCGCCCGAGGAGAAGAAACCGGACTCGTCCGCCTCAATGCCGGTCTTTGGCTCAACGAGCCCGACATGGATGCCATCACCTGGTTGGGGGCTCCGGTTCGGGCCAAAGCCTTTTTGGGGGGATCATTGTTGCTCGGGCAGGATACATGGACCCCCATCAACACGCAAAACACCTCCCTGCACTGCGATCTGATCGTCGCCTATTATTTCGTCCGCATGGGTTATCCGCTGACCGGGATGCCGATAGATCGTTACGGCGACATCTATAGCGGCTACCTCCTGCAAGCCTGCGTCCGCCACTTCGGCCATCGCATCCGGGTAGGAACCCCGGTTGCTGACCACCGCCGCAACGCCCACAACTATATGCGGGATCTGGTTGGCGAGCTGGCCTGTATTCTGACGCTGGAAGAATTCACAGAGTGGTTGCCGGGCGTCCGACTTAGTGGCACAGATTACAGTACCACCTATCTATCCCTGGCGGACGCGATCGACGACCAAATCGAACGATTTAGCGGGACGATCTGGACTGACGCAACCCGCGGTTACTTCCATCAAATGACCTATTGCATGCGGCAGTGGGTGAAGGCTTGCGCTGTTTTCGGTTGAGCCAAACCTCAGCGCCATTCCGATTATTGCATGAGCAGACGGAACCCCAGGATCGGCTTTGCCTTCAGCACCAAAGACCGGACGGACTTGTCGCGGCGCTGTCTGCGGACTGTGGATTTCGACGACGGATTCGACCTGCTCTGGTGCGATGGCAGCAATACAGCGGAAGGGCAGGCTCTGCCAAAGTCGGTCGTGCTCAAACGCAACCGTTTTCGAGAAATACACCTCAACGTCCGCGGCGGTCCGGATGCAGCGATTTGTTTCGGCCTCCGCCGCTTGTTGGCGTTAGGGTATGATTGTTGTGGTCTCATCGAAAACGACATAGAATTCGACCCTGGCTGGCTTCAAGCCATGCGAGAGGCGACGGCTGCGGCGAGAGCGGACGGCCTCAAGGTAGGCGCCGTGACCGCGCGGACGTTTGCGAGTCGCGTATTGTTGGCCACACCCCAATATGCTTTGATCTGGAATGTTGGTGCAGGGATGGTCCTCTTCAGCCGGCCTGCCGTCCATCTGCTGCTCAATTACTACCACACCCGCTCGGCCAGCGAGATCTGCTCGTACTACGCCGACAAATTCGGGAAGGATTTGCGCGGTGTACACGAACTGTTCGCCGGTCAAATCGATCGCGGACTGGGTTGTGACTGGGGGTTTTCCATCGAGCTCTACCGCCACGGGCTGGTTTCGATAGGCACGGTGCCCTCGCACGCCCGCATCATGGACTATGATGCCTTCAGTGGGATGCGCTCCGAATATCAACCAGCTTGGACCGAGCAAACGGCCGGCGATTGGCAGCGGGAACTCCGATCTTTCAAAAAGCAAAATGCCGTTGATCTGAGGCGTCATGCCGCCCGCCTGCTGGCGCCATGGCTCGAGCAAATCCGTTCATGGAGAATTCCCCGTTGAACGAGCTGTCTGCGCGTTCTTCCTTGATGGGGGCGCAGCGGCGAAGACCAGTCCTGTCCATCCAATGACCGACTGGCAAGACACAGGCCTCCCGCCGGTTCCTCTCCCGGATCGGCTTCGTTCCTGGATGATGCGCTGGCTCCCGCGGTCCCGCCATCGCATGAGACAACTGCGTTTGGCCCGGGTGTGGCAGGCGCTGGTGGACTATTGCGGACGCGGCCGCCGGCCCTTGCGGGTCCGGTTGCACGGCTTTCCAGCTCTGCTCAATCCCGGCAATCCCTATCCGTTCATCTTGGCGGAGAATCCAGGGTTCAACGAACCCCTGGTTCAACTCGTGCGGCAGGTACATCGCCACCTCGGACGTCCCTTGGTGGTGATCGACGTCGGTGCCTCCATCGGCAACACCGCGCTGCTGCTCGCCGCTGAATGCGGTGAGGCACTCGGCCGGCTGCATTGCCTCGAAGGCGACGCCGATTTCCTTGCCTATCTCCAGCACAACACTGCGCGCCTGGCGCGGGTCACCGTGTACCACGCGATGCTGGCCCGCGCCGTGGGCGTGACGCGGGCGCTGCAGCATCATCACCCCGGCACGGCTGGTGCCACCGGTGACCGTGACGCGCCGGCCACCACCCTCGACCACCTCATGCTGGCCGCGGAGTCGCGCTTCGACGTCCTGAAAAGCGATATTGATGGATCGGATGGCGAGGCATTGGCAGGCGCGGCGCAACTGCTCGCCCGCGACCACCCGGCCGTGATTTTTGAATGGCACCCCTTCCTGATTCGCGAGGCGGGCCACGCGCCCGAAACCGCTTTTTCCACACTGTGCGCCGCCGGGTACCGCACCTTCCTGTGGTTCACCAACCAAGGCAATTTCTCCCACTTCAGCGCGGGTGAACCTGCCGAAGTCGAAAAATGGAATCGCGCGCTCCTGGCCCTGCGGCCCTATGGGGATCCTCATTTTGACGTGATTGCCCTCCCGGAGTCGCTGAGCGCCCTCGAACTGCCGCTCGCCACATTCGGAGTGGCCACGTGAAAGTCCGGCCCGAACCTGGGCGTTGCCGTCCATCGCATCGGGTCCCGTCAACATCATGTCCGTGATCACGGCGCTCCTGCCGCCGCGGTGGACTGAATTCCTCCGCCGCTCGTTTCGATCATGCCTATTCGCTCCCCTGAGTGTGGGGGCCCAAGCGAAGGTGACGGGATGGATGGCCCGCTGGTTTGGGCGACCCGCCCCCGCCGCGGCCGGTCGGACCGATCGCATCGTCGTGGTCAAATTGGATCGGATCGGCGATTTCGTCATGGTGACGCCCTTCCTGCGCGAACTGCGGCGCAACCATCCCTTCGCTTGGATCGCCCTCGTCGTGTCGTCCAAAGTGGAGATGTTGGCGACCGGCTGTCCGTATGTCGACGAAGTGATCATCACCCCCCCACCGTCGCCTGGTTTGCGCGGCAGTTGGCGCCAATGGTTAGCTTGGCACGAACTTGCTTGGCGCCGACTGCTCCCGTTGCGACCCACGCTTGCGCTGTTGCCGCGTTGGGACGTCGATTTGTATGAAGCCTACGCCTTGCTGGCGCTCAGCGGAGCCCGCCGCCGGGTTAGTTATTCCGCCAAAATCACCCAGCCCAAAGCCCGCCTCAACCGCGGGGCGGACCTGCTGCTCACCGACGCCGTCTCGCGGAGTCCCGGTCATCATGAGGTGGAGAGAAACCTAGGTTTGCTGCAGGCACTCCACCTGCGGGTGGAAGCCACCCATGAAGAGATCTGGCTCTCGATTGACGCCCAAACGCTGGTCCGGCGTCTTCTGCCCGCGCAGGAGCACCACCGCCTTGTCGCGCTCTGCCCGTTCTCAGCCGAAGAAATCAAAAACTGGCCGCTGTCGCGTTTTCTTGAGGTGGTCCGGCACTTCGCCGACCGCCCGGGCGTCACATTTGTGCTCCTGGCCGATCTGGGATATGCGGAGATATCGACCTGCCCCAAAGTGCGCCAACTCTCCAACCTCGTTTCGCTGGCGGGCCGGCTCTCGCTGGCGGAAACCGCCGCGCTGATCAGCCGATGCGATCTGGTCGTCAGTGTGGATACCGGAATCATGCATATTGCCGGCGCATTGCGACGCCCGCTTGTGCTCATCAGCGGCCTGTCCACCGACCAGGAAACAGAAAGCCACTATTCGCCCACCCGGTTCGGTCCGTGGAGGAGTGATTATACCCTGGTGGCTCCACGCACATCCGTCGCCGGCCCACGCGGCATCGACGCCGTGTCCGTCGATCAGGTCGTGGCCGCTGTGGAATCGCGGTTGTCGGCTGCTTGATCATGCCGCGCGTTTCCATCTGTCTGCCCAATCTCAACCACCGCCCCTGGCTGCGGGAACGCCTGGACACGATCTGGGGGCAGTCTTTCACCGACTGGGAATTGATCGTGGTCGACGGCTACTCCGATGACGGGGCGTGGGAGTTCCTGCAATCCGCCGCCGGCTCCGATCCGCGCGTCCGGCTGCACCAAGCACCCCGCCGCGGCCCGTACGGCGCCTGGAACGACTGCCGGGCCATGGCCCGTGGCGAGTTCATCTATTTCGCGACGAGCGACGATACGATGACCGCGGATTGTCTGGGCGAAATGGTGACGGCCCTCGAACGCCATCCCGAATGCGACATCGCGCAATGCTGCCTGAATGCGATCGGCGCTGACGGCCAAGTGATGGAAGACTGGTGGAAACTCACGGCCGCCGCGCGCTTTCTGGGGGACGACTACCTGCGCCCGCACCGACGCATAGCGCCGTACGACGGTGTCGTCCATTGCGCCATGGGCACCATCTATCACTCCATCACCCAAGTCCTGCTGCGTCGATCCGTGTTCGAGCAAACGGGCCCGTTCCCGACGGAATACGGTCCAGGCGGAGACTTTTTGTGGGGCATGGTGGCGGGCCTGACCTGCAACGTCGTGCACGTGCCGCGCTTTCTGGCAACGTGGCGCATTCATGACCGCCAAGCTTCCGCCGGGTGGCGGTGCGACGCCGCCGACCGTTGGCGCATGCGCACGATGACGGTGGTGGCGTTGGAACGATACCGCCGGACTCACCCGCAGGATGCCCGACTGCCGCGGCGGGCGCTGCTCCGCTACTACACGATGGAGCATTACCGGCGCGCCTACGCGGAGGCCTCCGGCCGCGCGGCCCGCCTGCGGGTGCTCCTGCGCATGGCCACCCGCGCCCCGGACGCTTTGGTCGAGTCGGTCCGGCTGCGCTCCCAAGGTCGCTGGCGGGACTACGACGCCGTCGAACACACCCACCGTCTCCTTCGCCGGCTGGACCTCGAATCCAACTTGATTCGAGACGCATGACACGCTCCACCGCCCCCACCTGGATCGCATGGACCCGCCTCCGCCTGTGGGGCGCCACCGAATGGGCGCGGCACGGGCGTCCCGAGGTCGCGTTCGGATTCCTCGGCAGTCTGGGCGATGAATTGCTCTGTACGGCGCCGCTGATCGAGTGGCAAAGGCGCGGGGCGCGCAATGTCTGGGTGATGACCAGGCATCGCGAGTTCTTCCACGGCCTCACCCGGCCCGCCGCCCTGCTCCCCGAGGATGCCCGCTATCCCGCCCTCTGCCGCGCCCTGGGACGTCCCTTTCACCTGCTCAGCTACTCCGATTACGACGAACGCACCGATCGCGATGCACGGCTGGGGCGTCATCTGATCGCGGAGATGTGCGCCCGCGCCGGCTTGAACGGAAGCATCCAGCTGCGGCCTCACTTGCGCCTCGCGCCCCAGGAAATCGCGGCCGCCGGCGTCCACGCCGGTTGCGTCGCCGTGCAGAGTTCGGTCGGCGCCGCGCGTTTGCCGATGGCAAACAAACAATGGCCGTTGGAACGGTTCCAGCGCTTGGTCGAAGATAGCGTGCGGCGTGGACTGCGGTTCGTTCAGATCGGCTCGGCCGGGGACCCCCCGCTGACGGGCGTGATGGACCTCCGCGGTCGCACCTCGCTGCGGGAAGCCGCCGCCGTGCTGCATCAAGCGCGCCTGTTTGTTGGATTAACCGGCTTTCTCATGCATCTGGCGCGGGCCGTCGACTGTCCGGCGGTTATTATCTACGGCGGGCGCGAACCACCGGAACTCACCGGCTACATCTGCAACATCAACATCGCCAACCGGCCCGCTTGCGCCCCGTGCTGGCAACGGAATCGGTGCGAGTTCCACCGGATCTGTCTGGAGGCCATCACGGTCCAGGAGGTGGCCGCCGCCATCGAGAACGCCCTGGCCCGACCGCGCGAACCGCTCGCCGTCGAGGAAGCCGTCCTGTGAACCGTCCGCCTCTACGGCCCGGCCGACAGGCGTCCGTCCGCCGGGTCCCCGGCCGTCATACGTTTTCCCCTTTCCCCGGCCTGTCATCCTGACTGGTCGTGAACCGCCCCGTGGAACTCTCCGCGATCATCGCCGCACACAACCCTGATGCGGGCCGCTTCATGCGGACGCTGGAGGGATTGCGCGCGCAGACGCTACCGGTTGCGGCCTGGGAACTCCTCGTGATCGACAACGCGTCGGAGCCGCCAGTCGCCGGCCGGTTTGAGCTGGGCTGGAATCCGGCCGCGCGCGTCGTGCGCGAGGAGAACCTCGGTCTCACGTCCGCGCGCCTGCGCGGTTTTGCCGAAGCGGCCGGCAGGCTCATCGTACTGGTCGACGATGACAACGTGCTTCCCGCTGGTTTCCTCGAAGGTGTCCTCCGAATATTTGAAACTCAGCCGCAACTTGGGGTTGTCGGCGGACGAGTCACTCCGGAATTCGAAGAGCCACCGCCGGCGTGGACGCGGGAATTCTGGGGACTGCTCGCCCTGCATGACCACGGAGAACGCTCCCTGGTCCAGAAGGGTGGTGCCGGGGCCGGCTGGCCCAAATTTGCCCCGGTCGGCGCCGGCTTGGGTGTTCGGCGGGCGGCTCTTTCGCTGTACTTGGGAGCCCTGCAGCGCGATCCCAGCCGGCGTCATCTCGATCGCCGGGGCACTGCGCTCTGTTCCGGCGGCGATAACGATCTCGTGTTTACCATCCTGCATGGCGGTTGGGACGTCGGATATTTCCCCGAGCTCCAACTCACCCATCTGATTCCCCGTGGCCGCCTCGCACCCGGTTATCTCGCACGCCTGAACGAAGGCATCATGCGCACTTGGGTGCGGGTGCTGGCGCTGCATGGGCAGTGCCCGTGGCCCGCGATTCCACGCTGGACTGTGCCGCTGCGCTCGGCGCGCGCTTGGTGGCGATCACGTGCTTGGCGCTCGCCCGCGCACCGCATCCGCTGGCGCGGCCATGTGGGTCAGTTTCTAGGCCAGGCCGATCTTCGTCTGCAACCATCTCACTCCCGTGCGTGATGCCTTGATCCCCGGGCCCGGGCAGCCCCCGGGCTGGCGCGACCACCTCCTGGCCCTTTTCCGCCGGAAAAACTGGCGTGGGTTCACCCGCCTGTACGATCTGCTCAAACCTCCGGGGGGCCGTCGGGAAATCCGGTTCGTCACCCGCTACGGCAGCCAGTTCTTCCTGGTCCCATGGGATGTCGTCGATGTCTACACGATCGTGGAAGGGTTTTATGAGTCGGAGGTGATCGAAGCCATCCGGCCTGAGCTCGAGCCTGGCAGTGTGGTGTGGTTCGTGGGTGCCAATTTTGGTCTGCACGCGATCACGGCCAAGTTGATCCAGCCCGCCGCGCGCGTGGTTTGTTTCGAGCCGAATCCGCGCATGGGCGCACGCCTGCTGGAAAACGCCGATCTTAACGCCGTGCAGGTCGAACTTTTCGCCCTCGCCTTGGCCGACCGCACCGGCTGCGCCATGTTCTTCGCCAACGCCTCCGGCAACCCCGGGATGTCCACTCTTCATCCCGTCTCCGGGGCATGCTATGACGATCGTTTCAACGTTGCGCTCGACACCGCGGAACGCCTGCTGGCGGAAAACATCGCGCCATTCCCCCGCGCCATGGTCATCGACGTTGAAGGGGCGGAACTCGAGGTCTTGCGTGGCCTCGGCCGCGCCCTGGCCGATCCCCGCCTGGAACGCCTCGTCTTTGAGGCGGACAACGAGCTATTGAGCGCCGGAAACGAGCATTCCCTTCTGTCGCTCCTCCGCGACGCCGACCTGACGAAAATCGAACGTCTGAATCGCAACGAACACACGGCCCACGCCCTGTCCAATTATCTCGCTCGGCGATGAAGCGGATTTCCCACCTTCTGCGGATTCTGCCCAACCTCACGGTTCACCTGCTGCGGTACGGCCGGCCACCGCGCGTGCTGTTGTTTGGTGCGCACAGCCTGGGTGACGATCTGCTCTGCACGACCGTTCTACACGAAGCACGACGGCGCGGGCAACCGTTCGCCATAATGACCAGTCGCCCGGAACTTTTCCGCGGCAATGACGATCCGGCGGCCTTGCTGCCGGTTGACGACTATTACGCGCAGGCCCTCCGTCGCCTGGGCGCCCGTGTGGTCCAGCCCTACTATGCCAGACGTGACCTCAGTGAATCGCTCCGCGATGTCTTTCCACCGCACCATATTCTGACCGAGATGTGCCGCCTTGCCGGCATCACAGGCGAAATTGCGCTCCGACCCTACCTTCACCTCTCTGCTGAAGAGCAGCGCGCGGGTCACGTATTTCCGCGACAGATCGCTATTCACAGTTCATGCCGCTCCGCGGCATTTCCGTTCACCACCAAGGAATGGGGCTTCGAGCGTTTTGTGGCCCCGGCCCGGGCGCTCGCGCGCGATTTCAAGCTGATCCAGATCGGCGCCACCGACGATCCGCTCCTGCCGGTCGACATGGATTTGCGCGGCCGCACGAGCCTCCGCGAAGCAGCGGCCATTCTGGCGGCTTCACAGGCCTTTGTCGGCCTCGAAGGATTCCTGTCCCATCTTGCCCGCGCGGTTGACTGCCCGGCCGTGGTCATTATCGGGGGACGGGTGCGGCCTGAAACGGTGGGCTACGCCTGCAACGTCAATTTCTATAACGCGGTTGACTGCGCCCCCTGTGGCCTGCGCGACGGCTGCCCGCACGCGATGAAATGCATGGCGGAAATCTCTTCCGAGTCCGTCGCCGCCGCTGTGCGCGAATTGGTCGCCCGCCGCCTGACGCGACCGTTACCGGCTGAGACCGCGCTCATTCCGTGAATCCGCCATCGCTCCCGGATATCTCAATCGTCATCCCGGTCTACAACCGCGGCGAACTCATCCGCTATACGCTGGAAAGCGTGCGGCGGGCCTCGGCGGGACTCACCGCAGAGACAATCGTGGTGGACGACGGCTCCGAGCCGCCGGCGGCGGAGTCAATCGCCCGGCTAGGGTTCGCTCCGGAAAAAATCCTCCGCCAGTCCAATCAGGGGCTGCTGTTCGCGCGTCTCGCCGGTCTGGCCGCCGCCACGGGACGACACGTGCTGTTCCTCGATTCAGATGACTTGATCAGTCGCGAGAAGCTGCGCCTGCAGGTCGCGGCCATGGAGGCCGTTCAGGCTGATGTGAGCTACACCGATACCGCCCGCTGCCTGCTGCAGGGCGACTATGACGCCTTGTCGATCACGCTCGATACGCCCTGCCCGGACACACATGATTCCGCCGAGTTCTTCATCAGCGTGCAGCCGGCTCCACACAGCCCCGTTTTCCGGACGGACTATCTGCGGCGGACTGTGGCGGAAGCCTTTTTCCCTCCGTCGCCGCTCTACAATCCCGTCGCCGAAATCTGGTTTTATCACAATGCCGCGCCCCGCCCGGCGCGTGTCATGAAGGTGCCCGGACCGCATACAATCATCGGTCAACATCCCAGCTCGAGGCTTACTAACAATTGGGAAAAGCTGGGCGTCGGTTCATTGGCCGTGCAGGAGGCTTTCGTACGATCGTGTCCCGACACGGCAGAGGCGGCCCGCGTTAGGGAACTTGCAGCGGGAAAAGCATTCCTCTCGTGGCGCCGACTCCCGCGGGGATTTTCGCCTGAATTCTGCACCCGCCAGCTCGCCATCTGGCAGCGCCTGCACGCCCGGGTCAGCCTGGCACGGCTTGGGGGGCGAGGGTTTCAAATCCTAGCGGGTGTGGTGGGACCCATCGCCGCCGCCCGGTGGCTCCGCCTGATTCAAGGCCATCCTTACGAGCGGGTTCGCACGATGGATGACGCCTCGTTTCAGCGGCTCCTGACCACACTGCCTGCGCCTCAACCCATGGCCACCAAATCTGAGGCGCCCCCATCTCTGCTGGTCAAATTTCTCAAGGCCGGCAGCCGGGCCCGGCGGTCACGATTTCACACGGCGCGGGGTGATGTCCTTCCGCTCTCCGCCGTTCTGTATCTGCCAGCCACCGTCTGGCTAATGTTTCTCCCGCGCCTCATGCGCTGGCGGCCGACGCGGCCGTGGATTCCGTTCTCCGCCGTGCGAGCGATCGCGCGACGGCTCACACCGGCCTCGATGGTGCTCGAGGTGGGAAGTGGAATGTCCACTCTATGGCTGGCCCGCCGGTGTGCTCGGCTGGTTTCCCTTGAAGCCGACGAGCTGTGGTTCAAGCGCATCGGCGAGTTGTTGCGACGACGCGGCCACCGCCATGTGGATCTGCGCTATCGTTGGAAGGCGGATGAGTTGTGCGACTTTAGTGAATTCCCCACTGCGAGTCTTGACTTGGTGATCGTGGACGGCGGCCCGCGCGAGCAATGCCTGCGGGCAGCGCTGCCAAAGGTGCGGCCTGGAGGCGCGGTGTATGTGGACAACACCGATGAGCCAAGCATATCAGGACAATGTCGCGAATACCTTCAGGAAACAGCCGGCAAGACTGGCGGACGGCTCTACTACTACCGCGACTTTTCTCCCGGCAACTTCTTTGTGAGCGAAGGAATTTTGCTGGTCACCCCGGGATCGTCCCCCCAATGACATGACCCCGGGACGGATTCTTTATCGCCTCTGGTACCAGCCTTTGAGCTGGCTCCATCGCTTGTGGCGCGAGGGTGGCCCGGTCAACCAATGGCGCAACCGCCGAGGGCGCCGCGAAATGATCGCAGCCGCGGGCCGGCTGCCGCCGTTGCCCGCACCGCCACCGGACGCGGCCGAAGTGTGCTTCCTCACCGGGCGGCGGTTCTGGTATCAGACGGCGTTCTGCTTCTGGTCGCTGTGCCGGCATGCCGGCCGGCCGCTGCGGGCGGCCTTCTACGACGACGGTACGTTTGATGATTCGCTGCGCACGGAGTGCGTCCGTTTGTTTCCGGGCGCGCGCCTGCACGACGCCCGTGAAATCGAGGCGTCGCTCGACGAGCACCTGCCGCTCGTGTGCTTTCCCACCCTGCGCGCCCGCCGCCTCATTTACCCCAATCTGCGCAAACTCACCGACGTCCATGCCGGGGGGCGCGGCTGGCGCCTCGTGCTCGACTCGGACATGCTGTTTTTCCGTCGTCCCGATCTTCTGCTCGCGTGGCTCGACGCGCCCGCTCGCTCGCTGCACATGACCGATGTGCAGGATGCCTATGGCTATTCGCGGGCGCTCATGGAGTCGATCGCCGGACGGCCGATTCCCAGCCGCCTCAACGTCGGCCTGTGCGGACTGCGCAGCGACGAGCTCGACTGGGATCGGCTCGAAACCTGGTGCCGCCGTCTGCAGGAAGCCGAAGGCACCAGCTATTATCAGGAGCAGGCCTTGATCGCCATGCTACTGGCCGGCCGCGAGTGCGTGGTGGCTCCGCCGGAAGACTACGTGCTCATGCCCGATGAGGAAGAGGCGCGGCAGCCTCATGCGGTCATGCATCACTACGTGCACCTCTCCAAACGCGGCTACTTCCGGCACGCCTGGCGCCATCTGTACAATCCAAGCGCATGATCCCGCTGCCTGATCCGAGGCGATATCGAGCCGTCATCATCGCGTGGCTGGTCGCGGTGGGCCTAGCTGCGCTGCTCTACCGGCAGGGGCCCTTGCTGACTTTCGATGGATACTACTACTGCGAGTTCGCCAAGCTCTACACGACAAGTTGGCCGCAGGCTTTCGGCAACCACTGGCCCTGCGGCTATCCGTTGCTGGGTGGGCTGCTCGGCCGGCTCGGTTTGCCGGCCTATGAAGCGCTCTGCCTGGTTTCACTGCTCGCGCTGACTGTGCTGGTATTGCTCGGCAACAGGTTTGCGAAGGACCTGCCCCATGGCGCCTTTGCGCTCAGCTGCCTCGCGGCCGCGCCCGTGGTGGGAGTGCAACTTTTCGGCAACCTCACCGAACTGCCTTTGGCCGCCGCGCTGCTGGGCCTCGCGACCGCACTGGCAGTGGATCGGTCGCGCGCCGCATGGTGGAGCGCCGCTGCCTGCGCCCTGCTTGCGCTGTCCTTCCGTTACGCCGGCGTGATTGCCTACGCTGCCCTGTGGATCTGGCTGTTTCTCCATGCCCGCCGGCTGCGTGAAGGCGGCATCCTCGGCTCCGCGGTGATCGCGGTGGTCTGCTCCACGCTGATGGCCGCAGGTCTGCTCCTGTGGAATCTCCGCGCCACCGGGTACCTGAGCGGCGCTTCGCGCGATGCCGCTGAAAACCTCGGGCTGGTCGCCTGGCCGTCCCACGTGGCCGATTTGGGCTGGACGCCATTTTCCGCCCTGATGCTCGGAGGACTGCGGGACCTCGTCGGCGGCAAAAGCTCCATCGGACAGTTAATGGGCAGTCTGTCCAGTCTCACACTCGCCGGTCTCTGCCTCTGGGCATGGGCAAAGCCGCGGTTCCCCTGGGTTCGGGCGCTGGCCTTCGTGGCGTTTTTCTACGGTACCGGCATGACGGTGCTTCGCAGCGTCGGCACCTTCGATCCACTCTACAACGGCCGGATGCTTTTGCCCGCGCTTTTCCCTCTGGGGCTCGCCGCCTGCGCTCAATTCTCGGGGCGATGGCCCCGCCTGGTCGCCGGTACATGTGTCTTGGTGCTGGCGGCGGGGGTCGCGTCCACCGCCCGCGGCCTGAGTCGGGAAATCGCGGGCGACGTTCGAGGCGCGGTGCCCTTGCTCCTTGGTCGATTGCGCGCTGGCGACCGCGTGCAAATCAACGATCAGGCTTTCTCGGTGGCAGCCTATCTCCCCCAGCGCACGATCCGGACCTGGCCCGAATCCTGGCGGGAAGATGAGGCGCAGCGTTTTCTTGTCATAGCGGCCAAACCCGTCGATCGCTGCGGCACCTCCGGCCCGCTACCGGTAGTGTGGAAGACCCGCGCCGAGCAACTGGTCGCTCGAGGCACTCACCGCTGGCTGCTCCATACGCCTTCGCTTATGGTTCTCGAGCATAACGCCGGCCCGTTCCCCCACTGATCGATGCCGCTCGTCTCGATCATCATTCCCTGCCATAATGCGGCGCTCTGGCTCGCCGCAACGCTCGAGTCGGCGCTGGCGCAGACGTGGCCGGAGAAGGAGATCCTGCTGGTCGATGACGGTTCCACCGACGACAGCCTCGCGATCGCCCGCACCTTCGAGCCGCGCGGGGTGCGGGTGCTCACCCAGCCCAACCGGGGCGCGGCCGCGGCGCGCAACGTTGGTCTGCGCGAGGCCCGCGGCGATTTCATCCAGTTTCTCGACGCCGACGATCTGCTGGCGCCGGACAAGATTACCGTCCAGATGGAACGCCTCATGGCGAACCCGCCGCGACACATGACCTCCGGCGCGTGGGCGCGATTCCGGCGCGATCCTCGCGAAGCGGCGTTCGTCCCCGAACCCAACTGGTGTGATCTTACCGGCCTCGAGTTCCTGCTGCTGCACTACGAGGCCGGCTGGATGATGCTCCCGGCCGCCTGGCTCTGTCCGCGGCCGCTGCTGGATGAAGCGAGACCGTGGGACGAACGCCTGACGCTGAACGACGACGGTGAGTATTTCGGCCGGGTCATGCTGGCCGCGGCTGGCATTCTGTTCTGCGGCGCGGCGCGCAGTTACTATCGATCGGGTCTCCGCGGTAGCCTGAGCCGGCGCAAAGACGTGGCGGCCCTGCGCTCGCTCTGGCTCTCCACCGAGCTGAACTGCGGGCGCATGCTGGCGGCGGCCCAAGATTCGCCACGCGCCCGTACGGCCGCCTCCAACGGCTGGCAGCGGCTGGCTTTCGAGTCTTATCCCACGGCACCCGACTTGGCTGCGGCCGCCGAACGTCACGCGGCCGACTTGGGCGGCAGCCCGTTCCCTATGCCGGCCGGACCCGCGTTTCATCGGATGGCGCGCTGGACCGGTTGGCGCTTTGCCAAACGGCTGCGTGATGCATGGCTGCGTCTGCGGCGCGTCTGACCATGGCAGCGGTCCGCATTATTTCCCCCACCTATCGCCGGGCGCACCTCCTACCCCAGCGTTGGCGAGCCTGCAGGCGCAGACCTTCGCCTACTGGTTGTGCGTGTTGCACAACGACGATCCGCTCGGCACCCTGCTCTCGGTCACGGTTCTCGGGTGGCTGCGATTCCTGCGACTCGCCGATTGGGCGTGGTTTTTCGCCTGGGCCGTTCGCCATCCCCGCGACCTGGCGGCAGGTCTCAGTAGCCGACGCCACTTCGCTGAATTTTGGACTTACCTCGACCAGCACACCGCCCGACAGGCGGCCCAAGCGGCTCCTCTCCCGTAAGGCCTTCCCTTCCCCATGCCCCCCGGGCGAATTCTGATCATCACCAACGGCCACTTGTGCCGTAATCCGCGCCCGCTGAAGGAGGCAGAGACGTTGGGGCGAGCCGGCTACGACGTGACCGCGCTGGCCGTGCGCAACCATGCTGCTTCCGAGGCGTATGATCGCGTTTTGCTCCAAGGCGCTCCCTTCCGGCATGAGTCGGTCGACATGCTCCCGGGCTTCGCAACCGGACGTGTCACGGTTTTCCGGCGCCGGCTGCTGCTCTGGGCCGCGCGCCGGGCTGCAGCGAAGACGGGCCTGACGACGATCCATGCTGTCGGACCCGCCGGGGCCCTGCTCCGGCAGGCGCGCCGGCTTCCGGCCGATCTCACCATCGTGCATAACGAAGTCCCGCATTGGGTCGGCATCCGGCTGCTGGGCACTGGTCGGCGCGTCGCGGCGGATTTCGAAGACTGGCATTCGGAGGATCTCCTTCCGGCCGAGCGTGCGCAGCGTCCGCTCGGCCTCCTGCGCCGGGTGGAGCAGACGTTGCTCTCCCAAGCGGTGCACACCACCACGACATCGCACGCACTCGCCGCCGCCCTGCATGCCCGATACGGCGGCCGCCTTCCCGTGGTGATCACCAATTCCTTTCCGTTGCAGCGCGATCCGCGCTCCGGTCCGCCGGGTGATCCCCCTTCCTTCCTCTGGTTCTCTCAAACCCTCGGTCCTGGGCGCGGTCTCGAAATCTTCCTCGAGGCCTGGGCCCGCACCGCGGGCTCCAGCCGGCTGGTGTTGCTCGGAGAACCGAGCGCGGGCTTCGCCGAACAGGTGAGGAACCGGCTTCCGCCCGAACGCCGGACGCGGGTGAGCTTCCTCCCGCCGGTGCCACCGGCCGCTTTGCCGGCCGTGATCGCCAGCCACGACATCGGCCTGGCGCTGGAACAGGCGGAAATTCCCAGCCGCGATCTCACGATCACGAACAAGATTCTTCAGTACTTGAACGCCGGTCTTGCCGTGGTGGCGAGCGACACCGCCGGCCAGCGCGAGGTGCTGGCGCGGGGACCTGAAGCCGGCTTGCTGGTGAATCTTACCGACGCGGTAGTCACCGCCGCCGCGCTCGACCATCTGCTTGGCGATCGCGCGGAATTGATGCGGCGTCAGCGAGCCGCTCGGCGCCTGGCGGAAGAAGTTTACTGCTGGGAACAGGAAGCTCCCCGGTTGCTCTCGCTCGTGGCGGAAGCGCTGCAAACCCGATGAACCATCGTTCCGCCGCTTTCAAACTGCTTGGCCGACGCCTGCTTCATAGTGGATTGGTCTGCGCGCTTCGCCTCCGCAGCCGGACCTTTCGGCCCGCGAATAATCATCGCTACGCCGTGATCGCACCCCATCCAGACGATGAGACACTGGGCTGCGGCGGGTTGATCGCCACCGCCTGTTCCTTAGGCTCGGCCGTCGATGTCATTTATCTGACCGATGGGAGCGCCGCGCTGCCTGATCATCCGAAAATTACGCCGAACCAGTTGATCGGAGTGCGCGCGGCCGAGGCGCGCGCCGCCCTGGCTGTGCTGGGTGTGGCGCCCGGGCATGTCCACTTCCTTGGCGCGCCCGACGGCCGACTGGATCACTTGGCCTCCGCCGAACAGGAGCACCTCGTGTCCGCGCTGGCCGGACTCCTGGCCCGACTGCGGCCCGACCACGTGCTGGTTCCCTGGCGGCACGACGGCAGCTCCGAACATGAAGCGGCGTTCGGCTGGACCGTCGCCGCGCTCCGGACCGCAGTACCAGCGCCGCGCCTGCTGGAATATCCGGTATGGGCTTGGTGGAGTCCGCGCTATCTGGCGCGATTCGCCATGACGTCGGCGCCAATCCGACGGCTGCCCATTGGAATAGTGCGCGACTTGAAGGCGAGCGCGGTGAACGAATTCCGCTCGCAAATCCATCCGGTGCCACCCTGGACGCACACGGCGTTGCCGCAGGGATTTACCCGATCTTTCCTCGGGACATCCGAGTACTTTGTGCTCTCTTCGCATTGAAAGCCCGTGAGCGCCTCCACATTTGAATCCGTCGCCAAGCCGCTCCGCAAGGTGCTGATCGTCTCCCCCCACTGGCCGCCGGTGAACGCGCCCGACCTTCAGCGGGCGCGCATGAGTTTGCCCTATTACCGGCAGTCCGGGTGGGAGCCGGTCGTGTTGGCCGTGCACCCCGACTACGTGGCGGGCATACTCGAACCCGAACTGGAATCCACCTATCCGGCCGATGTGCGCATCGTGCGCTGCCGGGCGTTGCCGCTCCGGTGGACTCGCCGCCTGGGACTGCGCAACTTGGGCCTGCGCGCCTGGTGGTCGCTGTGGCGTGCCGGTTCCCGCCTGCTGCGGAGCGAGCGGTTTGACCTCGTATTTTTCTCCACCACTCAGTTCATCACCTTCACCCTCGGCCCACTTTGGCGGCGCCGCTCAGGGGTTCCCTACGTGATCGACATCCAAGATCCCTGGCGGACTGATTACTATGAGCGTCCCGGTGCTCCTCCGCCGCCAGGGGGCAGGAAATACCTGCTCGCCCGCCTGCTGGCCTTCCTCTTCGAAGCGCGGACCTACCGTGGCGCGGCGGGTTTCATCAGCGTTTCGGAGCGATATCTGTCCAACCTGGCGAAGCGTTATCCCTGGTTTCACAGCAAGCCGCAGGAGACCATCCGTTTTGGCGCTTCCGCCATGGATTTTGAGTTCATCCGCCACCATCCGCCCGCCAGCGTCCGGCTTCCTCGCCAGCCCGGGGAAATTCACCTCCTCTACACGGGCGCGGCCGGCCCCATCATGCCGCACGCTTTGAACATGCTGTTTTCCGGCTTTCAATATTACCGGGTCATACGACCGGCGGGTGCCGCCCGATTTCGTTTTCATTTTATTGGCACCAGTTACGTGCCACCGGGTCAGGGAAAGCCGTCGGTCCTGCCCGCGGCAGAGCAATATGGGTTGGCGTCCTGGGTGGAAGAGACTCCCCACCGCATCGGACATCTGGAGAGCCTGGCATTGCTGCAGCAGGCCGACGCCTTGATTCTACTGGGATCGAGCGACTTGGCTTATTCCCCCTCGAAGCTTTATCCCTACTATTTATCCGGAAAACCCATCCTCAGCGTCGTGTTTGAAAATAGCTACTTGGAAGGGTTGCTGCGCGAACTCGCCTGCTCTTGGCTGGTGCCGTTTTCCCCCGCCGGCACCAAGGACGCCGTCTACACCCGGTTGACGGCGTTTTTTGATCACGCGGTGAACGGCTTCCCGGTCGACGGGCAGCCGGTGCGTAATGATGAGTTTTTCAAGCGGGCGTATCTCGCCGAGACGCTGACGCGTCAGCAGAGCAGACTGTTCGAGCAGGCGCTTGCCCCCACCTAGTCTTCCGGCATTCGATTTCCGCCATGCCCGCACCGAAGAATCCCTCGATGGAGAATCTGACCTTCCCGCCCGCCGATGAGCGGGTGCGGCTGCGGTTGTTTCAACAGGCGCTTATCGCCACGGCCGCCTTGCTGGGGGCGTTGTGGTGGACCGCGGTCAACGGGCATGACTCGACTTTCTACCTCGGCATGGCGATCTGCATGCTGGCCGCACTGCCGGCGCTGGTGTGGGCGCGCACGATGGGGTACAACTACCCGATCTTCGAGATCTTCATCGCAACCAACCTAACGTCGTACGGAATTCCACTGCTGAACGAACGCGACGCGGTGACGCTCTTCGACACGCAGGTGCGGCAGGATGCCGCGCTGGTCGTGATCGCCTTTTTGGTCGCCGCCATCATCGCCTACTACGCCACGCGCGCGACCCCGCGCTCCACGCCCTTGTGGACCCGGCAGGTGCTGGAGCGGCCGAACAAGCAATGGATGCTGCGCGGCCTGATTCTCTCCAGCCTCTACACACTCGTCGTGCCGTACCTGTATGAGCCGCCCGCCGGCATCGAGGGCATTCTGCGCGCGGTGTTCTTCGGCATCGGCACGACCTGCACGTTCATCATTTCGATGGCTTGGGGGCTCGGCCGGTTGCAGCGCGGCGAAAAAGTGCTCGTGGTGGTTTGTCTCGCGCTGCAATTCGTTCTGTTGAGCTCGTCGCTCATTCTGCGGGCGGGGACAGCCATTGTTCTCCTCGGATGCGTGGGTTACTTCTTCGGTTCGCGGCGGATTCCCTACGTTGCCCTCGCCATCACGCTGCCGGTTCTGGCGGTGCTCAACATCGGCAAGTACGACCTTCGCAAAAATTACTGGACGCCGGACGCCGAATACCAGCCGGGGCTGAGCGAGCTTCCGGCGTTCTACACGGAGTGGTGCGAGGCGGGCCTGCGGCCCAAGGTCCAGACCGACACCAAGGCGAGCAAGCTCCTGCTCGAGCGCAACTCGTTGCTCCAAATCCTCTGTCTCGTCATTAACCGCACCCCAGACTTCCAGCCATTTCTCTACGGCGAGACCTACAAGCAGATCCCCGGCCAGTTCGTGCCACGCATCATCTGGCCGGAAAAGCCGCGCGGTCATATCAGCACCTACACGCTCAGCATCTACTACGGTCTGCAAAACGAAGACGCGACCTACGAGACCACCATCGCCTTCGGCTTCCTGCCGGAAGCCTACGCCAATTTCGGCTACTGGGGCGCGCTGGGGCTCGGCGTGGTGTTCGGCTTCTGCTTTCGGAAGATCACCCTGTGGTCGGTGAAGAGCCCGATCTTCTCCTATGCCGGTCTGATGCTGGTTCTCCTCACCGCCTGGAGTTTTCAGACCGAGCTGACCATGAGCGGATGGCTCGCCTCGCTCTTTCAGGGCTCCGTCTCGATTTTTGCCTTCGTCCTTGTCTTTCGCCGATTCCAAGAAGTCTCCGGGTGACGCGGTGGCGGGCCGGCTCGCCGTGGTGTTGACGCACCCCACGCAATACTACAGTCCGTGGTTCCGCTGGCTGCGCGCCCACACCACGCTCGATTTCCGGGTGTTCTATCTTTGGGACTTCGGCGTGGCCGTCCGCCAGGACCCCGAATTTGGACTGAAGTTTGCGTGGGATGTCGACCTGCTGGCAGGCTATGATTCCGAGTTCGTTCCCAACCGCGCCGCCCGGCCGGGCACCGAGCACTTCTGGGGATTGCGCAATCCTGCGCTTCCAGTCCGCCTCGCGACATGGAGGCCTGATGCCGTGCTCCTTTTCGGTTATCGCTATGCCGCGCATCTGCGGGCCATCGCGTGGTGCCGCCGGCGGGGGGTCCCGCTTGTTTTCCGCGGTGATTCGCACCTGCTGGGCCAGCCGCGGCCGTCGCTGCTCAAACGTCTGTCGTTGCGCACCCTCTATCGCCAGTTCGCCGCCGTCACCTATGTCGGCGCCGCCAATCGCGCCTATTTCGAAACCTTCGGGGTGCCAGCCGAGCGGCTGCATTTCGCGCCACATGCGGTCGATCACGAGCATTTCGATCCGCGCCTGCCCGTCCATCAGGAGGCCGCCAGCCGGCTGCGCGTCGCCCTCGGTCTCGCCCCCGAACGGCGCGTTCTGCTCTTTGCCGGCAAGTTTCTGCCACGCAAGCAGCCTCGCGCGCTGCTGGAGGCGTTCCTTTCTGTCCCGCGCCCCGACGCCACGCTGCTGTTTGTGGGCGATGGCGAGGAGAAATCCGCCCTGCAGGCGCGCGCCTCCCAAGCACCGGCCGCCGACGTCCGCTTCCTCCCTTTTGCCAACCAAAGCGAGATGCCCGCGTGCTATCTGCTGGCTGATCTTTTCGCACTGCCCTCCCGCGGCAGCTCTGAAACCTGGGGACTGGCCGTCAATGAGGCCATGCACATGGGCGTTCCATGTCTCGTCAGCGATGTCGTCGGCTGCCAGCGCGACCTCGTGACCGACGGCGACACGGGCTGGGTCTTCCGCGCCGGTGACCCGGCACATTTAAATCTGAAGCTCAACGAGGCGCTGGAGGCGCTCAGCCGTGAGGCCGCTGACTTCCGGAACCGCGCCGCCGCGCGCATCGCTGGCTACACTTATGCGCAGACGACAGAGGGACTGCGGCGCGCCCTCGCCGCCCTCCGCGGTCGCGCGACACAACTGATCACGTCTCCTTGAGAATCAATATCGTCATGGGGTTCTTCCTGCCGGTGCCGCCAGTCGCTGGCGGCGCCACGGAGAAGATCTGGTTCCGGTTGGCGCGGGAGTTCGCCGCGGCCGGCCACACGGTCACGCTGCTGTCGCGTTGCTGGCCAGGCTTTCCGGAGCGGGAGACGATCGACCGCGTCGCGATGATCCGCGCACCTGGTTTCAACCATACGCGCCGCTTGGCTTTCAACCTTCTGCTCGATGGTCTCTGGGGGCTACGCCTGCTCTGCCAGCTGCCGGCGGCCGACCTCAGCGTCTGCAACAACGTTTCGCTGCCCATTTACCTGCCGTGGTTGCGGCCGCGGGCCGGGCGCGTCGTGGTCGTGCTCGGCCGCATGCCCAAGGGGCAAATTCGTTTCTACCGCCGCGTCGCGCGTCTGGTGGCCACCAGCGACGCTGTGGCCGCCCGCGTGGCTCGCGAGTGCCCGGCCCTGGCGCCGCGCACCCGCGTTTTTCCCAATCCCATCGATTGGGAGCTGCACGCGCGTTCCACCGTGCAGCGAGGCGAACCGGTGACGATCGGCTTCGTTGGACGGCTGCATCCGGAAAAGGGCCTCGAGCTCCTGCTGCGCGCGGCCGTGCGGCTGGCGGCCGAACCCGGGCTGCCGCGTTGGCGCGTGGTGTTGCGCGGCCCCAGCGACGTCCGGCGTGGCGGCGGCGGCGAGACCTACGTGCAACGGCTGCAAAGCGAGTTCGGCCCCAAACTGGGCGAACGCCTGACGTGGGAGCCGCCGCTCTTTGATGAGGCGATCCTCGCACGTTGTTACGGCACACTAGACATCTTCTGTTACCCGAGTCTCGCGGCCCAAGGCGAAGGCTTGAGCGTGGCGCCGCTCGAGGCGATGGCCGCCGGGGCGGTGCCGGTGCTCTCCCGGCTCGATTGCTACCGCGACATACTGCGCGAGGGCGCCAATGGATTCACCTTCGATCATACCGCATCGGCGGCCGACGCCGGCCTCGCTGCCGTGCTCGCGCATCTAATCGGGGATGCCAGCCTGCGGCGTGCCGCCTCGGCCCAAGCTCAGGCCGAGGCGCGCCGGTTTGATTACGCAGTGGTCGCCCGCGCCCTGCTCGAGGACTTTGCGCAATTGACCCGCTAAACCCTCTGCCGATATCCTCTTCTTGCCTTGCCCGAAGCCGAACCAACCTATCTTGGCCGCAATTGCGTGACGCCCTATCCCCGGCGAGAGGTGCTGCTGGGTTGGATGTGGGCGCTGGTGCAGGCCACGCTTTTTCGCTGGAGTCCCCGTCCGTGGCATTGGTGGCGCGCGTGGCTGCTTAAGCTGTTTGGCGCCGATATTCCCGCGCCCGGCCGCGTGGTGGTGTTTCCGTCGGCGCGCGTTTATTTCCCGTGGAAGCTCACGCTGGCACCGCGCGCCATGGTCGGCCGCCATGTGAACCTCTACAACCTCGCTCGCATCACCCTGGGTTATGGCGCGAACCTCAGCCAGTACTGTCATCTCTGCGCCGGCACCCACGACTACACGCGCTGGGACATGCCGCTGGTGACCCAGCCGATTACCATCGGCGACAACGCCTGGCTCGGCGCCGATGTATTCGTGGGGTCGGGAGTGACCGTGGGCGAATTGTGCGTCGTGGGGGCGCGCTCGGTCGTGCTCAAGGACCTGCCTCCACGCATGGTGTGCGCGGGTCATCCCTGCCGGCCGATCAAGGAGCGTCCCCCTCCGCAGTAAGCCCGCCGGCTCCACGAAGCTGCCTCCGGATTTTCTGCCGAAATCAGACTGACCTGCGCCTCGCCCGGTGAACCGTCGTGTCGTGGTGATTTGCCTAAACGCATGAGAATTGCCCAGATCGTCCCCAGCCTCGAGGAGCAGCACGGCGGACCGAGCAAGTCCGTGCTACGGCTGGCAGCGGCACTGAGCCGGCTTGGTCACGAGGTCGACCTGCTGGCCACCCGACCGGGAAATGAAGCTGCCATAATGGAGGATGGCCGACTGCGGGTGCGGCAGTTCCGCCGGGACCGCCCCGAATTTCTTTGCGCCTCATCGGATCTGCGGGAACACCTCCGCACCCACACCTACGACTATCTCCATCATCATGCGTTGTGGCTGCGCACGCTCCACTATACTTGCCAGGCTGGACGCGCGACCGGCGCGCGTTGGGTGATCTCGCCACGCGGCATGTTGAGCGACTGGTCGTGGCGGCACCGGCGCTGGAAAAAATGGCTCGCCGCCAGGCTGGTGCACCCCGGCGCATTTGCGCAAACGAACGGCTGGCATGCCACGAGCGCCGCCGAAGCCGACGACATCCGCCGGCGTGGCTTTCCGCAGCCCATCTGCGTGGCGCCCAACGGCGTCGAGGCTCCCGCCGCCGAGGAATTGACCCGCGCGCATGAGGTCTGGTCGCAACTCTGCCCCGCCGTCGCGGCGCGGCCCGTGGCCCTGTTCTATTCCCGGTTTCACCGCAAAAAGCGGCTGCTCGAACTCATTGACCTCTGGATCGACATCGCGCCCAGGGAGTGGCTTCTCCTCGTCGCCGGCATTCCGCAGGAGTACACCGTGGAAAGCCTGACCACCTACGTGCTTCGTCACTCCGCGCAGGACCGGATCGTGGTGTTTGATGGCAGCGACCGCCCGCCACCCTATGGCGTGGCGTCATTGTTCCTGTTGCCCTCCCACACTGAAAATTTCGGGTTGGTTGTCGCCGAGGCGATGGCGTGGGGCGTACCGGTACTGGTCACCGATACCACGCCGTGGGCGGAGCTCTCCGCGCAAAACGCCGGCTGGTGCGTACCGTGGAAAAATTATGGCGCGGCGTTACGGCAGGCGATCGCAGAATCGACCGACCGGCTGGAGCAGCGCGGCGCCCGGGCCCGCGACTGGGTGCTTGCCCGGTATTCGTGGGAGCAGGCGGCCCGTCCACTGGCTGAGTTTTACGAGCGTCTGGGAAACACGGCCTCATGACGCTATCCAGAAGGACTTCGTGGCCGCCCGTATTGGTTGAATGCGCCGGACCGGCGAGTCAGTGGGGGGACAGCCGCCCCAGCCAGCTTGAACTCCTCACCTTGATCCACGTTGCCGGACTGGTTCTCTTCACTGCCTGGGACTTCGGCGGCGAGACTAACTTGGCCCGCATCGTCATCAGCTGGTGGGGCAGCCTGGCCCTTCCGATCATGGTGTATGCCTGCCTGCGGCGGCTGGAACGCCGCCACGGATTGTCTTTGGCCCTGCACTGGCTCTGGCCGCTGATGTTTTTCGACGTGCTGGTTTTAGCCAGCGCACTCAATCCTAGCTTTACCCCCTCCTTCGTCGGCGGGACGAGCGCACTTGTGCTCGGGGGTGCCCAAGCGGGCTGGCCCAGCTCGGCGCTGCCCACGGCGTCGTTGCATGCGTTGTGGCAGTTCAACGCGATCTATCTGACCTGTTTCAACCTTACGCTGGTCGTGGCCCGGCGGCGGGTGCTGCGCGCTCTGCTGTTTATTCTGACGGTCAACGCCCTGCTGCTCGCGGTCATGGGCACGTTCCAGAAGCTGGCCCGCGCACCCGGCCTGTACTTCGGACTGCAGCCCTCGCCCAACGCAGCTTTCTTCGCGAGCTTCATCTATCACAATCACTGGGGTGCGTTCATCCTGCTTTCCACCGCGGCCGCCCTCGGCCTGCTGTTCCACTATGCGCGCCGGACCGACCACCATGAACGGCGGCACTCCCCCGCGCTGTTCGGCCTCGTCGCCACGCTTTTTATGGCGGCTTCGGTGCCGTTGAGCACCTCGCGTTCGTGCGCGGTGCTGGTGCTGGTGCTCCTGACCGGCGCGCTGGTTCACTGGCTGTGGCGCCTGCGCCGCCAACGCCGGGCGGACGGCGGTTCGCTGGCGGCGCCCGCCGCGGTGGCCGTGGTCGTGTTTCTCGTCGGCCTCGGCGGCATTTATCTGCTGGGCCGGCCCGTCATCGAGGCGCGCGTCAACAAAACCCGCGAACAGATTGATGAGATTCGTCTGCGGGGCAATCTTGGCGCGCGCGAGCAGCTTTATGCCGACACGTGGCGCATGGCGCGCGAGAAAATCTGGTTCGGCTGGGGACTGGGATCCTATGCGACTGTGTTCCAGATCTACAACCAGCAGGTGTCGGTGGAGGGCTGGGTGCCGTTCTACGCCCAGGCTCATTCAGACTGGCTCCAGGCGTTGGCGGAGGTCGGCCTGGCCGGCACCGTGCTCATCGTCCTGATGGGGGCCGTGCCATTGACCAGCCTCTGGCGGTTGGGGCCGCCCGGTGCTGTGTCAGGGTATTTGCTGGCCGGCTGCGGGCTGCTGGCGATTTATGCCGTGGTGGAATTCCCCTTTGCCAACCCGGCGGTGATGGAAGCTTTCTGGCTCTGCTTCTTCACCGCGTTGCGCTATCGCAAGCTCACCTTGGGCGACGCATGATTTCAGCGTCATGTTCTCCGTCCTCATCCTGACCCTCAACGAGGAACGCAAACTACCGGCCTGCCTCGCGTCGACGGCGGGCTGCGACGACGTGGTCGTGCTCGATTCGGGCTCGTCCGACCGCACGGTCGGAATCGCCCGGGAGGCGGGCGCGCGCGTGTTCGTCAACCCATTCGAAAACTTCGCGCAGCAGCGCAATCACGCCCACCGCGTGATCGATTTCCGGCATCCCTGGGTGTTCCATCTCGATGCCGACGAGCAGATGACGGCGGAACTGCGCGCCGAGTGCGCGGCCTATCGGGGGGATGAGCCGCTTGATGGCTGTTATGCCGCGCCACGCATGCTCTGGGAGGGACGCTGGATCACCCGTTGCACGGACTATCCGGCCTGGCAGGCGCGTTTCGTCAAGGCGCGCGACTTCGAGTTTGTGCAGGCGGGGCACGGCCAGCGCGAGGTACCGTCCATGCGCATGGGCCGCCTGCGGGCGAACTATCTGCACGACCTTTCGGCGGATGGCGTCGAGGGATGGCTCGCCAAACACCGCCGCTATGCCCGGGAGGAGGCCGAGGCCTTTCTCGCCGGGGGTTCCGGAATGGGACGGCACTGTCGCACCCTGCTGGCGGGGCCGGCATTGGCGCGCCGCCGCGCCCTGAAGCATCTGAGTTATCATCTGCCCGGCCGGCCCGCCCTGCGCTTCATCTATCAATACCTGCTGCGCGGCGGATTTCTCGATGGCGGTCCCGGCTACCGCTACTGCCGGCTGCTGGCACGCTACGAGGGCCTTGCCAACGGCGAGATCAAACAGCTGCGCGCCAGCCGACGAAACCGGGCAACGCCATGATCAGCGATCCGACACGTCCGCGCGTGGTTTTCGTCAATCGCTATTACTGGCCCGACGAACTGGCTACGGCGCAGCTTCTCACAGACCTGGCGGAGGGCTTGGCGGCCCACGGTGGCCAAGTGGTGGTGATCGCCAGCCACGACGGCACCGCGAGTATGCCTGATCGCGAAGCCCGGCACGGAGTGGAAATCGTCCGCGTGCGTTCCACGCGCTGGGGCCATCGGGGCATGGCCGCCAAGGCCGCTGATTACCTGACGTTTGCCTTCGCCGCCCGGCGCGCCCTGCGGGCACGGGTGCGGCCGGGTGACTGGCTCGTCGCCATGACAGACCCGCCGGCGCTCGCGCCGATCGCTGCTACCATAGCCCGCCGGGCGAACGCGCGCCTGGTGCACTGGCTGCAGGACATCCACCCGGAGATCAGCCTGGCCTTGTCGGGCAGCCGGCTGCTCGCGGCCCTGAGCGGCCCCTGGATGCGTTGGCGTGATGCCGCGTGGCAGAGCGCTCACGCGTGCGTGGCGATCAGCCGTGATATGGCCGGATTGGTCGGCGAGCACGGAATCTCACCGGAGCACCTGCGCGTCATTCCCGACTGGGCACCCGGCGGCGAGACGCTGACCCCCGTGCCCCCCGCGCAAAACGAGCTGCGCCATGCCTGGGGGGTCGCCGACAAATTTGTTGTCGCTTACTCCGGCAATCTCGGGCGGGTGCATGCTCTCGAGTCCGTGCTCGCCGCCGCCGCGCTGCTGCGTAACGAACGTGATCTCGTTTTTCTATTCATCGGCAACGGACCCCGGCGTCCCGCCCTCGAGGCGGCGGCGCGGGCGGAGGGGCTCACCAATGTCCGCTTCCTGCCCCCGCAGCCGCGGTCGCGCCTCGCCGAAAGCCTGTCCGTCGGCGATGTTCATCTCGTGACGCTGCTGACCGGATGCGAACGCTGTGTTTTCCCGAGCAAGCTTTATGGCATTCTCGCCGTGGCGCGGCCCGTGGTGTTCGTCGGCTCACCTCAATGCGAGCTGGCACAAAGCGTCCGCCAACACGGCGCCGGTCTCGTGATTCCGCCCGACGATCCTGCCGCGCTCGCCGCCGCCTTGTGTGACCTGCGGGCGGTTGCGGAACGGCGCAATGCCATGGCCGAAGCCGCCGCGCGCTGGGCGCACGAAACCGGAGGACTTCCGGCCGCGCTTGCCGCCTGGACAAAGCTGCTGGAGGTAAACCTGGCGCCCCGCCCGTAACTCCCGCTTGCGCCGACCCCGTCGAGGCTTGCGGCAATGCCCTCGTCTCCGGCATAATCCCTCGCACATGACCGACCGCCGTCTGATTGCGCTGCTCCTGCTGGTGCTGGATTTTCTGTGCGTCGTGCTGGTTTTTCATTTTGTGGGATGGCTGCGCGGTGTGCAGGACGCCGGCATCTTCGCCATCACCCCGCTGCTGGGTCCGTTCGTTGTATTCATTCTGGCGGTCCATTTGATCGACGGCTACTCGGCGCAAACCGACATGCTCAGCGCTTCCTACACGAGCCAACACGCCATCGCCCTCATGGCCGGCATGCTGGCGATGCTGCTGGTGACCTTCGTCTTCATCAAGGACCAGTATTCGCTGCAATCGTCCCGCGCGGTCATCGCGCTGAGCTTTGTGGTCCTGGTACCCGCCACGCTCAGCTATCGGCGCTGGCTGGCGCTGCGCGTGGCGGGCGAACGCCAGCAGCGGCCCCTCATCTTCATCGGCAGCCAGTCCAGTTGCGTCGCTTTCAAGGAAGCCTGCGAGAAGAACCGCACAACCCAGGAGGTGCTCTTTGTCGCGACGGACGCCAAGAGTCACGAGAGCATGACTCCCTTCGTCGGCTTGGAGATGCACGCCGTCACCCAGCTGCTGCCGCTCCTGGACCGATACGCGGGGCGGATCGAAGCCGTCGTCCTGCATGAGACCAGCCGCGACCTGCCGCTGGCCGTGTCGGAAAAACTCATGGAGCTGCACTTCTCCGGCACCACCACCTACACGCTGGAGCTTTTTCACGAGGTTTACTGGCGCAAGATCCCCCTCTACCGGCTCAATCCGACCTGGCTCTTTCAGGAGGGCTTCCAGAGCGCGCGCGATCCCGTGTTCGAGCGGCTCAAGCGGCTGACCGACATCGTGCTCTCCCTGCTGGGCCTGGTGCTGGCTTCGCCGCTGCTGCTGCTGTGCGCCGCCGCGGTCTGGCTGGAGGACCGCGGCCCCGTTTTCTATCTGCAGACGCGAGTGGGGAAAAACCGGGCGCCTTTCCAGGTTTACAAGTTTCGCACCATGCGTTCCGGCGAGACGACGGATGACCTTTACACGCAGCCGAACGACCGCCGCATCACCCGCGCGGGCCGCCTCCTGCGCGCCATGCGCTTCGACGAGTTCCCCCAGCTTTGGAACGTGCTGCGCGGCGAAATGAGCCTCATCGGCCCCCGCGCCGAATGGATCCGGCTGGTCGAACGCTACGAGCGGGAAATCCCCTGCTACCATTTCCGGCACCTCGTCAAGCCCGGCATCACCGGCTGGGCGCAGGTGAACTACCCTTACGGCGCCAACCTCGACGACACGCTGCGCAAGCTGGAATACGACCTTTACTACATCCGCTACTTCTCCTTCACCCTCGACGCCTCCATCGTCCTGAAGACGATTCACATCATGCTCTTTGGCAAAGGGCGGTGACGACACAGCATCACCTTGACCACGGATTTCACGGATTGGCGCGTATGGCTCTTTGCTCTCATCCATGCTTATCCGTGAAATCCGTGGTCATATTGTACCTGTGAAACAATATGAGTTTATCGTCATCGGCGGCGGCAGCGCCGGCTTCAACGCGGCGCGGGTCGCCGCGTCGCTCGGCGGGCGCGTCGCCATCGTGGACGGCGCGAAGGCTTTGGGCGGGCTTTGCATCCTGCGCGGCTGCATGCCGTCGAAAACCCTGCTTTACAGCGCCGAGGTGCTGCACCTCGCGCAGCAGAGCCGCGCCTTCGGTTTGAGCATTCCGCGCGCCGGGGCGGACATGAAGGCCATCCAGGCCCGGAAGCGGCGGATCATCGGCGACTTTGCCGCCCACCGGGTGAAACAGCTCACCTCGGAACGCTACGATCTCTATCGCAGTCGCGCCCGGTTCGTCGATGCCCACACTCTCGAACTGGCTGACGGCGCCCGGCTGCATGGCAGATGCTTTCTCATCGCCACCGGCTCCAAGGTCAGCGTGCCCCCGGTGCCGGGCTTGAAGGAGGTGCCGTTCTGGACAAGCGACGACGTGCTCGAACTCGACTTCATTCCGGAGAGTGTGCTGGTGCTTGGCGGCGGCATTGTGGCCTGCGAGCTCTCGCAGTTTCTTCATCGCATCGGTTCACGCGTGGTGCTCGTCCAGCGCAGTCCCCACATCCTGCGCGACCATTCACCCGAGGCCGGCAACGTGCTGCAGCAGGCCTTCCGCGACGAGGGCATCGAGCTTTTCGCCGGCACCAGAATCCGCCGGATCTCTCATGAACGGCATGGTTTCACCGTGGTCTTCGCACACGGCGGCAAGGTGGTGACCCGGCGCGCCCGGCATCTTTTCAACGCGCTGGGGCGCGAGCCCAACACTGCCGGCTTGGCACTGGCCGCCGCCGGAGTGAAAACCGGAGGCGACGGTCGCGTCATCGTGAACCGCTGGCAGCAGACCTCCCAGCAACACATCTATGCCGCCGGCGATGTCTGCGGCCCGCACGACATCGTGCATCTCGCCGTCGCGCAGGGCGAACTGGCGGCACGGCATGCCTTTGGCGTCAAGGGCATCAAGCCCGTCGACTACTCCCTCCTGCTCAACGTCGTGTTCACGGAGCCGCAGCTGGCCACCATCGGCTTGCGGGAAAGCGATCTCCAGGCGAAAGGCCGGCGTTACCTGAGCGCCTCTTATCCTTTCAACGATCACGGCAAGTCGATCCTGATGGAGGCGAATTACGGTTACGTGAAAGTCATGGCCGAGCCGAAACGCGGTCGCATCCTCGGTGCGGAGATCGTAGGCAAAGATGCCGGTGAACTCATCCATTGCTTCGGCGGCCCGCTGGCGATGCGGGCCACCGTCTTCGACCTCCTGCGCGCGCCGTGGTACCACCCCACGCTCGCGGAAATCATCACCTACCCGCTGGAGGAGATCGCAGCGCAGGTGAACGGACAGACCGGCCTGTCCTCCGGCCGCCGCCCAATCAGACCGCGCCAGTCTAAGGACCGAGCCTCCGCCTGAAGCTTCGCCGGATCCCGCAACGCGCCCTACGCTTTGGCCAGCGCCAGCAGATCACCCAGTTCCACGCGATTTTCGTAGAGCGCCTTGCCGATGATGACGCCGTCCAGGTTTGGACGGCGTTTTTGCATCTCCACCAGTTTCATCATATCCTCGCGACGGCTCACGCCGCCCGAGGCGATCACGCGGCAGCTGACCGCGGCTAGCAAGGCTTCCTGCGCGGCGAAGTTGGGGCCGGTGAGCATGCCGTCGGTGCTGATGTCGGTGTGGATGAGCGTGCGCACGCCGAGCGCGTCCATGCGCCGCGCCAGTACCGTCGCACCGGTGTTGGTGGTGTCCACCCAGCCCTGCACGGCTACCCGGCCGTTCCTGGCGTCAATGCTCACGGCGATTTTTTCACCAAAAGCCTGCACGAGTTCGGCCACGAACGTCTCGCTCTCTGCTGCGCGCGTGCCGATGACCACCCGGCTGACACCCAAGCCGAGCGCGTTTTCCACGGCGGCGCGCGTGCGCAGCCCCCCGCCCAACTGCACCTTGAGGCCAAGTACGACGATGGCCTGCACCGCGGCCAGGTTGCGCGGCTCGCCGGCAAACGCCCCGTCGAGATCGACCACGTGCACCCACGCGCTGCCGGCCGCTTGGAACTGCGCGGCGACCTCGACCGGATTGGCCGCATAGACGGTCTCCTCGTCGGCGCGCCCCTGCGCGAGCCGCACGCAGCGGCTGCCCTTGATGTCGATGGCGGGATAGATGGTCATGGGAACGGGAGAGGTCTCGCGCAAAGACGCGCAGACGCAAAGCAATTTTCTCCTTTGCGCCCCGGCGGCTTTGCGTGAGATATGTTGCCCATGCCGAAATACACCGTCCCCGCCTTTCTCACCGAACTGCTTCACGCCCGCTCCCCGTCGGGCTACGAATTCGAGGCGCAAAGGGTGTTTGACCACTACGTCAAACCCGCCGCCGACCAATACGCCAGGGACGCGCTTGGCAACCGCCTGGCCACGCTCAATCCTGACGGCGATCCGGTGCTCATGTTCGCCGGCCACATGGACGAGCTCGGCCTCCTCGTCACCTACGTCAACAAGGACGGCTTTCTGTATTTTGACACCATCGGCGGCCACGACCGCACGGTTATTTCCGGCCGCCGGGTGGTCATCCAAACCGCCCACGGCCCGGTGAAGGGCGTCACCGGCAAGCGCGCCGTCCACCTGATGGATGAAAACGACCGCAAGAAGGTGCCGGAGATTCACGAGATTTGGATCGACATCGGAGCCCGCTCGAAGAAGGAGGCGCTGGCCCGCGTGTCCATCGGCGACGTGGCGACCTATGACCATGAATTTGAACTGATCCACGGCAGCATCGGCGCGTCGCGGGCCTTCGACAACAAGGTCGGCGCCTACATCGTGGGCGAGGCGCTCATCCGCCTCGCCACCTCGAAAAAGAAGCTGGCCGCGAAGGTCGTCGCGGTGGCGACCGCGCAGGAGGAGATCGGGGTGCGCGGCGCGACGACGTCGGCCTATGCCGTCAACCCCCAGATCGCCGTGGCGGTCGATGTCGGTCACGCGACGGATCATCCCGATTGCGACAACCGCAAATATGGCGAGACCAAGCTGGGCGGCGGGCCGATCATCTGTCGCGGCCCGAACATCAACCCGAAGATCTACGAACGGCTGCTCAAGGCCGCGAAGCGGCTGAGGATTCCCTATCAGCTCGAGGCCGACCCGCGGCCGACCGGCACCGATGCGCGCGCCATCCAGATGGGCCGTGGCGGGGTGGCGACCGGTCTGGTCAGCGTGCCCCTGCGCTACATGCACACCCCGAGCGAGGTCGTGGATCTCGAGGACGTGGAGCGTTGCGTGCAGTTGTTCGTCGCGTTCGCGCTCTCCCTCGAAAAGGGCGACTACGCGCACTGGTAGTCGCCGCGCCGGAATACAACAGCAAAGCCGCGGCACCGGCCGCGGCTTTCACGTTTACGCCGGCTGGCCCGCGCCTAGGCCGCGTCCTTCTTCTCCGCCTTGACGGCCTTCTTGAGCACCGGCCGGCGGCGGCCCTTGACCACGCTCTCGTCGATGACGACCTCGATCACATCCTCGCGCTGCGGCAGGTCGAACATGACCTCCAGCATGAGGTTTTCCATGATGGCGCGCAGGGCGCGCGCGCCGGTCTTGAGCTCGATGGCCTTGACGGCGATGGCGTGCACGGCGTCGCGGGTGAAGCGGAGTTGCACGCCGTCCATGGCGAACAGCTTCGAATACTGCTTGACCATGGCGTTCTTGGTGCGGAGCAGGATGCGGACCAGATCGGCCTCGGTGAGCGGATCCAGCACCGACACGACCGGCAGGCGTCCGACGAACTCGGGGATCATGCCGTAGCGGATGAGGTCCTCCGGCGCGATCATCTTCATCATCTCCTCGGGCGTGAGGTTGTGGTCATCCGGGTTGATGTGGAAGCCGAGCGAGTGCGAACCGACGCGTTTTTTCACGAACTGTTCGAGTCCGATGAAGGCGCCGCCGCAGATGAAGAGGATGTTGGCCGTGTTGACCTGGATGTATTCCTGGTTGGGATGCTTGCGGCCACCTTGCGGCGGCACGTTGCACACCGTGCCTTCGAGAATCTTGAGCAGCGCCTGCTGCACGCCCTCGCCGGACACGTCGCGGGTGATGGAGACGTTCTCCGTGGTCCGGCGGATCTTGTCGATCTCGTCGATGTAGATGATGCCGCACTCGGCTTTCTTGACGTCGTAGCTGGCGGCCTGCAGCAGGCGCAGCACGACATTCTCCACGTCCTCGCCCACGTAGCCGGCCTCGGTGAGCGTCGTCGCATCGGAGATGGCGAACGGCACATCCAGGATCCGGGCGAGCGTGCGCGCGAGCAGCGTCTTGCCCGAGCCGGTCGGGCCGGCCAGCAGGATGTTGCTTTTCTCCACCTCGACGTCGGAGAACTCCGGGGCCAGGGTCGCGCCGTTGCGGTGCGGCTGGCCGGCGTCGAAAATCAGGCGCTTGTAGTGGTTGTAGACGGCGACGGAGAGAACCTTCTTGGCGTGTTCCTGGCCGATCACGTAATCGTCCAGCGTCTTCTTGATCTCGGAGGGTTTGACGAGGCGGAACGCGGGGCGGCCTTCGGCGGGCGGCGTCTTGACCTCGCGGTCGATGATCGTCTTGCAGACGTTGACACACGAGTCGCAGATATAGACGCCCGGCCCGGCGATGATCTTCTTCACCTCCGTCTGCGATTTCCCGCAGAACGAGCACAGGGTCATGCGGGAGGATTTGGCCATGGCGGAGGCGGAGTTGGGGGGATTTATTGTGCCGGAAGTCAGGCGGCGGGTTGCACCGCGAGGGTTTGCGCCTCGCGCGTCGAGGCGACCACGTGGTCGACGATGCCGTAGGCCTTGGCCTCCTCCGCGCTCATGTAGTAATCGCGGTCGGAATCCTTGTCGATCTGCTCGGGCGTCTTGCCCGTGTGCCGGGCCAGCGCCTCGTTCAGGGTGCGGCGCCAGCGCAGGATTTCGCGCGCGGCGATGGCGATGTCGGCCGCCTGGCCGCCCGCCCCGCCGGTGGGCTGGTGGATCATTATGCGGCTGTTGGGCAGGGCGAAGCGCTTGCCTTTCTTGCCGGCGGCAAGGAGCACCGTGGACATGCTGGCCGCCTGGCCGATGCAATAGGTCACCACATCGCACTGCAGGAAGTTCATCGTGTCGTAGATCGCCATGCCGCCCGTCACCACGCCGCCCGGCGAATTGATGTAAAGATAGATGTCCTTTTTCGCATCCTCCATCTGGAGGAAGAGCATCTGGGCGATCACCAGGTTGGCGACGCCGTCGTCGACGGGCGTGCCGATGAAAATGATGCGGTCCTTCAGCAGGCGGGAATAAATGTCCATGCTCCGCTCGCTGCGGCCGGTGTTCTCGATGACGAAGGGAACGTAGTAACTCACGGAAGTTTCAGATTGCTCAAGCCTTGGGCACTGCCGTCGTGACGGTAGCCTTGCTCACGAGGAAATCAAGCGCCTTGTCGAAAACGATCGCCTGCTGGAGCGTGCGCAGGCGCTCCCGGTCCTTCGCGAACTCCTTGGCCACTTTTTCCGGCCGCTGGTTGGAGCGCACCGCCTCGCGCATGATGGCGCTGTCAAGATCGCGCTCGTCGGCCTGGATTTTCTCCTTCTCGGCGATTTTCGCGAGCAGGAGCTGCACTTTCACCCGGACGACGGCGGCGCGGCGCGCGTTTTCGTAAAGCTCCTGCTTGTTTTTCTCAAATTCCGCCTCGGGCACGCCGCGGCGCAGGTTGTCCTCCATGAAGCGGCGCAACACCCCCTGCGTCTCCGCGGCGATGAGGCTTTCCGGCAGCGGGAATTCGATTTTGGCGGCGAGGGCGTCGCTCACCTGCTGGCGCTGGGCGCGGCGGTTTTCGTATTCCTTGCGGAGCTTGAGGTTCTGGCGGACCTGCCCCTTGAGGGTATCGAGGTTCTCCACCTGCTGCGCCTTGAAAAACTCCGCATCCAGCGCCGGCAGCACGCGTTCGCGCACCTCCTGCACCTCCACGGCATAAACCGCCGCCTTGCCGGCGAGCGCGGGCGCGGCGGCAAAATTGACCGGGAACGTGATGCCCACGTCCTTTTTGTCACCCACCTTCAGGCCGGCCAGTTGCCGGCCGAGGCCGGGGATGAGTCCTTCCTGCTCTCCTTCCACTTCCTCCCAGGTCTGGGGCACCTTGCCGTAGATCTGCTTGTCCGGCGCCAGCTCGGCGACCGGCTGGCCGCCGATCGTGCCGCTGTAGGCCAGCTTGACGTAGTCGCCCTTCTGCGCGGGCCGGGCGGCGACGCGGAAGTCGGCGCGTTCCTGGCGGAGACTCTCGATGACGGCGTCGACTTCGGCCCCGGTCGCCTCGGTGGTCAGCACGCTGGCGGGCAGACCGAGGTACTCGGGCAGCTCGAACTGCGGGTGGACGTCGAGCGTGAAGGTGACGGCCGCGGACAGGCCGGGTTCGATTTTGCCGGCGTCGACTTCGACGACGCTGACTACCTCGAGTTTCGTTTTCTCGAGGCCTCCCCGGTAGGTCTTGCCCACGACCTTGCTCTTGAGCTCCTCCTGCACCTCTTTGCCGAAGCGCTTGACGATGAGATCGGACGGCGCCCGGCCGGGACGAAAACCGGGCAGGCGGGCGACCTTGGCGATTTCGCCGACCACGGTCTGATATTCGGCGTCCACCTCGTTTTTATCGAGAGACACGAGGAGACTTTTGCGCGTTTCGGAGATGTCTTTGAGTTCGATGTTCACTGCTGGCTGAGAAAAAAGGCTGGAGACAAACGGAATTGGTCACGTTACGTGACGGCCGCGCCGCCGGTCAATGCTGGATTCTCTCCGAAGGCAAAACGGCGGTGGCAAGTGACCCGGCCGGGTTCGCCAAAGTCTTGCTCGCGGAGAGCCGCGGCGCATGCTCACCGTTCATGCCCAGCCTGAACTCGCTGGCCGCCTCGCATGGCGTCGTGCTGCTGATCGATTCCGCATCGACCTGCATCCACGCGGGATTGTGGCGGCGCGATGCTGATGCGGTCTGGCGTCAGTCGCAGCGGGAGGCCGGCATCGCCATTTTCGAATGTGTCGGCGCGGTGCTGGCCGAGGCCGGCGTCGGCGTATCCGATCTCGGCGCACTCGTATTCGACGAGGGCCCCGGCTCGATCCTTGGCATCCGGACGGCCGCGATGGCGCTGCGCACCTGGCAGGCCGTGGGATCGCGGGCCCTGCCGGCGTTCGCCTATCGCAGTCTCGAATTGGTCGCGCACGACCTGTACAGCTCCGGAACGCACCCACCCTTCGCGGTCATTGCCGATGCCCGTCGTGATGCCTGGCATTGGGTCGAGGTCGCAACCGGACCTGCCGTCCACCCGCTGCAACGGGTATCCCGCTCCGTGCTGGCGGCATTCGCCGGCGAGCTTTTCATGCCGGCCGGATTTCGGGTCTGGGCGCCGCCGCCGCGCGCCGTTCGCGAAGTTCCCTACTCGCTTGCCGACTTGTGGCGCCGCCAGGGCGATGCCGCCCTGCTGCATGCCGCACCGCAGCCGGAAGCCTTTCTCCACGAGGATTCCGTCTATGTCGCGTGGACCCCTCAAATCCACCGGGCGCCCGGGCAACCCGCCGCTTAATCCATGCACACCGCTCCGCAACTTCCGCTCCGCTGCTGGGCCGAAATCGACCTCGCCGTACTCGAACGAAACCTGAAGCTGATCCGCGCTTCGCTGCCGCCCCACATCAAATACGTCGCCGTCGTCAAAGCCGACGCTTACGGCCACGGCCTGCATCAAACCGTTGCCCGCTTGATGCACGCCGGTGCCGATCTTTTCGCCGTTGCCAACGTGACCGAGGCGGCGGCCATCCGCGAACTCGGCCCCGGCTGGCCCGTACTGGTGTTGAGCCCGTTGCTGCCCGAGGAGGACAAATACCTCGTCGATCACGACCTCACTGCCACGGTCTCCACTCATGAGGAAGTCGAACGTTTCGACTCCGTCGGACGCGCCGCAGACCAGGTCGTGGCCGTCCACTTGAAAATCGACACCGGCATGGGCCGCCTTGGCGTGTGGCACGAACAGGCCGGACAGCTTTACGAACATATTCGCAAGGCCCGCCACGTGCGCCTCGACGGCGCCTTCACCCACTTTTCCAGCGCCGACGAGGATCCCGCCTTCACCGACGAGCAGCGCCGCCGCTTCCTTGCCGCATTGCGCCGCTGCCCCGGCCTCGACCTCGGCCGCCTGCTCATCCATGCCGACAACAGCGCCGGCCTCGAGACCGCCCACGGGGAACAGCCGTTCAACGCCGTGCGCGTTGGCCTGCTTCAGTTTGGCATTCTGCCGCACCCGCATTCGATGCTGGCGCGCGTGCACACCGAACCCGTGTTCAGTTTCCGCACGCGGGTCGGCATAGTGAAGCGGCTGCCGGCCGGTACCGGCATCAGCTACGGACGCACGCACACGCTGAATCGCGACTCCATGGTCGCCGTCCTCTGCGCCGGGTATGGCGATGGCATCCCCCGCGCCTGCAGCAACCGGGCGTACGTGCTTATTCGCGGCCAGCGTTGCCCCGTGCTCGGCCGGATCACCATGGACCAGACCATCGTCGATGCGACCGATGTACCCGGCGTGCAGTGTGGCGACGAAGCCGTGCTCGTCGGCCGCCAAGGCGGGGCCGAGATCAGCATCGCGGAATTCAGCACGTGGTCCGACACGATTCCGTGGGAGACCCTCTGCTCCGTGACGAAACGCGTGCCACGCATGTACAAGACCTCGCTCGGGTTGTGAACCGTTTTTTTACCGGTACCCCGGCTGCAGCAGGTTGCTTCCACGGCTTCCGTCGCGTGCTGCAGGGGTATTGCCAGCTAGCCACCTACTAGGTGCGTATCCCTATTAATAATAAATATTTTACCCCGTTTTTTACTTTCCTCCTCGCGCGCGCCAGCATTGTGTTTTACATTCTCGCAGATCAAAAAGGAGCAAGTTTACTATCCATAGCCACATTCCAGTTTGCAGCCAAAGCCAGTCAAGGGCTTCAAGTTCTTCCGAAGAGCGGATCATCCGCATCGTGAGGCTGGTTAATCTGGCAAAAATCAGGCTACTCGCTGCGTTGAGCGCGGGGCTTGTGCTGGCAATGCCCGTGCACGCCCAGACCACTTGGAACACCACGACTACAACCGGGGTCTGGAACACCGCCTCAAACTGGAGCAGCGGAGTCCCCACCGCCACCACGGCCGCGGTATTCACCAGTAGCACTCCCTCCTACAGCATCACCTTCACCGCCGCCGGGGCGGCCTTGGGCATCACCTTCAACACCGGTGGCTCCGCGTACACCTTCGCCAACAATAGCTACGTTCTGTCGATCTACGGTAGTGGCATCACCAACAACACTGCCAACACCGAGATTTTTAATGCCCCCGTCACGGTTGCCGCTGCCCAGACATGGAACAACACCAGCACCGGCGGACTGACGTTCAACACGGTCACGCTTTCCAATACGCTGACACTGACCGGGTCGGCTAACATCTCCGTGACCGGCACACTGACCAACTCCACCGGCAACCGTACGATCACCAACAACACCACCGGCGGGGCGACCTTCGCCAATATCAATCTTTCCGAGGGGAGCACGGCCCGTACGCTCACAATTTCCGGCACGGGCGCCACGACCGTCTCAGGCGTCATCGCCAACGGAGGCACCGCCACCAGCGGTTCCCTCTCCAAGACCGGCACCGGCACCCTCACTCTCTCCGGCGCCAATACCTACGCGGGGACTACCACGCTCAGTGCGGGTACCCTTGTCATCGGCAACAATAGTGCCTTGGGCTCCAGCACACTCAGCCTCAGTGGCGGCACCATCCAGGGCGACGGCAGTGCGCATACCCTTAGCAATGTCATCACCCTCTCCTCCGGTTCAACTGTCGCCGGCAGCTCCGCTCTGACTTTCAACGGCGCCCTCACCAATACTGCCAACAATACGCTCACCATCTCCAATACCGGCGGCACCAACTTTTCCAGCGTCAATCTCTCCAACTCTGGCACGACCCGTACGCTGACCTTCTCCGTCGGCAGCGGCGCTGCTGCGACCGTTGGCGGTGTCATTGCCAATGGCGGCACTGCGACCAGCGGCAATATTGTCAAGTCCGGTGCCGGCATGCTGACCCTCTCCGGCGCCAACACCTACACGGGTGTCACCACGATCTCCGGCGGCATTCTCACCATCAGCGCCGACAACAACCTTGGGACCGCGCCGGGCTCGGCTACCGCCGGCAGCCTGACCCTCAACGGCGGCACCCTGCAGACCGCGGCCAACATGACGCTCAATAGCAACCGCGGCATCGCCCTCGGCGCCAGTGGCGGCACCCTTGACGTCAATTCCGGCACCACCCTCACCTACGGCGGCATCATCGCCGGTACCGGCGCGCTGACCAAGACCGACTCCGGCAACCTCGTACTCTCCGGCGCCAACACCTACACGGGTGTCACCACGATCTCCGGCGGCATTCTCACCATCAGCGCCGACAACAACCTTGGGGCCGCGCCGGGCTCGGTCACCGCCAACAAGCTAACCCTCAACGGCGGCACCCTGCAGACCGCGGCCAATATGACGCTCAATAGCAACCGCGGCGTCACCCTCGGCGCCAGTGGCGGCACCCTTGACGTCAATTCCGGCACCACCCTCACCTACGGCGGCATCATCGCCGGCACCGGCGCGCTGACCAAGACTGACTCCGGCACCCTCGTACTCTCCGGCACCAACACCTACACCGGCGCCACCACGATCTCCGGCGGCATCCTCAGCATCAGCAAGGACACCAATCTCGGCGCCGCGCCCGGCTCGGCCACCGCCGGCAGCCTGACCCTCAACGGCGGCACCCTGCAGACCACTGCCAACATGACGCTCAGCAGCAACCGCGGCATTACGCTCGGCGCCAGCGGCGGCACCCTTGACCAGACTTCCGGCACCACCCTCACCTACGGCGGCATCATCGCCGGCACCGGCGCGCTGACCAAGACTGACTCCGGCACCCTCGTACTCTCCGGCACCAACACCTACACCGGCGCCACCAACATCAACGCCGGCACCCTGCAGGTGGGAGTCGCCAATACCCTGCCGAGCAGCACCGCCGTGACGGTCGCTTCCAGCGCCACGCTGAACCTGAACAACCTGTCCAGTACGATCGGCTCAATCGCCGGCGCCGGCAATGTCACCCTCGGTACCGGCACCCTCACGGCTGGAGGCAATAATACCTCAACCACCTTTTCAGGCGCCATCTCCGGCACGGGCGGCCTGACGAAGTCAGGCAGTGGCACCCTCACCCTCTCCGGTGCCAACACCTACACCGGTGCCACTAATATCAACGCAGGAGGCACGCTCGCCATGGGCGCCGCCAACGCCCTCGCCAGCACCACGGCCGTGACGATCGCCAATGGCGGCAACCTCACGCTAAACAACTACAACACCTCGATCGGCTCGCTGGCGGGCTCGGGTGTCGTTACCTTGGGAACCGGCACGCTGACGGTCGGCGCCAATAACGCGTCCACGACCTTCTCCGGTTCGTTCACCACCGGCGATACCGGCACATTCGCCAAGACCGGCACGGGTACGCTGACCTTTGGCGCCGGCATGAACCTGTCGGCCGGCAGCTTGGTGCTCAGCGGCGGCACCTTGAATCTCGGTGGCTTCACCAGCACCTTCAGTTCCCTCACGGTCACCGCCAGCTCCACTCTCGATTTCGGCACCAGTGGCAGCTCGATCCTGAACCTTACCTCACTGGTGGTGAATTCGGGCGTCACCCTCACGATCGCCAACTGGACCGACGCGGTCGACTACTTCTACTCACTCACCAATCCGGGCGCTCCCAATCTCGGCCGCATCCAATTCACCGGCTTCCTCCCTACCGACACCAAGTGGCTGCCTTACGACAATCAGATCACGCCCGTCCCGGAGCCCTCCATCTACGGCGCGGTGCTGCTTGGCCTGAGCACGTTGTTCGCGGGCTGGCGCCTCTATCGCCGGCGCACATCGTAGCGCCGGCAGCCGGTTCCTAGCATCGAACCGAGCAGGGGATGCCTTGCCCTCAGCGATTTCCCGCCGGACGGAACGCCTTATTTGCCGATTCCGAATGCCTGGAAGCCCAGCGCGCGCAGTTTTGGCAGGTCGAGGATGTTCCGGCCGTCGAAGATAAACGCCGGCTTGGGCATTGAGGCGAGGATTCGCGCAAAATCGAGTGATTTGAACTCATCCCATTCGGTCAGGAGGGCGACCGCGTGTGCGCCCTCGCAGGCTTCATAAGCGTTCCGGGCAACGGTAAGCCTCGCCTCAGCCGCGCCCGCCAACTCGCGTTGAATATCCTCCGGTGCCACCTTGGGGTCAAAAACCGCCAGGCAGGCATGCTCGGCGAGCAGGCTGCGGCATACTGCAATGGCCGCCGACTCCCGGACATCGTTGGTGTTTTTCTTGAAGGCAAACCCCAGCACGGCGATTTTCTTGTCTGCCACCGTGTTGAACAACGCCTTCACGATCTGCGCCGTAAACCGCCGCTTCTGGTAGTCATTCATGCGCACCACGTGTTCCCAGTAGGCGGCCACCTCGTTCAGTCCAAAATGCTCGCAGAGGTAGACGAGGTTCAAGATATCCTTCTGGAAGCAGGAACCGCCGAAGCCGATGGAGGCCTTCAGGAACTTCGGACCGATGCGACTGTCGCGGCCGATCACGTGTGCCACTTCATCGACGTCCGCCCCCGTGGCTTCACACACCGCCGAGATGGAGTTGATGGACGAGATGCGCTGCGCTAGGAACGCGTTGGCCACGAGCTTGGACAATTCGGACGACCAAAGGCTGGTCGTGATGATTCGCTCGCGCGGCACCCAGCAGGCATAAATGTCGGCCAGCGCCTTCACCGCCGCCTCGCCCTCGGGAGTACGCTCGCCGCCGATGAGCACCCGGTCCGGATTCTGCAGGTCGTTCACCGCCGTGCCCTCGGCCAGAAATTCGGGGTTCGACAGGACTTGGAAGCGGATTCCGCGCGTGTTGGCCGCAAGGATGGCCGAGATCGACTCCGCCGTCCTCACCGGGATGGTGGATTTTTCGACAATGATTTTCGGCGCATTCGCATGCTCCGCGATAGTGCGGGCCACCGACTCGACATAGCTCAGGTCCGCCGCCCGCCCGGCGCCGAGGCCGTAGGTCTTGGTCGGCGTGTTCACACACACAAAGATCATGTCAGCCCGCTTGATGGCGCCGGCTATGTCCGTGGAAAACGTCAGATTGCGTCCGCGCACCTGCCGGACGATTTCCTCGAGTCCCGGCTCGTAGATCGGCAGCAGGTCGGAGTTCCACGCGGCAATGCGGGCCGCGTTCATGTCAACGATGGTGGTATGTACGCCGGGGCAACGCTGGGCAATGATCGCCATGGTCGTCCCTCCAACGTAACCGGCACCAATACAACAGATATTCATAAGGGGGGCGTCCGTCTGAAGTTGGCGGTTTACCCGCCATAATCCAAGGCGGATTTTCCATCCCTATCTCAACGCCCCGCCACCCATGCCAATCGCCGTCCGGCTGCGCGCGAGCGGACTCTCCCGAGTCCGCACCTCTTAAATCAACGCCTCACCCGGCTCAAGCCGGCGAGGGCGCCGGCGCGGGCGCATCGCCCGGCAGGCTCGTGGGCACGGCCTTTTCGGCGGGCTTTTTGCCCGGCATCGTGTCTTCCGGCTTGTTGGTGATGATCGGCGGCAGCACCGGCGAGCGGATTTCACCGTACTCGAGAATTTCACGGACGTGCCGGCCCTCGATGGTCTCATACTGGAGCAGCGCCTCGGCGATCTTGTCGAGCGCCGCGCGCTTCTCGAGGATGATGCTCCGGGCGCGACTGTATTGCTCGTCGATGAGCTTGCGGATTTCGACGTCGATCAACCGCGCGGTCTCCTCGCTGAAATTCTCGCTGCGCGTGATTTCGCGGCCGAGGAAGACGGTGTCATGGTTCTCGCCGTAGGCCACGGGCCCGAGCGGGCTCATGCCCCAGTCGCACACCATGTTGCGGGCCAGCTTGGTGGCCAGCAGGATGTCGCTCGAAGCGCCGCTGGTGATGTCGCCCAGCACGATTTCCTCCGCAATCCGGCCGCCATAGAGCGTCGCGAGGCGCGCAAGCATGCGGCGTTTCGCATAATTGTAGGTGTCCTTTTTCGGGATGTACATCGTGCTGCCGAGCGAACGGCCGCGCGGGATGATGGTGACCTTGTGAACGGGCAGCTCGCCATCATCGACCACCGCGCCGACCAGGGCGTGGCCGGCCTCGTGGTAGGCGACGATCTTCTTGTCCTCGTCGTCCATGATGCGACGGCGCTCGCGGCCGAACTGCACCTTCTCGCGCGCGTCCTCGATGTCGTGCATGTCGACGCGCTTCTTGTTGCGGCGGGCGGCGAGCAGCGCGGCTTCGTTGAGCAGGTTGGCCAGCTCGGCGCCGGAAAGTCCGGGCGTGCCGCGGGCCACGATGCTCAGGTCGACGTCCTCGGCGATGGCCAGCTTGCGCGCATGCACCCGGAGGATCTGCTCGCGACCCACGAGGTCGGGGAGGTCGATGAAGACCTGACGGTCAAAACGGCCCGGCCGCTGCAGCGCGCTGTCGAGCACGTCGGGGCGGTTGGTCGCGGCGATGATGATGACTCCCTCGGTGGTGTCGAAGCCGTCCATCTCGGCCAGCAGTGAGTTCAGGGTTTGCTCGCGCTCATCGTTGCCGCCGCCGAGGCCGGCGCCGCGCTGGCGACCCACGGCGTCGATCTCGTCAATAAAGACGAGACAGGGGGCGTTCTTGCGTCCCTGTTCGAACATGTCGCGCACCCGGCTGGCGCCCACGCCGACGAACATCTCGACAAAATCCGAGCCGCTGATGGAGAAAAACGGCACGTCGGCTTCCCCGGCGATGGCTTTGGCGAGCAGGGTCTTGCCCGTGCCGGGCGGTCCCACCATCAGCACGCCCTTGGGGATGCGGCCGCCAATCTTCTGGAATCGCTTGGGATCCTTGAGAAACTCGACGACTTCCGAGACCTCCTCTTTGGCCTCATCGCAGCCGGCCACGTCGGCAAAGGTCACCCTCTCCCGTTCGCGCGTGAGCAGCTTGGCCCGGCTTTTGCCAAAATTGAGCGCCCCGCGGCCTGCCTGCCGCAACTGCCGCACGAACAGGAAATAGACCAGGCCGATGACAATGACGAACGGCAGGATCTGCAACAGAATCTGGGAGACAAAATTGGTGGCGGCTTCCTCCTTGAACACCTTGGATTTCTGCAGGATCTCCATGTTGGCGTCGGTCAGCCGGCCGGCCGCATGAAAAGACTTCGTCTTGCCGCTGTCACTGAGGAGAACCGGCTCCTTCATATCGCCGGTGATGACCTCCCAATCTCGGCCGCCGGTAGGATCCGGCCGGATGACACCCTCGGCAATCTTATCGGCGGCGGCGTAATCGACCACTTCCTGGATTTTTAACGAGGCCGGCGCGTTGATCCTGCCGGGATTGATTTTCCACAGCAGAGCGAGGATGACCAGAATCGAAAGCCAGATCAGCCATACCTTCGGCTGGAACCGGTCCGGAGGCAGGTTCTTGAGTGGGCGTCGCTTGGATTTGTTGTCGCTCTCGGGCATGCGGGAATTTGGACTCGTACAATAGACTGTAGGTTCCAGAGGGAGAAGTCAATGGAGGCGCGTGGTTTAATGCACGTGGCTCGTAGAATTTACCCTATTTTCGGCCAAGTTTCTTCCCCGCCCTCCCTGGTTCGAAACGCAGAAGACCGCCGCGAATGACCGCGAATCCCTTCCGTCCGAGGCTGCGCCGGGCGGGTTGTCCGGCCATCACCACGGCCAGCAGATCTTCGAACCCTTGCCGCGAGAGTTCGCCCGCGAGCGGCTGAGCCGCCAACCAGCGACGCAGCGCCCGGCGGAACAACGCCCGCGGCCGTCCCGCCAGGCTGGCGGCATCAAGCGTTCGGCCGGGTCGGAGAGGCCGCAGCGCCTCCAGCCAGGCTTCCAGCGCATCGTCGTCTTCTTCCAGCAGCTCGCGTGCGAGCGCGGCCCCCGCCACGGCATCGCGTCCGGCCGCCTGCTGCCAGGCCGGCACCACGTGGCGGCGAACGCGGTTGCGAAAGAACCCGCCGCTGGTGTTGGTCCGATCCTCGCGCCAGGGGATGCCGGCGGCCCGCAACGCCGCGATGATCTCCTCCTTCTTTAGCAGCAGCAACGGCCGCAGATGCACCCGGTCGTCCACCCGGTGCACCGGCCGTGGCGCCGCCAATCCCGCCGTGCCGCTGCCGCGGGCGAGGCGCATGAGCATCGTCTCGGCAATGTCATCCTGGTGGTGGCCGAGCCAGAGGGCTCGCGATCCGGCACGGCGCATCGTGCGGTTGAAGAACTTGAAGCGCGCCGCCCTCGCCTCCTCCTCGCTCGTGTCCGGGCGCGCCCGCCGCCAGTGGTCACAGTACGCGTGCAGACCCAGCGCGGTGCATACGTTGCGGCAAAATCGCTCGTCGGCATCGGCCTCCCGCCCGCGCAGCCGGTGGTTGAAATGCAAAGCCACCAGCTGACGGCGGCGGTCGGGCCAGTGCGCCCAGAGCAAAAGCAACAGACACAACGAATCCGCGCCGCCGGAGAAGGCGACGGCCCAGGGGCCTCGGGCGGCAGCCCGCCGGCCCTCCGCCCATGCCCGCACCGCCGGATGCAACCGTTCGGGCGGCAGCAGTTCCGCGAGTGCGTCTGCCCTTCGTTGCCAGCGGTTGCCCGATTGATTGTGCATGCTGAGTGTTTGCTTCCCCGAACTTCCCCTAGCCGAGGGCCGCCTGCATTCTGCCCGGGACGCGTACCTCACCCAAAGCTCAAAGATTCCCGGCCGAAATATGGCGTCAGTACCGCCGGGAGGCGCACCCGGCCGTCGGCCTGAAGATTGTTTTCCAGCAGCGCCGCGAGCGTGCGCGGCACGGCGAGACCCGAGCCGTTGAGGGTATGCACGAGCTCGGGCCGACCCGTCTCCTTCGAGCGGAAACGAATCTGCGCCCGGCGGGCCTGGAACGCCTCGAAGTTGCTGCAGCTCGACACTTCCAGCCAGCGCTTCTGTCCGGCCGCCCACACCTCGAGGTCGTACTTCTTCGCCTGCGCAAAACCGGTTTCACCGCCGCACATCAGCAGCACGCGATAGGGCAGCTCCAGCTTCTGCAGCAGGCGCTCGGCGTCCGCCCGCAGCGCCTCCAGCTCGTCGTAGCTTTTCGAGGGATGCACCCACTTGAGCAACTCGACCTTGTCGAACTGGTGCACGCGATTCAGCCCCCGGACATCTTTGCCGTAGCTGCCGGCCTCCCGCCGGAAGCAGGGCGTGTAGGCGCAGCGATAGATGGGCAGCGCGGCCTCTTCCAGGATCTCGTCGCGGAAGAAATTGGTGAGCGGCGTCTCGGCCGTGGGCACGAGATAGAGCTGGTCCTCCACCGTCTGGTACATCTGCCCCTCCTTGTCGGGCAGCTGGCCCACCGCGGTGGCGCTGGCGGCGTTGACGACGAGCGGCGGATGGACCTCCTGGTAACCGGCCCGGCCCGCCTCATTGAGAAAGAACTGGATGAGCGAGCGCACGAGCCGCGCCCCGTCGCCGACATAGAACGGAAAACCGGCGCCGGTGACTTTGGCGCCGCGGGCGAAATCGAAGAGCCGCTCGAAGCCCGGGATGTCCCAGTGCGGTCGGGCGTGCGGCGAGACGGCATCGGTCGAGCCGAACGTGGCGTGGACGACATTCTGCGCGGGGGTGCGTCCCTCCGGCACGCTGGCGTGTGGCACGTTGGGCAGCGTGAGCATGCCCGCGCGCCACTGCACCTCGACCGGCGCGAGCTGCGCCTCCTTTTCCTTCACCTGCGCGGAGAGGCCCTTCATTTCCTGCACCTTCGCCGCAAACTCCGGCGACCCCTTCTTCAGCGCGGCCATTTCGTTGTTGGCCGACTTCTGCCTGGCGCGAAGCGCCTCGACCTCGCTGAGCTGGGCGCGCCACTTTGTGTCGAGCGCCAGCACGGCGTCGAGATCGACATCCAGATGTTTCTTGGCAATCGCCGCGCGGACCACGTCCGGCGAATCGCGAAGGAGTTTCGGATCGAGCATAAGCCGGCGAGTGTGGACCCACACCCCGACGGAATAAATAGCAAAGTTAGCGCCCGCCGACCGGCGGACGCAGTTGGAAGAGCGAGCCCCGGGTTACTTACGCTCTTCGCTGCTGAACAATTCGTTCACCATTGCATCCGGCCAGCTCTGGCTCAGCACCTTCTCGGTTTTTCCGCTTCGAAGGATAACCTCCGCCTCGCGCACCGGCTTCCTGCCGTCTTTCGTCACGGTGCGCCGCGTGTAGGTGAACTCGCCCGACTTACGCCACACCGGCGCGCCTTGCAGGTTGTCTTTAACCCCGGCCTGGATCTCCTGCACCTCGCCTGTTGCCAGCGTCAAAAGGCAGACGTGGCCCTTGAAGGTTCCGACCAGTACCTGCTTCTCGTCAGGACTCACCTCAAAAAACGTCAGGTTCTTGGGCAGGTTCTCCTCCTCCTCGCGGGGGACCATGCGCACCAGCGTGGCCTGACGGGCAGGATCCCATGCAAAGAGGTTGTCTCGCTCGACGCCGGCGTCATTCGCTGCAACCGGCAGATTGAATTCGCCCGAATTGAAGAGAATCCGCCCGTCCTGGAGGCAGCGCACGCGGCTGGCTTTTCCAAACAACAACCCCGCCAGCTCCGCCGGTTTTTCTGCGATCCTGTTCTGGCCGTTCTCATCCAGCACTTCGCGGCTGACCAGTGTGCCCAGCCTGAGGTCGTCTTTCGTACCTCCCAAAGCCTGCACATAGGCCAGCGCCCGGCCATCGGCCGTCCAATCGGGATAGGTGCCAGTGTGCTCGGCGACCGTCACGGCGCCGGTGGCATCGATCCGGGCGAGCAGCAGGCGGCACTCTTTATCGTTATCGAGCGCCATGTCCGTGGTGAACGCAACCGCCCGGTCACCGGGCGACACGCGGAGATCATTGATCCTCTCCAGCCCTTCGTGCAGCAACGTGCCGGGCTGGATTTGCTCGCCGACGATGCGAGCCATCACCAGTTCGCTGATTTCAGCTTGCACGGATTTGAGCTCGTCCCACTCGCCCGCGCTCACCTTGGCGCGCAAGGCGTCACCATAATGTTCACGGAGAAAGATCTTCAGGACGGCTTGATCCTTTTTCTTGCCCAGTTCCATTGTCAGAATTCCCCATTTGCCGCCTGTCTCCAGCTGCTTCCACAGTGACTCCGCTTCCGACGCGACTTTCCCGACGCGTTCGGGGCCGAGCGTCCGGGCGAGGGGAGCCCATTTATCGACGGAGTGTTTCCGTGCCAGCACCAGCTGTTGCGAGTCACTCAGCCACGCGGCCTGATAAACATCGGGAACCAGCCGCGGGGAGAGGTTGCCGTCGGCGTCGCAGAGATAGAGCGCTCGTTGGGAGATCACTGCAGCACGGGTGCCGTCAGGCGACCACACCAGCGTTTTTTCCAAGCATCCCGCCAGCAGCAGAAGCAGCAGTGCCGCAGGAATGGCTGCGACCATGCGCCAGGATCTTTTGGTAGTAACCGTTTTCATAGATTTTCCTCCACGCGCGGCATCTTCACCGGCGAATCCCAATGCAGCCGGTACCGGCTGGTTGTGTGGCGCTCCACGGGTTGCCGCTCCCGTTGCGCCGCCTCGAGGTTGGCAAGGGACCAAAAGTCATTCGCGCCTTCAGGGGCGGACGGAAGTCCGACCGCCGCCACCCACGGCGGGACGGCTGTCGCCGCCACGGTCGCCATGCGCGCGGTGTGACCATACCACCCGAGAGCCAGTCCGAGGACCACGCAGGCGGCCAGTCGGGCCAATTCCCAAATGAACGTCCGCCGGCGGTGTGTCATCTGCTCCTGCCGCATGCGCTCCACGGCCAGCGAACGCCGCGGCACCTCCTGCGTTACGGCCATGGCCTGCCGCGCCCGCTGCACGGTGGAGGCCAGTCCATCCGCCTGCCGCGCGGCTTCAGGGTTGTGGGCCAGATGAGTTTCCAGCAGTTCCGCGACTTCGGGGGAAAGTTCACCCAGGGCATGATCGAGCAGCAGCGCTTCGAGAGTTTCAGTTTTCATGGCGTTTCAGGATGGGTTGAGGACCTGGCGCAGGTGGAGGACGGTGTGGTGCAGGCGGGAACGCACGGTGCCAATCGGGATGGCGAGCACCTCGGCGATTTCTTCGTAGGACAATTCCTGCTGAAGCTTGAGCAACAGCGCCTCGCGCTGCATCTCTGGCAGTTCGGCGATCGCCTGCCGCATCGGTTCCAAACGCTCGTCAGTCTCCTGCGTCACGGCAGGAGTATCCGCCGGAAGTTCCTCGACCACTCGCAGCCGGCGAAGGGCGTCGATGCCCACGTGCCGTGCAATGCCGAAAAGATAGGCCCGCTGCGAGACCGAGGTCTGCAGGCGGTCAAAGCGCTTGAGCGCGCGCACAAAGGTGTCTTGAAGCAGATCCTCGGCAGTGCCCGCGAGCGCCGGCTGGCGCCGGAAGTACCCCAGCAGGGCGGGCCCTATTTCACGATATAGCCGCTCTAATTGATCGAGCTGGGTGTCCATCGAAGTATTTCTGCTTCCGCATACCTTGTGGTCTCAATTCTATATGTCGGACGAGCAGGTATGTAAGTTCAAAAAAGAATACATGCCTCGGTGGATTCATTCACCATGGCGATGGACGCAGGATAAGTTCGCGCGATTGAAGCGAACGGTCCCCACTCGGTATCTTACAGTCAGATGGCCTCCTTGTTGAGTCCAGTCTCTAGAATACAGAAGCTGTTGCCGCTTGGTCAGAAAGACACCCCGGCCCAGCTTCAGCTTCCTTTATTTTTTCAAAATGTCCGGCCCCTATCGTCTTTTTATTTTCACTTATAGGAATTGTTTCAACCCTTCTCGGATTTTCATTTTTAATCGCCACCGATCACCGTCGCCCGAACCTCTCCGGTTCCCATCCTGCCGGAGTCAGCGTGCCGTTGCCTCCTCCTTATCAACCTTCATTCATCCCGGCGATGAGCCGTAGACGTGCGACCGGACGTCCCGCTCCAACGAAAAACCACCAGTTCATTCATGGGTTATTATTTCGAAGATCATAACGGCATGTTCAGCCAGACCGGCCTGCAGGTTGAAAAGACCCTCGACGTCATCGCCCGGCGCTACGTGGGCTTCAACCCTCCCCATCCGCCGACCTTCCGTGCTTATAGCAAGCGCGGTATTCTTCGCGGCAAGGACTTCCGCTACCAGGTGGATTTCAATCAATTTTTCCCGAATGCGGCCGCGGAACAGTATGTCTATGCCTGGGCCAAGTACTGGAGCGATAATGGCACGGAGATCAAATTTGACGTCACCTGTGACGGGCCGATTCTCATCTACTGCAACGGTCAGTGCATTTTCAAGTCCACCATCTTCCATGAGCGCCATAGCGATGAGCGGCACTCGATCGGCATCGCGCTAAAAGCGGGCTGGAATCATTTTGTCATCCGTTTCAAGAAGACGCGCGCCGGTTTCGGGGGGAAATTCGGCACGTGGCTGGGCAAGCTGCAGTACTACTTTCTGATGCCCACGGTGGAAAGAGACGGGCAGGAAGGCTGGATCTTCACCGGCCCCATGTCCTCCGAACTCACCACCCTGCCCGGGGCCGGCACGACCGAAAAAGACACCGGCCTCAAATGGTACCCCGAGACAACGTGGGAAAAGGCCCGGTTGAAGATGGGGCAACTGCAGCGGATCTATGGTCTGGTGCCCAACGCCGAGGGCGTCGGCTGGACCAAAGCTCTGTTCCTACGTCCCGGCGTCGGTGAGTACACTTTAAAAGGCCGCCATTTCGGGCCGATCACCGTGCAGATCGGCAACAAGGAAGTCTACCACGCCGCCCATTCGGGGCGACTGGCCGCTGCCATCAAGGTTCCATTCGGCCTGCACGACGTCATGGTGAAATCCGGCTGCAAGGACACCGATTGGGGCTTCGAGCTTTCCATCCAGAACGGAAGTGACGCCGTCGGTTTCAGCAGTCCCTGCAACATCGTGGGAACCTCCCAGGTGTGGATCTACCTCGGACCCTTCGCGGCATCCGCCAAACTGGACCCGGCCAGTCTCCGGAACCTGTACAAGGTCGCCCCCGGCATGGGAGGAGACACCTACTGGCGACTCGATCTGCCGGACGCCTGGGTCAGGATCTACAACGAGAACCCTCTTTACGGACGCTGGAACTATCCGTTGGGGGTCACTCTTTACGGCTTGCTGCACAGTGCGCGGGCGATCGGCTCCAAGGAAATTCAGCAATACGTCGTCGATCACATCCAGTATTGCTGCGACACCTTCCGCTACGCCCTCTGGGACCGGGAACAATATGGCGGGGCCACGGCGGTTCACCACCTGCTGTCGAGCATCGACAGTCTGGATGATTGCGGTTCGTTCGGCTCGGTCCTGCTGGAAGTGGCGCATTATTTCGAGATTCGCGGCTTCAAGGACATCGCCGCCTTCGTCGCCGATTACATTTCGAACAAGCAGATTCGGCTGCCGGATGGAACGTTCTTCCGGAAGAACCTCATGCACGTCTTCCACGAAAACACCATGTGGGTGGACGACCTGTACATGAGCATTCCCTTCCTCTGCCGGTATTACCGGCTGACCGGCGACCGGCAGTATATCGACGACGCCGCCCGGCAGTTCCTCGGTTTTAAAAAGTACCTTTTCATCCCCGAGTTGAAGGCCATGTCCCATGTTTATGACTTCAAGCGCCAGATGGCCACGGGCATACCCTGGGGACGCGGCAACGGCTGGGCGATCTTCTCGCTGTCCGAGCTTCTCGCCGCGCTTCCTGAAAAGCATGAGCAGCGTCCGGCGCTGCTGGCCGCGTTCCGCGAATTGTGCGAAGGCTACCTCGCCCTGCAGGACGAGAACGGCATGTGGCATCAGGTGTTGAACGCTCCCGACTCCTATCCGGAAACCTCCTGCACCTCCATGTTCATATACGCCTTTGCCCGCGGCATCCAGTATGGCTGGCTCGAGCAAGCCGACGCTTACATCAGATCGGTTTTCAAGGCTTGGGAGGCGCTCAACCGGATGTCGATCGACAAATACGGCAATGTGTACGGCGTATGCCGCGGCTCCGAGTTCTCCTTCACCCCGGAGTATTACATGAAGGAACTGCTGTGGAATCTGAATGACACCCACGGCATCGGGATCGTGCTGCTCGCCGGCGTGGAAATGCTCAAGCTGATGAAGCACCTGAAAAGTTGAACCTCCGCGGATGTGACGGCTCTGCATCCCCGCCCCACCGAGGGGTGGGGATTTTTGTTTGCCGTCCCCCGCCATGCCGCGCTGGCAGGCGGCGCCTCTCAGACCGGAAAGAAGCCTCGCAGAAAGCGCACGCCATCCTCCACCGTCTCAGGATCAGTGTCCTCCATGAGGATGCTGATGTCAGGCTTCCGGGCCTTGATGAGATCCATCAGCAATCCGTAATGAAGCATCCCCCGGCCTGAGAGCACCGACCGGAGGCTCCCGCCATCCACGACAAAATCCTTGGCATGCAGGATCGCGATCCGGTCGCCGAAGAGCTCGAACGACTCCTTGATGATGGCGTCCTGCCGCCGGTAGTTCTCCACCGACAAAAGATTCACGGGATCAAAGATGATCTGCAGGTTGTTCGAGCCAATGCCGTCAATGAGCCGCCGGATGCGCGGGGGATCGGAGATCACATAACGTTCCACCCCTTCGATCCCCACACCTACACCGAATCTTTCGGCCTCCTCCACCAGCTCCCGCACGCTGCCCAGCACGATCTGGAACGCCTCTTCGCTGCGGTTGGCCGGATGAAAGGAAAAATCCGGGTTGACCGAGCCGGTCTCGGTCCCGACCACGCTGCAGCCAAAATCCCGCGCATGGCGAAGGTATTCCTTGAAGCGGTCAAGTTGCCGCTGGCGTTGTCGCACGTCAGGGTCGGCGAGATTGATATAGCAGCCCAGCACGGCGATTTGCAGGTGGTGCCGCTGAAACGCTTCCTTCACGTGGCAGGCAAAACCCGGGCTGAGCCGGCCGAGGTCCGGGTCGAAGCCGGTGATCGCCTTGGGTGGCGCCAGTTGGACACAGGAAAAGCCCTTGCCGGCGATCCGCTCGGCCAGCTCTTCAACGGGCAGTTTGCCAAAATCATGCGCTCTGACGCCCAATCGCATGGATCGATTCCTTGGGAGAGTTGGTATTTGGTGCGGATCCGCCTAACGACCAAAATCAGCGGCGCCGCTGTTGCTTCACCGCCGGCGGGTTTTCCACCGGCCGGACGGCTGGCGATTCATGATGGCATCCGCCGCGGCCATGGCGCCGCCGATCCCGGCGGACTCTGACCATGGCTGATGGCGTCGAGACGTGCGAACCGCGCATACACGTCCCGGGCGGTGAGCAGGCGCAGATCGCCCACCGGCGCCTGCACGACATGGTTGGTCGGGCTATTCAACGGATAAGGTCCAAACAGCCGCGGATCGGTGGGGCCGAAGAGACCGAGTGTTTTCACTCCCAGCGCGGCGGCGAGATGCATCGGACCGCTGTCGTTGCAGATTACCCACTCGGCGCGCCGGATGAGGGCGGCCAGCGAGACGAGGCTGGTGTTGCCCGTGAGATTGAGAAACTGCCCCTCGGGGGCGTTGTCGCGGTAGGAGACCAGATTGTTGCCTGCCCAAATGACTTTGCGGCCGGTGCCGTCGCGAAGCAGCAGGTCGGTCAGCTGGCGGAACCCGTTCCAGCGTTTCTCCACGCGGCGGCTGTCGGGAAAAATCAGGATGGGCTTCTGCCCGCGGCGCCCTTCGATGAATCCGAGGTTGAGGTCCGCGGCTTCGCGGAAACGCAGCTCGCCCCGTAATTCGGGCTTCGCGTCCAGCACGGGGCAGAACTGCAGCAGGATGTCAATGGCGTGGCACTGCGCGCCGCCGGGCGGCAGCGGGATCTTCTTCTGGTAGAAAAAAGTGGCGCCTTCCCGCGCATCACTCCGGCCGACCTTTTTCGTGGCGCGTGCCTGCCAGGTCATCAGGCCCGTGCGCAGCAGGCCCTGCATGTCGAACACGTAGTCGAAATGCGTCTGCCGCACCTCGCGCATCAGCTTGAGGAAGCCGCGCACGCCCTCGCTGCGCTGGAACAGGTAGGTGCGGTCCACCACCTCGCAGGTCCGCACCAACGCCTCGAAAATGTCGCGCACGATCCACGAGATGCGGAGCTCAGGGCGCTGGGCCTTGAGCGAGGCCGCGACCTGCAGGCCGTGCACGATGTCACCGAGCGACGAGGGTTTGATGATTAGGAGGTTGGTCATGGGCGGGGCGCCGAAAAGGCTTTTAACCGCGCGACGCATACGTTTCATGGGGTTTGCCAGCGAAGGCAAATGTTAATCCGCGTTTTCTGCATGACCCCCCCGCGCCCCCGTTCGGTGGCGCCCTCCCCCCGTGCTTGACGTCATCCTCAAACCCGCGGGCTGGATGCTGGCGCACCTGCCGGAGCCGCTGCTGCGAGGCCTGGCGTCGGGGCTGGGCGATCTGCTGTTTTTCTGCCTCCCGCGCCGCCGGCAGCTCGTGCTTTCCAATCTTCACCACGCCTTCGAGGACCGGCCGGCGGACTGGCACCGTGCCATTGGCCGCGAGAGCTGCCGGCGATTGATCGAAACCGGACTGCTGTCACTCGCCATGCCGCTCCTCCCACGGAGCCGGTTGCGCGCCATGCTGCGCGCTTCGCCCGCTCTGGAAGCGGCCCTGGCGGCACAGCGTCCCACCCTTTTTGCCACGGCGCACCTCTGCTGCTGGGAAAGCCAGACGGCGATGCCGCCCCTCGTGGCCGCGCCGTTTCCCGAGTTCGGCGTGGTCTTCCGACCGCTGGACAGCCCGGCGGCCGATGCCTGGGTGAAACGTTCGCGGGAGCGTTTCGGCATGCGTCTGCTCTCGCGCAGGGAGGGTTTCCAAGAGGCGATGAAGATCCTCCGGCGCAACGGCTGCATCGGCCTCCTCTTCGACCAGAACGCGGGCTTCCAGGGCGCGCTCTCCACCCTTTTCGACCGCGTGTGCTCCACCAGCGAGCTCGCCGGCCTGCTGGCGGGAAAATTCCACGCCGACGTTTACGCGATTTTTCCGCGCCGCTTCGCCTTCTGGCGGGCCGAGCTGTGCGTGGAGCGCATCAGCCACGATGGCACCGCGGCCGGCGTGACGCTGGCACTCAACCGCTGGCTGGAGTCCCACCTCCGCGCGAGTGACGACAACTGCGCCTCCTGGCTCTGGGTGCACGATCGCTGGCGCAACCAGGATATCCCTACCCGGCGCCTGCGTCTCGAAGCCAAACGCAACCTGCTGGACGCCGATCTTCGTCTGCGCGGACTCGCCGCCCTCCCCCGTACGACGCGCTTGTGGATCCGCATGCCCAACTGGCTCGGTGACGTGGTCATGGCGCTGCCATTGCTCCGCGCCATCCGCGCCTCGCGCCCCGATGCGCGGATCACCCTGCTCGCCCGGGCGCAGTTCCGTCCGTTGCTGGAGCAGCTGGGCGTCGCTGATCAGGTGCTCCCGTTGCCGCCACCGGGACCGGGCTATTGGCTCAATTTCCACCGGCTGCGACACGCCTACCCCGATTGCTACCTGCTGCTCACAAATTCCCTCCGCGGTGATCTGGAGGCCTGGCTCACCCGCTGCCGCCAGCGGTTTGGCCTTGTGCGGCGTGGACGTTTCCGCCCGCTGCTCACCCACGTCTGGCGCGTGCCCAATGATTTTGACGAGCTACACCCCCATCAGGCAAGGCTCTGGGAAGCGTTCCTCCGCCATTTCGGCCTGAATGCCGCCCCGGACTTCACCCCGCTGCGGCTTTCGGCCTTCGACGTTCGACCTCCTGGGCGCCGAAGCCTTGGCGAAGGCGGCTCGGCCGCGGTCATCGGCCTGATCTGCGGCTCCGAGAACGAGCCCGAGAAGCGCTGGCCCATCGCCCACTGGCGGACGCTCATCACGCGGATCATGGCGGCGCATCCCAACGTCCGCTTCCGGCTCTTTGGCACGGCCAATGACCAGGCCGTCACCCACGCCGTCGCCTTGGATCTCGGCACCTCTCTCGAAAATCTCGCCGGCCGCACCGATCTGCCTGCCTTTGCGGCGCGGCTGGGTGAATGCCGTCTCCTTGTCACCAACGACACCGGAGGCATGCACCTCGCCAACGCCCTGGGTGTGCCCGTGCTGGCGTTGTTCGGCCCCACCAATCCGCTGCGCACAGCGCCGGTATTTCAGTCGCCTGTCCGCGTGCTGCAACCCGCCGGATGCCCGCCCGCCGGCGGCGGCCATCTCGCCGATCTCGCGCCGGACGCCGTCCTCGCCGCCGCGACCGAAATGCTCGCCTGACGCGCCCCGTTCTCTTCCTCTCCCATCCCTTCTGACTATCCCGTCTTCGGTATCCGCAATCCGCTTTCGCCCATGCCGCTCCTCGCCGTCAACGATCTCCGCACGTATTTTCATACCCGCAACGGAGTCCATCGTGCCGTCGACGGCGTCAGCTTTGCCCTGGAAAAAGGTGAAACGCTGGGGATTGTCGGCGAATCGGGCTCGGGCAAATCCGTCACCTGCTATTCGATCATGGGCCTCGTGCCGCAGCCGCCCGGCCGGATTGAGAGCGGGACCGCGATGTTCGACGGCACCGATCTGCTGCGCTGTCCGCCGAGGGTGGCTCGCTCCATCCGCGGCAGGCGCCTGGCGATGATCTTCCAAGACCCGATGACATCGCTCAACCCCTACCTGCGCATTTCCGAGCAGCTCATCGAGCCCCTCATCATCCATGAGAAAATCTCGAAGGCCGCGGCGCTGCGGCGCGGTCAGGAAATGCTGGAGGCCGTCGGCATCAACGACGCCGCGAAGCGCCTTCATCACTATCCGCACGAATTCTCCGGCGGCATGCGCCAGCGCGTGATGATCGCCACGGCCCTCATCACGCGGCCGGAGCTGCTGATTGCCGACGAGCCCACCACGGCGCTCGACGTGACCGTGCAGGCGCAGATCCTCGAACTCATCCGACGCCTCCAGCACGAATTCGGCATGGCGGTCATCTTCATCACGCACGATCTCGGCGTGGTGTCCGGCCTCTGCGACCGGGTGCTGGTGATGTACGCCGGCCGCATCGTGGAGACGGGTGACGTGCGCACGATCTTCTACCAGCCGCGCCATCCCTACACCCGGGCACTGCAGCGATCGATCCCGTCCACCCAGCCGAAAGGCGCGGAGCTGTTCACCATCCCGGGCCTCCCGCCCGATCTTTCGAGGCTGCCTGCCGGCTGCGCCTTCGCGCCGCGCTGCGAGTCGGCCACGGACTTGTGTTGTCGCCAGGATCCGGCGTTGATGCAACTCGCGTCCGGCCACGCCACGGCCTGTCTGCGCGTTCAGGCCGGGGAGATTTGATCTTAACCACGGATGTCACGGATGAGCACGGATAGAATGATCCATCCGGAATTAAGCGAGGCTATCATCGGCGCTGCGATGAAGGTGTTGAATACCTTGAAGCCCTGTCTGGATGAAAAGGCATACGAGAATGCCTTGGTCATTGAACTCCGCAAAAGGGACCTCAAGGTCAACCAACAGAAACGTTTTGATGTGCTCTACGACGGCTGCGTCGTGGACACACTCGTGCCAGATCTGATCGTCAACGAGCAGGTCATCGTAGACCCAAAAGTGGCGGAGGATTTCACGCCCACGCCTATCGCCCAAATGATAGGCTACCTTGCCATCACCAACCTGCGTCTCGCCATTCTCCTTAACTTCAAGCATGCGGACCTGCGCTGGAAGCGCATAGTCAGATGACCCATCTGTGAAAATCAGTGTAATCCGTGGTTAGCTCCGCTCACTCATGTCTGATCCGATTCTCGAGCTGAAGAACGTCAGGACCCACTTCCCGGTCCACCGCGGTCTTGTCTTCAAGCGGCAGACTGGAACGGTGAAGGCGGTCGATGGCGTCAGTCTCGCCGTGCAACCCGGCGAGGTGCTCGGCCTGGTCGGCGAATCGGGCTGCGGCAAGTCGACCCTGGCGCGCACCATCCTCCAGCTTGTGCCGGCCACCGAAGGAACGATCGTGCTCGAGGGCCGGAATCTCACGGCCGCCGGTTCCGCGGAGGTGAAGGCTTCGCGCCGCGCGTTGCAGATGGTGTTCCAGGATCCCTACGCCTCGCTCAACCCGCGCATGACCGTCTTTGCCGCGCTCGCCGAGCCCATGCTCGTCCACAAGATCTGCGCCCGCGCCGAGGTCGCCAGACGCGTGGCGGAACTCATGAAGATGGTCGGCCTGGCGCCGCGCTTCGTGAAGAAGTATCCGCATGAGTTTTCCGGCGGCCAGCGGCAGCGTATCGCCGTGGCCCGCGCCCTCGCCCTGCAGCCCAAGGTCATCATTGCCGACGAACCGGTGTCGGCGCTCGACGTCTCCGTCCAGGCCCAGATCCTGAACCTGCTGGCGCAGCTCGTGCGCGAGATGAATCTCAGCCTGATCTTCATCGCGCACGACCTCTCGGTGGTGAAGCACATCTCCGACCGCATCGCGGTCATGTATCTGGGAAAAATCGTCGAACTCGGCCGCGCCGCGGACGTGATCGAGCGGCCGCGCCACCCGTACACCCGGGCGCTCGTCAGCGCCATCCCAACGCCTGATCCCGATGCCGAGCGGGCCCGCCAGCGCATCGTGCTGCCCGGCGATCCGCCTTCGCCGCTCAACCCGCCCCCCGGCTGCGCCTTCCATCCGCGCTGCCCGTACGCCGGGGAAAAATGCAAGGCGGCCATTCCGCCGCTCGAGCGCATTGCCGACGGCCGCGAAGTGGCCTGCATCCGGGTGGAGGAAATTGCCGGAAGCGGAACGGCTTAGTCCCGCCCTCAGCCGGCGCCTCTTGGGGCTGTCAAGGATGCCCCATCGTCCGGGCTTTTTCGAGGATGGCCGGGCGCGCCTCCTCCATCATGGCCTTCACGTCGGCGTAGCGCATGGTGCGCTGCTCGAAAGTGCGCTTTTGCAGAGCCCCCAGAAACCGGCGCTCAAACTCAGCGAAGTACGAGCCGTAGAGGTGATAACTGTCCACCATGTGCACGTAGCGACCCACGGATACGGCCCGGCCGCTGAGTTCCGAAATCCGCGCGGCGATGCGCAGCTGCAATTGCACTAGGGCAAAAATGTTCATGAACGCCGCCTTGTAGGCGTCGTTGGAACGGAACCGCACGTTCATGCTGAGCACCGGCTGGCCCGCCTCTTCGAGGATCCGGCACCAGATGCTTTGCAGGCAGGCGGGATCGTAACATTCGTTGTCCTCCCATACCTTCCAAGTGATCGCCTGGGCCCGTCGGGTATGCGGCGTCTTGGCGAGCTTCCGGGCGAGGATTTCGATCTGGTCGAACGGTTTCAGTCCCGGCACTTGATAGCCAAACAGCCGCTGATGGTAGGTGTATTCCCAGCGGGTGTCCTTCGGGTCGTCCGGATTGCGCACGAGGTGATCCTTGATGCCATCGCAGACCTCCATCACGTATTCCTGTAATTCCACCGGTCCCCCCGGAAAATCCTTGTGGATCATCGGCTCGCCCAGCGGCTCGGTGATGGTGATGACCATCGTGGCGTCCTTGCTGGGCGGATCCTCGGGCTTGTCATACTCGGTTTTGAGGCTGCAGCCCTTCTGGTGCAGCTCAATGAGCGACAGCTCCCAGGCCCGCGCGATGCAGTCCGCCTCAACGTGTAAGACTGGTATTCCTTTCATGCAAGGTTCCGTTTCGTTAGTACGGTGTCTTGAGCAAGACGCATCCGGCGACCGCTGTCCATCCTGGGAGTTTGTCGCACTAGGAGATCCGACAAACTCTTAACGGCAACATTCTGTAGGAGCTTGCTTGCAAGCGATCTTCCCCATCGCCTGTAAACAGGCTCCTACCCCAATCTCGCGACCTTGCTGTCAGCCGCACCCAACGTCGAAATCTGCAACCATGACGTCACCGCCAGCGTCTTCAACGGCAGTACCCACATACCATGAATCTGACTCCCAGACTTCCCTCCGCTGGTTTTGTCCTTTTCGCGACGTTGGGCCTCGTGCCCTTCGCTGCGGCTTCCGGCATTGGCCAACGCTTTCCGTCCGAGAAGAAGATCGTTCCCGATCCGGTCACGGGAATCCCGCTTACGTTCCTGACCAGCACTCCCGCGGGTGATTCCAAAATCTACCAGACGCACCCCCAGTGGACCGCCGATGGCAAGTGGGTCATCTTCCGGTCCAACCGCGCGCGCGGGCAGGCCTTCGCCGTCAACGAAGAGACGGGCGTGATCGTGCAGGTGACGGATGCTGGCTACATGGGCATGCTTTGCGTCGCCCGCCGGTCGATGAAGCTCTACGTCATGCGGGACTTGGGCCGTGCTTCGGACCAGGGCGGCGGTCCAAACCCGGCGCCCACGGCTGGCGGAGCCGGAGTCCAGGCAGCCCCCGCGGCTGGTGGCCCCGGAGTTCCAGCAGCCGCGCAAGGTGCAGGCGAAAGAGGCGGGCCGTTTCGCCCCCGCGGGCCGTTCCAGATCGTCGAGATCGACCTGGCCACGGTTTTTGCCGACAGCGAGGCCGGATCCATGAAGCCCGCCTCCAATTATGAACGGATCTGCGGCACCATCGCCGCGCCCTTGATCGCCGGGGGCGACATGGCCCTCGACGCCAACGAAGACTTCGCCTACTTCCGCGTCACCGGGGGCGACGTCGGACAACACCTGCCCCCGGGCACCGACATCGACTGGCACTACGGCCCCCGCAACATGGGCGCCGGCCCGGCCGGACTGCGCGCCATGAATCTCAAGACCGGCGAAGTGAAATTCGTCGTCGATGTCCCGTTCCAGATCGGTCACGTGCAGACCAATCCGTGGGTGCCGGGCGAGATCGTTTTCTGCTGGGAAACCGGCGGCAAGGCGCCGCAACGCACGTGGACGGTGATGGCCGACGGCTCCGGCCTGCGCCCGGTGTATCCCGAAGCGCCCTACGAGTGGGTCACGCACGAAGCCGTCATCACGAAGGATGAAGTGGCCATCGCTATCATGGGACACCGGAAGCCCGATACCAGCGACGCCTGGGGCATCGCGGGCACGCGCGAGCACCCCACCGGCCTGGGCATCGTGAATCTGCGGACCCGCGAGATGCGGATCGTGGGCCAGACCCCCTCGGGCAGCGGACTCTGGCACGTCAACGGCTCGCCCGACGGCCGCTGGGCGGTCGGCGACGATTTTTCGCGCAGCATCTATCTCATCGACCGGCACACCAGCGAGATGATCATGCTCTCCACCGGCCACAAGCCGACGGCGGCGGACCACCCGCATCCGACGTTCAGCGCCGACAGCACGCGGATCGAGATCGAGTCCGCGATGCTTTCGGCGGATAATCGTTCCATGAACATCTGCATCATCCCCGTGCCCAAGAGCTGGCTCAGCCGGACCTACAGCGACAAGGTCCCGCAGTAATGCCGTGGCTACGCGCAGGTAGGAAGCTCGCTTGCGAGCGATGATCGCCCACTCTGCTGGCCAACCGGGGGCTTCCTACACTGCGCCGCCCACCTGCCGCAACGCCTCGTAGCAGGCGATGCCCACCGCGGTTGAGAGATTGAGCGAACGCATCGCGGTATTTGCGTGCGGGATGGTGACGCGCCACGCGTCCCCCACCGCGGCATGCAGCCATTCCGGGCAGCCCGCGCCCTCGTTGCCGAAAAGCAGTCCGTCGCCCTCCTCGTAACGCACATCCCAGAATGAACGCCGGGCCTTCGTGGTAAACAACCACAGCCGCGGCGGCCGCGCCGGGCTGCGCTGGAAAGCTTCCCAGTTTTCGTGGTGGTGCACGTCGAGCGCATGCCAATAGTCCATGCCGGCGCGTTTGAGCTGGCGGTCGGTGAGCCGGAAGCCGAGCGGATGGATGAGATGCAACCGCGAACGGGTGACCGCGCACAGCCGGCCCACGTTGCCGGTGTTTTGCGGGATCTGCGGCTCGAACAGCACGATGTGCAGCATGGCCTCCGCCGTAAACCGCCGGCCGGCGGGCGGCAAGCCCGCTTCGGCGTCATTCCAGTCTTTACCAGCGGCATTTTATCTATAAATTCCCCTTTGCCGAAAGCCACGTATCCTCCAGCTTATCCGGTGGCCCCCATCGTTCCCAAAGCCGTTTTGTTCCTCGATGACGAGCAATCCTACGTCGAGCTGATGACGCAATTGCTCTCGGACAACCTGGACTGCCCCATCATCCCATATACGCAGCCCCACGAGGCCCTCGCCGCCCTGCCGCGCCTCGACGTGGCCATGATCGTGACCGATTACTCCATGTCACCGATGAATGGCATTGATTTCCTGCACCGGGCGCACGCGGTCCGCCCGCAGATCGCCGCCATGATGATCACCGGCCACCGGATCGAACTCGAAGACAAGGACCTGAGCCACGTGCCCGGCCTCAGAGCGACACTCTTCAAACCAATCAGTTGGCGGATGCTCGCGGAGAATATCATCAAGCACTGGCCGGATGCAAATCCGCCCGTGCTGAAAGCGGATATCACTTCCCTCTGATCGTTCAGTTGGAGCGGAGGATGGGTAGTGACTCAATTTGCCTTGTCATCGCGAGCCCGGTTCTGCTGGACAGCAGAACGGGCGTGGCGATCCAGATGGATTGCTTCGTCGTCCCGGCAGACTGGGACTCCTCGCAATGACAAACTGAGTCAGTACCGGAGGATGGAACCGGTCGTTCCGGCGGGTCTAGGCCGCGCGCTACTCCACCGCCAGCCCGTCGTTGTCCGCCGCGAGGACCCATGATCCGTCGCAGCCCACGCTGGCGTGTTCGAGCGCCGATTCCATCGCCCGGCGGACGGCAGAAACCTCCGGCTGTTCGCAGACGCACAACACGCTCGAACCGCTGCCGCTCAGCCAGCCGGCCAGCGCCCCCGCCGCAATGCCTTCGTCGATCGCCTCGCGTCCGCCCGGGATGCCCGGCAGCCGGTAGGGTTCGTGCATGAAATCAGCCACGGCGTGCCGCAGCTTCCGGAATTCGCGCGTGGCGAACGCCGCCACCAGGAACGAAGCGGCGTTGATGCTCTTCACCGCGTCGAAATACGGCAGCGTTCGCGGCAGGGCTCCGCGCGACTCCTTGGTGGAAATCTCCACCTGCGGCGAAACGACCACGAAGGCCAGCTCTGCCGGCACGGCGATGCGCACGCAATCAAGATAGGCGCCGTTCACGGGCGACGTGCGCGACACGCAAAAGCCGCCGAGCACCGACGCGGCGGCGTTGTCGGGATGACCTTCCAGCGCCGTCACCAACTCGATGATCTGCCGGTTCGAAAGCCCCGCGCCCGTCAGCGCGTTGAGTCCCGCGACCAGGCCGCTTCGCACGGCGCCGCTTGAGCCCAAGCCGCGGGCCGCCGGGACGTCCCCCGTGATGCGGTAGCTGAAGCCGAACGGAGCCCGGCCGGTTTTCTGGAAAAACGCGGCCGCCGCCCCCTCGACCATGGCGCGCGCCGGCGCGTCGCCGCCATCGGCGGGCACCGGCGTCGTGGATCCTGCCCGCCGGGTCACGGTCACGTGGTTGTAGATCTTCAGCGCCAGCCCGAGCGTGTCGAAGCCTGAGCCGCAGTTGGAGGTGCTGCCCGGAACGCGAACGGTGACGGAATCGTGCCCGCTCATGAAATTATCGGCGGAAGCGCAGCGCGCGGTCGGCCTCGCGCATCTGGGCGCGCTTCTTGAGATCCTCGCGCTTGTCGAACTGTTTCTTGCCGGTGGCCAGCGCCACCTCGACCTTCACCAGCGCGTCTTTGAAATACAGCCGCAGCGGGACCAGCGCCCGACCGCCGGCCTCGAGCGCCTGGGCGATCTTGCGAATCTCATGCTTGTGCAGGAGCAGCTTGCGCTGGCGGCGCACCTCGTGGTTGTTGTCCGTGCCGTACTCGTAGGGATCGATGTGGGCGTTGCACAGCCACACCTCCCCTTTTTCCACGCGGCCAAAAGCGTCGTTGATCTGCGCCCGGCCGTTGCGGACCGACTTCACCTCCGTGCCCCGCAGGGCCATGCCCGCCTCGAACTTTTCCTCAATGAAATAGTCCCGCCGCGCCTTGGCGTTGCGGATTTCGGTGTAACGTTCGGGATCTGGGGACTGGGCGCACATGGGCGTTCACCGGCACGCGGCCAGCCGCGCCGGCGGTCCTGACTCGCTACACCCGCCCGCGTCGGCCCGTCAATTCTCGGCTAACTCGTGATTGATCTTCCCCTCGATGATCTCGCGCAGCGCGATGTCCTCGGGCGAGAGTTTTTCGAGCGATTCGACGAGCGGACGGCTGCCCCGCTTGAGCTGTTTGACGCGGCGCGAAACCACGTTGATCAGGATGTTCGGGTCGGGAATGACTTTCTGGGCGTCTCGGATGTAATCGTCACGCATGGCAGGGAGCTGGCGGTCGGTGGGAACGGCAATGGCTACGTCCCCCCGCCCCGGGGTCAAGGGTATTCTCGTGGATACCGGATCTTGGAGACCGGAAACCGGAGAGGGCCATATATGTGGGAGAGCGTGAAGTGAGGTATTGAAAACTTGTCGGCTACCGCTGAATAGTCTGGCTTTCAGTTTCCGGTTGTCGCTTTCCGGTATCCGGTATCCGCTTTCCGGTATCCTATGATGCTGATCGCCTGGACCACCGTGGCCACGCCTGAAGACGCCTCCCGGCTCGCCCGCGGCGCGGTCGAGGCGAACCTCGCCGCCTGTGTGCAGGTGGAGGGACCGGTCGCATCGCATTTTCACTGGGAAGGACGGCTGGAATCGGCGCAGGAATACCGGCTCATGTTCAAATTCCTGCCGGAGCAGGCCGGCGCATTGGAGACGTGGATCCAAGCCCGGCATCCCTATGACACGCCCGAATGGATCGTCGTCCGCGCCGAGCAGGTTTCGGAAAAATACTTGTCATGGGCACGGGGGACCTCTACACCCGCCCCCTTTCCTCAACCGCCATCCTCCGCCTAATTTCCGTCATGTCCCAACACAAAAGTCTGCAATCCGCCAAAGGCGTCGCCGTGAAACGCAACGTGCTCAAGCGCTTCGAGCGCGTCGAGCTGCTCAAGAAACGCGGCCAGTGGAAGGAAGGCGACCGCATCGTCGGCCTGCGCAAAACCAAGCCCGACGTCTGATTGGTCGACGTCCGTGATTTTCCGGGCAGGCTCGAACCGTTTCGACCTGCCCTTTTTAGTGTCGTAACTCAAAATCCTCACGAGCCGCGAAGAATTTCAATGACCACAAAGAGGCACAAAAAGTTTCCACGGCTTCGGCAGGGATCGACAGTGCGCCTATAGGCGCAAGGGAGACGGTGCCTTAACCAGAAAGTGATTTTTGTGCATTTTTGCGGCAAAAATTTCCTCGGCTCGGGGTTTGGTTGCGGCTTTGCCGCGCTGCGCTTACCCGTTGCACCATGCACGAAATGTTCATGCAGTTGATCGCCTGGTATCAACACTCGCTCGACAAGGGCGGCTACTGGCTCGTGGCCCTGCTCATGGCCATTGAAAGCTCCATCGTGCCGCTGCCGAGCGAACTGGTCATTCCGTTTGCCGCCCACCTGGCGCACACGCAGGGCAAGATGACCGTGACGGGCGTGGTCATCGCCGGGGCGCTCGGCTCCTGGGTGGGTGCGACGGTGATGTACTGGGCCTCGCGGCTGGCCGGCCGGCCGCTGGTCATGCGCTACGCCGTGGTCGCGGACACGATGCTCGATCGTTTGGCCTCCCGGCTGGCGCGCTGGCCGTTGGTGAAGCGTTGGGTGGTGCGTGGCGGACGGCTGGTGGTGATTTCCCCGGAAAAGGTGGTCGCCGCCGAGCGCTGGGCCGACCGCTACGGTCCGTTTGGCATCTTTTTCTCGCGCCTGCTGCCGGTGGTGCGCCACCTCATCGGCATCCCGGCGGGCATCGTGCGTCTCGATTTCCGGCTCTACTCCCTGTACACGCTGATCGGTTCGACCTTCTGGTGCGCCGTGCTGGCGTGGATTGGCATCAAAGCCGGGCAGGACGAGGCCCTGATGCGCGGCGAGCTGCATCGCATTACCCTCTGGGTCGCGGGTGCCTTCGTGGTGCTCGGCACCATGTACTACCTCTTTGTCCACCGCCAGATGAAGGCGGAGAAGAAATAGGCCCCGGATATTTTACAGGAGGTAACGGAGGTAACAGAGACTGAAGGCAAGGATTTAGGCTCAATGATCTCCGTGTCCTCCGTTTTCTCCTGTAAGAACCAAAGCGGCGTGTTTGCTCTCGACAGGCCTCGCCGGCATTTTGAGACTCCCGCCCGTTTCCCGCGGGCATAGCACAATGGATAGTGCACCGGTCTCCGAAGCCGGTGATCTGGGTTCGATTCCCAGTGCCCGTACCAGCCTCCGCCCTTCGGGCTACGGCTGGCGGGCCATCCGTTAGCATGCAGCGACTGATATTGGCGGGAAAATGCCTGGTGGCGGAGGCTGCCCTCCGAAGCCCTGAGCGAAGTCGAATGGGGCGAAGGATGGCATTTCACTCCGCAAACGAACCGCCCTCCGACTACGGCGAGGTGCCGCGCCGTAGTGACGCACGGCGGCACGAAGGTGGGCAGCAGCCCTTGGTAGCCCGGCGAAGGAGGACCTTTCACGGAGCAGGCCAACCGCCCTGCAGGCTATGGCTGGCGCCGCTTATATGTGGATTGCTTCGCCGGAGGCGGCGGACATATCGACCTGCGCAATGGCTGGCGTCAGATTTATCAATTAGCGGGCCGGTCTTGAAATCGGATAAGCTCGACCCGTCCCCCAATCTGCCATCCCCATGAACGATCCGCTCCTTTGCTCCCTTGTGCGCGTTGCCCGGTTGCTCGCCGCCTCCTTTGCGGCCGCGTCCGCGCTGTCCGGCTGCGTCACCCGCGGCTACAAGCTGGCTCCGAAAGACACGCCGGGGCCCACGCTGCTCAAACTCAGCGCAGCGCAGCCGCCCGTCGAGGCGACTTTGCACACCGTCATCATCTTCCAAGGGCCCGGCTCGTGGAAGCGCGAGGCGTACTGGGACGAATACGTGCTGACGGTGGCGAATCGCGGAGAGACGCCGGCGATCATTGATTCCGCCATGCTGTACGGCAGCCAGAGCGAACCGGTCACCCCGGGCGATAACCCCTGGACGCTCGAAAAGCTGAGCAAGAAGTGGTGGCAGACCAATGCCGCGCGACAGACGGGCACCTATCTTGCGCTCGGCGCGGGCACCGCGGTGGGCGCCGGCGTTGCTTTGGCATCAGCCATGGGCGGGATAATGGCCGGACCCGTCAGCGCTGGCGCGACTGCCGCCGGGGCGGTCGGAGCCGCCACTGTCGTGGCGCTGCCGCTTTTTGCCGTCGGGACCGTCGTCGCCAACGTCCACGGCAAACACAAAGTGGAGGCCGAGTTCAGACGCCGGCGGTTGGTATTGCCCTTGTCCATCGCCCCGGGCCAAACGGTCCAAGGCAGCCTGTTCTTCCGGATCACCCCCGGCCCGCAACGGCTGGTCCTGCAATGCCGCGCCGACGGAGAAACCCGACCGCTAGCCATGGATCTTGCCCTGCTCGCGGGCCTGCACCTCAAGCCAACCCCGCCAGCCGCGACGGCGCCATAGACGATCCAGAATGGCGCAACCCCTTTCGCGGTAAATCGACCGGCTCGACCGGTTGGAGGCGCCGGTTCGATTCCCAGTGCCCGTACCAATTTTTCGCCACAGGCGAAAAATTGCCCGCCGTAGCCCTGAGCGAAGTCGAATGGGGCGAAGGAGGGCATTTCACACCGCGAACGAACCACCCTCCAACTACGGCGAGGTGCCGCGCCGTAGTGCCGCCGCGCGGAACGAAGGCGGGCATCCAACCTTGGGCGCGAGCTACGACCCGGGTTTACCCCCGCCCCTGATTCGCCCCGCATTTCCCCAAGGTTCAGCCCGCCCCCCCCCGTCTATCGCACCGGCAGGAGATCGCCAATCCTGGGGCATTATACGCAGCGAGCGGGCCGGTTGGTCCATGCGAGCGTGGTCACTTGGTATTCGAGAGATCCTCGTCCGAATAAGAGCCGTTTCTCCCCGTGAAGGACCATGATGATACGCCGTCGTTGTAGGTATTCACGTCAGCGAGCGCGCAGAACAACACGGGAGGTGCGTTGGGCGCATTCAGGATCTTTGTCACTTCTCCGTTTTGGCCTTTGAGCCCGTGAATCCGGAGATGTGCGACTGTACCCACGGTAAGGTCGTGAATGTCACCCTGACGGCTTATTTTGATAGGGGCGAGGTGCGTTTCCAGCGTGGCGAACGCATCGCCGTTCATCACGTGGATCAGACTGGCGACAGCCTCGCGCTCGGCAGGCGTCGCCGTGTCTGACATGTAGAGCACACCTTTCCACTTGCCCATAGTGGCCGCCATATTCTTGCCCACCGATGTGAGAACGAGCGCGCAGGATACATCCTTAAGCTGAGTTGTCCCATAGATGCCCTCAAACGTGTACGCGGCGATGGCACGGCAATCTCCGAAAGTGGTATCACTGGAAAAGACGCATGGGCAGACAGCATTGCACTCGCAACCGTCAAACACGTGGACTTTGACCGAATACTTGACCGGCAGCGACGTCTGCGGTGAAGGCTCCGCGGCCGTGGAGCCGATTGAAAGGCCGCCGACCACAACCGCAGCGGCTATGCTGGCGAGGAATAGGGTGAAGAATCGTTTCATGGGGTGCTACCGTTCTTGGCGGATGCGATTGTACTTCGCGGATGTCTCGCGGCAATCGGAAACGCCAGCCCGAGCAAATCAACGGATTGCAGCTTGCATCAGCGATGCCCTGCCTTTCCCCGCCAACCGCTCGAACATCACCCGCGTCACCGTCGTTCGCCCCCACTCCAAGTCTTCCTCGTAATCCGCCTTCCGAAGCGCCTCCTCGCTGGCTCGGTACGCACACAGCCAGTAGCCCAGATTTTTCCACAAACGACTAGACGATTGCTCGATGTGGAAAAACAGCGTAAACGCTTCTTTGTATAACCACTCGGTTGGTAGCAAAAGATAGGAGGAAAACGAAATGCCCAACATCACAGTTGACGGCCCACGAATTGAAGACCTCGCCAAGAAGCGGGAGTTGGTCAAAACCGTGACAGATGCCGCAGTCAAAGCCTACGGATTGCCAAGGCAGGCTATGGTGATCCTGATCAAAGAGAACAATCCGGAGAATGTGAGCATCGGCGGCGAACTCCTAGTCGATCGAGCCAAGGGAAAAGAACCATAAAAACAACGGCTTCCAACCAAGCCTCCAGCATACGCCGCGTAGCGGCGACGCTGGAAGGCGCCGCTCAACTGATGGCTAGCATCAGGCGGTTTGAAGAGATCGCCTAAATGTGGATGGCCTCGCCGGAGGCGGCCGCCGCGGCTTCCATCACGGCTTCGCCGAGCGTTGGATGCGGGTGGATGGTGGCGTGGATCGCGTCGACGGTCGCCTCGAGCGTCATGGCGAGGCTGTATTCGGAAATGAGCTCGGTCGCCTCGGCGCGGTCGTAACGCGAAGCGCATCACGAGGCGTCGGCTCGTGCCACCTTTTCCAAGCGGCGCAGCCGGTCCGTAAGATCCCGGGGAACAGTGAAGACAATTTTCCTACCCCGCTTTTTTTGTCCCAACACTCCGCGAGCCTTCAAGTTCAGTAAATCGGTCCTGGCCGTTTGATACACCACGTTTTGGCTCTTCTGGTGGCTGGCTATGCTATATTCTTGGAGGGGGTGTTTGAGCGCGTGGCGAAGCAGATCCGCCTGCCTGTGGTTGAAAAGGTTCAACGCCCGAAGATGCTCTTCCACCTCCCGGACTTCGGTCGTCTTCTGGGCGATGTAGTGGTGCAGCTCCTCGATGGCCCGGCGCATCACCTTCGTCTGCGCTACGATGAAATACGTCAGGTCGTTGTCGTCCGTCTCTGTGAAGAGGAATGACCGCGCATACTCGACCGGAGCCTTGCGCAGGATGTTCGAGATCGAAATGAACTCAAAGAGCCAGTAACCCGAGTGCAGCATCGCCCAGTAAAACAGCGCCCGCGCCGTGCGTCCGTTGCCGTCCACAAACGGATGATCGTAGGCTAACCAGAAGTGAAGGATTATAGCCCGGACCACTGGATGGACGAAAAACTCCGGCGTTCGCCCGTTCGCGAACTCGCACATGGCCTGCAGCCGGGCGGGCAACTCCAACGCTGGCGGCGGCTCATGAAACACCTCACCGTAGTTGTCGCCGACGATGCGCTTCTCATCGGAGCGCCGCAGGCGGCCTGCCGCGTCTGGGTTATCGAGGGTCTTTTCCGTTACCAGATGGTGGAGCGACAGCACCACCCCGGGTGACAGCTCTTGCTGCTTCAATTCCGAGATGCGCTGCATGGTCACGTAGTTGTTCAAGATCATCTGCTCGCTGGTGTCGCGCGGCGGTCGACCGGTACGGATCATCTCTTTGGCCACTTCGCGCGTTGTCGCCGCACCCTCCAATTGGCTGGAAGTGATAGCTTCCTCAATGAGTGAGCGGATGAGATAACGGTCACGGGTCTGCGGATTGGTGATCGGTTCCGGCACACCGATCGACCGGCCGGCGCCCACGTCGATTTCATGCAGTTGCGCCTGCACGAGGTCTGGCAGTGCGAACTGGAAGGAGATCCCCGCCTTATCCGTGAGCGGCACCGACTTTGACGCGCCCATGCGTTTCATTTTGATCGACAACCACCACTCCTCCAGCGTGGAACCGGCGGGTGGGGTCAGGTACTGCAGGCGGTCCCAATGCGGGTACTCATCCGGCGGTGGTAGTTTTAGAATGGTGTCAATCCGGTTGGGATTGCTCAGGTATTTCCGGACCAAGTCGATATACAGCGGCGGTTTTTGCGGCAGCTTCATTGTCAATATACTACTAATCAGTGCTAAATTAGTAATTCGAACGCAACTACTAAATTGACAGTCATTAGTAGATCATTGACACATCTGGCATCGGGGTCGAGCTATGGTCTTGATAGCCAGTGCCCTTACCAGATTTGAGCGCAACTGAAAGGCTGGCGTGGAGCCGGCCTTCGTCGTCAGATCGCCCGAGGATCAAATGTGGATTGCCTCGCCGGTGGCGGCGGCCGCGGCTTCCATGACGGCCTCGCCGAGCGTTGGATGCGGGTGAATGGTGGCGTGGATTTCGTCGACGGTCGCCTCAAGCGTCATGGCGAGGCTGTATTCAGAAATCAGTTCGGTCGCCTCGGCGCCGATGATGTGCGCGCCCAGAATCTCCCCCGTGGCCGGGTCGGCGAGCACCTTGACGAAGCCCTCGGAATCCGCCGCCGCCACGGCCTTGCCGGCCGCGATGAACGGAAACCGGCCGATCTTGTAGGCCACGCCCTTCTCCTTCGCCGCCTGCTCCGTGAGGCCGATGCTGGCGATCTGCGGCTGGCAGTAGGTGCAGCCCGGCGCGTTTTTCTCATGGTGCGGCCGGCCATGGCCGAACATGCCGTTGACGGCGTTGACCGCGCGGAACATCGCGACGTGCGCCAGCCAGGGCGGGCCGATGATGTCGCCCGCCGCGTAGATGCCCTTCACGTTCGTCTGGTAGTTTTCGTCCACCTTCAGGAAGCCCCGATCGAGATCGAGCTTCACTTTCGGAGAAAGCGCGCCGTCGAGATTGGCGACCACGCCGATCGCCACGATGACGGTCTCGACCTCCAGCCCCTGGCGCTGGTCGCCCTTGACGAGGTCGAGGGTCACGGAATTTTTGCCGACCTTGATGTTCTCGGCCTTGGTGCCGGTGTGAATGGCAATGCCCTGCTTCTCGAAGCTGCGGTGCAGCAGCCGGGCGACCTCCTCGTCCTCCGCCGGCACCACCGACGGCAGGACCTCAATGAGCGTCACCTTGCTGCCAAAGGCGTTGAGAAAATAGGCAAACTCCACACCGATCGCGCCCGCCCCGATGATGGCGGCCGAGGCGGGCGGTTTGGCGCGCGGCACCAGCGCCTCGCGCGAGGTCATGACGCGCTCGCCGTCGACCGGCAGGCCGGGCAGCTGGCGGGGTTTGCAGCCGGTGGCGAGCAGGACGCGCCCGGTCTTGAAGAACCTCCCCTTGTGCTCGCCCGCGGTGATCTCGACCATGCCGGGCACGGTCACCTGCCCGCGGCCGATGAAGTAGTCGACCTTGTGCTTGCGGAAGAGAAATTCCACGCCCTTCGCCATCTGGTCGACCACGCCGCGCGAGCGTTCCATGACTTTCGCAAAATCAAACGAGACGCCCTGGACACTGAGCCCGTAGATCTCCGCCTTCTTCATCTTGACGTAGAGCTCGGCGCTCTTCAGCAGCGCCTTCGAGGGAATGCAGCCCCAGTTGAGGCACGTGCCGCCGGCGCGCTCCTGCTCGATGCAGGCGACCTTCTTGCCGAGCTGCCCGGCGCGGATCGCCGCCACGTAGCCGGCCGGCCCGCCGCCGATCACAATCAGGTCATAAACCGTCGTTTCAGACATAAGTGCAGCTTGAGAGAAATTGATCTGAGCGCAACCGCCGACGTCGCTCCGCAGCGGGTCAAATGGAAACTGGCCGGGGTAGCAGTGTCTTCAATTCGCAAACAACCTCCCCAAAGGCCCTCCAACCGCAGCGGCACGTAGCGCGGTGTTTCAACCCGCGCTCATCCGACCAGCGCAGGCTGAAGCTCTGCGCTACGTGTGCCAGCCCTCCCATGAACCTCTATCTGCAGCGGCACGTAGCGCGGTGTTTCAACCCGCGTTCATCCGACCAGTGCAGGCTGAAGCTCTGCGCTACGCGTCAGATGTCGATCACATCGTCGGGCTTCGGCGGTGACGTGGACCGTGGCACCCGCCGGGCGTGGAGGAGCCCGCTGAGGAAAAAATTCACCAGGCTGACGATGAGCGCGCCCCACAGGGCCGACCAGAAATCACGCACGTAGAAGCCCGCCACCAGCTTCGAGACCGCGAGAAAAAGGAAGGCATTGATGAGCCAGATGCCGAGACCGAGGGACAGCACCACGAACGGCAGCGTGAAAATGACCAGCAACGGCTTGAGAATCGCGTTGAAGAGGCTGAGCAAAGCCACGACAACTAGCAGGGTCACGCCGCTGTCATAGGTGATGCCCGGCACGATAACCGCGCTCAGGGCCACACCCACGGCGAGGATCGCCCAACGCATCAACAGATTCAACCAGGGATGACGACTCATCAGCGAAACCCAGCACTGTCGCCACGCCGGCCGGCGGAGCAATGAAAATCCTCGTCGTCCAGGACCACCTGCGCAGCGGCGGCACCGAGCGCCAGTCGATCCTCCTGACGCGCGCCTTTGCGGCGGCCGGCCACCCGGCCACGCTGCTCACCTTCCGCCCCGGCGGCGCTCTGGCCGGCGAGTTGGCCGGCGTCACCCACCGGGCCCTGACGCCGTTCGACCTCCACCTCGACTGGTTTGCCCCGGGGTTGCGGCGCGTGGTGGCCGCGCTGGCGCCGGACGTGGTGCTTTGCATGGGCCGCATGGCCAACTGCCATGCCGGCTTCATCCAGCAGCGGTTTCGGCGCGTCCTGGTGGTCGGCACCATGCGCACGGGCAAGCCGCTGCCCTTCCTTTTCCGCCGCTCGATGCGGCTCGTCCGGCATGTAGTCGCCAACAGTCATGCCGCGAAGCAGACGCTCATCAAGATGCTGGCGCTGCCGCCCGGCAAAATCACCGTCATCCACAATTCGCTCGTTTTTCCGGCCGCGGCGACGCTGGAGCGAAACGAGACCTTGCGTACCAAACATGGCGCCGGCCCCGGCACCCTCGTGCTGCTGTGCGTGGCGATGTTCCGCACCCGGAAGAACCAGCATGAACTGATCGAGATCGCCGCCGGCCTCCCGGCGGACCTCGACTGGCAGCTCTGGTTCGCCGGCAACGGGGATACCCGGTCGGAATGCGAGCGGCTGGTCCGGGCCCGGCACCTCGGGCAGCGCGTGAAATTCCTCGGCTGGCAGCGCGACCCGGAGCCGCTTTATCTGGCGGCGGACATCGCCGTGCACACCTCCTGGAGCGAGTCGTTGTCGAATTTCATCATCGAGGCGCAGGCGCACGGCCTGCCCGCCGTCGTCTATGACGCGCAGGGGATCAGCGAGTGTTTCCTGCCGGACGAGACCGGCTTTGTCATCCCCCCGGGAGACCGCACGGCGTTTCGAGCGACCGTCAGCCGCCTGGCGCGTGCGGCGCCGCCGGAACGCCACACCCGCTCCTCCCGGGCCCACATCTTCGCCGCGGCGACCTTTGATTCCGAATCGCATGCGCGCGCCTACCTCGAGCTTTTCGCCCGGCTCATGGGCACGGCACGCTAAGATTCTTGTCGTAGGAAGCCCGCTGCTGGCCAGCAGAGCGGGCGTTCTGCCGTACAGCAGAATCGGTCGCATCCTCCTTCGCCGAAGCTACGGCGGGACAAGAGCGACCTTCCTAAGGCGTGTCTTCAAACTGTCCTGTACTGCGAAGTTGGGAGGCTGGCAGGCGTAGCGCAGCGCTTCAGCCTGCGCTGGGCGGAGGAGCGCGGGTTTCCGACTTCGCCCTTCGGGCTACGACGGACAGGAAAACACCGCGCTACGTGCCGCAACAATTAGAGGTTCATTTAGGAGGATGTGTGCGGTTTGAAGACATACCCTATGAGGAATTCGGCGGCAACCACGACACCGGAGTTGCCTTTCGGCCGGGGGTGTCCATCGGTTGCCTTCGTGGTTAAGAGCAACCCGAGCGACTGCATCCGGCTGCGCGGCGTCCGCCAGAACAACCTCAAGGGCTTCGACCTCGATCTTCCGCTGGGAAAATACATCGTCGTCACCGGCCTGAGCGGCGCGGGCAAGTCATCGCTCGTCCTCGACACGCTGCATGCCGAGGGCCAGCGACGCTACGTCGAGACCTTCAGCGCCTACACCCGCCAGTTCCTCGATCTCCTCGCCAAGCCCCGGGTCGACGCCATTGAGAACATCCGGCCCTCCATCGCCATCGAGCAAACCAACACGGTGAAGACCTCGCGCTCCACCGTGGGCACGATGACGGAGCTCACCGATTTCTTCAAAGTCTGGTTCAGTCACGTCGCGGAGTGCTTCGATCCGGAGACCGGGGAGAAAATCGAGGATGACAACCCGCGGACGATCTGGACCAAGGTGTCGGCCGCGTATGCCGGCCGCCCGGTGGTCATCGCCTTCCAGGTGACCAAACCCGGCAGCCTGAAATGGCCCGAAATTCTCTCCAGCCTTCAAAGCCAGGGCTACAACCGCTGCCTGCTGGCCGCGGAAATCCCACATTCCAAACGCCAGGCTCCAAATGATTCCGCCGGCTGCACCGTTCACAAGATTGACGATCTGAGGGCTGAAAAATCCAGGCCTTCGACCTTGGACCTTCGACATTCGACTCATCTCTTCGTCGTCCAGGATCGCGTCACCCTGACGCCGGAAAACCAGAACCGCTTCCTCGAGGCCGCCGAAACCGCGTTGCACTTCGGGCAGGGGGAGGTCCGCCTCTTCGCCGCCGATGAATCCCCGCTGGAGCGGGGTGGCGCGGAGCGCCGGAGTGTGTACGCGGAGGTCGGCCACTACTCGCGCGGACTGCATTCGCCAAAGACCGGCCGCACCTTCCGCGCCGCCACGCCCGCGCTGTTCTCCTTCAATTCGCCGCTGGGCGCCTGCCCGCACTGCCGCGGCTTCGGCCGCATCATCGACATCGACTACCGCCTCGCCATCCCCGATCACTCGCTCTCCATCGACGCCGGGGCCCTCAAGCCGTGGGAAGGCGAGATTTACGGCGAGTCGAAGAGGGACCTCTATGTCTTTGCAAGGAAACGGAAGATCCCGACCGATGTGCCTTTTGCCGCCCTCACGTCGGCGCAGAAGGACTATGTCATCAACGGCGATCCCGACTACGGCAAGCCCGGCAAGGAATGGCCCCACGCCTGGTACGGCCTCAAGGGTTTCTTCCGCTACTTCGAATCGAAGACTTATAAAATGCACGTGCGGGTGTTCCTCTCCCGCTACCGCGCCTACAACACCTGCCCCGCCTGCGGGGGGGCGCGCCTCCAGCCCGAGGCGCTGTGCTGGAAATGGCGCGGCCATACGCTGCCCCAGCTTTATCAGCTCGCCGTCTCCGACCTGCTCGCGCTCGTCGAGAACGCACAACCCTCAACCCAAAACTCAAAACCCAAAACCCAAGACTCCAAACCCGCCGCCGGCACCCACTCCGCCGATCTCGCCTACGATTCCATCGTCACGCGTCTGCGCTATCTCCAGCAGGTCGGCCTCGGCTATCTCACCCTCGACCGCGCCTCGCGTACGCTGAGCGGAGGCGAAGTCGAACGCGTCAACCTCACCGCCGGTCTCGGCACGTCGCTGGTCGACACGCTGTTCGTGCTCGACGAGCCCAGCGTCGGCCTGCACCCGCGCGACATCGAACGCCTCATCGGCATCATCCGCTCGCTCACCGCCACCGGCAACACGGTCGTCGTCATCGAGCATGACGAGGCCATGATCCGTGCGGCCGACCACGTCATCGAGGTCGGTCCCGAGCCAGGAGAACGCGGCGGCAGCATTGTGTTTCAAGGCTCGGTCGGCGGGCTGCTGCGCTCGCCCGATAGCCTCACCGGGGCTTACCTCTCGGGCCGGCGGCAGGTCGACATACCGGCTTCCCGGCGTCCGGTCACTTCCGTCAATTCCAAATCGGAAATTGCAAATATTAAATTCCAACCGACCCGCTGGCTGGAATTCCGCGGCGCCACCAAGCACAACGTCTCCGGCCTGGACTTCCGTCTGCCTCTGCAACGGCTGGTCTGCCTGAGCGGCGTCTCCGGCTCCGGCAAATCCACGCTGCTCGACAACGTCATCCACCAGGGCCTGCTCGCGCAGCGCCACCAGCTGGCCGAGGATCCCGCCGCGATTGAGGCGATCCGTTCCGACCTTGAACTGGGCGAAAACGTCCTCGTCGACCAGTCGCCGATCAGCCGCACCCCGCGTTCCAATCCCGCGCTCTATACCGAGGCGTGGGAGCTCATCCGCGAACTCTACGCCGCGACGCCCGCCGCGCAGGCGGCCGGCTTCAGCGCGACCAGTTTTTCGTTCAATAGCGGCGACGGCCGGTGCGACCACTGTCAGGGGCTCGGCTACGAACGCATCGAGATGCAGTTTCTGACCGATGTGTTCGTGCCGTGCGCGATCTGCGAGGGCCGCCGTTTCAAGCCCGAGGTGCTCGCCATCACCTGGAACGGCCGGTCGATCGCCGATTTGCTTAATACCGGCATCAGCGAAGCGCTGCCGCTCTTCGCCGACCACCCCGCCATCCGCCGGCGGCTCGCCGCGCTGGAGGAGGTCGGCCTCGGCTATCTCATGCTGGGCCAGCCGCTCAACACCCTCAGCGGCGGCGAGGCCCAGCGCCTCAAGCTCATCCGCTACCTCGGCGCATTCAGCAGTGACCCTGTAGGTCGGGGTTTATCCCCGATAGTAAACGACTCCGCCGGGCCTGAAGTCCGACCAACAGCAGAGACATCCGCTGGCCCCAACCCTGAACTCAAAACCCAGAACCCAGAACCGCATCAAGCAGGAGGTTCCCTCCTCCTGCTTGATGAGCCCACCACCGGACTCCACAAGCACGATGTGAAGCGCCTGCTCGACGTGCTGCAGAAGCTCGTCGCGCGCGGCCACAGCGTGGTCGTCATCGAACACAACCTCGACGTGCTCAAGTCCGCCGACTGGATTCTCGAGGTCGGCCCCGAGGCCGGCGCGCAGGGCGGCCGCATCGTGGCCGAAGGCCCGCCGGAGGACATCGCGCACTCCCCCACGGCCACCGCGCCGTTTCTCCGCGCCGCGCTGGCGGGCGGCGCTCCGGGCGGTTCGGCGTTCAGTGTTCAAAGTTCCGGGTTGATGGCGGCCGAGGCTCCCGCCACCTACCACCCGGAACCCGTAACCCGTAACACTGAACTGACGATCGTCGGCGCCCGGGAGAACAACCTGAAGAACCTTTCTGTCTCCATCCCGCATCACGAGCTGTCGGTCGTCACCGGCGTGTCCGGCTCGGGCAAGTCCACGCTGGCCTTCGACATTGTGTTCGCCGAGGGGCAGCGCCGTTTCATGGAGTCGATGTCGCCCTACGCGCGGCAGTTCGTCGAGCAGTTCCCGCGCCCGGCCTTTGACCGGTTGACGGGCATCCCGCCCACCGTCGCCATCGAGCAGCGCGTCACCCGCGGCTCGCGCAAATCGACGGTCGCCACCATCACCGAGGTGGCCCAATACCTCCGCCTCCTCTACGCGCGTCTCGGCGTGCAGCATCATCCCGGGACCGACCGGCCCGTCACGCCGCTCTCGCCGGCCCAGCTGCGCGGGCTGCTCGCCAAGGTTCTCGCCACGCCGCCGGCCCGCCGCGCGAAGCACCTTTATCTTTGCGCGCCGCTCATCCGCGGCCGCAAGGGCCATCACCAGCCGATCGCCACCTGGCTGGCGCGGCAGGGCTACGAGCTCATGCGCGCCGATGGCCGCCTCCTCCGGGTCGGGAACTTCCAGAAGCTCGACCGCTACAAGGAGCACGATGTCGAGGTGGTCGTCGCCGATTTGGCGGCGACCACCGGTTCAAGATTGAAGAGGAAAGATTCAAGATCTCACTTACCATCTTCAGATCTTTCTTCTTCCTTTTTGAATTCCCCAGCCGCAGCCCTCGCCGAGGCGCTGCGGCTGGGGAAGGGCACCTGCTTTCTGCTGCTGCCCGGCGGGGAGATTCTTTCCTGGTTCTCCACCACGCGCACCGACGTCGAGACGGGCGAGTCCTTCCCCGAGCTCGATCCGAAGCATTTCTCCTTCAACTCGCCCCGGGGGTGGTGTCCCGCCTGCCGCGGGCACGGCCGCATCTACGACTGGATGCTCGAGCCCCGCGAGGATGAGGAGCTGCCGCCGGAGATCGCGGACCTGACCCGGAAAATCGAATCCCGCACCGGGGGTACGACGGGCTCCCTCTGCCCGTCCTGCCACGGCGAGCGCCTCAACCGCATGGCGCGTGCGGTGAAGCTGCACTTCCAGCAGGGACCGCCGCTCTCCCTGCCCGCGCTGCTGCGGCTGGCGCCCGCCGAACTCCTGGCCCGCCTGCGCCAGCTCGCCCTCGACGCCCGCGGCCGCGCCATCACGCAGGACATCGTCCCGCAAATCGAGGAACGCCTGAAGTTTCTCGATCATGTCGGCCTGGGCTACCTCTCGCTCGACCGCCCCACCGAGACGCTCTCCGGCGGCGAGGCCCAGCGCATCCGCCTCGCCGCACAGCTTGGGTCCAACCTTTCCGGCGTGCTTTACGTGCTCGACGAGCCGTCCATCGGCCTGCACGCGCGCGACAACGAGCGGCTCATCGGCACGCTCGAATCCCTCCGTGACAAGGGCAACACCCTGCTCGTCGTCGAGCATGACGATGCCATCATGGAGCGGGCCGACCGCATCATCGATCTCGGCCCGGGAGCCGGCGTCCACGGGGGCGAACTCATCGCCAACGATCGTCCGGAGGCGTTGAAAAAGAACCCGTCTTCCTTGACGGGCATCTTTCTGGCCAAGGGACTTTGTCATCCGCTTCGCGGGGCCTATCGGGAAGTGCCAAGTTTCAAGTCCCAAGTTCCAAGGAAGCTCCAGGCGCCAAACAGACCCAAAACTCAAAACCCAGGACTCAAAACCGACGCCGCGTGGCTCACCCTCACGGGCGCGCGCTTCCGCAACCTGCAGAAGGTCGACCTGCGTCTCCCGCTCGGGCGTCTCATCATGGTCTGCGGCCCGTCCGGCGCGGGCAAATCTTCGCTCTTGGGCGATCTGCTGCAGCCCGCCGTGGCCTGCGCGATCCAGCACCAGAAGTCCCGGCTCACCGGCCGCGAGTTTGTCCGGCTCACCGGTTTTGAGGCCGAGCCCTCCCGCCTGCCACCTCAGGCCGCGGACCTCCCCTTTGAAAGCCTGCGCGGCACCCAGGTTTTCAAAGGGGTCATCGCCGTCGACCAGGCGCCCATCGGCAAGACCCCGCGCTCCACGCCCGCCACTTACCTCGGCATTTTCGACCTCATCCGGCAGTTTTTCGCGTCACTGCCCGAGTCGCGGATCCGCGGCTACACCGCCTCACGCTTTTCCTTCAACACGGCGGGCGGCCGCTGCGCCACCTGCCAGGGGGCGGGCCGCATCAAGCTCGAGATGGCCTTCATGCCCGACGCCTACCTGCCGTGCGACGACTGTGACGGTTTGCGCTACGGTCCGGAGCTCGCCGACATCACCTGGAAGGGCCGGACCATCGGCCAGGTATTGCAGCTCACGTTCGAGGAGGCAGCCGTGCTTTTTGACTTTCACGCCCGGCTGGGCGAGGTGTGCCGGCTCATGTGCGATTGCGGCCTCGGCTACCTCACGCTCGGCCAGAGCAGTCCCACGCTCTCCGGCGGCGAAGCCCAGCGGCTCAAGCTGGTGAGCGAACTCGCCCGCGGCCTGCAGACTTTCACCGAGCGTTCGCGCGGCATCCGGCCGCGCAACCTCTATCTCCTCGAGGAGCCGACCATCGGCCTGCACCTGAGCGACTGCGAGAAGCTCATCCGGGTGCTGCACGGCCTCGTCGACCAGGGCCATACGGTCGTCGTGATCGAACACCACCTCGATCTGCTCGCCGAGGCCGATTACCTGGTGGAGCTTGGTCCCGGCGGCGGCCCCGCCGGCGGCGAGATCCTCCACCAGGGCCCCCTCGCCGGTCTGTTCAAGGTCCGGCGCAGCCCCACCGCGCCTTATCTGCGGGCCAAGCTGGGGCGATGACGGCGGCCTAATCCCGGGTAGTGGGTCAGTTCGCTAGGACTGGACTGTTACTGTAGGTTGGGGGTTATCCCCGACAGAGTGATGTCGATGCGCATTGGCGTCGGGCATGAAGCCCGACCTACATAAACTGACCCGCGGCTTAATCCTTCCAGTGCGCGAGCACGAGGAAGGTTACCAGCGCGGCGAAGATCAACGTGGGCACGATCACCCACCCCGGATGGATCGGGATCTGCCAATGGGCGATCATCCACGGCACGGCCAGGCATTTCGCGATGATCACCGCCCAGCCGATCTCCAGGAACAGACGGACGCGGCGCGGGAGGGCCGTCGGAATGGTGAGGGGCGCCGGCATGGTCCCATGTTGGCGGAGACGCCCTTCCGCCGCTCCGCATGGGTTAAAAATCGCTGTGCAGATATTGCCCCGATTTCTGGGCGGATTTTGGCCGGTCAACCTGCCCGGCTTCCCAGTCCGCGCCGGTTGCCAGCGTCTATCCGCCCAATGCTTCGCGCACCGCCTTCGCGAGCTCGGCCGCATGGACCGGCTTGAGCAGGCAGGCGGACAGCTCGGCGACGGCGATGCTGCGGGAGAGCAGCTCCGGGTTCATGTACCCGGTGAGCAGGATGCGCCGCGTCTCGGGATGACGCTCCCGCATGCGGATAAGAAAATCGAGCCCGGTCTCGCCCGGAAGGATATGGTCGCAGATCACCACCGCATACTTCCGCATTGCCATTTTTGACACCGCTTCCGCGGCCGACGCAGCGGTCACGACCTCAAATTCCCCCGCCAGCCCTTGCGTCATCGCATCCAGCAGCGCCGGCTCGTCGTCCACCAGCAGCACTGGTCCGCGGGCACCCAGCGGGGATTGAGACTCTTCCTGCGTCATGACAATTCCGGTCAGCCGGTCGCGGCCGCCCGGAGGGTTTGGTCGTGGAGTTTGGCGGCCTCCTGCGCGACCTTGATGAGTTCCGCCAGCGAAATGGGCTTCAGGAGATAGCGGAACAGGGCGGCTTCATTGACACTGCGCAGGAGCATTTCCGGTTTCATGTAAGCCGTGACGAGCACGCGCTGCATTTCCGGGTATTCCTCCCGCACCCGCACCAGGAGATTCATGCCATTGCCACCCGGCATCAGGTGATCGGAAATGATCACCTTGAATTTCTTCTGCTGAAGCATGAGCTCCGCCTCCTTCGTCGATGTGGCCGTGCTTACCTCGAAGTGGTTGCTGAGCGCGGCCGCATAGACTTCAAGGAGGGGCTTCTCATCATCAATGAGCAGCACGGCATCCTTGGCCCCGGAGGGAGCGTCTGCAGCAGCGGTGTCGGGAGCGTTCATCATGGAGCTCATCCTGTCGTTCGGCTTGGGCTTGGCAAATCCATTCAGGGGCGGCGTTCCCCCCAGTTTTGACCGGAAATCCCCCCGGCAATTTGGGTTGATTCATCGGGGGCATCGCCGTTCTATCAACCTTGTCGCCCGAAGCATGGAGCAAATCAATCTGCACACCGCCGCCCGTGACGGGACGCTTTTTCAGGTGCCGGTGAGCCAGCTCACCGTCGAGAACCTCACCGCCCCCAACGCCGCCGGCACCACCCCGCTGCACATCGCCGCGCGCTACGGACGGCTGCGCGGACTGCCGGCCGCCGTGCTGACCGCGGAGACGCTGCTGCGCAAAAACGAATCGGGCTACACCCCGCTGCACCATGCCGCCGAGGCCGGCCATCTCGATCAGGTGCCGCCGGCGCTGCTTACGCATGAACTCCTGCTCACCCGCAGCAACAGCGGCTACACCGTTTTCCATGTGGCCGCGGCGCACGGCCATCTCGGGCAGTTCCCGGCCGGTTTGTTGATCGACGAGGTGATCAGGCTCAAGACCGAGCTGGGCAACACCCTCCTCCACGAAGCGGCGGAGAACGGCACGCTCGACCAGATGCCGCCCGCCTTCCTCACCGCCGCCTTGTTCGGCGAGCGCAACATCAGCGGGGAGACCGTCTACCACGTCGCGGCGCTCAACGGCCACCTCGACCAGATTCCGCGCCCGTTGCTCACGCGCGACAATCTCCTCCAAAAAACCACCGCCGGCGACACCGTGCTGCACGCCGCCGCCATCGCCGGCCACCTGGGGCAGATTCCGCCCGAGCTGCTGGTCCACGACAATCTCGCCATTGTCAGCAAGTCGGGCTACACGCCCATCCACGCCGCCGCCGAGACCGGCCAGCTCAACCAGATTCCCCCCGCGCAGCTCACCGTCGACCTCCTGCTGACGCGCAACGATCACGGCGACACGGCCGTCCATGCCGCCGCCTTTGCCGGCTACCTCCAGCAGATCCCGGCGGAGCTGCTCACGGCTGAGCTGCTCAACACCCGCAATTATGACGGCGTCACGGCCATCCACACCGCCGAGCGCAGCGGCCACCTCGATACGGTGCCCGAGCCGCTCCGGCCCAAGCCGCCCGGCCCGCTGAAGAGTTTCATCAAGCGCCTCGGCGACACGCACGCGCCCTGGGGTTAGACGGCCTAAGGACTGGTCAGAACTTCGGGCCGTCAGAGTACCGAAACAGGTACAGGCGGCCTGTCATCGCGAGGTCCGTTCTGGCTGCCAGCAGAACCGGCTGGCCTGTCCTCCGTAGCCTTGGCGAAGGAGGATGGCGATCCAGCCCCTCGACCGGGCTCGGGGCCCTGACCCTTCGACCTTGCTCAGGGTCATCCTGAGCCTGTCGATGGATGAGCTTGTCGAAGGGCTGGATTGCTTCGTCGCTCTGCTGACCAGCAGAGCTCCTCGCAATGACAAACTGCACCGCTACCCAGAGTCCAAGCGGACCGCATGCCCTCCATTAGACGGGCTGCGCACTGGCATTCCGGCGGATTTTGCCTTCCCCTTGCTGCGCGCACGGCCTATTGCCTTGGTTCTTTCACCCCCTTTGCCATGAACACCACCATCACCGCCATCACCGCCCGCGAAATCCTCGACTCCCGGGGCAATCCCACGATCGAAGTCGATGTCCGTCTCGCCTCCGGCCATCTCGGCCGCGCGGCCGTGCCCTCCGGTGCCTCCACCGGCGAACACGAGGCCTTGGAACTGCGCGACGGCGACAAGAAACGCTATCTCGGCAAAGGCGTGCTCAACGCCGTCGCCAACGTGAAGTCCACGCTCGCGCCCGCGCTCACCGGCCGGGACGCCACCGACCAGGTTGGCATCGACCGCGCCATGATCGCGCTGGATGGCACTCCCACCAAGTCCAAGCTCGGCGCGAACGCCATCCTCGGCGTCTCCCTCGCCACCGCGCACGCCGCGGCCGCCGCGCTCGGCCAGCCGCTCTACCAATACCTCGGCGGCCCCAACGCCAAGGTGCTCCCCGTGCCCATGATGAACATCATGAACGGCGGCGCGCACTCCGACGCCCCCATCGATTTCCAAGAGTTCATGATCATGCCCGTCGGCGCCGCCAGCTTCCGCGAAGGCCTGCGCATGGGCGCCGAGGTCTTCCATTCCCTCAAGAAGGTGCTCAAGGAGAAGGGTCTCTCCACCGCCGTCGGCGACGAGGGCGGCTTCGCCCCCAAGCTGGATTCCATCGTCGCCGCGCTCGACGTCATCGCCCTCGCGGTGAAAAACGCCGGTTACAAGCTCGGCCAGGACGTCAAACTCGCCCTCGACCCCGCCGCCTCCGAGTTCTACGACGCCGCGACGAAGAAGTACGTCTTCAAGAAGTCCGACGGCCGCAAGCTCTCCGGCGACGAGATGGTCGAGTTTTACAAGCAGCTCGTCGCGAAGTACCCGATCATCTCGATCGAGGACGGCTGCTCCGAGAACGACTGGGAGACGTGGAAGAAGCTCACTGCGGCGCTCGGCAAGAACATCCAACTCGTAGGCGACGACATCTTCGTGACCAACACGGAAATCCTCGCCCGCGGCATCAAGGAAGGCGTGGCCAACTCGATTCTCGTCAAGGTCAACCAGATCGGCTCGCTCACCGAGACGCTCGACGCCATCGAGATGGCCCGGGAGGCGAACTACATGGCCGTCATCTCGCACCGCTCGGGCGAGACCGAGGACACCACCATCGCCGACATTGCGGTGGCGACCAACGCCGGTCAGATCAAGACTGGCTCGCTCTGCCGCACCGACCGCGTGTGCAAGTACAACCAGCTGCTTCGCATCGAGGAGGAACTCGGCCCAAGCGCCATCTACGGCGGCAAACTTTGATACCACATCGCCAGCGATGGAGGGCTGCGCTCCCGCGCAGCCGCTTCTTCCTTGCCGGGTCGGCCTCCCTGTCTCGCCATAGCCCAGTTGGGCGACGGCAGACGACCGGCCCTTTCTGTCGTTGTTGGGCGGGGTTGCCTTGGGAAATCGTTTGGCTTTACTCGGGAAAAATCCCGAACCTCTTAATTCGACCCTTTGTTTCATTAACACTGTTCGGCAGACAATGAGATTCGCGTTCTTAGTTACCTTGATCGCATGTGGCGTGCTGCTCGGCTGTGCAACGAGCTCGCCATTTGCCGGAGCTGAGCGCGGACCGTCCTACTCCATTGATGAATTTGAAAAGGCACTGGTCGCCGAGAAGATCGCATTTCTTGAGAACGAACTCCGAAACCTGAAGAATCCAGATTCGCGTGATGCGGGAATCATCCAATTGCATCCGTTTTTGATTCGGAGGTTTCCGACGCTATCAGAGTGGAATGAAATGAAGCAGAAGGCGAAACCTGGTGACCGCATCTTCGAATTCCATCACCGGTTATATGCAAAGGTGTATGACGGGCCAGAAGAGGCACAGAAGCGAGGCTATGCACTTATCCGGGAAGATCGCATCATTAGCTTCGTCTACGTCGATGATTTGTTCCCGACCAACTACTGAAATGAGGAACGATGAGCCGAACCAGTCGGTAGACTCGACGCCCTCCGCTGGCACTCCGGCTGCGAAGCAGCCGCGGGTCACCGTTGACGTTCGACGCATCTCAGTTCCAAGCCGGACCATCGCCTTTCAGGCGGTGCCAGGGACCGGCGGCAGGTGCAGGTTGCGGGCGTGGAATTCCAGCGCCTCGCGGATGTGCAGGTCCCAGTAGTCCCAGTCGTGCCCGCCAGGGAACTCGCGATACACGTGCGGCACCTTTGATGCCCGCAGTTCCTCATGAAACTCCCGGTTGTATTCTCGGAGGGGATCCTCGGTGCCGCAATCGATCAGCAGCCGGGGCAGACGCCGCTGCCGGCGCCGGGCGCGCAGGATCAGCATGAGCAGGTCGTGCCCGGTGTCCATCGGCCGCCGGCCGAAGATGCGTCGCAGCTCGGCAAAAAACTCCGGTGGATGCTTGCGGAAGATCGGATCCCGCCGCGCCTGCCGCGGACTCAGGTCGAGGTTGAGCCGCATGAGCGCGCCGGAATGGCTGTTGGCCGAGCAGAATTTCTCCGGATAACCTAGGGCGAGCCGCAGCGCGCCATAGCCGCCCATCGACAGTCCGCCGATGGCGCGGGCGCCGCGCACCGGTCGGGCGGGAAAGTTGCGCTCCACGAACTCCAGGAGTTCCTCGCCAAAGTGCCGAGCGTAGGCCGGCCCCTGCTCGTTGTCGGTGTAGAAGCCCCGGTAGCCGTCGGGCATCACCACGATCAACGGCCGCTCGCGCACATAGAACTCAATGCGGGAGCGGCGGAGCCAGATCGTCGAGTCGTCACTCAGGCCGTGCAGCAGATAGAACGTCGCATAGGGCGGCCGGCCCACCGCCGGCAGGATGACCTGCATCGTGGTCTGCTTTGCGAGAATGTCGCTTCGCCAGTGAACTTGGGCCCAGGGCATGTCGGAGCGAAAGTGAGGGTGAAGGTGATAGTGGAAAAGACAATTTTTCCACGTGCAAGATGACGCTGCACGGTACCCAAGGCCCGCTCCATCACTCCTCGCCCGGCAGCGGCGGTTTCTGGAGGGACGATCGTAACCGGCTGTGCCGGCGGCCGTAGAAGAAATAAATGACGAGCCCCGTCAGCAGCCAGATGAAGAGCCGCAACCAGTTTTCCTTGGGCAGCGAGAACATCAGGAGCAGCGTGCTGCCGATTCCGAGCAGGGGCACCACGGGAAACCACGGGGCTCGGAAGGGCCGGTGGGCGTGCGGATGGGTGAGACGGAGGACCAGGACCGCGGCGCAGACCGCCGCAAAGGCCAGCAGGGTTCCGATGTTGACCAATTCAGCCAGAATGCGCAGGGGCAGAAATCCCGCCAGCGCCGAGACGAAGCATCCCATCAAGATCTGGGAGCGCCACGGGGTTCGAAAGCGGGGATGGACCGCACCGAAAAATCGCGGGGACACCAGCCCGTCGCGGGCCATGGCCAGCATCACCCGCGGCTGGCTGAGCATGAGCACCAGGAGAACGGAAGTAATGCCCACCACGGCCCCGCCCGAGATGATGAAATGGGCCCAGGGAAGTCCCCTCTGCCGGAAGGCGTCGGCCACGGGCGCGTCGATGTTGATCTTGTCGTAGGGGATCATGCCGGTGAGCACGGCGGCCACGGCGATGTAGAGAACCGTGCAGATGACCAGCGAAGCCAGGATGCCGATCGGGACGTCCCGGCTGGGATTCCTGGCCTCCTCGGCATGGGTCGAAACCGAATCAAACCCGATGTACGCGAAGAAAATGATCGCGGCTCCCGCCAGCATGCCGAGGGGTTCCCCGCCCGCCCCGGTCTGGCCGAGGAGGGTCTTGCCGAACAGGCTGAGACCGGAATAACCGAAGGGCGCGAACGGGCGCCAGTTGGCGGGGTCGACGTAGAAGGCGCCCACGCCGATCACCAGCAGGACGACTGCCAGCTTGATGCCGACCATGACGGTGTTGAAACGGGCGCTTTCGCGGATGCCACGGATCAGGATCATGGTGAGCGCCGCCGTGATGAGGATCGCCGGCAGATCGAGAACCGCCCCGGTCGCCACCAGCCGGCCCAGGGCCGGATTGTAGTCAAAAGGCGTCTTCGACATCACCAACGGAATCCTAGGCAGGAAGGTCGCCAGGAACTCCTGGCAATATTGGGACCAGCCATGAGCCACGGCGGAGGAGGCGATGGTATATTCCAGCAGCAGATCCCAGCCGATGATCCAGGCGGCCAGTTCCCCGAGGGTGGCGTAGGCATAGGTATAGGCGGACCCGGCCACGGGAACCAGCGAGGCGAATTCGGCGTAACAAAGGGCGGCAAAGACGCAGGCCAGCCCGGCCACGACAAAGGACAGCATGATGGCGGGCCCGGCCTTGTCGTGGGCCGCCTGCCCGGTCACGACAAAAATGCCCGCGCCAATCACGCAGCCGATGCCCAGACTGGTCAGTTGGACCGGACCCAAAGCCCGGCGCAACCGGTTGTCACCTTCGACCTCCTTGTGAAGTTGCGCGATGCTTTTCCGGATAAAAAGGTGTTTCATGCAGAAAATCCGCTGACCGGCTTGCCACCCGGGCTTTGCATGTCGGGCCAAAGAACAACGGAAGATGGCCCGCAGGTAAAGCAATTGGCGAAGGCTTCACCGGGAGTGCCGATCGGCCCGGAGCGTGCTTGATTTGCGAGCGGCCTACCCTGCTTCTCGGGCGAACATGAGCCCAAAGCACGGTCTTCAAGAGCGACCACGGATCACACGGATGGCCATGGCTAACGCGCCTTCCCCCATATTCCATCAGTCTCAATCCGTGTCATCCGTGGTTGATCTTCTCTTTCACTCCACCCGCAGGATGAAGCCGCGCAGGTATTCGCTTTCCGGCATGGTCACGAGCACGGGATGATCGGGCGGCTGGTGGCAGAATTCGAGCACGTGCGCCTGGCGCTTCGCATCGGCGGCGGCCTCGGCCAGCATGGCGCGGAAATCCGCTTCCTGCACGTGATGCGAACAGCTATAGGTGGCGAGCACGCCGCCCGGCGTGAGCCGCTGCATGGCCCGCAGGTTGATCTCCTTGTAGCCGCGCATGGCGCCGGCCAGCGCGCCCTTCGATTTGGCGAACGGCGGCGGATCCAGCACGATGAGGTCCCACGTCTCGTCACGACGCTCGGTGAAATAGTCGAACACGTTCGCCACGAGGAACCCGGCGCGCAGGCCGTTGCGTTCCGCGTTGCGGCGCGCCTGCTCAATGGCCTCTCCGGCGCTGTCGACGCCGCGCACCTCGGCGGCCCCGGCCCGGGCGCAGTGCAGCGCGAATGATCCCTGGTTGCAGAACGCGTCGAGCACGCGGCGGCCGGGCGCGTACTTCGCCACCGCCGCATGCTGGAATCGCTGGTCAAGATAGAAACCGGTCTTCTGCCCGCCCTGCAGGTCGAGCCAGTATTCGAGCCCGTCGATGCGCACCCAGCGCGGCTCCCATGCCTTGCCGGAGCGGGTTTTCACCTCCAGCGGCAGCCCTTCCAGCCGCCGGATGGACGCGTCGTTGCGCAGGATGATCTCCGCCGGATGCACCAGCTCGCCCAGCAGCGCAACGAGCGTCGCGAGCCGTTTCTCCATCGCCAGCGTCTGCGTCTGCACCACCAGGGTGTCGCCAAATTGGTCGACCACCACGCCGGGCAGATCGTCCGACTCGGACCAGACCAGCCGTCGCACCGCCGGCTCGTCTTTCCGGCATTCGTAGGGGCGCGGTCTTGCCGCGCCCTTTTCGTCAAAATCGGGGCGCAGCAAGTCTGCGCCCCCACCCACCCGTCGGACGATCGCCCGCGTCAGTGCGTTGCGCAGATAGGTTTCATCGAGCGCCACCCTTTCCCGGCTCAGCCGCCGCCAGACGATCTGTGACCGGCTGTTGTAGATGCCCGCGCCCAGAAACCGCCCGCGCGGGTCGCGGCATTCCACCACCTCGCCGTCGTGCTCCGCCGGCAGCAGTTCCGTCACCTCATTGGCAAACACCCAGGGGTGACCGCGGAGGACGCGCGCGGTGGCGTTCGACTTGAGTTTCAGCGCTGGGGCCATGTCCGGCATCATCGCGGGAACCGCCCGGCTTAGAAGCCAAAAGTCCGGGCTTCCCATCCGGGTTCATCTGTGTCCATCTGTGGCCTTTTTCGATGTCTCTGGCCCAGGAAATCGCCCGCCGCCGCACCTTCGCGATCATCTCGCATCCCGATGCGGGCAAGACCACGCTCACGGAGAAGTTCCTGCTTTACGGCAACGCCGTGCACCTCGCCGGCGCCGTGCGGGACCGCAAGAACCAGCGCGCCACCCGCTCCGACTGGATGGAACTCGAGCGCCAGCGCGGCATCTCGATCTCATCGACCGTCCTCCAGTTCGAATACGCCGGCTGCGCGGTCAACCTCCTCGACACGCCCGGCCACAAGGACTTTTCCGAGGACACCTACCGGGTGCTCACCGCGGTCGATGCCGCGGTAATGGTGATCGACGCCGCCAAGGGCATTGAGACGCAGACGCGCAAGCTGTTCGAGGTCTGCCGCCTCCGGGGCGTCCCCATCTTCACCTTCATGAACAAGTGCGACCGGCCCACGCGCAATCCGCTCGTCCTGCTCGACGAGCTGGAAAGCGTGCTCGGTCTGCAGGCGTGCGCCGTCACCTGGCCGCTGGGCGGCGGACCTTCCTTCCGCGGCGTCTACGACCGGCTGCACCACCGCGTTCACCTGTTCGAGCGCGTGCCCGGCGGCGCCTACCGGGCGCCGGAGCAGGTGGCCGGTTTCGGCGAGCCCGTCGTGCGCGCCAAACTTGATGAACCCACCTACCACGAGGTCGCCGAGCAGCTGGCCATGCTCGAGGGCGCGGGCCACGCCTTCGATCTCGCGGCCGTCCATGCCGGGCGGCAGACGCCCGTTTATTTCGGGAGCGCCGTCAACAATTTCGGCGTGGAGCTCCTGCTCGACGGCTTCCTGCGCGACGCCGTGCCACCCGCGCCGCGGCGCGGCTTGGCGGCGTCGCTCCCCGACGAGCCGGAACCCGCCGAAGCACCGGAGTCCCTGGCGGACGACGACGGCCTCGGGCACAACGGCCGGCACCCGGTTCCCGTTACCCACGAGAAGTTTTCCGGCTTCATCTTCAAGATCCAGGCCAACATGGACCCCAAGCACCGCGATCGGATCGCCTTCCTCCGCGTTTGCTCGGGCCGCTTCGAGCGCGACATGGTCGTCACCCACGCCCAGTCGGGCCGGCGCGTTCGGCTGTCGTCATCCCACAAGCTGTTCGGCCAGGAACGCGAAACCGTGGATGAAGCGTGGCCGGGCGACATCGTGGGCTTGGTCGGTCATGACACCTTCGGCATCGGCGACACCCTCACCGCGGACCCCGCGATTTGTTATCACGAGATCCCCCGCTTCCCGCCCGAGGTGTTCGCTTTCATCAGCAATCCGAATCCCTCCGGCGCCAAGAAATACCGCGCCGGCCTCCGACAGCTCCTGCAGGAGCACATCGTCCAGTCATTCAACCTGCGCCACGGTCCTACCGGCGTGACCCTGCTCGCCGCGGTTGGCCCGCTGCAGTTCGAGGTCGTGCAATACCGCCTGCACGCCGAGTATGGCGCCGAGTCGCGCCTCGAGACCGCGCCATGGCAGTTTCTCCGCTGGCTCGAACCCCACCCCGCGCTGGAGAATCCGTCCCGGCTCGTCACCGCCAGCGGCGTCGCCTGGGGCACCGACTCCGCCGATCGGCCCGTCATCCTTTTTCCCAACGACTGGACGATGCGCTACTTTGTCGAGAAGAACCCCGAGCTGAAGCTCTACACTCTGCCGCCGGGACAGCCATGATCCCGGAGGCAGGGCCCCGCTGTATCCACGCATCCCGCCCCTGAAATCCTCCCGGCGGAATCGGGTTCCTCTTCTCGGCCCGATGGCTTATCAATGGATCCATGCAACCGTTCCGCCACCATGTGTTCATCTGCGACCAACGGAAGCCGGAGGGGCTTCCCTGCTGCGCCGCGCGCGGGTCTGCCACCGTCATCGAGGCGCTGCGCCGGGAGATTGCGGCGCAGGCTCTCCTCGACGTGGTGCAGGTGACGACCTGCGGCTCGCTGGGACTGTGTGAACGCGGGCCGAACCTCGTCGTGTACCCTGACGGTGTCTGGTATTCCGGCGTCGGCGTCGCGGACGTGCCGGAGATCGTCCGCGAACATTTTAAGAACGGCCGACCCGTGGAGCGCCTGTTGAACCGCGACGTGGCGGCGGTCAAGCGCGAGATCACGGAGAACCGCAGCCGGATGGCGGCGGCACTCAAGGCGCGCGAAGCGGCCGGCGTGCTTCCCGATGAACTGATGGGCATGATTCGGGGTTACCAGGAGAGCCGGATCCTGCTCACCGCAATCGAGCTGGACGTATTCACGGCTGTCGAACGCCGCGCCGGTCAGGCCACGGCCACCGGCGTCGCCGCCGAGCTGCAGACGGATGCGCGTGCGACCGGGAAGCTGCTCAACGCATTGGTGGCGCTCGGCCTGCTGACGAAGCAGGCGAACGCGTTCGCCAACGCGCCCGCCGCCCGGCGCTTCTTCGTGGCCGGCACCCCGGACGATGCGCGCATGGCCTTGCGCCACAATCTCAGCCTGTGGGCCACCTGGTCGACGCTGACCCAGTGTGTCCGCGAAGGCCATGTCGTCCGCAACCGGGAGATGCAGGATCGCGACGATGACTGGACGACCCCATTTATCGCGGCCATGCACCGGAACGCTGCGCTGCGGGCGCCGCTGATGGTGCAGGCGGTCGGGGCCGAAGGCATCTGCCACCTGCTTGACGTGGGCGGCGGCTCGGGCGCCTACTCGATTGCGTTCGCCCGGGCAAATCCGGCGTTGCGCGCGGAGGTGTTCGATCTCGCCACGGTGGTGCCCCTGGCCACGAAGCACATCGCCGAGGCAGGCCTCGGCGACCGGGTGGGCACGCGCGTGGGTGACCTGCGCAAAGACGCTCTGGGATCGGGCTATGATCTGGTGCTGCTCTCGGCGATCTGCCACATGCTGGACCCCAATGAGAACCGCGATCTGATGCGGCGGGCGTTCCAGGCGCTGGTCCCCGGCGGCCGCATCGTCATTCAGGATCACATCATGAATGCGGACAAGACCAGCCCCCGCGCCGGCGCTCTGTTCGCCATCAACATGCTCGTGGGTACCGCCGGCGGCAGCACCTACAGCGAAGACGAGTATGCCCAATGGCTGCGGGAAGCGGGCTTCGCGCAGGTGCGCCGCCTCCCGCTCCCCGGACCGAACGATCTCGTCATCGCCCAACGGCCGTAGACCGGCGATTCCTGCGCCACGGCTCTTCCGGCGTGTCCCTGCTCGCCGCGGTCGGCCCGCTGCAGTCCGAGGTCGTACAATACCGCCTGCACGCCGAGTACTCTGCCGCCGGAACGATGCGGACATGATCGGGTCCTCGTCCTCCCTGCTTCGCTGATTGGGAAACCCGAACCCAGGCGGTTGTGGCAGGTTTGGCGGTGGAGTCCACTGTCAGAATTTTATGCCCCAAATAAACTGATGCGCTGCTGAAGCCAGACTTCATCGAGTTGGCAACGCGTTACTTACCCATTGACAGGAGTAACTTCAGAATGGGTTATGGTTTGATCCCACAAGACCCTTTATGGCAGCGTGGCAAAGAGAATCCGTTCTTTTGACGCCGATGCCACCGTCCTTCCCCCAAAATGATTTCTTATCCGTTGCGGCTCCTCCCACGGTTTTTATTGGTGCCCAGTTTGCTTTTGCCCACCCTGCTCCGCGCCGCCCCCGATCCGATTGAGACGGTCGAGAAAGCGGCGACGGACTGGGTCAAGACCCGGGAGGAGACCGTGCGTCTGGAAAGCGATTGGGCCACGCAACGGGAACTCGTGGAATCGACGATCACCGCCCTCCAGGAGCGCGCCGCGAGGCTCGAGGACAACCGGGATAACCTGAAGGCGAAAACGGCGAAGGACCGCGGCGAACTCGAGGCGATGCAGGCGAGGAACCAAGCGGCCGCGGACGGGTTGCAGACGGTCGAGGCGCGGCTGAAGATCATGAGCGAAAAATTGATCCAGCTTCGTCCTTCGCTTCCGCCGCGTCTGTCCGAAGCGCTGGAGATGTCCTACCGGAGCCTCGCCAGCCCGGATCTGGGGCTGGCGGAACGCGGGCAACTGACCTTGACCATGCTGAATCGCTGCGCGCAATTCAACCGCACCGTCACGTGCGGCGAAGAGGTCCTGACCATCGAAGGCGAAGGAGGGGCGAAGTCACTGGAAGTGATCTATTGGGGACTGAGCCATGGCTACGCGTTGGACCGCATGGACGGGAAGGCGTGGTTCGGCTCGCCCGGACCGCAAGGCTGGCGTTGGGAAGCCTGTCCGAACGCGGCCCGGCAGGTAACCGAGCTGATTGCGATCTACAACGACAAGGCCGAGCCCGTGTTTGTCACGGTGCCCGCCCGGCTGGGCCGCGCCCCCGCCCAAATTCCCAACAAATAACTTCGTATGAAAGCCGGATATCTATCCAGCTTGTTGTCCCTCGCGCTGCTGGCCGCGAGCGTCCGCGGAGCCGAGACGTTTGACGACGCGATAAAGCGGGCGACCTTGGACTACGCCGAGCGCCTGGGCAAGGCCGGCGCCGAGCTGACCCAGGCCCGCGAACGCATCGCGCGGGAAAAGGCTCCGCTGCTCAAGGCCATGCGTGCAGCGGAGGATCGTGTCGTCGCCGCGGAAACGGAAATCACCCAGCTCGAAACGTTCCAGGAGCAGTCGCTGGAAAAGCGCCGGCAGGCGATCCGGGATGCCGACACCCTGCGCAGGAATGTGAGTTACCTGAGCACGCTCGCCCACGACAGCCTGAAGGCGTACAGCGAAGGGATGGCACCGGGCGAGGAGCAGCAGCTTGCCGGGCGGGTGCCGGCGCTGCAGCAGAAGCTTGATGACCCCGCCACGGCCTTGGACGGGCGGACCGCCGTTGATGCGGCGGATTTCCTGCTGGAACGAGTACGACAGGCCCTGGGCGGCTCCACCGCACCCGGAAGTTCCATGATGAGCGACAGCAACCTGGTGGTCAAAGGCACCTTTGCGTTTGTGGGCCCCGAGACCTTTTTCCGCTCCGACCAAGGTGCGGGGGCGGGCACGGTGCGGCCGCGTGAGGGGGCGGCTTATCCCGTCACCTATCCGCTGGCTTTCTGGAAGCCGGATGAAGCTAAGGCGTTTTTCGAGGGGAAGCCGGGCACCATGCCGGCGGACGCGTCGGCCGGAAAGGCGCTGCGGCTGAGGGAGACGAAAGGAACCATCGCGCAGCACATCAACAAAGGCGGGATCATTGCCTATGCGATCCTGGGCGTGGGGCTGCTTTCGGCGCTCATGATCCTGCAGAAAATGCGCGATCTCTCGCAGATGACGATCGACAAACCGGACGACGTGCAGGGCTTCCTGGCCGACGTCGCGCAGGGGGCACGAACCAGGGCCCAACAGGCTCTCGGGTCGCTCAAGACGACCTCCCGCGAATTGTTCACCGTGGGCCTGCGGCACATTGACCAGCCCAAAGAGGTTCTGGAGGAATACCTCCAGGCCGTGCTTCTGCGGCAGCGGCTACACTACGAACGCCGGCTGCCCCTGCTGGCCGTGATCGCGGTCGCCTCGCCGCTCATGGGCTTGCTGGGCACGGTGACGGGCATGGTGCGGACCTTTGCCCTGATCACAGTGTTCGGAACCGGCAACGCGGGAAAACTCGCCAGCGGCATTTCCGAGGTGCTGGTGGCGACCGAACTCGGCCTGATGGTGGCCATCCCGACGCTCGTGGCGCACGGGTTCCTGACCCACCGGATCCAAAAGAACCTCTCCCTCCTGGAGCGCTACGCGGTGGAGTTTGTCGCCGCGGCCGGGGCGGGCAAGGCGTCCGCTGACACCAAGGAGACGATCTCCGCATGAAGGCCATGGTGGTTTTGATCGAAAAAGGCGGCCCGGTGATGATCGCGATCATCGTGCTCTCGGTGATCCTGTATTCACGTTGCTTCCTGCTGATCCTGGGGCTGCGCCAGTCCCGGCGCCGACTCGACCGGGAATCGCCCCTGCGGCCGGAGCACCTCCCGGCGTTGCGCCGTCTGCAGGCGGAAATGCAGGAGACCTTCCGGCAGCAGCGCGTCTCGCTTGGTGCCATGATCGCGGCCGCCCCGCTGCTCGGGCTGCTGGGCACCGTCAGCGGGATGACAAAAACCTTCGAAAGCCTTTCGACGCGCGTCGGGCAACAGTCCATGGAAGACCTGGCCGGCGGCATCTCCCAGGTGCTGGTGTCCACGGAGTCGGGGTTGGCCGTGGCGATTCCGGCGCTTTTGATCGTTTACCTCGCGCACCGCGAAATGCACAAGCAACTGCAAAGGCTGAGTCAACTGGCAGGGAACGCCCGGGGGGACCTCGCGCCATGATCGGAAGAATTCACGGCCCCGGCAGATTCGAGCCCACGCACATCGACATGGTGCCGATGGTCGACTGTGTCATGGTGCTGCTGATTTTTCTGATGATCAGCAGCGCGTTTGTGAACGATCCCGGCATCGAGGTCCAAAAGCCCGACGTCAGCGGCTCGCAACTGGGGGATCAAAACGTCCTGTTGATCGCGGTTTCGGCTGACAACCGCATCTACTTCGACGGACAGGAAATCCGCACGGACCAGGTGGCGGGGCTGGTGAAGCAGGCGGCGATCGGCCGGTCTCCGGCCCTGGTGATCCGGGCGGACCGGGCCACGAGCCACGGGGTGTTCGCGGCGGTGTACGCCGAGGCGAAGCGCGCCGGCATTCAGCATGTGCAGTTTGCCACGGCGCGGGCGGACGGACCCTGACAGGATCTGCCATGGTTGAAGCTGTATCCATTTTGCGGATGAAGAGCGGCGCCGGCAGTCTGGCGCAAAATGCGCTCAGTGTGCTCTTGGGGACGGGCTTCACCTTTTGCCTGCTCATGGGCGTAGCGCATTACGCCCGGGTGATTCCGAGCAGTCCGCCGCCGGAGATCGACGATCTCCGGTCCGTCACGCTCCCGATCCAGCCGCCCCCGCCGCCGCGCGTGGTGCCGGTCGAGCCGGTGTCGACAATCCTGAACACGACCGTGACGGATTTCGCCCCCGCTCCCTCGGACAGCCCGGTGAAAATCGCCGTCACCCTTCCGAGTCTCGATTCCCTCCTCCCCACGACCCAGATCGCGCCGCCAGCGCTGATTCAGATCGGGCAGGGGTACGGAGAATTCAGACCCCGGACGGATCTCTCCTTCGAACCCCAGCAAATTTTCCAGATCAGCGAGGTGGATCGGGTTCCCACAGTCATTTATCGCAGGGATCCCGTCGTCCCGCCCTGGATCCGCAAACGAGCGCTCTCCCTGGGCGTGACGCTGCTGTTCGTCGTGGACGCGAATGGTGCGGCGGGGAACGTCCGGGTTGTGAAAACGTCGGGCAATCCGGAATTCGATGCCCTCATTATTGAGAACGTCAAAGAGTGGGAATTTTCCCCCGCCATCAAAAAGAACAAACGGGTCAAATGTCTGGTCCAACAGCCGGTCGTGGTAAAGTGGTCGTCCGGTTCACCTTTCCGAGCTGAGCTATGAAGCGTTATCCACGGGCCCTTTTTCTCGCGCTGCTGCTGCCCGCCCTCGGGTTTGCCGCCGGGCCGGCTGAGAAGCCCGATCCCAAGCGGATCATCAACGAGTCGAGTGGCTTCTTGAAGGAACGCGAACCGGAGATCACGGCCGAGGAGTACGCCCTCTACCAGAAGGTGGTGACGATGCTCGCGACCCAGCCGGAATTTGCGCTCAAGCTCCTGGAGGCGATGATGAACGAGAAGGAGCCGCCCAGTCCGGCCTTCGAGTTCATACTCGGCAACGCCTATTACGCCGCCGGCCAGATTGACAAGGCGGAGACCCGCTATCGCAGTGCGGTGAACCGCTATCCGTCGTTCCTGCGCGCCTGGAACAACCTCGGCGTGCTTTATTACGCGGCCGACAGGTTTGCCGAGGCGGTCCCCTGTTTCGCGAAGTCGGTCGCCTTGGGGGATCGCGAACCCATGACGTTCGGCCTGCTCGCCCAAAGCCTCGAACGGCTGGGCAATGTCGTGCCTGCGGAGGTGGCCTACATGCAGGCGCTTTCCGGCGACCCAACCAACACGAATTGGATGGAGGGACTGCTGCGAATCTACATCCAAGGCAAGCAGCATGGCCGGGCCGAATCACTGGTGAAGAATCTCATCAAGGAGCATCCGCAGGAGGCCCGCTACTGGCTGACCTATGCGAATATCCTGCTTGCGGAGAACCGGAAGTTGGAGGCGATCGCCCTGCTCGAGGCATCGACCGGAACCGGGGTGGCCGGTTTGGATGAACTCAACCTGCTGGCGGACCTTTACGCGGAGCAACAACTGATTCCGGAAGCGGTGGCCATTTATCAGAAGATCCTGGTTCCTTCGCCGGCACTGGGTGAACGGAAGCTTCTCCAACTGGCGGAGGTGCTCGTGGCTGGTGGCCAGTCGTCGCAGGCGCAGGCCGTGCTGGACGCCCTGCCCGCCGAACTCACCCCGGAGGGCCGGATCCGTTGCCTCCAAATCAAGTCGGACTCCCTGGCGGCACTAAAAAAATGGCCCGAGGCCCGCCAGGAACTGCAAGAACTATTGAAGCTGGCCCCCCTCAACGGGCGGGCGCTGTTGAGCCTTGGCCACGCCTATGCCGCCGAGGATGACCTCCCCCATGCGATCTTTGCCCTCGAAGCGGCCAGCCAGATCCCCGAGTGCACCTACCGAGCAAGCCTCGAACTCGCCAACATCGAGCTCAAGAACCGACATTACGACAAGAGCGTGGAATACCTCGAGAAGGCGCTCCGGATCGAGAAGACCGCCGCTGTCGAGGATTACCTCGCCCGCATCAAGACTCTGATCATCAATAACAACTGAGGAACACCATGAAAACTACTTTCAACGCTCGCCGCTTCGCCATTTCGTCCTCCACCGCATCTTTCTTCCTCGTGACCTTTCTGGCCTTGGCGCCGAGGTCCGCGGCCGCTCCGCCGGCCGGCGCGACAGCAGAGCCGAAGCCTTACACCCTGTTCATGGGGGCGGACTTCGATATCGGGCAACGTGACACCTATTATCGCGTGATCGATGTCTCGGGCAGCGCCTTCGTGATCAAGGTCAACGGTGATCTGGTCCGCATCCCGACGGAGAGGGAGAAAGTGAATCTCAAAATCCAACAATCGCTCAAGCTCACCGAGGCTTTCGCGACTGTCGGCAATCTCAAGAGCGACCGGGCCTACACCCCGGCAAACGATCCCCGCCGAAAATGGGCGACCACCGGCAGCAGCCCCGGCGATGTCGGCCGCGCGGCTAACAGCATGGTCTCAGCCCAAGTCGCCGGAAATAATGTCGTGGCCTCATTGCAGAGTTCGGGGGCTCCCGCCGGAGTGATTAGCGCGGCCCAAGCCGATGCCAATGCCCGCAACAATCAGGCCCTGCAGGGTTTTGAACAAGCGGCGTTTCAAAGTGATTCCGACATGAACAACGCCGGCGTGAACACCGCGAAGATGGAAGAGGACCTGGCCAAGGGCCTCTTTGATGCGGTGGAGGTGACATTTGAAGTCTCGTCCGAGACCCCGATTAACGAGCCCTACGTGGTGCTAGTGGCGCAATATCACGAGCGCAGCTCACCGCTTGGCACGGCCCGAAACTGGATCTATGCCAAGGCGCTCGAGCCGATCGACAACAAGCCCCGGAAAGTCCGGATCCTGCAGGGCGGATTCCCCGCGGGCTTCGAACTGGAGAAGCTCCAGATTCACCTCTACAACCATGGCGAGGAGTTGGCGACAAATGCGGCCGACAAACGCGTTCCGCTGACCCGCGACGAGGCGTTCCAGTATATCATGATCGATTATGTCACCAGCCACAAGGGAGCGAATGTCCCGGCCACCCCGGCCATGTCGAAACTGCCGGCCGATTTTCGCACCCGGCTGCAGGGCGGACAGTTCTCGCAGACCTTTTTCGTGAAAGTAGGCAAGGACGGGCTGCCGGTTGACGCATTTGTCGACCAGTCCTGTCTGCAGAAGGTGGAGGATCCCTACCTGCAGACGGTCATAAAGGATATCCGTTTCAAACCCGCGCTCGAAAACGGCCAGCCCGTCGATGGAGTCGCCCTGTTGAAGTTCAGTGACCTCCGCCTGTAGGCGGCATCGCGGGGGATGTCCCGGCAAGAACACGACGCCATCTCGGCCAGCTCAGGCAACGCCTTCCGCCGTCCGCACCTCAACCGGCGGTTTTTTCTCGCCGGGCGGGGAATATTTCCTCCTCCTTCGGCGCATGTTTTTGCCATCTTTCCGTCTCCTGCTGGTGATTGCCGCCTGTTCCGCCGCGGGCCTCCTCCCCGTGGCGGCAGCCACGACGAGGAAAAATACCAAGGCCACCCCGGCCGAGGTTGATCCCAACGCTTACCGCAGCGCCATCGTGCTCGATGCCGCGACCGGGCAGGTGCTCTTCGAGGACAACGCCGACGTGCAGAATCCGCCGGCGAGCGTCGTCAAGCTGATGACCTTTCTGATCGTCGAGGAGAAGATCAAGCACGGCGAGCCGGCGCTCACTACCCCCGTCACCATCACCGCCGAGGCGGCGAAAACCGGCGGCTCGCAGGTGTGGCTCGTGGACAAGGAGAAGATCACCGTCGAGGAGCTGCTCTACGCGCTGATGGTGCAGTCGGCCAACGACGCCGCGGTCGCCCTCGCCATCCAGGTCGCCGGCTCGAAGGAGGCCTTTGTCGAGCTGATGAACCTCCGCGCCCGCGACCTCGGCCTGACCCACACCGTTTTCCATTCGCCGCACGGCCTGCCGCCGGGCCGGGGACAGACAGCGGATCTCTCGACCGCGCGCGACCTCGCCATCCTTGCCCGCAAGCTTCTCACGGAAACCGACATTCTCCGCTACACCTCGACACGGGAGCACGAGTTCCACCATCAGAACGGCCAGATCAACAAGCTGACCAACCATAATCATCTGCTGGGTCTCGTGCCGGGCTGCGACGGCCTCAAGACCGGCTGGTATGAAAAAGCCGGTTATTCGCTCGTCGCCACCGTCCAACGCAACGGCCGCCGCATCATCACGGTCATTCTGGGCAGCCCTGAGCGCAAGTTGCGGGACATCACCACCACGCTCCTCGTCGAGAAGGGCTTTGCCGCCCTTTCAGCCTTCCCGGCGCTGAGTCCGGTCGCGGCCGTCCAGCCCGCGACTCAACCCGCCGCGCAGCCGGTTGCTTCCGCTCCCCCCCGACCGCCCACCGCACCGCCGCCCCCGGCCGGCGACGGCTCGTCGTCCATCAAACCCGTCCCGCTCACGCCCGAGGAGAAACAATCGTTGGATAACGGAACTGATTCTTCCGCCACCGTTCACGTGGATCTGTCGGGGACGAAAAAATAAGCTTCGCTGCGGCCCGGCGCACCACGTTTTCCTCTTCCGCCGCCTGGTCTGTCCTCTGTCTTCTGGAGCAACGCCGGTTAGTGTTCCAGGATGATCACCAGCACGCCCAGGAGGCTGAACAGACCGCCAAGCAGCGCTGCCTCGTAGCGCTCGAAGCGCCGCACCTTGAATCGCTCCAAGCCCAGCAGCGCCAGCCAGGTGAAAAGCGTCATGGCGGCGAGCGCCGCCACCGCGAGGATGATGCTCAGCAGCACGAATCCGTGCCACCCGAACCGCACGCCGGACAGATAGACCGGCAGGAATCCCTCGCAGGGCGACAGCGTCAGCAGCACGAACAACCCGCTGATCGCCGTCCAGTCGCTGACCCGCTTTGACACCAGCGGGCTGTCCTTCAATTCCTCGTCCCAGTGGCTGCTCTGCTGGCCAGCAGAGTGTTCGTGCCCGCAGGCGGCGCTGGGATGGTGCTGGCTGCCGACGAGGTGATGGTGGCAGATGCCCCCGCCCCGCCACTGACGCCAGAAATAGTACAGGCCGACCAGAATCAGGAAAGCGCCGATCATCCATGGGAAAAGTTCGCCCACTCGCTCGTTGAGCTGGAATCCGAACCAGGCGATGGCGACGCCGAGCAGACTGGTGAGGCCCACGTGCCCCAACCCGGCACATATGGTCACGGCGAGGGTTTTCCTCCGGCTCCAATCGCGGGCGCGAGACACCAGTACGAACGGCAGCCAGTGCGTCGGGATCGCCGCGTGGCAAAAGGCCACGGTGAAACCGGTGGCGGCAATGGTGGTGAGGGCGGCGGAATTCATGAAACCGTGCTGGAAAAACAGGGCGGTGCGGAAAGGCACAAACGCTCACGCTGGACGACCGCCGTCGCGACTCCAACCTAATTTGCACCGCAGCGCGAAAGCGGCATCCGCATCGACCGTTTCCGCCTGGCATCCTACAAAACCCGTCAAGTCCGTCATTCCCCCGGCGAAACATCGAGGCAAATAAAATTGAACCACGGAGGCACAGAGGTCACAGAGAAGCATGCTTCCATGGTTCTTATGCCGTTGGGTTCCGTGTCCTCCGTGTCGCTGTGGCTGAACTTCGGATGACCTCCCGCGAACGCTTTCTCGCCGCCTGCGCCTGCCGCCCGCTCGAACGCCCGCCGGTCTGGATCATGCGGCAGGCCGGCCGCTATCTGCCGGAATACCGCGACCTGAAGGCCCGGCATTCCTTTGCCGAGCTGGTGCGCACTCCCGCGTTGGCGGCCGAGGTCACGCTCCAGCCACTGCGCCGCTTCGCGCTGGATGCAGCCATTCTGTTTTCCGACATCCTCGTCATCCCCGAGGCGCTGGGCCAGGGTTACCGGTTCAGGGACGAGGGCGGCATCGCGATGGAATTCCGCCTCGAGACGCGCGCCCAGCTCGACCGGCTGTCCACCGAAGACCTTCGGGAAAAACTCGGCTATGTCGGCAAAACGCTCCGTCTGCTCCGCCGCCAGCTGGATGACAAAAAGGCCCTGCTCGGCTTCGGCGGTTCGCCGTGGACGCTCGCCTGCTACATGATCGAGGGCGGCGGCTCCGAGGATTTTGCGCACATCCAGCGGCTTTTCCACACCGACCGCGCCTTCTTCGACGAGCTGCTGGAAAAACTCACGGTCGCGCTGATCGATTTTTTCAAGCTGCAGATCGAGGCCGGTGCCGACGCCATCCAGATTTTCGATTCGTGGGGCGGCCTCATCGCCGGGCCGGACTACGAGCCGGCCTCGCTCCAGTGGATCCGCCGCATCATCGCCGCCCTGCCGGCCGGCTTTCCCGTCATCCTGTACTCCAAGGGCACCGCGCCCCACTTGGCTGCCCAGGCCGCCAGCGGCGCACGCGTCCTCAGCGTCGACTGGACCGTCGACCTCGCCGCGGCGCATGACGCCTTGACGCAAGATCCAACGCTCCGCGCCCAAAACATCCGGGTTGCCCTGCAGGGCAACCTTGACCCGGCACTGCTCCGCACGACACCCGCAACCGTCCGGTATGAAACCCTCGGCCTGCTCGAGTCGATGCGCGATCGTCCTGGACATATCTTCAACCTCGGCCATGGCATCCCGCCTGACGCCAAGCCCGAGTGTGTCGCGACATTGGTTAACACTGTCAGGGAGTGGAAAAACTAATCCGCGGGAACGCGAAACTGGAAAACTGCAGTAAACTTTTGCAGATAAGCGCTGTCATCCCCCCTTCTGATTTTATCATGTCCTCTGAGCCTGCAGTGGTGAAAAAAGGGGTCGCCGTCGTGGGCGGCGGCGTCACCGGTCTCACCGCCGCCTGGCGGCTGCACATCCAAGGCCACCGGGTCACTCTGTTTGAATCATCCGATCATCTTGGCGGCGCCGTAACCACGGTGGTGCGCGACGGCTGGCTGATCGAGAGCGGCCCCAACTCCCTGTTGGAATCGCCGCCCTTCGACACGCTCGTGGCCGGACTCGGCCTCGAGTCGGAGCGCCTGTACGCCGCCCCGGCCGCCAAGAACCGCTACCTGGTGCGGGACGGACGGCTCGTGCCGGTGCCCATGGCGCCGCACAAGCTGCTCACGACGCCTTTGTTCTCGCTCCGCACGAAGCTGCGCCTCTTCGCCGAGCCCTTCATGCGGTCCAGGGTGCGCCCCGCCGACGTGAGCCTCGCGGTGCTCGTGCGCGACCACTTCGGCCAGGAGATCGTCGACTACGCGGTCAATCCGCTGGTCGCTGGCATCTACGCCGGCGATCCCGAAACCCTCTCGACCAAGCACGCTTTCGCCAAACTGTGGGAGATCGAGCAGACGCACGGCTCGCTCATCCGCGGACAGATCGCCGCCATGAAGGAGCGTCGCGCCCGCGGCGAGAAGCCCGCCGCGCGCATTGCCTCCTTCACCCGCGGTCTCCAAACCCTGCCCGCCGCACTCGCCGCGCAGCTTCCCGCCGGGGCGATCCGCACCCGGGCTCCCGTCATCAGCCTGTCGCCCGGCGAGCCATGGAAGCTGGTCAGCCGGCGCGACGGACTGGCGGCAACGGATGAATTTGCCGCGGTGGTGCTCGCGCTGCCCGCCGCCGCGCTGGCGGGTCTGCCCATCGGCGCAGCCGGTGAAAACCCGCTGGCCGCGCTCGAACTGGTCGATTACCCGCCGGTCGCGTCGCTTTTCCTCGGCTTCCGTCGCGAACAGGTGGCGCATCCGCTCGACGGCTTCGGTGCGCTCGTGCCCGCAGTCGAAAATCGCGCCATTCTTGGCGTGCTGTTCTCCTCGACGCTCTTCCCGGGCCGCGCGCCCGAGGGCCACGTGGCGCTGACCGTCTACGTCGGCGGCACCCGCCAGCCCGACCTGGCCCGCCTGGCGCCCGAAGCCTTGCGCCTGCGCGTGCTCGCCGACCTGCGCGACCTGCTGGGGGTCAGCGGCGACCCGGTTTTCGCCCACGCCACCTTCTGGCCCCACGCCATTCCGCAATACAACCTCGGCTACGAACGCTTCCTCGCCGCGATGGCCAACGCCGAGGCGCAGCACGCCGGACTCTTCATTGGCGGTCACGTCCGCGACGGCATCTCGGTCGCCAATTGCATCGCTGCCGGGGAGCGCCTCGCCGACGCTGCGGCCCGGTATTTATCCCGGTAAAACTCCGGTTGCGCAGCGCCTTTTCGGGAGGGTGCAAACACCCGTTTCCCCTCGGAAATCCGGGCGGTGGACCCCGGCGCCGGTCCGGCTCCCTCTTCCCTTGACTCAGGGGGGACTTGGAGTAGCCTCACGCGCTTTTTCCAGGATGGCGCCAGAACTGAAAGACACTCTGCAGCTTCCGAAAACCGACTTTCCCATGCGCGCGAACCTCGTGCAGCGTGAGCCGGTCCGCCTCGCGCACTGGGAAAAGATCGGGCTCTACGAGGCCATCCAGAAAAAGCGCGGCGCCGCACCCGCGTTCGTGCTGCACGACGGCCCGCCGTTCACCAACGGCGACATCCACATCGGCAACGCGCTCAACAAGACGCTCAAGGACATCGTGCTTCGCTACAAGTCGCTGCGCGGTTTCCGCACGCCCTACGTGCCCGGCTGGGACTGCCACGGTCTGCCAATCGAACAAAAGGTCTTACGCGAACAACACGAAGAGCTGCAGAAATTGCATAAGCAGACTCTCCATGCCAAAGACCTCCCAGATGCAGCATTAAAGCTGAAGATTGAACTTCGTAACCGCTGCGATGCATTTTCTGAGAGCTGGATCGCGAAGCAGAAATCGCAGTTCCAGCGCCTCGGCGTGCTCGCCGACTGGCCGCACGAATACAAGACCAAGGCTCCCGCCTTCGAGGCCGACATCCTGCGCACCTTCGCCGCGTTTATCGAGAAGGGCCTCGTCTATCGCAGCAAGAAGCCGGTCTATTGGTCCATCCCCTTCGAAACGGCGCTGGCCGAGGCCGAGATCGAATACAAGGACCATGTCAGCCCGTCGATCTGGGTGAGGTTTCCCGTGCCCGCCGAGGAGGCAGAAAAGTTCGGTCTGCCCGCGGACAAACCCCTCTTCGTCGTCATCTGGACGACCACGCCCTGGACGCTGCCCGCCAATCTCGCCATCGCGCTACACCCCGATCTGATCTATGTTGTCCTCGATGGTCTCCAAGACCGTGTCATTGTTGCTGAAGCGCTTTTAGACACTTTCCTCAAAGAGACAGGATACTTGGTGTGCAAAGATGCGTGGTACGAGAATTCGATCGATGGTGAGGGGGTCAAGGGTGGCCATGTTACGATGAGTCGAAATGTCGTGCATAGGCTGCCTGGAAAAGCTCTCGAGCACCTCCAGGCCCGCCATCCTTTCATCGACCGCGCCTCGCCCGTCGTGCTCGCCGACTATGTCACGACCGACAGCGGCACGGGCTGCGTGCACACGGCGCCAGGCCATGGCCTCGAGGATTACCTCACCGGCCTCAAGTACGGCCTCGAAATCTACTGCCCCGTCGGCAATGACGGCCGTTTCCTCAACGATGGCCGCATCCCCGCCGACCTCGCCGGCCTGACCACGCTCGAGACCGTTGAGGACCTGGCGAAGAAGCGCACCTCGCCTGCGAACATCGCGGTGTTGAAGAAACTCGATGCCGCCGGCGCGCTGCTCGCGAAGCACTCCCTCACGCACAGCTATCCGCATTGCTGGCGCTCGAAGACGCCTATTGTTTTCCGCGCCGTCGACCAATGGTTCGTGTCGCTCGACAAGGGTGGCACACGCCAGGCCGTGCTGGAGGCCATCCGCAAGGTGCAGTGGGTGCCGGCCTGGGGCGAGGCCCGCATCCGCAGCGCCGTCGAGTCGCGTCCCGACTGGTGCATCAGCCGCCAGCGCGTGTGGGGCGTGCCCCTCCCGGCATTCTACGACGATAGGAAAAACGCCTACCTCGACGCCGGCGTCGTGCGCGGCATCGCCGACAAGGTCGAGGAGCACGGCACCAACCTCTGGTTCTCGTCTGAACCGGGGGAACTTTTGGCCGGCATAAATCGGCCGAAAGAATGGCCAGAACCTGTATACTTGATCCGGGGCGCAGAGACGCTGGATGTCTGGTTTGACTCCGGGTCCACGCATGCCGCCACGCTGCGCCGCGGTCTCGGCGGCACGGACTGGCCCGCCGACCTCTACCTCGAAGGCAGCGACCAGCACCGCGGCTGGTTCCAGTCCTCTCTCTGGACCGCCGTGGTCGCCCACGGCGGCGCGCCCTACCGGATCGTGCTCACCCACGGCTTCATCGTCGACGAGGAGCGTAAAAAAATCTCCAAGAGCAACGCCTACGAGAAGCCGCAGACCAGCGACGCCTATATCGCCGAGTACGGCGCGGACGTCATGCGCCTGTGGATCGCCTCGCAGAACTTCCGCGACGACATCCCGATCTCGCGGGAGATTCTCTCGCACGTCGGCGAAACCTACCGCCTGTTCCGCAACACCTTCCGCTTCCAGCTCTCCAATCTGTTCGATTTCGACGCGGCACGCGACGCCGTGCCCGTCGGGCAGCTGGATACGCTTGACCGTTGGGCGCTGCACCAGACGGCCGGGCTGTTGCGGCAGTGCACGGCGGCCTACGATGCGTACGAGTTCCACAAGGTCTACCAGCTCTGCAACCAATTCTGCGCGGTCACGCTCTCGGCCACCTACCACGACATCCTGAAGGACCGGCTTTACACGCTGGGTGCCGCCCATCCGCTGCGCCGCTCGTCACAGACCGCCCTCCATCACATTTTCCAGACGCTCGTCCGCATCCTCGCGCCGATCATCACCTTCACGGCCGACGAGGCCTGGTCGTTTGCCACGGCCGGCGCGGAATACACTCCAGATTCGGTCCACCTGCAGGACTGGCCCGAGGCGCCCGCCGAATGGACCAATGCCGGGATCGACACCGAAATCACCCAGCTCCTCGCCGTGCGCGCTGCCGTCAACGAGAAGCTCGAAGGCCTGCGTCAGGCGGGCACGATCGGCAAGTCCCTCGACGCTGCGGTGAAATTCACCGGAGCGTCCGACGACGACGCCTTCCGTCTGCTTGTGCAGCACCGCGATTTCCTGCCGGAACTTTTCATCGTGTCATATGTCAGCCTCGCGCCTGTCACGGATGCCGGCACCGGGCCGGGTCGAGGTGCGCTTGCCATCAACGCCCTGCAGGCGCGTGAACTGGGCTTCGTGCGTTGTCCCCGCTGCTGGCGCTGGGTGCCGGCTCTCCAGCAAACCAACTACGGTGATCTCTGCCCGCGGTGCACCGCCGCTCTCGGAGCCCAGGTCCCCCCTAACCTCTAACTTCCCTTATCCATCATGGCCAAAAACAAAAAGCCCGTCTCCGCCAAGAAGCACGTCAAGTCCGTCCCGGCCCGGAAACCCGCCCCCGCGGCGAAGAAGGCTTCGGCCGGCAAGACCCGTTCCGCCGCCGGGAAGCCCGTGAATCCGAACGATCTCAAGCGCCGCATTCTTGAGCGCAAAATCGCCAAGCCCATCGCGTTCAGCCTCGACGAAGTCCGGGAGATCGCGAAGAGAAACGCTAAAAAGACCGCCCGCGCCGGAACGGCCGCAGGCAAGCCCGCCCGGGACGCCATCAAGGCCGACCTCCCCGTCAAGGGAGCCAGCCGACCTTCGATTCCCCACCATATCAAGGCTGCTTCCCTCGCCGACATCCTCGGCTTCAATCCCAGTAAGGCCGGGAAGTCTTCCGTGGACAATGGCGATTCGTCGGACGTGCCCGAGAGATACCGCCGCTATTACAAACTGCTCGTCGATCTCCGCAGCCACGTGCTCGAGTCGCTGGGCCAGCACTCCGAAGAGACGCTCAAGCGCTCGGCCAAGGAGGACGCCGGCGATCTCTCCGGCTACGGCCAGCACATGGCGGACGCCGGCACCGACACCTTTGACCGCGACTTCGCCCTCAGTCTTGTCTCGAGCGAGCAGGAGGCGCTGTCCGAAGTCGAGGCCGCCATCAAGCGCATCCGCGAAGGCACCTACGGCATTTGCGAACTGACCGGCAAACCCATCAGCCGGGACCGTCTGCTGGCCGTGCCGTTCACGCGCTATTCCGCCGAGGCGCAAAAAGAGTTGGAGAAGACCAAACATTATTCCGTGCAGCGTGCCGGCATCTTCGCGGACACCACCAGCGAGGAGGGCGGCAAGCTCATTGAAGAAGAGCCTGAAGAATGACGTCCCTCCCGCCTGGCCCCGTGGCCACGCCACCCGCTCCGCCTTCCGCCGCCCCCCGGCCGCGCCCGCGGCTGCAACGTCTCCTTGCCTATCGCTGGCTGCTTTTGCTGGCCATCGGCGTGTTGATGCTCGACCAGGCCACCAAGGCCTGGATTTGCGCGCGTCTGTCCTACCCCACGTACGGCCCGCCGGGGCATATCGTCGTGATCGACGGCTTTTTCAACCTGGTGAACGTCGGCAACACGGGTGCGGCCTGGAGCCTGTTCAGCGGCCGGAGCACCTTCCTGGCGCTGCTAGCCATGGCGACGCTGTTCGCGATTTTCGCCTGGCGGCGCCAGCTTGGCCTGCACCTCTGGTCCGTGCAGTTCAGTTTCGGGCTGTTGTGCGGCGGCATCCTCGGCAACCTTGTCGACCGCCTCATCCACGGGCATGTCATCGACTTTCTCGATTTCCACTTCGGCAGCTACCCCTATCCCACCTTCAACGTCGCCGATTCCGGCATCTGCGTCGGTGTGGCCATCTACCTGCTGCATTCGCTGCGCCAGCCGGAAGAACCGCCGAAGTGACGGGATAACCCGGTTCAGGAATTCTGGTTAAGAAGCCAGGGAATGCAGGGAGCCTGTGTCCTTATTCCAGTCCTGCCTTTTCGTCGCAGGAACCGTTCTGCTGGCCAACAGAACGGCGGGATGCTCAACGTCCGGGCCCGCGCTCCCTGAGGTACCACACCACCACCGCACCGAAGAGCACGGCGTTGGCCGCACCGAACGCCACCGCCAGCCACAGGCCCGCCAGCAGGTTGGCGCCCAGACAGATGATGGTCAGCGTCAGCAGCACGGCGGCTGGCGCCCACGCCTGCCGGCGTGTGCGTGCCTCCGCCGAACTCCAGTTGTCGCCGAGGATCACCAGTCCGAGTGCCAGACCGAGGGCAAGCGCGAACCATGCCGCCAGCACGGTCCAAGGCGTGCCCAATAACGCCCCGCGCGCCTGCGGTGAGCCGGTCGGACTCGCCGGCCAGCGCCAGTAGTCGCGCAGACGGCCCACGAAGGGCAGGATCATCAACGCCATCTGCACCGTGACCAGCGCGGTGAAGGCGGAGACCCCCACCCGCCATTCGCCCCACAGGCTTTCCACCACGAGGTAACCGCCGCCCACCACCAGCCACCACAGGAGCGGCACGCTCAGCGGCACCCGGGCCAGGGACAGGTATTCCCGCCCGGTGAATTCGATCCGCCCGAACAAAAACCCGTGGCGCGCCGCCAGCATCATCACGAGCAGGCTCGTCAGCATCACCCAGACAAAGCACAGCCACGCCCGGAAGACGCCCACGCGCTCGCGCCAGACCAGCCCCACCACCCATGCGGCCGCGGCCAGCAGCAGCAGCCAGCCGGCCTGGCCCGCGCCCGCCGGCCCCCGCACGGCCTGTCCCGCCAGTTCGGCGCCGGCCACCCCCGCGAACAGGCCGCCCGCCAACCGAAAATGCCAGACGGAGGCCGTCCCGACGAAGATGCGTGCGGTCGGCTTCACTCGACGTTGGCGATCTGCTCGCGCACCCGCTCCAGCTCGTTCTTGAATTCAATCACCGCCCGCGCGATCGCCAGATCGTTGGCCTTGCTGCCAATGGTGTGACTCTCGCGGCTGATCTCCTGCAAAATGAATTCCGCCTTCCGGCCGATCTCGCCGTCGGTGCGCAAAAGCTGGCCGAGTTGCTCGAGGTGGCTGCGCAGACGCGTCAATTCCTCGCTGATGTCGCAACGGTCGGCAAACAGCGCAATCTCCTTGAGCACGCGCTCGTCGTCGAGGTCGAACTCGAGCCCCGCCTCGCGCAGACGCCTGAGCAGCAGCTCGCGGTAAAGTCCCGGCACCAGCGACGCCCGCGCGGCGATGGTTTCGACCTGCCGCCCCAGCGCGGCGACACGGGCCAGCAGGTCGGCCTGCAGCGTCGCGCCCTCTTTTGCCCGCATGGCGACGAAGCCCTGCAGGGCTTCCTTCAATGCGGACATGACGACGGGTTGACCCGCCTCGAGGGTCGGAAATTGCGCCGTCTGCCGCTCGGCGCTGGCGATCCGCCATAACAGTTCGGTGGTCGCATCAAAGGGGACGCCCTGTTTTGCGGCGAGGCCCCTGAGGCGCTCCAGCGTCTGCGTCACCCCCTCGTCGTTCCATATCACCTCGGCGGCGGCTCCACCGGTCAGCTCCACGTCGACATGCACCTTGCCGCGGACCACCGCCTTGCGGACCTCCGCCGTCACCTCCGGCTCAAGGCTGTCCCAGCCGCGGGGCAACGCGACCATCAGATCCAGCGTCTTTCGGTTCACGGAGCTCACCTGCACCGTGAGGGTGTAACTGCCGAGCGCCGCCGCCGCGCGTCCGTAACCGGTCATGCTGTTCATAAAAACAAAAAGAAACCCCGGATTACACGGATATACACGGATAAATCGAGCTTCCATCCGCACCCATCCGTGAAATCTGTGGTCACCTCGCCTTCTGGCCGCCCAGCAGCGCGGCGACTTGCTGGACGTCCTTGTCGCCGCGGCCGGAAAGGTTGACGACAATGATCCGGTCCTCCGGCAGCTCCCGCGCCCGCCGTAGGGCGTAGGCGAGTGCGTGCGTCGATTCGAGCGCGGGGATGATGCCTTCGACCCGCGAGCACAGCTGGAAGGCCTTGAGCACCTCGTCGTCGGTCGCGTAACCGTAATCAATCCGTCCGCGGTCGCGGTAAAAGGCGTGCTCCGGGCCGACCGCCGCGTAATCGAGACCCGCACTGACCGAGTGGGTCGGCTCGATCTGCCCGTCGGCGTTTTGCAGCAGGAAGGTCTTGCAACCCTGCAGCACGCCGAGGCGGCCCCCGGCAAACCGCGCGGCGTGATCCCCCGGCCGGATGCCCCGGCCGCCCGCCTCGATGCCGACCAGACGCACCGCCGGCTCCTCCAGGAAGTCGAAGAACAGACCCAGGGCGTTGCTGCCGCCGCCGACGCAGGCGATGAGTTCGTCGGGCAGCCGGCTCTCCCGCGCCAGGATCTGCTCCCGCGCCTCGAGCCCGATCACGCGGTTGAAATCCCGCACCATCAGCGGATACGGATGAGCGCCGTAGACCGTGCCGAGGATGTAATGCGTGGTGCGCACGTTGGTCACCCAGTCGCGCATCGCCTCGTTGATGGCCTCCTTCAGGGTCTTCTGCCCCGCCTCGACGCCGCGCACCTCCGCGCCCATCAGGCGCATGCGGAAGACGTTGAGCGCCTGGCGCTCCATGTCGACCGCGCCCATGTAGACGACGCATTCGAAGCCGAACTTCGCGCAGATGCTCGCCGTGGCCACGCCATGCTGGCCGGCGCCGGTCTCGGCGATGACGCGCGGTTTGCCCATGCGGCGGGCCAGCAGGGCCTGGCCGAGCGCGTTGTTGATCTTGTGCGCACCGGTGTGCAGGAGGTCCTCGCGCTTCAGGTAGATCTTTGCGCCGCCGCAGTGCTGCGTCAGCCGCTCGGCGTAATAAAGCGGCGTGGGTCGGCCGGCGTATTCCTGGAGATGGTGCCGCAGCTCGGCCTGGAACGCTGGGTCCTGCTTTGCTCCCGCATAGGCCGCGGCCAGTTCCTCCAGCGCGGTCATCAGCGTTTCGGGCACAAACACTCCGCCATAGGGCCCGAAATGCCCGCTGGCATCGGGCAGGGAAAACCGGTCGAGGCGCTCGGCGGTCTGGGCGGCGGACATAAGGACGGACAACGTGGCCATTGAATGGATTCCAGGCAACGGCGAACTTGTGTCGGTATTGCCTCGCATCCTGCTAAAGCAAAGGAGCCTTGTAGGAAGGCCGCTTGCGACCGATTCTGCTGTACAGCAGAACGCCCGCTCTGCTGGCCAGCAGCGGGCTTTCTACACCCGTTTCACCGTCACCAGCGTGAGGTCGTCGCGGTGGTGGTCCCGGCCCGTAAAGCGCCGGACGTGGTCGAGGATGCCGCCGGTGATCTCGCTGGCGCTCCGGTTGCGCAGCGTGCGCAACGCATCCGCCAGCCGGCTGCCGGAGAACTCCTTGTCATCCTCGTTGGCCGCCTCGGTGATGCCGTCGGTGTAGAGCACCAGCGTATCGCCCGGCAGAAAAGGAATGGTCTGGTCGGCGATCACTTGATCAAACAACCCGGTCTCGACCATGCCGACCGGCATGCCTTCGGAACCGATGAACTCGCTCACCGGCTGGCCGCTCGCCGGGTCATGCCGCGAAATGAGCGGCAGCTCATGGCCCGCCCGGGCGAAAATCAGCGTGCCCTGCTCCACGTCGATGACCGCGTAGAGGATGGTGATGAACATGCCGCGGCAAACCTCGCCGGCCATGACGCGGTTCACCTCGCGCAGCACGCGTGCCGGCGACTCATGGTGCGGGGCAATCTGCTGGAGGTTGGTACGGCAGATGGCCATGAGTAGCGAGGCGGGGATACCCTTGCCGGACACGTCGGCCACGGCGAGGCCGAGCCGCGTTGGTGAAAGCACGTAAAAATCGTAGAGATCTCCGCCGATCTTCTGCGTGGGCACATACTGCGCGGCAATGTCGAGGCCGGCGAGGCGCGGCGTGGCGGCGGGCAGCAGCATCTGCTGGATGCTGCTGGCGAGCGCGAGATCGAGGTCCAGCTGCTTCTTCTCGATCTGGAAATGCATGGACTCGAGGTTGTGCACGGCGAGCCCGGCCTGCTCGGCCAGCGACAGCACGAGCGTGAAATCGCTTTCGGTGAACGGCAGGCCGCCGGCCGGGTTGGCCACGGCGAGCACGCCGATCATCCGGTCCTGAAACCTGATCGGCGCGGCGATGACGGACCGGACGGCCAGCGCCGGGTCGTCGTGCTTCACAATGCGCGGGTCGGCCGCGGCGTCGGCGATGAGCTCGCCCTGGCCGGTGCGCGCCACGCGACCGACGATGCCCTCGCTGATGTCGAACACCTCCGATTTCAGCACCTGTTCGATGAAGCGCGCCCGGGTGGTAAGCTTGGCCTTGGCCTCCGGCGGCAGCGGCCGGTGCGGCGGGAACAGACCCTCGACCGCCACCCCCTGCATCTTGTTGTCGGCCCGTTTCTCAAAGATGCACGCGCTCACCGCGTCGGTGCACAGGATGGCGGCGTGCACGATGCGCTGGAAAAGCTCCTCGCGCGACAAACCTTCCCCGAGGGCCTGCACCATGTGGTGCATGAAATCGATGACGATCTGTTTTTCCTGCCCGAGCCGCAGTTTCTCCTCCTCCAGGCGGTCCGCCCGGGCGCGCGCCTTCCGGCCGAGCCAGAACACGGCCAGCGCGCCGGCCGCGGCGCCCATGAGGAAGAAGAGCATGCGGGGATTCTTGAGCCGGCCGCCGCCGGGTCGAGTTTCAAAAATCGTCGCCGAACTCGGGAGCGATTGGAAGAGCTCCCCCACGCGGAACGGCCCGGTTCTGCCGGCCAGCAGAACGCCGGCCCTCCGCCCTTCCGGCAACGAGAGGATCCTGCGACTTCATCCAGGATGACACCCGAAGAGTCATTTCTCCTCCATGCGGTTGCGCAGAAAGGCCAGCACGTCCTGAAATTTGCCCTGATTGGCGGGATCCGCGATAACGAGGTTTTCATGCGCCTCCAGCACGAGGCGCGCGTTTTCCAGTTCGCTGCGGTCAGGGGTGGGGTTCAGCGCCGTGGCGTTCTGTCCGAAGTCCATTGGAAAATCGCCCGCGTCGACGGTGAGCAGGCGGTGGAGCCCGAGGTTGCGGAGGAGTTCCAAGTTGCGTCGACCCACGCGGCAGACCACCAGGCTTCCCGGTGGATTCTTCCGCCGCAGCTCAAGCGCCGCGCCGGCCAGCACGCCGAGAAAGGTGCTGTCCATGCTCGTGCAGTTCTGAAAATCCATCACGAACCGCGTCTTCCCCTGCCCGATCATCTGGGCGAGAAAGTCGTGCAGACAGACGCTGTTCGCATGGCACGCCCGCCCCTCGAGGCGCACGACCACCGGATCGGCATATGCATCGACGAGATAAACGGGTTGGGTGGGTGCTTCAGGCATAATGACGGTTATAGGAGCGTGTTTGCACGCGATAATTCCATCGCCTGCAAGCAGGCTCCTACAGGTCTCTGTTTTTCGCGATGATCTGCCGCAAGACGTACGACAAGATGCCACCGTGGCGGTAGTAATCGATCTCGACCGGCGTATCGATGCGGCAGCGCACCGGCACATCCAAACGCTCGCCATTGTTCCTCATGACCTGCAGGGTCAGATCCTGCTGCGGCTTGAGCGCGGGGCCGAGGCCGAGCACGCCGTAGGTTTCGGTGCCGTCGAGCCTCAGCGTCTGCGCGGTCATGCCCTCCTTGAACTGGAGCGGGAGCACGCCCATGCCGACAAGGTTGGAGCGGTGGATGCGCTCAAAACTTTGCGCCACGACGGCCTTCACCCCCAGGAGATGGGCGCCCTTCGCCGCCCAGTCGCGCGACGAGCCGGTGCCATACTCCAGGCCGGCGATGATGACGAGCGGCGTGCCGCGCATTCGATACGCCATCGCGGCTTCGTAGATGGAAAGCTTCATGCCCTCGGGCTGGAGCAGCGTGTTGCCGCCCTCCTCGCCGCCGAGCATGAGGTTCTTGATGCGCACGTTGGCAAAGGTGCCGCGCGTCATCACGCGGTCGTTGCCGCGGCGCGAGCCGTAGCTGTTGAAATCCTCGTAGGCCACGCCGCCCCCCAGCAGGAACTGGCCCGCGGGCGAGGTTTTCTTGATCGAGCCGGCCGGCGAAATGTGATCGGTGGTGACCGAGTCGCCGAAGATGCCGAGCGGGCGGGCGCCCCGGATCTCGGCGATCGCCCCGGCCTGCAGGCTGAAGTTCTCGAAGAACGGCGGCTCCTGGACGTAGGTGGACCTCGCGTCCCAGGCGTAAACGTTGCCGGCCGCCGAGGGAATTTCGTTCCATTTCGGATTCTGGGCCGCGAAGTTTTTGTAGAGCTTGCGGAACACCGCGGGCTTGAGCGCGGCTTGCATGGCCTCGCGGATCTCCGCGAGCGTGGGCCAGAGGTCGCGCAGGTAGACGGGCCGTCCGTCCCGGCCGGTGCCGAGCGGCTCGGCGGCCAGGTCGAGGTCGACGCGGCCGGCGAGCGCAAAGGCCACGACGAGCGGCGGCGACATGAGGAAGTTGGCCTTGATGCTCTGGTGCACGCGGGCTTCGAAATTGCGATTGCCCGAGAGCACCGACGCAGCCACGACATCGTTTTGGGTCACGGCCTCCTCAATCGCCGGGTGCAGCGGTCCGGAGTTGCCGATGCAGGTGGTGCAGCCGTAGCCGACGAGGTTGAAACCGAGCCGGTCGAGGTAGGGCTGGAGGCCGGCCTTCGCCAGATAATCCGACACCACGCGGCTGCCGGGCGCCAGCGACGCCTTGACGAGCGGATTCACCCCGAGGCCGCGTTCAACGGCCTTTTTCGCCAGCAGTCCGGCGGCCAGCATGACGCTCGGATTCGAAGTGTTGGTGCAGCTGGTGATGGCGGCGATGAGCACGCTGCCGTGGCGCAGATCGCCTTCGAGGCGCGGCGCGGGCGCGGCGATCGGATCGGGAGTGGATCGATTGTTCGCCATCTCCCGCTCGGTGGAGGGATTGGTGTCGCGAGCGGCCGCGCTCTGCGCGGCCACGGGCGCCTGACTGCCGCCGCCGGAATGAAATTGTCCGCTGCCGCTGGCAGAGACGTGAACCACCTTGGACAGCTCGGCGGCCGGTTTGCCAAAGCCGTTTTCCGCGACGGGCTTTGAAAAAGCCGCGGCAAAGGCCTGCTTGAGTTTGGGCAGCTCGATGCGGTCCTGCGGGCGCTTCGGGCCGGCCACGCTCGGCACGACGGTGCTGATGTCGAGTTCGAGCACCTGCGAGTAATCGATCTGACCCTGCTGCGGGACGCCCCACAGGTCCTGCGCCCGGTAGTAATCCTCGTACATCCGCACCAGCGCCTCCGGCCGGCCGGTGGCGCGCAGGTAGCTCGTGCATTCGGCATCGATCGGGAAGAAGCCCATGGTTGCGCCGTATTCGGGCGCCATGTTGCCGATGGTGGCGCGGTCCACGACCGGCAGTGAGGCCGCGCCCGGGCCGAAGAACTCGACGAACTTGCCCACGACCTTCGCCGCGCGGAGCATCTGCGTGAGGGTCAGCACGAGGTCGGTCGCGGTGACACCTTCGCGCAGCGCGCCGGTGAGGTGCACGCCGACGACATCGGGCGTAAGAAAATAGACCGGCTGGCCGAGCATGCCGGCCTCGGCCTCGATGCCGCCCACCCCCCAGCCTACGATGCCGAGGCCGTTGATCATCGTCGTGTGCGAGTCGGTGCCCACGAGTGTGTCCGGATAGACGACGCCGTTCGGGTCGCTCAGCACGCCTTTCGCGAGGTACTCAAGGTTGACCTGGTGGACGATGCCGATGCCGGGCGGCACGACCTTGAAGGTGTCGAAGGCCTGCATGCCCCACTTGAGGAACTGGTAGCGCTCGCGGTTGCGCTGGAATTCGATCTCGAGATTGCGGGCGAACGCGCCGGGCGTGCCGTTGACGTCGACCTGCACCGAGTGGTCGACCACCAGGTCCACCGGCACGAGCGGCTCGATGATCCCCGGATCCCGGCCGAGGCGCTGCACTACCGAACGCATGGCCGCGAGGTCGACGAGCAGCGGCACGCCGGTGAAGTCCTGCAGCACGATGCGCGCGACCACGAAGGGAATCTCCTCGGTGCGCGGGGCGTTGGGCTGCCACGCCGCGAGGGCGCGCACCGCCGGCTCGGTCACGCGCCGGCCGTCGCAGTTGCGCAGCAGCGATTCGAGCACGAGGCGGAGGGAGACCGGCAGGCGCCGGAGATGGCTGAAACCGCCCGCCTCCAGCGCGGGCAGCGAATAAAACAACTTCCCGCCGCCCGCGGTGCGGAACGTTTGGAGCGTGTTGAACGGATTGGGAAGATTGCTCATGGAGGTCGGGTCACGACATGTAGGAGCCTGCTTGCAGGCGACCATACCGCATCGCGAGCAAGCTCGCTCCTACAACGCAGGATGGTCTCACTTCCGCAGCGCCGCCTGCACCGCCGCGAAGTTCGGCAGATCCTTTGGTGTCGGCGTTTGCTCGGCGTACTTGATGACGCCGTCCTTGCCGATGACGAATGCCGCGCGCGCCGACGTCTCATACATGCCAACCAGGTTGGGGAAAAGCACGCCGTAGGCTTTCGTCACGGTCTTGTTGAGGTCGGACAGCAGCGTGACCTTGATGCTGTTTTGCTTGGCCCAGGCTTCCTGCGCGAAGGGATTGTCAACGCTGATGCCGTAAACCTCGGCGTCGAGCCCCGCATACTGGCCGAGCCCGGCGGTGATGTCGCACATCTCCTGCGTGCAGACGCCGGTGAAGGCCGCCGGAAAGAAAAGGAGGACCGTCTGTTTCCTGCCGAAGTTGGCGCTGAGTTTGACGTCCTTGGGGCCGTCGGCGGTTTTCGTCTTGAGGGTGAAGTCGGGGGCTTTGGTGCCAATGGAGAGAGGCATGATGATCGCGGTTATGAGTTGAGGGCTTCGGCAGCGGATGCTGCCATGGTGTGAAAGAGGACGTTACGGCGGCGGCCGCCGTCGAGACAAACCGTTTTTCCCGTTATAAGCCGCCGTTTTGAAAAGACCGGGGCGGGCATTAGCCAGTCACTTTCCCCTTGTCCGCCTCCCCGCCCGCCGCGATAACCTGCCCGTTCACCATGAACCTGCTCGAAGACCTCCAATGGCGCGAATTGACCGCGGAGTGCACCGACCTCGCCGGCCTCGGCCGGCGTCTGGCCAGCGGACCGATCACGCTCTATTGCGGCTTTGATCCCACTGGCGACAGCCTCCACGTCGGCCACCTCATGGGACAGCTCACGCTGCGGCGCTTCCAGCTGGCGGGCCATCATCCGATACCGCTGGCCGGCGGCGCCACCGGCATGATCGGCGATCCCGGTGGGCGTTCGACCGAGCGCAACCTGCTCGGCCGCGAGGAGCTCGCCCACAATGTCGCCTGTATCAAACAACAGCTCGCCAAGTTCATCGATTTCGAGTCGAAGACGAATCCCGCGCGGCTCGTGGACAACGCCGACTGGGCCACGCCGATCAGCTACCTCGATTTCCTGCGCGACGTCGGCAAGCACTTTTCGGTGAACGTCATGCTCGCAAAGGACAGTGTGCGCACCCGCTTGAAAAGCGACAGCGGCATCAGTTACACCGAGTTCAGCTACATGCTGCTGCAGGCGTACGACTTCCTGCATCTGCGTGAGAAATTCGGCTGCGAGCTGCAAATCGGCGGCACCGACCAGTACGGCAATATCACCGCGGGCTGCGACCTCATCCGCAAAAAGCTCGGCGTGACCGTGTGGGGTCTGGTCTTCCCGCTGATCGCCGACGCCACCGGGCAAAAATTCGGCAAGAGCCGGGGCGGCGGCGGTGTCTGGCTCGATCCGGCGAAAACCAGCCCGTACCGCTTCTACCAGTTCTTCATCAACACCGAGGACAGCAAGGTCGCGGAGTATCTGAAGAAGTTCACCCTGCTGCCGCGCGCCGAGATCGGGGCGCTGACTGCCGAGCACACAAGGAATCCCGGCGCGCGCGCCGCACAGAAGGCGCTGGCCCGAGAGGTCACCACGCTCGTCCACGGCCAATCCGCCTGCGACGACGCCGTCCGCGCCAGCGAGATCATGTTCGGCGGCAGGCTCGATGGCATCACCGAAGATGTCTTCAGAGACGTCGTTGATGAAGTGCCGACCAAGGACCTCGACAAGGCGAAGCTGACCGGCAAGGGCACGCCGATCATCGACCTCCTCCTCCATGCCGGACTGTGCTCATCCAAGGGTCAGGCGCGCAAGGATCTCGAAGCCGGCGGCATTTACCTCAACAGCGTCCGCCTGACCGACCATGCCAAGGCCGTCACGACCGGCGATCTGCTCTTCGGAAAATACCTGCTGCTGCGGAAGGGCAAGCGCACCCATGTCGTGCTGAACGTGCCGGGCTGATTTTTGAGACCTCATCTTGATCGTTCGATTTCCGACCGCCCGCTGCTGCGTGTCGGCGGCGAGCTTTTCGCCATCTCTTTTGTGGTTCTCTTTCAGGAGCTGACCCTGATCCGCTGGCTGCCCTGCCAAGTGCGGGTTCTCGCCTATTTTCCGAACCTGATCCTGCTCAGCGCGTTTCTGGGACTGGGCCTTGGCTGTTTGCGATCGGCAAAGCGATCGCTGCTGTGGCTGTGGCCGGCGAGTCTGCTCGTGCTGGTCGTGGCCGGCTGGATGCTAAGCCGCATTGCCTTCACCCAGAACGCCGTGACCGAGCATTTGTGGCTGCTCTATTATGATCTCGGCGATCAGGCCCCTGTCATGGGTGATGTCCGCCTGCCCATCATCCTCTGCTTTCTCTTGAGCGCGGTCAGTTTCGTACCCCTGGGGCAAATGCTGGCGGAACGGCTGCAGGAGTTCAGCACGCGCTCCTTTGCCCTGTGGGGCTATTCTTGTGACATCCTGGGCTCGTTGGTGGGCGTGGTCGCCTTCGCCATCATCGGGTTTGCACGGACCACTCCGCTGCTCTGGTACGCGGTCTTTCTTGCGGTCGGACTCCTCTTCTTCATCGCCAAGTGGCGCGCGGCACTGGCCTACGTCGCCGCCGCGCTGGCCTACGTCGCCGCCGCGCTGGTGCTTCTCAGCGTCGTGCAGCGGGCGGATCACGCGGATTACTACAGCCCCTACTACGCCATCAACGCGACCCGGCTGCCCAATAACTTCCAGATCGCCATTTTGACCAACGGCTCACTGCACCAGTACGCCTTTCAGCTCCAGCGCGGACGACAAATGGATGCGGATGTCGTCCTGCAGGGATATCACCGGCCGTATCGCCTTCTGGGACACCCGCCGGGTAAGGTTTTGGTGCTGGGGGCGGGCACGGGCAACGACGTGGCGGTGGCTCTGGATGAAGGTGCGGAACACGTGGATGCCGTTGAAATCGACCCCGTCATCCTGGATCTCGGCCGGCTCCATCCTAACCGGCCTTACGCCTCCCCGCGGGTGCGGCTGATCAATACCGACGCCCGGGCCTTCCTGAATGAGTCGACCGAAAAATACGACCTGATCGTTTTTGGGACGCTCGACTCGATGACCCGGCTCTCCGCCCTGTCGAATGTGCGGCTCGACAACTTTGTCTACACGCGGGAATGCATCGCAGCAGCGAAGGCGCATCTCTCGCCTCAGGGTGGTCTGGTCCTGTATTTCATGTCTACCAAGGCCTACATAAACCAGCGGCTCTCGGGCCTGCTGGCAGAGGCCTTCCAGCAGCTACCTTACGTGATCGCCGGCGAATATTACATGTTCAACCGCATCTATCTCGCCGGAGCGGCATTTGAACACGTGAACGGTGCGGAGCGCCGCGTGACCCTTCCGTCGCTGAAACCCCTCTTAGCGAAGGTTGAACTCCTGCAAGATGACTGGCCCTATCTTTACCTGCAGGATCGGGCGATCAGCAGCTTCTACCTGTTGCTCATCGGCTTTATTGCCCTTGTCGGCATCGCTTCCGTCGCGTTCGTCTCCCGCGAAATGCGGTGCAGCCTTGCCCGCGGCGGCCTCGATGGCGAAATGTTCCTGTTCGGGCTCGCCTTTCTACTGCTGGAAACGAAGTCGGTGACGACCATGTCCCTCCTCTGGGGGGCCACTTGGTTGACCAGTGCCGTGGTTTTCGGCGCCATCCTCGCCATGATGCTTGCCGCCACCCTCCTCACCCAGTTGCGACCGTTGCCATGGGCGCTGTGCATGGGCGGGTTGATCGTGTCCCTCGTCGCCGCCTATTTCGTGCCGGTGCACGCCCTGCTGCGCATGAACGAGTTCACGCGGCTCCTGCTGTCGATCGCCTTCGTGGGCACGCCGATCTTCTTTGCCTCGGCCTGCTTTGCCCTGCTCTTCCGCGACCGCCCGGCGGCCAACACGGCGTTTGGCTGGAACCTGCTCGGGGCGGTCGCCGGCGGGCTGACCGAGTTTGCCTCGATGATCACCGGCATCAGGGCGCTCTATCTGCTCGTGCTGGCCGCTTATCTCGGCGTCGTGCTTCTCCGGGTGCATGCCCGGGAAAAGCGCCGGTTGAATGCGTCCGCAGCCCCCGCTTGATGGGTCAGGCGCGCAACGACCTCGAAGCCGGCGGCATCTGCCTCAACTGCGCCCCCGCGCCGGAATCAGCCGCGCCGTTGACCTGCGGTTGGGCAAGCCCCTCCTGTTGCGCAAGGAAAGCGAACGTGGCTGCCGGTGATCCAATGAAGGGATAGAGTCATCAGTGTTAATTCGTGCCATCCGTGGTTCATCGCACCTTTGCTGACTCGGCGGCCCTTGCGTGAGGCTTTCCCTTCGGCGGTTCCCGGAGTTCGATGCGGTTGCCTTTGCAGTCCATGATCCAGCCGAACTTGCCTTACGCGGATTCCCCGATTCCCAGATCCACCCACACGCCCTCTTTCTTCAAGGCGCTAGCCGGGTAATCCATGGTTTCTCAGGAGAAAATCGCTTCGCCGAGGGCGGCCTCGGTCGTGAGCAGGCCGGCGGTCATGGGCAGCATCTGCCGGCAGCCACCGAGGTCGCTCTCGAATACCGCCCGGCCCCGGGTGAAGTCCGCGCACCAGTGGAAATACCGGCCGTCGGTGTACGTGAACGCCATTTCGAGCGATAGCGTCGCGCCGGTGGCGGCCGGTCGGGTTTCGTACGCCGGGGCCGCCGAGTCGGTGGCGCCGCAGGCCTCGAGGCGCGCTCGCGTCCATTCCAGCAGCACCCTCCCCTCGGCGGCATACGCGGGCTGGCAAAGCAGGATCACGGACTTCAATCCCCGTGCGATCGTCTCCGGCGCGAACGCGCTGAGGAACTGGCCGACCGACTGCCGCACCGGCAGCAGGCGCGCGTGAACGAGGTCGCGGAAGCCGTCGGGCCGCGGCCAGGCGTAAGTCCGCGCCTCCGGTGTGGAGACCGCGGTGTCCAACAGAAAGCGTTTCGAATTGCGCAGGAGCCACTGGTAGGTGGCGATCTTATTCACCTGCGACATGCGGTGGACCCAGTAGTAGATGGGCAGATCGGCCTCGACGATGATCGATACCTGGTCCTCGAGAAACTCGCGGTGCTCCTGCGGGTAGCTGAGCATCACCGCCTCGATGCAGCTCATTTCACGGTGTGATTCGCCGATGAAGCACTCGCTGTAGATTTTCGCGCGCATGGTCAGGTCGGCGCCGCCCTCCGCGCGCGGGCAGAGCACGAGAATGCGCGCCGGGTAACGCTGGGTGAAGCGCAGCGCGGCATTGAACTGCGCCACCCCGTCGTCGGGGGTGGTCGGCAGCCCGATGTGCAGCACCAGGTTCATCTGCGACGCACGATATTCCGAAGGGGCGCCTAGCCGGCCGGCAGACCCGGCCGCGGGATCGCCCTCCCAGAGCCGCGCGAGGCTTTGCGCAATGCCACCCACGGGCACCTCCAGACCGGGCAGGGTGTCAAAAACGGAAGTCATGGGAAAAGTATCAAGTATCAAGTGACAAGTCACAAGGAATGGCACGGGACAAAGTGAACATCATCTTGGAACCTGTTCCTTGAAACTTGTCACTTGCGCGGCTGTGCCGCGCTCAGGGTTTTCGCCATTCGTGTCCGTGGAGGGCGACCAGCGCGTCGGCGGACTTCGGACCCCACGAGCCGGCGGGATAGCTGTCCAGACCCTCGCGCTTCCTCGCCTGCCAGTGCCCGAGGATGGGCGTGATGAGCTTCCACGACGCCTCGGTTTCGTCGCCGCGGATGAAAAGCGTGCCGTCGCCGATCATCGCGTCGAGCACGAGGCGCTCATAAGCCTCGGGCGTGTTGGAGCCGAAGGTGGTGGCGTAGCGGAAGTGCATTTTCACCGGTTGCGTGCGCGTTTCGAGGCCCGGGATCTTGGCGTTGAGCAGCACGGTGCTGCCCTCGTCGGGCTGGATCTGGAACGCAAGGGTGTTGGCCGCGAGGTCGAACTGCTTCGTCCCGGCGAAGAGCGTGCCGGGCGGGCACTTGAACTGGATGGCGATCTCGGTGACGCGGCGGGCCATCCGCTTGCCGGAGCGCAGATAGAACGGCACGCCCGCCCAGCGCCAGTTGTTGATGGCGATGCGCAGCGCAGCGAAGGTCTCCGTGGCTGACTGCGGGTTGATTCCCTCCTCCTGCAAATAACCCGGCACCTGCTGGCCGCTGACGAGGCCGGCGGCATACTGCGCGCGGGTCACGTCGCCGTTCGGCCCGGGGGCGAGCGGCTGGATGGCCTTGAGGAGTTTCACCTTCTCGTCGCGGATGGCCTCGGGATCAAGCGACACGGGCGGCTCCATTGCGGTGAGCGCAAGGAGCTGCATGGTGTGATTCTGGATCATGTCGCGCAGGCAGCCGCTCTGTTCGTAGTAGCCGCTGCGGGCGCCGACGCCGCCCTCCTCGGCCACGGTGATCTGCACGCACTCGACGAAGTTGCGGTTCCAAAGCGGTTCGAAGATCGCGTTGGCGAACCGCTGCACGAGGAGATCCTGCACGGTCTCCTTGCCGAGGTAGTGATCGATGCGAAAGACCTGCGGCTCCCGGAACACGCCGGCGATGACGCGGTTGAGCTCTCGCGCCGAGGCGAGGTCGCGGCCGAAGGGTTTCTCGATGACGACCTTCGACTCGAGGGACGAGCCGAGGTGGCGCTGGGCGAGGCCGGAGGCACCGAGATTCTCGAGGATGGGGCGGAAGACCGAGGGCGGCGTGGAGACGTAGAAGACCGCCTGTAACTCGCGGGCGGCCTGCGCCTCGAGTTTTTGGAGGAGCGCATGCAGGCGGTCGAAGGCGGCGCGCTCGTCGTAGCCACCGCCCAAGTAGAACGTGTTGCGCGCAACGCGGCCCCAGACCTCGGGGTTGAGCCCGCGGCGCGAGAACTCCTTGATGGCCGCTTCCGCGTGTCCGCGAAATTCCTCATCGGGAACAGGCTTGCGACCGAAACCCACGAGATAGAAGTCGGGCGGCAGCAGGTTGTCGTAGCTGAGGTTGTAGATGGCCGGGATGAGCCTGCGCGCGGTGAGGTCGCCGGATGCGCCGAAGATGACGACGACCGTCGGCGGCGCGCCGCGGTATTTGCTCAGTCCCTGCAGAAAGGGATGGCGCTGAGGATCAGGCATGTGCGGAGGACGGTTGTCGGGCGAAAGGCAACGGCTGGCAAGTGGATAGCTGGGCGCAAGTCGAAGGTGGAAAGTCCAAGGTCGAAAGCTGCAACCGGGCCGCCGTCAGCGCAACACGTGGTAGCCTTTCGGGAACAGCGGCACGTTTTGGAAGTGCAGCACCTGCGCCGGCATCTTCGTGCTGGTCACGACCTCCGCGACGTCGAACCGGAACGTGCGCGGCCGGGCCCGGAGCTGCGTGAGATAGGCGTGGATGGCGCGGCGTAGCACCTTCTTCTTGCGCCGGTCGATCGCGTAATAGCCGGGCACCAGCGCGGTGTCGGGACGCGACTTCACCTCCACAAACACGAGTACCTCGCCGTCGCGGCACACGAGGTCGATCTCCTCGCGCTGGTCGCGCGGGTTGCGCCAGTTGCGTGCCACGATCTCGTAGCCCTGCCGTCCCCGCAAAAACTCGGCCGCGAGCCGTTCGCCCTCGGCGCCGCTCTCCCCGGCGGGGGCGGACGGGTTTCCCCCAACGTGAAAAAACCGTTTAAGTTTAAGCCAGGCCAGCATGGGCACCTCCCGGGCTGAACAATGTCCGGCCGGGTTGGCGATATTTCTCATTGCGGGGCACCTTCGGTCGTGGCAATTCCAGAATCAGCGCGCCCGCGCCGCGCTACCCGCATTCCTCACCATGCCCTCCACCGCCCTTTCCGGCCAGCTTCGACGTTCCCTCCTCCTCAAAATCCTCTCCAAGCCGACGCCCAGTCGCGAGGATCTTAATTCCGTCATCGAACTGACCGCCACCAAGGTCGTCGAGCAATTGCAGTGCCAGTCGATGACCCTCTACCTCGTCGAGGGCGAACAGATCTCTTTCCGCCACGTCTACTACTCGCCCACCCTGTGGGGCAAAGACAAGGCCAAGGAAGCGCAATTCAAGCAGACGGCCGAGAAGCTGCTGCAGACCAAGCTGCCGAAGGGCACCGGCAACGTCGGCAAGGTCATTGAGACCGGCCAGCCGCTTTTCTTCACCAGCAAAGGCCCCGACGCCGCCTCGCTCAAGAACATGAACACGGGCTTCGAGGTGCACTCGATGCTCACCGTGCCGTTGAAGACCAACATCGTCATCGGCGCCATCCAGCTGCTCAACAAGGAGATTTTCGCCGGCACCAACGGCCAGTTCGAGCAGAAGGACCTCCCCGTTCTCCAGGAACTCGCCGTGTATTCCGCGACGCTCATCCAGCGCATGCTGGATCCGAAGTTTCAGCTCGGCCCGGAGGACACCGCCAAGTTCGTGGCCAAGTTTACCGACCTGCCGCTGGTGAGCAAGATCGAGGGTCTGGAAGTCGAGGATAAACTGGTCGAGATCACCGGCGAGGAGATCATCCGGCGCGAAGGCGTGTTCCCGGTGAGGAAGACCGGCACCAACACGGTGTCGGTGCTCATGGCCAACCCGCTGGATTACGCGAAACGCGAGGCGTTCCAGCAGGCCACCGAGCTGACCATCGACGAGGTGCGCGTCGCCCCCGTCACCCTCATCGAGCAGCTCGTCAGAAAGTATTTCAAGGAGTCGGGCAAAGGGGGGCCCGCCATCGGCAGCGAAAGCGAGGTCGACATCGGCGAGGTCGCCGAGCTCATCGACACAGCCTACTCGACCACCGGCGGCGAGGTGAAGGCCGAAGAACTCGAGAGCGAGGATTCCGGCCCCATCATCCAGCTCGCCAACCGCCTCATTGAGGACGCCTACATCTCCGGCGCCTCCGACATCCATGTCGAGCCGTTGGAAAAGGAGCTGCTCATCCGCTACCGCATCGACGGCCTCTGCCAGGAAAAGCTCCGCCTGCCGAAGCAGGTGACCAACGCGCTGACCACCCGCCTCAAGATCATGTGCAACCTCGACATCGCCGAGCGCCGGCTGCCGCAGGACGGGCGCATCGTTTTCAAGAAATTCACCAAGAAAAACATCGACATCGACCTGCGCGTCGCCACCGGCCCGATGAACTTCGGCGAGAAGGTGGTCATGCGCATTCTCGACAAGCAGAAGTCCACCCTGCCCCTGACCGCCCTCGGCTTCTCCGAGGAGAACCTCGCCAAGTACCGCGAGTGCATCCGCCAGCCCTACGGCATGATCCTGCACTGCGGACCCACCGGTTCGGGCAAGTCGATGACGCTCTACTCTGCGCTCGGCGAGGTCAGCACGCCCGACGTGAACATCCAGACGGCCGAGGACCCCATCGAATACACCCTGGCGGGTGTCAATCAGATGCAGATGAACCGGCAGATCGGCCTCACCTTTGCCCGGGCACTCCGCTGCTACCTGCGCATGGACCCCGATGTGATCCTCGTCGGTGAGATCCGCGACCAGGAAACCGCCGAGATCGCCATTGAAGCCGCGCTCACCGGCCACCTGCTTCTCTCCACCCTCCACACCAACGACGCTCCTTCCGCCCTCGCCCGCCTTAGCGAGATGGGTGTCGAGGTGTTCAACATCTCCGCCTCGCTCGTCTGCGTCTGCGCCCAGCGTCTCCTGCGCCGCGTCTGCCGGAACTGCAAGCAGCCCTACGAGCCGAAGGCCCGGGAGAAGGAGCTCATTGAGAAGGCCCTCGGCTGGAGCAGCCAGATCTTCAAGGCCAACCCGCAGGGCTGCCATCTCTGCAGCGGCAGCGGCTATAAGGGCCGCGTCGGCATCCATGAATTGATGCTCAACAGCGAGGAGCTCACCGAGGGCATCAACAAGGAGATCGAGACCGCCGAACTCAAGCGCATCGCCATGCGCGGGGGCATGAAGACGCTCCACCAGGACTCGATGCTGAAGGTGAAAGAGGGCACCACCACGATGGAGGAGGCGCTGGCCAACGTGCCGCCCGACCTCATCCTCTAGGCCGGCGCCAAGACGGCCGGCATGGCAGCGGGCTTTTAAGTCCGTTACTGTACTTATACGGTAACCGCAGGATCTCTGGCAGTCACCCGCTGAGGTTCCTGTCCTTCTTCATAGCCGATCGGTTGGAACCTCGATCGCGCCTTCAATGCGGCCCCGGCGGGCACACCGCAGGAGGCCCATGGTGGGTCCCATCCTCACGGGAGGGCGGGCTGGGAAAAGCGGCGTCGGTTGCCGCGCAGCACGGCTCGCCAAGCCGGTCCACTCAAAGTGCCAGAGTAAAACTCCCGTCAGCCCCGTTGTATACAAGAACGCAGTTTTGCAGCAAGTCCCGCCCCACTAGAGCGATGATTCCTTGATTCGCTATCGTCACTCCCATCGCTCTGGCAGCCTGAAGCCCCACGTTCCACGCAGGAAAAAACAGTTGGACCGGATAGGTCAGGCATTGGGTCCCCTCGTGGCTTACCGACGAAAGCTTCGCGGTTCCACTCGGAGCCAAACCCATCTTCTGCGCTACAGTTGCATCGATGCACGTAGTCGTCGCGCCCGTATCCACTAGTGCGAAGCCCGTCACCGGCTGCGGAATCGGCTTGCTCGCCGCCTGAAGGGCAGCTGCGAACGTCTGATCGGGAGAAATAACCACTGGAATCACTGGCCCGCGCTGCATCAACGCGAGCTTAGCGGGCACCTTGACCTTCTGTCCGTCGCCAGTTACCGCGTCGGCGTCGCCGAATCGAACGGTGATCACGCGGCCGTCAGAATGCCCAGCACCAACGCTGGTGCTGAAGCCTTCTGCTCCTCAGGCAATACCTGCCGGATGTAAAGGGGCACTGGCCCGAACTTCTGGTAACCCGCAGCCAATGCGTTTGCCTCCGTGTCGAACACGCCGACCAGCTCGGTGCCATGCACGAGCGCATATTTGCCAGCGTGCTGGCTCAACAGCGCAGGCAATTGAGCCTCAAACGTCGAAGCTTCGGCCATGAAGGGTTGTTCAGGTTTATCCATCGGCAACATTATCGGCTCCCGACGGCTCGAATGCAACCCGTTCCTCCGGGAACCAAGAATCGGGGAACCGGCAAGCCCTGGCGCAAGGGACGGCCGCTGGCTGGATTTCTTCATTTCCATCCGGAAATCATAGTGACCTTCTTTTTACTCCACGTCGTAAAGAGCGATACGACGCTTGAGCGTAGGTTCATTCCACAAGGTAAACTCCAAGAACTTGCCGCCCTCGCGCTCGTGCACCTCTGCATAATACTCTCCCGGTGGTTTGGGTTTGAGGCCCTCCTTCGAGACGGCGCCCGCAACGGCGTACGCCGCCTCTCGATATTCTGGCGGGAACCTATCAGTCGCCGTCAGCTGATAAAGTCCGATATATCCTTTATTGCGCATTTCCAGCTCTTTACGCATGCGCCGGTCGTCAAAGTCGGTGGCCTCAAGGATCCGTGCAAGACCGAAGCCAGCAAGAACTGGGTACACTTGGTAACGAATGTTGGTCATGGCGTGCGGCCCCCCATAGACTTTACGGTAATCCTCGGAAGAAACCCAAAGCTCCCTGTCGTTCTTGAGAAATAGGCGTTCATTTCCAAGCGGCTCTTCAACAAGTCTGGCGCGTAAATCCAAGTCCCACAAATGAGGGAACTTTTTACCATGGACATAATCCTCGGCTGTAATCGAGTGACCAATCGGCAACCGGAAGAAAATCCATGTAGCGACCAGGACAGTGAGGGCCAATAGAGCCAGATATTTGAGGAGACGTCGCCACATATTGCTCAACAGGGTGGTTATCCGAGATCAAACCCCACGTGTGTGGGGATGGGAATTCATTGAAATTTACGATTATGGCGAGAATCGGTGATCCGGCAAGCCTTCCAGCAAGGGCCTACCGGCCCTTCCCTTAGCGACCGCACCTTGCGGCGCAAAATATCGCTCGCGCAAGTGTTCCTGCCGGCGCAAACTCCGCGGTGACGCCGGGGCTTCCCGCCATTGCCCACGGCGTCGGATAACCGAGGATCAAGCCATGAAATCACCCCTCTTCCCGGCGGCTTCTGTTGGTGCGGTCGCCCTCGTTGGACTGCTGTTCGGTTCCCCGTCTCCGGCCCGCGCCCAGTCCGGACCCGAGGCCAAGCTGACCGTCGGCGTCTTCAGCCGGGCCGTGGTCGTGCAGGTTTTCTACCGGTCGGAGGTGTGGAAAGCCAGGATGCAGGCCATGGTTGAGGAGCAAAACAAGGCGGTTACGGCCGGCGATGCCACCAAGGCCGACCAGATTGACCGTGAGCTCAATGCCATGCAGGCCCGCGCCCAGAAGCAGCTGACCGGCGACGCCCCCCTGAAGAACATCTATGACCTGCTCCAGCCGGAGTGGCCGGCCATCGCCAGGGAAGCGGGGGTGGACATGATCGTGGAAATGCCGCTTTACCAAGCGACGGGCGCACGCGTCGTCGACGTCACACCGTTCATCGTCAAGCGCTTCCCGGTGAAGAAAGGCTAGACCGGACTTTCCCGCACCGCCGTCTCCGGTTCGGCGGCGGTGGTCCGGGCCGTGCTGACGGCGTCGGCCACCGCCTCGGCTTCGCCGCGCTCGTGATCGAACCGCATGGAGATGATCTTGGACACGCCGCGCTCCTCCATTGTCACGCCGTAGATTCCGTTGGCCGCCGCGATCGTACGCTTGTTGTGCGTAATGATGAGGAACTGCGAATCCTTGGTGAAATGCTTGAGCAGCTTGGTGAAGCGGCCGATGTTCGATTCATCGAGCTGCGCGTCGAGTTCGTCGAGCAGACAGAAGGGCGAGGGCTTCACCATGAAAAGGGCAAAGAGCAGTGCCACGGCCGTGAGTGTTTTCTGGCCGCCCGACAGCAGCGAAATGCTTTTCAGCCGGGTGCCGGGCGGCTGGGCGATGATCTCGATGCCGCTCTCGAGGATGTCCTCGGCCTGGACGAGTTCGAGACGCGCGTGCCCGCCGCCGAACAGTGTCTGGAAGGTGCTTTCAAAGTTCTTCCGGATCTGCTCGAAGGTGAGTTCGAACTGTTTTTGCGAGGTGCGGTTGATCTCGTCGATGGCCTTGAGGAGCTGCGCCCTGGCGTTGGTGAGATCATCGTTCTGCGTCCGGAGGAAATCGAAGCGCTGGCGCAGCTCGGCGTATTCCTCGATGGCGACCAGGTTGACCGCGCCCATGCTGTTGAGCCGTTGGCGCAGGGCCTCGATCCCGGCTTTGATCTCCTCCCAGTTCGTCTGGTCGAGGGCGGCCAGATCGGTCTCGGTGGGCTCACCCTTCTGCTTTTTGGTTTTGCGTTTTGCGGATTGCGTTTTGAGTTTTGCCTCAGCGCTGTCCGGCTCTCCGGTTTCCGGTTTCCGCTCTCCACTTTCCCCTTCGTCCTCGTCCAGATCGAGCAGCTTGAGATCCGGCGGGTCGTCCGCGGCGTGCCAGAGCAGGAGCTTCCAGTTCACCGTGGCGAGGTCGGTTTGAAATTCGTGCTGCACCTCCTCGGTGAGGAACTGGGCCCGCGAACGGTTCTCGGCGAGCTTTACTTCCCCGCGGCTGAGCTCCTCCTGCGTGCTATCGGTTTGCGCCCGCAGGCTCTGCTGGCCCTCTTCGATCGCGGTGATCTGCCGTTCGAGCTCGACGAGTTCACCACGGACCTTCTCCACGGACTCCTGCGCGATCAGGAGCGTGCGGGTAATCTCCCCGGCGCCGGCCAGCTGGGCGGCTGACTCCTGTTCGAGTTCGGCGGCCTGCTCGGTCCAGACCGCGACCTCCTGCTGGCGCTGCGCCAGCAGCTCGCCAATCTGGGCGCGGCGCCGCTCCATTTCGCCCAGACCGCGGTCGAGCACCTCGACCTTCTGGCGGCGCTCGGCGAGTTCAAGGCGCGCCTGGGCAAGCGCCTCCTTCTTCAGGTCGCGGTCAGTACGGAGGGCGGCAATCTGGTTCTCGAGCGCGAGGATGGCCTGCCGTTGGGCGGCGACCCTTTCCTCGGCCTCGGCCAGTCCAGCCTGGGCGCGGATCAGGCGCTGCTCCGCCTCCATCCTGGCCTGCTCGAGGCCGGCCAGTTCATGCTCCATGCGCTCGAGGCGGCTGGCCATCTCCTCGCTGGTCTTGTCGGCGTTGCGCGCTTCGGCCTGCACCCCGGCCACCTGCTGCGTGGTGGTGAGCACGTGTTTGCGGCGCTGCTCGAGGACGGCTTCGGCCGCGGCCAGCGCCGCGCCGAGCTGGTTGATCAGCGCCCGCTGCTCGTCGTGGAGCTTCTGCTCGCGCGCCAGCTCCCGGGCGGTCTCGCGCAGGTCGATCTCTCGCTGCACGATGCCGCCGGCCGGCTTCCGCTGATGGCCGCCATAGATGAGGCCGCGCCGGTCGACCAGCTCACCCTTCGACGTGGCCACGAGGAGGAACGGGAAGGCCGGATTCACCCGCCAAAATTCGAGAAAGGCGTTCAGATCCTCCGCAATGTAGCATGCGGCGAGCAGGCCGACGACCGGATGCGCGGGGTCCAGGTTGGCCAGCGCGATCGTGGCCGGCTGCAGGAACGGCGGCAGCCCGGCTGCAGGGCTCTCCGAAATCCGGTTTCCGGCTTCCGCAATCTGGAGGCAGGCGCTGCCGATCCTCTGCTCCTCGAGGTGCGCGAGAATCTGTCGGGCCACGGATAGATCGGCCACGGAGATGGCCTCGACCGCGGAGCCGAGCAGTGCCGCGAGGGCCTGGCCAAATTCGGGCTTCACCTCGAGGCCGTGGGTGATGGGTGCAACCTTTCGGCCGGCGAGGATGGTTTCGAGCCGTCCCGCCAGGAGGGCCTGGGCCCCCTCGCCGAAGCCTTCCCATTTTTCATGAAGCTGCTTCAGGAGGCGCAGCCGCGCCGTGCGCTGGGCCAGCGTGCGATCGAGTTCCTGGAGGTGGCGCTGTCCCTCGCGGAAGCGCTCCATGGCCTCCTGCAGCGCATGCTGCGCGGCCTGCACCTCGTTGTGGGCGCGGCTCTGCTCGACGCGCGCGGTTGCGAGGCGTTGCTGCTCCTCGCCGGCCCGGGCGGTGGCGGCGGTCATCGCTTGGCGCCCCTCCCCGATCTGCGCGGCGAGCTCGTCGTGCCGCACCACGCTGGTCTTCGATTCGACCTCATACCCGGAACAGTCGGTGCGCAGGCGGGCCATCACGCCCTCCAGCTGGAGCAGATCGAATTTCGCCTGCTGGAGCTGCTGCTCCTGCCGGCTCAGCTCCCCCTCGACGATGGTCAGTTCGCGATTGCGCTGCTGGAAAGCGGCGTCGGAACTGCCGAGCAGGCTGAGCTGGAGCTGCTTGTCCTGCACCCCGCTGTCGGCCTGCGCGGCCACCTCGCGGAGCTGCATTTCGAGTTCGGCCAGATCGTCGCGGCTCGACTGGATGCGTTCCTCGAGGCCGGTCTGCTTGATCCGGGCGAGGCCGGCCTGATTCTCGGCCTGCTCCTTCCGCGAGCGCAGGTCGAAGACCGCCTGCTGCGCCTCCTGCACGCGCAGGTGATAATCGCTGCGGCGGGCCTTGATTTCATTCAACTCGCGCTGGCGTTCCTCCAGCGTGGCGCGGTGCGCCACGGTCGTGGCCCGCCGGGCGGCAACGTCCGCTTCCAGTCCGGCGATGGTGGCGCTCAGCTGCCCCCACTGCCAGCCGCTGTGGGCGAGGCTGAGGTGGCGGAGACGGAAACTGAGGCGCTTGTAGCGCATGGCCTTGGAGGCCTGGCGGCGCAGGCTGCCGATCTGGCGGCCGACCTCGGCGATCACATCGGTCACGCGCATCAGATTCTGGTCGGTCAGCGCGAGCTTGGCGAGGGCCTCGCGGCGCTGGCTCTTGTAGCGCGTGATGCCCGCGGCCTCCTCGAAGACGGCGCGCCGTTCCTCGGGCTTCGAAGAGAGCACCTGATCGATCTGGCCCTGCGCCATGATCGAGTAGGACGTACGGCCGACGCCGGTGTCCATGAAGAGCTTGTGGATGTCCTTGAGGCGGCAGGGCTGCCCGTTGAGGAAATAGTCGCTCAGGCCGTCGCGCGACGTGCGGCGCATGATCTCGACCTCGTGATACTCGGTGCCGAGCTGCTGCTCGCACTCCGTCAGCAGAAGGGAGATTTCGCAGAGATTCTGTGGCCGGCGCGTGTCGGTGCCCTCGAAGATGACATCCTGCATCTTGCCGCCGCGGAGGGCCTTGGCGCTCTGCTCGCCGAGCACCCAGCGGATGGCGTCGGCGATGTTGCTCTTGCCGCAGCCATTGGGACCGACAATGGCGGTGACGCCGGGTTCAAAGCGGAGAATAGTGGAATCAGCGAAGGACTTGAAGCCATGAAGCTTGAGCGCCTGAAGGTACATGCAGCTTGAAGGAGCAGACTAGAGTGGGGTGAAATTGCGACCGCAATGGGAAAGTTGCGTCGAGTTGTTCACCGGGAAGCCGCCGCCTAACGGCGGCTTCTGGATCCGGCCGGGCGGGAATAACAGCCGGGGGTCCAGAGTGTACCCTGCCACCATTTCCCGGTTCGTCATCGCGCTTGAGATTACACCGGCTGTGCGCATGCTCGAACGTGTCATGGAGCTGCATGCAATCGACCATCCCAAGTACCATGGCCGATTATTGACCCGGGAGGGACGTTGTCTTTTTGCTCCTGCCATCCGTGAAGACACCGCCCGGAGTCTCACCTCGCCCTCACCCTGTAAACCATTCCCGTTAATCACGTTCTCATGAACCGAAGGCTCCGGTGCCAGCACCGGCACTTTATCACAAAGCCGGTGTCGGTTACCGCAATCCTGTCAACCTCTGTCGTTCCCAATCCCCAACTGTCAACCCTCCCCCTCCATGAAACTCGTCATCGCCATCATCAAGCCCTTCAAGCTCGAGGAAGTTAAGGAAGCCCTTTCCGGAATCGGCATCGAGGGCATGACAGTCACCGAGGTCAAGGGCTTCGGCCGTCAGAAAGGCCACACCGAGATCTATCGCGGCAGCGAATACACCGTCGATTTTCTCCCCAAGGTGAAAGTCGAAATCGCCGTGGGAGACGAGCTGGTGGCCAGGACCGTCGAAACCATCGTCAAGTCCGCCAAAACGGGCAAGATCGGCGACGGCAAGGTTTTCGTCGTGCCGCTTGACGAGGTGGTCCGCATCCGCACCGACGAGCGCGGCGAGGCTGCCATCTGAGGAAGCATCCCGGCCGTTCCAATCCAGTTTTTCATCGATCAAGGAGTTAACCACCCATGTCCCAAGAATTGTCCGATTTCCTTGCGCAACTCAAAGCGCGCTATCCAGCGGAAACTGAGTTTCATCAGGCCGTCACGGAGGTTTCCAAATCCGTGTGGTCTTTCATCGAGAAGAACCCGAAGTACCGGCAGGCCCGCATCCTCGAGCGGCTGACCGAACCGGAGCGCACCATCATGTTTCGCGTGACCTGGATGGATCGTCACGGCGAGGTGCAGGTCAATCGCGGTTACCGGGTGCAGATGAACAGCGCGATCGGGCCCTACAAGGGCGGTCTGCGGTTCCATCCCTCGGTGCGGCTGGGCACGCTGAAATTTCTCGCCTTCGAGCAGGTGCTCAAGAATGCGTTGACGACCCTCCCCATGGGCGGCGGCAAGGGCGGTTCGGATTTCGATCCGAAAGGCAAGTCCGACGAGGAGGTGATGCATTTTTGCCAGGCGTTCATGAGCGAGCTGTTCCGCCACATCGGCCCCGACACCGACGTTCCGGCGGGTGACATCGGCGTGGGCGGCCGCGAAATCGGCTTCCTCTACGGCTATTACAAGAAGCTGCACAACGAATTCACCGGCGTGCTCACCGGCAAGGGCATCAACTGGAGCGGCAGCCGCATCCGCGAGGAGGCCACCGGCTACGGTCTGGTCTACTTCGTCGAGGAAATGCTGCATACGCGTAGCAATAGCATGAGCGGAAAAATCGTCACGATTTCCGGCTCGGGCAACGTGGCCCAGTTCGCGGCGGAAAAAGCCATGATGATGGGCGCCAAGGTCGTCACCTTCTCTGATTCCGACGGATTCGTCCACGACCGCGAAGGCCTCACCGCCGAAAAGCTCGCCTATGTGAAGGAACTCAAGAACGTGCGGCGCGGCCGTATTTCGGAATACGCAGAGCAATTCCGTTGCGAATATCACGCCGGCCGGCGGCCCTGGGGCGTGCCGTGCGATGTCGCCCTGCCCTGCGCCACGCAGAACGAACTGAACGGCGAGGAAGCCAAAACACTCGTCAGAAATGGCTGCATTTGCGTGGGCGAAGGCGCGAACATGCCGTCGACCCCGGAGGCGGTCGATGTCTTCCTCGAACACAAGATCCTGTTCGGCCCGGGCAAGGCCGCCAACGCAGGCGGCGTGTCGGTCAGCGGATTGGAAATGTCGCAGAACAGCATGCGCCTGCAGTGGTCGAGCAACGAGGTGGACAAGCGGCTGAGCGAAATCATGAAAGCCATTCACAACCAGTGCGTCCGCTTCGGTGAGCAGGCCGGCTGGGTCAACTATGTGGATGGCGCGAACATTGCCGGCTTCCGCAAGGTCGCCGAGGCGATGCTCGACCAGGGTTTGGTCTGAAGGCGGCCCGACCGATCAGCCCGCTCCCCGCAAATTCAATCCCTTCTCTGTCGTCGCTCAGTGGTCCCACGGCAGGTGCACCGGCACGCGCGGATGCTTCCAAACCTGGAACACCTCGAACATTTTCCCCGGATTGAGGATGCCGCGCGGATCGAGCGCGCGTTTCACCGCCAGCATGGCGCGCACCTGCGCCGGGCGGTGCTGGAGCCGCAGGAACGGCGTCTTCGCGAGACCGATGCCGTGCTCGCCCGAGATGGCGCCGCCCAGTGACACCACGGTTTCCATGAGCCGCTGCACCGCGGCTTCGGCGGCGCGGCATTCGGCCGGGTTGTCCTGGTGATACATGAGGTTCACGTGCAGGTTGCCGTCGGCGAGATGTCCGAAGGTGGGAATGGGCAGTCCGGACTCGCGGCGCAGGCGTTCGAGAAAGCGGGCGAAGCGCTCGTACTGCTGCATGGGAATGGCAACGTCCTCGTTGAGCTTGGCGTCACCCAGCTCAAACATCGCGCTGGAGCACCGGCGGCGCACCTCCCAGAGGCGCTCGGCTTCGGCTCGGCTGCGCGCCTCCCGGAAGGCAGCGGCGTGCTGTTGCGCCCAGGCCCGCACCTCCAGTTTCTGGTCGTCGACCTCGTGCACCGAGCCGGCGAGTTCGAGCAGGATCAGCGGCCGGCCGGTCTGGCCGGCGAACACGCTTTGGCTCGTGGCGCGCTCGACGCACTGCACGCTGGATCGGTCAAGAAATTCGCAGATGGCGGGCGACAGGCGCTGCGCAAACAGCGCCCGCGCCGCGCGCAGCGCCGTGACCTCATCGGCAAACGCCGTGAGCAGCGTCCAGCGCGCCGGTGGCAGGGGGATGAGCTTGAGCACGGCGTCGGTGACCACGCCAAGCAGGCCTTCGCTGCCGATCCAGAGGTCGCGGAGATTGAAGCCGGCGGAGAATTTTTTCGTGGCGGTGCCCCACTCCACCCACTCGCCGGTCGGCAGGAAGCCCTTCAGGGCGAGCACGTAGTCGCGGGTGACGCCGTATTTGCCGCCGTGCATGCCGCCGGCGTTGCACGCGATGTTGCCGCCGATGGTGCAATACTGGTTTGACGACGGATCGGGCGGGTAAAACCAGCCCCGGGCCTCGGCGGCGGCGTGGATTGCGGCGTTGGTCGCACCCGCCTGCACGTGGGCCATGCCGGCCTCAGCATCGATGCGGATGCGGCGCAGGCCGGTGAGATCGATCACCCAGCCGCCGCGCAGCGGCACGGCCGCGCCGGTGAGCGTCGTGCCGCGGCCGCGCACCGTGACGGGTACGCGATGCCGGTTGGCAAGCGCCAGCACCATGCCCACGTCCGCGGCCTGGCGCGGCTTGATCACCGCCTCGGGCAGGAACGACAGCTTGCTGCTGTCGAACGACGCCTCCCACCGCGCCCGTCGGCCGGTGCGGACGGCGGCGCCGAGTTTGCGTTTAAGCTGGGCGGTGGCGGCGGACGACAAAGCCATGATCAGAAATCGGAAACTAACACACAGTTCGTCCGGGTTGGCAAGGGGCGGCTGGGGCGGACTCTGCCCCAACCGGCCGGCGAATGCGCTTTCCTCCACGAAACGCACCGCCAGAATGGCGCCGGACGATCATGAAGACGGGGTCCCCGCTGTATTCCGAGATTCTGAGCCACCTGCTGACGGTCGGCGGGTTCCTGCTCGCGGTTTTTCTGATTGCGCGCCTCATGAGCGAAAAACGGCAGCCAGGCAACACGATGGCGTGGCTTCTTGTCATCGTGCTCATCCCCTATGTCGGAGTGCCGCTCTACCTGCTGCTCGGTGGACGCAAACTCCGGCGCCTCGTCGCCCGCAAGTCGCGCCTGTCGCCCGTGCCCTCGGACGCGACCACAGTGACCACGGCCGCCGCAGCCGGGGCCATCGCCCAGGCCCTCGTGCGCGCGAGCGGGTGCCCGCCGGTGGGCGGAAACGCCGTGCGTTTTCTCACCAGCGGCAAGGAGGCGTATGCCGAGTTCGAACGGCAGATTCGTGAGGCCAGACACACGATCCACTTGATGACCTTTATTCTCGGTCGCGATGACACGGGGAGGCGGATGGTGGAATTGCTGGCGCAGCGCGCGCGAGAGGGGGTGAAAGTAAGGCTGCTGCTTGACGCCGTGGGTTGTATCCTGAGCAGCCGCGGCTTCGTTAATCCGGTCCGCCAGGCGGGCGGCGAGGTGCAGCGCTTCATGCCCGTGCTGATGCTGCAGTGGCGCGGCTCCGCGAATCTCCGCAATCATCGCAAGATCGCCGTGTTCGACCAACAGCGTGTCATCCTCGGCGGCCATAACCTCGCGATCGAGTACATGGGGCCGCGGGCGCTCAAGAAGCGCTGGCGCGACTTTGGCGCGGTCATCGAGGGTCCCGCCGTCGAGTTGCTCAACGAGATTTTCCTCGCCGACTGGTGCTACGCGAGCGGCCAGTCGGTCGATACCCTGCATGCGGAGCGTGGCACACCGGTGATCAAGCCGCACGGCGCGTGTGAGCTGCAGGTCGTCGCCAGCGGACCCGACGTCGAGGGCGATGCGCTCTACGAAGGCATCCTCTCGTTCATCCAGGAGGCGAAGCGCCGCATTTGGATCATCACGCCCTATTTCATCCCCGACGAGGTGCTCTTTCGTTCGCTGCTGGTGAAGGCGCGCACCGGTCACGAGGTGAAGCTCGTGGTGCCGGCCCGCTCGAACCATCCGATCGCCGACCATGCGCGGCGCTATTACCTGCGCGAGCTGCAGAAGGCCGGCGCGCAGGTGCTCCTCTTTCAGCCGGGCATGATGCACAGCAAGGGCATGATCGTCGACGACCGCGTCGGCCTGCTCGGCTCGGCCAACTTCGACCTGCGCTCGCTCTTCGTGAACTTCGAGATCGGCGTGTTCGTCTATTCCGAGCCCGAGGTGCGCGCCATGCGCGCCTGGGCGCAGGAGCTCATCGTCCACTGCGCCCTGATGACGGCGGAGAAGTCGTCGCGGCGGCGCCTGCTCGGCAACGTTGCCGAGGACCTCAGCCGGCTGCTCGCGCCGATGCTGTGAAACCGGATCGGGGGAACCGGATAGCGGAAAGAGAAGCTGCCTTCTATCCGGCATCCGTAATCTAAACCTCCGGTTTCGGCTATCCGGTTTCCGGTATCTGCTTTCCGGTTTGGGGTTTCTCCTCCTCGAGCAGGAGTTTGTATTCGACGGCGTCGCGGAGCGCCTCCCAGCTGGCCTCGATGATGTTGTCGCTCACGCCGACCGTGCCCCACAGCTCCTCGCCGTCCGTGGTCTCGATCAGCACGCGGGCGCGGGAGTTGGTGCCGCGCTTGCTGTCGAGGATGCGCACCTTGTAATCGCTCAGCGTCGTGTCCTTGATGACCGGATAGGCCTTGTCGAGCGCCAAGCGCAGCGCCTTGTCGAGCGCGCCCACCGGGCCGACGCATTCGGCCACCGTGTGCATGGATTTGCCCCTCACCTTCAGCTTTACCGTCGCCTCGGCGACGACCGAGGACTCCGGTCCGCGGCGCTCGATGATCACGCGGTATCCCTCGAACTCGAACGCGGGCGCGTGTTTTTTGAGCCATTTCGCCAGTAGCAGCTTCAGGGACGCGTCGGCCGCCTCAAACTCATGCCCCTCGAACTCAAGCTGCTTCAGCTCCTCGAGGATCTCCTTCAACTCCGGGGTCTTCTCGTCGAGCTCGAAGCCCAGTTCCTTCGCCTTCATGACGATGCTGCTGCGGCCGGCCAGGTCGGATACCAGCACGCGCGTGTGGTTGCCGACCGCAGCGGGATCGATGTGTTCGTAGCTGCGGGCAACCTTCTGCGCGGCGTTGGCGTGAAGGCCGCCCTTGTGCGCGAAGGCGGAGACGCCCACAAAGGGTTCCTTCGGATCGGGGCGCTGGTTGGCCAATTCGTCGAGATAGTGCGAGAGTTCGCGCAGATGCGGCAGGCTGGGCCGGCAGAAGGCGGTGCGGCCCATTTTCAAAAACAGGCTCGGCAGGATGCTGACGAGGTTCGCGTTGCCCGTGCGCTCGCCATAGCCGTTGATCGTGCCCTGCACGAGCGTGGCGCCGGCCGCGATACCGGCGAGCGAGACCGCGACACCGAGACCGCTGTCGTTGTGGCAGTGCACGCCGACGTGGCCGCCGCCAAATTCACGCACGACCCGCGCCACGATCTCCTTGAGGTCGTCGACGAGCGTGCCGCCGTTGGTGTCGCACAGGGTGAGGTTGGCTGCGCCCCCGCGTTTCGCCGCGACCAGGGTTCGGAGGGCGTAATCGGGATTGTCCTTGAAGCCGTCGAAAAAGTGCTCGGCATCGTAGACGACCTCCCGGCCTTGGGCGACGAGATGGCGCACCGAGTCCTCGATCATGGCGAGGTTTTCCTCGGGCGTGGTGCGGATGATTTCGGTGACATGGAGCAGCCACGTCTTGCCGACGATGGCCACGACGGGAGTCCCGGCGTCGAGCAGCACCTTGAGCTGGGTGTCGTGGGCGGCGGAGACGCCGGCGCGGCGGGTCGACCCGAAGGCGGCGACCTTGGCATGACGAAGTTTCAACCGGCCCACCTCGGCGAAGAACGTGATATCGCGGGGGTTGGAGCCGGGGAAGCCGCCCTCGATATAGTCGACGCCGAAATGATCCAGTCGTTCAGTGATGAGGAGCTTGTCAGTTACGGAGAACGATATGCCCTCACCCTGGGTGCCGTCGCGGAGGGTGGTGTCGTAGATTTTAAGCGGGGGGTTCTTCATAAAAAAGCCCCGGGGTTCTGGCCCGGGGCATTGAGAGTGACGTGGTGTATGCGCTGCCATTTACGCCATGTCGCCATGCCCGGGCCGGCGGCTAATGATAATCAAGCCGATGATCGAAATGCGAATGACCGGGTGAAGCAGCATGACGGATTGGTAAGGCAGGGGGAGGAAAAGCGAATCATGGGCGGGTGTCCATTCTGTTTTTCCGGTCTGTCCGCACCCTGCCCCGGGGTTCAATTTCCCGGTCCGGCCGCCGCCTGCATGGCCCGCAGCCGGGCCACGACGGACGGAGGATGCGCCCACGACGCAAAGCGGCATGCCCTCCGGCAGGCGGGTCCACCCTCCCTCGCCGATGATAATCTCATGAATCCTTCTTCGGGGCTACATCCGTGATCATCACCACGTCCTTCGGGTTGAGAATGTAAACCAGACCCTTGTCGGTTTCGACCACCAGGACTCCGGCCGAGGCTTTCACCGACTTGATGCTGACGAGGACCGTGGTGGTGCCGTCCCGCGAATGAACCAGATAGACCGGGGTGCGCGTGATGCTGGAAAACGCCGCGGCGTAGCCCCGGGCGAGTTCCTCCACCTCCGTGGCGACGCGCACGGTGACCGGCGGCTGCGAGCTCTGCGATGCCGTCTGGCCGAAGCCCGCGACGGCGGCAGCCAGGAAGACTGCGGCGGCGATGGTTTTCATGGAGAGGGGATGATCATGAGGAAAAGGGTTGCGGGAGGACGTCTGGCGGGCGTGCCAGCTGCAAGGGCATGAACGGCCGTCACCGGCTGAAATGCTGATCCCGGTCGTCACTGCTTCCAATATATCTCACTGACATCGATGCCTCTTTCCTGGAAGAAGGAAGTGGGCAGTCGAATGGTGGCGTTCCCCGGCAAGGGGTAGGGATCCGTGCTGAGCGCCATGCCGTCCTTGGTGCTCACCAGCCATCCCCCATCAAAGACCCGCCCGTCGGTGGCCCGGCAAAGAACATCCGTCGGGGAAATCCGCTGCGGGGCGTCCGTCTCGTTTTTGAATTCGATCATGACCTGCCCCGGACCAACGGGCGCAAAGGAAACAATCCTGCAGCCGCTCTTCACGAGTTTCCTGTCAAGCTCGGCTTTGCGTTTTTCCACCTCGCTCTTGGCTTTCTCCTCGCGCTGGTGCTCCGCCTCTATCGATTTCTGGATGGACTCGGTGCGTTCCTTTTCTTCGCGAAGGGCGCCTTCCTTGTCCACCGGATACACTTTCGCCAGTTCGTCAGGCAAATCGTCCTTCTTCACTTGAAACAGGCCCTCCCTGCAGCGCACCGTGATGACCGTGGGACGGTCTGAGACCACCAGCACGTCATGGTAGATCTTTCCGCTTTTGAGGCTCAGGATGGGGATGACTGAGCCGGCGAATAGAGGGCACGTGATGAATAACAGCAGAATGAAGCGTCTCATTGCTCAACAATTGTTCGGGTAACGACGGACCGGCTTCACGCAAGCCCAGAAGCCGGGCAGAGTCAACGATGCGAGCCGAAGGATTTTTCGTCCCCGGGTCAGGGCCTCGCCGGGGTCGGGGCGTCAAACCACCCATGATTCATCCGCCGGCCACCCTACACCCCGTGCCGTTCGATGAAGTCCTTGATCGCCGCGGGATCGGCCTTCACGGGATGCTTGTCGACGGATCGGGACTTGAGCGCCTCAAGGCTCGGATGGGTCGGCTCCCGGCCGATCGCGGCGCGGATGACGTCCGGAAACTTGGCCGGACTGGCCGTGGCCAGCACCACGCTGACGCGGTCGCGGCTGATCTCCTTGAAGCCGCAGGCCGTGTGCGGGTCACAGACGTAGCCGTACTTATGGTAGACGTGCTTGATGATGCCGGTTATCTCCGCGTCCGTGCAATGCGAGGCGGTGAAGGTGTCGGCATCGAAATGCTCGAAGCGGTAGACTCCGTTCGCCTTGAAGGTCTGCATGATCTCGCGCACCCGCGCCGGTTCGCGGCCGGCGCTGTAGTAGAGGAAGCGCTCGAAGTTTGACGCCACCTGGATGTCCATCGAGGGCGCGAGGCTGGGCGCGACCGCGGCGATGCGATACTCGCCGGTCGTAAAGAGGCGATAGAGGATGTCGTTCTGGTTGGTGGCGATCTTGAAGCCGCGGATTGGCACGCCCATTTTCTGGAGCATCCAGCCGGCGAGGACGTTGCCGAAGTTGCCCGTGGGCACGACGAACTCCACGTTGAGCCGCTTCTCCGGCGGCAGCCGCAGCCAGGCGTAGAGGTAGTAAACGCACTGGGCCAGCACGCGCGCCAGATTGATGGAATTGACCGCCGAGAGCCGGTGTTTTTGGCGGAACACCTGGTCGCCAAACACGTCCTTCAGCGCGGCCTGCGCGTCGTCGAACGTGCCCTCGACCGCCAGCGCGAACACATTGGCGGCACCGGTGCAGGTCATCTGCCGCTCCTGCAGCGGAGCGATGCGCCCGTCGGGATAGAGAATGAAAATCGCGACGCCGGGCTTGCCGAGCAGTCCGTGGATGGCCGCCGCGCCCGTGTCGCCCGAGGTGGCGCCGAGCACGTTGAGTGTTTCGCCGCGCAGCCGGCACTGGTGCTCGTAGAGATTGCCGAGCAGTTGCAGCGCGAAATCCTTGAAGGCGAGGGTCGGACCGTGGAAGAGTTCGAGGACGAAAAGGTTTTCACCAAGCTGCTCGAGCGGGGCAACGGCCGGATGCGTGAACCCGCGGTAGGCACGCGTGACCATATCCTTGAGCGCCGCCGCCTCCACGTCGGTGGCAAAGCGGCGGATAAATTCATGGCAGAGGGCCGCGTAATCCAGGCGGGCGTATCGCGCCAGCTCGCCCGGGAGTTCCGGCAGCGTCTCCGGCAGGAACAGACCGCCGTCGGGGGCGAGGCCGATGGCCACGGCCTCGGAGAAGCCGAGCGGTTCAGTCTGCCCGCGCGTGCTGATGAATTTCATGCCCAGGAAGAATTAGCCGCAACAAGGCACCGGCATGCTCAAAATAAATCAAACGGACTTTCCCCGCTTGGGTGACTTCCTTGCCTCTTGGTGGCCCGACTGGATTAAAGATCGATCTTCAGGCGATCCGTTGAACTGAGCTCCACTAGATGGCCTTCTCCAAACCGAACGCCGCGTGCGCGACGCGGGCGGCGTCATCGGCCCGGGCGGCGGTGACCACGACCGAGATCTTGATCTCGGAGGTGCTGATGAGCTCGATGTTGATGCTTTCGGCGGCCAGCGCTTGGAAAAGCGTGGCGGCCACGCCGCTGTGCGTCTTCATGCCGACGCCCACGACGGAAAGCTTGGCGATCTGATCGTGGATGGCCACCTCGCCGCCGCCGAGTTCGGTGAAGACGGGTTCGAGCGCCCTTTTCGCCCGGTGCGAATCCCCCTGCGGCACCGTGAAGGTGAGGTTGGCGATGCCGTTGCGGCCGACGTTTTGCACGATCATGTCGACGATGACGTTCGCGTCAGCCAGGGCGCGGAACACCTTCGCAGCCGAGCCCGGTTTGTCGGGAATGTTGCTGACGATGACCTTGGCCTGGTCCTTGTCCACGGCCACGCCGCGCACGACGACCTGTTCCATGTAGGCGACTTCTTCTTTCACGATGGTTCCCGGGTTGTGATTGAATGATGAACGGACCTCAAAGACCACATTGTATTTCTTGGCGAACTCCACGGAACGCGACTGCATGACCTTGGAGCCGCTGCTCGCGAGTTCCAGCATTTCGTCGTAGCTGATCTCCTCCAGTTTACGGGCGTCCTTCACGACGCGCGGATCGGCCGTGTAGACGCCGTCGACATCGGTGTAGATCTCGCACTTGTCCGCCTTGACGGCGGCGGCCAGCGCGATGGCCGTGAGGTCGGAGCCGCCACGGCCGAACGTGGTGATCTCGCCGTCCTCGTTGATGCCCTGAAAGCCGGCGACGATGACGACCTTGCCGGCCTTAAGGTCGCGTTCGATTGACCGGGTGTTGATCGTCTTGATCTTGGCCTTGGTGTGCGCCGCGTCGGTGAAAATGCCGGCCTGCGCACCGGTGTAGGACACGGCATCCACCTTGAGCGCGTGCAGGGCGATGGCGGTCAGGGCGATGGTCTCCTGTTCGCCGGTTGCCAGCAGCATGTCCATCTCCCGTTCGGAGGGATGCTCATGGATCGCCCGGGCGCGGGCGATCAGTTCGTTGGTGACGCCCGAGCGGGCCGACACGACCACGACGAGCTGGTGACCGTCGTCGCGGGTGGCCTTGATACGTTCGGCGACGCGCTTGATGCGCTCGATGTCCCCCACCGAGGTGCCACCGTATTTCTGGACGATGCGTGCCATGTTGGGAGATTAAGTACGAAAAGGGAGACCTGTAGGAAGGTCGCTTGCGACCGATCCTGAGCCATCGCCCGCGAGCGGGCTTCCTACGTGGAGGGGCGCAGCCATGCAGTTCATTCGTCGAAATCCCCGATGCGCAGCAGCAAAGGCTCCTCGAGCACACTGGCGAGCTCCGCCAGGCCGGCCAGCGTGGTGCGGATGGCCTGCTCGTTGCTTTGATGCGTGGTGAGAATGAGCGTGGCCGTGTCGGGCAGACGGCTGCCGCGCTGGATGACGCTCTCGATGCTCACGCAGTTCTGGGCCATGATCGTGGCAATCTGGGCGAGCACGCCAGGCTGGTCCCTGACCTCCAGGCGCAGGTAGTAGCGGCTGACGATGCACTCGAGGGGCGCGAGCTTCACGCCCTTGCGGCCCCCGGCGTGGATCGCCGCGGCCTCGTCCGGCACAACCACCGACTTGCCGCTGGTGAGCAGCGTGACGGCATCGGCGATGTCGCTGATGACCGCACTGGCAGTGGCGTCCTGCCCGGCCCCCCGGCCGATGTAGAGCGTGGTGCCGACCACATCGCCGGTGACGGCGATGCCGTTGTAAACCCCGTCGACATTGGCGAGCACGAGGCGGCGCGGCAGCAGCGTCGGGTGCACCCGGACGGACAGCTGGTTGGTTTCGAAGTCGCGGGTGATCACCGCCAGCAGCTTGATGCCGTAGCCGAGCTGGGCGGCATGGACGATGTCGGTCTGGGTGATCCGTGTGATGCCCTCGACCAGCATCTGGTCGGTCTTCACCCACACACCGTGGGCGAGGAAGGCGAGGATCGCGGCCTTGTGCGCGGTGTCCCATCCCTGCACATCGAGCGTCTCATCCGCCTCGGCATAGCCGAGCCGCTTGGCATCGGCCAGGACATCGGCGTAGGACGCCCCCTCGCGCTCCATGCGCGTAAGGAGGTAGTTGCAGGTGCCGTTGAGAATGCCGTAGATGCGCCGGAAGCGGTTGGCGATGAGACCCTCGCGCAGCGCCTTGATGATGGGGATGCCGCCGGCCACGCTGGCCTCGAAGAAAAAATGGCCGCCGCCCTTTCGCGCCGCCGCAAAAATCTCCGCGCCGGATTCGCACAGCAGCGCCTTGTTGGCGGAGACGACGATCTTGCCCCTGGCGAGCGCCGCGAGGGTGACCTCGCGCGCCAGGGTCGTGCCCCCGATGAGTTCGCACACGATGTGCACGGCTGGATCGGTGGCCACGGCGAGCGCGTCGGTGGTGAGCTTGGCGGGGGGCACACTGACGGCGCGCGGCTTGCTGGGATCGCGCACCGCGACCCGGTACAGCTCGAGTCTGGCGCCGAGCCTGGCCTCAAGCGCCGCGCGGCTGGCGGAAAGGTGCTTCCAGACACCCTGCCCCACCGTGCCGAGGCCGCAAAAGCCGATGTTGATGACGGAGGGTTTGTTCATGAAGCCTCCTTCGCCGGTTTGCGCTCCCACCGATGCTCGGTGCCGGCAAGCAGGCGGCGGATGTTGGAGTGATGCCGCGCGATCACGAGCGCGCCGAGCAGAGTGACGACGATTTTGAGGACGAGCGGCCGGCCCAGCGTCCACGCCGCCGCCGGCACGGCAATCGAGGCGAGAATCGACGCCAGGGATACATACCGTGAGACGAATAACGTGATGAACCAGGCGGCGGCGCCGATCAGAATCGGCACGGGCATGAGCACGAGCAGCCCGCCGGAGGAGGTGGCCACCCCCTTGCCGCCCTTGAAGCGGGTGAAGATGGAAAAGGCATGACCAAGAACCGCCGCTAATACGCCGACCATCCCCAGCAGCTGCGCTTCCGCGAAGGTTGGGAAAGGCGCGCGCCCCACGCCATCGACGACCACGATCATCAATACAAGATGTCGCTTCCACCAAAGATAAAGCGGCCAGCCGGCGGCAACAGAGCCCTTCAGCGCATCGAGAAAAAAAACCGTGTAGCCCGCGTTCGCCCCGAGCACGCGCTTGACGTTGGTCGCGCCGGGGTTGCCGCTGCCCGCCTTGAAAATATCCACCCCGTGCGCCCGGGCCACCAGGTAGCCAAACGGGAGCGCCCCCAGAAAGTAGCCGACGACGGCCGCGATGAGGAGTGGAGTAAACATGGATTACAGTTGCACAAACTTGGCCATCTTGATGGCCGGGTTGGACTTGATCTCCTGCCGGGCAGCGGGGCTCGGCTCGCTGTCGACCCGCACGACCATGTAGGCCGTGCCGCCGGGCTTGAGGCGGCTCAGCGACATGTCGGCGATGTTGACGCCGTCCCGACCGAGGATCGTCCCCACGGTTCCGACCATGCCGGGCACGTCCACGTTCTCCAGGACCAGCAGCTTGCCCTCGGCGGCGACCTCGACGTCGCGGCTGTTGATCGCCACGATGCGCGGGTTGTTGCCCTTGCCGATAAGCGTGCCGGCGGCGGAATAAACCCGGCCGTCGGGTCCTACGGTCTCGACCTGGATCAGCTCGGTGTAGTCGGAGTCGGCGGCCGACTTGACGACCTCCACCTGCACGCCGAGCCGTTGCAGCAGCACCGGCGCGTTTACGAAATTGACTTCCGTGCCGCCGATCTGGCGAAGATAACCGCGCTGGATGCTGCGGGTGACGGCATTGGCATCGAGGTCGACGATCTTGCCCCAATAGGTGATGCGGAGCTTGTCGACCTGCTGCGGTGCAATCTGCTGCACGAGGGTGCCAAGTTTGGCGCCGAGGTCGAGGTAGGGTCCCAGCACCTTGAGCGTGGCGGCGTCGATCGAGGGCATGTTGACGGCATTGCGGATGATGCCGCCGCGGAGCGCGTCGATGATGGCCTCGGCGATCTCGATGCCCACGCTTTCCTGCGCCTCGGCGGTCGAGGCGCCGAGGTGCGGCGTCAGGGTGACGTTGGGCAGCCGGCGCAACTCGTGGTCCGCCGGCAGCGGTTCGTCTTCATACACATCGAGGCCGGCGGCGGCGACGTGGCCCGATTTGAGCGCGGCAATGAGCGCCGCCTCCTGGATGATGCCGCCGCGGGCGCAGTTGAAGAGCCGCACACCCTTCTTTGTCTTCGCCAAGGCCGCCTCGTTGATCATGTAGCGGGTCTGCTCGGTGAGCGGAATGTGCACGGTGATGTAGTCCGATTCGTGAAGCAGCGTGTCGAGGTCGACCTGCTCGACCTGCATGGCCTTGGCGCGGCTGGGCGCGAGATAGGGGTCATAGGCGAGCACGCGCATGCCGAAGGCCTGCGCGCGGCGGGCCACTTCGCCGCCGATGCGGCCAAGGCCGACGATGCCGAGCACCTTCTTGTAGAGTTCGATGCCCGCGAAGGTCTTGCGGTCCCATTTGCCCTCGCGCATGGAGGAGGAGGCCTGCGGCACCGGGCGGGCGCCGCAGAGCATGTGGGTGAACGTGAGCTCCGCCGTCGCGATGGTGTTGCCCGACGGGGTGTTCATGACGACCACGCCGCGCTCGGTGGCCGCCTCGACGTCGACGTTGTCGACGCCCACGCCCGCGCGGCCGACGACCTGCAACTTCGACGCCGCGGCAATGACCTCGGCGGTGATCTTCGTCTCACTCCGCACGGCGATGGCCTGCACGTCCCTGACGATCTCCAGCAGCTTCTCCCGGGGGGAATTGTACGCCTCCACGACTTCGAAACCGGGCTGGTTGCGAAGCAGGGCCACTCCCTTGGGCGAGATCTTGTCGGCAACGAGGATTTTCATGGGTAAAGGACTCACGCAAAAGTCCCCCGCCCCGGAAGGCAACACTGGAGATGGGAAGGCCTGGGTCATGGAGCGGGGCGGCGCTTCGGGTTTGCGTTGGCTGTCAGTGAACGATTCGGTGGACTCGTGACTCCTTCCACCATCCTCTCCGCCCGCGCGCGCCTGACGCAACAGATCCGTTTCATCGTCGAGGTCGACAAGCTGAAGGAAATCTTCCGGCAGACTGTCCTCATTAACAGCCGGCGCGCCGAGAACGATGCCGAGCACTCGTGGCACCTGTGCTTGCTCGTCATCACTCTGGCCGAGCATGCCAACTGGCCGCGGTTCGACGTCCTGCGCGTGCTCAAGATGGTGATCATCCACGACCTGGTGGAGATCGATGCCGGCGACACCTTTGCCTACGACACCCAGGCCATGGCCGGCCAGCACGAGCGCGAAGCAATCGCCGCCAGCCGCATCTTCGGGCTGCTGCCACCGGATCAGGGGCAGGAATTCCGCGCGCTCTGGGACGAATTCGAGGCACGCCAGACGCCCGAGGCCAAATTCGCCGCGGCCGTGGACCGTTTTCAGCCGATGTTGCTGAACTGTCGCACCGAAGGCGCCGCCTGGCAGCGGCACGGCATCACCCGCGACCGGGTGCTGGCGCGCAACTCCTACATCGCCGAGGGCTCCGCGGCGCTCTGGGACTATGCCCAAAAAATGATCGAGGAGACCGTGGCCGCCGGACATCTGGCGAAGTGAGGACCAAGAAATGATCCTCGTCTACACGCTCGCTTGGATTCCCCTGGTGTTCATCGCGATCGCCAACGACATCGCCCGCGACATGGGATACAAGCGGCACGTCATGGAGCTGCGTGCCCATCAGATCTCGACGCTGATCGGCGCCGCGCTGTCACGATCTACACGTGGGCGCTGAGTCTGTACTGGCCGCTGGAGTCAGCCGGACAGGCGTTCACCGTCTTCGGACCTGACCGGTCGTTGGAGTCACAACGAGACCTGCGATAGGCGGCGCAAGCTTGCGCCGCCACGTCTTCCTCCAGGATTCCGGGATGCCGCCGGTGGCCTTGACGGCGCGCAGCAGTCGTGCGACAACGCGAGGGTCCGCTGCCGCGGATCATGCCTGCGGACGGCTTGGACAACCATCAGCGACGCGACCGAAAGGAGGACCCAGCGATGCAACTGACGACCGTCAGAATCGAAAAACCCGATGCCATCAACTTCATCCTCGGTCAGACCCACTTCATCAAGACGGTCGAGGACGTGCATGAAGCGCTGGTGAACGCGGTGCCGGGCATCAAGTTCGGCCTGGCGTTCTGCGAGTCCTCCGGCAAATGCCTCGTGCGCTGGACAGGCACGGATGCAGTGATGATCGAACTGGCCAAAAAGAACGCGCTGGCCATCGCCGCGGGGCACACGTTCATCGTGTTCCTCGGCGAGGGTTTTTACCCCGTCAATGTGCTCAACGCGCTCAAAACGGTACCGGAGGTGTGCCGCATCTTCTGCGCCACGGCCAATCCGACGGAGGTGATCGTGGCCGCGACGGATCAGGGCCGCGGCGTCCTGGGCGTGGTTGACGGCTCGCCACCGCTGGGGGTGGAAGGCGAACAGGACATCGCCTGGCGCAAGGATCTCCTGCGGAAGATCGGCTACAAACTGTGAGCTGCGGGGCAAAGATCATGAGCATGAGCTGGCACACGTGGCTACTGCTGGGGATCACCACGGCCGGTAGTCTGGCCGGCGCCGAGCCCCGCCAGACGGGAAAGGAGGAAAGCACCATGAAACTGACAAGTACCGCATTCGCGGAAGGACAACCGATTCCGGCGAACCACACCTGCGATGGCGCGGACGCATCCCCGCCGTTGCAGTGGAGCGAGGCCCCGCCCGGCACGAAGAGCTTCGCGCTGATCTGCGATGATCCGGATGCGCCCGTGGGCACGTGGGTGCACTGGGTGATCTACGGATTGCCAGCGACGGCAAGTGAGCTGCCAGGAATGGTCGCACCGACGGAGTCGCTGCCCAACGGTGCGAAACAGGGCCTTAACGACTTCCGGCGCGTCGGCTACGGCGGGCCGTGTCCGCCGCCCGGCCGGCCGCATCGCTATTTTTTCAAGCTCTACGCCTTGGACACCGAGCTGCCGCTGAAGCCCCGGGCGACCAAGCAGGATCTGCTGCGCGCGATGGCAGGGCACATTCTGGCCGAGACGCGGTTGATGGGCACCTACCAGCGAGCGCGGTGAATACCGCGATCAAGGGGAACCCTCGCATGCTGCGACGAAGTTGGAATCAGAGTTTTTCGCCTCATGCTGCGGACGCAAAGATCGCAACGTTGGGAATGATTAATCCCCAACTCTCCTTGGCGCACTTTACGTGAGGAAGGACACTTGCCCGACACGCGCACACATCGTGGCCCGCATCCCGAGGATGCGAAGCTGTTTACTCCATCCGCCTGGCCCCGGTTGCAGCACGCAACCGCCGACCTGTGCTGGCTGTTGAGCCGGAATTATGCGGCGCCGTCGGCATTGAAGCTGGTCGGCGACCGTTATCAGCTTGCGGTCCGGCAACGCACTGCCGTCGAGCGATGCGCCTGTGCCGAGGCGTCCCGGGCCCAACGAGAAGCCCGCCAAGTGGGCGCCGAACGACTGACGGGCCATGCACTTTGGTTGGACGGCTACAACGTGTTGACGACCGTTGAGGTGGCCCTGGGCGGCGGCGTGATCTTGAGCGCCTATGACCGCACCTACCGCGACATAGCCAGCATGCACGGCACCTATCGCAAGGTGGCCGAAACCCTGCCGGCCTTGGAACTGCTCGGCCGGATGACGTCTGTTTACGGCGCGGCGACTTGGATTTGGTATCTCGACCGTCCGGTATCCAACAGCGGTCGTCTGAAGAAAATCATGGCAGACCTAGCGGCGGAGCGAAGCTGGCCGTGGCAGGTCGAACTGGTTCAGAATCCGGACGAAGTCCTGGCGGCGACGGCGGAAATCATCGTCACCGCCGACAGTGTCGTGCTGGACCGGTGCCAGCAGTGGTTTAACCTGACCCGCGAGGTCATTAGCCAGCATGTACCGCATGCCAACGTCGTTCCGATGGCCGGTGAATAGGTCCTATTCGCCCTATGGAGCTGATGGCAATCTGCGCTAAACTCCTGCTTGGCGAACACCAACCAACCAGCTAGACTTCAAACAAAAGGTGCCGATATGGTGGATGGCCCGATTGTTTTTGCGGGTTTGATGCCGCACGCGCCGATCCTTGTGCCGGGCGTGGGGAGGGAACGCCTTGCGGAGGTCACGGCCACGGTGCAGGCCATGGCGACGGTTTCCAGTCACGCCATGGCGACGCATCCAGACACCGTCGTGCTGATTTCCCCCCACTCGCCCCGGCAGCCGGGCGCGTTCGGCATCTGGCAAACCCGGAAGCTGCACGGCTCGTTGGGAATGTTCGGGTCGCCGGAGGATCGAGTGGACCTGCCGCTCGATCGGGCTTTTGCCGAACGGCTCGAAACGACCGCGGCCCGCCGCGGGCTCCGGACGTGGCGGATTACCGGCGAGCCCCTTGATCACGGTGCCATGGTGCCGCTCTGCTATCTCGTTTCGGCGGGATGGAAAGGACCGACGGTGGTCCTGAGTTTAAACTACACCGGCGACGGTGGACTCGACGAGCTGGGCGAGGCTATCGCCGCCACGGCGCAGGAACTGCGCCGGCGGACGGCCGTCATCGCGAGCGGCGACATGAGCCACCGGCTCACCTCATCGGCGCCCTGCGGCTATCACCCCGAGGCGCACCGGTTCGACGAGACGTTTATTGCGCTGCTGCGAAAAGGTGCGTTCCGTGATATCCAGCGGATCGATGCCAGTCTGCAGGAGGTGGCGGCGGAGGACGTCGCCGATTCCACCACGGTGGCCCTGGCGGCGACCGGCTACCGGACGGACGGCCATGCGGTGCTGAGCTACGAAGGACCATTCGGGGTTGGTTATGGCGTGGCGATTCTGTTTGAACCGAAGGAGGCCAACCCGCGGGGCGCGGCGACGGAGGCTAAAGATAAAATTGTCTCCCGCTTCACGGATTTGCCGGCGGTCGCGAGATGGGCGGTCGAGGCGGAATTCCGCGCCGAACCGAAAACAATGCCATTCCAAGCGGCCGGGGAGCTGACGGAGCGGCACGGCGTTTTTGTGACTTTGCGAACGGACAAGGGAGCGCTGCGCGGCTGCCGGGGTTCACTGCAGCCGGTGGAAGGCGACTTGGTGCAGGAAACCTGGCATAACGCCGTGGCGACCGCATTCCATGATTATCGTTTCCCGCCGGTGCAGGCGGCAGATCTACCCCACCTGCGATACAGCGTAACCGTGCTGGGAGAACTGGAGCCGGTGGCGTCGCCGGAGGGACTGGACCCGGCGGTATACGGCGTTCTGGTGTCGGCAACCGATGGACGCAAAGGCGTCCTGCTGCCGGCCATCGTGGGGATCGACTCCGTGGAGGAGCAACTGGCAATCGCACGGCGCAAGGCGGGCATTGCGCCCGGTGAATGGATCGGCATCCAGCGGTTCAGGGCCAGAAGCTTCAAGGAACCGCACTTCGTGGAGAAAGAAGGTTAGGATCATGGTCGGGAATGCGCGTCAATCCGACTATCCGGCCCGGTGGTGGGCCATGCTGCCCGACGGCCGGATGGAATGCCGGCTGTGTCCGCGTTTCTGCAAGCTGCAGGAGGGCCAGCGCGGCTTCTGTTTTGTCCGGCAACGGGCCGGCTGCGGGATGGTGCTAACGACTTACGGCCGGAGCAGCGGCTTCTGCATCGATCCGATTGAAAAAAAGCCGCTGAACCATTTTCTGCCGGGCACGAGTGTGCTGTCGTTTGGCACGGCAGGGTGCAATCTCGGCTGTCGGTTCTGCCAGAACTGGGACATCAGCAAGGCAAGGGAGTTTGACCGGCTGAGCGATGCCGCGTCGCCGGACCGCATCGCCGCCACCGCGCAACGTCTCGGCTGCCGGTCGGTGGCATTCACGTACAACGATCCGGTCATCTTCGCCGAATATGCCATCGACGTGGCCCGGGCCTGCCGCGAACAAGGCATCAAGACCGTTGCTGTGACGGCCGGCTACATCACCGACGAGGCGCGGCCCGAGTTTTATCGGGCCATGGACGCGGCGAACGTGGATTTGAAGGCGTTCACGGAGGATTTTTATCACCGCCTCTGCTTCGCCGAACTCCAGCCCGTGCTCGACACCCTCCTCTACCTGCGCAGGGAAACCGATGTCTGGTTCGAAGTCACCACGCTGCTGATTCCGGGTGAGAACGACCGCCGCGAGGAGCTCGACCAGGCCTCCGACTGGTTTGCCGCCAATCTGGGGCCGGAGGTGCCATGGCATTTCACCGCGTTCCATCCCGACTTCAAGATGCTCGACACCCCCCGGACGCCGCCCGCCACCCTCACGCGGGCGCGGGAGATCGCGCGCTCCAAGGGGCTGAAGCATGTCTACACCGGCAACGTCCACGATCGCGCCGGCGGAAGCACGTGGTGCCCGTCCTGCGGCGCGCTGCTCATCGAGCGCGACTGGTATGAACTGGGCGCGTACAATCTGGATGGCAACCGCTGCAAGGCGTGCGGCAGCGAGATCGCCGGCCGGTTCGAGCGCCAGCCGGGAAACTGGGGCGCACGCCGCCAGCCGGTGCGCCTGAGCTGATACCTATCTTTATTTACACCGGTGGAATCAGGCTTAGACTGCCCACCATCGGCGTCGAGCTGCGCTTCGCGGCACGGAACGTGCGCCTGCGGCGGCTCCTCGACGGGGTGTCCGAGTCAAAAACCCAAACCAACAGGAGTGCCCATGCCAGCAACCAAGCTGAAAGAATTCCTGAACAGCCGTGGCATCAAATATGTCAGCCTCCAGCATTCCCCGGCGTACACTGCCCAGGAAATCGCGGCGTCGGCTCATGTCTCGGGCCAGGGCTTCGCCAAGACAGTCATCGTCAAAATCGGCGGCGCGATGGCCATGGTCGTGCTGCCGGCCAACCGCAAGCTGGTGCTCGCCGACCTGCGCGAAATGCTGGAAACCGACCGGATCAAACTGGCCACCGAGGAGGAATTCAAAGGCGTCTTCCCCGACTGCGAAATCGGGGCCATGCCCCCGTTCGGCAATCTGTACGGAATGCCCGTGTATGTGGCGGCAAGCCTGGCCGCGGAGCCGGAGATCGCCTTCACCGCCGGCACGCATACCGACATCATTAAAATGGCCTACCAGGACTTCGCGCAGCTCGTCAACCCGCAGACGATCGACTTCTGCACGACCTGATCACTCAGCCAAGATCCCAGACCAGACCGAATTCCGGATCGAACAGCCGCCGGTAGGTGCGCACGATCATGCCGTCGGTCAGTCCGGCGAGCCAGTCGCAGATGCGCCGGGTCTTGCCAGCGACGGTCGTCTCGGCGCTGATGAGCGTGCCCATGTTGCGCGGCAGAATGTGGATCACGCGCGGCCCCGGCTCGACGTAGTTGCGCCAGCACGAATCCCACAGGCTGGAGAGCACCAGCCGCGCCTTGTGCTCCATCTGGTGGAGTTGCGGACTCTCGAAAATGATGTCGTTGGCCAGCTTCTTGAAAAACAGCGCCTCGCGCTCGGCTTCGGGCGCCACGAGCAGCTCGAAGCGATAACGGCTGGTCTTCGCCGCCATGAAGTTGTCGCGCTCGCGCAGCCGGCACGCCTGGATGAAGCGGCCGATCTTCATCGAGAACACGCTCTCGAGCCGGTCGCCTAGCATCGCGTCAAACAGCGTGTCGAGCAGCTTCTGTTGTCCGGCGTCGATGGCCTCGCCCGCCGCCCAGCGCTCGATGCGTTCGATGGTGAGGAAGCCGGCCCTTACGCCATCGACGATGTCATTGAGCGAATAGGCCGCGTCATCGGCCCAGTCCATGATCTGGCACTCGACGCTCTTGAAGGCGTTGAGCGCCTCGCCCGCGTGCAGGTCCGCCGGGATGGCCGCGCCGGCCAACACGTAATCGCGATACACGCGCTGCGGATCGTAGAGAAAATGCTGGAGCGGCGGCGTGGGAAACTCGCCGTAGAGCTTCTTGTATTTGAGCACGCCGTCCAGCAGCGCGCGGGTGGGCTGCATGCCGCGCACCCCGCTCTCGTTCTGGTAGATCGTCTCGGTCAGGAGGTGCAGCGTCTGGGCGTTGCCCTCGAAGCCGCCGTGCGTCTTCATCAGCTCCTGCAGCGTGCGCTCGCCCTGGTGGCCGAAGGGCGGGTGACCGAGGTCGTGCGCCAGGCAGATCGCCTCCACGAGATCGGGATCGATATGAAAATTGTCCCGCATCGGCCGGCCGCGGCTCCACAGGTAATGGCAGATCGAGCGGCCAATCTGCGCCACCTCCATCGAGTGCGTGAGGCGCGTGCGGTAGAAGTCGTACTCGCCCGACAGGAACACTTGCGTCTTCGACTGGAGCTTGCGAAACGCGTGCGAATGGATGACGCGGTCGCGGTCAACCTGGAACGCGCTGCGGTAGTCGGGTTTGCGCCGCCCGCCCAATGTCTCGGCGTCGAAGGCGGTGTAGAACGTGTTCTGCATGGCGGAGGGCGTAGGCGCACCGTGCGGGTGGCGCAAACGAATTTCCGCTTGTGCACCCTCCCCTCGCCCCCTCGACTGCTGGCTGAAATCTCATGCCCCACCTGCTTTTCCCCACCGCCCTCGGCCGGTGCGGCCTAGCTTGGAACGACGCCGGGCTGACGGCCTTCGCCCTGCCGGAGCGGGACGATGTCCAGACTGCCGGCTTTCTCGCCGGCCATGCCGGTGCCGGCGACACGATCGCGGGTCTGGAAGAAGCCCCCGCGTGGATTCGCGAGTTGGTCGCGCGCGTGCAAAAACATCTGGCGGGAGAAGCGCAGGACTTCATCGGCGTGCCGTTGGATTACCGTCCGGTGTCGCGCTTTGCCCGGCGCGTTTATGAGGCGACCCGGACCGTGCCCGCCGGCCAGACCCGCACCTATGGCGAACTGGCCGGGATGCTGGAGGAGCCGCCCGGCGCGAGCCGTGCGATCGGCGCCGTCCTCGGGGCCAACCCGTGGTCGCTGATTGTGCCGTGCCACCGCATTCTTGGCGCGAAGGGCCGTCTCACCGGCTTCTCGGCCGAGGGCGGCGTGCGCACCAAGGCGCGGCTGCTGGCGATCGAAGGCGCGCAGCTGGTGGCGGAGTAGCCGGAAGCACGGCAGGGCTGTCTCTCGATGGCCGGCTGAAATCCAGAGCATGGCTCGTCCACAAGGGACGGCCCGAATAATCTTCCGACGCTCCGCGCATCAGAGCGGCTTGGAGATTGTTTCCGCACCAAAGCTGGTTAGTGTCTACGGCTAAACATACTTCCCTCATGGCCCCTAATACCATGCGCGCCATCGCCAAACTCCGGCCCGGACCCGGCCTCGACCTCACCGAAGTGCCCGTGCCTCGGCCTGGCATCAATGACGTGCTCATCAAAATCAAAAAGACCTCCATCTGCGGCACCGACGTCCACATCTATAACTGGGATGCCTGGGCCCAGCAGACCATCAAACCGCCGATGGTGATCGGCCACGAGTTCGTCGGGGAAATCGTGGAAACGGGCAGCAACGTCCAGGGCTTCCAGCGCGGCGATCTCGTCGATGGCGAGGGCCATATTGTGTGCGGCCAGTGCCGCAACTGCCTCGCCGGCCGGCGCCACCTGTGCAAGGACACGAAGGGCGTCGGCGTGAACCGCGACGGGGCGTTCGCCGAATATCTGTGCCTCCCCGCGAGCAATGCGGTGCACGTGGATCCCGCGATTCCGCTCGACGTGCTGTCGTGCTTCGACCCGCTCGGCAACGCCACGCACACCACCCTGCAATGGGACCTAGTCGGCGAGGACGTGCTCATCACCGGCGCCGGGCCCATCGGCTGCATGGCCACGGCGATCGCCAAGAAATCCGGCGCGCGCAAGATCGTGGTCACCGACGTGAACCCCGTGCGCCTCGCCCTGGCGCAGCGCATGGGCGCCACCCGCGTCGTCGACGTGTCGCGGGAAAACCTGCACGACGTGCAGCGCGAGATCGGCATGAAGGAAGGCTTTGACGTGGGACTGGAGATGTCCGGCAGCCCGAAGGCGTTAAACGACATGATCGACAACATGTATCACGGGGGGCGCATCGCGCTGCTCGGCATCATGCCCGAGAAGGCGGCCATCGACTGGAACAAGGTCGTCTTCAACATGCTCACCATCCGCGGCATTTACGGCCGCGAGATGTACGAGACGTGGTACAAGATGACCGCCCTCATCCAGAGTGGCCTCGACATCACGCCGGTCATCACCCACCGCTTCCCCTTCACCGAATTCCAGGAGGGATTCCGCCTCATGCGCTCCGGCCAGTCGGGCAAGATCATCCTCGACTGGGAGGGGGGGTGAGGCCGTTTGCACGGGCCCGCTGGTAAAAGGGAGGGCGAGGTTCCTACCGAGCCGCGGCGGACCAATCAACAGCCGTGTCGGAGGCCAGCTTGCGGGCGATCATCGGTCGCGAGCGACCTTCCTACCCGCACTCTTCGCTGCGCGAATGACCGGGGTTATGCCCGATGCCCTAAAACCCGACCAAGCACCCTTCAGCCCATACTCAGGTGGTTCACCAGTTCACCGACCGCGATCGCCAGGCTGGTGGATAGCAGCGTGCCGATGAGCACGTACTCCAGCGACGCCCGGTCGTCGATGTGCCGGATGTGCGCAAACGCTTTCGCCACGAGCACAAACCCCACGGCATCATAGTGGCCGCCCAGCACGAAAAAGTAGATGAGTGCCCGCTCGAGGAAACCGATGACCCGGCCCCGATCGTAGGCGACCACATCCACCTCGTCGGAATCCGCCGCCGCCCGCGGTTTGAGGTTCAGGTAGTCAAAGACGGCGCGCACCGCGAGATTCATCTCGCTCATGGCAACCAGCAACCCGAACAGCGCCAGCATGGCCGTGGTCGAGAAGGAGCTTTGGAAGATCGCCTCGAAGGCCGTCCACTGCTCGATATCCGTGAACAAAGATGAGATGGCCGGCCAGAATCTCAATCCGAACGCCGGGGAGAACCACACGCTGAGCGCCAGCAGGTAGACCACGCCGAGCGCGAAATGGCCGGCGTTGCGCCGCCAGCCCAGCGTCTCCCAGAGCACGCCCGCCACGTTCATCACCACCACCGTGGCCGCGGCGGCGAGCAGCCAGGAATGCCATTCGAACAGCGCCAGCCCGGCCAGTTCGACTCCCATCTTGGTGCCCCACAGCCGCCAGTTCACGCCCCCCTCCCGCACTTGACAGCACAGCCGCGTGATCAGGACGAGATTGGTGAAGACGAGAAAAACAAGGCTCATGGAACGGCGGGGTTGGAGGTTGATGACTCGACGTCCGTATTCATCACAGAAACTGGCGCCGTCGTCCAGCCTCGGCGTGAGGGTATTAGTACGGTCTGTCATTGCGAGGAGCTCTGCTGGCCAGCAGAGCAACGAAGCAATCCAGCCGGACCCCGACAAGTCGGGGCTGGATCGCCGCGGTCCTGCTGCTCAGGGCCTCGCGATGACAAGGTAGAAAGGTGCTGCTATCTGCATCAGTGGTAAAGCGCCTGCAGGACCAAAGTCAGCGTGGCGTTTTTGTTTAGGCTTTGGGCGGCCGCCTGCCATACTGCCCGGCATGCTCAATCCAGGTTTTGCGGAGCACCTCCGCTCCACCCTCACCGACATCGACCGGGCCGGACTCTACAAACGGGAGCGCGTCATCACCACGCCCCAGCGCGCCCGGATCGCCGTCACCACCGGACAGCAGGTTCTCAACCTCTGCGCCAACAACTATCTCGGCCTCGCCGGCCATCCCGAGGTCATCGCCGCGGCGCGCGCGGCGCTCGATCGCTGGGGCTACGGACTGGCGTCGGTGCGCTTCATCTGCGGCACGCAGGAGATTCACAAGACGCTGGAGGCGCGCCTCAGCGCGTTTCTGGATACGGACGACACCATCCTTTATTCCTCCTGCTTCGACGCCAATGGCGGCCTGTTCGAAACGCTCCTGTCCGCCGAGGACGCCGTGATCAGCGACGAGTTGAACCACGCCTCGATCATCGACGGCATCCGGCTCTGCAAGGCGCAGCGCTACCGTTATCGGAACAACGATCTCGCCGACCTCGAAGCCCGGCTCCAAGAGGCCGGCGCCGCCGGGGCGCGCTTCAAGCTCATCGCCACCGATGGCGTGTTTTCGATGGACGGCTACATCGCGAACCTCCGCGGCATCTGTGATCTCGCCGAAAAATATGGCGCGCTCGTGATGGTCGATGACAGCCACGCCGTCGGCTTCATGGGCCGGCGAGGGCGCGGCACGCCCGAGCACTGCGACGTCAGGGGACGCGTCGATATCCTCACCGGCACGCTGGGCAAGGCGCTCGGCGGCGCCAGCGGCGGCTATACGAGCGGCCGGAAAGATATCATCGAACTGCTCCGCCAGCGGTCGCGCCCCTACCTGTTCTCCAACACCATCGCCCCGCCCGTGGCCGCCGCCTCGATCACGGCGCTGGAAATTCTCGACCGCTCGACCGAACTGCGTGACAAGCTCGAGGCCAATACGCGTTTCTTTCGCGAGGGACTCACCCGGGCCGGCCTCACCATCAAACCCGGCGCGCACCCCATCGTGCCCGTGATGATCGGTGATGCCGCGCTCGCCCAGCAGGTTTCCGCCCGGCTGCTGGAAAAGGGCGTTTACGCCATCGGCTTCTTCTACCCGGTCGTGCCGCAGGGCGCCGCGCGCATCCGCACCCAGGTTTCGGCCGTGCATGATCGCGATGACCTCACCTTCGCCATCGAGAAGTTTGCCGAGATGAAGACAGAGTTTGGATTGTGACACCGACCTTCATGCGCCATGCTCTCCAGACCATGAGCCTCTCGTCCCTCCAACGCCGCCGTCTCATCGCCGCCGCCCGCCGGGCCGCCAAAGCCGCCTATGCGCCTTATTCGAAGTTCCGCGTCGGCGCGGCCGTGCTGACGCGCGCCGGGAAAATCCACACCGGCTGCAATGTCGAAAACGCCTCCTACGGGCTCAGCAACTGCGCTGAGCGCACCGCGATTTTCAAGGCGGTGGCCGAAGGCGAGCACAGGATCGTTGCCGTCGCGGTCTACACGCCCACCCGCAAGCCCACCCCGCCCTGCGGCGCGTGCCGGCAGGTCATCCATGAGTTTGGCCCGAAGGCGGCGATTCTCTGCTCGTGCAATTCCCGGCTGCGCATCGAGACCACGCTCGATCGACTGCTGCCGGGCGGGTTCGGACGGAAAAACCTGCCCTAGCCTGCGCGGCCGTCTCCCCTCACCCTAGAGGCTGGCGGTGAACTCGTGCAGTGCCTTCCAGTATTCCTCGCCGGCGGTTTCGAGGAGGTCATTGTGCCCGGCGCCCTCGACCCACAGCCGGTACTTGGGTCCTCGCGCGGCGGCGTAGAGTTTCTGCGCGTGATTGAATGGAATCGTCTCGTCCGCGGTGCCGTGAATGACGAGCACCGGGCATGTCACGCGCGGCAGCTTTCCGAGGTTGTTGAACTTGTCGAATGGCAGCAGGCGTACGTGCGTCATCACGCGGAAGGCGCTGGTAAACGCGCTGCGGAGGATCAGCCCTCCGACCCGATGGCTTGCGGCCACCTCCACCGCCGGTCCGCCGCCCACCGAGTTTCCATAAAGAATGACGCGCTCCGGCGGCACGCCGAGCGTGCCGCTCACGTAGGCCAGCACCGTGTGGGCGTCGCGTAGTGTCACCGCTTCGCCGGCCTTCCCACCACTCAAACCGTAGCCCCGGTAATCCCAGCCAAAGACTGACACGCCCAGCCGGTCACGCAGTTCGCGCAGGGACGGCTCCACCTGTCCCAAGTCCTCCGCGTTGCCGTGAAAGTAGATCAACGTGTACCGGGACGAGGGATATGGCAGGAAGCGTGCGGCCAGGGTCACTCCGTCCGGGGTGTGGATCTTGAGAATTTCCGGACCGTCCGCATAGGTCGCCGGAGACGGCAGGAAAATGAGCCGGTCGGAGCACAGCCACGCATAGACCAGGAGCACGGCATAGGCGAACACGACGGTGCCGACCGCGACCTGAAGATACGAGAGCAGAGCCATGGCCGGCCGCCGCGGCATGTCAGGCCTTGGCGAGGAAGGCGCGCACTTCCGCCGGCACCTGCTCGCGCGGCACTTCGCGCTCGTGGCGTTCGGTCAGGTCGCGCAGCTTCACCACGCCGCGCCCCAGTTCGTCGCCGCCATAGATGAGCGCGAGCTTCGCGCCCGACTCCAGTGCAGCCTTGAGCTGTTTGCCAAAGGCCAGCTCCTTCAGCGGATATTCCACCCGGATGCCGGCGGTGCGCAGCGCCTGGATGTCGGGAAAGGCGGCCAGACGCCCCGCCTCGCCGTCATAAGCCACGTAGACCTCGGGCGCGTTGATGAACGCCGGCATCAGGCCGCGCTGCTCCAGCAGCAGCCCCATCGTCACGTCGCCGATGGCGAAGCCGGCGGCAGGCAGATCGGGCCCGCCGAGTTTTTTGACCAGATCGTTGTATCGTCCGCCGCCGGCGAGCGCGCGCAGGTCGCCCTTCCGATCATACGCCTCGTAGACAAAGCCCGTGTAGTAGGCCAGGCCGCGGACGACGCCGAGATCGACCGCAACAAAGCGCGTCAGGTGCATCGCTGCCAGCCCGTCGAGCAGCCGGCGCCAGTCAGCGATCCTCACGCCGAGTTTCCCGCCACCGAATGGCTTCAGCGTCGTTTCAATCTGCTCAAGACTCTTCACCTGCAGAAACGCCAGCACCTTCTCCTTCAGCGCAGCATCAAGCGGTCCAAACTGGTCGGCATAATTTTTGAACGCTCCGTCGCCAAGCCGTTCATACTTGTCGACGGCGACGAGCAGCGCGCGCACGCGCGGTTCATCAAGCCCGAGCGCCTCCAGGTAGTAGCACCACAGGTCGCGGTCGCTGAGCCGCACCTGGAAATCCTGTTCGGTCAGTCCGAAGGCCGTGAGGCACTGCACGAGCAGCGCGATGAGTTCGATGTCGGCCTCGACGCCCGCCTCGCCGAAGATGTCGGCATTGAGCTGGGAAAACGCCCGCTCCCGTCCCTTCTGGGCGCGTTCGTAGCGGTAAAACTCGCCGATGTTGAACCATTTGATCGGACGTTTGAGCGCGTTCGCTTTCGCGCCGATCATGCGACACACCGTGGGCGTCAGCTCCGGACGCAGCGCCACCTCGCGGCCGCCCTTGTCGGTGAAGCTGAACAGTTGCTGCTCAATTTCCTCGCCCGACTTGGCCTTGTAGAGCTCGAGCGGCTCCAGCACCGGGGCATCGTACTCGACGAAGCCAAACGTCAGCGCGGTCTGGCGCCAGAGACGGAAAAGATGGTTCCGGCGCGCCAGCGCCTCAGGATAGAACTCCCGGAATCCGGGCAGGGACTGAAACAAAGGCATGCAACCACTCAGGTTGCCGGTGGAGGCGGCACTTCGCCACCCTTATTTTGCAGCGCAACCAGATCCAGCTTCTTGAGCTTTGCCTTGAGGATCTTGCCGGATTTGAATTTGACCACCGCGCGTTCAGGAATGATGACCTCTGTTTCCGGTTTGTTGGGGTTGCGGCCCACGCGTGCCTTGCGCACCTGCACCTCCAGAACGCCGAAGTTGCGCAGTTCCACGTTCCGGCCCGCCGCCAGTGCATTCATGATAATATCCAGCGTCATCTGCACCGTGGTCTGCACCTCTTTTTGCGGAAATCCGGTTTTCTCGTAGATTTGCAGCACGATCTCGCGTTTTGTTAGGTTGGTCGACATGGTATTTCCTTTCTCGAAGATCCAAAGTGAAAACGCCTTAAGGTATTCGAAGAGTGAACCCCGTCAACATCAAAGGCTTACAATTCTCTCAAAATGAGTGATAAACCGCCATCCGATTCCTTCGAGCAACTTCCGGAGAAAATTCAGGAACTCCTTAAAGGTTCGAACGTTAAATCATTCTTCCCCCCGCCAATTCCGGGAGCCGGCACGGCGAGTGAGGATGGGGCCGACGAAACCGACGAAGCACATCAAACCACGCTTCGACGCATCCGTGAGTTCAACCTCAAGCCGCGCGAGATTCGCGACTACCTCGACCGTTTTGTCATCCAGCAGGCCGAGGCGAAGAAGGTGCTCTCGGTCGCCATCTGCGATCATTACAATCACGTTCGCCAGTGCCTGGAGAATCAAGCGCTGCGCGAACGCGATTACGCCAAGCAGAACATCCTGCTGCTCGGCCCGACCGGTGTCGGCAAGACTTATCTAATGCGATGCATCGCAAAACTTATCGGCGTGCCCTTCGTGAAGGCCGATGCCACCAAGTTTTCCGAGACCGGTTACGTGGGCGGGGACGTGGAGGATCTCGTGCGTGATCTCGTGAAGGCGGCCGACAGCGACGTCGAACTCGCCCAGTACGGCATCATTTACATCGACGAGATCGACAAAATCGCCTCCGCCGCCGGCAACGTCGTCGGCCGTGACGTCTCCGGCCGCGGCGTGCAGATCAATCTGCTCAAGCTCATGGAGGAGACCGATGTCAATCTGCACAGCCAGACCGACATCGCCGGCCAGATCCAAGCCCTCATGGATTTCCAGCGCCAGTCGCGCCCGCGCAAACGCACGATCAACACGCGGCACATTCTCTTCATTGTCAGCGGCGCCTTCGACAAGCTCACCGAGCAGATCAAGCGCCGTGTGCAAAGCGGTCAGATCGGCTTCGCCTCCACGGGGCGGGACCGGCCGGCGGACGACACCGACCTTCTGCAGCTCGCGCAAAGCCGCGACTTCATCGATTACGGGATGGAGCCTGAGTTTGTCGGCCGCCTCCCCGTGCGGGTAGCCTGCCAGACGCTCACGGCCGGGGACCTCGAAAAAATCCTCCTGACCTCCGAGGGCAGCATCCTGCAGCAATATCGCGCTGATTTTTCAGGGTATGGCATTGATTTTGAGATCACCACCGAAGCCGTGCGGGAGATCGCCGGCCAGGCCCACGCGGAAAACACCGGGGCCCGCGGCCTCATGACCGTGCTCGAACGCGTGCTGCGCAACTTCAAGTTCGAACTGCCCTCGACGGCGATCAAGTCATTCAAGATCGATCGGGCCACGGTCGTTCAGCCGCTGGAGACGCTCCAGACCCTGCTCAAGCAGAACGCGGCGCAGCAGCGCGACGTCCTCAAGGCCGACGTCGCCGCCTTTGCCGCGCGCTTTCAAAAGGATTACGGCTTTGAACTCGCCTTCGACGATTCCGCGATCGAGCGACTCATCGAGCTGAGCCTCACGGCTGACAAGACCATCCGCGCGCTGTGCGAGGAAAAGTTCCGCGACTTCCACCACGGGCTCAAGCTCATCGCCCGCGACGGCGATCCGCGCCGCTTTGCCATCACGCGCGAGGTCATCGACGCCCCGGACAAGGTGCTGTCGCGCTGGGTGGTGGAAAGTTTCAAGCAAGGAAAGGCTCAAGCTTCAAACGGCACAGGCAGGACCAGCTTACCTCTTGCACCTTAAACCTTGCTTCTGAACCAGCCATGCCTGATCCCACCGAGGTCAATACGATGTTTGCGCGCATTGCGCACCGCTACGATCTCGCCAACCGGCTGCTCAGTGGCGGCGCCGACGTGCGGTGGCGGCGCCGGCTCGTCACGGCCGTGCGGCGCGCGCGGCCGCGGGTGGTGCTCGATCTGGCCACCGGCAGCGGCGATGTGGCCTTCGCGCTGGACCGCGGTCTCCCCGCCAACGTGCAGATCATCGGCATGGATTTCTGCCAGCCGATGCTCGACAAGGCGGAGGCCAAGAAACGCAAGGCCGGCGGGAGCGCCAACCTCTGGTTTCTCCAGGGCGACGGCATGGCGCTGCCGCTGGCCGATGCCTCCGTCGATGTGGTCACGATTGCCTTTGGTCTGCGCAACATGGCCGACCGCACGGGCGCCTTACGCGAGATGCGCCGCGTGCTCCACGCCTCGCATGGCCGGCTGTTCGTACTGGAATTCTCCCAGCCCCATCCCTGGTTCCGCCCGTTCTATTACTTTTACCTGAAGCGCGTGTTGCCGCGCTTCGCCGGCCTCATCACCGGCGACCGCGCCGCCTACGAATACCTGGGCGACTCCATCGACCAATTCCCCGACCGCGCGCGCCTCACCGACGAGCTGCGCGCGGTGGGATTCCCCACCGTCACCGCGACCGCCCTGACCTTGGGTATTGTCGCCCTGCACGAGGCCGCGGTTTGAGCTGCCCGACCCGACCAGGGCCGGCGCGAATGATCCGGTGAAGCAATTTCCATGCTAGGCCTGCTATCTGTGAACTTGCCAGCCGCCCGCGACTTCGCTTCCCTGCTGGCGTGGCAGCCCTCAAATTCATCCTCAACGAGCTCCATTACGAACTGGTCCGCAAAATCTCTGAAGGCGGCATGGGCCTGGTCTATGAGGCGCTTCAGCATGGCACCGGCAACTTTGCCAAGGTCGTAGCCATCAAGCTGATTCGCGAGGAATATTCCAGCATCCCGGAGTTCCAGAAGAACTTCATCGGCGAAGCGCGCCTCGTCGCCGACCTGATTCACACCAACATTGTCCAGACCTACCATCTTGGTCTGATCGGCGGGCAGCATTTCATGGTGATGGAGTTCGTGAATGGCGTGAACCTTGAACAGTTCATCGAGCGGCATCGCGCGCTGAACCGTCCTGTGCCCATCGACTTCGCGGTCTTCATCGCCTCGCGCATCGCCCGGGGCCTGACCTACGCCCACCAGAAAACCGACCGCGACGGCCACCACCTCAACATCGTGCACCGGGACGTTAATCCGAAGAACGTCATGCTGGGCTATGAGGGCGATGTGAAACTGACGGACTTCGGCATCGCGAAGGCTTTCAACCTCATGTACAACGAGGAGGGCAAGGTCGTCCCCGGCAAGGACGAGTATTGCTCACCCGAGCAGGCCAGCTACGCCATCACCGACGCACGGGCCGACCTCTTCTCGCTCGGCATCGTGCTGTCCGAGCTGCTGCTCTGCCGGAACATCTTTCGGGCCGATGACCGGCTGCAATCGCGGAAAAACGTGCTCACCATGCCCATTCCGCGCTTCCCCGATCTTCGTCCGGACATCGACGAAAAACTCGAAGTCATCCTCCACAAAATCCTGGAGCGCGATCGCAACAAGCGTTATCAGGCCGCGTCTGATTTGCTGACCGACCTCGAGGTTTACCTGTACAGCGACCGCTACGGTCCCACCAACGAAAAGCTCGGCGTCTACCTGCGCGAGCTGTTCGGCCAGCCTGAGCCTACCGGCGCGCTGCTCACGACCGAGTCCCCACCGGCGGTTTGACGGCGACCCCGTCATGCGCACCCCCTGACTCATGAGCGGGCCAGGCTTCCATCAGCACCTCAGTCAGCGCCAGACCCAGCAGATGGTGCTGGCGCCGCAGTTGCGCCAGTCGTTGAAAATCCTCCAGGTCGCTGCCCTGGACCTGCGTTCCGTCATCCAGGAGGAGCTGCAGAACAATCCCACCCTGGAGGAGCTGCCGATGGAGGGCGTCAGCCTCGAACAGAGCGGCACCGACGAGCCGCCGGACGCGGAACTCAAGAACGACGCGGAGCCCAAGGACGACGCGGAGCCCAAGGACGACGCGGAGCGGCGCGAGGAGCTTGATTTCTCGAAGGACTTCGAGGTGCTCAGCAAGCTTGACGACGACTGGCGCGACTACCTGGCGCAGGCGGGCGGCGGGCAGCCCTACACCTCCGAGGCGGCGGAAAGGCGCCAGCATTTTTTCGATTCGCTCGTCAGCGAGACCTCGCTGCAGGAACACCTCATGCGGCAGGCCGAACTCTCGGACTGCCCGCCCAAGGTGCTGGCGGCGATCCGTTACCTTGTCGGCAGCCTCGACGACCGCGGTTTTCTCACCGCCACGCCGGCTGACATCGCCCTGATGTCAGGCCTCGCCCTGGAGGACGTGCAGGCCGCGCAGCAGCTGCTCAAGACCTTCGATCCGCCCGGCATCGGCGCTCAAAATCTGGCGGAATGTCTCCTCTTTCAGCTCGAGACCAAGGGCCGGGGCACTTCGCTCGCCGCCCGGGTCATCCGTGAGCATTTCGAACTGCTCACCCGCCGCCGTATTCCCGATCTCGCCCACCGGCTTGACGCGTCGGTCGATGAAATCCAGGCGGCCATCGAGGAGATCAGCACCCTCGATCCTTCGCCCGGACGCCGCTTTGCCGACGACAGCAACCGCGTGGTCGTGCCCGATGTCACCGTGGAAAAAGACGGCGACAAATGGCGGATCGATCTCAACAGCGATTACATCCCGCGCCTCCGGATCAGCCAGACCTACCGGGAACTCATCGCCAAGGGCCAGCTCTCCAAGGAGGAGCGCGACTACCTGCGCGAGCGCATGCGCTCCGGACGCTTCCTGATCAATTCCATCGAGCAGCGCCAGCAGACGATCGAGCGCATCACCCGGGAGATTCTCAAGGTGCAGGAGGAGTTCTTCGAGCACGGCGTCTCCAAATTGAAGCCGCTCACGATGACGCAGATCGCCGACGCCGTCGGCGTGCACGAGACCACGGTCAGCCGGGCCATCGCCAACAAATACATCAAGACCCCGCACGGGGTCTTCGAATTCAAATACTTCTTCAGGCCCGGCTACCAGGCGCAGAGCGGCGATGCCGTCTCCAACACCAGCGTCAAGGAGATGATCGGCGACCTCATCGCCGGGGAGGACCGGGCCCATCCGCTGAGCGACCAGGAGATCGTAGCCAAGCTGCAGGCAAAGGGCATCAACATCGCCCGCCGCACCGTGGCCAAGTACCGCGAGGAGCTCGGCCTCCTGCCCAGCAACCTCCGCCGGGAATACACGTGAGTCTGAAGGCGATTCGGTGGGCCGTGGTGGAACCTGCACTCCGTGCAGGTTGATGAGGACATCCGAATCTCAGCCCGCACGGAGTGCGGGCTCCACCGTCGTGCCGGCGCCGCGGAACTCAGCTCAACGCGAGGCTGGGCTGGATGGTCAAAGCGAAGCGGTCGTCGCGGGCGCAGCCCGCCGGGTCGCACCACGCCGCGAAGGCGATCATGCCCGCGTTGTCGCCGGTGTGCCGCGGTTGGGCGGCATGAAACGGAATGCCCTTCTCCCGGGCCATGGCGGCCAGCGCGGTCCGCAGCGCCACGTTGTTGGCCACGCCGCCCGACACGCCCACGCTCGCATAAGGGCCGCGGTCGAGCGCGGCCGCGGTTTTTTTCACCAGGGCGTCAATCACCGCCTGCTGGTAGCTCGCGCACAGGTCGTCCCTCCGCGCCGTCACCTCGTCGGTGCTCAGTTTCTCCACAAGATAACGCAGGCTCGTCTTCAGACCGGAGAAACTGAAGGACAGGTCGTCGTTCGGCTGGATGCCGCGCGGAAAACGGTAGGCGTCGGGGCGCCCGGCCGCGGCGCGCTGCTCGATGAGCGGACCGCCCGGATAGCCGAGCCCGAGCAGTTTCGCGCCCTTGTCGAGCGCCTCGCCCGCGGCGTCATCGCGCGTGGAGGAAAGCACGGAGAGGCGCCGCGCGCGGTCGATCTCGAACAGCAGGGTGTTGCCACCCGACACGATCAATCCGAGATGCGGCAGCAGGGCGTCCAGCCGGCTGGCAAACGCCGCCGGCTCCGCCTCGTGCACGGCAATGAAAGGCGACCACGCATGACCGCGCAGATGGTTGACTCCGAGCAGCGGCACGCACCGTTCGAGGGCCAGCGCCTTCGCCGCCGCCAGCCCGATGGCGAGGCAGCCGGCCAGCCCCGGCCCATGCGTGACGGCCACGATGGTGAGGCCGCTCCACTCGGCGCTCTCCCGCAGCCGCCGGAGCAGCGGCGGGAGGTTGCGCAGATGTTCGCGTGTCGCGAGGTCGGGGACCACGCCGCCGTAGCGCTCGTGCAGGGCAATCTGACTGTGCACCAGCTCCAGAGTGAGGCCACGCGCCGGGTCAAACACCGCCAGCGCGGTCTCGTCGCACGAGCTTTCGAGGGCAAGGATCATGAGCCAAGCATGTCATCGCGAGTCCGGTTCTGCTGACCAGCAGAACCCGCGCCTGTCGTCCGTAGCCTTGGCGAAGGATGATGGCGATCCATCCAGCTGGATTGCTTCGTCGCTGCGCTTCTCGCAATGACAATCACAGAGGAAACTCCTCACGGTCCCGCCGCCTTCTCCATTGACGGGCGGCTGCGGGCCGCAAGGAGATCCACCCCTTTCAGCAGGTCGCAGGCCGTCTGCAGCGGGCGGTCCTCCACAGGCTCGAAGCCGAAGCGCGCCGCAAATTCCTTCGGGTTGGTGAGGTCGGTCCGGAGGCGCTGCAGCCGTAGCTTGGCCTCGTCCTCCAGCGAAACCACCACGGGCACCTGGGGCTCGATGCCCTTTTCGTGGATGCTCACGCCGCCCGGCGTATAGTAACGGGCGGTCGTGAGACGCAGCGCCTCGCCATTCTTGAGTCGAAAGATCGTCTGCACGGAGCCCTTGCCGAAGGTGGTTTCCCCCACCACCACCGCCCGGGAAGTATCCTTGAGCGCGCCCGCCACCACTTCGGCCGCGCTCGCCGTGCCGGCGTTCACCAGCACGGCGACCGGCAGGTTCAGGCCGCCGGCCGAGGATCCGGCGCGCAGTTCCTCCCGGCTGTCCGCCGTGCGCCCCTGCGTGTAAACGATGAGTTCGCCCGGTTTGAAAAACGGTTCCGCCACCTCGACCGCGGCATCGAACAGCCCGCCCGGATTGTTGCGCAGGTCGAGGATCAGCGCCTTGATGCCCGCGGCTTGCAGGCGTTTCAACGCCGCCTTGAACTCGGCGCCCGTCCCCTCGGTGAACTGCGTGAGCTGGATGTAGCCAATGCCGTCCGCCAGCACGTGCGCATCGCGCACGCTCTCCGCCTTGATGGCCTCGCGCGTCAGGGTGAGCACGAGGGTTTGCAGTTTCGACGGCCGGAAGAACATCACCTCCACCTTGGTCCCCGGCTTGCCGTGCAGCCGTTCGATGATCTTGTCCATGCCAAGCTTCTCGAGGGACTGCTCGTCGACCTTGACGATCTCGTCGCCGCGCTGGACGCCGGCGCGCTCGGCGGGCGAGTCGGCGATGGGGGCGATCACGAGCACCTTCCCGTTGCGCCGCTCCACCTGGATGCCAATGCCGCCGAACTTGCCGTTTATCTCCTCATTGAGTTCGCGATAGGCGTCCGCCTTTAAAAACTCCGAGTGCGGATCGAGCGAGTGGAGCATGCCCTCCAGCGCCGCCCGGGTGAGCCGGTCGTAACCGGCGTCCTTCTCCTCCATATAATTTTTCCCGACGAGGTCGAGCACGCTGCGGAAGTACGCCGTGTTGCGGTTGAGGTCGCGGTTGGGCCACAAGCTCCACGCCGGGCGGACGCGCGTCACCGCCGTGGCCAGGAGGAGGCCGCAGGCCGCGCCACCGACGATGATGAGAATGCGTTTGAGCATGCCCCCTACTGTGTGCATCTGGTCGTTCTTGTAAATGGCTTCCGCAGGCAGCCTGTTTTGTCATTCTGAGCGAAGCGAAGAATCCACTTGGACATGGCAACCGGGTCGTTCTGGATGCTTCGCTGCGCTCAGCATGACAGCAATGGCAGTCAATACACCTTCCCCGGAGTTTCTCGAAGTCTTCCGGCAGCACGCCGGTCCAGAAGGCGCGATTTCTTTTGCGCACTTCATGGAGCTGGCCCTGTACCACCCGGACGCCGGCTACTATGCGCAACGGCGGCGGCGGATCGGGCGCGAGCCGGATACGGATTTCTTCACCGCCACCTCGCTGGGACCGGTGTTCGGTGAACTCGTAGTGGCGGCGTGCCTCGACCTCCTTGGCCGGCATCCGCCGCACGAGCACACCTTTGTCGAGGTCGGCGCCGAGATCTCTGCCGGGATCATGCAATCGAACTCTGATCCCACTCCACCCCTCAAAAACCATTTGGTGGGCGGTGTAGGAGCCTGCTTGCAGGCGATTCCTCCTGTGCAATCGCGAGCAAGCTCGCTCCTACAATTGCATGGTCCCGACTCAACGTCAGCGTCCGCTGGCGCCAAGGCTTTGGCGGACATGCAGGACAGGCTTGGCGGCGTGTCCTCCCCGACGGGGTCAGTGCTCACCGGCGTGGCGCATCCCTTCGCCGCGGCGGTGACGATTTCGCTCGGGCAGCCGCTGCGGTTCCCCGCGCGGGCCATCGTTTTTTCGAACGAGCTGTTCGACGCGCAGCCGTGCCACCGGCTTGTCCGCGAGTCCGACCGCTGGCGGGAAAGCGGCGTCGGGCTGCGCGACGAATCGCTGGAGGAAGTTCTGCTGCCGGAGTTCACGCCCGAGGTGCAGGCGGTGCTTGACCGCCTGCCGGCCGCGGCACCGGAAGGTTACCGGATCGACCTGCCGCTCGCCGCGGCGCAACTCGCCGCCCGGATCGCCGCGCAGCCATGGGCGGGCCTGTTTGTCGCCTTCGATTACGGAAAATCGTGGCGCGAGCTGGCCGAGGACACCCCGGCCGGCACCGTCCGCGCCTATTTCCGGCACCGACAGGGCAACGATCTGCTCGCACGCCCCGGCGAACAGGACCTCACCTGCCATGTCTGCTGGGACTGGCTCAGCGAGGCATTGACCGCCCATGGATTCGCCGCGCCGGTGCTCGAATCCCAGGAGGCGTTTTTCGTCCACCACTCCTCGACGGCGCTCAGCCGGCTGACCGCCGCCGAAGCGGGCCGCTTCAGCGGGCGCAAGCTCGGCGTGATGCAGCTGCTTCATCCCGGCAACATGGGCCAGAAATTCCAGGTGCTCTGGGCGCGGCGGGAGCAGATCGGCCAGGCCGAAAACCACGAATGAACACGAATAGACACGGATGATTAGGTCGTGTCTTCAAACTATCCTGTACTGCGAAGCTAGGAGGCTGGCAGGCGTAGCGCAGGGCTTCGGCCTGCGCTGAGCGGATGAGCGCGGGTTAAAACACCGCGCTACGTGCCGCTGCAGCTAGTGGTTCATTTAGGAGATTGTTTGCGGTTTGAAGACACGCCTTGGATCTCCAGCTCAAGCCGGAAACCCAGTTTTCCCTTGCTTCGCGGGGGAGCGGGTCTTTACTCCGACCCCTTCACCGCAAAATCCCATGGCACGAATTTGTTATGTCACCGGCAGGAAGCCCGTCAAAGGCAACATCGTCAACCGCAGGGGCCAGAGCAAAAAGAGCGGCGGCATCGGCACGCACGTGACGAGCATCACGCGCCGCCAGTTCCGGCCCAATCTCCAGCGCATCCGGATCAAGCTGCCCAACGGCGGCACCAAGCGCGTGTGGGTTTCGGTCAAGGCCATCAAGGCCGGCCTCGTCCAGAAGGCCTGAGGATCACCCCCTGTCTCCTTTCCCAACCCGCAGCCATCCGCTGCGGGTTTTTTGTTTGGCGAACCTAAGGCAAAGGCGCAGAGACCCAGCTGTCTTAACGCGAAGGCGCGTAGGCCGCAAGGGGGTGAAGTTTGTGAACCACGAATGGACACTGATGGTCACGAATATTCCCAACTTCCAACAGGGTTTCTAAAATGATATGCGAACAATCCGTGGCATAAACACTGTTCGGCAAATCAGACGCGATGCTTCTCGGGCACATTATAGACGCGATTTTCTTCCTTGGGGGAGGCGTAAGCTGCGCCCTCATGGCTTGCGGTAAGATAGGGGTGCATAAGGATCCCGAGGAAAAAGAGAAGTGGCTAAAGAAGTATGGTGGCTTCATGGCCTTTCTTAGCCTCTTGCTTCTCGGCCAGGGTGTCTACCATGTGATAAGAATGTTCGTATGATCTCGAAGAAAGTGCCGAACCAGATATCTGAGGTGAACGGGCGGTCGGGGAAGTGAGCTTCCTGCGGGTTTTCTCTCCGCGGGGGATGGCCTCTGCCCCTGTGTTTGAGCCGCCTTGGGGCTTGGCGGCTCAAAAATGAGCAACCGCCCTTCGTGTTCTTCGTGGTGAAGATTCATCCACGGCCTCACGCAAAGGCCACGAAGGATTCGAAGGATTGATTGCTTCCTCGCGTCCTTTGCGAACTTTGCGTGAGGAAAGATACCTCCGAATCTTAGCATCAGGACTCCGTGCCTCACCCGGCTTGGCTCTGTGCCCTCTGTGGCGAAAACCGACCTACGGCTTCGGGTTCTTGGGAATGTACTGAATGATGCCCGGTGCGATGGTGAAGTTGTCGTTCTTCAGCAGCCGGATCATCTCCGCCCCCGCCATCAGCACCGGCCCGTAGCCGTGCTGCGCATAGGCGCTCCGCGGCCGGTGATAATAATACGTGGGGTCGAACGCCATGCCCGTGCCGACACAGGTGTCCTCGACCTGCCCCCTGGCGTTGACCTTGGTGGCAACGGCGTTCCAGCCGAGTTGCGCCGCCGGACCGAAGGCCACGGGGCTGATCCAGCCGCGATTGATCGCGCGGGCCATGCTGAAGACATACATCGCCGAGGCGGAGGTCTCGAGATACGAATCCGGGCGGTCGAGCAATTGATGCCAGAGTCCGATGTCCGCCTGGCAGGCAGCCAGGCCCTTGAGATGGGCCCGGAGAAGATCGATCACCTCCGTGCGGTGCGGATGATCCTCCGGCAGCACCTCCAGCAGTTCAACCATGGCCATGGCGGCCCAGCCGTTGGCGCGAGCCCAGTAAAACTCCGGATGATCGGGCGTGTTGGAGGACCAGCCGTGCATATAGAGTCCCTTTTGCCGGTTGAACATCCGGGCAGAGAATTGCAGCACCTGCCGGACGGCATCGTCATAATAAGCGGCTTCGCCGGTGAGCTTTCCCATCTGGGCCAGCGCGGGGATGCTCATGTACATGTCGTCCAGCCACAGCGTCTCCGGCTGCGGGTTGGTGCGGGCCAGCGTGCCGTCCGCCAGACGGAACTGTTTGTGGCTGATGTGCTCGATGTAGGTGTTGATCACGGGCAGCAGGTCGGGGCCGACGCCGGCCCGGCGCGCCTTGATCATCGCCGCGCACATGGCGCCGGCGTCATCAAGCGTGTGCGGGGCGATCATCGAGCGTAGCGTCCAGCGTTCCATCGGATTGGGATTGGCGTTATACTGCATCCGGAAGTAAGGCAGCCGGTCGGCGATGAACTGGAAACGCCGCGCCGTGAAATCCGTGAAGCGCGCGTCGCCGGTGACCTCACCGGCCAGCAACATGCCGGCATACGTCACGCCGTTCTCATAGCTGATCAACAGAAAGGCGTTGTTCTCGCCCCGATCGAGTCCGGCATCGGGATCGGGTTTGCTGAAATCGGTGATTTCCTCCCGGGTCTTGCGGTTGATGACACGTGCTGGACTGGCAACCTCGAGGTAGGCGCGGACCCGCGACATCACCGCGGTGATCTCTTCGACCGTGGGCGTGCGATATGGGATGGGATAATCGGGCGGCGTCATGCTGCCGCTGAAAATGGCCGGCCCGGAGGCGGGCGGGGGCGGGCGGGCCGAACCGTCCTGGGCCCGGACGGATGGGCCGAGCAACAGGCCGATGGTGGCAAGACCGGCCCGCAATGCCGGGACGCGCGTGGAGGAAGAAGAGAACGCTGTGGTAGTCGGATTCATCAGGGCAATAAGTGGCGGGGAAGTGGCGACCAAAATACCGGCTCGCCGCCAATCGTCAAAGATGAGTTGGGGTTGACTGTAAAGCCCGGCGTTGGACGTCATTCCTCTCAGCTGGAATCATGCAGTTGTAGGAGCGAGCTTGCTCGCGATTGCAGAGTGGAAAATCGCCTGCAAGCAGGCTCCTACAGGACCGGTTCCCCACGGCGTTCTGCTGTCCAGCAGAATGCCGGCCGACAGAACGCGCCTCGCGATGACTGGCAAACTGTCCGACTGCAAAAGATCGATTCGGATTCGCTCTCCCACTGATCGCAAATATCATGACCGCCAACATGCCCCTCCTTCGCCTTCATCGCCTTCCCCTACCAGGTCTCCTCACGGTGGCCGGACTGTTCCTGACGCCGGGTCTGGTGAGCCTGCACGTCCTCGCCGCGGACCCGAACCAACCGGCCGCCGCCGCCACCGAACCGCCGACGGAGTGGATCGATCCCGACACCGGCCACCGGGTGATCCGGCTTTCGCGCGAGCAGGGCACGGCCAGTCTTTATTTTCACCAGAACGCCTATACGGCCGACGGCAAGAAGCTGGTCGTGACGACCCGGGACCGGGGAATCTCCACGATCAACCTTGAGACCCGCGAGATCGAACGGGTCGTCGAAGGACCGGTGAACGTACTCGTCACCGGGCGGAAAATTGGGGACATCTACTACACGAAGCGGATCTCGCGGGAGGTCACCAAGGCGGATGGCACCAAGGAGACCGTGAACGAGGCGGTCGTCTGTGCGGTCGATGCGAGCACCAAGAAGACGCGGGAGATCGCGAAGCTGCCGCCCGGCCGGTTCGTGGCTTCGCTCAACGCGGATGAGACGCTGCTGCTCGGTTCGTACGTCGTGGGCGGCAATCCGCGGCTCGTCGTCACCGGCTTCCGGAATTCCGGTCCGGGTGGCCGGCTGTCGGACGTCGATCCCCGCTTCCAGCAGGCCAATTATGAAGCCCTGGGTTCCGATGGAAACCCGCTGGTCTACGCGGAGGCCAAGGAGGTGCGGCTGCACGAGGCACTCGCGGGGATCCGCGCGGGGCCGCCGCATGTGATCTTCACCCTCAACACGCAGACCGGCGAGTTGAAGGATGTCTACCAGGAGCGCGAGTGGCTCAACCACCTGCAGTTTTCCCCCTCCGATCCCAACCTCATCATGTTTTGCCACGAAGGTCCCTGGCATGAGGTGGACCGCATCTGGACGATCCGTACCGACGGGACCGGTCTGACGAAGATCCACACGCGCATCATGAACATGGAGATCGCCGGGCATGAATTTTTCAGCGCCGACGGCCATACCATCTGGTACGATCTGCAGACGCCGCGCGGTGAGGACTTCTGGGTCGCCGGCTGCGAAATCGCGACCGGCCGGCAGACCTGGTATCATCTGCAGCGCGACGAGTGGTCGGTGCACTTCAACGTGTCACCCGACGGCAAGCTTTTCGCCGGCGACGGGGGAGACCATGAAATGGTGGCCCACGCCGAGAATGGAAAATGGATTTACCTCTTCCGTCCGGAACGGATTCCGGACGTCGCCGGTATCAAGAACCCAAGTTCCGCCGACCTGATCGATCCCGGGTTTTTCAGGGCGGAACGGCTGGTGAACATGTCCCGGCACGACTACCGGCTCGAACCCAACGTGACCTTCTCCCCCGACATGAAATGGATCATCTTCCGCTCCAATATGCACGGGGCGGTGCAGGTCTACGCGGTCGAGATTGCGAAGGAGCAGTGAGGCAGGCGATGGGTGGACCGATCTCCACCGATCGCGGCGGTCCGGCTACAGGAACAGCCAGCCGCCGGCGACGAGGATCGGCAGCAGGAACGGCAGGCTGTATTTGAAGACATAGCCGAAAAATGTCGGCACCTTCACCCCCGCCTGCTCGGCGATGGACTTCACCATGAAGTTGGGCCCGTTGCCGATATAGGTCATCGCGCCGAAGAACACCGAGCCCAGGCTGATGGCGATGATGAACCTCCGCGCGTGGGCACTGGCGATCATCTGCTTCACACCGGCGTCGGCGGCGACCTCCCCCCGTTCGTTTGCCGGCAGCGACGTCTTGTCGACCGAGGTGGCCTCGGCGAGCTGCAGAAAGTTCAGGTAGGTCGGCGCGTTGTCGAGCACGGACGACAGGCTGCCGGACGCAAAGTAATATTGCGCGGGCCTGTTGAAACCGAACTCCCGGCCGTGCTGATCGAGGTAGCCCAGCGCCGGCATCATGGTCATGAAGATGCCGATGAACAGGAGCGCCACCTCCTTGATCGGTCCGAAGGTAAAATGATTCTCATCGTGGACGATCTTTGGGGTCAGTTGGTAGGAGGCCGCCGCCGCGCCGAGCATGACCAGTTCGCGCAGAAAAAAGGTCTCGGGCAGGAACACCGCGCCGATGACCACCAGCAGGAACAGGACGTTGACGCCACCCTCCAAGCGCCACGTGTCGTGCTCCTTGATCTGCGCCTGGATGGCACGCGGGGCATGCTGGAAACTGCGACGGTCGAACGCATAGAACACCGCGAGAATCGCCCCGATCGTGAGCAACCACTCAATGACGACGTGGTCGAGCAGCCAGAAGAACGGCACGCCGCGCAGGTAGCCCAGGAACAGCGGCGGATCGCCGATGGGCGTGAGCGCGCCGCCGCAGTTGGAAACGATGAAAATGAAGAAGACGATGTGAAACGCGCTGATGCGGATTTTGTTCATCCGGATCCACGGCCGGATGAGCACCATCGAGGCCCCGGTGGTGCCGATGACGTTGGCCGCGACCGCGCCAAGGGCGAGAAACACCACGTTGTCCCGCGGCGTGGCCTCCCCCTTCACCTTGAGGTGGATGCCGCCGGCCACGACAAACAGCGAGCCGATCAGACAGATGAACGAGAAATATTCGTGCAGCATGCGCGCCACGATCGCGCCGCCGGACAATTTCCATAGATAGAATCCCACGACCAGCAGCCCGAGGCCGATGGCTGCGTACGGGTAGCAATGCTCCCACAGATGCTTCACTTTCGGCGGCGTGAGCGGCATGACCGCGATCAGCGCCAGCAGCAGGCCGAAGGGCACGATGAGGGCGGGCGAAATCGCCGCGGCGACAGCGGCAAACGGTGGCAACACATCCATGCAGACGCCGATGCAATCCGAATGCCAATTCAGGTCAATGTCCCTGAAAACCCGTTTGCAGATCAGCGCGCGCCGCGGATGGCCTTGGAAAGGAAGCCGGGCAGTGCGGTGGATGCGGCCAGCAGCGCCATACCCAGATAGATCCAAGGCATCGACACTTTTTCCGCAATCAGGCCTGTCAGGATGGAGGAGAGGGCCGTCCCTCCCACCACGCACATCTGGACGATACTGAAAACGCGGCCTTGAAATTCCGGTGGTGCGCAGCGCTGGATCAGCGTGGCTCTCGAAACCGTGATCATGGGGATGAAGAAGGAATGGATGAAAATCGTGAGGACGGTCGCCCAGAACGTGCGCGCGAAAAACAAGGGCAGATAGGTCAAGCCATCGAGGACGACTCCGATCAGGAGAATCTTGCCGAGCGGAGCTTTCTTTCCGAACACCGCCATCAGCGGGGCGCCGATGAAAATCCCTCCGGCCAGGGCGGCCTGCACCCAGGCGTAGTGCGCGGCGTCAAGCTTGAGAACCTCTTTCACATAGATCGGGATGCCCACGATGGCCGGGCCCATCAGGATCAGGTTGTCCAATGCGGTGACGATCACGATGATTCGCATCAGCGGATCGGTCGCGACATAACGCACCCCGCCCAGCATCTCCCGCCACGGCTTCGCCGGAGGCGGTCTGCCCGGAGGCGGACGGGCCAGGTGGATCCCCGCGATGGCGAGCATCGAGATGAGAAATGTGAAGGCATCGAAGGTGAAGAGATGCCTCAACCCGACCCAGGGCAGGAGCAGGGCTGCCAGCGCCGGTCCCAGCAGGACGGCCAGCTGCCAGGAGGTCTGAATCAGGGCGTTGGCGTGGGGCAGGTCTTCAGAAGACGCCAGATCCGGCAGGAGGGCATCCCGGGCGGGATAGAAGACGGCAGAAAACGATTCGATCAAAAAGGTGAGCAGGGCCAGCACCAGAATGCTGATGGCATCCAGCGCATAGAGCACGGGGATGCAGGCCACGAGCAGGAGCCGCACGGCGTCCGAGGAAATCATGATGGATTTCCTGGAAAAGCGGTCCGAGATGGCCCCGCCGGGCAGGGCAAACAACAAATAGGGGAAAAACGCTGCGCTCGCGATGAGGCCGGTGAGGGACTTGGATCCGGTCAGGTCGAGACAGAGCCAGAGCAGTCCGATTTGATAAATGCTGTCCCCCGCCTGGGAGATGACCTGGCCCCAGAAAACGAGCGCGATGTTCCGGTTGACGAAGAGCTTTTTGACGATCCACGCCATGGCAGAGCCCGGTCTTGGGAATCCTGTTACCTGCCAGCAGTCAGAAGGTGTGAATAAACAACCCCGAACGCAGCTTGGGCTCAAACCAGGTGCTCTTGGGCGGCATGATCTGGCCGGCGTCGGCGATGTCCATGAGCTGCGCGACCGTCACGGGAAACAGGGAGAATGCCACGCCGCCGCGGGCATTGACACGTTTCACCAGTTCATCCGTTCCGCGGATCCCGCCGACGAAGTCGACGCGCTTGCTGGTACGGGGATCATCCACGCCCAGGATGGGCGCGAGCAGCCTGTTCTGCAGCACGCTCACGTCGAGCCGCGCCACCGGATCCGCCCGCGGATCGGCCGGACAGCGCAGCCCATACCACCTGCCGCCGAGATACATACTGACGCGGCCGGTGCCGGCGGGCGCCGGCGGGGTGTTCTCCTCGAGGCCAAACACCGTGCGCACCTTTTCCAGAAACGCCGCGGGCGCGTGGCCATGGAGGTCGGGGACGAGGCGGTTGTAGGGCAGAATCTTCAGCTCGCCTGCCGGAAAGATGACGCAGAGGAACCAGTTGTAGTCCTCGATGCCCGTGTGCTGTGGGTTGCGCGCGCGGCGCAGGCGGGCGACGCGGGTCGCGCTCGCGGCGCGGTGGTGGCCGTCGGCAATGTAGAGCTGCGGCACGCGACCGAACGCCTGCACCCACTCCACGCCACCCGCGATGCGCCACGCTGTATGGCGGATGCCGTCGGGCGCGGTGAAATCATGCAGCGGCTGCTCTTTCACCTTCGCCTCGACGAGCGCTGTCACGACCGGCTCGTCGCGATAGGTAAGAAAGATGGGGCCGGTGTTGGCGCCCAGCGCGTCGATGAGCCGGGTGCGGTCGTCCTCTTTGTCCCGGCGTGTTTTCTCATGCTTCTTGATAAGCCCGGCGTCGTAATCCTCCACATGGCAGACGGCCACGAGTCCCCGCTGGCGGTGTGCGCCCATCTGCTGCTGGTAGACGTAGAGACACGGCCCGGCTTCGCGCACGAGCACGCCCTCGCGCTGGAGGCGGAGGAAATTTTCGCGCGCCTTCGCGTAGACGGCGTCGCTGTAAGGATCGGTGGCGGGCGGCAGGTCGATCTCGGCGCGGTCGACGTGCAGCAGGCTGCGCGGCCGGCCGGCAGCCAGCGTGGCGGCCTCGGTGGCGTCGACCACGTCATAGGGTACGCAGGCCACTTCCGCGGCGTGTTGAGCGACGGGTACCAGTCCCTGAAAGGCGCGGATACGCATGGTGGGCCTCACTCAGACTGCGCTGTCAATCAGCGTCAAGCCGGCTGACAGAGCATAAGTCTTATAGGACCAATAGGACCTATGTTCCCCAACACAAAAGCCCGCCGGGATCGGCGGGCTTTGCAGCAAGGGCGAGGGCAGTCTTACTTCTTGGCCGTTTTCGTGCCGCGCTTGAACTTCGTGGTGAACTTCTCGACGCGTCCGGCCGTGTCGACCAGACGTTTCTCGCCGGTGTAGGCGGGATGCGAATCCATGGTCACGTCGCGCAGGATGATGTAGTATTCGACCCCGTCGATGGTCTCCTTGCGGCTCGACTTGATCGTCGATTTCGTGAGGAACCGCTTGCCGGTCGCAACGTCGAGGAAGCAGACATTGTTGAGCGCAGGATGGCCTTCAGGTTTCACGGTGGAAAAAGTCAAGGGGTTGCTCAACCTTGGCGCGCCTTGTAGCGAGGGTCGGTCTTGTTGATCACGTAGACCTTGCCATGGCGGCGGACCACCTGGCAGTCCGGGTGGCGCTTCTTGGCTGATTTGAGGGACGAAACGACTTTCATAAAGGGCGATTAGGTGATGGACCGCTTCCGGCACTGTCAAACCAATTGTCCCGGAGGCTGCGCGCCGATGCTGAACGCTTAACACGGGGAAGGACCCCCGCGAACTCGGCCACGAAACCCCTCGTTCTTCGAGTCTGCCTCCTCGAATCATCCACCCCACCCCCATGAGCGAACTCCCGACTGTTTCTATCACCGCAAGGACCGGCGGCTCCACGACTTGATACGATCGAAGTCACGCCGCTGCGCGCCGGCCTTTGCCTTGAATCCCCTTGCCGGTGCCGTCGGAGCCAGCAACATCGGGCTTGCCCGATCCCCGGTGCCATTCTCCACCACGATCCCGCCGATCTTCGCCTGCGGCGCGCCCTCCACCAGCCACCCCGATGAAAACTCCCTTGCTCGCCCTCCTTACCTTGATCGCCGCCTTGATCGTTCCGGTGAGCGCCGTCGAATCCGGCGCGGTTGACCAGCGCGTCGATGCGATCATCAGCCGGATGACGCTCGAACAGAAGATCGACCTGATAGGCGGGGTCGACGACTTCTTCGTCCGTGGCTACGACTCGATCGGCTGGCCGCGGCTGAAGATGGCCGATGGACCGATGGGGGTGCGCAATTTCGGGCCGTCCACCGCCTACCCGGCGGGCATCGGGCTGGCGGCCACCTGGGATTCCGAGATGGCCCGGCAGATCGGCGCCGGCCTCGGCCGCGACGCCCGCGCGAAGGGCGTGCATTTCCTGCTCGGACCCGGCGTCAATCTTTACCGCGCTCCGCTCAACGGCCGGAATTTCGAGTACTTCGGCGAGGATCCCTGGCTCGGCGCGCGCATCGCCGTCGCGTACATCCAAGGGGTCCAGAGCCAAGGCGTCGCTGCCACAATCAAACACTACCTGGGCAACAACTCCGAGTACGACCGCAACAACGTGAATTCGAAAATCGACGAGCGCACGGCCCGCGAAATCTACCTGCCCATCTTCGAGGCCGCCGTGAAGGAAGCGAAAGTTGGGGCGATCATGGACTCGTACAATCTGGTCAATGGCGAGCACCTGACGCAAAACCACACTTTTAACACCGACATCGCGAAGACCGACTGGGGATTCCGCGGCATCATCATGTCGGACTGGGGCGCGACTCACGACGGCGTGGCGGCGGCCAATGCGGGCCTTGATCTCGAGATGCCCAGCGGCCGGTTTATGAACCGCGCGACGCTGCTGCCGGCCATTGCCTCGGGCCGGGTGACGGTGGCGACCATCGACGACAAGGTGCGCCGCATCGTGCGGACCGCGGTTGAGTTCGGATTCCTCGATCGCGAACAGACCGATTTCAGCCTTCCGCGCTACAGCGAGGAAAACCGCCTGGTCGCGCTCCGCGGCGCGGAGGAGTCCATGGTCCTGCTCAAGAACGAAGGCGGGTTGCTGCCCCTCGATCCGACCGGGATCAAGACGATCGCGGTGCTCGGCCCCAACGCGCACCCCGGCGTGCCAGTCGGTGGCGGCAGCGCCGCGGTGGAACCGTTCCGCACGATCAGTTTCCTCGAGGGCATCGGCGCCCGCGTGGCCGGGCGGGTCAAGGTGCTCTACGCGGGCGGCCTGCGGGCCGTCGACGACATCCTCGATCAAACTCGTTTCACGGTCGACGAGAAGGGCATGCAGCCCGGCCTGCGCGGCGAGTATTTCCACAACGCGAACTTCGCCGGTACGCCTCAGGTGCGCGTGGACCCCTGCGTGAACTTCCAGTGGGCCGGTTGGGGCCACCGCAGCCTGGCGCTGAAAACCGACGACGCGCTCTCGATCCGCTGGACCGGATATTTCACGCCGACCCAATCCGGCCTTCATTGCTGGTTCATCAACGCCGCGGGCCGCGACGCCTGCCGGTTGTTCCTCGACGGGCGGCTCGTCTATGAACGCCATCCCGCCGAGGACCAGGTGTCCGGAACGGTCGAGCTGCCGCTGCAGGCGGGTCGACCTTATGCGGTGAAGTTCGAGTTCGTGGTCGGGCCGGTCTGGTACGAGCAGCGGATCGGGTTGGGCGCGATTGCCGTGGAGGACCTCGTCACGCCGGAGGCGAAGAGTCTGGCGGCCGCGGCCGATGCCGCCGTCGTGTGCGTGGGATTTGACCAGAGCACCGAGCACGAAGGCGCCGACCGCACCTTCGCGCTGCCGGCGGGGCAGGATGAACTCGTGCAGGCGGTGCGCGCGGCCAACCCGCGCACGATCGTGGTGCTGACGGCGGGCGGCTCGGCCGACGTGACCAAGTGGATCGACCGCGTGCCCGCCTTCCTCCACGCCTGGTATGCCGGACAGGAGGGCGGCCGCGCGCTGGCGGGGATCCTGTTCGGCGATGTCAACCCCTCGGGGCACCTCCCGATCACGTTCGAACGCCGGTGGGAGGACAATCCCGTGCACGACAGCTACTATCCCAACGACGGCGGGACCAATGTCCGCTACCGCGAAGGTATCTTTGTCGGATACCGCGGCTACGAGCACAACGGGGTGAAACCGCTTTTCCCCTTCGGTCACGGCCTCAGCTACACGACCTTCGCCTTCACAAATCTGTCGCTGTCTCCGACCGCGACGAAACCGGGCGGGAACGTGACGGTGTCCTTCGACGTGACCAACACTGGCGCGCGGCCCGGCGCCGCGGTGGCGCAGGTTTATCTCGGCAATCCCACCGCACCCGTGCCGCGTCCGTTCAAGGAGTTGAAAGGCTCGGCCCGCCTGGTCCTGGCCCCGGGACAGTCAACGCGGGTTTCCCTCACGCTCGACCCGCGGGCGATGTCCTTCTTCGATGAGATCACGCACGCTTGGAAGCAATCCGAGGGGAGGTTCACCGTCGCGGTGGGCCACTCCTCGGCCGAGATCGATCTGACCGGTGAGTTCTCGGTCGCGAAGTAGCGCGTGTCGCCGGCGCGCCCTGCGCCAACCCGCGCCCGGCGGCGCGTCAATTGCCGCTCAAATCCTCCGGCTCGTCGGCCAGTAGTTTCCATTCGGGGCTCAAGCCACTCAGGATCGCGCGCCAGAGACCCTGCCCTTCGTTCTGCTCCAGCAGCTCGGTGCTCACCGGCGTGATCACCCACGTGTTGTGGCGCAACTCGTTTTCGAGCTGCCCCTTTGACCAGCCCGAATAACCGAGAAACGCCCGCAGGCGTACACCCTCCTCCCCTTGCAGCGCCTCGGCTTTGTCCACGTCGATGCCGAAGAAGAACCGGAAACTGGACTCCAGGGGTTCCGGCTGCCATGCGGCGAGAATGAGCTGCTCGGCCTGCACCGGACCGCCCTGGTAAACCGGCACGCCCGCCAGCGGACTCGCCGCAAACTGCGCGTTGAGGTCGCCCAGTTGCTTGCCGAGCGGCCGGTTGAGCACTATGCCCATCGCGCCGTCGTCACCGTGCGACGAAAGCAGCACGACGGAGCGGCGAAAATTCGGATCGTGCATGGCCGGATGAGCCAGCAGCAGCGAGCCGGCCAGATTGAGGGTGGCCTTTTTGCGTTCGCGCATGGTCAGAAGGTCGCTGGAAGGGCGCGGCCGTCAATGCTCCCGTCAAAAAAAGTTTGGGCAGGCGCAAGCATGGGGGACTAGAGCTTCATCACCTTGACCCCGGCTTCATCGAGAATCTGGGCCACCAGCGGGTCGTTGCTGTAATCCTCGTGGTATTTGATCTCCGCGATGCCGGCGGCGGCCAGAATCTTTGCGCAGTTGACGCAGGGATAGTGCGTCACGTAGGCCACGCAACCCTCGACACTGCTGCCGCGGCGGGCGGCGTCGGAGACGGCGTTCTGCTCGGCGTGGACGGTGGCCTGCTCGTGGCCGTCACGCACGTGCGAGGTGTGCGGCGAGCCGGGCAGGTAACCGTTGTAACCGGCGGCGACAATGCGGTTCTTGCGGTCACCGCCGGTCACCACCACGCAGCCGACATGCAGCCGCTCGCAATTGGAACGCGAGGCGATCAGCACCGCCGTGGCCATGAAATACTCGTCCCAAGAAGGACGGTGCGGAAAGGCCTGCGCAGCCTGCATCACGAGGTCGATGGGATCGGGTGCGGAACTCATGCCCGGGAGATAAGCGCCGGTTGGGCGCCAAGACGAGCCGGATGTGCAGCCACCGGCGACGTGCTCGACGCCACCGGCGCCACCCTGCCGGAGTATTTGCCGGCCGACAGCCGGGCCGTGCTCAAGGCCCACGGCAACATGAGCAGCCCCTCCGTGCTTTTCGTTCTCAAGGAGCATCTTCGGACTCATCCGGCTCCGGCGAACGACCTGCGGCTCGCGAGTTTTGGCGCCGGTTTCAGCGCCCACGCCTGCCGGCTGACTGACTGCGGATCGGCCTGAAATCCTTCGCGCCACCAGGTCCGCCTCGGAAAACCATGCTTGCCACTCTGGAAAACGGTCGTCTTTAGTGGCTGGCTTTTTCAATCCTGCGCACCATGAAAAAATCCCCCCCGCCCGCCGCCAAGCCCCCGATGCCAATCGGTCCGGAAATCAAGGGCGCCGATGCCGTCGTCGAGTGTCTCGTCCGGGAGGGCGTCGAGGTGATCTTTGCCTATCCGGGCGGCAGTTCGCTGGAATTGCATCAATCGCTCGCCCGTTCCGGCAAGCTTCGCGTGATCCTGCCGCGTCACGAGCAGGGTGGCGGATTTGCGGCCGAGGGCTACGCGCGCGCCACCGGCAGGGTCGGCGTGTGCATGGCCACCAGCGGCCCCGGCGCCACCAACCTGGTTTCGGCGATCGCCGACGCCTACATGGATTCGATCCCGCTGGTGGCGATCACCGGCCAAGTTTATTCGAAGTACATCGGCAAGATGGCGTTTCAGGAAACCGACATCTACGGCCTGACGCTGCCAATCGTGAAACACAGCTACCTCGTCCTCGATGTCCACGACCTGCCGCGCATCTTCAAGGAGGCCTTCCACCTCGCAAAGAGCGGCCGGCCCGGCCCCGTGCTGATCGACATTCCCAAGGACGTGCAACAGGCGAAGTTCACGCCGGTCTATCCGTCCGGGGTCGAGTTTCGGAGCACCTATGCCACCGCCACCACCCATGCCGACGACGAGCAGCTCAGGCAGATCATCCAGATGATTGGCGAGGCGAAACGGCCCATGCTCTATGTAGGCGGCGGCATCATCTCGGCGGGCGCGCACCAGGAACTGCTCTCGTTTGCCGAACGCACCAACATTCCCGTCGCCACCACACTCATGGGCGTGGGCGCCTTCCCCGAGACGCACCGCCTGTCGATGAAGTGGTTCGGCATGCACGGCTCGGCCTATGGCAACTGGGCCGTGGACCAGAGCGACCTGCTGCTGGTCCTCGGTGCCCGTTTCGACGACCGCATCACGGGGGACGTCCACAAGTTCGCCGCGCACGCGAAGATCGTCCATATCGACATCGACGCCTCGGAGCACAACAAAAACAAACGCGTCAATTACACGATCTGCTCCGACCTCAAGCATGCGATCGGCCGCATGAACGAGTTGATGGTCGCGCAGAAGTTCGCCGCTCCCGACACCAAGGTTTGGCACGGCCAGATCTCCGAGTGGAGACGCGACAATCCCTTCCGGTACGAAACCAGTCCGCACATCCAGCCGCAGGAGGCCGTGCGGACGCTCTTCGAGCTCACCCGGGGCGAAGCCATCATCACCACCGGCGTGGGCCAGCACCAGATGTGGGCCGCGCAGCACTACAATTTCGCCGAGCCGCGCCGCTTCATCAGTTCGCTCGGGCTCGGGGCGATGGGTTTCGGCTATCCCGCTGCAGTCGGCGCCAAGGTAGCCTGCCCGGACCGGCAGGTGATCGACATCGACGGCGACGGCTCCTTTCTCATGAACGTGCAGGAACTCGCCACCGCCAGGATCGAGAAGATCGCGGCCAAGGCGATGATCCTGAACAACCAGCATCTCGGCATGGTCGTGCAGTGGGAGGACCGTTTCTACGACTCGGTGCGTGGCAACACCATCCTCGGCGACGTCAACAACATCGGCAGTCCTGACAATCCCGCCGCGCTTTATCCCGACTTTGTGAAGATTGCAGAAGGCTTCGGCGTGAAAGGGCGCCGCGTGATCAAGAAAAATCAGCTGCGCCAGGCGATCCAGGAGATGCTCGATCATGACGGTCCCTACGTGCTCGACGTCGTCGTGCCATACACCGAGCATGTGCTGCCGATGATCCCGGCCGGCCGGTCAGTAAAGGAAATGATCCTCAAGTAAGCGCTGGGGAGAATCTGCCTCACCGGACAGGTTTTCCCGGCTGCCACCGTCTCCGACCGGCCGTCGCCCGGGCATGACGTGATCGACCAGAAACTTGGCAATACCAGCCTCACCGCCAGCCACTTACCGCCTCCTCTTTTCCCGCCGTCCACCACCCGGTCGATGGCGGCCTCTCCCGCCTCCCTCCCTTTCCCCGCCACCGTCCGCTGGCTATTAATGAACAAAATTCATTCTGAATCGGTGCTTGGCATTTTACGTGCTTCTTCCGCTCCAACTGCCGTTCAGCTTTGCTTTTGACCGGACAGCAGAACTCACACAAATCTCAACCCTGTTTCTCCTCACCAACAGAAAAAGGACATACCGACATGACACCGAAGGAAGTAATCAAACTCGCCAAGGACAAAGCAGTCAAAATCGTCGACCTCAAGCTCTGCGATATTCACGGCACATGGCAGCATTTCGCCATTCCCGTGAACGAGCTAACCGAGAAGGTCTTCGAGGAAGGCTTGGGTTTCGACGGCTCCTCGATCCGCGGCTGGAGGGTCATCAACGCGTCGGACATGCTCATCATCCCCGACGCCACGACGGCCTTCATCGATCCCTTTGCGGCCAACACCACGCTCAGCCTCTTGTGCGACGTCATCGATCCGATCACACGCGAAGTCTACGACCGCGACCCGCGCGGCATCGCCAAGAAGGCCGAGACTTTTCTGAAGAGCACCGGCGTCGCCGATACGGCCTACTTCGGGCCCGAGGCGGAATTCTTCATCTTCGACAGCGTCCGTTATGACACAACTCCCAACACCTCCTTCTACTATGTCGACTCCATCGAAGGCATCTGGAATCGCGGCAAGGAGAAGGAAGCGGACGGCTCCGCCAATCTCGGCTACAAGATCCGCCACAAGGAGGGCTATTTCCCTGTCGCGCCTGCCGACAAGCTTGTCGATATCCGCAATGAGATGATCCTCACGATGATCAACCTCGGCATCCAGATCGAGAAAGAGCACCACGAGGTCGCCACCGCGGGCCAGGCCGAGATCGACATCGTATTCGACACGCTCCTCCGGACGTCGGACAAGATGAGTGTTTACAAGTACGTGTGCAAGAATGTGGCCTACAAACACGGCAAGGTCGTCACGTTCATGCCCAAGCCCCTCTTCGGCGACAACGGTTCCGGCATGCACACCCACCAATCGTTGTGGAAGGACGGCAAGCCACTCTTTGCCGGCAACGGCTACGCCGGCTTGAGCGATCTGGCGCTCTACTACATTGGAGGCCTCCTGAAGCATGCGCCCGCCCTTTGCGCCATCTGCAGCCCGACGAACAACTCCTACAAACGCCTCGTGCCCGGCTTCGAAGCCCCGGTCAACCTCGCCTACTCCGCGCGGAACCGCTCGGCGGCCGTTCGCATCCCGACCTACAGTCCGAGTCCGAAGGCGAAGCGCGCCGAGTATCGCCCGCCCGACCCGGCGGCGAATCCCTACCTCGCCAACGCGGCGATGATGATGGCCGGCCTCGATGGGATCCAGAAGAAGATCAAGCCCGGCGAGCCGCTGGACAAGAACCTCTACGATCTTGCGCCCGAGGAGCTCGCCAAGGTGCCGCAGGTGCCTGACTCGCTGAAGGGCGCGCTCGATGCGCTTGAGGCCGACCACGCCTTCCTCCTCAAGGGCGACGTCTTTACGAAGGACTTCCTCGACAATTATATCGAGATGAAGCGCGGCGAATACGACGCCGTGCGTCTGCGTCCACATCCGTACGAGTTCTACCTCTACTTCGACGTCTGATCGAAGCTTGGGATTTCGGGGAGCGGGCCCGGGTCGCCCCTCTGTTCACGACCGGCTGCCACCAGGCAGCCGGTTTTGTTTTCCCCCGGCGCTCGTCGCAGTCTCAGCCTTGCTCCGAAGTTCTAGTCAGCCTTCAAATTGCTCTGCTGAACCCGTTTCACGTCCGTCCACTTCGCCCGGAAGAGCTCGTCCAGCGCCGCCAGCACCTCCGGCCGGAGGCGCTTCACCAACTCCTCCACCGGCGGCAGTTCATCCTTTATTTCGTCCGCGGAGGCCGGGCCCCCGGCCGGCAGTGACTCTTCATTCTCCTCGCTGGCGCGTTGCTCGATCGGCAAAGCCGTCTCCGCGTCTTCCTCCCCGCCACCTCCGTCTTCGACCTTGGCCCCTGGACTTTCGACTCTCCCGGTGAGTCGCGCGTCGAGTTCACCGATCAGGTCTTTTTTTTTTCGCTGTTGCCGGCGCCGGCCTCGAGGGCCTGCCCTGAACTCGCTTGCGGTGAGCCGGCCGAAGCGGCCTGCCCGGCCAGCGCGGCGAGTTCCTTGATGAGGCTGTCGAGCGCCCGGGCGCGGCTGGCCTCCACGGCCTTCAGCAGCGTCACTTCGAAATTGATCTTCTCGGTCAGGCCGTGCTTCACGGCCAGCTCGCCCTCGCGCAATCCGTCGAGCAACCGGGTGAGCTGCTCCGTCGTCATCGGCGTGCCGCCGAGGGAATCGCTTTGCCCGCCTTTGTCGATGGCATCGAGCAGCGCCGTGCGCACCTGCGCCTGCAGGTCCACCAGCAGCCGGAACAGATCGCGGCCGTTCCCGTCGCATTCGTCGACCAGCGCGACGATCTTCTTGTGGTCACCCGCCGCGAGCGCCCCGGCCAGCTCGGCGATTTTCTCCGCCGCGACGAGTCCGTAGACGTCGAGCACATCGGCCTCGCTGATCTCCGTGCCGCAGAAGGAAATCATCTGGTCAAAGATCGACTGTGCGTCGCGCATGCCACCGTCGGCCATGCGGGCGATGCTGGTCAGCGCCGCGTCGCTCACCTTGATCTTCTCCGCCGCGGCGATCCGCCTGAGCCGCTCGACCATGAGCTCGACGGAAAGCGGCTTCAGGTCGAACCGCTGGCAGCGCGAGATGATCGTCGGCAGCACCTTCTGGACGTCGGTCGTGGCGAAGACGAACTTCACGTGCGCGGGCGGCTCCTCGAGCGTCTTGAGCAGCGCGTTGAACGCCGCGGCCGAGAGCATGTGCACCTCGTCGATGATGTAGACCTTGAACCGGCCCTGCGCCGGCGCGTAGCGCACCGTTTCCCGCAGCTCGCGCACCTGCTCGACGCCGTTGTTGGAGGCGCCGTCGATCTCGATGACGTCCAGGCACGAACCCTCGGCGATGGCCAGACAGATCGGGTCGGCGGGATCGAAATCGGCCTTGGGTCCGCCGGTGCAGTTGAGCGCCTTGGCGAAAATGCGGGCGGTGGACGTCTTGCCCGTGCCGCGCGGCCCCACGAACAGATAGGCGTGGGCGATGCGGTTGCGCGTGATGGCGTTCTTCAGCGTCCGCACCACGTGCTCCTGCCCGACGATTTCATCGAACGTCTGCGGCCGCCACCTGCGCGCAAGCACTTGGTAGTTTGTGGACACGTAGCGTTAGTCCAAGTCGGAACGGTCGCGGTGCAACCCAAAAACTCCAACCCCCAACCCGAAACTCAACAAAGCGGCCAGGCACCCCACGGCACTGGCAGAACGTCGCTACCGTTGCTACCTTCCGGTCCTGGCGGAGTTCACGCGCCTGTCCATGCATGGGACCTGGCCAACGCGCACGGTGCGCCGCCAGCAAGCAACTGCAACACCTATTTTCCTTTTGCGCTTCAGTCCCACCGCATTGCCCCATAAGGTGGCCCGATCAATCCAGGATGGAAGGGATTGATAGCTAACCATGGTAACACGCGATGTGAAGGAACTTGAGCGCATTGCCCGCACGATCCGCGCGGACATCGTGCAGATGATCGGCGTGGGGCAAAAGGGGCACCTGGGTGGCTCCTGCTCGATCGCCGACGTCGTGACCGCCCTGTATTTTTCCAAAATGCGCCATCATCCCGCCAATCCCGCCTGGCCGGAGCGTGACCGTTTTCTGCTTAGCAAGGGCCATGCCGCCTTGGTCCAGTACGCCGCCCTGGCCGAGTGCGGTTATTTCCCCAAGGAGGAACTGAAAAACGCCAAACGCTGCGGATCCATGCTGCAGGGCCATCCCGACCTGACGAGCACGCCCGGGGTCGAGGCCAACACGGGCTCCCTGGGTCAGGGCCTCTCCATTGCCTGCGGCATCGCCGCCGGCCTGAGAATCGACGGGCTGACGAGCCGGGTTTATTGTGTGGTTGGCGACGGCGAACTGGCCGAGGGCCAGATCTGGGAGGCCTCCATGGCGGCGGCGGCCTTCAAGCTGGATAATCTGGTGGCCATTTTGGACCGCAACAAGCTCCAGGCGACGGGGCGGATTGTGGATCGCTTCGACACCAATCCCCTGCACGACAAATGGCGGGCTTTCGGATGGCACGTGGTGGAAGTCGACGGGCACGACATGGCCGCCATTCTGGAGACCCTGGATGAAGTGGACCAAGTTAAGGGCAAGCCCAAGATGATCATAGCGCATACGATCAAAGGGGCGGGAATCTCCTTCGCCGAAAACCGGGTCGAATTTCATAACAGCAGCCTGGATGCCGCACAGTATGCAGCGGCCTGCGCTCAGCTCGGGGCGAGACCTGTGCCCCAGGTGGAAAGGACGAACAACTGATGAAATTCCAGAATCCGCGCGAAGTATACGGCCGGACGCTGGTGGAAATGGGCCGGGAGAATCCGAAGATCGTGGTCCTGGATGCCGACCTGGGCAGGTCGACGATGACCTGTTATTTCGAACAGGCCTTCCCCGAGCGGTTTTTTGAGATGGGGATCGCCGAGGCCAACATGACTTCGTTCGCCGCCGGACTGTCGCTGACCGGCAAGATTCCATTCACCAATTCCTTTGCGGTTTTTGCCGCCGGGCGGGCCTATGACCAGATCCGCCAAGGCGTCTGCATCCCCGCGCTCAACGTCAGGATCGTCGGCTCCAGCGCCGGACTCTCCGACTTCGGCGATGGCTCCACCCACCAATCCGTCGAAGACGTGGCAATCATGCGGGCCATTCCCAACATGACGGTTTTGGTACCGGCCGATGGCAACGAGACCCGGACTATGACCCGGGCGATGGCCGATTATCGAGGACCGGTCTACCTGCGCATCACCCGCAACGACCTGCCAGACGTGATGCCCGAAGACGAACCCTTTGTGGCGGGCAAACCCCATCTGATTCGCCAAGGCAAGGACGTGGTGGCGTTCGCAAATGGCCAGATGGTCAGCGCAGCGCTGGCCGCGGCCGAGGCGCTGGCGGAGGAGGAAATCTCGCTTCGGGTTGTGAACGTAAGTTCCATGAAGCCGGTCGATGAGGCCGCCCTGGTGTCGCTGACCGAAGGGATGAAAGGCATTGTCACCGTCGAGGAGCATTCGCTGATCGGGGGCTTGGGCAGCCTGATCGCCGAGGTCATGAGGGGGCGGAACGTGCCTCAGAAATCGATCGGGATCGCGGATCGATTCGGGCAGTCCGCCCACAATTATGAGGATCTGCTTGAGGCGTACGGCCTGACGCCGGCCCATGTCGCCGCAGCCGTCCGCCAATTGGCGCGTTAATTACCCCCGGCACACAGGTCACCACAACCATTGGTCAGGAAGAGATATCATGAAAAAGAAGATCGGTTTCATCGGTTTGGGGATCATGGGCAAACCCATGGCGAAGAATCTGCTCAAAACGGGCTATGAACTGGTGGTCCACGACATCATGGCCGCGCCCGTTCAGGAACTGACCGCCGCCGGGGCCAAGGCGGGATCATCACCCAAAGATGTGGCGGCTCGAAGTGAAGTGATCATCACCATGCTGCCCAATTCCCCGGAAGTAAGAGAAGTCGTTTTGGGAAAGAATGGTGTCATCGAGGGCGTCAAGCCGGGTGCCATTGTGGTGGACATGAGTTCCATCGCTCCCCTGGCCAGCCAGGAGATCTCGGCCCGGCTCGCGGAGAAGGGCGCGCTGATGCTCGACGCGCCGGTCAGCGGCGGGGAACCCAAGGCCATTGACGGTACCCTGGCCATCATGGTTGGCGGACCCGAGCCGGCGTTTGACGAAGTCAGGGATATTCTGGAAAAAATGGGCGCATCGGTCACCTTGGTGGGCGGAATCGGCAGCGGAAATGTGACCAAGCTGGCCAATCAGATGATCGTAGCGCTCAACATCGCTGCCGTATCCGAAGCGATGGTCCTGGCCACAAAAGCCGGGGTGGACCCGGAGAAGGTTTATCAGGCCATTCGCGCCGGCCTGGCCGGCAGCACCGTGCTGGAGGCCAAGATGCCCAAGATCCTGGCCGGCGACTTCAAGCCGGGCTTCCGAATCGAACTCCACATCAAGGATCTGGGCAACGTCTTGGACACGGCTCACAATCTTGGCGTTCCGATCCCCTTAACCGGTCAGGTCATGGAAATCATGCAAGCGCTGAAAGTGGACGGCAAGGCGAAGAACGATCACAGCAGCATCGTGCAGTTCTATGAAAAGCTGGCCAAGGTGGAGGTGCGCCGCTGATCTCGATGATTAACGAGGAGAAAATAAAATGAAGGCATTGGTCAAATTTGCCAATACACCGGGCGCGGTTGAGATCCGCGACGTCCCCGTCCCGGAAATCGGCCGGGAGGACATCCTGCTGGAGACCAAGGCGGTCGGCGTCTGTGGTTTCGACCTCGAGATTTGGCAGCAGAAGATACCCTTCCCCATCACCGTGCCGGTCATCCAAGGCCACGAATTCTGCGGCGTCATCCGCAAAGTGGGCGCCGATGTCAGGGATTTCGCCGAGGGTGACCGGGTCGTCAGCGAAACCGCCGCGGTGATCTGCGGCAAGTGCCCACAGTGCCTGACGGGCCACTATCATCTCTGCGCCAAACGGAAGGGCTTTGGCTACGGCGTCGATGGTGCATTTACTGACTTCGTCAAGGTCCCTCGGCGCTGCCTGCACCGGATGCCGGACAACGTCTCGTTCGATCAAGCCTGCCTGACCGAACCGGCCTGCGTGACCTACCAGGCCGTAAACGTTTTATCCACGGTGATGCCCGGCACACCGGCCGTGGTCATCGGCCCGGGTCCGATCGGCCTTTTCGCCCTCCAGATGATCAAGGCAAACAGCGCCGGACCGATCATCGTCGTCGGCACCGGCAAGGACCTGCCACGCCTGCAGGTTGCCAGAGGCCTGGGTGCCAATGTGACGATCGACATCTCGAAAGAGGATGCCAGGCAAGCCATCATGGACCACACTCATGGTCAGGGCGCCCCGTTGGTGGTCGATGCCGCGGGCAATGAGCATTCGCTGCACCTGGCCGTGGACGTCGTCGCCCGCGAAGGCCAGATCACGAAGATTGGCTGGGGGCCGGGGCCGGTCAACTTCAGCCTCGATCCATTGCTCAGCAAGGCCGCCCGAATCCAAGGCTCGTTCAGCCATAATTGGCCGACTTGGGAGGCCGTGATCTCAATGATTGCCACCGGCGGGCTGAAGATGGATCCCATGATCAGCCATCGCATCGACATCGACCAGTGGCTGGAAACCTTCCAGGCGATTCATGATGGCAGGGGCGTCAAGGCGGTCATACTTTTCAACCGCGGTTGATGCGTTTCGATTCGGCTGGCGTTTCGAATGAGACGGCTCCGCGGTTAAGGAGCCTTCCCCTGGCATCAATCCTTGACCTGCTCCTCCAGCGGCGTGACCGGGTCCAGAATAAGCCAGCACACCGCGCCGGCCAGACAGACCGCCGCCGTCACGTAGAAGGTCAGCGCCCAATTGCCCGTACGTTCCACGATGTAACCGATGACGATGGGAGACAGAAAGCCACCGAGGTTGCCCATCATGTTCATCGTGCCCCCGAGCGTGCCGACGTAGCGTCCGCCGACATCCATGCATGCTGTCCAGGCACCCGGCAGGGTGAGGTCACCGCAAAAGCTCACGAGGGCAATCACGGTGACCGCGAGGAAGGGGTTTGTGAAAAACGTGGAAGCGACCAGCAGCGCCGCCGCCGCCATCAGTCCAACGGCCCCCAGCCCGCATCGCATCCGCCGCACGTCGCCCAAGCACCGGGTGAGGTGCGGCGAAACCCAGCCCGCAATCAACGATCCGAAGCCGCCCAACAGGAGCGGCGTTCCGGCCAGCAAGGCGCTCTGCTTCAGGTCCAAGCCGCGTTCCTTGAGCAAATACGTCGGGAACCAGGTGACGAAAAAATACCATGCGTAGCTTAACGCGGCGTACTGCCCGCACAGACACCACACCGTCCTCGATTTCAAAAACTTCCGCCACGGAACGTGGAAGCGGACGGAGGCAGGGTCGGGTTCAACCGGCAGCAGGGCGGCTTCGGCGGCATTGACGCCGGGGTGCTCGCGTGGATTGTCGCGATACCACGCATAGAAGATAACCGCCCAAACGATGCCGAGCAGACTGAACACCATGAACGCCGTGCGCCAGTGCATGTACTGAAGACAGACGAAGACCAGCAACGGCGCGGACGCGCCGCCCCAGCGCGCGCTCATCCACATGATGCCCTGCGCGCGCGTCCGCTCGAGCGACGGTAGCCAGCGGTTGAAGGCCTTGGTGAGATTGGGAAAGCAACCCGCTTCTCCCGCCCCGAAAAGAAACCGCGTCATCACGAGCGTCAGCCAGCTCCAGGCCCAGCCTGTCGCCGCCGTGAAAAACGACCACCACAGGACGATGCGCAGGAGCACCTTGCGCGGGCCGATCCGGTCTCCGAGATACCCGCCCGGGATTTCAAACAGGGCGTAGGCCAGTGCGAACGCGGAAAACACATACCCCATCTGCTGCGGGGAAAGCTTGAGGTCCTCCGAAATAAACGGAGCAGCCTGCGAGATGCAGACGCGGTCAATGTATTGAATTATCGCCAGCGCCACTGCGAAGACGACGACCCAATAACGGGTGCGTGTCGGCACGGATGCCGCCGCCCGGGGCGTGGCGGAGACTGCGTCCGGCTTGGCCATCGGGTGAGTCTGCTGACGGACGTCGGGCTCCGTCAATAACGCATCTGCCCGTTCGTGTTATTGATTTCCGCCACCACCCTCGCGGCTGATGAACGGAAAGCTGGTCAAGGGCGCCAGCGCATCAGCGCCAGCGCGGTCTGCCGGCGCCTCTGCGCTCGCCGCGATCGCGACCGGCGCCGTCAGCTCTGCATATAATTGATGAACTCCGGCGTGGTCAGCGTGTGGTCAAGGTAGCCGAAGGTGCCCTTCCCCTTCACCTCGCGGACGGCGGCAAGGAATCCGGTCATCGCCGCGCGATAGAGCGAGGTTGAGAGGCTGATTCGTCGCACGCCGGCTGCCGCGAGCTCGGCCACCGAGAACGATCCGCCTTTGATGCCGACCATGAAATTGACCGGCTTCGATACTGCGGCGCAGACCGCCCGCACCGCCGTCAGATCGGGCAGACCGGGTGCAAACAGCACATCGGCGCCGGCCTTCTCAAAGGCCTGCAGGCGCTTGATCGTGTCATCCAAGTCCGGGCAGTCGCGCACGAAATTCTCCGCCCTTGCCGTCAACGTGAATGGGAACGGAAGCGCCCGCGCCGCCGCCGCGGCCGCGGCCACCCGTTCGGCCGCCTGGTCGAGGTCGTAGACCGGCTTGCGTCCGTCGCTTGTCGCATCCTCGATCGAGCCACCGACCAGTCCGGCGTCGGCCGCCAGCCGGATGGTCTCCGCCACCACCGCCGGACTGTCGCCGAAGCCTTTCTCCAAATCCGCCGCCACGGGAAGATCGGTCGCCATCACAATGGCGTGGGCCATGGTCAGCGCTTCCTCGCGCGTCACGTGCCCATCGCGCCGGCCGAGGGTGTTCGCGGACGCGGAGCTCGATGTCGCCAGCGCTTGGAAGCCGAGCCCGGCGAGGACGCGCGCGGATCCGGCATCCCACGGGTTGGGAATCACGAAAACGTCCGGTCCTTCGTGCAGGGCGCGGAAGCGCACGGCCTTTTCGTTCTGCGTTGCCATGATGATGTTCCTCCAGGTCGGAAATCCGGTTTGCCGCCCGCTAGCGGCGGGCCAGGAGTGCCTGCACCCGCTCGACGATGCCCTCCACCGCCCAAAGGCGGCCGAGGCCCTCGTAGCCGCAGGCCAGCATGCCTTCCTCGGGGCCGATGAACTCCACGCCGCGCGCTTTGAGCGTGGCAACGTTGGCCGCGGTGGCGGGGTGCGCCCACATCTTCCCGTTCATCGCCGGGGCCATCAGCACCGGGCAGCGCGCCATGAGATAAAGCGAGCTCAGAAAATCCGGCGCGAGACCGCCTGCGAACTGCGCGATCACGTCCGCCGTGGCCGGCGCCACGAGCAGCAGGTCGGCTTTCTCGGCCAGCTCAATGTGCCCCGGCCGCCAGCCGCTCCCCTCTCCCCATAGGTCGGTCACCACGGGCTGCCGCGCCAGCGTCTGCAAGGTCAGCGGGGTGATGAACCTTTGTGCCGCCGCCGTCATCACGGGCGTCACCTCCGCGCCGAGTTTGCACAGCCGGCTCGTGAGATCGGCGGCCTTGTAGGCCGCGATGGAGCCGGTCACCCCCAAAACGATCTTTCTGCCCGCCAGCGGTTGGTCCATGCGGCGCAGAAAACCATCGGATCTCCTCGCGGGCAAGCCCTCAGTGTTTCCAGCCATCCGCCCCGACGGGCGGAGGCAGCTCAAGGAATTCCCACCCTTGGGCCTTGCCGCGTGCGATGCGCCGGCCGCGACGGAGCCGTCTTACGTCCCGACGGGTTTGTCGCCCGGATTGGAGGGCGGTGGTGGTGGTGGCTGCCCGCCAGCCTCAGGCGCGGGCGGCGGTGGTTTTTCACCAGGCGATCGGCCGGGTGGCCTATCCCGCTCGCCGCGCATGCCTCGCGGCTCTTGCATTTGTTTCCTCGCCTCGCGACGTTCCTTCAAGAATTGCTCGTATTGGGTCCGCTGCTCCGGTGTGAGTTCCGCCGCGATGTCCGTCTCCATGCGCTCCAGAATTCCGCGTACCTCGTGCATCGACTGGCGGTGCAGCTTTTCGATCTCCTCGATGTTGCGCTTCACGATGGGCTTGATGCGCGCCTTCTGCTCGGGCGTGAGCTGCAGCTCCTGGGCGACATGTTCGAACCGCCGGGCGCCCCATGCCTCGGGCGGCAGGGGAAGCGGCATATGCCTTCGCGCCACGCGATAGGCCACCAGCCCGCCGCTAATGCCACCGACCGCGAAAATTGCGATCAGCACGAGGCAGACTTGCCAGGATTTGTTCATGGTGATCAGGAGGCGCTGAGCACCTCGGAAACGGGGTCCGTCAAGCTCTGTTCATCATCCTCGTCGCTGGCAAACGCAATGTAATTGGCCGCCATGCTGGCCAGCATGAGCAGGCACGCCACCCAGAGCGCCCGGACCGAGAACCGTCCGAAGACCGCCAGCAGCGCCGGCTGTTCCTGCTTGCTCAGGGCGCGCGCGGCGATGCGCGTGGCAAAGCCATACGGCGCCGCCGCGTCGTCCGCGACCGGTGCCCGCCGGGCCACCGTGACCAACTGCTGCCATCTGGACTCGAAATCCTTCATGTCCGTTCCTTTCGTTGTAACTCTTCAAATAGTTTTTTCAATTTCCCTCTTGCCCGGAAGGCCCGCACCTTGACGAGCGACTGGTTCCACCCCGTGATCTCGCTGATCTCGGCCACGCTGCGCTGCTCGAGATCCAGCAGCTGCAGGACCAGCCGGTCTTCGGGTTTGAGCTGGCCGAGCAGCTTGTAGACCAGTTCGCGCGCGGCGAGCGCGTCATTGGCCGCCACGTCGCCCTCGCTGGTCAGGACCGAGTCCAGCACCTCGGCTTCCTTCTCCGAGAGATCGGCCCAGCGGAATTCCGGCCGGCGCTTTTGTGCGCGGAGCTGGTCGATGCAGGTCGTCACCGCGATCCGCGACACCCAGTGGGTGAAGGCCACCGCCCCCTTGTACTGGTCAAGCCGGGTGAACATCTTCAAAAAGATCTCCTGGGCCAGATCCTCCTCGGCGACGCGCCGCGGCAGGTGTGCGCGCACAATACGGATGACGAGCGGATAGAGGTGGTCGACGAGCTCCCGCGCCGCGATCTGGTCGCGCTGGCGCACCCGTTCGAGACAAGCGGCGAGGTCGAACGTCTCATCAGCCATATGCGTTGTATGCCAGCGTCATGCACGGGGATGGAGACGCTTCCAGAAGACCCCTAGTTACTGCTCGCCGCTGGAACACACCCTCTTTTTACACAGGCGGGGCCGTCGCCCAAGGCAAATCTCTCACCATCCGTCCCTTCCCCCGCTTGACACGCCTGCCGTCAGCCTCCTTACTCCCGCCTCCGCGGATGAATTATCCCCTGCAGGCGCTTCGACTTATCTAGACGCACGATCTCCGGGAACTGCGTAGCAGTTGATCGTGCGTCCGCCTGTTGCTCCTCATCCGCGCCGACCCCTGGTGGGTCGAGCCGCGTTTCGGTGCCTGTACTCTTTCTTCCCTCCCGCCCGGTTTCCCGCTAATTCCTGATTCTTTCCTCCATGCAACCTGCCCCCATCACGAAATACCGGCTGTTCCCGCCGGTCTCCCTGCCCAACCGCCAATGGCCCAGCCGCACCATCACCCGCCCCCCCATCTGGTGCAGCGTGGACCTCCGCGACGGCAACCAAGCCCTCGCCATCCCCATGGATGTCGAGGAAAAGCTCGAGTTCTTCGATCTGCTGGTGCGGGTCGGCTTCAAAGAGATCGAAGTCGGCTTCCCGTCGGCGTCGCAGATCGAATTCGATTTTGTCCGCCGTCTGATCGAGGAAAACCATATTCCCGGCGACGTGGCCATCCAGGTGCTCTGCCAGTGCCGCGAGGACCTCATCACGCGCACCGTCGAGTCGATCGCGGGTGCCAAAAACGTCATCTTCCACCTTTATAACTCCACCTCGCCCGCTCAGCGCCGGTATGTCTTCGGCGCCGAGAAGCCCGCGATCGTGAAGATCGCCACGGACGCGGTCGGCCTGATGAAGCGGCTCACGCGCCCGCTCGTCACGGCCGGCGCCTCGCTGCGCCTGGAATATTCGCCCGAAAGCTTCACCAGCACCGAACTTGAGTTCGCCCTGGAGATCTGCGAGGCCGTCACCGATGTCTGGCAGCCCACCGCCGCCAACAAGATCATTCTCAACCTGCCGGCCACCGTCGAGTATGCCACCCCCAACATCCACGCCGACCAGATCGAATGGATGTGCACCCACCTCCGCCGGCGCGACCTCACCATCGTCTCGCTGCATACGCACAACGACCGCGGCACCGGTGTCGCCGCCACCGAGCTCGGCCTGCTGGCCGGCGCCGACCGGGTCGAGGGCACGCTCTTCGGCAACGGCGAGCGCACCGGCAACCTCGACATCGTCACCGTCGCCCTGAACCTGTACACGCACGGGGTCCACCCCGGCCTCGATTTCACCGATATCAACGCCATCCGCGACGTCTACGAGCGCTGCACGCGCATGGAGGTGCCGGCGCGGCAGCCCTACGCGGGCGAACTCGTTTTCACCGCGTTCAGCGGCTCGCACCAGGACGCCATCAAGAAGTCCTGGGCCGCGCAGAAGCCGGGCCAGCCGTGGGACGTGCTCTACATCCCGATCGATCCCGCCGACATCGGCCGCGCCTACAAGGCCATCATCCGGATCAACAGCCAGTCGGGCAAGGGCGGCGTGGCCTACATCATGGAGAAGGAGTTCGGCTTCGACCTTCCCAAGGCCATGCACAAGGAGTTCGGCCGCGTCATCAACGACCTCGCCGATGAGCGGAAGACCGAGATCACGCCCAAGGAGATCCACGAGGCCTTCCTCAAGGAATACATCGCCCGCGAACATCCGGTGAAGCTGGAGCACTTCCGCACCACCGAGCGCGACAGCCAGGTGAAATGCGAGGCCACCATCAAGTTCGAAGGCCGGACGCACAAGCTCACCGGCACGGGCAACGGCCCGATCGACGCCTTTGTCAACGCGCTCGGCACCGCGGGCCTGCCGCCGTTCAAACTGCTCTCCTACGCCGAACACTCGCTGGGCAAGGGCGCGGAGGCGCGCGCGGTTTCCTACATCCAGGTCAAGACGCCGCGCGGGCTCGCCTACTTCGGTGCGGGCATCGACACCAACATCGAACTTGCCTCGATCAAGGCCCTGGTCAGCGCCCTCAACCGCTCGCTGGCGAAGCGATAAAGGTTCCCTCCCCGCCCTTCCGGCCTACACTGCCACCCCATGATTATCGGAGTTCCCAAGGAAATTAAACAACAGGAGCATCGCGTGGCCCTCCTTCCTTCCGCCGCCTACCAGCTCATCAAACGGGGCCACACGGTCATCGTGGAAAGGAACGCCGGCACCGGCGCGGGCTACCCCAATGCCGACTACGAACAGGCCGGCGCCACCCTGGTTGATGCGCACGCCGCGGTGTTTGCCAGGGCCGACCTCATCGTGAAGGTCAAGGAACCGCTGCCGGAGGAATACCCGCTGCTGCGTCCGGGCCAGATCCTGTTCACCTACCTGCATCTGGCCGCCGACAAGGCGCTGACGGAGGCACTGATGAAATCCGGCATCACGGGCATCGCCTACGAAACCATCGAGGTGAACCGCCGCCTGCCACTGCTCGAACCGATGAGCGAAATCGCCGGGCGCATGTCCATCCTCGTCGGCGGTTACTTCCTCGCCAAACACAATGGCGGCAGCGGCATGTTGCTGGGGGGCGTGCCGGGCGTGCTGCCCGGCAAGGTGGTGGTGCTCGGTGGCGGCGTCTCCGGCATCAACGCCGCCCGCATGGCCATCGGCCTTGGCGCGGATGTCACCATCCTCGAGGTCGACCTCGAACGGATGCGCTTCCTCGATATCACCCTGCACACCTCCCACACCCTGTATTCCAACGAAGCGCATTTGTTGGAGCTGCTTCCGACGGTCGATCTTCTGATCGGCGCCGTCCTGGTGCCGGGCGCGAAGGCCCCGCGACTGATCAATCGCGAGATGCTGCGCCGCATGCGGCCTGGCAGCGTGCTGGTGGACATCGCCATCGACCAGGGCGGCTGCGCCGAGACGTCGCACCCGACGACGCACAGCAACCCGGTTTTCGTCGAGGAAGGTGTCCTCCATTACTGCGTGGCCAACATGCCCGGCGCTTACGCCCGGACCGCGACGCAGGCGCTTACCAACGTTACCCACCGCTACGTCGAGCTGCTGGCCGACCATGGCCTGGCCGAAGCCTGCCGACTCCAGCCCGCTCTCGCCGGCGGCATCAACGTCCAGAACGACCGCATCACCTGCCAAGCCGTGGCGGACGCGCACGGACTGCCCTACCACCCGCCGCAGCTCAACTGAGCGGTCAGTGGGAATTTGCCGGAACTTGGTCGGTGTTTCGCGCCGTCAGCCGTTGTAGCCGGGACCGATAGCCCCCGGGCCGGCCTGCCCGAGGCCGGCTACAGTGAAGCGACCATCACGCACGGACCTTGAATCCGACAATGCTAGGCCGTTTACACCTTGCCGAAGGCTCTGCCGCCGACTAAACGCCTGCCATGTTCAAAATCATCGGAGCGGACGGCAAGGAGTACGGTCCCGTCACGGTTGACCAAGTCAAGGAATGGATCAGGGCGGGCCGGGCGAATCATGGGACGATGGCCCAACAAGCGGGCGACATGGGCTGGAAACCACTCGGCCAATATGCCGAATTTGCGGACCTGCCGGGCGCGAAGCCGCCCATCGTGACCCCGGGGCCCGCCGACATTGCGCCACCGCCCGATGTCGCGAGTGGCGCGGATTCCGCGGCCCGGGCGCGGGCGGTGCAGATGGTCAACGGCCCGGCCATCGGACTGATCATCGCCATGGTTCTGGGCATTGCGATGAACGCACTTGTCGTCGTTTTCCAACTGCTGGGCGTGAGTTGGGAGCAGCCGCCGCCCATGATGACCCCCGAGGCGGAACGGATGTATCACCTGTTTCACCAGTTCGGCGGGACGTTGGGCGTCGTGGCCGGAGTCATCAGCATCGCAATCGGCCTTTTCGTTCTCTTCGGCGCGCTCAAGATGCAGAAGCTTTCCAATCACGGCCTGGCCATGGCCACGGCGATTGTGGCCATGATCCCCTGCTTCTCTCCGTGCTGCCTGCTCGGCCTGCCCTTCGGCATCTGGGCGCTGGTGGTGCTGAACAAGCCGGAGGTCAGATCACAGTTTGCCTGACGCGCGTCCCGTGAACGCCCCCGCGGTCGTGCCGCCGAAGCTGAGCCCGCGTCCGCGACGGACCGTCTGGAGCGCAGTCATTTTGGGCCTCGCCCTCGCGGGCGGCGGTTTGCTTTTCGTGGTCGATCCGGCGCAACACGCCCTTTATCCCGCCTGCTGGTTCTATGCGACCACCGGTTTGCGCTGCCCCGGGTGCGGCGGCCTGCGCGCCACCCACCAGTTGCTGCACGGGCATCTGACGGCGGCTTGGACACTGAACCAGCTGGCGGTCCTGCTCACGCCGCTGTTCGCGTGGTTCGGCGTCGATGCCGTCCTGACGCTGGTGCGGGGGCGTGGTCTTCCGAATTCGACGCCGCGGCCGGCCGTGGTCTGGCTAGGCGCCGCCGGCCTGCTCGCCTTCGGTATTCTGCGCAACCTGCCCTGGCCGTGAGCAGCCGCCGGTTCCCCGGCCGGCATCATTCAGCCACCGGCGGCGGATTGCAGAGCGTCTCGTAAGCGACGACCAGACTGCCGATGGTGATCGGCAGGGTGAGGAAAATGCCGACAAAGAGCAGCAGCACGCCCAGCATGCCGATGATAGCGGCAAGGATTATCAACCCGAACATCCGCCACCACTGCGCGGTGATCACGCGCCGGCTCACTTCCATGGCCGTCCAAAAACCGAGCTTCTTGTCAATGATCAGCGGCGCGGTGAAAGCCAATGCCACCGCCAGATAGATGCCGGGAAGCACCAGCAACGCGAATCCGCAGGCCGTCAGCAACAAACTGACGAGTCCGCCGAGCATCAAGGGGACAAAGGCCAGCGTGAAGCCCGCAAACACGTCGCCAAACTCCACGGCCTCCCCGCGGAGACGCCGGAGATAATAAAAGCAGAGGCCGCCGAGAAATGGGCCGGTGAGCAGCAGGCACGCAAAAATGTGCAGGATGGGGATCGCATCTAACACCGCCGCCGCCAGCAGCACGACGAACGTTACGCCGACCAGCGGCCAGAGGTTGCCCTTGAGCAGCTCCCAGCTCTGGCCGATGGTATCGCCGATGCCGAGCTGCGGGGCGCGGGAGATCAGGTCCGCGGCATAAATTTTGGCATCCACCGGGCCGGCGGGAGCCATGCCCGCGATTGCGGGTGGCTGTCCGCTGGTCGAATCGCCGTAAAACTCCGAATATTCAGCGAGCGGCTTCCACTGGATGGAGCCCTCGCGCCTGGCCTTGGTCTTCTTGTCGGCCCGTCCAGCCGCAACCCACGCTTTCACCTGCTCGACCGCAACGGGGCCGTATTCTCTGCCATCGGCGCCGATGATCGTAAACATGCCGCACGACAACAAACCCGGCGGATCGAGTCAACCGAGAGATCGAGCCTCCCCCGGTTTTCGGGTAATGGGTCAGTCTGCCTGAATTGTGCGGTAACGGTAGGTCAGAGTTTCCTGTCCGCCGACCTGTCCGCCATGGCTTCAGCGACGGCGGAAGCCTCGTGCAAAGGCGGAATCCCCGACCGAGGGACCTGGATGGTTTCGGTGTCGGCCATAAGGCCCAACCTGCCTAAACTGATCCACGGCCAGCTTTCGGCGTGACTCGCCCGCCCGCGCGGACTTTTCTATCGGCCAGCCATTAATGACCGAGCCCGCCTCCTCTCCTTCCTGGTCGCGCGATCTTCTCCTGTTGACGCTGGTGCTGGGCTTGCTTTTCGGGTTCCGTCTCGGCAGTTACCCGCTGGCCAATCCGGATGAAGGACGCAATGCGGAGATTCCCCGCGAGATGGTCGCGAGCGGCGACTGGGTGACGCCCCGGCTTAATGGCGTGAACTATTTCGAGAAGCCGCCGCTGATGTATTGGGCGGTGGCCGGCTGCCTCGCGGTTTTGGGTTCGAGCGAGTGGTCGGTGCGGGCGGCGCCCGCGCTCTTCGCGCTCGGCGGCGTGCTGATCACCTATGCGGCCGCGCGGCGAATTTACGGCCGCCGCGCCGGGCTGTCTGCCGCGCTGGTGCTGGGTACGTCGTTGTTCTACTTCGGGGTTGGGCGCTTACTCGTCCTCGACATGGCCGTGTCGGTGCTGATGAGCGCGACGCTGTTCTGCTTCATCCTTGGCGTGCGCGAGCCGCCCCCGGCGAAAGATTCGGCAAACTCAGGGCAGTGGGCGGCGCGCCGGCGATGGCTGTTTTACGGGCTCTACGCGAGCGCCGCACTGGCGACGCTGACCAAGGGCCTCATCGGCTTCCTGGTCACCGGCGCGGTGATGTTTCTCTGGCTGCTGGTTTTTAACCAGTGGAAGCGGCTGCGGCCGTTCTACCTGCCGACGGGCGCGCTGCTGTTTCTGGTGATCGCGGCGCCGTGGCACATCCTGGCGGCCCTGCGCAACGCCACCTGGGTGCATCGCTATCTCGTCTACGAACATTTCGAGCGCTTCACGTCGCCGGCGGCCGGCCGGCCCGGGGCGTGGTGGTATTTTGTCCCCATCGTACTGCTGGGACTGTTTCCGTGGACCGGGTTTCTGTGGGCGGGGCTGCGGGAGGCGCTCCGCGGCGGCTGGGCGGCGCGCGCGAAGAACGTCGACGCGTGGTTCTTCGCCACCTGGGCTGGATTCATTTTTCTGTTCTTCTCCGCGTCGCACTCGAAACTCCCCGCCTATGTTCTGCCGGTGTTTCCCGCGTTGGCCGTGCTCATCGGGCAGTGGCTGGCGCAGGCGCCGGACGAGGGCGCGGCGCGGCTGCGCCCGGGGCTCCGGGTGTTTACCTTCATCTGCGGACTGCTGGCCGTCGCCTTGCTGGTGGCGGTGCTGAGGGTCGGCGCGATCATCCGCGAACCGGGCCAGGCGGAGATGCTGCGGCCTTATGCGTTCGGCATGACGGCAGTGCTGTTGCTCGGCGGCGTCCTGGCACCCTGGCTCGCGCACCTCCGCGGCCCGCGCGCGGCCCTGCTCGGCATGGCCGCGACGATGGCGCTCTTCTGCGGCGTGCTGACCTTTGCCGCGCCGGACATCCAAAGGCCCGGCACGAAGGAACTCGCGTTGTTCGTGAAGGCCCACGCGCAACCCGGCGATCGCGTGATGCACTACCACGAGTTTTTCCACGACTTCACGTTCTACGCCGGGCGGGTGGTGGACGTCGTCGCGTTCAAAGGCGAACTGGAACTTGAGGAGGACGCCGCAGCGCGAGCGAGCGGCCGCTTCCTCGATGAGGCGGCGTTTCGCCGGCTCTGGACGCAGCCGGGCCGCCTCTACGTCGTCGCGCGCAAACCGGACGTGAGGGAACTGTTCGCCGATCCGGCGTTCAGTTATCATTTGCTCGATCAGACCGAGGATCATTATCTCTTCAGCAATCAGCCCTGACATGTCCGCCTCCACCCCTCCCACGCTCACATCCGCGGCCAGCTTCCTTCCCTTTGCCCGCCCGACCATCGACGAGGAAACCATCGCCGGCGTGGCCGAGGTGCTGCGTTCCGGCTGGATCACGTCCGGGCCGCAGGTCAAGGTCTTCGAGGCCAAACTCTCCGAGTATGTCGGCGGCCGCCCGGTGCGCGCCTTCAATTCCGGCACGTGCACGATGGAGATCGCGCTGCGGATCGCCGGCATCGGCCCCGGTCATGAGGTCATCACGACGCCGCTGTCTTGGGTCGCGACCGCCAACGTCGTGCTTGAGGTCGGCGCCCGGCCGGTCTTCGTCGATATCGATCCGGCGACCCGCAACCTCGACCTGGACCGCATCGAGGCGGTGATCACACCCAAGACGCGCGCCATCATTCCGGTCGACCTCGCCGGCCTGCCGGTGGATCGCGACCGGCTCTACGCCATCGCCAAGCAGCACCAGCTGCGCGTCATCGAGGATGCCGCCCAGTCCTTCGGCAGCACTTGGCAGGGCAGGCGTATCGGTGCCTTCGGCGATTTCGTCTCCTTCAGCTTCCACGCCAACAAGAACATCACGACCGCCGAGGGCGGCTGCCTGGTGCTCAACGACGAGCGCGAGGCGAAACTCGCCGAGCAATACCGTCTGCAGGGCGTGGTGCGGACCGGCTACGATGGCATGGAAGTCGAGCGGGTCGGCGGCAAATTCAACCTGACCGACATCGCGGCGCGCATCGGCCTCGGGCAGCTGCCGCACCTCGATCTCATCACGGCCCGGCGCCGCGAGCTGGCGCAGGCCTACCTGGAAGCGTTTGATACGCCCGCCGTCCGCGCCCTCGGCCTGCATCTGCCGGTCGCCGACTTTGCGAACAGCAACTGGCACATGTTCCAGGTCGTGCTGCCGGAGGAGCGGCTGACCGTCAAGCGCGCCGAGGTCATGGCCCGGATGCACGCGGCCGGCATCGGCACCGGCGTGCATTATCCGGCCATGCACCTGTTCGCCGTCTACCGGCGGCTGGGCTGGAAGGAGGGCGATTTCCCGCGCGCCGAATACGCCGGCCGCAACATTCTGACGCTGCCGCTCTTCCCGGCCATGACCCGCGTCGACGTCGCCCGGGTCGTCACCACCCTCACTGCCATTCTTGAAGCCCACCGGAAGCCATGAGTGCCACACCCTATCTTTCCGTCGTCATACCCGTCTACAACGAGGAGCCGAACCTGCCGCCGCTTTTCGCCCGCCTCTACCCCGTGCTCGACGGGCTCGGCAAGTCCTACGAGGTCATCTTCACCAACGACGGCAGCGCCGACCGGTCGTACGAACTCCTGCGCGCCCAGCACGCCGCGCGGCCCGACGTCACCCGCGTCATCGACTTCAACGCCAACTACGGCCAGCACATGGCGGTCATGGCGGCGTTCGAGCGGGTGCGCGGCAAGGTCATCGTCACGCTTGACGCCGACCTGCAGAATCCGCCCGAGGAGATCCCGAAGCTGCTCGAGAAAATCGACGCGGGGCATGACTACGTCGGCGGCTTCCGGCTGAACCGGGAGGACACGGTTTTCCGGACGTGGGCGTCGAAGCTCATCAACGTCGTGCGGCGGCGGACGACGAACATCGTGATGACCGACCAGGGCTGCATGCTGCGCGCCTACCGCCGCGCCGTGGTCGACGCCGTCGTGCGCAGCGGCGCCATCAACACCTTCATCCCGGCGCTGGCCTACAGTTTCGCCGGCCATCCCGCCGAGGTCGGCGTGCGGCACGCGGAGCGCCACGCCGGCGTTTCGAACTACTCGTTCTACAAGCTCGTCCGCCTCAACTTCGACCTCATCACCGGCTTCTCGCTCGCGCCGCTGCAGCTTTTCACGCTGTTCGCGCTGCTGTGCGCGGCGGGCAGCTTCCTGCTCGTGCTCGTCCTCGCCTACCGCCGCCTCTTCCTCGGCGCGGAGGCCGAGGGCATCTTCACCCTCTTCGGCATCCTCTTCTTCCTGCTCAGCGTGGCCATGGTCGGCATCGGCCTCATCGGCGAATACGTCGGCCGCACCTACCAGGTCGTCCGCACCCGCCGGCAGTACCACGTGCGGGAGATGCTCGAGGTGAAGACACGCGATTTGTGACCGCCAAGCCCCGCATCCTTTTCTTTGGCTACAGCGAGGTGGGCCATGAATGCCTCGAGCTGCTGCTGGCGCGCGGCGACAACGTCGTCGCGCTCATCACGCACGAGGACAATCCCGACGAGAAGATCTGGTTCAAGACGCCCGCCGTCGCCGCCTGCGAGCACGGCGTGACGGTGCGCACGCCCACCGGGGTCAACACGCCCGAATGGATCGAACGCATCGCCGCCCTGCGGCCCGACCTGATCCTGTCCGTCTACTACCGGAACATGATCTGTGCGCCGATCCTCGCGCTGCCCCGGCTCGGCGCGTTCAACATGCACGGCTCGCTCCTGCCCAAGTACCGCGGCCGCGCGCCGATCAACTGGGCCGTGCTCCACGGCGAACCGCGCATCGGCATGACGCTCCACCGCATGGTCAAAAAGGCCGACGCCGGCCCCATTGTCGACCAGGAGGGCGTGGACATCGGTCCGCGCGACACCGCCGAGCAGGCCTTCCGCAAGGTCCTGCCCTGCGCCCGTCGCGTGTTCGAGCGCCAGATCGACGCCCTGCTGGCCGGCACCGCCCGGGAGACGCCGCAGGACGAGTCGCAGGCCACCTATTTCGGCGGACGCAGGCCCGAGGACGGCCGCATCGCCTGGGCGCAGACCAACCGGGAGATCTTCAACCTCATCCGTGCCGTCACCGATCCCTACCCCGGCGCGTTCACCGATGTCGGGCCCGCCCGCCTCATGGTCTGGTGGGCCGAGCCCGATTCGCCCGCGACCCACGGCCTCCGCGGCCGGCCCGGAGAAATCGTGTCGATCAGTCCGCTTGTCGTCGCCACTGGCGGCGGCCTGCTCGAACTCACCCGCACCGAGTGGCGCGGCGGGCCGGCACCGGCCCTGCACGTGGGACAGCAATTATGAATTTGAACCACGGAGGCACAGAGAGCACAGAGTAAAGGACCTTTGCTTGAACCTCCGTGTCCTCTGTGTCTCTGTGGTTCATCTTATTCTTCGTGCTCTTTGTGACCTTGGTGGTTAAAAATAACCCTGATTTATGCCTCTTAAAGTTCTCATCCTTGGTGCCAACGGTTTCATCGGCAGCTCGCTCACTCATGCCATCCTCAAGCAGAAGGACTGGGAGGTCTACGGCATGGACGTGGGCGACCACAAACTCGGCCACTGCCTCGGCCATCCCCGCTTCAAGTTCGTCGAGGGCGACGTCACCATTTCGCGCGAGTGGATCGAGTACCACGTGAAAAAGTGCGATGCCGTGCTGCCGCTCGTCGCCATCGCTAACCCCGCGCAGTACGTCAAGGATCCGCTCCGGGTGTTCGAACTCGATTTCGAAGCCAACCTCGAAACCGTGCGCAAATGCGCGAAGTACAAGAAGCGCATCATCTTCCCCTCGACCTCCGAGGTCTACGGCATGTGCCCCGACGCCGAGCTCAACGAGGAGACGAGCACGCTGGTCTACGGCCCCATCGACAAGCAGCGCTGGATCTACGCCAGCTCGAAGCAGCTGCTCGACCGCGTCATCTACGCCTACGGCGTGCGCGACGGCGTGGACTACACGCTCTTCCGCCCCTTCAACTGGATCGGCCCCAAGCTCGACAACGTCTTCGAGCCCAAGGAGGGCAGCTCGCGGCTCTTCACCCAGTTCATCTCGAACGTCATCTTCAAGAAGCCGATCCAGCTCGTCGACGGCGGCAAACAGGGCCGCTCGTTCACCTTCATCGACGACGGCGTCGACGCGCTCCTGCGGATCATCGAAAACAAGAACAGCTGCGCCTCGCGCCGCATCTTCAACCTCGGCAATCCGAAGAACAATGTGAGCGTCGCCCGGCTCGCCCAGCTCATCATCGCCGCGTTCAAGCAGTATCCCGAGTACCGCGAGCACGCCGAGCAGGCGAAAGTCGTCGTCGTGCCGTCGGGCAAGTACTTCGGCAAATATTATCAGGACATCCAGCGGCGCGTGCCGTCCATCGCCAACGCGTGGAAATACCTCGGCTGGCGGCCGAAGGTCGACCTCAAGACGGCCATCCGGCGCACGCTCGACTACCACCTCGCGCACAAGGATTACCAGCTGGAATGAACCCCGCGCCCCATGCCCGTCCGCCTCGCGCTCAAAGTTGACGTCGACACCGACCGCGGCACGCGGCTCGGCGTGCCCAACCTCGTGGCCGACTGCTGCGAGTTCGGCGTGCCGGCCTGCTTTCTCTTTTCGCTCGGGCCGGACCAGACCGGTCGCGCAATCACGCGCATTTTCCGGCCCGGCTTTTTCAAGAAGGTCAGCCGCACGGGCGTCGTCTCGATGTACGGCCTGCGCACGCTGCTCAACGGCACGCTCCTGCCCGCGCCGCACATCGGCCGTCGCAACGTCGACGTCATGCGCGCCGTGCGCGCCGCCGGCTTCGAGACCGGCATCCATTGCTACAACCATTACCGCTGGCAGGATTACGTTCAGAAGATGAGCCTCGAGGCGGTGCGTGCGGAATTCATCGCCGCCCGCGCTGAATTCCTGCGCATTTTCGGGTGCGAGGCGCACACCGCCGGCGCGGCCGGCTGGCAGAGCAACGCCCGCAGCCGCGAGGTCTACGATGAGGCCGGGCTCCTCTACGCCAGCGACACGCGCAACGGATCGCCCTTCTTCCCGCGCCTCGACGGGCGCGTGTTCAAAACGCTCGAAATTCCGAGCACCCTGCCAGCCTTTGACGAGCTGCTCGGCCGGCGCGGGTATCCCGACGACCGCATCGTGCCGCTCTACCTGTCACTCCTGGGCGCCGACCGGCCCAACGTGTTGACGATCCACGCTGAGATCGAGGGCATGCGCAAACGGGCTCTTTTCCGCGCCCTGCTGCGCATCTGCACCGAACACGGCGTGCAGTTCATCCGCCTCGACGACTACGCGCGCGAGCTGCTTGCCAACCGCGCCGCCATCCCGGTGCGCAACCAGATCCTTGCGCCCATCGACGGCCGCTCCGGCACCGTGGCCACCCAGGCGGCCGCATGACGGCCGCGCAGGTTTTGAGTTTGGAGTTTTGGGTTCTGAGTTCGGCTCAGTGCGCCAGAACCCAAAACTCAAAACCCAGAACTCAAAACTCGGAGCGTAGAACCCGAAACTGATCGCCACGTCAGTGGCGATCGACCCGCCAGAACAGCCACAGCCCCACGCCCAGGAAGATCAGGTTCGGCAGCCACAGGAGCAGGTCGGGACGCAGCTCCGGGTGGTTTTCGAGCCAGCCGATCATGACGGTGAGAAAATAGTAGCCCATCGCCAAAACCAGCGCGAGGCCGAGGTTGGCCGAGGTCTCGCGGCGCGAAACCTTGATGCCCAGCGGCACGCCGACGAGCGCAAAGGAAAACACGGCAAACGCCGTGGTGAATTTGTCCTGGACGACCATCTGGAGCTTCATGCGGTCGAGCTCCCGCTGATGCTGGTCCGGCGGTGCCACCGGTTGCGCCAGCCGCCGCCACTCCACGATCAGCTCAGGATAGGTGTACCACTGGAGCTTGCGGTGAATCGTGTTCCGGCCAAACAGACCCTCCAGCGGCAGGCGCACACTGGTGCGCTCCGAGCTTAAGGTCGGCCGCGGCTCCGTGAAGTCCTCGGGATTCTTTGGGTCCCGGGCTTCCACCTGGAGGTGGTTGAGGTTGAGGATGAGTTCACCCGTCTTCTCGTCGAAATCGAAGCTGCCGGACTCGGCGCGGATGAAATTCTTCACCCGTCCCTGGCGGTCGAGCTCCCACAGCCAGAAATCCTTCACGCCCAGACCGTTCTTCTCCCCCACATAAAGCACCTTGCCGGGAAAGTCCCGGATGAAGGTGCGGGGCACGATGAAGCTGAGCGGGTTCCGGCGCACCGCATCGCCCAGCTCGACGTGGTACACCACCCGCGCCCACGGCATGAACTGGAAGTTGATCACCACGCCGGCGAGCACACCCAGGACGGCCAGCAGAAGGATCGGGCGCGCCAGCCACGGCAGGCTGAGGCCCGCCGCGCGCATGGCCGTGACCTCGTGCTCCGCCGACATGCGCCCGAGCACCAGCAGCACGCCCGTCAGCACGCCGATGGGCAGGGCGTACGAAACGACGAACGGCAGGAGCAGCAGGATGAGCTCCACAAACATTTCCGGCTTCAGCTGCCCGGCGATCACGTAGCCCAGCAGATCCCGCACCGCGTTGCCCACCATCAGCACGAACGCGAACATCCCCACGGCGCTCACGCAGGAAAAGAGGACGCTTTTGAAGATGTGTCGCTGCAGCAGGTTCATCCCGGGTCTCTGATTAACATGAAGGCGGCGGAGCGCACGAGGGAAATTCTCCGACGACTTGGGTGATAACATGGTTTGTCATTGCGAGGAGTAGAAGCGACGACGCAATCCAGCCCTTCGACAAGCTCAGGGCCCCGAGCCTGTCGAGGGGCTGGATCGCCACGTCCGTTCTGCTGGCCCGCAGAACCCGACTCGCGATGACTGAACGACTGCTTTACCGGCGCTGACTCCCCTTTGACTTCTGCGCGGCCTTGGTGTTCTTCGTGGCGGGATGAAATTCACGCCCGCCCAGCCACCCATCCACGGCGAGACGCTCGCTTCGCTGGCCGCCCGCCTCGCGGCGGCCGGCGAACCCGCCTACCGGGCGCGGCAGGTGCTCGACTGGCTCTACAAAAAACGGGCGGCCTCCTGGGACCAGATGACCAACCTGCCCAAGGCGCTGCGCGGCTGGCTGGCGGACACGTTCGACTTCGATCCCTCGACGCTCGTGCTCAACCGCCAGTCGGAGGATGTCACCGACAAGCTGCTCCTCGAATTGCGCGATCGCTCGCTGATCGAAACCGTGATCATCCGCGCGCCGCAGGAAGGCGTGGGTCTCGATCACTCGCGCAAAACCATCTGCATCTCCACGCAGGTCGGCTGTGCCATGGGCTGCCAGTTCTGCGCCTCCGGCCTCGCCGGCCTCAAGCGCGACCTCTCCGCCGGCGAGATCGTCCACCAGCTCATCCAGGTCTGCCGCCGCGAGGATGTCCGCACGCCGCGCGCCCGCACCGAGCTCGCCTCGTTCGACAACATTGTCGTCATGGGTATGGGCGAGCCGCTGCACAACTATGACAACCTGCTGCGCGCCCTGACCATCGTGAACGCCGAATGGGGCCTCGGCTTCGGCGCTCGCCGCATCACCATCTCCACCAGCGGCCTCGTGCCGAAAATCCGCCGGCTCGCCGGGGAGCCTGTCGGCTTCCGCCTCGCCGTCAGCCTGCACGGTGCCACCAACGAGGTGCGCGAGCAGATCATGCCCATCAACCAACGCTGGCCGCTCGAGGAGCTCCTGCCGGCCGTCCGGGCGTTTGCCGAGCAACGCGGCCGCATGGTCACGCTCGAGTTCATCCTCATCGAGGGCGTCAACGACAGCCTCGACCAGGCCGCGAAACTCCGCGACATCGCGGGTGACCTCCATGCCCACGTCAACCTCATCCCTTACAACGCCGTCGAGGGCCTGCCGTGGAAACGTCCCAGCCTCGCGCGCCAGCAGAAATTCGTGCGCCTGCTGCAGGAACGTGGCGTCTCCGTGACGCTCCGCCGCGAAAAGGGGCACGAGATCGACGCCGCCTGCGGCCAGTTGCGTTTGAAGACCGAGAAGGCACGGGAGGTAACTTCCTCCATGTAGGAAGCCCGCTTGCGGGCGATTAGATCGGCACCGCATGCCGGCGTCCTCGCGCGCGAACGCCCTTCCTACACTCTGAGAATGGTGAGAATGACTTCTTGCCAGACTGATGGAGATTTCTTGTTTGTAGGAAGCCCGCTGGCGGGCGATCTCGCAGTGCCCATATCACGAAATCGCGGCTATTCTGCCCTGCGCAAGGGACGTTATTCGGTTCCGGGAGCGACGTATTTCCTGACGATTTGTCTAAATTCGCACCAAACGGGTCTGGCTTTGCCAACCGTTGGTAAAGCGGTGTTGCGAGAGTCTCACACCATGGCGCACGACGGTGTCTGGCAATTACGCGTCTGCACATTGATGCCCGACCACAGTCATTGGCTTGTCACACTCGGTGACCAGCTCGCACTCTCGCAGTGCGTGGGTCGTTTGAAGGCCAAAACGAAAGATACGCTTCGGGCTGTTGGGGTGGCCTGGCAGGAAAACTATTTCGATCACAGTATTAACACCAATGAACCGTCTCTGCCCGTCTTTCTCTACATCTATCTGAATCCGTATAGAGCTCAATTAATCGAGAGAAGTGCGCCTTGGCCATGGTTCTATTGCCGCCCCGATGAATGGGCATGGTTCAAGGATTATCTCGACAACGATCTACCGCCACCTGGATGGCTCGTATAGATTGAATATCGCGCGCAAGCGCGCTTCCTACATTCCTATGGTTCAATCTCGCCCGCGCCGGCGGCGGATATTTTTCTCCCGTTCCTTCCGACGGTGTTTTCTTTAGGAGCATCCCCTCCGCCGGCGGGGAACTTCCGGTTCCTCTTGTTTTCCCACCGGCTCGGGTTACTTTCCTTCCCTTCATTTCCATGATCGAAGTCAAAGGTCTGGTTAAGGACTACGGGACCCTCCGCGCGGTGGATGGCGTCTCCTTCACGGTCCGGCGCGGCGACATCCTCGGATTTCTGGGGCCGAACGGCGCCGGCAAATCGACCACGATGAAGATGATCGCCGGCTTTCTCCGTCCGACCGCCGGCCTCGCGCTGGTGGCCGGCCACGATGTCGCGGCCGAACCCGTCGTCGTCAAGCGCCTGGTCGGCTACCTGCCGGAAAACGCGCCGGCCTACCCCGAGATGACCGTCGAGGAGTTTCTCGGCTTCATCGCGGAAACCCGGGGCTACCGCGCCACCGCGCAAAAGCAGCCGCACATCGAGCGCGTCGTCGGCCTCTGCCACCTCGGTCCGGTGCGCCGGCAGTCCATCGAAACCCTCTCGAAGGGCTACAAGCAGCGCGTCGGCTTTGCGCAGGCGCTCCTCCACGATCCCCCCGTGCTCGTCCTCGACGAGCCCACGGACGGCCTCGATCCCAACCAGAAGCACGAGGTGCGCAACATCATCAGGCAGATGGCCGCCGAGAAAACCGTCATCCTCTCCACCCACATTCTCGAGGAAGTCGAGGCGATCTGCACCCGGATGATCATCATCTCGCGCGGCAAGGTGGTCGTCGATGACACGCCCGAGGGGCTGCGCTCCCGCCATGCCGGCGCCCGGCTCGATGAGATCTTTCGCCACTTGACCCAAACTGACCAATAGCCCGCTGTCTGGCGGGCAATTCAAGAGGCAAGATTCAAAATTCAAGACATCCATTTCCCTCTCTTCTTAAACCTTCCATCTTTCATTTTCCTTCGCACTTCGTGCTCATGTCCCAGATTCCGCCCATCTTCAAACGCGAGTTTCTCGGCTATTTCCGCTCCCCGGTGGCCTACGTGTTCCTGATTGTGTTTCTGATGGCCTCCGTCGGCTGCGCTTTCTTCCTCGGCGGCTTCTTCAACGCCAATGTCGCCAGCTTGGAGAGCTATTTCACGTTCCTGCCATGGCTCTTCATCGCCTTCGTCCCGGCCGCGGGTATGCGTCTCTGGTCCGAGGAGAAACGCTCGGGCACGATCGAACTGCTGTTCACGCTCCCCGTCACCACCCTCGAGGCGGTGCTCGGCAAGTTCCTGGCCGCGTGGGCGTTTCTGTGTCTCGCCATTCTGCTGAGCTTCCCGATGGGGTTGACCGTGGCCTACCTCGGCGATCCCGACTGGGGCGTCATTGCCTCCGGTTATCTCGGCGGCATGCTGATGGCCGGCGCGTATCTGGGCATCTGTTCGCTGACGTCGGCGTTCACGAAGAACCAAGTCATCAGCTTCGTGATCAGCGTGTTTGTCTGTTTCGTCCTGGTGCTGCTTGGCTGGAGCGTCTTCACCGATTTTCTGGGCGGCTATCTGGCGCTCCCCGCCTGGCTGGTGGACGTCGTGTCGAACTTCAGCTTCAAGACGCACTTCGAGGCGTTCGCCAAGGGCATTATCGATCCGAAGGACGTCATGTTCTTCCTCTCGCTCGCCGGCTTCTGTCTCTGCTTGAACGTGCTCGTGCTGGAGCGCTGAACCTGGACCAACCTGCCACCTCTTTCCCTGCGCACCGCCCACTTTTTGAACGATCGCCCGATGAAATCCGGTATCAAACTCCTCTCTGTCGCGCTGCTGTTCGCCGGCCTCATCCTCGTCAACTACCTGGCGTCATCGATTCCCGCGCGCCTCGACGCCACCGCGGAGAAAATCTACACGCTCTCGCCCGGCACCCGGGCCCTCCTCGGCAAGCTCGAGGAGCCGGTCCAACTCGACTACTACTTTTCGCGCAGCACCCGCACCCTGCCGATCGCCCTGAAGAACTACGCCGAGCGCGTGCATGAGATGCTCCGCCAGTATGTGCGCGCCGCGCACGGCAAGATCACCCTGAATCTCATCGATCCGAAGCCCGACACGCCCGAGGAGGAGAAGGCCACGGCCGCCGGCATCTCCCCGCAGACGTGGCCTGCCACCGGCGAGCCGTTCTACTTCGGACTCGTTGCCATCCAGGCCGAGCAGCAGAAGGTCATCCCCGCCCTCACCGCCGACCGCGAGCAGTTCCTCGAGTACGATCTCTCGCAGCTCCTCTACGAGGCGCAGCTGCTGGACCGCCGCAAGCTCGGCCTCCTGACCAGCCTGCCGCTGCAGGGCCAGATGGATTTCATGGCCATGCAAAGCGGCCAGATGCCGCAGAGCCAGCTGGTGGTCAGCGAGTGGGCAAAAACCTTCGAGATCGTCACCATCGACGCCTCCGCCGACCGCCTGCCCGACAACCTCGACGTGCTCGCCATCATCCATCCGCAGAATCTCACGCGGAAGCTGGAGTTCGCCATCGACCAGTTCCTCCTTTCAGGCAAGCCGGTCTTCCTCGCGCTCGATCCGTCGTCCCGCTACTTCCGGTCGCGCGGCAACCAGATGGCCATGATGGGCGGACCGACGCCCAACGTTTCCAGCGACCTGCCCGACCTGCTCAAGGGCTGGGGCATCGTCTATGATCCGCAGAATGTCGTGGGCGACGAAGAGTACGCCACGCCCGTGCAGGTGGCCCCCGGCAACGTCGTCCGCTATCCCATCTGGCTCAGCCTCGCCCGGGATTCCTTCAACGGCACCGCCCTGCCCACGAGCCAGCTCGACTCCATGCTGCTGGTCGAAGCCGGCAGCTTTTCGCTGAAGGAGGGCACCGGCCTCACGTTCACGCCGCTGATCCAGTCCTCCGCGACCAGTGGCGACCTGCCGGGCATGGCGATCAGCATGGCCCAGCCGGAGGAACTCGGCCGCCAGATCACGCCCTCCGGCCGGAAAATCCTGGCCGCCCTCGTCCAAGGCAAATTCAAGAGCGCGTTCCCCGACGGCCCACCCGCAGACGAAAAGCCCGCCGACACTGCGGCAAAGGACAAGAAATCCGACACCGCGTCAGGCGAAACCCAAAACTCAAAACCCAGAACTCAAAATCTCAAGGCATCGTCCGCCCAGTCCACGCTTTTGCTGATCGCGGACACCGACTGGCTGTTCGACGACTACAGCGTGCGCAAATACAATTTTCTCGGCGTCGCCGCCGCCGAACCCCTCAACGACAACCTCGATTTTGCCAGCAACGCCCTCGAGTTTCTCTCCGGCTCGCGGGACCTCATCTCCATCCGCGGCAAGGGCACGTCGCTCCGGCCGTTCAAAGTCGTCCATGACATGGAAGTCAAGGCCCAGCAAAAGTATCAGGAGCAGCTCACCGCACTGGAGGCGCAACTCAACAAGGTGGAGAGCCAGCTGACCGAGCTTGAGGGCAAGAAGACCGAGGGCGGCCGGCTCGTCGCCACCCCCGAGGTGACCAAGGCCATCGAAGATTTCCGCCGGCAGCAGGTGAAGCTTCGCGCCGACCGCCGCGAGATCCGGAAATCGCTGCGCGAAGGCATCGAGGCATTGGAGAACCGCCTGCTGCTGCTCAACCTCCTCGCCACGCCGATGCTCGTCGGCGGCTTCGGCCTGTGGTTCTATTATCGCCGCCGCCAGCGCTGATTTCAGTTTGTCCGTAGGAAGGTCGCTTGCGACCGATTCCCTTCGCCCGCTCGCGGGCTTCCTGCCAGTCAATAAAATGACCCAGCCTTAAGAATCGCCTGATTTCGCGATGAAACTCAAACCCCTGATCCTCTCCGTCGCCGTCCTCGCCGTCCTTTCCGTCGCCGCCTTTCTCCTCCAGCGGCCGTCCGCACCGGCCAACCAGGATGCGCGCCTCGGCCAGCCGGTCTTCGACATCAAGGCCCTGGAGAAAACGGCCCGGATCCGCCTCGCTGATCAGGGCAAGACCGTGCTGCTGGCGAAGCAGCCCGATGGCAAATGGATCGACTCGTCGTATTTCGATCTGCCCGCCGACTTTTCCAAGCTCAGCCGGTTCACGGATGACCTCTCGAACGCAAGGATTCAGCGCCTCGTCACCCGGAGCCCCGAGCGGCTCGGCCGCCTCGATTTCAAGGACACGTCCATCGCCCTGCTCGACTCCGCCGGCCAGGCATTGTGGGCCATCACCCTCGGCAAGAACGCCGAGGGCGGCGGACGCTTCGTGAAGTTCGACGATGAGCAAAAGGGTTACCTCGCCAATCTCAGCCTCTACCTCGATGCCGACGCGAAAAACTGGGCCGACTCCCTCCTCGTCGATCTGAAGCCCGATGACATCGCAGCGATTGAGGTGGAATTTGCGGAAGGCGGGCCCGTGGTCGCCACCCGCGCCAAAAAGGAGGCCGCGTGGACCGCTGTGAGCGCCCCCGCCGGACAGCGCATCAAGGGCGATCGCATCACTTCGCTGCTGAGTTCGTTCAGCAGCCTCCGCTTCCAGGACACCGCCGACCTCACCGACGCAAACGTCGAGGCCGCCCGCCAGCACAGCCGCACCGTCAAACTCACCACTTTCGACCACAAGACCATCACCATCCAGCTTGGCCGCAAACCGGAAGAGAAGCTGGAAACCGGAAATCGGATACCGGATACCGGAAAGAAGGAATCCGCCACCGAGACCGGAGGCCAGAAACCGGAAGCCAGAAGTCAGAAGTCGGAGGTCGGCGAGCCGAAGCCAGAAGCCGGAAGCCAGAAACCAGAGGCCGCAAACCAGGACTCGGCCCAAAGCCCAGAACCCAACCTGTCCACCGTAGCTTCAGCGAAGGTGGAAACGCAGAACCCTGAACCCGTGGCTGCGCCTGCAGCGCAGCCGCCCGGCCCGGTCTATGCCTTCATCACCCACTCCGATACCGCCGCGCCGGTCAACGCGCTGATGAAGAAGCGCGCCTTTCAGATTTACGACTGGAACTTCACCAGCCTGCCGCAGAAATCCGACGAGCTGTTCGAGCCCGTGCCGGCGCCTCCGCCCGTGGAAAAAAAGACGGAAGTCGCGCCGCCCGGGACCATGTCCGACGCCAAACCGGCCGAAGCTGTGAAGCCCTGACGGTTCCTCCCGCCCGAACCGGCGGATGACCGGACGGGAATCGTTTCAGGTCGCCGCCGAGCCCGGCTGGTTGACGGCGCGGAACCGCTTCGGCGACATGCCCATTACTCGCTTGAAAGCGGTGCTGAAGGCAAAGGCATCCCCATAGCCCATCCGCGCGGCCACTGAAGCGACCTTCTCCGGCGTGTGACACAGCATGTCGACGGCCGTGTTCATCCGCAGGCGGGTGAGATGCGAGAGCGGCGGCCGGCCGACCTGCCGCAGGCACAGGCGGCGCAGCGATTCCTGGCTCATGCCGGCGCATCCGGCCATGCGCTGGAGGTCCCATGCTCCACCAATATCATTCCCGATCGTGAGCCAGAGTCGGTCCAGCCGCGGTTCACCCACGTTTGACTCCAGTATCCGCAAGGCCATGCGATGGACGATCGTGGCCCAGTATCCCACGACGGCCTGGTCGGCCCTGCCGGCGTTTTCATAACACGTTCCTTCCACCGCTAGACGGAAACCCGGTGTGCTGACCGGCACGAGGCGCGGCGGCTGCCCCGGACCCAACGTCGGTAGCCTGACTGACTCCGGATAGATCACCCAGTGAAGCCGCCAGTGGCGCCCCGGCCGGATGTGGTAGGCATTCAACGCCCGCGGAGCCATCACGTAGGCCTGTCCAGCCGGGCATCGCGCCCAAGCCCCGTCGATCAGAACCTCTCCCTCGCCTGCGGTGGAGACCAGAATCACGCTGAAGGGAGGATTGTGACGCACGAACTGATAGCCATTGCGCGCCTCGGTGAATCCGGCGAAGCTGATCGGCGTCGCCCTCAAGCCGGGCGCTTGCAGATGGCTGACCAGCCATTCCCGGGTCGCCGGACCCAGGGAGTGGATTTCGCGAAGGTTTTTGGGGATGCGATCCATGGACGTAATCGAACGGTTGTGATATCAAAATGGTCGGCTGCAAACCTGTTTTCTGCAGGGTGCGCCCTTTTCGCCCGCGTTCCCTAAAAAACAGATCATCCCGAGCCTTTTCCCTCCCTCATCATGAAAACGACCTTCCATCGCTTGTCTGTTGTTTTCCTAACGTGCTCCCTGGCCCTAATCGCCCGGGCCGCAGCCGGGGCCGACGCCGGCCCACGGGAGCGGCTTCTGATGGATTTCGGCTGGAGGTTTCACCTCGGCAACGAGTGGGGCTCCGGCCAGAACCTGTCCAAAGCCGGCTCGGGCATCGGCCCGGCCAGCATGACCTTCGGCGACGCGAGCTGGCGGCAGGTCAACCTGCCGCACGACTGGGCCGTCGAGCTGCCGTTCGATCCCAAGGCCGACGGTTCGCACGGCTTCAAGGCGCTGGGCGACGGCTTTCCCGAAAACAGCATCGGCTGGTATCGGCGCACCTTCGACTTGCCCGCGACCGACGCCGGCCGGCGGCTCTGGCTGGAGTTTGACGGCGTGTTCCGCGATTGCACGGTGTTCGTCAACGGGTGGTTCGTCGGCCACCACGAGAGCGGTTACAGCGGCGTCCGCTACGACATCACCGACGTCGCCAACTGCGGCGGCCAGAACGTCGTGGCCGTCCGGGTGGACGCCTCGCAGACCGAAGGCTGGTTCTACGAGGGGGCCGGAATCTATCGGCACGTGTGGCTGGTGAAGACGGCGCCGCTGGCCGTCGCCCCCGACGGCGTGTTCGTGTACAGCCAGTTTCCCAACAATGTCCCCGCCGGCCCCGCCGAGCTTCATCTTCAGACCCGGCTGCTGAACGCGCAAAATGCCGGGGCCGACGCGACGGTCGCGTGGGAAGTATCCGATCCGGCGGGCCGGATCGTGGCCAACGCGCGGCAATCCGCGCACCTCGACGGCACAAGTTCGCTCGAGGTCCAAGCGACGGCCAAGGTCGATGCGCCCGAGCTCTGGTCGCCGGAAACGCCCCGACTCTACCACCTCGTCACCACGGTCGCGAGCGTCGGCCGGACCGTGGACCGCGTCGCCACCGAATTCGGCATCCGCACGGTCGGCTTCGACGCGGACAAGGGATTCCTGCTCAACGGCGAACCCTATGTGCTCAAAGGCACCTGCAACCACCAGGATCACGCGGGCGTGGGCGCCGCCCTGCCCGACCGGCTCCAGTATTTCCGCATCGCCCGGTTGAAGGAAATCGGCGCCAACGCCTACCGCTCCGCGCACAACGCGCCCACCCCGGAGTTGCTCGAGGCGTGCGACCGGCTCGGCATGCTCGTCATGGACGAGAACCGGCTGGTGGGCAGCGACCCGCAGCACCTGAAGTGGTTCAAGGAGCTGGTGCTCCGCGACCGCAATCACCCCAGCGTGGCAATCTGGTCGCTGGGCAACGAGGAGTTCTCCGTGCAGGGCACGCCGTCCGGCGGGCGCGTCGCCGTGACGATGCAGGATCTGGTCAAACGCCTCGATCCGACGCGGCCCGTCACGTACAACTCCGATTTGGGGAACGAATTCGCCGGCATTAACGAAGTCATCGAGGTGCGCGGCTGGAGTTACCACATCGGCGTGGACAACATGGACGCCTATCATGCCGCGCATCCGCAGCAGCCGAACGTCGGCAGCGAGCAGGGCAGCACCGTCGGCACCCGCGGGATTTACGCCAACGATCCGAAGCACGGCTACGTCAGCGCCTACGACGACAACAACCAGAGGTGGTCGAACACCGCCGAGCAATGGCTGAGCTTCTTCGACCCGCGGCCGTGGCTGTCCGGCGGATTCGTCTGGACCGGCTTCGACTATCGCGGCGAACCCACGCCGTATAGCTGGCCGTGCATCAACTCCCATTTCGGCATCCTCGACACCTGCGGCTTCCACAAGGACAATTTCTGGTACTACCGGTCTTGGTGGACCGGCCAGCCGGTGCTCCACCTGCTGCCCCATTGGAACTGGGCCGGTCGCGAGGGCCAGGAGATCGATGTCCGGGCGTTAAGCAACTGCGACGAGGTGGAGCTGTTCCTCAACGGCCGCAGCCTGGGCCGCCAGAGGATGCAGCGCGATTCCGAGCTGAAATGGAAGGTGCCCTATGCGCCGGGCGCGCTGTCCGCCAAGGGATACCGGGATGGAAAACTGGCGGTGGAGACCAAGGTTGAAACCACCGGGGCACCCGCGGCCGTGCAGCTCACTCCCGACCGGACCATGATCGGCGCCGATGGCGAGGATGTCTCCGTGGTCACCGTCGCCGTCACCGACGCCGGAGGCCGGGTGGTGCCGACCGCGGACAATCCCGTCCAGTTCTCCCTCGAGGGTCCGGGCCGGATCATCGGCGTCGGCAACGGCGATCCGAGCTGCCACGAACCCGATGTGTACGTGTCCTCGCCGACGATCCGCACCACGGCCATCGACGGCTGGCGCTGGAAGTCCATCGCCGACCCCTACGTCGCCAATCTCCCAGAGGAAGCTGCGGCCTTCGATGACTCGGCGTGGGCCACGACGGACGTGCGCGCCGAGAGCGGCCCGTTGGTTTTGGGCGGATCCGGCGCGTTTCGTGCCCGGATCACCGTCTCCGCCGCCGACCTCGCCGCGCCGGGCGTGGAGCTGTGGTTCGGCCAGATCGCGGGCGACGGTTCGGTTTACATCAACGGCCGGCGCCTCGGCGGCACCGGTGACCCGCGCGTTCCTTCGATTTACGGCGTCAAAGACCTCCTGCATCCCGGCGAAAACACGATCGCCGTGGTGCTCAGGACCTACGGCCCCACGGGAGGCTTGGCCAAGGGCGTGGCGTTGCGGTTCGTGGAACCCCCGGCACCCGTGCAGTGGAGCCGCAGCGTGTTCAACGGCCTGGCCCAGATCATCGTCCAATCCAGCCGCAAGAGCGGCACGGTCAAGCTGACGGCCCAGTCCGTGGACCTGACGCCGGCGGCGGTCTCGATCAAGACGGACCCGCTGGCTCTGCGGCCCACGCTGCCGTAGCCGACCCGCCTCCACCGGAGCAGAAGACCGAGGCGAAACCGGTGAATAAACCGGCCGAGACTTCGAAATCCTGAAGGATGGCCGGATGAATGCCGGCTGGTTGGCGGCAGCAGGACGACGCAGCATCGTCGCATCGCTCCGTTGAAGGGGTTTGCCCCGTCGGTGGTGTTATGTGTTTTGCTGTATCAACAGCTTCAGCCTCCTCCGCGGCCCTTGTTCACCCTTTTGTGGAAAACAGATCAGCCTGCGGATTCCACGCGATCCAACAATTCATCCGTAACCCATCATGAGAATTGAACGAAGAAGCTTTCTCAAATCGGGTGCCGCCTTCCTTGGCTCCGGTATGTTGCTGAACTGCCTGGCTGTACCGGCGACTGCAGCCGAAAACCCAACCGCGCCCGACGGGAATATCTGGGAGATTTTCCGCAAGCGCCGGTCGGTGCGAAAATACCGTCCGGATCCCATCCCTGAAGCAGATATCGTCAGAATCCTCGACGCCGCGCGCACCCCGCCGAGCTCGGGGAACGAGCAACCCTGGAAATTCCTCGTGATCCGCGACAGGGACAAGATCCTCCGGATGAAAGAAGGCTGCGTGCAAGGGGCGCTGGAACGGTTCGACAGCCGCGGGGATAAGACGACAACGAGGGAGGAATACGAACGCAGTGCCCGGAACCAGCTCGGCAACTATTTCTCGGCTCCGGTCTACATCGTTGTTCTGACCGACAACACGTACCCGGCCTACCACCATTGGGACGGTCCGATGGCCGCGGGATATCTGATGCTCGCGGCCCGGGCCCTGGGTTACGGCACGGTCTTCATCACCGACTCGATTCCGGACAGCGTGACCAAAGAGGTGTTGCGCATCCCGGACAACTACACCCGCGTGTGCATCACGCCGCTGGGAGTTCCGGTCGAATGGCCCGAGTCGCCACCCAAGAAAAAGCTGGAGGAGTTCATCGCCTACGAGTCGCTCTGAAACAGCCAATTTCCCGAAGTCCACATGCTCTCCCATCCCCGCTTCTTCGCCCGATTCTTCATCAAAGTGACCGGCTTTACCACCACGACCGTCATCGCCATGGGGCTGCTGGCCGCGTTACCGGCATCAGCACGCGCAGATTCGAAAGCCATGTCGGCCCCCGCGGCGACAATCGAGATAACCTACGTGGCGAACGAAGGTTTTCTGATCTCCGGCGCCGGCCGCAAGGTCCTGATCGATGGCATCTTCACCGAAGGCTTTGGTCGCTTCTACACACCGACAGCGGAGATCCTGAACAAGGAAAGAAACGCTCTGCCGCCCTTTGATCACCTCGATGCTTTGCTGGTCAGCCATTATCATCCTGACCACATCAATCCCGCCGATGTCGTTCAGCACCTGGCAAACGACCGCCAAACCGTGCTCATCGGTCCGCCGCAAGTGAACGATCTGTTGAAACCAATCAACGGCTACGCGACTGTCGCGAAGCAGATCCTAGTGGTCTCGCCCGGCCCGAGCGCCGCGATCGAGACGTCAGTCCCAGACATCAAGATCCGGAGCGTGGCCCTGCAGCACATGAACGATGCCGAGAGGAAACACCAGAACCTCGGCTTCCTGCTCAGCCTCGGTGGATTCAAGCTGTTTCATGTCGGCGATGCCGGCGTAAACGATGTTGCCGAGTACAAAAATCTTAAGCTGGCCGGGGAGAATATCGACATAGCGTTCCTGAGTCACTTTTGGTTCGACAACGAAAACGTCGGCAACGCGCGGGAAATCATCGGCGATATCAAGCCAAAGGCGATCGTTCTGATGCACATGAATGTCGGGAAAGCCGACGATTATCGAAATCGGATCGGAAAGATGAACGGTCTTCCCCCGGTATACATGGCGGAGTCGCCCATGGAGGCGTTCCATTTCCAGCTGGCCGCTGGGGTTCTCTCGGCCGACCACAGCCCCCTGCAGCAGCAAGCGAATCCCGCCAAAGAAACTTGGATGGCACGAGGTCCGTACTTCGGTCAGAAGCCACCAGGGGAGACGCCCGAGATATTTGCACCCGAACTATTATCGGCGCGGTACGGTTTCGTGGCCCGCCTCGCATTTTCCCCCGACGGCACCGAGTGCTGCTTCACGGTGACGGACGCGACCTTCTCCAAACCGCGGCTCCTTTTTACCAAGCGCGAAGGTGATGTCTGGACAATCCCAGCGGCACCCCCCTTTACGCTCGGCCGCGCGACCAGCCACGAACCTTTCTTTTCGAAGGACGGCCAGAAGCTCTATTTCAGTTCCGACGGAGAGCCTTCATCACCGACAAACAAGCGGGACCTGTGGGTGACCGAGCGCACACCCGAAGGTTGGAGTGAGCCAAGCCGTTTGCCGCCTCCAATCAACTCCGATTACAGAGAGCTGTTTTTCTCCCAAGCCGCGGACGGCACCGTATATTTCGTCTCCAACCGCCCCGGGGGGCTCGGCGGATTCGACCTCTACCGGACTCGGCAGGAGCCGGGCCAGTCCCTGCGGGTCGAAAACCTCGGTGCATCGCTGAATTCACCAGACGACGAATGGGATCCATGCATCGCTCCCGACGGGAGCTTTCTAGTCTTCGCCTCAACCCGTCCCGGTGGCCGTGGCGGATCGGATCTCTATGTGAGCTTCAACGATGGCCACGGCGGCTGGACTAACCCCATCAACTTGGGCGAAAAGATTAACGCTCCCGACGACGAGTATGCTCCTGCGCTTTCCCCGGACGGACAGTTTCTGTTTTTTTCGCGTCACAACGGAAAGCGGTGCGACGTCATGTGGGTGAGGGCTGACGTCCTCGAGCGATTCCGGAGTGAACCTGGGATGAGTGCTGTTCCGGAGACGGTCATGGTGCCGCGAGGGAATGCACCGCTTCTCGATGGCGTTCTGTCCCCCGATGAGTGGAACGGCGCCCGACGATTCGAAATTCCCGGCGGCGAGGTGTTGCTCATGCACGCCGACGGCAATCTGTACGTGGGGCTCCGCACGACGGCCCAAGCGGTCGGCAGCATCTGCATCGACCAGGGCGATCAGATCGCGGTGCTCCACTCCTCGGCCGCCTTGGGTACGGCAACCTATGCGCGCTCGGAGACAGGATGGCGCCTGTCGCGAAAGTTCGCCTGGCGTTGCCGGAACAAGCCGGATGCTGCTCAACTGCAGGCCGAACGGACGGCGTTCTGGCAGGACGAACATTGGCTGGCGAACAACGCGCTCACCGGCAAGCCGGGAGAGATGGAATACCGGATTGCTATGCCGTCAGGATCATTGCGCCTCGCCGTGACCTTCAGCCGCATCCCCGACCGCACCCTGCTGTTCTGGCCGCAGGAACTCGCCGACGACAGTCGCAACCGGGATCTGATCGGGGGCAACGCACCCGAGACGCTCCAGTTTTCGCCGAAACAGTGGATAACCGTCCGGGCCTCCCCGTGATCGACCTATCTGCGCGCCTATGCGGACATCGGCATGACAATGCCGGCCAAGAAAGATTGCGCCCCTGCTCATCTTCGTAAGACAAACTCCGTTCTTTACGCCGGGCGCAATCCCGCCCCAATAAAGGGGTACATGCCCGCCGACCGGCCCATTTCCGAGCTCTTCGCGCAGCAACGCCCGCTGCGCTCGCTCGAGTTTTTTCCGCCCAAGGACGACGCCGGGGTCGATGCGCTGCGCCAGACCGCGGCGGCGCTGAAGCGGATCGAGCCGGACTTTGTGTCCGTCACCTATGGCGCGGGCGGCGGCACGCGCGAGCGCACCGCCCAGGTGTCGGCGATGCTGAGGACCGAGTTCGCTTTCACCGTGATGCCGCACCTCACGGCGGTGAACCACACGCGGGAGGAAATCGCGGCCATCGCGGAAACGCATTACGCCCGCGGCATCCGCAACATCATGGCGCTCCGCGGCGATGTCCCCAAGGAGTTGACCGCCGCCGCGGCGTTCAAGGACGGCCTGCGCTACGGCAGCGATGTGGTCGCCCTTTTGAAACGGTTGCACCCGGATGTCTGCCTCGGCGTCGGCGGCTATCCCGAGAAGCATCCCGAGGCGCCGTCACTCGAGGTCGATCTCTCCAACCTGAAGCGCAAGGTTGACGCCGGCGCATCGTTCATCACCACCCAGCTTTTCTTCGACAACGAGGTCTATTACCGTTTCGTGGATCGATGCCGCGCCGCCGGCATCGCCGTGCCCGTCGTGCCGGGCATCATGCCGGTGCTTTCGCTCAAGCAGATCAAGCGTTTCACCGACCTGTGCGGCGCTTCGCTGCCGGAAAGGCTCGTGAAGCGTCTCGCAGCCTCCGGCGAACAACCGGAGATTCTCGAGACCATCGGCATCGATTGGGCGCTCGGCCAGATCCGCGACCTCCTCGCCCACGGCGCGCCCGGCTACCACGTCTACATTCTCAACCGCGCCAAAAGCGCGTTGATCTTCGCCGCCGGCCTCGCGGCGTGAGGAGCGGATTCCAACGCAAGGTCGCCAAGCCGCAAAGAGCGCAACGCGTTTCCCCTCTGCGCCATTGCGTCTTTGCGTTAAATCCCCCTACCCGCCGGCGAACACCGGCCGGAAGCCCGCCGCGGCGAGGATCTTTGCCACCGGCTCGCGCTTGTCACCCTGGATTTCGATGCAGCCGCCCTTCACCGTGCCGCCGGTGCCGCATGCCTTCTGCATTTTCTTCGCGAGCTGCTCCTTCTCCGCCTGACTGATGCCCATGAAGCCGCTCACGACCGTCACGGTCTTGCCGCCGCGGCCGGCCGTCTGTCGCGTGATGTCCACCCGCCCGCGGTTTTGGGGATTTCGGATTTCGGATACCGGATTGCTGATAGATTGGGTGGATTCCAGCTTTCCGGTATCCGGTTTCCGCTCTCCGGTTCCGGCTGCGGTGAGCTGGGCGAAGGGGTTCTGGCCCAGCGGCATGCCGCCATCAGTCGGGACTTTGTTTCCGGCACTCATCAGCCTGCACCATTGAGGAGTTACCAAGGCACGCAAGCCCGGCGGCGTCATCAGCCCGCTTGATGCCGTTGCGTAGTGCGATTAGCGACGCTTCGATTTGCGGCGGCATCGTGAGTTGGCGGCGGGATTAGGTATTATTTATCAAGCGCTTGTGCGCGACCTGGCTCCTTCTTCAAACTATCATCCGCTGCCGGGAATCCACTTGTCTCGCGGTTGCGGCCATGCTCAGTCTTTCACCAGAATCCTGCTTGATCACACCACGTCATCCACCCAGCCGCGCGCCTGCGGTCGCGCCTTGGAAGCCTGCCGGCTTCCCCCGTCCATGATTGCCGCCTCCCTGCCCACCCGCGCCAACGCCGATTTGATCGAGGAGTACTACCTGCGCTGGCTCGAGAATCCTGACTCCGTCGATCCGACGTGGCGCGCGTTCTTTCAAGGCTTCACGCTCGGGCTCAGCGGCCAAGTGCCCGTGCTCGCCGGCTCTGCGTCGGCCGCCCCCGCCCTCATCGACAGCCTCAAGCAGTCGCAGGTCCACAGCCTCATCTATCACTATCGCGCCATCGGCCATATCCAGGCGCACCTCGATCCGCTCGGTGATCCGCCCCCGCCCGCGCCGCGCCTCGCGCTGCGCGAATTCGGCCTCAGCGAGGCCGACCTCGAGACTTTCTTCGACGTCGGCCACTACCTCGACGGCGGGCAGATGCGGCTGGTCGACCTGATCGCCGGCCTCCAGCAGACCTACTGCGGGCACATCGGCGTCGAGTATCTCCACATCCAGGAAACCGAGATCCGGCGCTGGCTGCAGGCCTGCATGGAGCCGCGCCGCAACCAGTCCAATTTCACCAAGGAGCAGAAGGTCCGCATCCTGCGCCGCCTCCACAAGGCCGAGCTCTTCGAACATTTCCTGCACACCAAGTACGTCGGCCAGAAACGCTTCTCCCTCGAGGGCGGCGAGACATTCATCCCCGCGCTCGACACCATCGTCGAGCACTGCCCGGACGCCGACATCGACGAGATCGTGATGGGCATGGCCCACCGCGGCCGGCTCAACGTCCTCGCCAGCATCCTCCGCAAATCCTTCGAGTTCATCTTCGAGGAGTTCTCCGAAAGCTTCATCCCCGACACGGTGGAGGGCGACGGCGATGTGAAATATCACCTCGGTTACGAAGCCGTGCTCGAGACGACCGCCGGGAAAAAGGTCGAGGTGCGCCTCGCCGCCAATCCCTCGCACCTCGAGGCCGTCGACCCGGTCGTGCAGGGCAAGACCCGCGCCCGCCAGCGCCTCCGCGGCGACACCGAGCGCCAGCGCATCCTCCCGCTTCTCGTCCACGGCGACGCCGCGTTCCCGGGCCAGGGCATCGTCGCCGAGGTTCTGAACTTTTCGCAACTGCCCGGCTACCGCACCGGTGGCACGCTGCACTTCGTCATCAACAACCAGATCGGCTTCACGACCAGCCCCGCCGAGGCGCGCTCCAGCCGCTACTGCACCGACATCGCCAAGATGATCGAGGCGCCCATTTTCCACGTGAATGGCGACGATCCTGAGGCCGTCTGCTATGTGGCCGAGCTGGCGCTCGATTTCCGCCAGAAATTCCAGCGCGACGTCGTGATCGACATGGTGTGCTACCGCCGCCACGGCCACAACGAGTCCGACGAGCCCGCCTTCACCCAGCCCCTGCTCTACCGCCGGATCGCCGCTCACCCGCTCCCGTCCGGTATCCTCAGCAAAAAGCTGATCACCGAGGGCACGATCACCGCGGCGGAGTCGGACGCCATCAAGTCCGAGTACACCGCCGCGCTGGAGGATGCCCTCGCCAAGGCCCGCAAGAAACAGGAGCGGCAGATCGACGACGTGAAGCGCTTCGAGGGCTCCACCGCGGTCTTCCAGCACGCGTATTTCTTCTCGCCGGCCGTGACCGCCGTTCCGCCCCAACTACTGGAGAAATGCGTGCGCGGCCTCACCCGCGTGCCGCCCGGTTTCAAACTCAATTCCAAGATCAAGCGCTTCATCGAGACCCGCACCCAAGCCTTCAAGGAAGGGGGCCCGGTCGACTGGTCGTTCGGCGAGGCGCTTGCCTTCGGCACGCTCCTGCTGGAGGGCACGCCCGTGCGCCTTTCGGGCCAGGATAGCGAACGCGGCACGTTCAGCCAGCGTCACGCCGCGCTCTACGACATCGACACCCGCGAGCGGTATGTGCCACTCGACCACCTCGACGAAAAGCAGGCGGAATTCTGCCTCTATAATTCGCCTCTCTCCGAGGCGGGCGTGCTCGGCTTCGACTACGGCTACAGCCTCCATTATCCCCAGATGCTCTGCCTGTGGGAGGCGCAGTTCGGCGATTTCGCCAACGGCGCGCAGACCATCATCGACCAGTTCATCGCCAGCTCCGAGTCGAAATGGCAGCGCGTGAGCGGCATGGTCCTCCTCCTCCCGCATGGCTACGAAGGCCAGGGTCCGGAGCACTCCTCGGCGCGCCTCGAGCGCTTCCTCCAGCTCTGCGCGGAGGGCAACCTGCAGGTGTGCAACCTCACCGCGCCCGCCCAGTACTTCCACGCCCTCCGCCGCCAGATGCGGCGCGACTTCCGCAAGCCGCTCGTCGTGATGTCGCCCAAGAGCCTCCTGCGCCATCCCGCCGCCACTTCGCCGATCGACGAATTCACCTCCGGCCACTTCCAGGAAATCCTCGATGACCCGCTCTGGTCCGGCTCCGCCCATCAAAACCCTGAACTCAAAACCCTGAATCCTGAACCCGCGGCGCCCGCCGCGCCGCCGGAGCGCCTGATCCTCTGCTCCGGCAAGGTCTACTACGACCTCGCCGACCACCGCGAAAAGAACGGCATCACCGACGCGGCCATCGTGCGCATCGAGCAGCTCTACCCGCTGCACCGCAACCGTCTCGCCGAACTCTGCGACAAATACGACGGTTCCACCCTCGTCTGGTGCCAGGAGGAATCGCAGAACATGGGCGCCTGGAGCTTCATCGCCCCCCACCTGGAGCATGTCTTCGGCCGCAAGGCGTTCTATGCCGGCCGCGATGCCAGCGCGTCACCCGCCGTCGGCCATCTTGCCCGCCACCGGTATGAGCAGGCCGCCCTTATCCGGGCTGCCTTCGGCATCTGAGGCCGCACCGGAACTCCTGCCCGTCATCGGAAAACGACCATTGCGTCCTCGACTTCCGCCCTTCGTCCTTCGACCTTCGACTTCCCCTTCATGCCCACCCTTGACGTCAAAATCCCGTCTCTGGGCGAATCGATCACCAGCGGCGTGCTTGCCAAGTGGCACGTCAGGGACGGTGACTTCGTGAAAAAGGATCAGCCGCTCTTTGAGCTGGAAACCGACAAGATCACCTCGGAAGGCACTGCCGAGGCCGCCGGCCGCGTCGTGCTCAAAGTCCCCGTCGGCAGCGAAGTGAAGATCGGCCAGCTCGTGGCGACGATCGAGCTCGTCGCGGAGACCGGAGAGCGGAAATCGGATACCGGAAAGCAAGGCATCACGGCCTCCGCATCGTCTTTGTCGCCGTCTCCTTCAGAATCTATCCGGTCTCCGGTCTCCGGTCTCCGAAATCCTCCATCGGTTCGCCGGCTCGCGGCCGAGACCGGTATCGATCCCGCCACCATCGCCGGCACCGGCAAGGGCGGCCGGGTGACGAAGGGCGACATGCTCGCGGCTGCCGCTACCGAAACCGGAAACCGGTTACCGGATAGCGGAAAGAACGTCAGCCCCGCCCAGACTCCATCTCAATCCCTGCCCCCTGCGGAGCCTATCCGGTTTCCGGTATCCGATCTCCAAAATGTCGCCGGGCCCGCGTCGCCGGTTTCATCTGCAAAGCATACGCGCCGCAAGCTGACGCCCCTGCGCCAGCGCCTCGCCCAGCGCCTCGTTCAAGCCCAGCGCGAGGCCGCCATGCTCACCACGTTCAACGAGGTCGACATGTCCGCCGTGCGCGACCTCCGCGCGAAATACCAGGAGGAGTTCACCCGGAAACACGGCATCAAGCTCGGCTTCATGTCGTTCTTTGTGAAAGCGGTCGTGCGCGCCCTGCAGGAGGTGCCGGCCGTCAATGCGCAACTCGACGACGACACCGTCGTCGAGAACCACTACTACGACATCGGCGTGGCGGTCTCCACCGAGCGCGGCCTCATGGTGCCGGTCCTGCGCGATTGCGACCGGATCAGTTTCGCCGACATCGAGAAGCAGCTGGCCGCAGCCGCGCAAAAGGCCCGCGAGGGCCGGATGACGCTGGCCGACCTTGAGGGCGGCGTCTTCACCATCACCAACGGTGGCGTCTTCGGCTCGCTCCTCTCAACGCCCATCCTCAACGCCCCGCAGTGCGCCATCCTCGGCATGCACGCCATCCAGGATCGCCCCATTGCCGTCAGCGGCCAGGTCGTCATCCGTCCGATGATGTACCTCGCGCTCAGCTATGACCATCGCATCGTCGACGGCCGCGAAGCCGTGACCTTTCTCGTGAAGGTCAAGCAGGCCATCGAGGCCTCCACGCTCCAGCAGCTCAGCATTTAGGTATTCGCCCTATCGGTCTTATATGTCTTATGGATTCCTTTGACGTTGCCATCATCGGCGCCGGCCCCGGCGGCTACGTGTGCGCCTTCCGCGCCGCGCAGTTCGGTCTCAAGGTCGCCCTCATCGAGAAACGCCCCACCCTCGGCGGCACCTGCCTCAACGTCGGCTGCATCCCGACAAAAACGCTGCTCCACCTCAGCGAACACTACGCCTGGGCGAAGCTCCATGCCGCTGAGAGCGGCATCAAGCTGACCGGGCTCGAACTCGACCTCGCCACCCTGATAAAGAAAAAGGATGCGGTCGTTCAAAAGCTCGTGGGCGGCATCGCCCAGCTCGCCAAGGCGCGCCAGATCACCGTCCACACCGGCCACGCCACGCTCACTGGCGCCACCACCATCGAGATTTCTCCTATGGGCAGCCCGCGCGGGGGCGAAAAAACGACCGTCGCCGCGAATAACATCGTCCTCGCCACCGGCTCCGCGCCCTCCGAGCTCTCCTTCCTGCCGTTCGATGGCCGGACGGTTGTTTCCTCCGACCAAGCCATCGGCTTCGACGCCGTGCCGCAGCGCCTCGCGGTCGTGGGCGGCGGCGCCATCGGACTCGAACTCGCCTCGGTCTGGGCGCGGCTCGGCGCGGAGGTCACCATCGTCGAATTCCTGCCGAAGATCGCCGCCAACTATGATGATGATGTCGTGCGCCTGCTCACCCGCCTACTCACGAAGCAGGGACTCAAAATCGAAGTGAACGCGCGAGTGACGGGCCTTAAAACCCAAAACTCAAAACCCAAAACTCAAAACCCCGAGGAGGTTGTTCTTCTCGCGGAGCGCGAAGGCAAACTCCTCGAGTTCCCGGCCGACAAGATTCTCGTGTCGGTGGGTCGGCGGCCGGTCACCGAAAACCTCGGACTCGAGAAGGCCGGCGTGCAGCTCGACGAGAAGAAGCGCATCAAGGTCGACGACCACCTGCGCACCAATGTGCCGGGCATCTGGGCCATCGGCGACGTCGTCGCCGGTCCCATGCTCGCCCACAAGGCCGAGGAGGACGGCGCGGCCGTCGCCGAGTGGATCGCCGGCAAGGCCGGTCACGTCGACTGGAACCTCATGCCCGGCGTCATCTACACCGACCCCGAGCTCGCCGGTGTCGGTCTCGGCGAGGATGTCGCCAAGGCCAGGGGCCTTGACGTGCGCGTGGGCAAGTTCCATTTCGCCGCCAATGGCCGTGCTGTTGCGGCCGACGCCGCCGACGGCTTCGTGAAAATCATCGCCGACGCGAAGTCCGACCGTATCCTCGGCGCGCAGATCATCGGCCGCGGCGCCTCAGAGCTCATCTCCGAAGTCGTCACCCACATGGAATACGGCGGCAGCGCCGAGGACCTCGGCCGCACCGTCCATTCGCACCCCACCCTCAGCGAAGCCGTGAAGGAGGCCGGTCTGGCCGTCAGCAAGAGCGCTCTTCACGCGCTCTAAAACCGCGTGACATCCGGCTTCCGGCCTCTGGCGTCTGCCTTCCGCCTCCGTCTTCCTGCTTTCCACCGCCTGTTTTGAGAGCCAGCCCCATGCAGAGAAATGCGATATTTGCTCTGGCGCCATGCCTCCTGGCAGCCGCGGCGGTATTTCCCGGCTGTGTCGAGGCACCGTCACTGGCGGCGCGGGAGAACATCCGCTCAAGCTGGGAGCGTCCGCTGGCGTACGCGGGACCCGAGGAAGTCACGATCAAATTGACCCGCGGCAAGGACAACAAGCTGTACCTGCCGATCAAGATCAACGGCCGGGACATGGCGGCGGTCATCGACACCGGCGCCAGATCTGTCTTCGACCTGAAGACGATGCGCGCCATCGGCGTGGCCACCTATCCGACCAGCGAGAATTATTACGGCTTCGGCGGCTACCTGCATGTCCACGTCGGATTCCTCGATGAAATCGATCTCGGCGGCCTGAAGTCGGTGGGCAAATCCGTCACCTTGATCGATCTCACCGGACTGAAGCGCAGCCAGGTGGAGGGAGCGCTTCCATCCGTCGACGGCCTGATCGGAGCCGACCTGCTGGCTGCGCTTTCCGCCAGGATCGATTACGAAACCCTGACCCTCACCCTGAAGAAACCGCACCTGAATCCGCGGTGAATAACGCGGGAGCCTGGCAAAATGGTGTTAATGCTCAGATTGTCCCATCGATCTTTCTCGACCCGCCCATGCCTGCTCTTTTTAGCTTTCGACTAAACACCTCATGAAGCTTCTCCCGACGATCGCTCCGGAGAACCGGCAGACCTTCAAGACCCTCGAGGAAGCCATCAAGGCCGGCAAGAGAGCCTGCAAGGTGTGCAAACCGTGAGCTAGAAAACGCAGTTCATCTTTAATTTCCGGCCGAATTCAATCTCATGACCACACACCCCTCAGCTCCCCAACTATTCAAGAATGTCGCCTTCGTCATCTATCCGGTGAAGGACGTGAAGACCGCGCGGGCGTTTTATGAAACTACGCTCGGACTCAAGGTCACCGCCAACTGGGATGACCAATGGGTCGAGTACGACATCGGCGACGGCACGCTCGCAATCACGACGGCCGACGCCACGCACAGGGCCGGCATCCACGGCGCGACACTGGGTCTGGAGGTCGTGGATTTCGACGCCGTGCTCGAGCACCTCAAGGCCAAGGCGGTGCCGATCTTCAACGGACCCTTCGATTCCCCGGCCTGCCGCGGCTGCATCATCCGTGATCCGGATGGGAATGAGATCATCCTGCACGCCAAGAAATAGCTGGGGCAGGCCGAAGGAGGCAGTTCTCACTGTTGGTCGCAGGCACGACCACCCGATCAGTCCTCGCAGCTGGCCGCCGTGCGCTGTCGTGCCCTAATCCGCTTTGTCATCGCGAGTCCGGCGCAGCCGGACGTGGCGATCCAGCCCCTCGACAGGGCTCGGGGCCCTGAGCTTGTCGAACGGGCTGGATGGATCGCTTCGTCACCCGCATTCGCAGGCTCCTCGCAATAACAAAGTAGGACCCTCCGCCGCGCGCTGTGGGCTGGCATCCGGCGCCGTTTGGCTGTAGGGTCGGAGCGGTTCCATGCGCCTCTCCCTGCTGACACTGCTTCCGTTGCTCGGCGCCCTGCCCCTCCGAGCCGATCTGATCGCCGTCGAATCGGCCCGATTTCCTTTCTGCCTGGTGGGGGAATCGGTCAAGGTGAGCGTCGGGAAGCAGCTGTCGATGGTGGAGGGAGAGTATGACTTCAAGTACGTGCCCCGATTCGACCGGGCGGATCGTTCCGACCGGATCGCCTTTCGGTATGCGGCCTTCGCGCCGAAGGAGGCCGACAGCTTGGAGACGCTGATCGAAATCACCCAGATCAAGCTGCGCGTGGGAACAGTGGAGTTTGCACCGGAGGATTTTGCCTTCGTGGAGGAAGACGCGGGCGCCTCCCTGCAGATTGCCCCGGAGGACGCCCGGGGGGTGATCTTCACCTTCCGGATCCCCCGGGCCCTCCTGCACCAACAATGCACTCTACACATCAGCCATTACCAGCCGCACTACCGGTTCGGGGGGAAGAAAGTGTCGGCCTGGCTGCCGTTGCTGCCTGATTTTGAGGCGCTCAAGAACGAGTTCCTGTATTCCCGGGTTGATTTCACCGTCGAATTTGAAGCGGTGGATGCCGTGCGGCTTCACCGTCTCTCCGCCAACGAATCGGTCGTGCAGGAGACGCCACAACGGGTGCAGGTTCATCCGATTCACTGGGAAAACATCGCGGTGGAAGTCGAGGAACCGGCGCGTTCGTGACGGGGCAGGCGGTGCCATCAGCGGTTGCCTTTCCCCGCCCCGGAGTTTCTGAGTCGCCAACGGGTCACCGGTCAGTTTTGCTGCGGCCGGCTGAAGTCAGCCGGAGCGTCATGAAACTGCTGATTCTTATTGTCGCCTGGTGCATTCTTCTCGTTCTGTGCTGGCCGCTGGCACTGCTGATCCTGGTGCTCGCCCCCCTCCTCTGGCTGCTGGCCCTGCCCTTCCGTTTCGCCCTGCTCTGCGTCGAGGCCGTATTTGCCCTGCTGCGCGCCCTGCTGCTTCTGCCCATCCGTCTGCTGGGGCCGCACGGCCGGACATGAGCGGGCGGACGCTGCCCGTGGACAATGGTCTCAATATTTGTTCTGACGCATGGCCCACGTTCGTCGCGACCGTCATGAAGAAAACACCGATGTGCCGCCAGCGCCCGTTCCGGAATGCGTTACTCCGGCGGTCGGCATCGCCGGCGCGGCGCCACGCGGATATACCGCCCAGTCATGAACGAAACAACCAAAACGCTTCGCCTCTGGGGTGACTTCGAGCGGAGTCTCCTCCACGGCCGGGGCATCGATATCGGCTGCGGGCCGGATCCCGTCGCGCCGGATGTGCGCAGGTTCGATGTCGAGGACGGTGACGCCAACGAGATCGGCCGGTATGTCACCGAACAGTTTGATTACGTCTATTCCTCCCACTGTCTTGAACACATGCAGGATCCCGCCCGGGCGCTGCGGGGATGGTGGTCGTTGGTGCGCCCTGGCGGCCATTTGATTGTCATCGTGCCTGACGAGGACCTGTACGAGCAGGGCGTTTTCCCCAGCAGGTTCAACCACGGGCACACGGCGACGTTTACGATCGGGAAATCCCGCAGCTGGTCGCCGGCATCGATCAATGTCTTGGCGCTGGCGTCCGCTCTGCCTGGCGGCTTGGTGATCTCGGTTGCCCTCCAGGATCAAGGCTATGACCGGCGGTTGTATCGCTTTGGTCCTGATTCGAAAAATCCCCTCGCCCGGCTGGTACGGAGGGTCAACCGCACCATCAAGCGCTGGATGAATGTCCGGTTCAATGGCGTGGACCGGTTCATGATCCGATGGTTCGCCGTCGATCAGACATCCTGCCGGGATGCGATGGCCCAAATCCAAATTATCGTCAGAAACGAAACGGGCCAGAAACTGGAGCCCGCACCCTCGGCTCTCCGCCATGACGGCAACTGAGAGCGGCTCCTTCACCTTTCATGACCCCGGCCTGCTTCATCAGCGATTCATGAGAACACTGGGTCGGAGGACTGCCTGACCATCATCACCAAGGAAAAACCATGAAAATCCGCGGCACTGACTTCATCATGTATCCGGTTGCCGATCTGGCGCGCGCGGCAAAGTTCTATCGCGAAACCCTGGGTCTTCCGCAGGAGATCTACAGCGAAGAGGGGCAATGGGCGGAGTTCAATTGCGGGAACCTCACGCTCTCCCTCAAGGGAGGGTCGAAACCGTCTGAGGCGCCGGCGGGAGCGCGAATCGCCCTCGCCGTGGTTGACATCCATGCCGCCTACGAAGAGTTGAAGCAGAAAGGGGCGCGGATCTTGAGCCCGCCGACGGACTATTCGGTCTGCTGGGCCATGGAGATACTCGACCCGGACGGCAATCTGGTGATTCTCCATAAGCGGGCGAATGGAACCTTTGGGTCGAATTCCTGAAATACCAGACCTGCCGTCAGAGCGCCCCGGCCCTGCCAAACCTGCCCATCAGGACTACGGCCGACACGTTTGCCTCGCCCGGGAGGGGCGTCCCTGTCAATTTCTTCTCCCCTCATCCCCTCTTCCGGTCTCCCCTCACCAGTGAAAATACAGGGCATCCTTTTCACGGCCTGCGCGCTCCTCGCGATCCCCGGCGTCTGCCGGGCGGCCAAGACGCCGCCTGCCGCCGCCAAGCCGAAACCGCCCGCCGAGACCGCCTTCTATGTCGCCCCCAGTGGAGACGACCATTGGAGCGGAAAACTGGCCGACCCCAACCCAGACCGTACCGACGGGCCGTTCGCCAGCGTGACGCGAGCTCGTGATGTGGTCCGTGCCCTGACGGAACGAACCCCGGGACCAATCATGGTTTATCTCCGGGGCGGTCTCTACCAGCTGAAGGAGCCGCTCGTCTTCACACCGCAAGATTCCGGCTCGGCCGACTCCCCCGTCATCTACGCCGCCTACACCGGCGAAACTCCGGTCCTGAGCGGCGGCCGGATCATTGCCGGCTGGAAGCAGGACGCAAACGGACTCTGGTCGGCGCCGGCGGGGACGGACTGGAACTTCCACCAGCTCTTCGTCAACGGCCAGCGCCGGCAGCGCGCCCGCCTGCCGGCCACGGGCTTCTTCCGCACCGACGGCCAGATCCCCCAAGGACAGAACGCGAGCTTTCGCTTCCACCCCGGCGATATCAAGCCGGCTTGGGCGGGGCTGGGCAATGTCGAGGTGGTCGCGATCGACAAATGGATGGATTTGCGCATGACCATCACCTCCGTCGAGGGCAACACGGTGACCACGGATGGCTACCGTCCGGCAAATTTCGACAACCCCGACGTCCGCTATTGGATTGAGAACGTCCCGGAGGCGCTCGCGGCGCCGGGCATGTGGTATCTGGACCGCCGCGCCGGCGTGGTCTTCTACCGCGCCCAGCCCGGCGAAGATCTGAGCCGCGCCGAGGTGGTGGCGCCAGTGCTCGAACAGGTGATCCGCTTCGACGGCGGCCGTGGCAGCACCGTCCACGACCTCCGGCTGCGCGGCCTCTCCGTGAGCTACGCGGACTGGACCCTGACTCCGCTGGACAGCAACGTGCAGCGGGGCACGATTCAGGCCGACGCCCAGCGCGGGGCCTCCATCGAGGCCACCGGCGCGCAGGACATTGCCATCGAGAAATGCACGTTCACGCATTTCGGACAGTACGCCGTGGCGTTCGGCCAAGGCTCAAAACGAATCCGCATCGTGGCGAACGAGATGACGGACCTCGGCGCCGGCGGGGTGAAGATTGGCGATGTCCACGGCAACGTGAATCCCAAGATTCAGCCCCAGCGCGGCGCGGAACGCAGTCTGTTTCGCTGGCCCACGGACCCGTCACAGTATCGCGCCGGTCCCGATTATCCCCGCGACGAAGCGGCCACCTGCAGCGACAACGTCGTCACCGACAACCGCATTCACGACCTCGGCGTCGTCTTCCCGGCCGCGGTCGGCATCTGGGTGGGCCAAAGCCCCGGCAACACGATTGCGCACAACGAAATTCATGACACGTACTACTCCGGCATCTCCTGCGGGTGGACGTGGGGTTTCGGTCCGACGGCGGCCCACAACAATGTCATCGAGTACAATCTGATCTACAACATCGGCCGCGATCTGCTGAGCGACATGGGCGCGATCTATCTCCTGGGCGTGCAGCCGGGCACGGTGGTGCGCAACAATGTCGTGCATGATGTTTCGCGCTTCCCGGAGCCGGGCGGATACGGCGGCTGGGGGGTTTATCTGGACGCGACCACGAGTGACGTAACGGTGGAGAACAACCTCGTCTACCGCACCCAGGACGGCGCGCTGCACCAGAACGCCGGCGAAAACAACACCATCGCGAACAATATCTTCGCCCTGGGCGAGGAGGCGCAGATCTTTCGCTCGCACGCCGCTGCCGGGCTGAGCTTCACTTTCGAACACAACATTGTCTACTGGCAGCGGGGCGAGCTGCTGCGGATGCAGCTGGGAGAAGGCGGGGTGATGTTCGACTCCAACCTCTATTACAATGCGAGCGGCGGATCGGTAACGGTGGGGGCGGCGCGCCTCGGAACGGTTTCCTGGCAGCAGTGGCAGGCGCGCGGACAGGACAAAAACTCATTGATCGCCGATCCGGGTTTCGCCGATCCCGAACATGGCAATTTCTCGCTGCGACCGGATTCGCCCGCTTTCAAGCTTGGTTTCAAATCAATCGATCTCGGCCAGGTCGGCCCGCGGGGCTGAAACGCCGCCATCCCATGCCTCCCCAGCGACAGGATTACATGCTGCGATTGCTCGAGGAACAGGGGCGGTTTCTGGTCGAGATTCTGGAATTCCGTCAGGCCGGCAGCTACGACGCGGCGTTGTTCACGGTGCTGCGCGCGCAGGAGCGGTTGTTTGCCCGGCCGGCGCAGGACTTTATCCCCCTGTCCCTTGAGGAGCAGGTGCATCTGCTCGTCGTCGGAGAGACCGACACCAACGCCCGGGACAAATGTCTGGCCCACGCCACCCTCCTGACGGAAGCAGGGCTCACCTACCAGGCCAAGGGGCAGCCTCCGCTGGCGCTGGGCGCCTATCAGCTTGCCCTCCATGTCACGCTGCTGGCCGCCGTGATGTTTCCACCCGCGGATTCGTCGGCGCTGCGTGCGCGCATCGCCGCGCTGCTTGACCAACTGCCCGCCGACGACTTGAACGCGGAGGTCAAAGAACTCCTGCGCCAGTTTGAAGAGAGTGCCTGAGCTGGCGGCGCCCTCTCCGGCCCCGGTCGCTGCCGGGCCGCCGTGCGATTTCCCCATGAAAACCAAACCCATCGTCATGCTGGTGCTGCTGACCCTGGCCGGCGGGGTGCAGGCGCAACCCTACCTGACGGCTTCCACCGGAACTGCGCACATCGCTGCCACCGGTTACGGCAGCCAGACCCGGCGGAGGGACGCCTTGGCGGTCGGCTATGGACTGACCGATCTCATCGCGGTCGAGGCCTCTTATTTCCAGATTCAGGAGGCGCGCTATCCGCTCCCGCCACCGCCGGGACCGACGACGATCCCGGCGCCAGCGGCGGCTTACCGGCTGATGTCGGCCAGGAAGTCCCCGATGTTGGTGTAACGGTCGAGCAGCTGGCGGGCGGCGGTGCAACGGGCGGCGGGCGCGAGGCCGGCGTTCTCCGCGAGAAAGATGATGTAGCGGGCAATGCCCTTGGCGAAGTTGAGCCGGCCTTCGTCGCTGATGGCATAGAACCGCGCGCGCTGCTGGTAGCCCGCGGGCATGTGGTCGCCCAGGGCCTTTTTCTCCGCCCGGCCACCGGCGGCCAGCACATAGAGGAAGTTGTACTCGAACCAGAACATGTAATCCGGGCTCGGCGGCAGCGCTTCCACCGCCTGACACGCGGTCGCGGCGGAGGCGAAGACATCAACCGGCTGGCCGGCCTTGGCCAGCGCGTCGGTGATGAACACGCGCGCCATCTTCCGCTCGGTGGCATCCGCGCTGAACGCGCCCAGCAGGGCCAGCTCGACCGTGAAACGATACCAGTCGCGCCAGAGCGCCTGGTCGGCGGCGTCCTTCGAATGAAAGAGCGCCACGCCCATCTCGTACGTGTAGCGTCCGCTGGTCTTGATCTCGAGGCGGCCGCCGGTCACCTGCCCCATCACCTGGTAGTTCTCGGCCGACTTGCCCGAGCCGGAGTGGAAACCGATGCTGGCGCCGAACTGCTTGCACACGGCCCACTGCTTCCCGATGAGCGCGCGGAGCGCGGCATTGTCGGGGTACGGCATGTTCTTCTGGAAGCCGAAGGCGGGTGCGATGAAGTTGATGGGCATGTCCATGGCCTCGCAGAATGCCAGCATGATGGCGGTGGTCTCCGGCGTGGTGAGGCCGGGCAGCTCGTCGATGGAGAGCTCGCGCAGGTAGGCGCGGCCGGCGGCGGTGGTGAACGCCCGCGCGCGCACGGCGCGGTACTTGGTGTCGCGTCCCTTCATCTTCCGGAGCGCGGGCCACACGTAGCACAGGAGCGCGTTGAACTGCTCCTCGTCGAGCGGCAGGCCGCAGGCGGCGACGCGGGCTTTGACCTTTTGCACCAGCACGACATCCACGTTGGCCTTGACATAGTCGCGCTGCGCGGCGGCGCCCTCGGGCACCTTGGTCTGGGCCAGCTCGGGGGAGAGGTCGAAGGTGATGTAGCTCGCGAGCACGCAGCCCGCCACCAGCTGGTCCTCGCGGCTGTCGAACTTGCCGCCGATCGGCTGGTGGTCGGCGTTGAAGCTCCAGGCGATGCCGCGGTGGTGGAAGCCGGTCTTGAGCTTCGACAGCACGCAGCCGTGGCTCATGCCCTCGACGCTCTGGCCCTGGTGGCCCTCGGGGACGCTGGTGCCGATGAAGGGGAACGGCACGGTGTCGAGCCGCCCCTCCAGCATGGCGTTCACGTCGTAAACCAGCTCGCGCGGAATGGAGTTCTGGTTGGCGGTGACGCCGAGCTCGAGCGCGCTCATCGCCCACTCGACCGCCGGCCAGTGCAGCGTGGTGAAGCGAGCGCCGATGCCGAGCGTGCTCTGGCCGAGCTTCGCGCCGGCGGTCGGAAAGATCGTCGAGCCGGGATTGTGCTCCTGGATGAGGTTCTTCAGGCGGAGCAGGTTTGCGAACGTGGCGGGAAAGGCCCAGGTCTTGCCGCCGAGCGCCACGCCGTCGGCCAGCCCGGCGGCGCCTTTCCCCGCGGCCCGCGATTCCAACAACCACGCGCAGTCACCCGTCGCGATGTCCTCGATCAACTGCCAGGTTCCCGCCTTCGTCTCAAAGCCGCTTTTGACCCATTGCTTCGTCCCGGCGCCGCCGGCTTTCAAGATCGCCGCCAGCGCCTGCCAATCGAGGCAGAAGTCCGGCGACACGCAGGGATTTTGCGCGATGCGGAGATTGTGTTGCAGCAGGAAGGCGTTGATGGGGGTCATGGAACCAGATGTGAACACGTGTCCTAATTTCCTGCGAGATTTTTTCTCGAACCTGATGCACCTTCCATCATCGGGGCGTGACCCGCCGGCCGCCTGGCCCACCGCTCCGGCCCAGTTTCTCCTTTCCTTCCTCTGTTTTTCCCCCTTACTCGCAGCCGCCATGTCCACGCCTGATTCCATTCGCAAAGCCCGCCTCGCCTGGTGGCTCCGCTGGGGGCCCGCGCGCGGTTTTGCCGGGAACGTCGTCACCCTCTGACCATATTTTCAACGACACGCTTCTCCGCCACCGCGCCAGTCCCCCGGCGCGGTTTTTCCTTTTCCACGCCGGCGGCACCGCTGCCCGCCTCGATGAACACCTCCTCCCCACCGTCCGCGTCCAGCGCCCGCCACGGCCTGCTGCTCATGCTCGCCTCGACGGGCTGCTTCGTCGCCAACGCGCTCATCATCCGCCTGCTGGGCGCGCACTTCGCCGTGGACTCTTGGCTGCTTTCCTCGGTGCGTTTTGTAGTCGGACTGGCGCTCATCGTGACGCTGTTCCCGCCCGGCAAGGTGTTTCAGTTCAACAATCTCTACCGCAATCCGCAGCTCATCGTGCGCGGTGTCATCGGTGGCATCGGCGTCTACCTGTACTACCTGACCATCGTCCACCTCGGCGCCGGCCGCGCGACGTTCATCAGCAACACCTATGTGGTCATGGGTGCGCTGCTGGCCGTCGTGCTCCTCAAGGAGCCGCTCACTCCCACCCTCATCATTGGCTCGGCCGTCAGCCTCTTCGGACTCGCCCTGCTCACCAATGTGATAGCCGCCCATCCTGCCGCCGGCTTCTACGATTTTCTGGGCATGCTGGGCGCACTGGCTTCGGCCGTCGTGATCGTGACCATCCGCCAGCTGCATCGCACCGAGCACACCGCGACCATCTTCGGCGCGCAATGCTTCTACGGACTGCTCTTCTGCCTGGTGCCCACCGTGGTGCGGTTCGAAATGCCGCCGCCGGCCGCGTGGGCGCTGTTGGTGGGGAGCGCGCTCTGCGCGGGGGTGGGCCAGCTCACGATGACGCGGGCCTACCGCGAGCTGACCGTGACGCGGGGCTCGCTGCTCCAGATGCTCGTGCCGCTCGGCATCGCGGGCGGCGGGGTGTTGTTCTTCAGCGAACGCTTCCAGCCGCATGAGCTCATCGGCGCCGCCCTCATCCTCGGCGGCACGCTGTTTACGATGCTCCGGCGCTGAACGGATCCAGCGGCGCCCTCCCGTCCCGGCGCGGCCAGCCGGCGGTCACTGTTTCCGTTCCTCGATGGAGACGGCCTTGCCGTCCTTGAACGTCACGCGGTAGTGATCGCGCTCCCGCCGGTGGGGATAGTCCAGGTAATAGGGAAACATCGGATCGTCCCAGTAATAATAGCGGTGATACCAGCCCCGGTAGAGCGGCCCGCCGTCGGGCAACTCATACGTGGTGTAGCTCCAGATCTCGCTCACTCCCTTGGTGTCGGTGCGGGTGGTGATGTGATCCGGCTCTCCCAGCGCCAGCTGCACCATTTCCTGATCAAAGCCGATGGCGATCTGGCCCTTCCTGATCAGGTCCTGCTGTTCGGGAGTCAGACGGGCAAACGCGGCGGGATTTTTCCTGATGCGCGACTCGGGGGTCGAACACCCCGTGATGCAAAGTGCCGCCAGCGCCAGGGCGGCCAGCAAAAGAAATTTGGACGTTTTCATGGGGAAACAGGATAGTGAGAATGGTTTTGCTCGCAAATTTAAGACGCCTGCCGAACGCTTTTTGTTTCATCGGGATGAAAACCCTCCTCCTTTGGGACATCGATGGCACGCTGCTGACCGCCGGCGGCGCGGGCATGCGGGCGCTGGGCGTGGCGCTGCAGCGCGTGTTTGCCATCGAAGGCTCGATCAACGACATAGACTTCGCCGGGCGCACCGACCGCTGGATCGTGCGGCAGATCTTCGCCAAGTTCAGCCTGCCCTCCACCGAGGAGAACTTTGCCCGCTATGTTGACGGCTACGTGGCCGCGTTGCCGGCCGCGCTGAATGATCGCGGCGTGCACCTGCTGCCGGGTGTGTCCGCCCTGCTTGACGCCGCCCTCGCCCGCCGAGTCGCCTTGGGCCTGCTCACCGGCAACCTCCGCCGCGGCGCCGAAGTCAAGTTAGGCAGCAGGAACCTCTGGCGTTACTTCCCGTTCGGGGCCTTCGCGGACGACTGCGAGGATCGCAACCTGCTCGGCCCTTACGCCCTGCGCCGAGCCCGCGCCCATCACGGGGTGGACTTTGCACCTGCGAACACCTGGGTCATCGGCGACACGCCCCATGACGTGGTTTGCGCCCACGCATTCGGCGCCCGCGCCATCGCCGTGGCAACCGGCCGGCACTCGGTGGACCAGCTGCAAGTCGAGAACCCTGACGCCGTGTTCAGCAACCTCGATGACACCACCGCGTTCTGGCGGGTGGTTGACGCAGTCTGAATGCGGCGCGTCGGCCGGCATGATGTTGCCACCCACAACCTCAGGCCGCTTCCGCCAGATAAAAAGAGGCGCGTAAAAAAGGCCGTCGCCCCTTGCCAGACTACCGTTTATCTCCACAGTCCGGAGGTGTACCGCGAACCTGTACCGGAGGCCTCCGCCTCCCAGTAGAACAGCCCGCCGCGATCGGCGGGAACACAAACCGCACCGGGTGGTCTCGCCAATGGAGCCAGCATTGAACTCCTCCCATCGGGCGGTATCCTACCCCGTCGGCGACCGCGCGATTCAAGATCCGCTTCAACCGGCGCACCCCGTTTCCCCATGAAAAAGCTCCTCGTCGGCCTCGGCCTGGCCACGGTCCTGGCCGGTCCGGTCAACGCGCAGGAGGCAACGCCGCGGGTCTCCGACGACTCGCTGCACATCGATGGCATCTTCAACAGCGACCTGCCGGGCACCGAGCACAAGGCCAATCTGAAGCTGGTCGTTCATCCGCACTTCGGCGACTTCACCCAGCGCGACTATCTCCGCACACCGGTCAGTTTGATTTACGGCGTCACCGGCCGCTGGGAGATAAGCGAGGAAACGGACACCTACTTTTCGCACGGGCTCGGCAAGCAGAGCTTTTTCAGCCGCGCGGGATTGTCCGGCTTGAGCTTCGCCACGAAATATCGCATCGGCGATCAATGGTGGCCCGGCTGGGACATCGGCGTGGGCGCAGGCTACGTCTTCCCGGTCGATCATCCGCCGGCCGAGGTGACGGACGGGCTCAAACACCTGGACTCATTCGTGACGTTCGCCCATCCGCTCGTGAAACACCCCGGCGTGCGTATTTTTTGGGGCTTGGGCAGCGATCTGGTCAAACAAACCTCGATCCCCGCCGAAACCACCAAGAATGAACTCCGCGACAACGCCCAAAGCCTGACGGTGGGCGCCGTCTGGGAGCGCGGCGCGTTTAATTACACCCTGGAAACGTCCTACACGACCACGCGCCTCACCGGGCACACCAACCACGATGTCTACGGAGTGCGTCCGGGATGCGTGTGGGAGCTGCCGAAGAAATTCACCTTCTACTCAAAAGGCCAGTGGCTCTTCGGCCTGAGCCTGCATGTCGACCGCGGTCCGGACGGCTTTGACGCCGGCCTTTCGGGCAAGTTGAGAATAAACTTCGACTTCAAGCGCTGGTGGGGCGCGGTGAAGAATCATCCGGCGCCGTAAGGGCCCTCCGGATAGTGGGTCAGTTTATGTAGGTTGGGCTTTAGGCCCGACACCGAAACCATCGAGGTCCCTCTGTCGGGGATAAACCCCGACCTACATTTACCGCACAATTCAGGCAAACTGACCTATTACCGCCCGCCGGCGGCGCTTCTCCTGTCGGCAGGCCGGGCTTGTTTTGCCCGCGCCGGGATCGTCATAGGCTCATCACGGAGCGACCCTAACGCGCCATCCTCTCGACCGCGCTCACCCTTCCTGCTTCGAAAACGACACGCAGGATTTCGTCAAGGTAGGGTCCGCCGGAACTCACGACGGTGGAACCGCCCACGCGCGTGGATCCGCCGCCTCCCATCATGCCCAGGCCCACGCTGATCCTCGGCTGGTGGCTGCGATAACCCCACACCTCCTCGGTGCCATTCGCGGCAGTGCGGCTATAGACGTGATCAGGATCGCCCAGCGCCACGCGCACCTGCGCCGGCGTGAAGCCGAGAGCGATTTCGCCCGCCTTCACCCTGGCCTGCACGTCAGGCGGCCAGGAGGCATAGGCGGCGTGATTTTTGGCGATGCGCTCGGCCGGCGTGGTGGCACACCCGACCAGGACGAGGAGTAGGAGGGAAAGCAGGGCGCGGAGGTTCATGGTGGTAAAATGGGTTGCCGATGGATAGCTTGACTCAACTATCGACATCCGCAACCCGCCGTGGTTTCCCGGCCTGATCCTCATCGCGTCCCTCCGCTTCCGCCCGTCGCATGAAAAAATACACCATTGCCCTCGGTTCCGATCACGCCGGTTACCACTACAAGGAAGCCATCAAGGCCCTGCTGCTCGCCGCCGGGCACACCGTGCGCGATTTCGGCACCAGCTCCGACGCGCCGTGCGATTACCCCGATTTTGTCCGCCCCGTGGCCGAGGCCGTGGCCCGCGGCGAATTCGAGCGCGGCATCGTGCTGGGCGGCTCGGGCAATGGCGAGGCCATCGTCGCCAACCGGGTGCGCGGCATCCGGTGCGGCGTATGCTGGAGCGAGCTGACCGCCATCTGGAGCCGTTCGCACAACGACGCCAACGTGCTCTCCATCGGCGCGCGCACCGTCTCCCGCGACCTGGCGCTGAAGATCGTGCAGGTGTGGCTCGAAACCCCCTTCGAAGGCGGCCGGCACCTCCGCCGTATCCGCAAGATCGATCCGCCGCCGGCTTCAGAGGCCAAGCGGGGCTGAGATCCGATTCAGGGAGGTTTGGCCTTCGACTTTCGTCCTTCGACCTTCGACCGGCACCCGCGTCTGGACTTTTGGCGTTTCCGCGTTCCCTTTGCCCCATGCGCCTCCTGGGCCTCCATCACATCACCGCCATCGCGTCGGACGCGAAGCGCAACGTCGACTTCTACACGCGCGTGCTCGGCCTGCGCCTCGTGAAGAAGACCGTCAACTTCGACGATCCCGGCACCTATCATCTCTATTATGGAGACCAGACGGCGTCGCCCGGCACGCTGCTGACCTTCTTTCTGTGGGATGAACTGCCGCGCGGACGGGCCGGCACGGGACTGACGAGTGCCATCGCTTGGTCCGTGCCGAGGGGTGCGCTGGGATTCTGGCGCGAGCGGCTGCAGGCGCAGGGAGTGGCCGCCGCCCCCATCGCCCGGCAGGGCGAGGAAGTGCTGGCGTTCACCGATCCAGACGGGCTTCCGCTCGAACTCGTGGCAACGACCGAATCCGATCCGCGCCTTCCCGCGCCCCATCCGGAGGTGCCGCCGGGAAAAGGCATCCGCGGTTTTCATGGCGTGACCCTGACGATTAGCGTGGAGGAACGGACCGCCGCCGTGCTCACGGAGGACATGGGCTATCGCCTTCTTGCCCGCGAAGAAAACCGGGCGCGCTACACCGTCGGTGACGGCGGACCCGGCACCTACGTTGATCTGCTGACCGCTCCGTCCCTGCCGCGCGGACGCAGCGGACTGGGCACGGTGCATCACGTGGCGTTTCGCACGCCCGATGACCCGAGCCAGGCAGAAGCGCGCGACGCACTGGCGACACGCGGGTTCAACGTCAGTCCGATCATGGATCGCTGTTACTTCCACTCGATCTACTATCGCGAACCCAACGGCGTGCTGTTCGAGATCGCCACCGACGGGCCGGGCTTCACCGTCGACGAACCGCTGGCGGAACTCGGCCGCACTCTGAAGTTGCCGCCCTGGCACGAACCGCAGCGGGCGGCGATCGAGGCGCATCTGCCGAAACTGTAGGCCCGGCCGCCAGACTCTGACTTTCCACGTTCGACTTCCACCCTTTGGCTTTCGACAATTCCGCCATGAAAATCACTTACCTCGCTCACTCTTGTTTTCTCGTCGAGACCTCCAAAGCCCGTCTCATCATCGACCCGTTTCTTACCGGCAATCCGCTCGCCCCCGTCAAGGCCGCCGACGTCAAGGTTGACTACATCCTCTGCTCGCACGGCCACGAGGATCACACGGGCGATGCCCTCAGCATCGCAAAACGCTGCGGCGCGCCCATCATCGCCAACTACGAGATTGCCGAATACTTCGGCGCGCAGGGCGCCAAGACCCACGGCATGAACCCCGGCGGGGCGTTCAGCTTCCCCTTCGGCCGGGTGAAACTCACGCTCGCCCACCATTCCTCCAGCGTGAATGCCGGCCTCAATCCCGTCTACCTCGGCAATCCCTGCGGCATCATCCTGCAGGCTGACAGCAAAACGATCTACCATGCGGGCGACACCGCGCTCTTCCTCGACATGCAGCTCATCGGCCGGCTCGGCCTCGATCTCGCCATGGTGCCCATCGGCGACAATTTCACCATGGGCATCGAGGATGCCGCGGCGGCACTCGACCTGCTGAGGCCGAAGGTGACGGTGCCCATGCATTACAACACCTGGCCGGTCATTGCGGTTGATCCCGAGCTGTTCGTCGAAGCGGCCGCGAGAACCGATCACACCGTCCACGTCCTCAAGCCGGGCGAGTCGCTGACGATCTGAGATTCTGCAGCCTCACGCAAACGCCGCAAAGCTCGCAGAATTTCGTGGGATTGGTCTGTGCACCCGCCCTGGCGTCCTTCGCGACTTGGCGTGAGAAGACTCGGCACTGCATCCGGTGGAGCCCGCACTCCGTGCGGGCTGCCGTCCGGACCTCAAGTGCAGCTCAGCGGGTTGCGGATTCAGCCACGCTGCGGATTGGTCTTTAGTCGGAACTGATATCGACCGCCACCGGGCGGAGCGACACCCGACAAAACCTCGATTCCGGAATTGATCGACCACGGCTTGCGTGTCCTAATCGGGCGTCGTCAACCTCAGATTTCCTCCCGCAATACGTCAATTGAACTGAGGGTAATAACTGTTGGGCAAAGAAACTCATGTTCGACCGCGGCTACATCGACGCCTACAAAAAGAAGCACGCCGGAAAGTCCCGCGAGATGCTCGAGGCGTTGCTCAAAGATTTTGCTGTCGAGTGCGATGAAAGCGTCGCCCTTCGAGAGTTGATTACGGAGTCCGATGAGGCGGCACGTGCGAAGAAAGAGAAAGAAGAAGAAAGAAGGCATTGGGAGATAATCGAGGCGACCAAAAGATTAGAAAAGGCCGCCAAAGGCGGTGATAAAAGCAAGAAGGTCGTCTATGGAATAGCCATAACCCTTGCGACTGGCGTCATCGTCGGGCTTATTGTCGCCTACATGAAGGGATGTTTCCCCGAGGTTCTTCGATGAAGAAAGAACCGATACAGCCGCCAGAGCCAACGCGCACAGCCGTCACGCCGCGAGCTTCAGCCTTCGCCGAGGCTTCGGCCGACAGGGGCGCAGGAGCCGCGCCGCCCCCTGCGGTTGCGGTGGCTCATCGTTAACTTTCGGCAATAATATGAAAAAGATTCCGAGTCTGCTCCTGGCCGTCGCTTTAGTCTGCATCGCCGGCTGTCAGTCGGTCGCTACTTCGACGGCCCGCATCCCCAAAGACCAGCAGGCCCGGATCGAAGGGCTTTCCTTCACCGCGACGCTGCTGAATCCCATCGTCAGGATGAATTGGCCTGATTTGCGCAGCTTCGACATCATCTATGTCACCGGGGCGAGCGTGGTTGCCTTCTCGAAGAGCAAAGCCACGGTTGGTCCCGGTCCGTGCAGCATCACCGTCGCAGCAACCGCGGATTGGCACCAGCCGGCGACTCGGATCCTGACCTTCGAAGCGAAGGCGGGAAGAAAGTATGTGCTTCGCCCGGTCTATCAGGACCGCGTGATCGAGGCGACGATTCAGGATGAAAGCACGCTGGAGATTGTCGCGCAGTCTTGGGGATTGAAGCAGCCGAACCCGCCGCGATAGCCGACGCCTGCAGCCGGCACGCCTCCTACGGCGCATTCTGCCGGCCAGCAGAACGCCGGCTGCGCGCGTGGCTCATCGTTAACGTTGCAAAGGAAAATGAAGACCGCACCCCCACCCCATGACCCCGCAGCCGTCGTGCAAAGACAGCTCGACGCCTACAATGCTCGCGATGTCGATGCACTGCTGGCCACTTACGCGGACGACGCCCAGACATTCGAGCATCCATCGAAGCTGCTGGCCAGCGGTTCAGTCCAATTGCGCGAGCGTTTCAGAGTGCGATTCCAGGAGCCCAATCTCCATGCGGCGCTCATCAAGCGCGTCGTGATGGGCAATATCGTGGTCGATCACGAGAAAGTGACGCGCACCTTTCCGGAAGGCCCGGGCACGCTTGAGCTGCTGATGATTTGCGACGTGCAGAATGGCAGGATTGCCAAGGCTTGGAGCATTGTCGGCACCAAGAGGCTCAACGCTAAGTCATGAGGAAAGAGCCGAACCAGCGACCAGAGCCAACTTCTACATCCGTCACGCATCTTGCTGCGCGTTCTGTTGACCAGCGGATTGCGCCGCTTCCTTCCGTGTCTAGCCGCGAATGTTGTTGGACAGACCGACTCTGTGCCTCGCCTGTGAAGCTCACTGTGCCGGAAACCCCATGAGCCGCCGCCTCGCAATCTTCCTCGCGGTCACGTTTGCGATCACCTGGACCTCCTGGGGGATCCTGGTGCCGCTGGCTCGCGCACAGACGTTCGTCTATGGCCACCTGCCCTTCATGCTCCTTTACATGCTCGGTGGCCTGGGACCGACCATCGCCGCCTACGCAGCGGTACTGGCTACGCCGTCGCTGTCGCCGCTCCTGGAGTTTCACCGCCGGCTCTTCCGTTGGCGTGTCGCGGGCCGATGGTACGTCATTGCCGTGGGCCTTCCCGTGGCCCTTGCCCTGGCCGCGGTGGGCATCGCCACTCTGGTCGCTCCCGATTCCGCCCGGGGGTTCTCCATTCGGCCTTGGTACATGTTCGCTCCCCTCTTTCTGGTCATGGTCGCGGGCGGCGGTCTGGAGGAACTCGGCTGGCGGGGCGTCGCTCAGCCCGAGTTGGAGCGGGGCCTGGGCCGTCCGGCTGCGGCGGTGCTCGTAGGCTTGGTGTGGTCCTGCTGGCATCTTCCGCTGTTTGTCCTTCCCGGCGTCGGGCAATACGGGACCAACTTTCCTGTGTTTGCCATCGGCGTTGTCGGCGGGGCCCTGATCCTGGCCTGGCTCTATGCCCGCACCGGAAGCATCCTCCTCTGCATTGTCTTCCATGCCAGCTGGAACGCCAGTGCGGCCCTCGGATTGGCAATTCCGTCCCACCCGAGTCTGGCGGCGGTGCTGGATGCGTGCCTGAGGGTCGTCATCGGTGCACTTCTTCTGGCCGTCGGTGCAGCGCTGTCTCACCAGACATCTGAGGTGAACGGGCCGGCGAAAAGGTGAGTTTCCGGCGGATTTTCCCTCCCTAAGAAGTTTGAGCGACGCCAAGGCCCGCCCGATTTCTGGTGGTAGTACCGTTTGCCTGTCATCGCGAGCCCCGCTGCCGTGGCGGGGCGTGGCGATCCAGCTGGACTGCTTCGTCGCTCTGCTGGCCAGCAGAGTCGCAATGACAAGCGGTACCACCGCCCGACTCCTAACGGGCTTGCACGCGGCCCGACCGGTTGCCACCGTCGTGGCCCAGCATGGTTTACCCAAAACCACCCGCGATCCTGGCGGGCCGCGACCTGCGGCCCGCGGACCTCGAAGCCGACCTCCCCGGCGCCCTGCTCCGCACCTACGCGTGGATGCAGACCGCGCGCACGGCCGACAACCGCATCCTCGACCTCTTCCGGCAGGGACTCATCCGCGGTACCGTCACCGGCGGCCAGGGCAACGAGGGGCTCATCGTCCCGCTCGCCCTGCTGGCCGACAAGGAGGTCGACGTCATCTCCATCACCCACCGCGGCCTCGGCGGGCATCTCATCTGGAGCGGCCATCTCGTCGACCATCTCAACCAGTACTTCGCCAACGCCGCCAGCCCCACCAAGGCGCGCGAGGGCAACGTCCACCACGGCGACCCGAAGCACCGCTCGCTGCCGATGATCAGCCACCTCGGCATCATGGTGTCGAACGTGGTCGGCGCCCTCGACTCGCAGCGCCGTTTCGGCCGGCCGGCCATGGGCTTTGCGTTCCTTGGCGACGGTTCCAGCAGCACGGGCGACGCGCACGAATCGCTCAACCTCGCCACGCTGCTCAACCTGCCGATCCTCTTCGTCATCGAGAACAACCGCTACGCCTACTCGACGCCGGTGAGCGAACAATACGCCGCCGGGCTCGAACTCTGGCGCCGAGCCGCCGGCTACGGCATCGAGGGCTTTGCCCTCGACTGCACCGCGGACGTCGCTGCCACGCTCCAGACGTTCGCCGCCGCCATCGACAAGGTCCACCGGACCGGCCGCCCGCTGTTGATCGAGGCGAACACGCTGCGCCTGCGCGGCCACGCCGCCTACGACACCTGCGACTACCTGAAGCCGGGCGAAGCCGACGCCATGTTTGCGGCCGATCCGCTCCCGAAACTGCGCGCCCGCCTCGCGGCTGACGGCCATGGCGCGAAGCTCGACGCGCTCGACGCGGAAATCGCCGCGTTTGTCGAGGAATGCCTCAAGGTGGCGATGGCCCAGCCGCGCCCCAATTCGGCCGGGATGGAGAACGACCTGTTCGCGCCGCCCGCACCGCCGATTCCCTGGGTGCCATCGATCGATTCAGAAGTAAGAAGCAAGAAGCAAGAAGCTGCAGACGGGAGCCCTGAACCCAGAACCCAAAACGCAAATCCCAAAACCGAAATCGTCACCATGGCGCAGGCGCTCAACCGCGCGCTGCGCAAAATCCTCACCGAGCGCCCCGAGTCCCTCGTCCTCGGCCAGGACATCGCCACCTACGGCGGCGCGTTCAAGGTCACCGAGGGCCTGCTCAAGGATTTCGGCCGGCCGCGCGTGATGAACATGCCCCTCGCCGAGAGCGGCAGCACGGGCTACGCCATCGGCCTCGCGGTCAACGGCCACCACCCCATCGAGGAGTTCCAGTTCGCCGACTTCTCCACCGAGGCCACGACGCAGATCGTGCTCAACGCCGCCACGTTCCATTTTCGCTCGGGCGCCGCCGTGCCGCTCGTGCTGCGCCTGCCGTGCGGCGGCGGCCTCACCTTCGGCTCGTTCCACTCGGAGGAGCTCGAGTCGTTCTACCTGGCCATGCCCGGTCTCAAGGCGCTCTACCCCAGCAACCCGCAGGACGCCTTCAACGCGCTGCTCGCCGCCTTCGAGGACGACAATCCCGTCCTGCTGTTCGAACACAAGGGGCTCTACCGCCGCGGCAAGCATCCCATCACGTGGGATCCGCACTTCCGCGACGTCTGGAATCCCAAGTGCGTCCGGACCGGCGATTTTGCGACCCTCGTCACTTACGGCGAGATGGTGCACCTCGCGGGCGAAGTCTGCGACTACTTCGCCGCCGAGTATGAGCGCAACTTCGAGCTCTGGGACCTGCGCGGCCTCTCCCCGCTCAGGCTGGACGCCATCAAGGAGTCGCTCGCGCGCACCCATCGGCTGATCGTGCTGCACGAGGGCCGGCGCACGCACGGCTTCGGCGCCGAGCTGGTCGCCCGCCTTACCGAGGAGCTGTTCTTCTCGCTCGAGGCGCCGCCGCTGCGCCTCGGCGCGCTCGACCTGCCCGTGCCGTTTGCCCCCGAACTGGAAACCGCCTTCCGCCCGACCAAGGAGAAGGTGATCGACGCCATCGCCAGCTGGCTGGGATGAACCGAGGGCGGATTTCGGATTGGCGATTTCGGAAAGACCTCTGTTTACTTGGCCCACTTGAAATCGAAACGCCCCCGCCTGCGTGAAGCACTTTCCGGTCTCCGGTCTCCGCGAACCGGCATTCCCCGCGCGGCCTGGGCGCGCATCCGGCTCTTCGCGATGGACGTCGACGGCATCCTCACCGACGGCACGGTGACGATCCACGCCGACGGCACCGAATCGAAGACCTTCTCCATCCTCGACGGGCTGGGCCTCGTGCGCTGCCGCGACGCCGGCATCGTCCTCGCCTGGATTTCCGGCCGGACCTCGCCGGTCTCCGTCGTCCGCGCCACCGAACTGAAGATCACCCACCTCATCCAAGGCCGCACCGACAAGCTCGCGGTGCTCCAGGAACTGGCCGGTCGGCTCGGTCTCGGAGCCGAGGCGGTGTGCTACATGGGCGACGACGACATCGACGCGCCCGCGCTCGCCTGGGCCGGCATCGGCGCCACCGTGCCCGGCGCCATGCCCGCCGCCCTCGCGGCGGCCGACTATGTTACTGCGCGCCCCGCCGGCCGCGGCGCCGTGCGCGAAGTGTGTGAACATATTCTCAACCGCCCGGTCTAGGGCCCCGCCGTGTCTTCCCTGCGTTTCATTCTCCTTGTGCTCGGCGCGCTCAGCCTTGCGTCCGCCGCCGGCCCGCTGCGCGGAACCGACGAACGCCCCACCACCCTCACCACCGATGCGCCGGTGATCAACTTCCGCGTGCCCACATTTACCAAGGAGGGCTACCGTTCGTGGCTCCTGTGCGGATCCGAGGGGCTTTACATCAACCAGGACCAGCTCGCCGTCACCGACCTCAACCTCACGGTCTTCACGGGCGACGCCTCGAACCGCGTGGAGTCGGTCTTCCTGAGCCCCGCGGCCACCGCGCTTCTCAACGTGGGCCAGGTGCGCGGCCCGGGCCGCCTCCGGCTCATCAGCGACGATTTCGAGGCGACCGGCGCGGACTGGGTTTACGACCACCGCCAGAAAAAGGTTTCCATCCGAAAGGACGTCCACGTAGTTTTCCACACCCAGTTGAAGGATATCCTCCGATGACGCCTCGCCTTCGCGCTGTTTTGCCCTGCCTGCTGTCCGCCGCCCTCTGGCTGCCGGTCCGCGCCGCGGAGGAGCCGGCGCCCGAGACCGTCATCGAAGCCGCCACCTGCGACATCCAGAGTTCCGAGACCCAGACTCTCTCGGTTTTCACCGGCAATGTCACCGTCACCGGCAACAACATCCGCATCACCTGCGACCGGCTCGACGTCGTCTCCCTGCGCAGCGGCGACAAGCAGGACACCGTGGGCAAGCAGGACCGCTTCAAGTCGCTCATCGCCACCGGCAAGGTGCGCATCGTGCAGGGCGACCGCGAGGCCACCTGCGAACGCGCCGAGGTGCTCCCCGGCGAGGATCGGATCACCCTGACCGGCCGACCCATGGTCGTCGATCACGGCAACAACTCGACGGCCACGGGCGAGCCGCTGATCCTTTATCGCGGCGATCGCCGCGTTCACGGCAGCAATGTCCGCATCACACTGCCGCCGCTCAAGGACCTCAGCTTCGACAAAAACCAGCCACCGCCCGTGCCGCCAGCCGAGCCGGCCGCCAAGCAGCCCTGAGGATGGAAACCGCTCCCAGTGCAGTGCGTACGATCCCGCCGGCGGCCGTTCCTGAGCCGGAGAACGGCGCCTTTATTCGCACGGACGGTCTGGTGAAGGTCTACGGCCAGCGCGCCGTCGTCAACGGGGTCAACCTGCGCATCAGTGCCGGCGAAATCGTCGGTCTGCTCGGCCGCAACGGCGCGGGCAAGACCACGACCTTTTACATGATCGTCGGTCTCGTGCCGGTGACGCGCGGCCGCGTGTTCATCAACGGCACCGACGCCACCCGCCTGCGCATGCACCGGCGGGCGCGCCTCGGCATCGGCTACCTGCCGCAGGAGGCCTCCGTGTTCCGCAAGCTGACCGTGGAGGAAAACATCCTGGCCATCGTCGAGACGCTGCCCATCGCGCACGGCGATCGGCCGGCGCACGTCGGCCGCCACTTGGACGAGCTCGGCCTCGCCCCCCTCGCGAAGCAGAAAGCCTACACCCTTTCCGGCGGCGAGCGCCGCCGGCTCGAGATTGCCCGCGCGCTGGTCACCACGCCGCGCTTCCTGCTCATGGACGAGCCGTTCAGCGGCATCGATCCGATCGCCGTGGCGGACGTGCAGAAAATCGTGCGGCAGCTCAAGGAGCGCGGCATCGGTGTGCTCGTCACCGACCATAACGTCCGCGAAACCCTCAACATCGTGGACCGCGGCTACATCATCCATGAGGGCCGCGTCATTGCCGAGGGCCCGCGGGATTACCTCATCAACGATGCCAGGGCCCGGGAGTTCTATCTCGGCAAGGACTTCAACCTCTAGGCTGGCGCCTGCTTTGGCACCCCGTCATTAGTCATCCGGTCATTCGTCATCACCCGCCTTCCGCCCCCTCCCCCCATGTCCAAAGCCATCCACGGCATTTCCGTCGCCCACTTCTTTGAAACCTACGGGGCCAGGCTCAAGCTGGAACTCATCACCGGCCGCGAAGGTCTGCACCGCCTCATCCGCGAGCCCGCGATCAACCGCCCCGCGCTGGCCCTCACCGGCTTCTTCAAGTATTTCGCGAACAAACGCATCCAGGTGCTCGGCGCCGCCGAGATGACCTTTCTGCGCACGCTCGGCGACAAGGTTCAGCGCGACGTCCTGAACGGCATGGTCGACCGCCATATTCCCTGCCTGGTTCTGACCCGGAATTACACCTTTCCGAAGCCGATGCTGGAAGTGGCGCGGGAGCGCCACCTGCCCGTCTTCCGCACGCCGATGATCACGATGAATTTCGTGAACACGGCCACGCTCTACGTCGACAACGAGTTCGCCCCCTCCACGACCGAACAGGGCACCACCGTCGACATCAAGGGCGTGGGGGTGATCATCCGCGGCGACAGCGGCGTGGGCAAATCCGAGTGCGCCCTGGCCCTCGTCGAGCGCGGCCACAGCCTCGTCGCCGACGACATCACCGTGATCAAGCTGCTCGACGAGCGCGAGCTCATGGCCAGCAGCCGTCCGCTCACCCGCGGTTACATGGAGTGCCGCGGCATCGGCATCATCAACATCGCCGAGATGTTCGGCATCAAGAGTGTCCGCCTGGAGAAACGCATCGACATGGTCGTCAGCCTGCGGGAATGGACGCCGGACGCCGCCGAGGAACGCACCGGTCTCGAGGAAAACTACTATGAAATCCTCGGCATCAAGCTGCCGCACATCGAGCTATTCGTGCGGCCCGGCCGCGACATTGCGCGCCTGGTCGAAGTGGCCGCCATGGTGCAGGCGCTCAAGCGCATGGGCCACGATCCGGCGAAGGATTTCAACGAGCGCCTGATCGCCCACATGGCCGAACCGCCGGAAACCGAAAAAAAGAAATCGCTCAGGCTCTCCGCCTCCCCGTTTCCGCGCGAGGAGCCGAGCCGCAGTGTCACCACCTGATCCCGGCGGCCGGTCGCCGCGCTCCCCCGCCAATCTTCATCATCATGCCCCTCCTCCGCGCCGACGGCCGCCGCGTTGATCAGTTGCGTCCCGTGCTTTTTGAAGCCGGCCCCGCCCCTTATGCCGCCGGTTCGGTGCTGGTGCGCTTTGGCAGCACGCAGGTCATCTGCGCCGCCACCATCGAGCCCAAGGTGCCCACCTGGATGAAACAACAGGGCGTGACCGGCGGCTGGCTCACCGCCGAATACTCGATGCTCCCCTACAGCACGCTGGAGCGGAAGCCGCGCGACATCACCCGCGGGAAGCTTGACGGCCGCACCATCGAGATCCAGCGCCTGATCGGCCGCTCGCTCCGCGCCGTGCTCGACCTGCAGCGGCTCGGCGAGAACACCCTGTGGATCGATTGTGACGTGCTTCAGGCCGACGGCGGCACGCGCACCGCCTCCATCACCGGCGCCTATCTCGCCGCGCGCCTCGCCATCCAGAAGTTGCTCGACGACAAGAAAATCACGGAGAATCCGCTCACCGATTCGGTGGCCGCCGTGAGTGTGGGCCTGCGGCAGGGGCAGGAAATGCTCGACCTCGCCTACCTCGAGGACCGGGACGCCGAGGTCGACTTCAACGTCGTCATGACCGGCCGCGGCCAGTTCGTCGAAGTGCAGGGCGCGGGCGAGGAGGCGACCTTCTCGCACGATCAGCTGCAGAGCCTGCTCGCGCTCGCCCAGAAGGGACTCCAGGAGCTTGCCGCGCTGCAGACCGCCTTCCTCGCCCAGCACCTGCTGAAGTTCTAGCGATCCGACTCCGGGCACCGTTTGATCGATCACCCCAGCCAGACATCCCCTGTCCGGGCGATCTCAGGTCCGGGTTTTCTGCCGTCAGGCGACCACGGGCACCTTGACGACGGTCTTGCGCACGAGCGCAGGCCGCTTCGCCGCGAGTGCTGGCATGTGCGCATCCTCCGGCCAGAACACAGCCACATCGCCTGTTCGCACCCGGAGCACGGACGCGGTGTCGGTGTCGGCGTGTTTGGTTAGATCCTTCGTCTCGTCATAGGCCTGCGTGATGCCGAGCTGGGCCGCGGCGGCCACTGCCATCACTTCGTCGCCCGCCACCATCACCTGCACGTCGATGTATTTGCGGTGCGTCTCGAAGAATCCTTCCGGCCGGGGCTTCGTCTGATAGGCCATTTCCATGGCGTAGGCGCCGCCGGAAAGTTCCTGCCGGTGCGTGGACCCGCCGGCCAGGGCGGTGATGCGAGAATGCACGGCCGAACCAGGCGTCAACGCCTGCTCGGCATAGGCGAACGCGGCGTGGAATTCCGGGAGGCGCGCGCACCGGGCGCGCACCGAGGCGAGAGACCCAAAGAAAGCCATGCCTGAAAGTTGAGGGGTGCCAGCGGCGGCCAGCAAGGCAATACCAAGGGGCCGCCTTGCACGGCCTTGGCGGTGTGAATCCCTTTGACGGGATGCATCACTGCGTCATGCCCCGGGAGGGGCGCCGCATCTAAAACATTGCCGCACCGCGCGACTTTGGCTGTGTTAATCGCTCCCGTGGCTATCGGCACCACCCGCATCCTGTCCGACTTGCATTATGGCAATCCCGCGAGCCGTGTACGCTCGCTCGCGGCGCTGCGTCCACTGTTCGCGGGCGCCGACCGGATCGTGTTCAATGGCGACAGTCTCGAGATGCGGTCCAATCCGGCCGCACCGGAAGTGGAAGAAATGCGCCGGCAATTTCTGGAGTTTGTCCGCAATGAGGCACCACGTTTTGCCCTGCTGACCGGCAACCATGATGCCGGCATCTCCGATACCCATCATCTTGATCTGCTCGGCGGACTCGTGTTTGTGACCCATGGCGAGATCCTCTTTGAGGATCTCGTGCCGTGGAGTACGGAGCTTCCGCAGATCCGCGAACTGTACCGCCAGCAGCTCGCCGCCCTGTCTTCCACCGAACGCGACCGGCTGGAGGCGCGCCTGGCCGCCTGCAAGCGCGCCTGCGCGCAGCTGCGGTTGCCCCCTGATTCGCATCCGCGCAAATCCTGGGGCCGCACCCTGCATACCGCACGTACGTTCTGGCCGCTCACGCGCACCCTGGCGATGATGCGGGCGTGGCGCGAATTGCCTGAACGCGCCGCGGCTTTTGCCCGCCGCCACCGGCCGCGGGCGCGTTTTGCCGTGGTGGGTCATACCCATCTGCCCGGAGTGTGGTATCCGCGCGACGTGGTGGTGATCAACACCGGCTCTTTTTGCCCGCCGTGGGGCTGCTATGCCGTCGATGTTTCTCCGGAGCGGGTGGTGGTGCGGCGCGTGCGTCACCACCGGGACGGCTTCGATCTTGGGCGCGTGGTGGCCTCCTTTGTCCTGGCGCCAGCGAGCGACGGCTCCGAGGGTTCTTCGGCAACCGTGCCCCAACTGGTGCCCGCGCCATGAGCATGGAATTTGGCTGGTGGGCCCGTGATGCCGAAGGCCGCCGGTTTCAGGTCCGGGTGATCATCTTCGGCGGCACCGCGACCTGGAGCCGCAAACAGGGGCATCATCAGCCCTGGGAGCCCTACGGCCCGCCGACGGACAAGGATTGGGATCTCCTGCTCGCCGAAGCGGAGCGGCGCCTGCCGCGGCGTCTGCTTTCCCCCCGGCAATTCGCGGCGATCAAGCGTCTGCGCCCGGGCTAGGAACGGGGATGTCGCGCTCTGGCCGGAGGCCGATGTCCACCCGCCGGCGGGAGGAGATCACTTGGGCACTTCGCCTCTTCCCACCAATTGATGCCAGAGGAGACGGAACGAACTGGCGAATGTGGCGGGGCGCTCGCGCACGAGGCGGATAACCTCGGCCGGGGTGAACCACGCCCCCCGCTCGATTTCTTCCGGGTGCAACGTGAACGGCCCTTCCGCTTCCTGCCGGTAAACCCAGACAAACTCCTGACCGGTCTCGTCGCCCGCCGGAAGACGAAGCCAGCGACGGGGCGCCCGCGCCACGTGGAGGCCGATCTCCTCGCGCAGCTCACGCACGGCGCACGCGTCGTAATCTTCTCCAGCATCAACATGACCGGAGGCCGAGGAATCCCATGCTCCCGGGGCCGTGTCCTTGCTGGACGAGCGTTTCTGCAAGAAAAGCTGCCCCGCCCGGTTGAACACGAGCACGTGCACCGCCCGATGCCGCAGGCCGTGCGCATGCACCTCCTGCCGGGTGGCACGAGAGACGACGACATCTTTTTCGTCGACCACGTCGAACCATTCTTCAGCCATTTTGGACTCCGGCATGCTTTGTGTTTCACCTGCCGATGGACTGATTCCAAGCAAAACCGGCCGGAGAGACGCAAACACCGTCAAAACCGGCCCGCGCCCATCTGGCCGTAGGCGGCAGACGGCCCACTGACAGCTTTCGCGTGATCTTATTGCTGCGTCCGGCGCTTCGGCCGCGCACCTTGGGAAGATCCGGCGCGGCGGCTTTTCTTGACCGCCGCGCCGGCCTGCCTTTCAGCCTTCATCTTGGCAACCCATTCGGCGAGCGCCTGGTCACCTGCACGCGGGAAAAGCCCCATGACCTCGCAGACATGCGCGAGAAGATCCACGGATTCATCCCCGGCGGTCCTGCGCCGCCGTGGCCCCCGTGCGATTTTCACCTCCGCACGTTTGGCACGTATGGTCCCGGGCTTGTTTCCATGTCGGCCGGGCCGGCGCTTCCGGTGATGGCTGTCGGACTTGTGATGCATAGGGGAATGCAGGAGGGCCACCTAACGGCCAGCTCCGCGTAATTCCAAAGAGAATAAATTTATTATGTCAAATATCTTTTTCAACAGCAGCGTCACGGCTGCTTTGCGCCCTTGCCGGATTCACCGGCGGCTGGGCGGGGTCCTGCCCATGGCGCGTCCCAGGTTGCCTCGGCCACGCGCCTGGCTTTGCTGAGAACACAGGGGGAATCCACCAAGGCGCCTCAATTATCACAGGCCTGCCTCTCTTGGAATGCCTTGAAGGCCCCAAGCAGTTCCTTGGGAAACAGCGCCCCCATCTCCGTGAGATGGGCAACGATCTTGGCGTTGGCCAGACCCAGGTGGGCGGCAAACTTGAGAAGCTTGACCACGTCTTGGGAAGAGCGGGGTGCTGGCATGAGTTTCAACGCCGGCTTGGCAGCGGGCTGCACGAGTTGGCACCGATTTTTGGAGGCCATATGGCTTTCCGATCTGTTGAAGGCTGGATGGACGCCCCCTAGCCGTGCCGGCTAACCTGGAGGCACCCCATCTTGGGTAGCCTCACCCATCTCTTACAACCATGGCGGACACTCAATTTTTGGTAGGTTTGCAGGCTCGACATTTCCCAACAAAACCTCTTTCGGCGCCCCCTGCGGGCAATAATCAGCCCCCATCCGGGGTCATTCCCGGGCGTGTTTTCCGCCGTTTCCAAGAGGGAAAACACCGTCTTCCCCCATCACCGCGTGCGCAGATACTCCCGCACCGCAGCCAAGCCGCGGGTGTTTAGAACTTGCTCGGCCGTGAGCCAGCCTTTGCGAGCGGCATTGATCCCCGCCCGGAGATGATCGAGCCCGGCGGTGTCGTGGGCGTCGGGATTGATGACACAGCGCAGGCCCCGCTCCGCCGCCCGGCGCCAGTGCCGCCAATCCAAATCGAGTCGTTGCGGATGGGCGTTGAGCTCGATGGACACGTGGTTCGCCACGGCGGCATCGATCACCTTCGCCACATTGACCAGGTAGCCTTCACGCTTAAGCAGCAGCCGACCGGTCGGATGTCCCAGCATGGTCGTGCACGGGTGTTCGATGGCGCGGATGATGCGCGCCGTCATTTCCGCCTCGCTCTGCGTGAAGGCCGAGTGCACCGACACGACGACATAGTCGAGCTCCCGCAAGACCGTCTCCCCGAGATCCAGCCGGCCGTCAGGCAGGATGTCACACTCCACGCCGGCAAAGACATGCGTCGTGAAGCGGCCCGATCGGTTGAGCGCTTTGATCTCGGCGATCTGCTTGCGCAATCTCGTCTCATCGAGCCCGTTCGCCTGGAAGCTGGCCTTCGAATGATCGGCGATGCCCAGATACTCCCAGCCGTGCGCCTGGGCCGCCGCCACCATCTCGGCGAGCGTGTTGCAGCCGTCGGATGCCGTCGTGTGGTTGTGGAAGACGCCGCGGATGTCGGCGGCTTCGACCAGCCGTGGGAATTCGCCTTTCTCGGCCACCTCGATCTCGCCCAGGCCCTCGCGCAACTCCGGTGGAATGTAGTGCAAGCCAAGCGCGGCAAACAGGTCGGCCTCAGTCTGGATGTTATCCAGCCTTGCCTCCCGGGTTTCGCGCTGCGCCGCCGCTTTATCCTTCGCCGTCCCTTCGCCCTCGGCCGGCACGAGCCCCCACTCGCTCAAACTCAGTCCCCGGGTCAGCGCCCGCTGGCGCATTTGCACGTTGTGGTCCTTCGAGCCGGTGAAGTGATGCAGCGCGAAGACATACTGGGCGGGCGGCACGATGCGCAGGTCGGCCTGCAGTCCACCGGCGTAGCGCACGCTCGCCTTCGTCTCCCCCTTTGCCGTCACTTCCCTGACCTCCGGCCGGGTGGTGAACCATTCGACGATCGGCGCCCACTCCTCCGCGGCCACGAGAAAATCGAGGTCGCCCACGGTCTCCAGCCCGCGCCGCAAGCTGCCCGCATGCTCGGCGCGCTGCACCTGCGGCAGGGCGCGCAATCCCTGCAGGACCGGCTCGGCCACGGCGTAAGCCTCCCACCACAGGTGCCGCTGCGCATAGGCCTCCCGGTTGCGGATGCCCGTTAGGATCTTCTCCTGGCTTTTCTCACCGAATCCGTCGAGCGCCGCCACCCGCCCCTCCTGGCAGGCGCGCGCCAGTTCCGCAACCGAACTGATTCCAAGCCTCTCGTGCAGCGCCTTGATCTTCTTCGCGCCCAGTCCGGGAATCTCCAGCATCTCCACCAGGCCGGGCGCGATCGAGGCCTTCAGTTTCTCGTGAAACCCCAGCCGGCCCGTCGCGTGCAGCTCGGTGATCTTTTTCGCCAGTGCCTCGCCGATCCCCTTGATATCCTGCAATCGGTCTTCGGCAATGACCGTGCCCAAATCCTCCTCCAGCGTCTCCAGCGCCTGCGCCCCCGCATGATAGGCGCGCACCTTGAAGGGATTTTCGCCTTTCAACTCCAGCAGCACGCCAATCTCATCCAGCACTCCGGCTATCTCGTTTTTGGTCATGCCTGTTTTCCCCACGGAACACACGGAATACCCGGAAACTCAAGCCCCACTTTTCGGATGGCTTCCCTTTACGCGGATTCTGTGTATGTCGTGGGTATATGCCTTTTGTCTACCCACGCACCATCCGCTTCGCTGACACTGATGCCGCCGGCGTGGTGTTTTTCTCCAATTACCTCGTCATCTGCCACGAAGCCTACGAGGAGTCGCTGGCCGCCGACGGCATCGAGTTGAAATCGTTTTTCGGCAAGCACGGCGTGGTGGTGCCGGTGGCAAAAAGCCAGGCCGAATATCTGCGTCCGCTCACCTGCGGGGACAAAATCAGCGTGACCCTCACGCCCGTGCCCCTCGGCAGCGACGGCTACGCCGTCGACTACGAGCTGCACCGCCTCGGCCGCCCGGAAAAACTCGCGGCGCGGGTGCGCACCGAGCACGTCTGCATCTCCTCCCGGTCCCGCGAGCGCCACGTCCTGCCGGCCGCCCTCGCCGCCTGGATCAAGCATCATTCCGTCTGATCCGGCCGGACGCATCCAAGGCCAGAACCGTCAATTCCCGCCGGTTTACTTTTCCCTGGTCGTTGCGCGGCCAGCTGGCGATGCGGAGGTAGCGCTTGGGCCGCTTGTGCGGCGCCAGCCGGACCGCGAGACGCCGGGCGACGGCGCCGACATCCGGCTCCTTCGGGCCGGCCGGATAGCACGCCACGACCGCCTCCCCCCACTCCGCATCCGGCACGCCGATCACCGCCACGTCGGCAAATTGCCCGGTCGCGCGCAACGCCGCCTCAACCTCGCCGGGCTCGACCTTTTTCCCGCCGGTGATGATGACGGCATCACGCCGCCCGAGCACGTGCAGGCTGCCGAGTTCGTCAAAACAGCCAAGATCCTCCGTCAGCCACGGACCGGCCTCGCGCCAGTGCGAATAATAGCCGCGAAACAGGGATTCCGCCGCGATCTGGATGGCGCCATCCGCGTTCAGATCCACCCGGGCGTGGGGCAGGGCGGAGCCGCAACCGCGCTGGCCCGCCAGAAATTCCTCCGGCCGCAAGGCAGTGACCATGGCGGCCGTTTCCGTCATCCCGTAGCCCGGCGCCAAGGGAAGCTTCGCCTCCTCCGCGCGGTCGAGCAGATCCGGCCAGGCCGGACCTCCGCCGAGAAAAACCGCCCGAAACCGCCGGAGGCGGTCCTCCGCCTCCGGCCGGCCCAACAGTCGCTGCAGCTGGGTCGGCACGAGGGACAGGAACCAGTCTCCCTTCCCGGTTTCCGGCCAGCGCCCGTTTTCCATCTCCCCCCAGGTCCACGGCAGATATCGGCCGCCGGTGAGCAGGGAGCGCAGCCACGCCATCAAGCCGCTCACGTGATGCAACGGCAGCACCCCAACCGCGTTGATTTGCCTGACATGGAAATGTTCGCAGCAGCCCCGCACTGCGGCGGACAGCGTGTCCTGATCGTGCCGGGCCAGCCTCAACCTCCCGCTTGATCCCCCGGTTGGCAGGCAGAGCCAGCCGAGGCTCTGTCGCGGTTCTGAGTTTTGGGTTTTGAGTTCAGGGTTGGTCAGTTCGGCAAACTGGGCCCGCTCCGCCGCGCCCCATGCCGGATCGGCCACGAACACCGTCCTCCCCGCCGCCATGGCCTCGCCGAAAGCGGCCATGAACCGTTCGGGCTCACGCTCCTCGATGATGACTTCGCGTGGTGCGACCACCTGGAATGAGACTCCGAGCCGGCGGGCTAGTTCAACGCGTTCCATACCGCCTCCGGATTCATCTGGTTGACATCATCGATCGACACGAAGGGAACGGCGGGCAGTCCGTCAAACTGTTCCTGCTTGAACAGCGGCGCGACTCCATAGCCGAGCGCGCGCGGATGAGGGCCTTTGAATTGGAACGCCATCCGCAACGCCGCCTGCCGGCCCACGGCCGTCTCGAATGCCGAGGAAAAAACCACATCGGCCTGATGCCTGGCGAGCAGCGCCAGCACGCTTACGGGAGCGCCGGCCAGCGCCGGCTTCACCACCAACGCCCCCGGCCAGCCGCGCTCCAACCATGTCCGCAGGCTCGGGAGGCCGGCCACCGATTCATCGAGCGCCAGCGTGGTCGGGTAGTCGCGGGCCAGCCCAAGCAGGACGTCGTCCGTCCGGCGCTGCCCGGCCGCGCCCTGCGAGGCGTCAGCGAAGCAGGGCTGCTCCACAAACTCGATCGGCCGTACCGCGCAGCGTTCGAGCCACCTCGCCGCCTGCCGCGTCGTCCACGCGCCGTTGGCATCGAGCCGCAGCTTCACGTGACCCGGCAACCGCGCCAGCAGGTCGTCCAGCAGCACCCATTCGTCGGCGGCGTCGAGCACGCCGACCTTCCATTTGAAAGCGACAAACCCTGCTGCCAGCGCCTGGTCCGCCGCCGCCAGCGCCGCCTTGCCCGCCGGCAACAACGCCGCCACCGGCAGGCGGGATGTCACCGTCTGCTGCCTTTCGTCCGCCGCCAACGCCGAGGCGAGGGCGAACCGCAGACAGCCATGACGCTCATCGATGCCCTTGAGGGATGCCGCATCCACCGTGCCGCCCAGCTTCGCCAGCATGTCCCCGGCCTCCATCAGCGTCTCCGTGCCGAACCAGGGAATCGGCGCCACCTCGCCGAAGCCGACCCGTCTCTTCTCGTCCTCCAACCGCACCACGATCCCCTCCCGTTCCGTCCACCGGCCGTGGGCGGTGCGCATGGCGTGAAGGAAAGGAAGCCGGTAGCGGCGATAGGCCAGGCGATGGGTCACGGCCTTATGGTGTAGCGCTTGACCCGTCGCACGCAACCGCGCGCGTGCGGCGACGCGTCAATGGCCGGATGCGTGATCGCCGCAAAAAAAAGGCGTTGAGATTTTTTGCCGCGGCCTTATGTCGTTCATGGCAACCATGACCAAGCCTGTCACGATTGCCCCCTGGGGGGATGATAAGTTCTATCCCGCCGCCGACGAGTTTTTCGCCCGCCTCCTGCCCACGGCGCTGACCTACGACGACATCTCGCTGGCAACGCTCTACTCGGAAATCCTTCCCAAGGATGCCGATCTCGCCACGCAGCTCTCGGAAACGCTGCGCCTGCAAATTCCGATCATCTCGTCGGACATGGACACCGTCACCGGGTCGCGCATGGCCATCGCCATGGCGCTCAACGGCGGCCTCGGACTCATCCACTACAACATGCCGGCGCCGGATCAGGTGAAGGAGGTCGCGCGCGTGAAGCGCCACGTCCACGGCCTCATCCAGGATCCCATCACCGTCTCCCCCGATCTCGCCATCGGCGATGTGCTCGCGATGGTCGAGCAGCGGCACTTCAGCTTCCTGACCTTTCCCGTCGTCGACGCCCAGGGCCGGCTCATCGGCCTGCTGCCCGGCAGCATTGTCAAGGAGCGCTACCGCGCCAAAAAGGTCACCGAGGCGATGACCCCGCGCGCCCGGCTCACCACTGCCAGGGAGCGCGACCTCGGCGGCGACCCCATCAAGTACGCCGACACGTTTTTCAGCGAGCACATCGGAATCAACAAGATGCTGGTCGTCGACGACCAGGACCGCCTGCGCGGTCTCGTCACCAGCACCGATGTCGAGCGCATCGTGGGCGAGGCCAGGTCGCGGCGGAAGCCCAGCCGCGACACGCATTTTCGCTTGATGGCCGGCGCCGCGGTGGCACCCGTGCGCAAACCGTCAGGAGAACTCGACCGCGACCGGATCATCGCGCACGTCGGCGAGTTGGTGGACGAAGCCGTCGACGCCGTCGCCGTCTCCACGGCGCACGGCCACAGTGCGGGGGTTGGTGAAATTGTGAAGATGCTGCGCGGAGCGTTTCCCGCCCTCACCATCATCGCCGGCAATGTCACCGGCGCCGCCGGCGTGGAGTATCTCGCCGATTGCGGGGCAAGCGCCGTCAAGGTCGGCCAGGGACCGGGCTCCATCTGCACCACGCGCATGGTGGCCGGCGTGGGCATCCCGCAGCTTACCGCCCTCTATGTGTGCGGCAAGGGCGCCGCCGCCCGGGGCGTGCGCATCCTCGCCGACGGCGGCATTGCCAAGTCGGGCGACATCGTCAAGGCGCTCACGCTCGCCGACGCCGTCATTTGCGGCGGCCTGTTCGCCGGCTGCCGCGAGGCGCCCGGCGAAATCCTGGAGATCAACGGCAAGCTCTACAAACAGTACCGCGGCATGGGCACCCTCGCCGCCATGAAAGCCGGCTCGGCCGCGCGTTACGGCCACGAGAAGGAGGATGCCACGCGCAAGATCTCCTCCGAGGGCATCGAGGCGCTCAAGGAAGTGTCCGGATCGGTCGACAGCGTGCTCGCCGACCTCATCGGCGGCCTGCAGGCCGGCATGGGCTACCTCGGCGCGCGCAACCTGTCCGAACTCCGCGCCAAGGCCCGTTACGTTTACGTCACCGCCGCCGGCCAGAAAGAGGCCGGGCCGCACGACGTCATCGAAGTTTCGACCAAGAACCACCCGTAGGCGACATAGCGTCTCGGGTTTTGAGTTTTGGGTTTTGAGTTCAGAACACTTTGCGTTTTCACCGGACGCACGGGCTCCGACGGCTTTCGATCTTCGACTACTCGGAGCATTTCTCATCGCCACCCGCTGTGCTCCGGCCTCGGGCTGTCCGGTTTCCGGTCTCCGCTTTCCGGTTTCCCCCAGAATCTCCTTGCTCCGCCGTTCCCCCTCCCCTTTCTCCTTCCTGGCAACAGGGGGTTGGCATCTCTGGCTGCCGTTTGAACCATGTCCCTCTCACCGTTCAGCAGCCAGCTCATCGCCGACGTGGGCATCAGCTTCGGCGACGAAGGCAAAGGCCGGCTCATCCCCGAAGTCGCCGAGGAGCTTCGCTTGTCCCGCGCGCCCGTCTCGGTCGTGATCAAGATCAACGGCGGCGCCAACTCGGGCCACACCGCCGCCGGCCTGAAGTTCAACCTGCTGCCGTCCGGCGTGGCTGTGCCCTCCATTCCGTACCTCTGCATCGGCAGCGGCGTCGTCGCCGATCCGCGCAAGATCTGGTGGGAGACCCGGCCGCTCGAGCACCAGGGCTATGCCGTGCTTTCGCGCCTGCTCATCGACGAGCGCACGCTGGTCTCCGACCTCACGCACCGCCTGCTCGACCTCGCGTGGGAGGACTACCGCACCAACGTGCTCCGGGAGGAGCCGCGCGGTTCCACCGGCCGCGGCATCACGCCGGCCTACGGCGACGAAATCGCCCAGTGGCAGATTTGTTTTTCCGATTTCCAGGCCGGCCCCAACTATTTCGCCCGCAAGCTCGCCCAGCGCGCCGATCGCGCCCTGCACACCATCCGCCACGTCTGCCGCGTGAGCGAGGAGACTTGGACCGGGTTCTTCAAGAAACTCACGGAGGCCGAGCAGCGGGCCAACCGCGAGAGCATCGAGCTGGGCATTTTCCCCGCGGAAGAGTTTGATTTCACCCGGTTCCTCGGCCGCGAGCCGTTCACGCTCGATCTCGACCGGGTGGTCGAGACCTACTGGCGGGCCGGCACCGCCCTCGCCCGGCATATTGGCGAGGTGCGCGAGCTGGTTCTGCGCGAACTCGGCGCCGGTCGGACCGTTATCGGCGAGTTCGGCCAGTCCTACTGGCTCGACAAGCGCCAGGGCTTCTCACCCAACGTCACGGCGTCGCACACCTTCACACCGGAGTTCTTCCAGTCGGCCGGCCTTCCCCTGCAACCCATCCACACCATCGGCGTGGCCAAGGCCTACGACACCAAGGTCGGCACGCACACGTTCCTCACGCAGATGGACGACGCCCATCCCCTGTGCGTCCGCCTGAAGCAGCTCGAATACGGCACCTCCACCGGCCGCCAGCGCATGGTCGGCTGGTACGACGCGGTCGAAAAGGGCGACGCGCTGCGCTACGGCGGATTTCACGACCTGATGATCAACAAGCTGGACGCACTCGGCTGGCCGGCAGAGCCGGCCGGCGACTGGCGCGGCGACCTGCTCGTCTGCACCGCCTACCAGGCGCCCGACAGACGCGTCTACCGCCACGTGCCGCGCAACGAGGCGGTGCGCAAGACGCTCCATCCGGTTTATCAAAGCTGCCCGGGATGGTCGGAGGACATCACCGGCGTGCGCCGTTTCGCCGATCTGCCGCCCAACGCCCGGCGCTACGTCGGCACGATGATGAAGGCCCTGCTCGAGGTGGCCTATCACGGCCGCGCCTGGCCGGCCGCGCTGCCGAATCTGCGCTATCTCGGCGTCGGTCCCTTGCCCACGCAGATCATCAAGGACGTGCCGGCGACGGCGGAGCTCATTCAGCTGGCAGGATCCTGAGCCGGGACCATGCAGTTGTAGGAGCGAGCTTGCTCGCGATTGCAGGGGAAAATCGCCTGCAAGCAGGCTCCTACAGCCCGCACCAAACGGTTTCGGCGGTCGCGGGCGAAGCAATGGTTCGTCTGCATGAGTCCGGCTGAGCCATCCGGCAGCCACAGGCTTTTGTTCGCAGGTATCAGGCCGTGTTTTAAAACTGTCATTGCGAGGAGCCCCGACTTTGTCGGGGCGAACGAAGCAATCCATCTGGATCGCCACGGTCCGTTCTGCTGGAAGGCAGAACGGACCTCGCGATGACAGGCGGTTTGAAGACACGCCCCAGTCATCCTGCCCCCCGCAGAACCTAAAAATCCTGCAAGCGGCCTTCGCCGGCGCCGCGGCCGGGCTCGAGCCGTTCGAACACTTCGCCGATCAAGTAGATTGAACCGGTGACCACCACGGTGTCTTCCGCGCCACCGATGGCACAGCGATCCGGCCCCGGAAACACGTCGGCAACGGTCGTGCGCGCCACCCGGCCGCCGAAAGTCGCGGGGACGCAGTGCTCCAGCTCCTCGTAGCTGCAGGCGCGCGCCTGATGCGGAATGGCGAGGTGGATTTCCCGGGCGTGCCGCGCAATCACCTCGAGCAGCGCCCGCGCGCGATACTCGCCGAGCGCGCCGGTCATGATGACCGGTTTCCGGCCGGTCTCCGCCACGAGCTTCGTTAGATTGACGTCGAGCACCTGCGCCCCCTCGGGATTGTGCGAGGCGTCGAGGATGAGCGGGTGTCCTCCGACGGTCAGCCGTTGCCAGCGGCCCGGCCAGTTGGCGTGCAGGAGGCCGCGGGCAATGACCTCGCCACCCAGTTTCCAGCGCGGCGGCAGCCGTCGGGCGACGAGGGTGGCAGTGGCGGCGTTCCAGCGCTGGTAGTCGCCTTCGAGATTGGTGTGCGGATAGCGATCGATGCCTTCACCAAACTCCTCGCGCACCGAATGCACGGGCGCCGACCGCTCCGCCGCGATTTTTCGGATGACCTCCTCGGCCACGGCCGGCATGCGACCAAGCACGACCGGCCGGCCGGGCTTGATGATGCCCGCCTTCTCGGCCGCGATCAGGTCGAGCTGGTCGCCGAGCATATCGCAATGGTCGAGGCCGATCGAAGTGATCACCGCGACCTCCGGCTGCACGACGTTGGTGGCGTCGAGCCGTCCGCCCAAACCCACCTCGATGATGCCAACGTCCACGCGCCGCCGTGCGAACTGGAGAAAGGCCATGGCCGTCATGAACTCGAAAAAACTCGGATGATCGTCGGCGCTGAAAAGCGCCGGCCGCTCAGCCACGGGCCGCAGTTCATTGGTGTAGGCCACGATCTCCTCCTCGCCCAGCAACCGGCGGTTCACCTGCACGCGCTCGCCGAGCTTGACGAGGTGGGGTGACGTGTAGAGCCCGGTGCGCCAGCCGGCGGCCTGCAGGATGGCGTCAAGCATCGCCGACACCGAGCCCTTGCCGTTCGTGCCGGCGACATGGATGACCGGGTAGCTTCTTTCCGGATGTCCGAGCGCCTCGACCAGGATCCGCATCCGGTCGATGCCAAACTTCACCCCCCGCGCCTTGAGGCCGAAGAGGTAATCCTGCACCGGCGCGTAGTCGGTGAATGTCCCGGTCGTTTGCATGAAAAGACGCGAGTTCAACAGGCCCGCGTGCTCGCGTCACGCCGTCTTTTCCACCGGCCGTTACCTGGTTTTTCCCGCCGCCGGCTTCTTCTTCACGTACAGCGCCTGCAGAAGGTCGCGCAGGCGGTCGCGCATCTCGAGCCGGCTGACAATCTGATCGATGAGACCGTGCTTGAGGAGAAACTCGGCGCTTTGAAAACCCGCCGGCAGCGTCTGCTTGGTGGTCTCCTTGATCACGCGCGCCCCGGCGAAGCCGATCAACGCACCGGGTTCGGCAAGGATGACGTCGCCGAGCGTCGCAAAGCTCGCCGTAACGCCGCCCGTGGTGGGGTCGGTGAGGACGGAAATGAACGGGAGTTTCGCCGCGGCGAGCCGGCCGAGCGCCGCGCTGGTCTTCGCCATCTGCATCAGCGAAAAGATGCCCTCCTGCATGCGCGCCCCACCCGCCGCGCTGAAGATGAGGCATGGAATCTTCTCCTGCAGGGCGAGTTCAATGGTGCGCGTGATCTTCTCGCCGGTCGCTCCACCCATCGCGCCGCCGCAGAAGCGGAAATCCATCACGGCGATCGCCACCGGAATGCCGTGGATGCGGCCGGTGCCGCATACGACCGCCTCGTTCAGGCCGCTCTCCTTCTCGTATTTCTTGAGCCGCTCGGGATAGGGCTGCGAATCCACAAAGGAAAGGGGATCGGCCGCCCGCACCTCCGCGGCCAGTTCCTTGAACGTGTCCGGATCAAGCAGGGCCTGGAGGCGCGCGCGGGCGCCGAGGCGAAAATGGTAGCCGCTCTTCGGCACCACCATCTGGTTGGCCTCGAGATCCTTGTTGAAGACGATCTCGCCCGAGAGCGGGCATTTCACCCAGACGCCCTTGGGGATGTCCTTCTTCTTTTGGACAATCGTGGGATACTGGGGCTTGTTGAAATGCACCATGGTGAAGGTCAGCCGTGACCGAAGGTGACGACGTCGAGATTCAAGCAGCCGGCACGCCGCAGCACGGCGGCGCAGGCGTTGAGGGTGGAACCCGTCGTGAAGACATCATCAATGAGAACGTAACGTTCGGCGGCGTTTATGGCAGCGCCGGACCGCAAGGCAAAGGCATTTTTCAGATTGGCCTGGCGGGCGCGCCGGTCGAAGGCGGTCTGGGTCGGCGTGTCGATGACGCGGCGCAGCGGCTCCTCCACGCGCGTGTCCGTTCCTCCGGCCGCGGCGAAGCACCCGGCGAGCAGCCGGCTCTGGTTGTAGCCGCGCTCGCGCTCCTTGCGCGGATGCAACGGCACCGGTACCAGGGCCGCACCGCGCAGATAGCCGGCGATTCCCGGGGTGGCACGGATGAGGGCGGCGATGTCCTCCAGCACATAAAGGGCGCGATGGTATTTGAGCGCGTGCACGAGCGCCCGCCCCGGACCCGTCAGCAGCACGCAGGTGCGTCCCTCCCGGAACTCCGGTTCGAGTTCCACGCAGTGCGGGCACCGCCGCTCGCCATGCACTTCTCCATGGAAGGGATGTCCGCACACGTGGCAGTGCGGCGGCTGCACGAAGGTGATCAGCGGCTCACACCGGGTGCAGATGTGCCTCAGGCCGCCGTCTTCCACCAGTCCGCCGCAATGCACGCACACCGGCGGAAACACCAGGTTGCCCGCGGTGCGCCAAAGCTCGCCGAGCGCGCGAAGTGTGCTCATGCCTCAGTAAAGCACCCGCGCCAGGAAAAGCCCCGGCGCCGGCGCGGTCTGGACGACGTGGGTGCGCCGGGCAGAGTGCAGGATCGCCTCGAGCTGCGCCGGCGTGAGTTTCCCCTGCCCCACGGCCACGAGCGCACCGACGAGGCTGCGCACCATTTTGTAGAGAAAACCGTCGGCCTCCACGGTAATGCGCAGCCGCGCGCCGCGTCCGGTCACGGCGAGCCGGCGCAGGTGCCGCACGGAATCCTCCCGCTCGACGCGATTAAAGGCCGAAAATGCCCGGAAATCATGACAGCCCGTGAGGCGCCGCGCCGCTTTGCGCATCCCCTCAACGTCAAGTCTCTGGTGAACCGACCAGCAAAACGGGCGGAGGAACGGGTCGGCCGGGCCACCGTGATGCAGCTGATAGAAATAGATTTTGCCGGTGGCGGAAAAGCGGGCGTGGAAGCTCGGCGGCACGCGACGCGCCAACCGCACCTGGATGGCCGGCGGCAGCCCCGCGCGAAAGGCCGCCAGCAGTTTCCCGGGGCCATGCTTCCAAGCGGCGTCGAAATGGAACACCTGCCCGAGCGCGTGCACTCCGGCATCGGTGCGTCCGCTGCCGTGAATGCGCACGGCGCGGCCCAGCATCCCCTTGAGTCGGCGTTCGATGACGTCCTGCACGGCGTTGCCGTCGGGCTGGCTTTGCCAGCCGCTAAAGCTCCGGCCGTCGTAGGCACAGACACACTTCCAGCGCTGGATTTTTGAAGAAGCCACGGAAGTTATTTTTTTAACCACGGATTACACGGATGAGCACGGATAAACTTCACCCGGTGTCTTTTTCATCCGTGGAGATCCGTGGAATCCGTGGTGATTCTTCCACCGGCCTTGGCGGGAAGCGTTGGTTGAGGAAATCCTGCAAGATGAGGCAGGCGGCGCGCGAATCGACCAGACCGGACGCCCGCACGGCCCGCCGCTTCCGCCAGGGAATGGATTGCTCCGCCTCGCAGGACGTCAGCCGCTCGTCCACGAGATGCACCGGCAGACTGAAGGTCGCCTTGAGTCGCGCCGCAAAGGCCTCGGCCTCCTTTGCCTTGAAGCCGGCGGTGTCGTCCATGTTGAGCGGATGGCCGAGCACGAGATCGGTGATGCGTCGCTGGTGGATTACGATGGCAAGTTTTTCCAGCCGTTTCTTCGGCGAGGCATCGGTCAGGGCCGGCAGCGGCGTCGCCACGCCGAGCTCGTCGCCATAGCCGAGGCCGACGCGCTTCTCACCGTAATCGATGCCAAGACAACGCATGGCTCAGAGCAGCTTGCGACCGTGCGGATCCGCCGCCAGCCGCTGGAGAAGGTTTTTGAGATGCTGCGCCTTGTCGCGCGGGCAGACCAGCGTGGCATCGCGCGTCTGCACAACGATCAGATTGTCGGCGCCCAGGACGGCGGTGAAATGGCGGCCGTCATTGATGACGATGTTGTGACTGCCCTGCTCGATGACGGCGTTCCCGCGGACGACATTGCCGGCCGCGTCCTTGATCGAGTGCCGGGTGATCGCCGTCCAGGAGCCGATGTCGTCCCAATCGAAGCTGGCCGGAAGCACGACCACGTCCTCCGCCTTTTCAAGGATCGCGTAGTCGACCGCAATTTTCGGCAGCGAGGGATAAACTTCGCGCAACGTCTTCGCCAGCGGCCGCCGGGCTGCCAGAGCCCCGCCGATTTTCTCCAGGCCCGCAAACACCTCGGGGGCATGCCGGGCGAAAGCCTCCAAGATGACGCCCACCCGCCATACAAAGATGCCCGGATTCCAGTAATAGTCGCCAGAGGCGAGGTAGCCCTGCGCCACCTTCAGCGAGGGTTTTTCCACAAACCGTCGGGCCCGGTAGATGACCCGGCCGTTGACCGTGCGCCAGCGTTCCCCCCGCTGAATGTAACCATAGGCGGTGGAAGGCTCAATCGGGGGCACGCCGATCAACACCATGACCGGGGCCGCTTCGGCCGCCGCGAACGCCGTGCGCAAATCAGCCTGGAAGGCCCGCACGTGGTGGATGACCGCGTCAGAGTGCACGGAGGCAAAAACCGCCCGGGGATCACGCGCCGCAACCAGTCGAGCCGCGAGTCCCACCGCCGGGCCGGAATCGCGGCCCACCGGCTCGGCAATGATGTTCGCGCGCGGCAGGATCGGACAAATCCGCCGCACGGCCGCCGCCTGGTCGACATTGGTGAGCACGAGAACGCGTTCCGCCGGCACCACCGGCAGGACCCGCTCCAGTGTCTGCCGCAGCATCGGCTGATCGCCGATGATGGGGAGCAATTGTTTGGGGCGGCGCAGGCGGCTCTGCGGCCAGAACCGCTCGCCTTTGCCTCCCGCAAGAATCACGACGTATCGACGCACCATGAGAGAGAAGAAACCGCCGGCGGGCCGTCCGTCGAGGCGCAAATGCAGTTGCGAAAACCGGGGTTTCGACGCACTTAACAGCGTTTCCGCCATGTCCGACGCCCGGCCCAATCTCTCGCCCGCCGAACTCAGCCGCTACCGTCGGCAGGTACAGCTCGACGAGGTCGGGGTCGAGGGTCAGCGCAAGCTGGCGGCAGCACGCGTGCTCGTCGTCGGCGCGGGCGGCTTGGGCAGCCCCGCGGCGCTCTACCTGGCCGCCGCGGGTGTGGGCACGCTCGGCCTGGCGGACCGCGATCGGGTCGAGGAGCACAACCTCCAGCGGCAAATCATCCACGGCACCCCCGCCATCGGCCTGTCCAAGGTCGAATCGGCGGCGCATCAACTCGCCACCCTGAACCCGCATGTGCGGCTGCGGCTTCACGGCGAGGGTGTCACGCCGGCCAACGCGCTCGCCCTGTTTTCCGAATATGACCTCATCGTCGACGGCTCGGACAATTTTCCCACGCGCTATTTGAACAACGACGCGGCGTTTTTCACCCGCCGGCCGCTCGTTTACGGCAGCATTTTCAAGTTCGAGGGCCAGGTGTCGGTGTTTGACCCGGCGCAGGGAGGCCCGTGCTACCGTTGTCTCTTCCCCGAACCACCGCCGCCCGGGAGCGTGCCCGACTGCGGCGAGGCCGGTGTCTTCGGGGCGCTCTGCGGCGTGATCGGCAGCCTGCAGGCCATGGAGGCGATCAAATACCTGCTCGGCATCGGCCAGCCCTTGCGCGGGCGCCTGCTCGTTTTCGACGCACTCTCCCAGCAGTTTCGCACTTTGAATCTCAAGCGCGATCCCCGCTGTCCGCTGTGCGGCGGCGAGCCGCGCATCCGGCAAATCGACGCCGCGGACTATGATTTCGCGTGCGCGGCGTCCCCCGCGGCTGGCGCGAGGCAAGGTCCGGAGGAGCCTCCGCTCGAAATCTCGATTGAGGAAGCCCGCCACCTGCTGGAGACGCAGGCCGGCCGCGTCCTGATGCTCGACATCCGGGAGCCTTACGAGGTGCAGATCTGCCGGGTCGAAGCCAGCGAACACATCCCGATGCGGGAAATATCCGGGCGGCTCGGCGAACTGCCCCGCGACCGCCGCATCCTTGTCCTCTGCCATCACGGCAGCCGCAGCCGCGATGTGACCGAGTATCTGCGTGCGCATGGCTTCCCGGCGGCCAGCAATGTGCGGGGCGGCATTGCCGCATGGGCCGAACACATCGATCCGGCGATGCAACGATACTGAGGCAGGACGCCATGTCCGCGGCCCCTCCGCGAAAGCATGGTGCCCGCTACAGCACCTTCAGTTCCGGATGCGCCGTGGCATAGGCGCGGGCATGATCGGCGAACGCCGCTTTCAGCCGCATCGCCACAGAATCCGGTCCGACCCGAAAGTGATGCGTATCGATCGCCGCCACCGGGGTCACGTCCTTGGTGGTCGAGGTCAGGAAGCATTCCTGCATGTCAGGCAGATCGGATGGCTTCAACGTGACTTCCCGGAGTTTGATGCCTGCCGCCGGCGCGACCTGCTCGATCAGCAGGCGGCGGGTGACCCCCGCGAGCAACCCGCTGGCCAAACCCGGAGTCAGGACCACGCCATCGCGGACAAAATGAACGTTCGACACGGCGGCCTCGGTGATTTCGTCCGCCAGGTTGGTCATCACCACCTCGTCGGCTCCGCGGCTTTTCGCCTCGCGCAGGCAGAGCAGGTTGTTGAGGTAGTTGCCGGTCTTCCACGCCGGATCGATGGTGCGCCGGTCATTGCGGCGCAACTCGAGCGCGAGCGAGAGCCTCAAGCCGGCCCGCATTTTCGCGGGGGAAAAGTCCTGGTTGGTCTGGACCAGCAGCACATAGTCCGCGCGATCCGCCAGCGCCGGATCCAGGCCGATCGGACCGCCGCCGCGCGTGATTTGCACGCGCACGTAGATTTCACCCCGGCCGCGGCGGTGGGTCGTGAACTCCGCCACCGTGCGGCGGATTTCCTCCAGGAGCCGTTCCCGCGGCAACGGCAACGCCAGGGTCAGGGCCCGCGCGGAATTTTCCAGCCGCTCCCAGTGCTCCTCCCATGCAAAGATGACACCATGATAGGTGCGCCAGACCTCGTAGATCGCGTCACCATAAAGGAAGCCGCGATTAAGAGGTGCGATGGACGGTTCGTGCGCGGCGTGCAGCCGTCCGTTGGTGTTGGCCTGAATGTAGTCGTGCGGCATGGGCGCAAACAACATCACCGCTGGGCCTCGCCGCTACAAGCCGACAAATAAAAAGACCCCCGACTGACGGAGGTCTGAAAATCGCCCCGCCGCTACGCCTTACTTCTTCTTGCGCGCCTTGACGAGGCCAAACGCCTTCTTGATGTTGTAGACGCTGGGCAGCGAAATGCCGAATTCCCGGGCGATCTGCGCGCCGGTCTTGCCGGTCTGGAGGGCACCTTTGATCTTGTCCTTCATCACCGGCGCGATGCGCGCATACTTCCGGTGACGCCCGGCTTTCCGCCCCCGACGTTTGCCGGCAGGGCCTGCCGCCGCGCGGATGGCCTTGATCAGTTGTTTGACGCTTTCGAAACCGTATTTCTCGTGAAGGTGCGCCAGCGCCTTGGCCCGCTCCCTCTCGATTTGCCTCTGCAACTCGGCAACCTTTCCCTGATAATCGACCAGCTGTTTAATTTTATTGGTGACCATATGATGATTATTAAGTGTCCGGACAACGTATAGACAAGCCTATATTTCCCGTCGCTTGTTCTACTGAAATCCATTCTCCTGCCAGGCGATTTATATAGTTGAGCCGGAAGCCAGCGGACAAGACCTAAACAATTCCAAGGCTTGGGAATAGATTTCAACCCGTTAAGACTGCCGCCTGTCGCCTTGCTTTCCCACTGCCTTCGAGCAGACGCCCATCGGTTGAATCAACGCCATTGAAGATATGCGAATATGATCTTCCGTATTATATTTTTCGCCCACCCGGCATCGCTAATTCAGTTCTGCTCAAGCATGACCGCACTTGACCCATGGATTCGTTCAGGATCCTCGTGTTTATTAATCCCCATATCCCCAGTGTTGGAACAGCGGATTTCAAGCGCGCCGTCGATGATGCGCCCGACACGGTCACTGCCTGGTCATATGATGAGCGGGTCACCTGACCGGCTGTCTTAAGCCTTGTCCGGCATGCCGCCGAAGCCCGCAGCGCATCTTCCCGATCCACGGTTGCGACCGCGGTGGCTGAAGCCGTCGCCGGGTCGCGGTCCTTCCCTCCCCTAAATCGTCATCGCGTGGTAGCCGCCGTCGACGACAATTTCCGCCCCGGTGATGAACGAGCCGGCGTCGCCGGCCAGCAGGAGGGTCGCGCCGATGAGCTCGCGGGCCTCACCGAAGCGTTTCATCGGCGTGTGGCCCATGATGCTGGCCACGCGGTCGGGCGTGAGCACCTTGCGGTTCTGCTCCGCGGGGAAGAAACCGGGCACGAGCACGTTGACGCGGACGTTTTTTGGCGCCCACTCCCGCGCCAGGTTCTTGGTGAGATTGTGCACCGCCGCCTTGGTCGCCGAGTAGGTGAACACCCGCGAGAGCGGCACGACGCCCGACATCGAGCCGAGATTGATGATCGAGCCGCCCTCCCCGCGCTCGACGAGATATCTGCCGAATACCTGGCAGCCCAGGAACACGCCCTTCAGATTCACGCGCACGATGCGGTCGAACTCCTCCTCGGTGATGTCGAGGAACGGCGTGGGTGAGTTGATGCCGGCGCCATTGACAACGATGTCCACGCGGCCCGAACGCTTGAGTGCGGCATCCAGCAACCCCTGGAGTTGCGCGCGGTCGGTCGCTTCGGCGGCATGGAACCAGCCCTTGCCGCCAAGGGCGGCGATCTTCGCGAGCCGTGCCTTGGCCTTTTCCTCGTTGCGCCCGACGAGGACGACCTCCGCGCCCGCGCCCGTCAGGCCCTCGGCCATCGCGCCGCACAGTTCGCCGGTGCCGCCGATGACGACAGCTACGCGACCTTTCAGAGAGAACAGGGAGTCGAGATAATTCTGCGTGCTCATAGGTAAAAAGGACATTCACCAAGCCGGGTTTAGCCGGCAAACGCAACGGCAAAGGTGGACAATACTTCCATCTCTCATGTCACCCCGCCTTGGCTCGAGCGAGCGCTCGCCCAAGCACCCGGCCATGACCGAGCGAGCGGCGCTTTACGCCCAAAGGCGCAGCGGCGTGAATCGCGACGTTGCCATTGAACTTTTCGGAACGCGCCGTTTCCTTGGATCCCATGCTCCGCATCCCGCTTGAAGACAATTTGAATGACGTCATCAACAAGGCGCAGCGTGGTCTGCGCCTGGACGATGGCGAACTCGCGCGGCGCGCCGGGATCAGCCGCATGGTGCTGCGTACGCTCAAAAGCGGCACGTTCGACGAGGCGGCCGTGCGGGCCGTCGCGCCCGTTCTCCGGCTCGGCACCGAGCAACTCGTGGCCCTCGGGCGCCAAGCCTGGTATCCGGAGCAGGTGATTCCACCGCGCGGCTTCGCCATGTTCAACACGGTCTACGGGGATATGACGGTGAACAGCTATCTCGTCTGGGATCCACGCACGCGCCTGGCCGCGGCATTCGACACGGGCGCCACCTGCGAATCCATGCTGAGCGCCATCGATGCCGAAAAACTCACCGTACGCCATCTCTTCCTTACGCACACCCATGAGGACCATGTGGCCGACACCGCGCGCCTCGTGGCGGCGACGGGAGCCGATATCTATTCGTCCGAACGCGAACCCTTTCCGGGCGGCAAGACCTTTCGGGAGAACCAGACTATTCACCTCGACGATGTGGCCATCAAGACCCTCCTCACGTGGGGCCACTCGCCGGGGCAGACCACCTATTTCGTGACCGGCCTGGCCTGGCCGCTTGCCATCTGCGGTGACTCGATGTTCGCCAGTTCAATGGGCGGCGGACTGGTTTCCTACGAGGATCAATACCGCAACAACGTGGAAAAGATTTTCACGTTGCCGCGCGATACGGTGATCGCCCCCGGTCACGGTCCTCTCACGACCCTCGCGCAGGAGAAAAAGCACAATCCATTCTTCGCCCGGTAACGGGCTTCCCCTGCTCCCAGAGCATGCCCTGCGGCGCGATAAATAGCGCACAGGCGCGTCGGATTAATTTGTGCGCTTGGCAGCCCTGCGCCGAGGGAGAACACGTGGCCTCAAACTGTTTTGCCCACCGCTCGTGATCTGATGACGGAAAATGCCTTGGTTATGATCCAGATGTCTGACTGTAAGATTTATTTTACATAAAATATCTGTCAGTAAGACTGTGGTTGCGTTGCCAAGCATCTAATTAAATCAACTCATGCAAAATTAGTGTGAAATGCACACCCCCTCATTCGTGCCTGCCTTGGATCCACTCATGCACAGGTGCGGATTTTAGTTCAAAAGCAAACCCTAATCCCCCTATGACTGCTTCAACTAAAGACAGTTGTTCTCGTGTGATTCTGCGCGTGACGGTAGCCGCCCTATCCTTGGGCGCCTGCCGTTTCGCTTTTGCCCAGCCTGCTCCCACTCCCGCGGCTGCCACCGCCGGTCAGGAGGTGATCGAACTTCCCAAGTTCGTCATCACCGAAAACCCGCTCAACCCCTACCAGTCGCAGCAGGCCCTGTCGGCTACGCGCGTCGCGATGGCGATCCAAGACGTCCCGCAGACCATCTCCGTCGTCCCGGGTGCACTCATCCAGGATTCGATGAGCTTCAAAATGTCGGATGCCGCCAAATATGTGACGCCGGTGGTCGAGTCGACCCTGCCGTTCGGCGGCGACCGCTACATGATCCGCGGCTTCCAGGTTTCGAACGAGTTCATCGATGGCTCTGTCATCTCGGGGTCGTCGGGCTATAGCATGTCGATCCCGACGAATAACATCGACCGCATCGAAGTGATCAAAGGCCCGAACGTGATCCTGGTCCCCGGCGGCAGCCCTGGTGGCGTGATGAATCCCATCACCAAGGCGCCGATGCCCAGGGATGCGGAATCGCTCACCCTCGATCTGGCCCAATATCTCGGCAACGATGTGGGTTTCGACATCAACCGCGTGCTCAACGAGAAGGACCACATGGCGGTCCGGCTCGTCGCCACCTACTGGCGGAACACTGGCATGTACATCAAAAACATGTTTCGCAACGGCTACGAGATATCTCCGTCGTTCTCCGTCGAGCTTTCGCCGACCGAGAAACTGACGCTCAAAGCCGATTTCCTGCAGAACCGCGAGACCAACATGGGCGGTCTCCCGATCGACCCAAGCATCGGTAGCAACCAGACGGCGGTGATCGCGCGCGGCCTGCCCCTCGACTGGTCGTTCGGCAACCAGGATGACTGCCGCCACCGCTCCACCGAGCGAGTGAGCGCAGAATTGGACTCGACTTTTGGCGACCATGTGTCGTCCCGCCTCTACGCCATGGGTGACCACGTCCGCCGCATCGATGTCGGCGGTACCAACGACGCCATTACCAATATTGGCGGCGGCAGCCGCAATCCGTTGACGGGCATGTATGAGCCCGGCGTTACTTGGACCACTACG